>ERZ836760.37-NODE-37-length-195839-cov-22.736970_pt1 | contig 195839 bp, 194 predicted proteins | sample MGYA00519941_ERZ836760 | MGnify/ENA primary metagenome ERZ836760 (study PRJEB31850, sample SAMEA3708807) | human gut metagenome | biome: human gut; feature: human-associated habitat; material: faeces | place: China | collected 2014 ... | reverse complement strand
GTGCGGATATCCCATGTAAAGCGATGGACACAACCGATGTACTGAAAAAGGCAGTAGGTGAAGATACACTTTTATATGAGAAAAAGGGAAAGGATGCGGTCTTTTACAAGGCGTATGCAAAACTGCTTTTCTCAACCAATGAAATGCCACAGAATCTGGAAGATAAATCGGATGCTTTTTACCGGAGACTCCTTGTGTTGGATATGAACCAGATGATTCCAAGAGAGGAAAAAGATATACGCTTGAAAGAAAAAATCAAGGCAGAAGCGGATTATGCAATTCATATAGCAGTGACAGCACTGAAAAATGTCTATGAACGTGGGGAGCTTATCGAAAGTGAACACAGCAAAGAATGTGTCCGGGAACTGCGGCGGTTATCAGATAGTGTATGTGCTTTTCTTGAGGATAAACTGGTGAAGGAAAAGGGAAAGAGGCTGAAACGTAGTGACGTGTTCCGGATGTACGAGGAATACTGCGAGGACAATGGCCGTCAGGGACATGCAAAATCAGGATTTTTCAAAAATATGGAGGGTAAAGGATTTCAGGCGAGGAAATATAACGGTGATTACTGTTACCAAGATATTGCAATCCGGGAAGAAGATTTCCAGCCTCTGGAAGCAGGGGAGGAACCCCCTTTGATGAACACTCTGAACAATTAAAACGGAAAATCATCAACACCAATATACGCCTGAATCTTTGTGACAAACAAGATCGGCAGGCATGGGAATATCTTCAGACAATGGACAGACAAAAATATAAATCTTATACAAAAGCGGTTGTGGCAGCATTGAATGATTACTTTGCCAGAGAGTATCGGAATGAAGAAGATCCTTATCTGGAAACAAGGGAAAAGGAAGATGCTTTTTTGGAAAGAGTAGAGACAGCTATTCGGGATGGAGTGAAAGAATCCGTTCCGATGGCTATGGCGAAGAATCTGTTTGAAATGCTGACGCCATTTGTAAAAGAATCTGCGGAAGAAAACAGCTTTTCAGATAGATTGGATGAAAAGTCAGATATACAGTCAGATGAACAGGATACGGAAGATGTCATGGACTGGGAACAGGAAGCAGATATGGACGCAGCATTGGAGTTTGCGGACAGTTTTTAAATGCTGTTAAGTGAAATAGAAGTAATGTAAAACCTAATTGGCAGTACAGAACAGTTTTGTAAAAAGAGAATAACAGAAAAAGAGGTCAGCAGTGGTGATATTTCATGAGGCGAAAATCTGGGAAATGTTTATGACTGCTATTTTTATGTTTTGTAGCAGAAAAAGAAAGTGGTTCAGATGTAATGTGGCAGAAATAGCGGGAACGATGTTAGAGATAATCGGGGAAAAGGAGTAGTGCAAAAAAAGGACTGTATAGGCTGGGATGATAAGAGAAAAGTGCCGGATACGGCATAGGATTGTCCGGTACTTCGCACCGGAGCCAGCCTTTGGGCTGTTCCTAAACTTGCCATGGGGCATCTGCCCCTTGGAACCCTGGCACGTCAATGGCGTAAGTAATCCTGCGAAATGTCCACCGGACATTCCTTCGGAAAACTTACTGATTGACCAGGACGCTGTCCTGCACCTGTATAAGGGAGCGTTACACTCCCTTATATATCCCCTGCTAATTTACCAGCCGGAAAGGTTATGGCTGATTTATGAAAAAGATAGAGTGGAGAAAGGAGAGAATCATTTATGCGAAAACGAAATTATACAGTAACAATACGAATGAACAAGGCGGAGTACGACCTGCTTCAAAGCAAAGTAAAAGAATCCGGGCAAACCCAACAGGCGGTTGTACTCCATGCGATAGCGGATTTAAAAATTGCATCCGCAGAGGAAGTGGAAGAATTGAAAAAGTTGAACCAGATGCTGGCAGAGATACTCAATCAGCTTCGTGGCGTAGCTACAAACATCAACCAGATTGCAAGAAAATGGAATACTGATGGTGTGATGCCAATGGAAGATGTTCTGTATTATCTCAATCGGAACATCCTCAAATACCGGAAGGAGAGTGAAAAGATATGGCAGTCAATAAGACGGTTAATAAGCGGACAAATTCTCATGGAGCAAGGATAAATATAACCTGTTCCGGCAACAGGGGAAGGCCAGCTTTGTGGCTGACTGTGCAATGGCGGTTTTAAAAGCACTGGAAAATTGCATCAGTAAAGAAAAGTTTATAGAAAAAATGAAACAGTTCGAATGGAGCGTGAACTGGACGGAAAAGCGAAAGCATATCACATTCCAGAATCAGGATGGGAAGAAATTCCAGAGAGACCGAAGAACTCAGAGAGTATTACAGAGAGCTGGAAGCAGCCATTGCAGAAGCCAGAGGAATCCCCGGTCAAGATCAAAGTGGAGAGGGATATCCTCAGACAGAATTCCGAGAAGGCAAGGGAGCTTATGCGGATACAGAAACAACAGATACAAGCTCTGGAAGAGGAGAAACAGACGCTCTTATCCGACAGGCAGAGACTGCGAGGAGAAGTGCAGAAATCCATCGAAGAAATGCATCGTCTGAAAATAGAACTGTCAGAGACGCAGAGACTCAATCAGTCACTTCAGCAGAGCAACGACGATCTGAGGAACAGAAACGGCTTGATGAGCAGGAGCGAGCAAGAGCAGCTCGAAAACGAAATAAGAGACGTTCGGGACCGGAACTCTAAATTGCAGATACAGGTGAATAAATCATCTGTCGAGGCAGTAGATGAAGCACAGCGGAAACAGAAGAATGATTTTATAGACTTTTTTAGAGTTCCATCCATGTGGTATGTGCGATTTTGTGACTGGTTGGTATATCCGACTTATGATAACGGATTCAACCAGAAAATAGCATATACAAATGGAGAAGCATGGTTTATCAGGATTATGGCAATCGTAGCTGTACTTTTTATATTAACAATTGTGATGGTAATAATCGTGGAAGCTATAAAACGATATAAAAAATTGTGGGATGAAATTTCGCAGATGTTTTTAATTGGAAGTCTTTCGGGGATAGCAGTACTTGGAGAGATAATCAGAGAATATTTGCGTGTGAATTTAATATTATTATTTGTATTTATCAATGTAGGAATCATGCTGATACGAGTGTATCTTCAAAAGAAATTTGATTATCTGTAAAATGAAATAAGGTGAAAAGGGCGTAAATTATACTATAGATTAACGCCCTTTTGGAGTTGATTTTTATCTGAAACTGATACCAATACCTACTGCACCGGGACCGGTGTGAACACTGATGCTGGCTGAAAGCGGACTGTAAAAAACGTCGGTTTCCGGAAACTTATTGTGGAGCAGAGTCAGCCATTCTTCTTGTTGTGCTGTTGTAAGTCCGGCACCGGCGGCTCCAATGTGCAATTTCGACATATCTTGATGGACAAATCTTTTTTCAAGATCAGACTGAATTGCAAGAATCATTTTTTCTTCAGCTCTCTTCATAGAACCACGAGCTTTGGCATAAGAATCCAGCTTTTCGCCCTGGATTGTTAAAATGGGTTTTATGGATAGTACTGTTCCAATCAGAGCTGCTGCAGGGGTGATACGCCCTCCCTTTTTCAGATATTCTAATGTGTTTACAGTAATATAGATGCTTGAATTATAGGCATCAGATTCTAATGCTGTTTTTATTTCCTTTGCAGAAGCTCCATTCAGGGACATTTCTCTTGCATGGAGTACTGATTCATACATGGTAACGGAAATTCGATGATTATCGATAACTTCAACTTTTCCCTCATAATCCAGTGAATATCCTGTAGCAGCAGCACAAGAATTGGACAGACCACTTGACATTGGAATGTATACAAGTTCATCATATCCGTTGTCTAAGATTTGATCCCATAAATCCATTACATCACCAGGGGAGGGCTGGGAAGTGGTAATGTGTTTGTTGCTGGAGAGTGCATGGAAAAATTCAGCTTCTGTGATAGTGTCATTTTCATAAAAAGTTGTTTCATCAATAATAACAGGCATATGTATAACATATATCCCAAGTTTTTCGGCGATATTTTTAGTAATACCACTGTTTGTGTCAGTCATGATGGCTGTTTTCATAGTGCTTTTCTCCTGATTATTAAAAATACTGAATTGTAAAAAAGAGTAAAATGCTTTATAATAATGTTACAAATTGTAACATTAAAATAGAAATATTTCAATATTTACAAGAGAAATATTTCATCAGGACTGGAGTTATAGTGATGAAGAAAAGAATAAGTCAGAGCAATATTCAGGTAAAACAGGATATGTACAAAGCACTGCTACGGCTGATGGGAGATAAAACATTTTCTTCCATTTCTGTTTCAGATATCACTTCAGAGGCGAATGTTTCCAGAATGTCATTTTATAGAAATTATAATGCGATAGAGGATATCCTGACGGAACATTTAATTGAGGTGGTGGAAGAATATAGAGCAAAAGAAGCAAAGGAACCCGATACAGGAAGTAAAACGGTATTCTATGAGAAAAAATATATGCTGCGCTGCTTCAGGTTCTTCTATTTGCATCGTGAATTCATAGACGCTCTGATTACGGCCGGAATGGGGGATTTATTTTTAGCAAAAATTACAGAGTATCTTATCCAGAAATGGATTGATGTAGAAAAAGGAACAAGAGAAGAAAATTTGAGAATCAGTGCATTTGCCGGTGCTATTTATAATATGTATCGGGAATGGAGTAAGGGGGATTTTCTTGAATTGCCAGAGGATGTTGCAACAATTTTATATGATTTAAGAAAATAGACGGGCTAAACCCAGAATAGAGGCGATGATATGTTTAAGAAACTGATATTGGTGCAAGGCATCTTGCTTGCTCTCCAGACACTGCTATATTTTGGATGCGAGTTTTTTCAGAGTAAGATTCACGACGTAAAACGTCCGGTGGATGATAAGATTCCTTTTCTTCCATGGACGGTGTTACCTTATTGTTTCTGGTTTCCAATGATTGTTTTTTATCCGCTGATAGTTTTCCGAACAGACCCACATTCTTACTGCGGTTATCTGACGACTATGGTGATGGAAATCGTACTTAGTATAGTGTGCTATTTAATCTATCCAACTTCTTTTCAGAGACCAGTGCCTCCAGATGGATTCTGGGGAAAGTTTATGAAATTCGTCTATCATAGTAGCTACCGAGGGTTGAACTGTGCACCAAGTCTGCATTGTTCTAGTTGTTTCCTTGTAATCTGTGTTTCCTTCACATGTGCTGGAATGAGTCTTTGGGTCAGGGGATTTACAGTTTCAATTGCCAGTATGATTGTGTTGTCAACTCTTACGACAAAACAGCACACATTAATTGATGTGCTGACGGCAGTTCCACTTTTTCTGATAAGTAGAATTTTAGGAAATTTGTTAACAATCCGGTTTTTTACACCAGTTTTGAAATTTGTTGGAAAATAAAAAAAGAAAAGGTGAATGAGCTATAATGCGGAGGAGGGAAAAATATGATTTGTGGAATGACATGCTATCAGATATGCTGGTATTTCCTGATATATTCCTTTGGAGGCTGGGTTATTGAAGTGATTTTTCATGCAGTAGCTTTGGGAAAAGTTGTGAACAGAGGATTCTTGAATGGTCCGGTGTGTCCGGTATATGGATTTGGAGTACTATCTGTTTTTGCTATGATAAATACACTACAAAGCAGTGGCTATCAGATGAGTGATGGAATGATATTTTTATTTGGAATTATTCTGGCTACTGTAGTGGAGTTAATAGCTGGATGGCTGTTAGATGTATGTTTTCATGCGAGATGGTGGGATTATTCGGATAAACCTTTAAATTTTCATGGGTATATCTGTCTGGAATTTTCAATTATATGGGGACTGGCAATTGTTCTTGTCGTGAAAGTTTTTCAAAAATATGTGGAAAACCGTACATCGCCACATGCTGATTCCACTTTTGGCTGGATCTTACTGGTGATTTTATATTGTGTGTATCTGGCAGATTTTATTGTTACAGTAGCTGTTATACGGGGGTTAAATAGGAAACTTACCAGATTAAATAAGATTCGTTCGGATATGCGGATTGTAAGTGATAAAATCAGTGATACCGTTGCAAACACAACAATAGATACAGCACAGGTTATAGAGGAAGGAAAGGTGCAGACAGCTCTTGCAAAAGCTGAATTGCGTGAAACTGCTGAAATGAAAAAAGAACAATCCATCGAGAAACTTCGCAAAAAAAGAAATGAACTTCAAAGGGAATTTGATGAACTTTCTAATTCGATCACTAATCATACAATTGTTGGACAAGGAAGAATTATTAAAGCATTTCCGGAGATGAAGCATCGGTATTACCATGAATTGATTCAGGAATTAATAAAAAAATTTTAAAGAAAGAGGTAGGAAAACTATGAAAATGTTAAAAAAGATTAAGACAGATATGTGGATTAACGTATTCATGATGTTATTGATTGGTATATTGTTTATTGTTCGTCCGCAGGATTCTTTGGAGGTAACAGCGATTATTGCAGGCGCTGTGATATTTGCAAATGGTATTTTTGACCTGATTTATTACTTGCGGGTTTGGACAGATTTTTATTCAAGAGGTTCTCTGTTTGAGGGAATTATGAAATGCGTTCTGGGGATTTTTATATTTACTCATGCGGGAATTACGACAATTTTATTTTCCTATGTATTTAGCATTTATATTATAATCAATGGCATTATCTGTATGGAAACAGCAATCTATATGCAGAGAGCATTTGAAGTAAATTGCAGAAAGTATGTCATTTTATCATGCTTTGTAGTTCTGGGTGGAATTATTATGATGTTCTTTTCTCCCAATACGGTTAAGACTGCTGCGATTATGACAGGAATTATTTTCATCATAAATGCGGTGATCGATGGAGTGATTTTATATCACATTCAAAAAATAAGCAGACAGAGTGTAGAAAAAATTCAGGATGCCGTAGATGAATTAAGTGGAAATATTATTGATGAAGATGATGTGAAATGAAAAATAAAAAGAAATTAATTCCGATTGTTGCAATTGTCCTTATGGGGAGTGTATTTACAGTGATTGTAAAAAAATCCAGTGAACCTTTATCGGTGAATACCATTCTCAGGTATACTCCCGAAAATGCGATGCTTGCAGCTGGGATAGTGCTTTTACTGTTTGCATTAAAAAGTCTGACAATTGTATTCCCTCTTTCCATCCTGTATCTTGCAAGTGGAATTCTTTTCCAGCCTGTAATTGCGGTTTTAATCAGTACAGTCGGACTTGCAATTACGATTACGATTCCATATTTGATTGGAAGATATTCAGGAAAACAGATTGTGCAGAAGATATGTCAGAAATATCCGAAAGCAGGGATGGTTGCGAAATATCAGAGAACAAATACCTTTTTTGCCTGCTTTATTACGAGGATTGTGGGATTTCTTCCTGGCGATATCGTAAGCATATATTTCGGAGCGTGTGATACGGCATATTTGATATACCTTGTAGCAGGTGTATCTGGGTCTTTACTTAGTATTATTACAACTACATTGTTGGGTGAAAAAATTAGTGATCCATTTTCTGTTGAGTTTATGATAGTGCTTTTATGCCGGATTCTGGTATCGGTCGGAGCAGTTGTGATAAACTATCAGTTAAATCAAAAGAAAAAGTAACAGGTACGGTTATTAGTTCGGAGAGAAAGAATGATTCAGACAAAGAAAATAATTAAGGATACGTTCTGGGAGATTCTGGAAGAAAAGCCATATAATAAAATTACAGTACAGGATATTGTGAATCGGTGTTGCGTGAATCGTAATACATTTTATTATCATTTTCAAGATATTCCTACATTAACGATAGATTCCATTGAGGATTGGATGAAGGAAGTTATTCAGAAATATGGAACATTTACATCTCCAGTGGATTGTCTTACTTATCTGGCAGATGAATGTATGAAAAGGAAAAAGGCTTTCCTACATTTGTTCCGTTCTGTTCAAAAAGACACATTTTTATCTGCGTTGAGTAGGATAGGATATGATATTATTCGAATTTATATGGATAAAATTGGAGAATACAAGCAAATTTCAAAAGAAGAAAAGGAAATTGTTATCAGATGTTATAAGTGTGTATTTGTTGGGAGCCTGTTGGATTGGCTGGAAGAAAGTGCTTCTTATGATCTGAAAGAGCTTTATAAGGAACTTTGTAAAATGTTTGCCGGATCGGGTGAACGTGTAATCTCCAGGCATGATGATAAATGAAACATGCGGAGAAACTGCTGATTGCAGAACTCCGCATGGAATTTTAATTCTGAGAATGTTTTTCGTTATATTTTTTTCTGTTTTCTTCCCAAAGCTTGTCTGCTACAGGTTTCCAGTGTTCTGCATAATGATCGCATTTGGAGCAGAGATGTTCGGCACTTTCCGGTGACTGCAGGTCAGTGGAATGCGCACCTGCGGTAGCAACCATTTCACGAAGCTTCTGAGGATTTTCAAGCATCGGACACGGACGAAGCATATTTTCATTGAATGGCTGGTTTCTGTGATAAGCCATCATCATCGGAGAGCGAAGGGCTTCCAGCAAGGTCTTTTCACGAATATTGGAATCGGAATAGTGAATGAATACACAAGGATCAATATCGCCATTGGCATTGATATGTAAATAGCGATGGCCGCCGGCAATACATCCACCGACATATTCTGCATCATTCTGGAAATCCATAGCAAATAACGGTTTTGTAGCACGGTAATGACGAATTTTTTCGTAAACGCCGGTTCGCTGCTCTGGTGAGGGGAGAAGTTCTGGTGCAGCGTCATTTCCTACCGGCATATAATGGAAATACCATACAAAATATGCACCTAGATCAATCATGGAATCATAGAATTCCTCTGAAGTAATGGAATCATAGTTTGCGCTGGTATAACAACAGGAAATGCCGTAAATCAGTTTCTTTTCTCTAAGAAGTGCCATGGCCTTTGTTACTTTCTGGTAGACACCATTTCCACGTCGTCCATCGGTTGCCTCTTCAAAACCTTCCAGGGAAATGGCAGGTACAAAGTTTCCAACCCGGAGCATCTCATCTGCAAATTCTTCATCAATCAGAGTGGCATTTGTAAAACATAAGAACACACAGTCAGAGTGCTTTTCACAGAGACGGATCAGGTCTTTTTTGCGGACAAGTGGTTCACCACCAGTGTAAATGTACATATATATGCCAAGTTCTTTGCCCTGAGTGATAATATCGTCGATTTCGTCATAAGTCAGATTGAGTTTATGACCATATTCAGCAGCCCAACATCCAGTACAGTGCAAATTACAGGCAGAAGTAGGATCAAGTAGAATGGCCCAAGGAATATTACAATTGTATTTTTTACGGAGTTCTTCTTCTTTCGGCCATCCAACCAATGCGGCGTTTATAAAGAGATTGACAGCCAAAGTCTTGGCAACATTAGGATCAACATCTTTAAATATTTTGCGGATATAGGAATAATATGGATGATCCGGATTTTCAATTGCTTCACGGATTGCTTTTCGCTGAGACGGGAAGTCGCCCTTAGAAAATTTATCCGCCCAGTCCATCATTTTTTCCATGTTTTTATCGGGATCTTTGTAAATATAATTGAATGTCTGTTCAATTCCCAGTTTTTTCAGAGTATTTGATGCATTCATAATAGCATCCTCCTTTGCATAAATTTGCTATTTTGATAGTTTATTATCATTTAGATAATGGTAATCGGGTAATCGTGCAGTATGCTGAACAATGTAATGCCGCATACCGCCTTCTGCCAGAAGTGCACAACCTGTAAATGTGATTGTACTTTTTAAAACTACGAGAACTCCAAAAGTGCCAGTTATCATAGAAAATATAAGGATATATTTCCATGAGGATAATCCGAATTTTTTTGAATCAAGTGCTGTTTGAATACTTAGCAGACTGTCAAGTAGAATCAGTATTCCCAGTGCTGCCAGAAGAGAAGAGTCTTTGAATCTGGAACTAATGCACAAAGTTGTAATACCAAGCACGATCAAAAAAATTCCACAGGCGAAATCATATTGAAACGCCAGGCAGTACAAATCTTTTGAAAAGTAGCCGATAATTTTAATAATTCCATATGCGATTAGGATAGTTCCGGCTAAAGTTCTGCTATGTAATTGTATTAATTCAGGATCAACGATACATAAAAATCCTGTAATGTAAAATACAATGGAAATCAGAATATAGCCGGTACAAGCAATTTTTATCTGTTTCAGATTTATCACCTCGGTTATGTTTTGATATGAATATATATTAGACAAAAAGAGTTGGACTCACAATGGACAAAAGTAAGTGTGATATCTAAAAACCAGACATAAGGGTGGAGTTTGTCTAATTTGAAATAGACAGGAATTTGATATACTTATGTAAGAAAATTATGAGTATTTATGAAAGGTAAAGTGAAATGAAAGAAAAGATAGCTAAAATAATTCGGATTATAACGATTCCACCGATAGAGGCATTGGTTATGCTTTTGATATTATATGGGAGCAAACAAGAAGAATTTGGAAACATGGGAAATCTGTTGATGGCGATATTATTTCTGACTGTTATACCAGTTTGTTCATATCCAATCGCATCCAGAAAAAGGGACAAAGAGGATGCACGTAATAACCAAAGAAATATGGCATTTATTTTTAATTTCCTGTCATATTTAGCTGCGATGCTGATTAGCTATTGTGTGGGATGTACCAGAATGCTGCAATGGATTTTGAATGGTTATTTTCTATCGGTTTTGGTACTTACAATCGTAAATAAGGTGTTAAAAATAAGAGCCAGTGGTCATGCATGTAGTTCAACATTTCCATATTTAATCTTAAGTTATTATTTCGGAGGATATGTGACAGTTATATGTTTGATCTTATACCTGGTAGAATTTTGGGCATCTGTTGAATTAAAGAGACATACAATAAAGGAATATTTGGCTGGGACTATAGTTGCGTGGATAATATTTGCAGGAACCTTTTGGATGTTATGATAATGATAGATGATATTATTGAAATGAATAAGAGTCTATACTCAAAGGCACTGAAAAACATTTAGTTTTTACAGTGCCTTTTTCTTTAAATAAGAAAAAATACAACGAATTTAAGTTTCACTGATTTTGGTATTTATGGATCGCCATTGTCTTTTTGGCTCATACTTTCCACAATCATCACAGGTCTGTGGCCAGTTGATTTTCCATTCAAAATATTCATCTCTGGTAATCTTGCCGGATTTCAGTTCTTCTTTTCTAAGAGTCCATTCTTTCAGAAAATCATTAAGAATCCCATAATTAAACCACATACCAACAGGTGGGTGAGCAGGCCAACTATCGGAATCATGGTAGCGGATAGCGGTATCCTCACTGGAATTAGATTTTTCACCTGGATAAGTCTCTAACTGAAAGAGATTGATCATGCCGGGATTAAATTCATCAATCCAAAAAAGTGTTTCCATTAATTCTTCGGCATTCATTATAGTTGGTTCATACAGAGCAATTGGGTTCACATCGAGAATTTTAGCCATTTCAGTAACCAGATCTTTACGGGGAACCCGGTAGTTGGTTTCGTATTGGGCAAGGCGGTTCGCCCCTTTATCGCCCCATCCGAGAGCTGCACCGAGTTCAGCCTGTGTCATATTCCGGAATATCCGGATTTTTTTTATTTTAGCTCCAATCGTCATATCAGATTTCCTGCTTTCTTTTTGATAAGTTTATTTTACTATTAAAATCCCAGAATGTAAACAGAAAGATTCGCATATAAGCGAACAAAATGCTTGACATTAACATTAAAGCGAAATACAATGACGGTATAATCAACATTCGCATAAAAGTGAATGAACAAGGCAGAGATGGAAAAAATAAAATTTTTTATGAAAAATATGACCTTATCGTCCCTGCCACGTGTGATTAGTAGAAAAGGGTTTTGAATAGGAATTCAAGAGCTTTTATGTACCTTGAAAATTAAATGAGCTGTATAGGTACCCTTAGGGGATTAAAGGACAACACAGAGTTCCACCGCTGTACCAGAGAGTAGTAAGTGGAAATCGAAGATACTCCGGCAACGGCTGGTATGCTCGAGAAGGAGCTGGCAGCATTCAGAAAAATTCTGATAGAGGTCAACTGTAACGTTGACGCCGCCTGTACGAATGGAAGCCAACACGCCGAACAGAATATTCAATGCCATAGGAAGATAAAAATATTAGGAAAGAACTATATTGGCTGTATGGTCTATGGAAAAACCAAAATTCCAGATCCTGGAACAGGAAAAGAAGTGCCTGTGCCACGAAGTGAATGGAAGGTATTGGAAAATCACCATGAACCAATCGTATCAAAAGAAACCTTTGAGAAAGCACAGTCTTTACAGATCAGGCATATCAGAAAAAGCGAATTCAACAAGGAAACTACTTTGTTAAGCCGTTATGTAAAATGTGGAAATTGCAGAAGAAGTCTGACTGGGAGCAGCCGAGTACATGGGCATATCCTGTATAGCTGTGCATATGGCCAGGGAAAAGAAGATACCGGGTGCTTTGCCGGAAAAGCTGATGACAAAATGCTGGAGCATATGGTGCTGGCAGAAATAAAGGCATACTTACGCCAGAATATCAGTCAGGAACAGATGCAGCAATTCATGAGAAAATAGCATGAAGATAGCATTACAGCATACAAGACAGAATGTGTTGATTGCGGAAGACGACAGGGGCAGATCAAGGCTCAGAACCAACAGAACTATGAGAAGTATCATGAAGGGCAGATGAGCCGGGAAGAGTTCCTGAGTGAAAAGAAGCAGCTAGAGGAAGAAAGAGAGCGTCTGGAAAGACGAAAGAAGGAACTGGAAGAACTGATCAACGGAGAGAAAGAAATCTTGATGAAGAAGAATATTCCGGTGGAGCAGATGATGGAGTATCTGGGGTATGAGAAGTTGACAGAGGAGATGCTTGAAAAGTATGTGGATGGGATATATGTGTATGATGACGGACGAGTGGAGGTGGAGTGGAAAGCACTTGCCTGATTTTGTAGCAATAATGTAACGTTCGCTACTATATGATTTGTAGCAATAACGTTACATCCGCCCCACTGATTTTATGACAACAATATAACGTCCTCCATTCAAAAACAACGGTTTTATGGGAAAAATCGAAGGAAAAAAGGTCAAAAAGTTTGTAGCAATGACTTGACATCCTCGGGTGTTTTCAAGGTGTCTGATTTGGGAAAAATCAGATGCCTTTTTTCTTTTTACTTGTTTATCGCGTTAAAGTATAGTAGTGTTAAAATATAAAAATACCAAGGAGGAAAAGTTATGTGGAAAGGGACGATTCGTGGCCGGATTGAGCTGGTTATTTATCCGTGGTCTGTTAAGGCCGATGGATCATATGAAAAATTTCGTGCGGGAAACTGTAATCGGAAAGGGAGACGGGAAAAGGTTTTGGACAGCATCGGAACATTGCAGCAGACGGTGAATGAATTTCAGATATAAATTGTTTGTAAAATAAAAACAACTTAATAAAAACAGAAAATGCGGTCATATTTATGAAAAAATATTTCATGAATATGACCACTTTATTGTTTGAAAAACGGTTAATATAAAAGAAAAAACAAGATATTATCTGATAATACTGCGATAAATAAATAATAGACAAATTATCAGACAATAGAACGAAAAAAATGATTTACAAGAGGCGGTTATAGGAGTAAAATGAGAATCAGTTAAGAAAAAGCAACTCATGAATGATTTACAACGAAAGGATAGTTCTATGAAAGAGCAATGGAATGAGAGCACAGCAACCGCCAAAGGATTATATGATCCGAGTTTCGAACATGATAACTGCGGAATTGGTGCTGTGGTAAACATCAAAGGGATCAAGACCCACCAGACCGTGGAAAATGCCTTGAAAATTGTTGAGAACTTAAAGCATAGAGCCGGAAAAGATGCCGACGGAAAGACTGGAGATGGTGTTGGTATTCTTCTTCAGATTTCCCATAAGTTCTTTAAGAAAGCGACAGAGCCGCTTGGAATCAAGCTGGGAGAAGAGAGAGATTACGGCGTTGGAATGTTTTTCTTCCCACAGGATGAGTTAAAGACCAATCAGGCAAAGAAGATGTTTGAGGTAATTGTCGAGAAGGAAGGAATGGAATTCCTCGGATGGAGACAGGTACCGATTCATCCGGACAAGCTTTCCGACAAGGCAAGAGGATGTATGCCATGCATCATGCAGGCGTTCATCAAAAGACCGGAAGATGTGGAGAAGGGACTTGATTTTGACCGCAAGCTGTATGTGGCACGCCGTGTATTCGAGCAGTCCAACGATGACAGCTACGTTGCTTCTCTTTCGAGCAGAACGATCGTATATAAAGGAATGTTCCTTGTAGAGCAGCTGCGTCAGTTCTTCTCCGATCTGCAGGATAAGGATTATGAGTCTGCAATTGCAACCGTACATTCCCGTTTCTCTACCAACACAAATCCAAGCTGGGAGAGAGCACATCCAAACCGTTTTATTGTACATAACGGTGAGATCAACACCATCCGCGGTAATGCAGACAAGATGCTTGCCCGGGAAGAGACGATGGCATCCGGCAAGCTGCGCGGGGAATTCCAGAAGGTACTTCCGGTCGTCAACACCGAAGGATCTGACTCCGCAATGCTGGACAATACGTTGGAGTTTCTGGTGATGAGTGGCATGGATCTGCCACTGGCAGTCATGATCATGATTCCGGAGCCATGGGCAAACAATGCTGTGATGACACAGAAAAAGAAAGATTTCTATCAGTATTATGCAACTATGATGGAGCCTTGGGACGGACCTGCATCCATCCTGTTTTCCGATGGAGATATGATGGGAGCGGTTCTTGACCGTAACGGTCTGCGTCCATCCCGTTATTACATTACAGACGATGATTATCTGATTCTTTCTTCCGAGGTCGGAGTTCTCGATATTGATCCGACCCATATCGTGACCAAAGACCGTCTGCGTCCTGGTAAAATGCTTCTTGTAGATACCGTGCAGGGCCGTGTGATCGATGACGATGAGTTAAAAGAAAAATATGCGGGCAAGCGTCCGTATGGTGAGTGGCTTGACAGTAACATCGTCATGTTAAAGGATTTAAAAATCCCGAATGAGCGTGTGCCGGAATACACACAGGAAGAACGTCAGAGAATGCAGAGAGCATTCGGTTACACGTATGAGTCCTTAAAGGATTCCATCCTGCCGATGGCAAAGAACGGCATTGAGGGTACCGCTGCGATGGGTACAGATACACCGCTTGCGGCGCTGTCCGGAAACCGTGAGCCGCTGTTTAACTATTTTAAGCAGCTGTTTGCACAGGTAACCAACCCGCCAATCGATTCCATCCGTGAGGAGGTTGTTACTTCTACGACGGTGTATATCGGATCTGCCGGAAACCTCTTAGAGGAAAAACCGGAGAACTGTAAAGTACTTCGGATCAACAATCCGATTCTGACCAACACAGACCTGATGAAAATCCGCAATATGAAAGTAGACGGATTTAAGGTAGAAACCATTCCGATTATTTATTATAAGAATACCAGTCTTGAGAAAGCCGTAGATCGTCTCTTTATTGAGGCGGATCGTGCATACAGAGACGGAGCCAATATCCTGATCCTTTCCGACAGAGGCGTGGATGATAACCATGTGGCAATTCCTTCCCTGCTTGCCGTATCTGCATTGCAGCAGTATCTGGTAAAGACAAAGAAACGTACTTCCCTTTCCCTGATTCTCGAATCCGGAGAGCCGCGTGAGGTACATCATTTTGCAACACTGCTTGGTTTTGGTGCGAGTGCAATTAACCCATACTTGGCACTGGATACCGTAAAACAGCTGATCGACGAGCACATGTTAGACAAAGATTATTATGCCGCAGTTGATGATTATAACCATGCAATTATCACCGGTATTGTAAAGATTGCAGCCAAGATGGGTATTTCTACGATCCAGTCGTATCAGGGTTCCAAGATTTTTGAGGCACTTGGTATTGATAAAGATGTCATTGACAAGTATTTCACCAATACGGTCAGCCGCATCGGCGGAATTTCCATCAAGGATATCGAGAATGATGTCAATACGCTTCATTCCGCAGCCTATGATCCGCTGGGACTTGAAACCGATGTAACCCTTGACAGCAAGGGGCGCCACAAGATGAGAAGCGGAGCCGATGCGCATCTGTACAATCCGGCTACCATCCATCTGCTGCAGCAGTCTACCAAACGTGGGGACTATGAGATGTTCAAACAGTATACGAGTCTGGTAGATGAAGAAGAAAAGCATACGAACCTGCGTGGACTGATGGATTTTGAGTACCCGAAGAAGGGTGTGAAGCTTGAGGAAGTGGAAAGCGTAGATTCTATTGTGACACGTTTTAAGACCGGAGCGATGTCTTACGGTTCTATTTCGAAGGAAGCACATGAGACACTTGCCATTGCCATGAATCACTTACACGGTAAGTCAAACACCGGTGAAGGTGGTGAGGACAAGGATCGTCTGACCGTCGGACCGGACGGAAAGAACCGTTGTTCCGCAATCAAACAGGTTGCATCCGGACGTTTCGGTGTTACCAGCCGTTATCTGACCAGTGCGCAGGAGATCCAGATCAAAATGGCACAGGGAGCAAAGCCTGGGGAAGGTGGACATCTTCCGGGTAAGAAAGTATATCCATGGATTGCCAAGACAAGACTTTCCACACCGGGTGTATCTTTGATCTCCCCGCCACCACACCACGATATTTATTCCATCGAGGATCTTGAACAGCTGATCTTTGACTTAAAGAATGCAAACCGCGATGCAAGAATTTCCGTAAAACTGGTTTCCGAGGCAGGTGTCGGTACCGTAGCAGCCGGTGTTGCAAAAGCCGGTGCACAGGTTGTCCTGATCTCCGGATATGACGGTGGTACAGGTGCTGCGCCAAGCAGTTCCATCCACAACGCAGGTCTTCCGTGGGAACTTGGTCTGGCAGAGACACATCAGACACTGATTATGAACGGACTGCGTAATAAAGTAAGAATTGAGACAGACGGAAAGCTGATGAGTGGTAAAGACGTGGCCATTGCTGCATGTCTTGGCGCGGAAGAGTTTGGTTTTGCAACCGCTCCGCTGGTAACCATGGGCTGTGTCATGATGCGTGTATGTAATCTGGATACCTGTCCGGCAGGTATTGCAACCCAGAATCCGGAGCTTCGTAAGCGTTTCGCAGGAAAACCGGAGTATGTTGAGAACTTCATGCGCTTTATCGCAGAAGAACTTCGGGAGTACATGGCAAAACTTGGTGTCCGCACAGTGGATGAACTCGTCGGACGAAGCGATTTCTTAAAGGTTCGCGGAGATCTGTCCGAGCGTGAAGCAAAGCTTGACCTGAGCAATATCTTAAATAATCCGTTTGCAGGAACAAAGCAGAAGGTTATTTTTGATCCGAAGCAGGTATATGATTTCGAACTGGATAAGACCAAAGATATCACGGAGTTCTTAAAACAGTTAAAGCCGGCACTTGATAAGAAGCAGAAGCGTATGATCGATACCGAAGTAACAAACGTAAACCGTTCGCTTGGAACAATCTTCGGATCAGAGATTACAAAGAAGTACGACGATACACTGGATGAGGATACTTTCATTATTAAATGCAGCGGAGCCGGCGGACAGAGTTTTGGTGCCTTTATTCCAAAGGGACTGACACTCGAACTGGTGGGAGATTCCAACGATTATTTCGGAAAGGGACTTTCCGGCGGAAAGCTGATCGTTTATCCACCGGCAGGAGTAAACTTCAAAAAGGATGAGAACATCATTATCGGTAACGTAGCACTGTACGGTGCGACAAGCGGTAAGGCATTCATCAATGGTGTGGCAGGAGAACGTTTCTGTGTCAGAAATTCCGGAGCTACTGCTGTTGTTGAGGGTGTCGGCGATCATGGATGTGAGTATATGACGGGCGGTCGTGTTGTTATCCTTGGTAAAACCGGAAAGAACTTTGCCGCAGGTATGAGCGGTGGTATCGCTTATGTACTGGATGAGGACAACGATCTGTACATGCGTACCAACAAGTCTATGGTATTCAGTGAGGAAGTCACCAATAAATATGACGTATTAGAGCTCAAAGAAATGATCAAAGAACATGTTACACTGACCAATTCGGAAAAAGGTAAGGAAATTCTCGATCACTTCAGTGAGTATCTGCCGAAGTTTAAGAAAGTCATCCCATATGATTATAACCGTATGCAGATGGCAATCGTTCAGATGGAAGAAAAAGGTCTGAATGCAGAGCAGGCACAGATTGAGGCATTTTATGCCAGCACGAGAGCATAAGGAGGGAAGAAACAATGGGAAAGCCAACAGGATTTATGGAATACGACAGATGTGAGGCGCGTTCGGTGGAACCAAAGGAACGAATCAAAAATTTTGATGAATTCCACATCTTCCTTTCCAAAGAAAAACAAAGAGAGCAGGCAGCGCGCTGTATGGATTGCGGTGTCCCGTTCTGTCAGTCGGGTATGACAGTTGCCGGAATGACTTCCGGCTGCCCGCTGCACAATCTGGTACCGGAGTGGAACGATCTGCTTTATACCGGAAACTATCAGCAGGCATATAACCGTCTGCACAAGACCAATAATTTCCCGGAGTTTACCTCCCGTGTATGTCCGGCTTTGTGTGAGAAGGCATGTACCTGTGGACACTGGGGAGATCCGGTATCTGTCCGGGACAATGAGCATGGAATCATTGAGACGGCATACAAAGAAGGTTATGCCGGACCACATATTCCAAAGGTTCGTACCGGAAAGAAAGTTGCCATCATCGGTTCCGGTCCTTCCGGACTGGCAGCAGCAGATCAGCTGAACCAGAGAGGACATGAGGTTACGGTATATGAGAGAGATGACCGTGTCGGCGGACTTCTGATGTATGGTATTCCGAATATGAAGCTCGAAAAGCAGATCATTGACCGTAAGATCAATGTTATGAAAGAAGAGGGCGTGAAGTTTATCACAGGCTGTAATGTCGGTGTGGATGTCAAGAGTGCAGAGCTGTTAAAAGAGTATGACAGAGTCATCCTCTGCTGTGGAGCAAAGCATGCGCGTGATATCAAGGCAGCAGGTCGTGATGCAGAAGGAATCTATTTTGCAGTCGATTATCTGTCACGCAACACAAAGAGCCTTTTGGATTCCAATTTTAAGGACAACAAATTTATTTCCGCAAAGGGAAAAAATGTTGTGATCATCGGTGGCGGTGATACCGGAAATGACTGTGTGGGAACGGCTATTCGTCAGGGTGCAAAGTCTGTAACCCAGCTGGAGATGATGCCATGTCCACCGGCAGAGCGGGCAGCAAATAACCCATGGCCGGAGTGGCCGAAGGTGTTAAAGACCGACTATGGCCAGGAAGAAGCGATTGCATGTTTCGGTACAGATCCACGAATCTATCAGACAACCGTAAAGGAATTCCATAAGGATAAGAACGGCAAGCTGAATGGTCTGACAATCGTCAGACTTGAGAGCAAGGTGGATGAGAAGACCGGACGCAGAAATATGGTGGAAGTTGCAGGTTCCGAGAAGAAGATTCCGGCAGAACTTGTACTGATCGCTGCAGGATTCCTTGGAACAGAGGAATACATTGCAAAGGCATTCGGTGTAGAGCTGAACCAGAGAACAAATGTAGCTACAGAGCCTGGAACATATGCAACAAATGTAAAGAACGTATTTGTTGCGGGAGATATGCACAGAGGACAGTCACTGGTTGTCTGGGCAATTCGTGAGGGCCGCGAGGTGGCACATGACGTGGATACAAGTCTGATGGGATATTCTTATCTGTCCGTACAGTAAAATAGAGACTTATGGCTGGTGCATAGCCATATGATTTTTGGGAGTCATCTGAAACAGATGGCTCCTTTTTTACCTCTTGTGGGCTTCACGCAGTTATTCTTATTTTTATCGCAGTATATCTGGTGGCAAGCAAAATGCACATGATACTTTGAACACAGCAATGCAGGCGGACATGTGGAATGTAAAGGTCAGGGCAGCAGTGATCCGGATGCTCCGTGTGTGGAACTGCAGATCTCAAGCAGTTTTGGACAGACTTGTATAATTTTTGGATAATTCTGCTTGATATTATGTACATTTCGATGTAGAATTATAGACAAATAGTATATGATACATAGGAGGAAACGTATGCGTAAGAATTACTTCCAAAATGTGAAAATTGCGGATAAGCTGAAAATGATTATGAAAGCAATTTTTGCAATTTTACTGGTGAATAATATCCTGTTTGCAATTTTAATGCTTGTATTTGGACATCCGGTATGGATTATCATTCCTGTCATTGCAGTAGTTGGTATGCCATTGCTTTCCAAAAGGGTCGTTCAGGAACTGACAGAAAATATTCTTGAACCGTTAGACCAGATAGAAAAGGCCGCAGATGACATGGCACATGGAAATCTCGAAATTGATATTCCTTATCAGGGGGAAGATGAACTGGGAAAGCTTGCAGAAAGTTTCCGCAATACATCTTTTTATTTAAGGGGTGTTGTGGACGATATCAATCAGCTCCTTACAGAGTTTGCAAAAGGAAACTTTGATGCGAGATCCCATGATATTGAAGCCTATCAGGGAAATTTCGGTGAAATTTTAAAGAAACTGGAAGCGACAGAAAATAATCTGAGCCAGACGATCAAAAATGTACAGGAATCTTCCAATCAGGTATCCGCAGGAGCTGACCAGCTGGCACAGAGTGCGCAGGGACTGGCAGAGGGAGCTACCGATCAGGCAGCGGCAGTACAGCAGCTGACATCTTCGGTTGCCGAGGTTGCTACACATATCGAAGAAAATACAAAGTCTACAGACAGTGTACATGACCAGGCAAAGCGGGTTGCAATCAAGGCAGACAGCGGAAGTGCAAAGATGAAAGAACTGGTCGAAGCCATGCAGCATATTTCAGAGACCACCAATGATATCCAGGTTGTCATCGGAAAGATTGAAAGCATTGCCAGCCAGACAAACCTGTTGTCTTTAAATGCATCCATTGAGGCTGCGCGTGCCGGTGAAGCAGGAAAAGGATTTGCGGTTGTTGCAGAACAGATTAAAAACCTTGCGGAAGAGAGTGCTTCTTCGGCAGAAGAAACCCGTGTCATGCTGACAAACAGTCTGAATCAGGTGGGTGTCGGAAGCTCTGTTGCAGATGAGACTTCCCAGTTTATGTCGGAAATGATCGAACAGCTGGATGCGGTTGTTATGGAGGTGGCTAAGATCCGTCAGATTTCTGATCAGCAGGCAGAATCGGTAAAGCAGATTTCCGCTGCTGTTGAGCAGGTAAACGGGGTTGTGCAGTCTAATTCTGCTACTTCTGAAGAAGTATCTGCAACCAGTGAAGAACTTTCTGCATCTGCTGAAAGTCTGGATGAGATGGTATCTGATTTTGTTCTTCGTAAATAAGATACGAACAGATGACTGGCACATTGTACAGATGAGGTGATTTTATGCCATCAATCATGGTGTATACGGAAGAAACATTTTATTATACAGACGGAATCCGTGTTGTTGCGCGGGAAGAATATATGCGGCCGGATGTTACGGAACTGAGTTTCTACCGGAAAGAAGGTTTCTGGTTTGGATTTGAAGCTCCGTATTCTATTTATACCATGCAGGGAATCCGGGCATTGATTGAGTTGAAACTCAGACAATACGATTGTACACCGGAATTTCGCTATACGCGTAAGAAAATTGAATATAGTTACAGTGAAAAAAAGATTCTCGATTCCGTGATTTTTTATATCACGAAATCCGATCAGCCGGGAGTTTTGTCTGTGATGGAGGAAATTAATCATTCCACTCATCTGTGTTTCTGGAACATGAAAGTGCCATACCATGATTTTGGGGAAATCCGTAAACATACCGATGCGGTATTTTACGGAATGTTTCAACAAAAAGCGCAATAGTTCTTGACTTTTTCGGCAAAAGTTCTATAATACATTCTCGGTAATAGAGGATGTGTCGAATGAATAAAGAGAGAGATTATTTTTTTGATAATTTGAAAGCGGTATTGATATTCTTAGTCGTGCTGGGACATTTTTTGCTCCCTATCCACGGAGAAAGTGTTCTTGTGGTGGTAAAGCGCCTGATCTATGTATTTCATATGCCGCTTTTTGTATTTGTGTCAGGTTATTTTGCAAAGAAAATATATAAAAACGGGCAGTATAATTTTAAAAAAATATTGTATCTGATCAAGGCGTACATCATATTTGTTATTGCAATTCAGATAGTATATGCACTGTGTGGATTCCGGGATTTCTCAGAGATTAATTTTTTCTCGCAGAGTGGGGCACCGTGGTATCTGTTTGCCATGATTGTGTGGTATCTTACCATTCCTGTCATCCGGAAGTACAAAGAGATACCAGTATTAATCGTGACGGTTGCGCTGGCCCTGATCGCCGGATATTTCAAAAATATCGGCGATTTTTTGTGCATGTCCCGTATTCTGGTATTTGGTCCGTTCTTTTATCTGGGATATTATATGGAACAACCGGTGCTTGAACGGGCATTGCGACCGGTTTACCGGAGAGTTGTTGTACCGGCTGCTGTGGCAATCTGTGCGGGAATTCTGGCGTTTGGCTCAAAGTTAAAAGATGAGCTTGGCATGGTCTATGAAAACATTTCCTATTATGAACTGGATGATGTGTGGGAAGGGCCGTTTGTTCGTCTGGCACTGATGATTGCCGCGTTTCTGATTTCGTGGGCGATTATGTTTTTTGTGCCGCGTGGGAAAACCTGTCTGTCAGTGATTGGACAGAATACGATGCCGGTATATATGCTGCACCGGATCCTGCGGGATATCCTGATGTTTGCAGGAATCTATGACTATCTCGGAGACTGGGGATGGTTTGCGCTGTTTGTTCTGATTTGTCTGAGTATCTGCGTGATTTACCTGCTTGTTAATCCAAAGGTAGTAAATCAGGTAAATAAGATTCTGACACTGTATACCCCGCGGCTGTGGGGCAGAATACGCCGGAATCAGGCGATATAAAGGAATCGTAGATTGATGTTTCCTCCTATATTTTCTAAGCTTAGAACCAGAAAGATATAGGAGGAATTTTTTTATGGATGCAAAAAAGTTTGGAGTACTCTGGTATTATGGAGAAATGTCTGCACGGATACTTAATGGTGTAACGGCACAGCGTATGATAGAAGTAATTCGTATTTGACAATTCCAAAAAATGATTATATAGTGGCAGAAAAGAACTTTTGTTTTCACAGAGAAAATACACTGAGGGAGGAACGTAATAATGTACGAATTTACGCAGGATTGTCTGACGGGCATCGACCAGATCGATGAAGAGCACCGAAAACTGTTTTCGCTGATCAATGAAGCGGTTGAACTGCCGAAAGAAGCACGCACACCACAGACGGTAAAAAATATACTGGAACATTTAAGTGATTATGCCGTAAACCATTTTGCACACGAAGAAGCCTATATGGAGGCACAGAACGATCCGGAACTGCCGTTGCAGAAAAAAGAGCATCAGGCATTTGCCGATCACGTAAAACTTCTGGAAAAGCAGCCACTCACCGGGGAGAATGCATCGGCGATGCTCGATGAGATTCTGACCTATCTGGTACGCTGGCTGTACCGGCATATTTTAAGCAGTGACATGATGATCGGGAAAATGCAGAAAGAAGATCCGTTTGTGTTTACCGCGAAATATTATACGGGAATTGAACTGGTAGACAGGGAACACCGGAAGCTGTTTGAGATTATCGGAGAGGTAAATGCACTGATCCATAACGACCTGCTTCATGACAAATACGATGAAATTGTACGTCTGCTGGATGAACTCCGGGAATATACCAAGTTTCATTTTGAAGATGAAGAGGCCTATATGCAGAAAATCAACAGCCCGATGCTTGAAGCGCAAAAGAGGGCGCATCAGGCATTTGTGGACAAGCTGATGAGTATCGATCTGGATAAGCTGGAAGAAATTGATGACAACCAGCAGGAATATCTGCATGAGCTGATCGAGTTCCTCGGCGGATGGCTGATCAATCATATTTTAAAGATGGATACGCAGATTGAAAAGACAGAGTAGTAAGTATTATGTGCGGTGAAAGGATTATTTTCACCGCATTTTAATATGTCAATTTAATATGAAACTTATATAGAAAATACGTTATCCTTTTTAAAAATATTCTTTATAATAAAAGATAGCGAGATTGAGAAAAGGAAGTGTATTTTTATGGCAACAATTTTTCCAAGGGAACAGAAGGCAAAAATGCTTTTTGAAAAGATTAAAGAGAATCCGCAGGCATGTGAGCGCCTGATGGAAACGTTTTATGATGCGCTCGGAGTGGGCGATGATTATGAGGGCAACGGTCTTTCTGCGGAGCAGTTCGCAACCGCACTGTTTCGTTCTTATGAGGAAAAGGATCTGACGGCGTTTCTGATGGCAATCTGCCAGAACAGTATGTTTGATCTGCTGCGGAATTCGTTTCTGGCTCCGTTTCGTTTTAATGCCAATGGTCAGACAAATCCCTATATCCTGACGGATGAGGATGGAAAATTAATTCCGGATATCAAATTTCATGTCAGTGACAAAAATTATGAGCAGTTTTTTAAGGTATTTCAAAAGAGTGAACAGGTGAAGATGTATCTGGCATACGGATTCCGTAAACGGCATTGTTATGACAGAGATACCATGGAAGCACAGGAAATCCGTATGGGAGAGCATATCGGAGTGCTGCTTGTCTATGAAATGCCGGATACGGTAAAAATGCAGGAGACAGAAGCGCAGGCATATGCGATCATCTGGGATATCCTGATGGATCTGCAGAAATCCCTGCCACGTTCGGTCGTTTATTACGGACAGGATTCCATGGAAAATAAGGGAAACCGTTACGATGCACTTGGGGTGTTTTTGCCGATGTACCATTTTCGGAAGGCATTGGAGAAAAACATTGATATTGCAAACAAAATTGTATTGATGCATTAAGAAAGAGGATGATGATTCATGCAAACCACTGCAATACCTAAAAATCACATGGATATCCCATGGCATGAGTACAGCGGTCACGGAAATTGTCCGATTACAGAGGCAGACCTGACCGAAAAAGCTTCAATCGTCGGCCGTGTCGGCCTAATGCTGTTATCCTGTGGAACGGGAGCCTGGCGTGTCCGCAGTTCCATGAATACGATTTCACAAAATCTCGGAATTACATGTTCGACAGATATCGGTCTGATGTCGATTGAATATACCTGTTTTGATGGAACGAGTGGATTTTCCCAGTCTCTTTGCCTGACCAATACCGGAGTCAACACATCAAAACTGAACCGGCTGGAGCGTTTTATCGGTGAATTTTCAACCGTAGGGAAAACCATGACGGGCGAACAGCTCCATGATCATCTGGATGAGATCGACCGGATTCATGGACTCTATTCCCCGGTGGCTTTGGGATTTGCCGCGGCACTGGCATGCGGCGCATTCACATTTTTGCTTGGCGGAGGACCCGTGGAAATGCTGTTTGCTTTTTGCGGGGCAGGACTTGGAAACTTTGTCCGCTGCAAACTGACAAAGCATCATCTGACACTGTTTCTCGGGATTGTGGCATCCGTTGCCTCGGCGTGCGTTACCTATACCATTCTGCTTCGGATCGCAGAGCTGATTGCCGGGGTTTCCCTGCAGCATGAGGCGGGATATATCTGTTCCATGCTTTTTATCATTCCGGGCTTTCCGTTTATTACAAGCGGAATTGACCTTGCCAAGCTGGATATGCGTTCCGGGCTGGAGAGGCTGACCTATGCGATCATTATCATTGTTGTTGCGACCATTACGGCATGGCTGATGGCACTGCTTTTGCATCTGCATCCGGTGGATTTTCCGGCGCTTTCCATGTCCGTTCCCATGCATATCATACTGCGTCTGGTCTTCAGTTTCTGCGGCGTGTTCGGATTTTCGATTATGTTTAACAGTCCGTGGAAACTGGCGGCAACGGCAGCACTGATCGGAGCAGTGGCCAACACCCTCCGGCTGGAGCTGGTGGATCTTGCTTCATTTCCTCCGGCTGCGGCTGCTTTTGTGGGAGCACTTTTGGCAGGAATCCTTGCATCATTGATCAAAAACCAGGCGGGATATCCAAGGATTTCACTTACGGTTCCGTCGATTGTCATTATGGTACCGGGACTGTATCTGTACCGGGCAATTTACAATCTGGGTGCGATGTCTTTGAATACCTCTGCATCCTGGTTTGCTTCTGCAATTTTAATTATTGTGGCACTGCCGCTTGGTCTGATCTTTGCAAGAATTCTGACCGACCGGACATTCCGGTATTGTACATAGAAATACGTCTGTTTCCTTACGGCTCCACAAATCCCGGAAAGATACTGACACCTCTTTATTTTAGAAAAGACTTGCAAAAACAGACCAATTGAAGTAAGATAAGATACACAAAACAGGATGTCTGAAAAAGACTATAGATTTTACGGTTTCTGATTCAAACCGTCGGTCTATAGTCTTTTTTTGCAGAACATCCGGCAGAAAAGAGGAGTTTGTATGAATCAGGAGTACATGAAAACAAGAAAAATCCTGCCGCTGGTGCTTTCCATGTCACTTCCCATGGTCATATCCATGGCAGTGAATGCATTGTATAACATTGTGGACAGTTATTTTGTGGCAAAGATCAGTGAAGATGCGATGACGGCGCTTGCCCTTGTGTTTCCGATGCAAAATCTCGTCAATGCCATTGTTATCGGATTTGCGATCGGAATCAATGCAAGGGTAGCCTTTTATCTGGGAGCAAAAGAAGAGAAACTGGCGGATGAGTCGGCATCCGTGGGGCTTTTGTTAAATTTGATCCACGGTCTGGTGCTGGCACTGCTTTGTTCTGTCATTATGCCATCGTTTCTTCGGATGTTTACAGGCGATACACAGGTGATCGCACTGGCATGCACGTATTCCACGCGGGTATTTGCGTTTGCACCAGTGATCGGTCTGGGACTTGCATATGAAAAGATCTTTCAGGCAGTCGGGCGGATGAAGGTGTCGATGATCTGTATGATGCTCGGATGTGTAACCAATATTATTTTAGATCCGGTTATGATCTTTGGTCTGGGACCGGTACCGAAGCTTGGAATTGCGGGTGCGGCTTATGCCACGGGAATCGGTCAGTGTGTGACGCTGGCGGGGTATCTGCTGTTTTATTTTGCACGTCCGATGCATGTAAAGGTCAACGTCGCAAATATGAAAACAACCGGAAGCGTAATGAAAAATATTTATACCATCGGAATTCCGGCAACTTTAAATCTTGCACTTCCTTCCATTCAGGTGTCCGCATTAAATGCAATCCTTGCGCCGTTTCCGGGAAGTTATATTCTGGTGCTCGGAGTTTATTATAAACTGCAGACATTTATTTATCTGACGGCAAACGGAATTGTGCAGGGAATCCGGCCGCTCGTTGGATATAATTATGGAGCGGGAGAATATGACAGGGTGAAAAAGATTACGCACACCTCCATGGGATTGATCGCACTGGTTATGGTTATGGGAATGGTAATTTCCTGTGCAATTCCGCAGCAGCTGATGGGATTGTTTACCACAAGCCGCACAACAATGGAAATCGGAGGTGCGGCACTCAGAATCATCAGTTTTGGATTCGTGGTATCCTCGGTTTCCGTTACATTTTCCGGAGTCCTGGAGGGACTGGGAAAGGGCATGCCATCACTTTTGATTTCTCTTGCGCGCTATATCGTTGTGATGCTGCCGGTTTCTTTTGCGCTCAGCCGGTTGTTACAGGCATCGGGTGTGTGGTACGGATTTGCCGTTACCGAGTATATCGTAGCGGTTCTTTCCTATTATATATACAAATTCCATATGAGAGATATAAAAGGGTAACAAAATAAAAAAAGTGTGGTACAATAGTTAAAATATGGATAAGAGAAAAGGAATAAGGAGGAGTCGGTTATGCCATACTCAAACGCCACCAAACAGGCATTTGCAGATGCTCTTCGAAAACTGTTGGAACAGAAACCTTTTGCGAAGATCAGTGTATCACACATTTGCGAAGAATGCGGAATGAACCGCAAAAGTTTTTATTATCATTTTAAAGATAAATATGATCTGGTCAACTGGATTTTTGACACGGAAATTACAAAGATTTTTTCAGAAGAAGAATGGAAAAATGCCGGCTTTACATGGGATATACTGGAAAAAATCTGTGAGTATTTTTATAAACACCGGACATTCTATTCGAAAGTACTGCAGATTGAGGGGCAGAACTCTTTTACAGAACATTTCCGGGATATTTTAGTCCCTGTCAATCGTAAATTTCTTGCGATGGTAGAGGAAGAGGAAAAAGGAGAACATGAGGAATTTTATATTCATTTCTTTTCGGATGCATTTCTGGCAGCACTGGTGAGATGGCTTGAGGACAGGGAATGTGTGTCCCCGCAGGAATTCAGTGCACTGTTGCGTTCGAGTGTGGAAATGATTGCAAAGTATGTGCTGCAGAGTCAGAAATAAGGGCAGAAGCATTCTGTAATCTGGCAAAATTCGACAAATTTTACCCACATTCGTACATTTGTCCACTTGAATTTAAGAAGAGAAAAGATATAATACTTTTCAGATTACACAAAAACATTTCTGTCATGTTATGGCGACAGAATGAAAGGAAGTTGAGATTATGAATAAAATGTCATTACAGAAGAGTATTCAGAACTTTGGAATCAAGCAGGCCTTAAAGTATATGGAGAAAGATCCGGAGGAGAATATTCCGAAACTGATGGATATGGTTGACAAATTTGCACCGGACGGATGGTATGAGGCACAGAGAAATATGATCCGTAAGGTAATCAAAGAAAGAGGAAACTGGTATCAGTTAATTCTTCGTATTTACCAGCTGGATCCGGAAGTACGTAAAGCATTCTTCCAGAATTTCATTTTCAATGCAAGTTTAAAGGGAAGTGCATTACAGGAACAGCTTGCTGAAGAAAACAACTGTAACATTCCGTGGGCAATTCTGTTAGACCCTACCTCTGCATGTAATTTACACTGTACCGGATGCTGGGCAGCAGAGTATGGCCATCAGCTGAATCTGGATCTGGATACGATTGATTCTATCGTACGTCAGGGTAAGGAGCTTGGTACCTATATGTATATTTATACAGGTGGAGAACCACTGGTACGTAAAAAAGACCTGATCAAGATCTGTGAGATGCATCCGGATTGTGAATTCCTTTCTTTCACAAACGGTACTTTGATTGATGAAGAGTTCTGCCAGGAGATGCTTCGTGTCAAGAACTTTGTTCCGGCAATCAGTCTGGAAGGATTTGAGACAGCAAACGATGGACGAAGAGGCGAAGGTGTATTTGATAAAGTACAGCATGCCATGAGCCTGTTAAAGAGCCATGGTTTACCATTTGGTATTTCCACCTGCTATACCAGAAAGAATTTAGATGATGTAACCAGCGAAAAATTCTTTGATATGCTGGTTGAGAGCGGTGCATTATTTGTATGGTTCTTCCATTATATGCCGGTTGGAAATGATGCAGCAGTGGAACTTCTGCCTACACCTGAGCAGCGTGAGGAAATTTTCCATCGTATCCGTAAGTTCCGTCAGACAAAGGCAATATTTAGCATGGATTTCCAGAATGACGCACAGTTCGTTGGCGGATGTATTGCCGGTGGAAGAAGATATTTACATATCAATGCCAAGGGTGATGTGGAGCCATGTGTATTTATTCATTATTCCAATGCAAATATTCATGACTGCAGCCTGCTGGACGCTTTAAAGAGCCCGTTATTCCAGGCATATCATGACAACCAGCCATTTAATGACAATATGCTTCGTCCGTGTCCGATGCTTGAGAACCCGGATAAGCTTGGAGAGATGGTAAAAGAGTCAAAGGCAGTAAATACCGATTATCAGTCACCGGAGACACCGGAACATCTGAAAGAAAAGGCTGCTCCTTATGCCGAGAACTGGACACCTACCGCAGAAAAACTCTGGAACAAAGAAAAAGAAAAGATTGCAGCAGGAAAAGCCGGCGTGGAACAGTAATGATAAGTTTTCTCAATAAGGACAGCCGGATTGTTGTTGCATAAAGTGTGGGACTCCGCTATTTATCGGATGATAGATGGTGTGAGTCCTTTTTTATGCTCTTTTTTGCACGCCGTGGTGACTAAAAAAATACTTGCAAATTGGAAAAATGGGGCATAAAATACGTTTTTAAACAGGAAAACAAAATTATAAATCAGTTACTAAGGAGGAAACAACGATGTTAAAGTGTTTCAAAAATTTTGATGCAAAGAAAACCGGACTTTTTGCAGCAGGTGTACTGTTTGGTACCGCAGGAATCAAGATTCTTTCCAGCAAGGATGCAAAGAAACTTTATACAAATTGTACAGCAGCCGTACTCCGTGCAAAGGAAGTTGTTTTAAAGACTGCTACAAAGGTACAGGAGAATGCAGAGGATATCTATGCAGAAGCAAAGCAGATCAACGAAGACCGTGCAGCAAAAGAAGAGGAAGTATTTGATGGTGAGGAAGTAACCAAAGAGACAACTGCCGAAGAGACAGAAACTACAGAAGAGACAGCAGAGGCATAAAAACGCATGAAAGAGATGTTACCTTATATGTAACATCTCTTTTATCGAAAGCAGGGTATAGATATGAAATTTCAAATCAGACATGAGATAAGGGGAAGAATGAGGATTCATGTGATCCAGAGTCGTATGTCATTTGCACAGGCAGATACATTACAGTATTATCTGGAACAGTGTGAATCTGTGATTTCCGCAAAAATTCAAAATCGTACCGAAGATGTGACCATTTGTTATGAAGGAAGCAGAGATGCAATCCTTGAAGTGTTAAAGGCATTTTCGTATGAAAAGACGGATGTTCCGGATACATATATTAAAAATTCCGGAAGAGAAATGAATCAGCATTACTGGGATCAGCTGGTGGAGCAGACGTTCTGGCATTTCGGTAACAAACTGTTTCTGCCGTTTTCCGTTCGTGCAGTAATCACAACGGTGAAATCCGTGAAGTATATCTGGAAAGGGCTTCAGACTCTGTTTCAGGGTAAGATCGAGGTTCCGGTACTGGATGCAACTGCCATTGGTGTTTCCATTATCCGTGGTGATTTTGCGACCGCAGGATCTGTGATGTATCTGCTTGGTATCGGAGAGACGCTGGAAGAATGGACACATAAGAAATCCGTGGGAGATCTGGCACGCAGTATGTCACTCAACATCAGCAAGGTATGGATGATGTGTGATGGACAGGAAATACTCGTTTCCGCAGACAACGTACAGTCCGGAGATGAAGTGCGCATTCATATGGGAAATGTGATTCCGTTTGACGGAACGGTAACGGATGGAGAGGCAATGGTAAATCAGGCATCTTTAACCGGAGAATCGGTTCCGGTCCGCAAAGTACCTGATAGCGTGGTATATGCCGGAACTGTTGTCGAGGAAGGCGAGATTACGATCCGCGTCAGAGAAGTAAACGGATCAAGCAAGTATGAAAAGATCATGGCGATGATCGAGGAATCAGAGAAACTGAAATCCTCACTGGAAGGAAAAGCCGAACATTTAGCAGATAAACTGGTGCCATATACCTTCCTGGGAACAGGGCTTGTATGGCTGTTTACCAGAAACGTGACAAAAGCAATTTCTGTGTTAATGGTGGACTTCTCCTGTGCACTGAAACTTGCGATGCCATTGTCTGTGCTCTCTGCAATCCGGGAAGCAAGTACCTATAACATTACCGTAAAGGGAGGCAAGTATCTGGAAGCTATGGCGGAAGCGGATACCATCGTCTTTGATAAGACCGGTACACTGACCAAGGCACAGCCGACAGTGGCAAAGATTGTTTCCTTCAATGATCAGTCCGAGGATGAACTGCTTCGTATTGCTGCCTGTTTAGAGGAACATTTTCCACATTCCATGGCAAAGGCTGTGGTACGTGAGGCAGTAAACCGGAATCTGGTACATGAGGAACTTCACTCAAAGGTAGAGTACATTGTCGCACACGGTATTTCTTCCAAGATCGGGGAGAAACATATTGTGATCGGAAGCTATCATTTCGTATTTGAGGATGAGAATGCTACAATTCCGGAGGGAAAGAAAACGATATTTGAGCAGCTTCCGGAGCAGTATTCCCACCTGTATATGGCGATTGACGGAGTGCTTGTGGCAGTGATCTGCATCGAAGATCCACTTCGTCTGGAAGCGGTTGAGGTTATTGCAAAGTTAAAGAAACTCGGAATCTCCAAGGTTGTTATGATGACCGGAGACAGTGACCGCGTGGCATCTGCGATTGCGAAAAAAGTCGGTGTGGATGAGTATCATTCCGAGGTATTGCCGGAAGATAAAGCAAGCTTTGTTGAGGCAGAAAAGAATGCCGGAAGAAAGGTGATCATGGTCGGTGACGGTATCAATGATTCTCCGGCATTGTCTGCAGCGGATGTCGGCATTGCCATCAGTGATGGTGCACAGATCGCACGCGAGATTGCAGATGTGACGGTGGGTGCAGATGATCTCCATGAGCTTGTTACCTTAAAGAAGATCAGTAATGGGCTGATGGAGCGGATTCACAGAAATTACCGTCTGATCGTAGGAATTAACACCTCATTGATCGTTCTTGGTGTGGCAGGGGTATTTCCACCGACCACATCGGCATTGCTTCACAACACGTCCACACTTCTGATCAGCTTAAAGAGCATGAACAATCTGCTCGATGAGAAGGAAGAAGTAACAGAAGAAAATGTAGCAGAAGCATTTGCATAATGGAAACAAAACTGTCTGATTCTCATAAAATAAAAAGAATGAGAATAAGGCAGGAACAAAATGAAAGAATTATATCCTGGGGATCAGGGAATCTGGGTACAATATCTGCAGCTGGCATTGCAGCGTGCAGGACAGCAGGTGATGCTGGATGGAATTTTTGGACCAAAGACCTGTGCAGCCGTGGAAAAAGTAATGGGCAGCAGCGGAAAGTGTGCGGTAAAAGAAGCACAGTGGAACCGTCTACTGCCCTTTTTACGTGGGTATATCACACACGAGGTAAAAGCAGGAGATACCTTTTTCTCCATTGCGAAAATGTATGATACAACGATGGAGCGAGTGATGCATGCAAATCCCGGAACGGATGCCGGAGCATTACAGATTGGAAGTACGGTTGTTGTACCACTCAGTTTTCCGTTGGTTTCCGGAGAAGTTCCATACACTTCCCTGCTTACCGGGTGGATCATTGAGGGCTTGCAGGCACGTTATCCCTATCTGCAGGTGGGAACGATCGGAAGAAGTGTTATGGGAACACCCCTGTGGTCGCTGCAGTTGGGAAATGGTCCGGTAGAGGTGGGGTACAATGCTTCCTTTCATGCAAATGAGAGTATTACCACACCGGTACTTTTAAAGTTTGCGGAGCGGCTGCTGGAGGCATATGCAGACGAACGTATGTATGAAGAACTGTACCCGGAGCGGCTGTTTGAAGAGTATTCCCTGTATCTTGTACCATTGGTTAATCCGGATGGTGTGGATCTGGTAAATGGGCTTTTGACGGAAGGATTTTATTATCGCCGTGCGGTCCGCATTGCGTCCGGATTCCCGGATATTCCGTTTCCGGACGGATGGAAGGCAAATATTCAGGGAGTTGATCTGAATCTGCAGTTTCCGGCAGGATGGGATATGGCAAAGAAAATAAAATTTGAACAGGGGTATAACCGTCCGGCACCGAGGGATTACGTGGGACAGACACCGCTCAGCGTCCCGGAGAGTATTGCCATGTTTGATTTTACGAGAAACCATGATTTTTCCCTGATTCTTGCATATCACACACAGGGAGAAGTGATTTATTGGAAGTATCTGGATGAGGAACCGGAAGGCGCCCGCCGCATTGCGGAATATTTTGCAAAAGTGAGCGGTTACCGGATCGAGGAAACACCGGCGGCGTCCGGGTATGCCGGATACAAAGACTGGTTTATCAATTTTTATGACCGTCCGGGATATACCATCGAGGCGGGGCTGGGAGAAAATCCGCTGCCGATGGAGCAGTTTTCGAAAATTTATAAAGACAATGTGGGAATCCTGCTTGGAGGAATGACGGAACTTGAATAAAAAATGAGGATTACCTCTGGTAATCCTCGTAAATTTTTTTGATGTGATTGTAGATTTTACTTCCAATGGTAGTATCAAACGTTTTGACCAATGCATTGTTTAATGCAAGTTTATTTTCGGATTCTTCCACCGCTTTATAGATGGATGTGTATTTGCCGGCCGGAAGTTTTTCGTCTTTTAATTCTGTTCGTATTTTTTTGCGGATTGCTTCCGGAAGTTTTTTCTTTTCCGGCTTCTTTTTTTCCACAATTTCTTTTGTCTCTTTTACCCCTTTCGTCTCTTTTTTTGATTCTTTGGGAACGTGATCCGATTTTTTCTTCTTTTTCTTTGTGGAGGTTCCCTTTTTTGAAGAAACATCCTTTGGGGTGGAAGGGGAAGCAATGCTTGGCTGGCGGAAGGCTTCGATGTTTCTTCCGCGCCAGAAATCGACAATACTGTCAAACCCGGTATCCTGGCTGATGATGTAAACCGGACCTTTTTCCCCTTTCCCGATCAGGAATCCAAGATAGGTGGCCAGCTGGAAATCCAGATAATTTTTAGCTACCTTGTGTGTTTCAATATATTCGATCACCGCTTTGGACGCCATCATTTCTACATGTGTTTCAAAAGGGATGGACTTGATGCTGTCTCCGTAAAAAATGACAACACGGTCAGATGCAGAGAGTTTTTTGATGTCTGTTACACCATCGTTGTGTACATTTTCATAGTCTACAAGATAAATGCCCATAGGTATTGTTCCTCTTTTCCTTAAGATGTATCCATTATACGTCAAATTCGAAGGGATGGCAAGAAGGGGGATAGGGTTAAGAAAGGGTAAAGGATAGAGGAGCAGGCTGGAAAACGAATTCTTTATGCTGAATGATTGGTTGACGGAAGTGTGGTGAAATGTTATAATTATTGAATAACAAGTTTGATATTGTTGGATAATTTTCACAAAATCGAACGGCTTTACGGGAAGGAGAATAAAGTTATGAAGAACATGAAGGTAAGAACCAAGCTGAATCTGATTCTGGTTCTGGTCATTTTACTTGTGGCTCTCGGGAGTGTTGTTTCCGTCAAAAACATGGAAGATGTGAAAGACAAAGCACTGGAAACGATGGATGCATCGTCCCGCCAGAGTTATGATGATTCGATCAAAGAGCAGGTGGGGGTGGTCATCTCCCTTTTGACAGAGATAAACGAGGAATATAAGGCAGGAACGTATACCCTCGATGAAGCAAAACAGATTGCGGCAGAGGAAGTGCGTCAGATGCGTTACGGAGAGGCTGGTTACTTCTGGATTGACCAGTCAGATGGTACAAATGTGGTTCTGCTTGGCAGTGATACCGAGGGGACGAACCGTATGGATACCAAGGATGCAAAAGGATACCAGATGGTGAAAGAAATCATACGTGTAGCAGTGGAAGATGGTGGAGGATATACAGATTATGTATTCCCGAAAGAAGGAGAGACAAAACCTTCCCCGAAGCGTTCCTACAGTGAGTACTTTGAACCGTTTGACTGGGTGGTCGGTACCGGAAATTATACGGATTATATTGATACTGCCATTGCAAAGCAGGACAAGGTATTTTCCAGCTATGCCATGCAAAAGGCAATCGCCCTGATCGCGGTATGTATTGTGATGCTTGCGGTTGTTGCAGTACTTGTTTTTATGATCGCACAGGATATTACAAAGTCGTTAAAGAAAGTTGTCGCAGAGATTGAAGTGATTGCAGGCGGTAATTTTGCCCGCAAGATGCAGACGAATATGATGAAACGGAAGGACGATTTCGGACAGCTGGCAGGAACGCTTGAGACAATGAGGGAATCGGTATGCGGATTGCTTGCACAGGTAAAGAAGGAAGCTGCAAATATTGATAACGTTGTGGAATCAATGGATACCAATATATCAAATCTGAATGGGGAAATTGAGGATGTATCTGCGACAACTGAGCAGCTTGCTGCAAGTACGGAAGAAACTGCGGCATCGGCAGAGCAGATTAACAGTATGACCCAGCAGATTGACGGTGCAGCAAAAGAGATTGCGGTACGTGCACAGGATGGGGCTACGGAAGCAGAAGAAATCCATAAGCGTGCAGCACAGACGAAGGAAACAACGGTGGAGAACCGGCGGAAAATCCAGACGATGCTGGAAGAAATCCGGGGAAGGCTGGAACAGGCACTTAAAGAGGCAAAGGTTGTGGAACAGATCGGCGTGCTTGCAGATTCTATCCTTGCGATTACCGGACAGACCAATCTGCTTGCTCTGAATGCATCCATTGAGGCAGCACGCGCGGGCGAGGCAGGAAAGGGATTTGCAGTTGTTGCAGAGGAAATCCGGGTACTGGCAGAACAGTCCAAAGATGCCGTGGCAAATATTCAGGCTGTGACGGAAAACGTGGATAATGCAGTAGGAAATCTGGCAAAGGATTCCAACCATCTGCTGGATTTTGTAGATACGGATATTGTGAAGAGTTTTGACGATTTTGAGAAAATGGCAGACGATTATAACATGGATGCCTCTAAAATTAACGATCTGGTATCGGATTTCAGTGCGACTTCCGAAGAACTGGTAGCATCTATTTCCAATATTACAGAGGCGATTGACGGAATTACCTCTGCATCCAATGACAGTGCTGCAGGTACAACAAATATTGCACAAAAAACCGTTTCGATTGCAGGCGGATCGGCAGAAGTCATGAAAGGGGTTAAGACAGCGGAAGCTTCCGCAGAAGAACTCCGCAGGAATGTAAGCAACTTTGTGATCGAAGAATAAGAAAATAAGAAATATAAAAGGGAATTTTATAAAGGGGAAAGTGGTTCATGGACTGCTTTCCCTTTTTATCTGTTCACAAAATGAACACAGAGTTTACATTTTTTACACACGCAAAAGCGATACACTGTTTCCGTAAAGGGCATTTTGTTGTCCAAAAAAGAAAAGGAGCATTTCGCTGTGATTGAGATCAATAATCTTGTAAAAAAATACGGGGATCATACGGCTGTCGATCATCTGTCACTCGTTGTGGAACCGGGGAAAATTTATGGTTTTCTGGGGCCGAACGGAGCCGGCAAATCAACAACGATGAATATGATAACCGGATATCTCGGTGCGACAAGCGGAGAGATTAAAATTAACGGGCATGACATTTTAAAGGAGCCGGAGGAAGCAAAGAAATGTATCGGTTATCTGCCGGAACTTCCGCCACTGTACATGGATATGACGGTAAAGGAGTATCTGGATTTTGTGGCAGATTTAAAACAGTTGGAAAAAAGTCTGCGTAAACGATATGTGGAAGAGGCAATGGAAACAACCGGTACGACAGAAGTGGCAGGGCGTATGATCCGCAATCTGTCCAAGGGATACCGGCAGCGTGTCGGGTTTGCACAGGCGATCCTGGGGTATCCGGAGATCATTATACTCGATGAGCCTACGGTCGGACTGGATCCGAAACAGATCATAGAGATCCGTGAACTGATCCGGCATCTGGGAGAAAAACATACGGTGATCTTAAGTTCCCATATTTTGCCGGAAATTTCTGCCGTGTGTGATCATGTGTTTATTATTTCCAAAGGAAAGCTTGTAGCGAGCGACTCTACGGAGAATCTGGTAAATCTGATGTCGGGTGCACAGGAGATTGAACTGACGGTGCGGACCGGTGCCGGGGAAGCAGCCGGATACTTACAGGGAGAAGAAAACATTGCAAGGGTTGAGCAGGCGGATCATGATAAAATCCGTATTTATGCAAAGAAAGGTGCCGATGTGCGGGAAGAAGTCTTCCGGCAGATGGCAGAGCATAACGTTTTGGTGCTGGAGATGAAGACGGTGACGAAATCTCTTGAAGATGTATTCCTTGAGATTACCCAGGAAGGAGGTGCACAGTAATGTTTGCTGTGTTAAAAAGAGAATTCCGGTCGTATTTCCAGAATGTGATCGGCTGGCTGTTTGTGGCCGCCCTTATGGCACTGTTCGGACTGTATTTTTATGTGTATAATCTCCGGCAGGGATATCCGTATCTGTATTATACGTTAAGTGCCATTACGATTATTTTTATGATTGCGGTACCGATCCTTACGATGCGCAGTTTTGCAGAGGACCGGAAAAATAAAACGGATCAGCTGATGCTGACAGCACCGGTACCGGTGGCAAAGGTTGTGCTCGGAAAATATCTGGCAATGCTTGCGGTGTTTACCGTGGATATTGCAGTTTTCTGTGTGACACCGCTCATTTTACGGGCGTTTGGAACAATTCCCATGGGCGAGAGCTATATTGCCATACTGGCGTTCTGGTTATATGGAGCAGCTTCCATTGCGGTAGGTATGTTTATTTCCGCATTGACGGAAAGCCAGGTGATTGCGGCAGTTCTGACGTTTGTGGTACTGTTTATCAGTTATATGATGCAGAGTCTGACAGGACTTATTTCATCGGATGGAAACTGGCTGACAAAGATTTTAAACTGTCTGGATCTGTATGCACCGTTTGAAAAATTCCAGGGGGGCTGTCTGGACATTACGGCAATCCTCTATTATGTAACGGTTATTGTATTATTTAATTTCTTTACCGTGCAGGCCATTCAGAAACGGCGTTGGAGCATCAGCAAAAAGACATTTTCGCTCAGCGTTTTTTCAAGCAGTTTTATTGTCGTAGTTTTCGCTCTTGCCGTGGTTGCCAACCTGGCAGTCGATGCGCTGCCGACGAGAATTACCTCGGTGGACTGTTCGTATTCTAAATTGTATTCCATTACAAAGGATACGAAAAAGACCATGAAAAAACTGAAAAGTGATGTGACCATCTATGTTCTGGCAGCGGAAAAAAGCAAGGACGCACAGATTGATTCCATGCTGGAGCGTTACAAAGATCTGTCCGGGCATATCAGGGTAAAATACGTCAATCCGAAGAGTAAACCTTATTTTTATAAGGACTATACGGACAATGCACCGACCAGCAACAGTCTGATCGTTGTCAGTGACAAGCGTTCGAAAGTGATAGATTATTATGATATCTATGATTATCAGTCAAACATGGATTATTCCACATATTCCTACAACAACGAACTGAAGGGATTCGATGCGGAAGGACAGATTACAAGTGCCATCCAGTATGTAACGATGGATGCGAACCAGCTCCCTGTCGTATACCAGATCACCGGACATGATGAGGCTACAATCGGAAGTGCATTTTCGGATGTCATCAGCAAATCCAATATGACATTGTCTTCCGTGGAACTGTTAAATGAAGAAAGTGTTCCGAAGGATGCGGCAGCGATTATTATCAATGCACCGCAGAAAGATTTTAATAAAAATGATGCACAGAAAGTAATTGATTATCTGCAAAAAGGCGGAAAAGCGATTATCGTGGGAATGTATTCCGAGACCGAGATGCCGAATTTTGCATCGATTCTGGATACTTACGGAGTAAGCTTTACCACAGGGCCGATCGCGGATAATGATGCACAGCATTATTACAATATGGGAGGTCCGCTGTATCTGCTGCCAAATGTAAACAGCAGTTCGTATACCGGAAGTCTTTCCGGCGGATATGTATATCTTCCGATTTCTCTGGGAATCAATTATCCGCAGAACAGCACGACGGATGACACGGAGAGTACAGAGGAGAGTACAGAGGAGAGTAAGACAACGTATACTTCTTTACTGGATACTTCCGATGATGCGGTTGCAAAGAACAATCCAAACAGTATGCAGGATTATGGATACGAAGATGGAGACGACAAGGGACCGTTTAGTGTCGGACTGGCGGTAGAAGATAAAGTCGATGATGATCACACGACGCAGCTTGTGGTATTCGCAAGCCCGTATGTATTCAGCGATGATGCAAGTCAGATGACGACAAACAATGCATCACTGTTTTCCGATGTGATCGGAAATATGATCACGGATACCCAGTCGGCCGGCAGCGTAATTCCGGAAAAAGAGTACACGCTCAGTAATCTGACAGTAAATGCATTACATGCGGCACTTCTGGGACTGCTGGTTACCATTATTCTTCCAATCCTGTTACTGGCCGGAGGAATTGTAATCTTTATGGTAAGGAGAAAAAAATAAAGAATGAAAAAGCAGAAAATACAGATGCTTGTGGTGGTCATTCTTCTGGTGATCTGCGTTGTTGCTTATATTTTTATCAGCAAAAACGCAGGGAAACTGGATTCCACAGAGAATGACGGACCAAATGCATCCATGGGAAATGTGACAGAAAGTGTTCTGGAAACAGAGACAGAATCTGTCCAGACTACAGAAACAACAGAAAAATAATTATTTCTTGTGCGTAAGTTTGTATAGGAACGTATAAGCCCAGATCAGTACCGGGATCACGAAGGTGGCAAAGATAGAAGCTTTGAACATTTTCATGGTTCCGGTATTGTCTGTGATGGCGCATACCAGTGTACTTAAGTACAGTACAACCAGTAAAATGATGCCGATGATGGCAAGAATCTGTTTTCCTTTTTTCATATGAACAACCTCCTTATGTATTCATGATACGGGAAAGGGCAGGTTTCGTCAAGAAAGGGCTTGGAAAATGGCAGACATTTTGTTATAATAAACATACATGCATCAAGGCATGTAAATTCGTAAGTGATAAAGGTGGTATAAAAATGGCTATATTGCAGGATTGGCAGAAAATTGCCTACAATGAGAACGCAAGTCAGGGGGAACTTCAGAAATTCTGGCAGAGATATTTCCTGTTAGAGAAGGGTGTGTATGAGAAATTATTGACAAACCCGGATGAAAAAGTAGAAGGAACGGTAAAAGAACTTGCTGATAAGTATGGACTTACCATTCTGGAGATGGCTGGTTTCTTAGACGGAATCAATGACAGTCTGGTAAAAGACAATCCAATCGAAACAATGGATGAAAATACCAGGGTAAATCTCGTTTTCGATAAGGAAAAGCTGTACAAGAACATGGTAGATGCCAAGGCTGACTGGCTTTACAATCTTCCGATGTGGGATGATATTTTTGATAAAGAGACAAAGCACAGACTGTATATGGAACAGAAGAAATCCGGTACGGTTATCGTTGGCAAAAAGGTGGGACGTAATGATCCGTGTCCATGCGGCAGTGGAAAGAAATACAAATTCTGCTGTGGAAAGAATAAATAAATTTCAAATTTTGAAATACAAATTCCCGGTATCACAAAAACTGATACCGGGCTTTTTTAAAAAGAAGAACAGGAACAGAATAAGACCATGTGGTTTGGTACATACTGATGTGGCAGCGATGATTTAACACAAGGAGGTATGTAAGATGACAAAACTGGATTGTAATGTGGTAAACTGTTCTTATAATGCAGACAACTGCTGCAGACGAACGGATATTCAGGTGGAAGGAACACAGGCAAAAACTTCTTCCGAAACCTGTTGTGGAAGTTTTGCACCGAAAGGATGTGGATGTCAGTCCTGTCATACAACAGATGTCAAAAAAGATACAACCGTCAGCTGTGAAGCGTGTGAGTGCAAATTCAACGAGGATCATGCCTGTCATGCAGGACACATTGGTATTTCCGGCGGACATGCAGACAGCAGCAGGGAGACAGAGTGCGGCAGTTTTGTATGTAGCTGCTGACAGGGGCATATGGGCGGCAGACTGCCGCCCTGCCAGTGAAAGGAGAAAAGGAATGGAACAACTAACGGATTACAGTATTAATTTTCCACATTTACATATTTATCTGCACCATGTCGGAAAAAATATCATGATCGGAAATTTTTCGGTGGCATATTATGGAATTGTGATTGCAATTGGAATGTTAGCAGGACTTGGAATCGCCTGCTGGATGGCAAAACGGACCGGCCAGAAAACGGATACTTATTTTGACCTGGCACTCGTTGCCATTATCTGTTCTGTCATTGGGGCGCGGGTTTATTATGTGATATTCCGTTGGGATCTATACAAGGACGATCTGCTGAGTGTGTTCAATCTGCGGCAGGGAGGTCTGGCGATTTACGGAGGCGTGATTGCGGCAATCATTACCGTGTTTGTGTTTTCACGGGTACGGAAACTGTCCATGGGTCTGCTTTGCGATACCGCGGGACTTGGTCTGGTCTTAGGACAGGTCATCGGCCGGTGGGGAAATTTCTTTAACAGGGAGGCATTTGGCGGTTATACGGACGGGCTGTTTGCCATGCAGCTGCCGCTTTCTGCCGTCCGATCCTCGGATGTGACGGACAGCCTGCTGCAGCATGTGGTGGAAGTAAATGGTATCTCTTATATCCAGGTACATCCCACGTTTCTCTATGAATCCTTGTGGAATCTGATTCTTTTGATCCTTCTGATCCTGTTTACCAGACACAAGCGGTTTGATGGGGAAGTCTTTTTGCTGTATCTGGCAGGGTATGGGATTGGAAGGTTCTGGATAGAATCCCTGCGGACGGACCAGCTGCTGCTCCCGGTCATCGGTTATCCGGTGTCCATGGCACTTGCAGCGCTTCTTGTGATCGTATCGGTTTCCTGGATCATCATCTGGCATATCCGTCGGCACAAAAAAACAGCATAAAATACATCTGGATGGGAAAATCCTCCACACGTGGAAACGTGTGGAGGATTTTTTTTGGAAAAAATACGGCAATCGTCTATCCATTTTCAAGAAAGACTGGGAAAAACCCTTGATTTCAGGGTGGTTTTAGGGTATTATGGATACATAGTGGTGGAAAGTGGAGTAAAAAATCCACTTTGTGGTGCAAAGTGGTGAACAAACAGAAGTTCAGAAAATGAGGAAGGGGAGGTGAGTCTGCCATGTTTATGGGCGAATACAATCATTCGGTTGATGCAAAAGGCAGACTGATCGTACCTTCCAAGTTCCGGGAACAACTTGGCAATGAATTTGTTGTGACAAAGGGACTGGATGGCTGTCTGTTTGTTTATTCCCAGGAAGAATGGAAACGGATTGAGGAGAGTCTTCGTGAAAAACCACTGACTTCAAAAGATGCAAGAAAGTTTATGCGATTCTTTTTTGCAGGAGCTGCAAACTGCGAAGTGGACAAGCAGGGAAGAATTTTACTTCCGGCGAATCTGAGGGAATACGCAGGAATCGATAAAGAAGTTGTTTCCGTCGGTGTATTCAGTCGTGTGGAGATCTGGAGCAAAGAACGGTATCTGGAAAACAACGATTTTGACGATATGGATGAGATCGCAGAGCATATGGCAGAGTTGGGAATTGGAATCTAAATATGGAGTTTAAACATTATTCCGTTCTTTTGAACGAGACAATTGAACAATTACATATTCGCCCGGATGGCATTTATGTGGATGGAACGCTTGGGGGAGGCGGACATTCACTGGAAATATGCAGACATCTGACAACTGGAAGACTCATCGGAATCGACCAGGATGCGGATGCCATTGCCGCTGCCACAGAGAGACTGAAAGATTATGCAGACAGGGTTACCATCGTAAGAAGCAATTATGCACAGATGGCGGACGTGTTGAAGAATCTCGGAATCGAAAAAGTGGATGGAATCATTCTCGATCTGGGAGTTTCTTCTTTCCAGCTGGATACACCGGAACGCGGTTTTACCTACCGGAGTGAGGATGCACCGCTGGATATGCGGATGGACAAGCGTCAGCGCCTGACCGCAAGGGACATTGTGAACGATTACAGTGAAGCGGAACTGTTCCGCATAATTCGTGATTATGGAGAGGATCGGTTCGCAAAGAATATTGCAAAGCATATTGTACAGGCGCGGAAAGAAAAACCGATTGAAACGACCGGGGAACTCAACGCAATCATCCGTGGAGCCATCCCGATGAAAGTACAGGTGACCGGAGGACATCCTTCCAAGCGGACGTATCAGGCAATCCGCATTGAGCTGAATCATGAACTTGATGTACTTCGCGATACGTTAGATACCATGATTGATTTGTTGAATGATGGGGGAAGAATCTGTATTATCACATTTCATTCACTGGAAGACCGTATTGTAAAATCCAACTTCAAAAAGAACGAAAATCCGTGTACATGCCCGAGCAATTTTCCGGTCTGTGTATGTGGAAAGAAATCCAAAGGACGTGTGGTGACAAGAAAGCCCGTTCTGCCTTCGGAGAAGGAACTCGAAGAGAACAGCAGATCAAAGAGTGCAAAATTACGCGTGTTTGAGCGTGTGGAAGATGGAATGGAAAGCAGGGAAGCGTTATGAGCAGTAAAAACTATTATGTAAACGGGAATACCGTGAGAGAACTGGATACACCGGTTCGGCACAATCAGAGAACACGCAAAGAAATCGAAGAGGCAAGACGCCGCAAAAACCGTAGAAATGCAGCGAGAAGGAATCGCCAGAGAGCGATGGAGATGAGCCGCGGTTATGTGGTATTTCTTACGGCATGTGTAGTGATCACTGCACTGACTGCCGTTTTGTTTGTACAAATGCAGTCGCAGATGACGACACGAATGAAAAATGTGGCAAATCTGGAGAGTCAGCTGGCAGATCTTCGCGCGGACAATGATGCACGTTATAAAAATCTTACAACTTCAACAGACCTTGAACATATCAAAAAAGTGGCAATGAAAAAGCTTGGCATGAAATATCCAACGGAAAAACAGGTGGTATATTATACCGTGGAAAACAGCAATTTCATGGATCAGTATGAGGATATTCCATCCAAATAACAGGAGTCAGATGTGAGAAGAAAGAGAAGAAGACCGGCACAGAAATTTAACCGGAAGATGCGGACAAAACTGATGGTTTTGTTTTCCCTTATTCTGGCTGTTTTGTGTGGACTGGTCGGCAGATTGACTTATATTGAACACACGAAAGGGGAAACCTATCAGAAAAAAGTACTTTCCATGCAGTCCTATGACAGTAAAACGATTCCGTACCAGAGGGGAGAAATCATCGACCGTTCCGGTACGGTTCTTGCTACCAGTGTGGCAGTCTATAATGTGATTTTAGACTGTACCGTTGTCAATGACAAAGAAGAGTATGTTGATCCGACCGTGGAAGCACTGGTGAAATGTTTCCCGGAATTGGATGAAACGGAGATCCGCAGAATTATAAAAGAGAAAAAGGATAAACGCTATATTGTACTTGCCAAGAAAGTACCATATGACGAAGTACAGCCTTTTGTGGAATTGCAGGATGCCGTAGACAAAAAAGGAAACAAAGTAAATCCGGATATCAAGGGCGTCTGGTTTGAAAAAGAATATCAGAGAAATTATCCGTTTGGATCTTTAGCCTCTTCCGTGATTGGTTTTACTTCTTCCGGTAATGTCGGCACAACCGGACTGGAAAATTATTACAACAGTACGTTAAACGGAATCAATGGACGGGAGTACGGTTATCTGGACTCGGACAGCGATTTTGAAAAGACCGTTATTGATGCACAGGACGGGGATACGCTGGTGACATCCATCGACGCAAATATTCAGTCCATCGTTGAAGAAAAAATCAAAGACTGGAATGAAAAATACCGGGACAACTATTATAAAGGAACCGGAAGTATCAATACGGCAGCGATTGTCATGAATCCAAACAATGGAGAAATCCTTGCCATGGCAGATTATCCGAATGTGGATCTGAATAACCCGAGGGATCTGGGAAAATGGTACACCAAAAAACAGATCAAGCGCATGTCTGAGGATGACAAAATGGATGCGCTCAATGAGATATGGCAGAATTTTTGTGTATCCTCAACGTATGAGCCGGGGTCTGTCCAAAAACCGTTTACGGTGGCATGTGGGCTGGAGACAGGTACAATCAACAACAAAATGACATTTGACTGTGATGGGTACGAGGATTTTAATGGACAGAAGGTGCGCTGCGTGGCGCGCTACGGACATGGAATAGAAACCGTCCGGAAGACACTTATGGATTCCTGTAATGATGCCATCATGCAGATGTCATACAAAATCGGAAAGAATCATTTTACAGAGTACCAGTCCATCTATGGATTTGGACAGAAAACGGGAATTGATCTGCCGGGAGAGGCAAATACCGCATCTTTGATGTATCAGGTGGAAGATATGAAACCGATCGATCTGGCAACCAATGCATTCGGACAGAACTATAACTGTACGATGGTCCAGATGGTGAGTGGATTTGCGTCACTGATCAATGGTGGAACTTATTATCAGCCGCATCTGGTAACCAAAATCACGGATTCGACAGGAAATACGATTTCCACGGTGGAACCGAAAGCTGTGAAACAGACCATTTCCCAGAGTACCAGCGATAAAATCCGGGATTATCTGCAGAGTGTCGTAAAGGAAGGTACGGGAAATACGGCAAAAGTGGATGGATATTCTATGGGCGGTAAAACAGGAACCGCACAGAAGTTTCCGCGTGGAAACGGAAAATATCTTGTTTCATTTATGGGATTTGCCCCATACGACAATCCGCAGGTACTGATCTATGTGGTTGTGAATGAACCAAATGTGGCAGACCAGCCGCATAGCGTGTTTGCGCAGAACATTGCGCGTGAGATCTTAGAAGAAGTTCTTCCGTATATGAATATTTATCCGGATGAAAAGAAGACCGGTGTAAACAAGGGCTATGATGTTACCGGGTCAAAAGACAGCTCACAGTATACCGGAAAGCATAATGGAACCAAGTCCAGAAATGAAAAGAAAAAGAAGAACTAAAGACAAAAGAGTTCTTAGAAAGGCTCTGCAGTGCATATGCTTTAAGAAAAGGATCGTGGTGCTTTTCATGGAGTGGAATAAAACCTATCACCGCAGAAAAATATGTATCATATTCTTTTCTGTTGTTCTGATGTCGATGGTTTTGTGCGGGCGTCTGGTCTATCTTATGCTTTTTGAGGGAAAATATTATGAGACGCAGGCAAAAGATCTGCAGCAGAGAGAAAGAAAAATAAAAGCCGCCAGAGGCAAAATTCTGGATCGAAATGGTGTGGTACTGGCAGATAACAAATCAGTCTGCACCATTTCTGTCATACATAACCAGATCAAGGAACCGGAAGCGGTCATTGCCATGCTCGTAAAGGAGCTTGGAATTCCGGAAGAAAAGGTCCGTAAGCGGGTAGAAAAATATTCGTCTCTCGAGAAGATCAAAAGTAATGTCGATAAGGAAACCGGAAACCGGATTCTTGCCTATGGTTATGCAGGGGTAAAAGTGGATGAGGATTATAAACGGAATTATCCATACGATACGCTTGCCTCAAAAGTGCTGGGGTTTACCGGCGGGGATAACCAGGGAATTATCGGACTGGAAAGTGTGTACGACAAATATCTGGAGGGAACCGATGGTCTGATTCTGACGACAACGGATGCCCGTGGTGTGGAAGTTGACAATATCGGAGAGGAACGCAAAGAACCTGTTGCCGGAAATAATCTGCGCACATCATTGGATGCAAATATTCAGATGTTTGCCATGCAGGCGGCAAATAAAGCATATATTCAGAAAGAAGCGGATTCTGTCAGTATTATTGTGATGAATCCTTCCGACGGAGCCGTCATGGCAATGGTGGATTATCCGGAATTTCATCTGAATGAGCCGTTTCAGCTGATTGAGGAGTATAAGGAGTATGAGGGTACCAAAAAGGAGCAGGAATACTGTAACCGGATGTGGCGAAACCAGTGCATCAATGATACCTATGAGCCCGGATCAACATTTAAGGTGATCACCGCGGCAGCGGCACTGGAAGAAGGTGTGGTTTCTTTGGAAGACCGGTTTCACTGTCCGGGATACATTGTGGTGGAGGACCGCAGAATCCGCTGTCACAAAACGACCGGGCATGGAGCGGAAAGCTTTGTGGAAGGAATCGAAAATTCCTGCAATCCCGTGTTTATCAATGTGGGACTTCGGATCGGTGCCGATCACTTTTATGACTATTTTGAGCAGTTCGGTCTGTTACATAAAACGGGGATTGACCTGCCGGGAGAGGCTTCGACCATCATGCACAAGCGGGAAAAGATCGGGCTGGTGGAACTGGCAACCATCTCATTCGGACAGTCATTTCAGATCACACCGATCCAGCTGGCAACCACCGTTTCTTCTATTATTAATGGAGGAAACCGCGTGACACCGCACGTCGGAATGCAGGTGGAGAATGGAGACAAAAAAGTAATAAAAACGTTTGATTTTCCGGTGCAGGAGGGAATCTGCAGGGAGGAAACGTCGGAAAAAATGCGGTTTTTGCTGGAAAAAGTGGTATCCGAGGGAGGCGGAAACAAAGCATATATTGAGGGGTATGAGATTGGCGGAAAAACAGCCACTTCACAGACCCTGCCCCGTTCCGCACATAAGTACATCTCCTCGTTTCTGGGGTTTGCACCGGCGGATGATCCGAAAGTTCTGGTACTTGTGATCATAAGGAACCCTTCCGGTGTTTATTATGGCGGTACCATTGCGGCTCCTGTGGCAAAGGAAATTTTCGAAAACATACTGCCTTACCTTGAATTGGAGCAGTAAATACCTTATAATCGTAATTATACGCAAAGATGGAGGTTGATCGTAATGAAACTTGAAGGAAAAAAGGTTCTGGTTGTGGGAGCCGGAAAGAGCGGCATTGCTGCGTCAGAACTGTTATTGGATAAAAAAATTGAAACTGTTCTCTATGATGGAAACAAGGATCTGGATGTAGAAAAGTTATATGAAAAGGCACCGAAACTGAAAGGAATGCCGGTGCTTTTGGGGGAGTTGACGGATGAGCAGCTGCGCGCATTTGATGTAGCAGTCTTAAGTCCGGGCGTCCCGACGGATCTGCCGGTCGTAGAGCGGATGCGTGCACAGAACGTCTGCATCTGGGGCGAGATTGAACTTGCATATTCCTTCGCAAAAGGCAGACTGATTGCAATCACCGGAACAAACGGAAAGACCACTACGACAGCATTGACCGGAGAAATCATGAAAAATTATTTCAAGGATGTGCGCGTGGTTGGAAATATCGGAATTCCGTATACTTCCGAGGCTGCCACAATGACGGATGAAACCGTAACCGTCGCAGAGATCAGCAGTTTCCAGCTGGAAACCATTCATGAGTTCCATCCGGAAATATCCGCAATCTTAAATATTACGCCGGATCATCTGAACCGTCATCACACCATGGATTGTTATATTAAGACCAAAGAGGCAATCACCACCAATCAGACAAAGGATGAGGTCTGTGTGCTTAATTATGAGGATGAAGTGCTTCGGGCATTCGGAGAGAGCGCACCGGTGCATGTGGTCTGGTTCAGCAGTGCAAGAAAACTTGCTGAAGGATTTTATCTCGACGGAGAGGAAATCTTTTATGCGCATGACGGAAACACCGAGAAGGTGATCAATGTCAATGATCTGAATCTGCTGGGACGGCATAACTATGAAAATGTCATGGCCGCAACTGCCATGAGTGTGAATTTCGGAGTGCCGATGGAGAAAATCGTGGAGGTGCTGAAGCGTTTCCAGGCGGTAGAACACCGGATCGAGTATGTGACCGAAAAGAGAGGGGTTCGTTTTTACAACGATTCCAAGGGAACCAACCCGGATGCCGCCATTCAGGGAATCCGTGCGATGAACCGTCCAACGCTTCTGATCGGAGGCGGTTATGATAAGCAGTCCACATACGATGAGTGGATTGATGCATTTGACGGAAAAGTAAAAAAACTGGTGCTGATCGGACAGACAGCAGAGAAGATTGAAGTGTGTGCGCATAAGCATGGGTTTATGGATACCGTGCGCTGTGAGACCTTTGAGGAAGCGATCCGTTACTGCTATGACCATGCAGTATCCGGGGATGCGGTTCTGCTTTCACCGGCATGTGCCAGCTGGGGCATGTTCCCGAACTATGAGGAGCGTGGACGGATATTCAAAGAAATCGTTCGTGGATTAGAGGAGTAGTGAGTCGTGCCGAAACGGAGACGTGGGGAAAAGAAAACAACATATTTTGACTATAATCTGTTGTTTATCATTATTTTCCTATTGTGTTTTGGACTGGTGATGCTTTACAGTTCCAGTTCGTATACATCAGCAAATAAATATGGGGACAGTGCACATTATCTGAAACTGCAGGCGCGAAATATCGCAATCGGTCTTGTTTTTATGTTCTATTTTGCAAAGAAGGATTATCATGTGTGGAGAAAATTCGGAAGGCTGGCATACTGGGGAGCCCTGGGGTTTTGCCTTGTCGTTCTGGCAAAGGTACCGGGGCTGACGCGAAGCTCCCACGGACAGTCCCGCTGGATTCAGGTCGGACCGATCGGCTTTCAGCCATCGGAGCTTGCAAAGATTGCCATCATTATTTATCTGGCGATGCTGATCGAGCGTATTCCCAAGCAGCTGGATAAGGTTTCAAGCATGGCAAAAGTAGGAATCCGTCTGGTGCCGCTTGTTTTGTTTGTCGCGGTAAACAACCTGAGTACGGCGATTATCATTCTTGGGATTGCTGTCTGTATGCTGTTTGTGGCAAGTCCGAAGTACAAAGAGTTTTTTGTGGTTGCCGTGCTGGGGGTGCTGTTTATTTTCGCATTTATCAATATCGCGTCTTACCGGAGTGACCGTGTGGAGGCATGGAAACATCCGGAGACAGCGGGAGATAAGGGATATCAGACCATGCAGGCACTCTATGCAATCGGATCCGGCAAGCTGTTTGGAAAAGGACTCGGACAGAGCCTGCAGAAGCTGGGCAATGTGCCGGAGGCACAGAATGATATGATTTTTTCCATTATCTGTGAGGAACTCGGCCTTTTCGGTGCCGTCTGTGTCATTCTTCTGTTTGTCCTGATGCTCTGGCGGATGATGGTCATTGCCAATAATGCAAAGGATCTGTACGGGGCACTTCTGGTGACGGGCATTATGTCACATATTGCGATTCAGGTAGTTTTAAATATTGCGGTTGTTACCAATACGATTCCGAATACCGGTGTCATTCTGCCGTTTATCAGTTACGGAGGTACCTCGCTTGTATTCCTTATGGCAGAGATGGGGCTTGCGCTGAGCGTGTCGAAGGGCATCCGTCTGGATACGATCGAGTAGGTTTGTCATGATTAAAGAAGAACGAAGAAAAAAGAAAAAAAGAAAAAATATCCTGCAGGGAATACTCGGAATCCTGATAGTGCTTGCGTTGGCAGTCCTGATTATTTTTACTGTTTTTAAAGTAAAAAATGTGGAGGTGGAGGGAAACAAACTCTACGATGCCAAAGTGATTGAAAAAGCAGTATTAAACGATGATTATTCCTGGAATTCCCTGTATGTATTCCTGAAATATAAATTTGTCAATACCAGTGAAGTTCCGTTTGTGGACACGATGGAGATCAGCCTGAAAGATCCGCAGACTCTGCATATCAAAGTGTATGAGAAAGGAATCATGGGATATCTGTATCTCTCCTCGATCAATAAGAATGTCTATTTCGACAAAGACGGGATTGTGACAGAATTGTCTGACCGTGTGATTGAGGATACACCGCAGATCCTTGGGATTGACTGTAAAAAAGTAGTGCAGTATGAAAAGCTGCCGATCGGTTCAAAGCGGCTAAAGCAGCTTCTGACGCTGACGCAGGCTTTAAAACGCAATGACCTGATCCCGGATTCCATTACCTATGGTGTGGAAAATGAGCCGGTTCTGACATACGGGACGGTTAAAGTTTCCATGGGTTCCCTGGAATTTCTGACCCAGAAAGTGGAGCGGCTGGCAAAAATCAAGCCGCAGCTGCAGGGAATGGAAGGAACACTACATTTAGAAAACTGGACAGAAGAAACGACAAATATTGTGTTTGACAAAACGGAAAGTTCGAAAAAAGATAATAAAAAATCATAATTTTCGGTTGATTATTTGTATGAAAAATTATATTATAGTCTATATGGGTACGTATGAAACATTTTTATGTTTCACGGTGCCGCAGGGCTATAGGAAAGAGGAGGAAGAACCATGCTGGAGATTCGGACAACAGAGACAGATACGAGTGCCAAAATTATCGTGATTGGTGTAGGTGGTGCTGGTAATAACGCTGTGAACCGCATGATTGATGAGAATATAGGTGGAGTCGAATTTATCGGAGTAAATACAGATAAGCAGGCGTTGCAGCTTTGCAAGGCTCCTACGTTGATACAGATCGGAGAAAAGCTTACAAAAGGACTTGGTGCAGGAGCACAGCCGGAGATCGGCGAGAAAGCAGCAGAGGAAAGTGCAGAAGAATTATCCGCTGCAGTCAAGGGTGCAGATATGGTATTCGTTACCTGTGGTATGGGTGGCGGTACCGGTACCGGTGCAGCACCGGTCGTTGCAAAGATTGCCAAGGAGCAGGGAATCCTGACCGTTGGAGTTGTGACAAAGCCATTTAAGTTTGAGGCAAAGAAACGTATGATCAATGCCGTATCCGGTATTGAAAAACTCAAAGAGAGCGTGGATACCCTGATCGTTATTCCAAATGATAAACTTTTAGAGATCGTTGACAGACGCACTTCCATGCCGGATGCATTAAAGAAAGCAGACGAAGTATTACAGCAGGCAGTACAGGGAATCACAGATCTGATCAATCTGCCGGCACTTATCAATCTGGATTTTGCCGATGTGCAGACCGTTATGAAGGACAAGGGTATGGCACATATCGGTATCGGTAATGCCAAGGGCGATGAGAAAGCGATTGAGGCAGTGAAACTTGCCGTTGCATCTCCGCTTCTTGAGACAACCATCAATGGTGCAAGCCATGTAATCATCAATATTTCCGGTGATATTTCCCTGATGGATGCAAATGATGCAGCAAGCTATGTACAGGATCTGGCAGGAGAAGATGCAAATATCATCTTTGGTGCAAAGTATGATGAGACCATGACAGATGAAGCTACGATCACTGTAATTGCAACCGGACTGGAGAATCCATCCATGAAGATGAAGCCACAGCAGCAGGCGGGTGGAATCGGTGGCCGTATGGTATATCCGAATACAAACAATGTCCGTCCGACAGGTTCCGTTGGAATTGTCAGCCGTGCAGCTGCTTCTGGAAACAATAGTTTTCCGGGGGTCAATAACAGCAATTATGTCAATACAGGTACCGGTGTGGGAAGCAGACCAGTCAATCAGCCGCAGCCACAGGCACCGACTCCTTCCGCTTCGAACTATTCCGGAATCCAGCGTCCGAAGCCGGTAGAGAGTAATGTAAAGCCGGTAGAAATTAATATTCCGGATTTCCTGAAGAACCCTAGAAGATAAAATCGCACAATATGTCGATAATTTCCAAATAACAACCTCTTGTTTTTGCCAAATTATGAGGAATATTTTTCTTATAATAGGAGCAGAGACAGGAGGTGATTTTTTATATATGTATTCTATATTGATATCTTTCTGAAACAAAACTTTCTGATGAATTTTCTTGTATTATCCCTTACCTGTGTATTTTGCAAAAGTGCAGTCTGTCACCGGAATCTGCGCATGTTAGCTGCGGCGGTTTCCGGCACGGGACTTGAAGCGTTTGGACTGATGGTGCTGCCTTATGCAATTTCCGTTCTGTGTACTGCCATCGGCATCGTGCCGCTTATGGTTTTTCTTGCGTTTGGCAGGGAAAATAAAAAACAGAGGATGGTGAGAATTTTAAGCAGCTGGTTGTCCATTGTATTGTTAAACGGAGTGGCAACTGCAGTTTACAATCTGACGGGACTGGAAAATCTGTATCTGTATACCGCACTGGCAACGGCCGGAATCACTTACGTACTTGTCAAAAATCTTGTGGTGTCGGTGCAGAGGCAAAAGCGACAGATGTCTGTGGTCCTGTATAACAAAACGGTGTCGGTTCCATGTATCGGACTGCTGGATTCCGGCAATCTTTTAACCATGCCATTAAGTGGGAATCCGGTACATATTGCAGATGCAGCCCTGCTGCAGAAGCTTGTCGATGAAAAAACGGTACAAAAGGAGATTGAATACCGTGCACTCGGAAATCCGCATGGAAAATTGCAGGTGTACTGCATGGATGGGATGAAAGTGGAGACGGAGCCGGCAAAATTCTGTGACTGGAAACAGGTATGGGTTGGCTGTGCGGAAAATGGGGTGCTGTGCAATAAACCGTATCAGCTGATTCTGCATGCATCGGTGGCAGACCACTGTGGCTGCACAAAAGATCCATCCCAAATGACAAAAAAACTGAGAAAGGAGAAACGTAATGTTTTCACTGTTTGAACTGGTGTGGAAGAGAATCCGCCTGTTTTTTACGGATGATGAGGTTTTTTACATAGGAGGGGCAGATGTACTGCCGCCACCTTTGGAGAGGGAGCAGGAGAACCGCTGTCTTATCGCTTTAAGCGGGCTGCATGGGGACAGTGAACCCATGACGCGCGAAGACGCAAGAAAGCAGCTGATCGAACACAATCTGCGTCTGGTGGTATATCTGGCACGGAAATTTGAAAATACCGGAATCTGTGTGGAGGATCTGATCTCCATCGGAACGATTGGGCTGATCAAGGGAATCAATACATTTAATCCGGAAAAGAAGATCAAACTGGCGACTTATGCGTCCCGGTGTATCGAAAATGAGATTCTTATGTATCTGCGCAGAAATAATAAAGTGAAGCTGGAGGTATCAATTGATGAGCCGTTGAATGTGGACTGGGATGGAAACGAACTTCTTCTTTCGGATATTCTTGGAACCGATGAAGATATCATTTACCGGGATATGGAGAATGAGGCAGAGATCATGCTTCTCCGCACTGCGGTTAATACGCTGACTCCGCGGGAAAAAGAAATTATCTGTCTGCGCTATGGAATCGGAAGAAAAGACGGCAGGGAAATGACCCAGAAAGAAGTGGCAGACCTGCTTGGAATTTCGCAATCCTATATTTCGAGACTGGAGAAGAAAATTATGGTGCGGCTGAAAAAATCAATTCAAAATAATGTGTAAGTGTGCTATACTAATTACATAAAATTTGCTCTGAAATAGTAAAATTTATATGCAAAATAACAAGGACAGCAGGATGAAAGGGCGTGGTTTTTATGAAGATTGAATTTTTAGGGGCAGACCGTGAGGTTACGGGAAGCTGCCATTATGTGGCATTTGGGGAGACTCATTTTCTGGTGGACTGTGGTATGGAACAGGGGGCGGATCTGTATGTGAATCAGGAGATACCGGTTAACCCGGCAACGATTGATTATGTGTTTGTGACGCATGCCCATATTGATCATTCCGGACTTCTCCCACTTTTGTATAATCACGGGTTCCGGGGAAAGATTTTTGCAACAACGGCAACCTGTGAACTGTGTAATATCATGCTGAAGGATTCGGCACATATTCAGGAATTTGAGGCAGAATGGAAAAACCGCAAGGCGCGGCGTGCAGGAAGGCCGGAAGTGACACCGATGTATAACATGGAGGATGCGCAGGGGGTTTTAGAGCATTTCGTTCCGTGTACATACCATGAAACGGTGCAGATCTGCGAGGGACTGACCATAAGGTTTGTCGATGCGGGGCATCTGCTTGGCTCCTCCTCCATTGAAATATGGGTGACGGAGGATGGCGAGACAAGAAAACTTGTCTTTTCCGGGGATATTGGAAACTACAACCGTCCATTGATCCGTGATCCGGAATATCTTGAGGAAGCGGACTATGTGATCATGGAATCCACTTATGGAAACCGCAATCACAATACACCGCCGGATTATGCGGCAGAACTGGCAAAGGTGATGAATTCCACGTTTACCAAAGGCGGAAATCTGGTCATTCCGGCATTTTCTGTCGGCAGGACGCAGGAAATGCTTTACTATATGCGCCGGATCAAAACCGAGGGGCTGCTGCCGGAGTATCCGGGATTTGAAGTATATATCGACAGTCCGCTTGCCGTGGAGGCAACAAATATTTTTCATAAGAGTGTGGAAGAGTGCTTTGATGAGGAAGCAAGACAGCTGGTACAGTCGGGCATCAACCCGATCCAGTTTCCGGGACTGAAAGTGGCAGTTTCCAGTGAAGAATCCAAGATGATCAATTTCAACCAGAAATCCAAAGTGATTATCTCGGCTTCCGGCATGTGCGAAGCCGGCCGTATCCGGCATCATTTGAAACACAACCTGTGGCGGACGGATTCTACGATTCTGTTTGTCGGTTATCAGGTGCCGGGAACGCTGGGCTATTCTCTGTTAAACGGAGTCAAAAAGGTAAAGCTTTTCGGAGAGGAAATTGAGGTCAGAGCAAGCATCGTAAACCTTCCGGGTATCAGTGGGCATGCGGACAGGGATCATCTGACTGCATGGATTGCAAACTTTAAGAAGCCGCCGAAGAAAGTGTTTATTGTACATGGCGAGGAAACCACCGCGGTAGAGTTTGCGGAACATGTCAAAAACGATGTGGGATTTGATGCTTTAGCTCCATATAGCGGGGATGCGTATGATCTGCTTACCGGAGAACAGATCGCACAGGGAAGCAGACAGCTTGTGGAGAAAAAGACACAGGGTGTTTACCGTGCAAAATCCGGCGCGTTTGACCGCCTGATGATAGCAGGAGAACGTCTCATTGCCGTTATTAAAAAATGTCAGGGCATGGCGAATAAAGATCTTGGAAAGTTTGCGGATCAGATCAATTCGCTCTGCGATAAGTGGGACCGGTAAATTTGAGGGGAAAGCGGGACTTACGTCCCGCTTTTTCCATGTCCGGAACAACCGGATGAAAATGAATAAAAAAACAGCACATGGGAATCCTTTATTATAAATCCAATTATAACGGAGGAATCCCATGTCTACGTACAAAGTTGAAATATGCGGGGTAAATACGGCCCAGCTGCCAATACTGAAAGAAGAAGAAAAAGATGAACTTTTCAAAAAGATAAAAGCCGGCGACAAGGCATCCAGAGAAACCTACATCAAGGGAAATCTCCGGCTGGTATTATCCGTGATCAAACGGTTTAATAATCATAATGAAAATGTGGACGATCTGTTCCAGATTGGCTGTATCGGACTGATGAAGGCAATAGATAATTTTGATACGAGTGTCGGGGTGAAATTTTCCACCTATGCCGTCCCGATGATTATCGGTGAAATCCGCCGGTATCTGCGGGATAACAGCAGTTACCGCATTCCGCGTTCACTGCGTGATATTGCATATAAAGCCATGCAGGCAAAGGAACGGCTGGCAAAAAATGCACAAAAGGAACCGACTCTCGAAGAGATTGCAGCCGAATGTGAGATTCCGGTGGAGGATGTGGTGTATGCCCTGGATGCCATCCAGACGCCCTTAAGTCTGTTTGATCCGGTTTATACGGATGGAGGGGACACCCTGTATGTGATGGATCAGATTTCGGACAAGAAAAACAAAGAAGAGCACTGGGTGGAGGATTTGTCACTTTCCGATGCCCTGTCACATCTGAATGAACGGGATGAGCATATCATCCGTCTGCGTTTTTTTGAGGGAAAGACACAGATTGAAGTCGCGGATGAAATTCATATTTCGCAGGCGCAGGTGTCGCGGCTGGAGAAAAATGCGTTAAAAAGTATGCAGGGGTATCTGCGTACATGATAGCGGCCTGTTGTAAAATGGTTTTGTTATTGCTATAATGTGGAATATACAAAACGGAGAGGAAAAGAAATATCCGGCAGTAGAAAATTGCATTCTTGCTTTTTGCGGTGTACTGTGCTATACTGTCAACCGTTGCAGATTCTGTAAACAGGGAATTGCACGAAAAATTACCGAGTGTTCGAGACCTTCCACTCGTAAAACAAAACTAAAGGAGACAAATGGATATGAGAGACAAAAAGGTAACATTTATTGTTCAGGCTGCTGTGATTGCAGCACTTTATGTAGTGCTGACTTTTGTAGCCAACGCACTGGGACTTGCATCCCACACGATTCAGGTACGCTTTTCCGAAGCACTGTGTATCCTGCCTGTTTTTACGCCGGCAGCGATTCCGGGACTGTGGATTGGCTGTCTGCTTGCGAATCTGCTGACAGGCGCCGTGATCTATGATGTCATTTTCGGAAGCATTGCCACGCTGCTGGCAGCGGTATGTACCTATCTGCTGCGCAATCACAAGATTGCATGCACATTTCCACCGGTTATTTTTAATATGATTATTGTTCCGTTCGTGCTGGTCTATGCGTACGGTATTCCGGCAGTATATTTCCACGGTGTGAATGTAACCATCCCGTTTAATGCCATGACGGTCGGAATCGGAGAGGTGATTTCAGTATGCGTTCTTGGAAGCATTCTGATGCGTGTACTTGCAAAATACAGAAATGTCATGTTCCGTGCCACCGCACAATAAAAAATTATATCTGATAGAAGGTTCTGGAAGTCCCTGCGAGAGCAGGGGCTTTTTATTTTAAGAAATTCTGTAAATAAGCCAGACAATTTTAAGAAAACCTTAATGTCATTCCAAAATAACGTATGTTATCATAAATGACAGGAAACCGTAAAGAACATTTATGGAAGGAGACCAGCTATGAAAATTAGAAAGACAATCTGCAGTCTGCTTCTGGTATGCCTGGCATTTTTAGGCATATTTTGTGGCAGAGCAAATGTATATGCAGATCAGAAACAGGCATTGTCGGCAACGGTGACTCTGCTGAAACAGGAAAAAGACTGTGTCGTACAGGTGGAGGCAAAAAACAGCGGGGCGGATTTTACCGGGAAGGTGCGTCTGGTGTTTTCCGGTACCGACAACTCCAACGGCTGCGCATTTGAACAGCGCCTGACATTGCCGCAGAACGGAAAAAAACAGTATACAATGACCATTCCGTATGCGGATGTCAGCCAGACACGCGGAAACGGAATCGTGGCATTTATCGATGAAAAGGGAAACGTTGTGGCAAAGGAAGCATTTGCCAGTATTTTTGGCAAAGAAAAGCGCGGTATTGGTGTGGGAGTGCTTTCGGATCATTATGATGCGCTTGGCTGGATGAGCATGAGCGGCCAGACCTATTATCTTCACGGAAAAGACCAGAATGTATATCTAACACAGATGGACGCGGATACATTGCAGGCGCAGCTGGATGAACTGTATTTTCTTGTGATTGATTCCTACGATGTGAGTTCACTTGGGAAAGAGAATATCAAGGCAATCGAGAAATGGGTGAAAAACGGTGGATGGCTGCTGATTGGAACCGGAGAGCGCGGCAAAGATACACTGGGTGGTTTTGATTCCTCATTTATGGAGGTCAGCTGCAAAAGCGTCAGCAAAGTGGGAGAAGAAAATGAGGTATCGAAAGAAATGCAGCAACTGGGAAGTTATTCCGGATTTACCGGGATTGATTTTTCACAGATGCCGGTTGCAAAGCTGCAGCGGAACAATACAAATGCAAGCAAAAGCGAAGCTTATCCGGGGTGGGTGTATGCCTGTGGGGATGGTGCCATTGGTGTATGTGCCATTTCTTTTGGCGAAAAACAGATGCAGAAAGTTTCCCCGGATCTGTGTTACGGAATTTATGACCAGGTGGCAGGATATTCCATGAGCTATTCCCAGTATGTCAATGACGAGGAATGGGGATGGAGTGGGGAAAATGCATTCGGTGTCATTGACCACCTCAATACGGCATTGGATTTTTCCTGGCTGAAAGTTTTGATAGTGGTCTATGTGATCGTTGTTGGACCGGTGCTTTATCTTCTGCTTTGCAAGATGAAAAAAAGAGACTGGTACTGGCTGGGGGTACCGGCGCTTGGCATAATTTTTATCGGTGTGGTATTTATCGGCGGGCGGAATTTAAAGCTGCATGAGACACGGGTTTATTCGGTGACCGCACAGCAGGCGGATGGAAAAAGTACCACTGGTATCGCCACCTATTACAATGCGTATCATTCCGGGGTAAAACCGTGGAAGGTACGGCTGAATGATAATTACGCATATGGTGGTACAGGTCTCAGTGAATCTTATAGTATGGCATCTTCCGGCAGGGTATATGAAGACCGTTATCACTATTTGGTGGAATATGACAGGGGGCTGTCCCTTGGGGTAAAACCGCAGAGCAATTTTGAAAATGCCTATTTGTTTGCGGCAGGAACTGCCAAAGGATGTGGAAGCATAGACACCAGAGGTCTGGTGATCACGCAGCAGAAACAGGGGGGAAGCATAACAAACAACACGTCCTATGATTTCCCTTATCTTGTCTGCGTGTCGGATGATACGGTCATGGTATTTTCGGATGTAAAAGCAGGTGAAACCATAACGATAGACGGGAAAAGTAAAAAACCACTGCTGTCCCAGCAGATTTCTTATTTTGATGATGTCTACAGCGTGTTATCGCAAGACAACATGAATGGAAATACATATTCGTATAAGCATAAGGATATGGCAGCCGCACTGTATCTGGGACTGTGCCAGATCCGGCGGCAGAACGATGTGTCGGGTACTGTTGTAGTGGAAGGAGTAACCGCAGACTACGGAAAAACCATAGAGAGCAGGTGCTCGGAAATTTCGTTTGGTTGTCTGTATACGATTGCCGGTCAGGAGGTGTCCAATGCTTCAAATTAGTCATTTGTATAAAAACTACGGAAAATTTCAGGCGGTCAGGGATCTGAACCTGCATGTGCCCAAAGGGGATCTGTTTGGCTTTGTGGGACCAAACGGAGCCGGAAAGACAACAACGATCCGGATGGTATGTGGACTTATGCCGCCGACAGAAGGAACCATTACGATCCATGGCGTGGATGCCCTGCTGCATCCGAAGGAAATCAAAAAGCAGATCGGTTATGTACCGGATTTCTTTGGTGTGTATGACAATTTAAAAGTCAGCGAATATATGGATTTTTACGGTTCCATGTACCGTATGACTTCCAGGGAGATCACCGCGGTATCCAATGATCTGCTGGAACTTGTCAATCTGTCCGACAAAAAAGAGGTTTATGTGGATACGCTTTCCCGCGGAATGAAGCAGCGGCTGTGTGTGGCACGGGCACTCATCCACAATCCTTCCCTTCTGGTGCTGGATGAACCGAATTCCGGTCTGGACCCGCGTGCGCGTGTGGAGATGAAAGAACTTTTGCAGAATCTGCGCAGCATGGGAAAAACCATTGTGATCAGTTCCCATATTTTGTCGGAGCTGGCAGAGATGTGCAACAGCATCGGTATTATGGATCACGGAAAACTCGTAGAAGCAGGAAACATCGAGGATGTCATGGAACATGTTTTCGGTGGAAACCGGATCGTGGTTTCGGTTCACGGGGAGATGGAGCCGGCAGTGCGCATGCTTAAGGAACACCCCCAGATCCGTGTGGAATCGGTGGGAGAAAAGGAAATCCATATCTCGCATGCCATGAAAGAGGAAGAAATCGCGCAGTTGATCGCACAGATGATACAGAATGGAATTATCGTGACAGGATTTTATAAAGAAGAGGGAAATCTCGAATCCCTGTTTATGCAGCTGACAGGAGGGCAGGAAGATGAGAATTAATCCAATGGTAAAAAAAGATATTAAAGTACAGGCGCGCAGTATGCGGATCTGTTGGGAAATATTTGCTTATGAGGCGATTATGGCAGTTGTATTTTTCTTTGCCATGTTTTTGTTTTCCCAGCAGATGACCTATTCGTCTGCAAACATATACAGCAGCATTGTCTGGCTATATCCGGCACTTGCGGTCACGCAGATTTTTATTCTGGGAGTGGTAGTCCCGGTGCGCACGGCTTCTGCAATTTCGGGTGAGAAAGAGCGGCAGACCTTTGATATTATGATGACAACCAGCATGACCGGATTTTCCATTATTATGGGAAAGGTGCTCACCGCGATGATCCAGAGCATGTTTTATGTGGTGGCAGGACTTCCGATCGTAGCACTGGCATTTGTCATCGGCGGACTCTCATGGGGCAATCTGTTCTGGTTTCTGGCGGTATCATTACTGGTTTCGTTCGTTTCTGCAAGTATTGGAATTTTGTGTTCTTCCATCTGTAAAAAAACGATCAGTGCCATAATTTTATCGTATGGTATCTATGTCCTGCTGTTTATCGGAAGTTTTCTTCCCTATCTGGTCACCTCGGTTGTCCGCATGTCAGGTGGTGTACCGGAAAAATCCTGCTGGGTGCTTCTGGTCAATCCGGGCATGTATCTGCTTGAATTTTTTACCTGGAGTATGACCGGAACATCCGTGGCGGAAGAACTGATCACAAATTACGGGAAAACACTTTCTGTTTCGGGCACTGCCGTACATTATGGATGGATGGCCGTTTCCACGCTTTTATTTGTGGCACTGGCATTTGTCTTTCTTCTGATTGCGATGCGGCGGATCAATCCGATGGCAAGATATGGAAGAAAACATGCAGGGGGAAAGCAGCATGGATGAAAAAGCATTTCTGTTGCAGGAAATCCGTTACAGCAAAAGAAAACAGAACGTAAAAAAGTTCCTGCGCTATGAAAGCACAGGAATTGCCGCAGGTGGAACCATCGCCATGGTGCTGGAAGGATGTGCGGTGTTTGTCCCTTTTTATACGGTGCATGTGTGGGCTGTTTTGGCAGTTTTATGTGGTGCGGCAGCTGGAGGCATTTATACGGTAATGAAGAGATGTACCATGGTACAGGCAGCACAGCAGATCGACCGTTTCGGGTTTCAGGAACGGATCGTGACGGCATATGGGCGTATCGGAAAAGAGGGCAGTATCGACCGGATGCAGCGCAGCGATGCCGTGCATATGTTACAGGAAGACCATGCATGGAAAAAGGCGCGTGTTTGTCCGGACCGAAGGAAACTTGTGGCACTTTTTCTTTCCCTTGGGCTGGCGCTTGTTCTTTCGTTTGTGCCGTCCCCCGCGCATAAACTGGCGCAGCAGCGGCATGCCATCCGGCAGGAAGCCCGGGAAAAGGAAAAAGAAATCCAGAAAGTGATGGATGCCTTAAAACAGACCGACACCTCTTCCATGACGGAAGAACAAAAGAAAGCCCTGCAGGAACTGATACAGTCACTGGCCTTATCGCAAAAAGAAATGCAGCAGGCAGATACGAAGCAGTCACTGGCATCTGCCGGGCAGAAACTTTCCTACAAGTATGGACAGGCGGCACAGATTTCCGGGGCGGATGCCCTGGCATCGGTACTTAAAAATATCCAGGTGAATACCAATACAGGAAACCAGCTGGCACAGGGGGATATACAAAGCACTACACAAAACACTACACAAAGCGGTACGCAGCGTGGGGAATCCACGCAGTCTTCGGAAACCAGTTCCCAGGATTCCGGGGATGGGGAAGATTCGGGCAGTGGAAAGGACGGAAGTGGAAGTGGCAATGGAAGTGGAAGCGGAAACGGCAAGGGGACAGGAAGCGGAAACGGAAGTGGAACAGGAAACGGAACAGGCGGTGGACGCGGAACCGGATCCGGAGGGGGAACACATGATTATGTGAGTGTTCCGAATAAACTCGGAAACGACAGCAGTATCACAAAGGACAAGGGGGATTCGAAGAATTCTGATTATTACAAGGCGAAGAATGGTCTGGCATGGAAAGGCGAACACGTGGATTTAGATTCCGTGGTCGGCGATTACACGAAAGAGGCCTACGAAGGCATTGCCAATGGAAAATACCCGGCCGGCATGGAAGATGTCATCCGGAATTATTTTGAAAATCTGAACTGATGGAGAGGAGATCTTATGACAGAATATGAAGTATGCCAGCAGAACACCATGGCATGTGAACAGGAAATTGCAAAGGGAATTATCGGACAAAAAGACGTCATCCGCCAGGTCATGCTGGCACTTCTGGCGGGCGGAAATGTACTCTTAGAAGGTATGCCGGGACTGGGAAAGACCATGCTGGTGCGCACGATCAGCCAGGTGTGTGATCTGAGTTTCCAGAGAATCCAGTTTACCCCGGATCTGATGCCGAGTGACGTGACCGGTACCAACATCATCGTAAAAGAAGAGCAAAAAAGTGCATTCCGGTTTGAAAAAGGACCGATTTTTGCCAATCTGGTGCTGGCGGATGAGATCAACCGTGCCACGCCAAAGACACAGTCAGCTCTCTTAGAGGCCATGCAGGAACACACCGTGACGATCGGAACGACCAGCCATCAGCTGCCGGAGCCGTTTCTGGTGCTTGCCACACAAAATCCGATCGAAAACGAGGGAACTTATCCGCTGCCGGAAGCACAGCTGGACCGTTTTTTGTTTAAAGTGCTGGTAAAATTTCCGGACCGGCAGGAATTGCGGGAAATCATGGAACTGACGGAGGGAAACCATCCGCCAAAGATCGAAAAGGTCATGGACCGGGAAAGCCTGCTTGCAGCGCGCGCATGCGTTGCACAGATTCCGATTGCGGATGCCGTCATGGATTATATTCTGGATCTGGTTATGGCAACTCATGCAGACAATCCGTATATCCGGGAGGGGGCAAGCCCGCGTGCGGCACAGGCACTGATCCGTACAGCCAGGGCACGCGCGTTTATGGAAAACCGCCTGAATGTCTCGTTTGAAGACGTCAAATGTGTCGCACTTCCGGTATTGCGGCACAGAATTCTGCTCAGTTTCGATGCAGTATCGGAGGGGATTACGGAAGATGCGGTGATTGGGCAGATCTTAACAGAAAAGGAACAGGGACTGTATGCTTGATGCGGGAATTTATGAACAGCTGTCGCGGCTTGTGATCGCGATGAAACAGAAAAGCAGCCAGAATATGGCAGGAAACCGCAGATCCGTACAGAAAGGGACTTCTGCGGAATTTTCCGATTTCCGGGAGTATATGCCGGGAGATGATCTGCGCAGGCTGGACTGGAATGTCTATGCCCGGTCGGAGCGCATGTATATCCGGGAATATTTCGAAGAAAAGGAAGCAGTGGTATCGGTTATTTTAGATACCAGTGCATCAATGCACTATGGAAAAAAGAGCAAGGCAGAACTGGCACAGGATCTGTGCGCGGTGATTGCATTTCTGACTTTGCACCATATGGACCGGCTGGTGCTGTATGACAGCAGCCAGATGGGAACTCCGCTTGTGGTTTCCGGGGGAAAGAATGCACTGCCAAAAGTACTTGGATGGCTGCAGGCACGTACATTTTCGGGGACAGAGACGGATTCTTTTTCCGCCGTGCGCCAGATGCAGAGGCGTGGGGCGGGAGTTACCGTGATCGTCAGTGATTTTCTGACCGAAGCAGCGACAGATCCCACGCAGGATCGTCTGGAAAAAACGATGCAGTATCTGGACTTTACGAAACAAAGACCCGTGTTGCTTCAGACACTGTGTGCGGAAGAACTGCGTGTGACAATGGACGGTACGCGCAATCTGATAGATATGGAGTCCAAAGAAAAACTGCGCGTGACGATGCGTGCGGATGTGATTGCGCGCTATGAACAGGAACTGCAAAAGCTTTCTGTGCGGCTGAAAAAAAGTGCATCGGCTGCCGGAGGCACCTATATACTCTGTGATTCTGAAAAAGAGAGACGCGCGCTTATTTTAGAAGATTTAAGACCTTTGTTTGTCTGAGAAAAATTTGAGGATGGATTATGATATTTGAGAGTTTGTGGCCGCTGGCATTTTTGCTGGCGGTTCCGGTTGTTGTGATTTTATATCTGCTTGTGCCAAAGGGGACAGACACGCCAGTGTCTTCGAATCTGTTGTGGAAGAAGCTTTTTTATAATGAACAGTCTAAAACGTTCTGGGAAAAGTTTTTGCACAATCTGCTGATGTATCTGCAGATCGTGATTCTTTTGCTGCTTATTCTGGCACTGATGGCACCGTTTGTACAGCGTAAGGGTACAGGCAGTACGGACGTGGTGTATCTGATTGACACCAGCGGAAGCATGAAGCATCTCACCAAAGGGGGCAATACCCGCCTAGGGGAAGCCGTAAGTGAGATCAAAGAGCAGATTGCCGCTTCGGATGGGGCAAAAATATCCATTGTTACCTGTGACGGCACGGGAACCAATCTGCTTGCCGTCCATACTTCCGAAAAAAAAGCACTGTATCGGACGCTGGCAGACATCAAGGGCACGGACACAGCCGGATCGCTTTCCGATGCACTGGCAACCGTACAGACGGTGCAGAAAAAAGACAAAAAGAACGATCTGGCAGATGTCATCGTCTATACCGACGGCATAGGGGCAAAACAGACGAAAAATCTCAAAAGTCAGCTTCAGGCAACCATCCGCGTGGTGGGAAGTCCCGTTTCTAACGTGGCGAATACGTTTCTGTCCTGCACCAAAGACAGCAGCGGGGACACGTATACGGTTGCATCAGGCGTGACAAATTACAGCGATCATGCGGCAAATATGGAGATTACGCTGTATGAGGGAAAGAAAATTCTTGAAGTGCGTACACTTTCCCTTGCCGCAGACGAGACATATACCTGCCTGTTTAAACAGGTGAACTGGGGAAACCAGCCGCTGCATACCGAACTTTCCGCAGTGACATTTGCCGGCAGCAGCCAGAAGGATTCCTTACATGAGGATAACTGTGCCTATGCACTCAAAGACCAGGTTTCCACGAGCAAAGCCACACTGATCGGGGAAGGAAATACCTATATCGAAAAAGCGTATCTTGCCGTGACCGGAGAGAATCTTTCCAAGGCAAAAACAACGGATGCACTTGACCGTGACGATCCGGGGGTCTGTATTTTTGATGCGGATACGGCAGTGCAGGAATCTAATCAGCAGAAGGCGCGGATGATTTTTGCCAAAGAGGGAAAGAACGAGGAAAAAAATGTCAGCCTGTCCGCCGGCGATACCGAACTGACTTCCGGAATCCGGGACTTTGCGCTCGGGGTAAATCAGACGTATGTGTATGATCTGCCGGTCTGGGCCACGGGCTTTCTGTGGAACGGAAAGCAGTGCGCCGCATACTATGGGGAGCATGACGGAATCCGGGAGGTCGTACTTGGATTTGACTTGCGGGAATCGGATTTTGCCCTGCAGCCGGAGTTTCCGGTATTTATGAACCATGCGCTGCACTATCTTGAGGATAGTTCCCTTCTTTCCCAAAACGTCTATGATGCCGGAGATACCGTGCAGTTTCATGCATTAAACGGTGTGGACGTGCAGCAGATTGCGGCACCTACCGATCAGGCAGGACTGTTTACCGTAAAAGCGGGCGACAGAAAGGAATCCTATATTGTAAAATTTGCATGCAGCAGTCAGTCGGATGGACGGATTACGGCAGGCGATTCCGGCAGCCGCAACACGATGCAGCGGCAGCTTGTGCGAAAGCAGATGCGCAATGTCATCCTTATCCTTGTGCTTCTTCTTATGATACTGGAGTGGATCTGTTATGTCCGGCAGATGCGTTACCGTGGGCGGTTTTATCTTGCGGTGCGTCTGGTGGGGCTTGCCCTTTTGGTGCTGGCTGTCTGTGGAATTTCGGTGCCGCTTTCCCACGCGAAAGATACAACCGTTTTTCTGGTTGATCTGTCGGAGAGCAATGCCGCAAATCTCACGCAGATGGAGCAGTATATGAGCCGGCAAGTCAAAGACATGCCAAAGAACAATCAGTATGCCGTTGTAACGTTTGGAGCCAATGCGGTTGTGGAACAGTTTCTGACCAGTGAGAAACACAGTTTTCAGATTCTCTCGGCACCGGAGGCGGATGCAACCAACCTTGAGGAAGCCGTTTCCACAGGACTTTCCATGATCCCGGACAATGCGGCAGGACGGCTTGTGGTGCTTACGGATGGAAAGCAGACAAAGGGAAACATCGAGCATACGGCATCGGCACTGACGGCAAAAAACGTGCAGCTGTATTCGGTTCTCTATGAAGATACAAAGCAGGGGAGTGATGCCTATATCGAAAACGTGGAAATGCCGGAGTATCTTTATCCGGGTGATTCCTATTCCATGACGGTAACTGTGGAAAGCAACTATGAGACCGATGCGAAGCTGCAGCTTTTGCAGGGAACGGAGATGGTCAGTCAGACAGGCGTGCATTTAAACAAAGGCAGCAACCGTTTTGTTTTGAAACAGAAGGTAGTCGGTACCGATGCGCAGCAGTATACCGTGCGCGTGAAGGCACCGAAGGACACCTGTGAAAAAAACAATGATTATGGTACGTATGCGACGGTGGATTCCCTGCCAAAGATTCTGCTTGTATCCGGAATGGGAGAGGACAGCACACCGTTTTTAGGACTTTTGGATGCTGCCGGATGCAATTACCGGCAGGTATCCGCAGTCAGTGCACCGGATACTTTAAAAGAGATGCTGCAGTACAAGAGCATCATTCTGGAAAATGTGTACCGGACAGATCTGCCGGAGGGCTTTCTAAAAAATCTGAAAACTTATGTGAAAGACTATGGATGCGGTCTGGTGGCATGCGGCGGCGAGGACAGTTTTGCACTGGGCGGATATCAGGATACGGAACTGGAGAAACTTCTTCCGGTCGATATGCAGCTGCGTGGGGTGAATGAGAAACAGAATCTGGCAATGGTCATGGTGATTGATCATTCGGGCAGTATGTCGGAACAGACCGAAGGAGGCACCAATCTGGATCTGGCGATCGCGGCTGCCAAAGCGGCTGTGGATCAGTTGGATACGAAAGATGAAGTCGGTGTGGTAACCTTTGATGATGGTTACACCTGGCAGGTGCCGCTGGAAAAAGTGAAGGATAAAGACAAGATCCATCAAAGCATCGAGACGATCAGCGAAGGCGGTGGAACGACCATCAAACCGGCCGTGCGTGCGGCACTAAATGAAATCAAGAAGAGCAAGGCGCAGCTAAAGCATATTGTCCTTCTGACGGATGGACAGGGGGAAACCGAAAATTTTGAAGATATCATCAAGGACTGCAAGGATGCCGATGTAACTCTTTCCACGGTAGCGGTTGGAGAGTCGTCTGACAGACAGCTTCTGGAACGACTGGCAACGCAGTGTAACGGCCGCTATTATTATTCCGATATCTCAACCGATATCCCGAAAATCTTTGCACAGGAAGTATTTTTAAATGGAGATACCTATTTGCAGAACGGACAGTTTTCACTGAAAGGAAACAGCAGCAATGCCATCACGAAAAATCTCTTTGCCGATGGCTGGCCGCAGATCAAAGGGTACGTGAGTGCCTCTCCGAAAACCGGAGCCAATGTGCTGCTGGCATCTGCCGAAAAGGATGACCCGATTTTGTCTGTCATGCAGTATGGACTGGGGCATACGGTTGCGTGGAATACCGATGTGACAAACCGCTGGACCGCCGGGCTGGCACAGCAGAATGATTACGTGCAGCTGTGGAAGCGGATCATCGATTACAGTGCGGGAAATACAGCACTCGGCGAAGACCGTGTGGATGTAACTACTGTAAACGGAACAACAAAAGTTACCTATTATGCCAAAGACTACGCAGAGCAGACACAGGTGGAGGCTGTGTACACGGATCCGGATGGAAAAACGCATCAGGCGAAACTGACCGCAAGTGCGCCGGGAACTTATGAGGCACAGCTGGATACGACAGTCTCCGGTGTCTACAATCTGAGCGTGCAGCGGAAAAACGGCAAAAAAATCGAAAATGCCCTGACCACCGCAGCCGTGGTACAGTATTCGCAGGAGTACAAATTTGCGCTGACAAACGATAGCTTTTGTGCGTTCATCAAACAGTATGGAAAGATGCTTTCTCCAAAGAAGAATGTATGGAAGAAGTTAAAAGCTTCCGGGCGGGCACGGGTTTGTCTGACCAATCCGCTTTTAATCCTTTTGCTTTTCGTATTTCTGGCAGATATCGCCATGCGGCGGTTTGCCTATGTTCCGCCAATGCCACACTGGACGAGACCAGCAAAAAAAGCTATAATGACAAAAGAAAAAACAGCAGAAGACGGGCAGCCGGAGCCGGAAGCAGAAAAACCAAAGGAAAAGACAAAGAAAGCAAAACCGGAGGAAACGGCTTCCCAGGCACTCGATACTTCTGCGCTGTTAAAGAAAAAAGAAAAGCGGAATCATTCCGTTTAAAAGAAAACAGGAGTCATTATGCAATCAGACAGCAATTTACGAGAAACGTTACGGAGTATCGACCATAAAAGTTATCCGGCATACAAATCCCTGCGGGGAAGTTACCGGTTTGCAGACTATGTGTTATCCATCGATCATGTGCAGGGAGATCCGTTTGCGGCGCCTTCCCATGTGCGCGTGACCGTGGATGCAAAGGCAGCGGCATTTCCGGAATATGCCATGAAAAATACACGGACGCGCACAGCACTGGCAGATGAACTGCTGCGCACGTTTGCCGCACAGATCAACCACTTTACATTTAAGGCGAAAGGATCGGGCAAAAGCGGCCTGATTTCGGTAACCCACTGCGGACAGGAGATTCTGACCCGGACAGCCTGTGAAGTGAATGAAAAAGAAATCACCGCGCGTTTTGCGGTAGGATTTCCGGCAAACGGACGGACGATCAATGCCAGGGAACTGGAGAAAATTCTGTTTACCTATCTGCCGGAATGTGTAAAGCACTCATTTTATTATAAAAATCTCGATGCCCGCAGAATCCGGGATGCCGTGGAACTGGCAGAAGACCAGCAGGCAGTCCGTGACCAGCTGAAAGAACAGGGGCTGGTTGCTTTTGTTGCCGATGATGCGGTACTGCCACGGGAGAGCGGGATTTCCTCCCGGCCGATGAAACAGTCCGTAGCCTTTACCTCTCCGGAATCCCTTAGGGTGACGATGCAGCTTCCGCACAGGGGTGCGGTCACCGGTATGGGAATCCCGAAAGGAATCACACTGATCGTCGGTGGCGGCTATCATGGAAAATCCACACTTCTGACTGCACTCGAACTGGGCGTTTATAACCATATCGCAGGGGACGGCAGAGAGTTTGTGATCACGGATGAGACCGCCTTAAAACTTCGTTCGGAGGACGGACGGTTTATCAAAGATGTCGATATTTCCATGTTTATCAATGACCTGCCAAACGGAAAAGATACCCATCATTTTTCAACGGAAGATGCCAGCGGAAGCACATCGCAGGCAGCCGGGATCGTGGAAGGCATGGAGGCGGGAAGCCGCCTGTTTCTGCTGGATGAGGATACGTCTGCGACGAACTTTATGGTAAGGGATGCATTTATGCAGAAAGTAGTCAGTCCGGACAAAGAGCCGATCACGCCGTTTCTTTCCCGTGCGCGCGATCTGTATGAGCAGGCAGGAATTTCTACCATCCTGGTAGCGGGCAGTTCCGGTGCCTTTTTCCATATTGCGGATACCGTGATCCAGATGGACCGTTATAAGCCGGTTGATATTACCGAAAAAGCAAAGGCACTGTGCAAGGAATTTCCGATTTCAGAAGAAATCCCGCACCCGTTTGTCCTGCCACAGAGTCACCGGATCATGGAAAAAGATAAAAACGGTGTCATAAAACGCCGGGATTACCGCAGCGGAGCCGTGCGGAAAAATGAGCCGGAGCGATTAAAGGTAAAAACAATGGGGATCGACGGATTTTCCATCGGAAAACAGACGGTCGATCTGCGGTATATAGAGCAGCTGATTGACAGTGAACAGACCGCGTGCCTTGGCATGCTCTTAAAATATGCGGTTGAACACCTGGTGGACGGCAAACGGACAATTGCCGAAGTCGTTGTACAGTTACAGAAAGAACTTGAAACGTCCGGCATGCGTTTTCTGGCAGAAAACGGTATCGTTTCCGGCGGTTATGCCATGCCGCGGGTGCAGGAGATGTATTCCTGTTTTAACCGCTATCGTGTATAGAAAAAGGGAAGCACAGGAGAGACTATGAAAAGAATATTAGTTGTCGTTGACATGCAAAACGATTTTACGACCGGACCGCTGGGCAATGCAGAGTGTGCAGCAGTCATTCCGAAGGTCGCGGAAGTGATAAAAACAGGCGTGTATGACAGAATCATTTTCACCCAAGACACGCACCAGAGTAATTATCTGGATACGCAGGAAGGAAAGCGGCTGCCCGTCGTGCACTGCATCGAAGGAACCGAAGGCTGGGAGATTGCGCCTGTGATCCGTAAGGCAGCATCCTTTTATTCCAAAGAACAGATCGAGACGATCTGTAAGCCGGCATTTGGCAGTGTGCAGCTTGGCGAGTGCTTAAAGCAGTACTGTGGTGATGCAGAGGCACAGATTGATTTCTGTGGCGTGTGCACGGGTATCTGTGTCATCAGCAATGTCATGATTGCCAAAGCCTTTGTTCCGGAAGCGCGCGTGTGCGTGATTGAAAAAGCATGCGCCTGCGTGACATCGGAGTCGCACCGCACGGCGATCGAAGCGATGAAAACCTGTCAGGTGGATATACAGTAATTGTATCTTATTTAAGTAAGAAGAAAAGAGAAGAATTATGAAGTTAAATCAGATCATCACCAGTCTGCTGGAAACAGACATGTACAAATTCAGTATGGGAGAGGCCATCTATCACCAGTTCTCCGACTATAAAACCACATGGACATTCAAGTGCCGCAATACCGATGTGCACTTTACGGCAGAGATGGTGCAGGAGATCAAAGAGCAGATTAAGGCGTACTGCAGTCTGCGTTTTACGGAACAAGAGCTGGAATATCTGAACCGCATTACATGGATCAAGGGAAGCTATATTGATTTCCTGCGCCTGTGGCAGCCGCGCTATGAGGATTTTAAGATTTCGGATGAGGCGGAATGCGGACTTTCCATCGAGACATTCGGTACCTGGCTGAATACGTCCTTGTATGAGATCCCGACACTGGCGATTGTCAACGAAGTGTATTTCCGTATGGCGTACGATTATGACAGGCTTTATGCAAGTTTCCGGGAACGTCTGGAACGGAAGATCAAAGATGCCAGCGGCAGATACGAGATCGGTTCGTTCAGTGAATTCGGACTGCGCCGCCGTCTTTCCGCAGAGGCACAGGAGCTTGCTGTCCGCAAGCTGAAAGAAGCAGAATTTCACGGGTCAGAATTTGTCGGAACGTCCAACGTCTATCTGGCAAAGAAATACAATCTGACACCGGTCGGAACCATGGCACATGAGTGGATCATGTGTGTCGGACAGGGAAATCACAAACATAACCCGGCATACTCCAACTGGTATGCGCTTGATGCCTGGGTACGCGAGTATGGCGTGCTAAACGGTATTGCACTGACCGATGCGATTACGACCGATTGTTTCCTGCGGGATTTCCAGCTGACCTATGCAACGTTGTTCTCCGGCGTGCGTCATGACAGCGGAGATCCGGTGGAGTGGGGCGAAAAAATGATCGCGCACTACCGGAAACTGGGAATCGATCCGGCAAATAAAACTTTATTGTTCAGTGATTCTCTTGATTTTGCACGGGCACACGAACTGTACGAACATTTCCGGAACCGCACAAAGGTGGCTTTTGGAATCGGCACCTATATCTCGAATGATACGGAGGTACCGGCACTGAATATCGTCATGAAAACCACGCTGTGCAACGGTATGGATGTCGCAAAGATTTCCGATACCCCGGGCAAGGGAATGTGTAAGAACCCGGATTATGTGCATTATCTGAAACGATGCATCGACTGGCGTATGAATCATGATAGATAAAAATTCTGATTTACAGACAAAGGAAGAAGGAACAGACCTATGAATTATACAGAGTGTATCGAACAGGCGAGAGGCCGTATCGGATCTTACTGTAAAGCGTGCTGGGAATGTAACGGCAGAGCCTGTAAAAACCAGATGCCGGGGCCGGGAGCCAAAGGCATCGGAGATACCGCCATCCGCAACTATGACAAATGGAAAGAAATCCGTGTCCAGATGGACACGCTGGTCGAAAACCGTCCATGTGATACGACACTGGAACTGTTTGGCAGAACGTTTCAGTATCCGTTTTTTGCAGGTCCGGTAGGTGCCGTGCAACTGCACTACGGAGACTGCCTGAATGATATTTCCTACAACGATATTCTCGTTTCCGCCTGTGCGGCATCTGGCATCGCTGCTTTTACCGGAGACGGAACCGACAGCAATGTCATGGTCGCAGCGACAAAAGCAATCAAAAATGCCGGCGGACTGGGAATTCCGACCGTAAAGCCGTGGAATATCGAAGTGATCCGGGAGAAAATGGCGATGGTAAAGGATTTCGGTGCCTTTGCCGTGGCAATGGATATCGATGCGGCCGGACTGCCGTTTTTAAAGAATCTGACCCCACCGGCCGGAAGCAAATCGGTGGAGGATCTGCGTGAAGTGAAACAGGCGGCCGGGCTGCCGTTTATTGTCAAAGGAATCATGACCGTCAAGGGTGCCATGAAGGCAAAAGAAGCCGGAGCCGATGCAATCGTTGTGTCAAACCACGGCGGGCGTGTTCTGGATCAGTGTCCTGCCACCGCAGAGGTGCTCGAAGAGATCGCAAATGCAGTCGATGGCTCCATGAAGATTTTTGTCGACGGAGGCATCCGTTCCGGTGTGGATGTGTTTAAGGCACTGGCACTGGGAGCCGATGCGGTGATCATTGCCCGTCCGTTTGTGACTGCTGTGTATGGCGGAGCGCAGGAAGGCGTCGAGGCTTATGTCAATAAGATCGGAAGTGAGTTGAAAGATACGATGGCAATGTGCGGTGTGGCTTCGCTGAAGGAGATCACACGGGATTGTGTCAGAGTGTGAGAATTACATATTGGGAAAGGATGAAACGCTTGTGTTCGTGGCGGGTGCCATGGATATGGGCGTTTTTTTCTGTTGAGGTGAGAAAATGGATGGATTTTGTTATATTTTTTGCAGAAAAAGGTCGGTTGATGTAAAAATGTGATATAATAGAAAAAGAAAAATCTAATACAAATGAATATTAGTTTTATGAGAATGGTACATACTGGATTATTATTGATAGTACTAATGATATACAATGCATTATAGACAAACATGGAATGAAATAAATAGTTGGTAAGTATGGATCAAATTAGTACATGATGTCGTATAACATAATTGCAGAAAAATGTTAAATTACAATAAAGGAATATGTTGATTTGTTGAGAATTGCAGTGAAATATACAATGCACAAATATTAAAAGAGGGAAAATTATATGAGTGAGGAACAGCTGATAAAAGTATTTACATCTAGACCTTTTAAAACAAGAAATGCAGATGAATATGAATTGGATAATATTTTGGATTTATTTGTAGATCCAACAGAGGGATTAATAGGTCCATTTGATTTTACCAATAGTATAGTAAAAGGAAAAATGGGAACTGGAAAGACAATGCTTCTTCGGGCAAATTATGCATATTATATATACACGTTAGTCCCTTCTCTTATGGAAAATACACCAATTATTTTACCTGTATATATTAAACTTAGTGATTTTCAAAATTTACGTAGTCCAGAAGAAATATATGATGCAATAATTATAAAAATAATTGAAGAAATGTTAGCCGTACGTGATACTCTTAAATCGGCAGGAGAGATGGCAAGGTTACATACAGGAGTTCAGAAATTGCCCGGGTTATGGTCTACAGAAAAAAATGAAATGGCAATATTGGAAGAATTAAAGAAATTGTCTGCTGAAGAATATGTTGAAAATATTAGAAAAAATATATCAGAGAAAGGAAGTGCCACTTGGAAATTTTTTGAGGCAAGCATTAAATGTGAAACAGAATCGCTTAGTCAAATTAAGCAGAAGAAAAAACCATCATTTCAAAATATTATAGATGCGTACGAACAGCTGATAAAACCATTTGGTGGTAAAATATTAATTTTATTTGATGAGATTGGATCTACAAGTCGAGATTTTTTTAAGGACAAAGATGGAAATGAATCATATTTTAAAATTCTTATGAACCAATTAAGAACATTATCTTTTGTAAGAACGAAAATAGCGGTCTATCCACATTCATATTCAGATATTTTGAATGAAACAAGATATGGGGATACAATAGAGTTAGAATGTGACCTGTCTAATGATAATTTATATGATTCATTTATTTCTAAGACAGTTTCACTAATTGAAAGATACATAGAAAAATCTGCTAAAATAAAATTAAATATAGAGGAGGTCTATGATATTACTAGTGATGAACAACAAATAATAGAGCAGATAATAAATGGAACTAAGGGAAATATGAGAAGAATGGTACATTTGCTAGATTTATCCATGGATGCGGCTTTTAGAAGAGCTAATGGAAAGGACAAGGTTAGATATTCTGACCTTGAGGAGTCTCTTAATAAACAGGGAGCTGAAATGGAAAGTAAGCTCTTAGAAAATGACAAATTATTTTTATCAAAATTAGTGAAGTTGTGTAAATCGAGATCTACATATCGTTTTACATTTTCTAATAGAACGACATATATAAATAAATTTACATCATATTCTTCTGAATATAATATTATAAATATATGTCAAGCAGGGGCTGGAAGGTTAAAAACAGTATATGAATTCGATTATGCTTATTGTATCTACAAAGATATTCCAACACATTATATTAAGGGGACTGAAAAAATAGACAAAACTAGGAGTAGAAGAAATGGAACATTGATTAAACGAATTGCACAATTATCAGATGAATTGATTGCTCAATCAGATATTGTTGGAAAAATTATTGCAGAAGTTACATATATTGGAGAAAGAGGCAATAATGGTTTTGCTATAACTGATAGTGGTGAAGAATATTTTATTAGTACAAAATATATTATCGGAAATAATCAAAATCAAAAATTTCGAATGGGTCAAAGAGTACAGTTTTTCCCAGCTCCATTAGGAGAGATGGGAAAAATGGGAATGGATATTGAACTGTTGAATTAGAAAGGTTTTATAGTATATATAGAGATAAATTGAATAAGGTTAAAGGAAAAGGGGTAATTGCGGTAAGAATATTATGAAATTATTAAGTTGAGAAAATGTTTTCAAGTTTTGGATGTACATTAGAAGCTGGTTTTGTCAAGAGACTTTTTAAAGTATATATAATCGCTGACATGAAAAAATAAATTCTAGTGTAAGAGTAAATTGGGAAAGTGGAATTTAAAATATCATTTTAGCTTTACAGAATAGCAATACATTTACATTGAATTGAGATGTGTGGTGTGGTATGCTATAATTATTATGACGTTGAGCGATGTGGACTACCATTTAGCATTGGAATGAAAATTCCAGAAAGGAGGTAGCCCCATGAACTATACAGTTGTAATAGACTGGAAGTTTCCTGTTGCTCTTGGCATAGCAGTTGCTAGTGTCATCTTCGCTGTGAAAATGAATTCGGCAGATGCTAAGGAAGTGTCAATCCATGTGATTGATGCTTGCAAGGAATATGCAGTCGCCCTTAGTGGCGAGGGTTAACTTCCTACCAAACGTCAGGGCACGTAATCTTCGGATTATGTGCCTTTTTTATATCAAGGAAATGGAGGCGCGCTATGATTATTCCTAAAATTGCAATATGTCCGATATGTGGTAAAAAGACATACCTTAGAGTAGAAGATGGTGGCTATTTAAATGAGTATCCTATTCGTTTTAATTGTGCAAATTGTCGTGCATTGATTAAAGGTGTTTATACTATAGGGGTAACTGATGGTACTAATGGGCTTCATTTGTATAATGCAGTTGTAGAAGAATATAATGTGGATTCGACCGCCAAAAAAATACGGAATGTAGATTATGTCGTTGATATATCTGGAGAATTGCCATGCAAAAAAGTCAGAATTTTTGATGGTAACTTAATTAGCAGTAGTCCTTTTTTGGAAGCTGTTGGACAAGTTGATATTCAGGAGCGAATTGAAAGACTCCGTTTGTTTACTCATAATATGGATGAATGGAATAAATGGAGAAGTATTGCTTTTCAATTATTAGATGAGGGCCGCCTAGAATATGTTTCTATTGCATTGAAGAATAGGATGGGAGAGTATACCTATCAATGCGATAATTATCTTAAGTCACTTCATTGTTTGCAGGAAGTAGTTCAAGAAGAAACAAACTCTCTTTTTTATATTCCGACACAAGATGATGCAATTAAAAATATGCTAAGGAAACTAAGTGGAATTGACAGAATAGCACTTCATAATTTTGTTGTGCAAATGGGCGGTTGGCAAGTACTGATTTCAAATTATAAAAAAATAATTAGCGTATTCTCTTCGTTTATGGAGATATATCCTAATATTCTTCCAGCGGAAACTTTTATGAGATACACAGAAAAAACAGCAACTAATTTTGGTATAGCAACCTGTTCATTTAGTGATATAAAGACTTTTTATCAAGATGCATATGAGTCTATATTGTCCCTTACGTTTATTCCGGTGTGTCTTGATAATATTCTTGTAAGAGGTAATCATCAGTCATTTAATAGGATGTATGACTATTTATTCAAACGAAAGAAATATGCTGATTTAGAAGATGATTATTGTCGATACATTGCACTTGATAATGGCATGAAACTAGAAAAACTGAATGATACCGAATCAATGCAGTACTTGTTACATATTCCTGCAAATCGATTTCTTAGAAATGGTATAGGACATAATAATATTAGTTACGATGGACTTAATCAGGAAATAACTATCTATGATCAAAAAGAACCATCGGTGGTTAAGTTGCGTAAGGAGTTAATAGATATGGCAATGGATTGTATAGGATTAGCACGGGCTGCTGTGATGATGGCAGAAATGTTGCTATTTATTCTTAGACACGAATTGCAAGGTGAAGGTGTTCATAGTATTATTCACCCTAAATTCTACAAGAATGTGGCACCAAACGACAAATGCCCTTGTGGTAGTAATAAGAAATATAAAAATTGCTGCAAAAATGAAGTGGAACTAATAACCAGACGATAACTGAACAAAACCAATTTGAACTGGTTACCAGTGTTTCGGAGATCAGACACCAAGAGAAATGTGTAGGATGAATATAATAATCCACAGTATCTTATATATTATGGTTGAACCTACAGAAGAGGTGAGGAAAAGGCTATGACTTAATAGTTATTAAGATCTTGGAGAGGAGCAAAAACTACTATATAATACGAGGATGAAACGCTTGTGTTCGTGGCAGATGCCATGGATATGGGTGTTTTTTCTGTTGAGATGAGAAAAATGGATGGAATTTGTTATATTGTTATATTTTTTGCTGAGAAAGGTCGGTTGATGTAAAAATGTGATATAATGGATCATACGAAAGAATAGTAATATATAAAAAGTACTGTTTATAGGACAGCAGTTGATTTAAGATAAGATCAAGACAAAGCGCAAATAAGTAGGCAGATGTGAAAAAATAATTATTACATTGGTGATGACTTTAGTCACTTAATAGATAATTACGATGAATATGAACTTATTGGATAATCAAAGACGGTCAGAACCTATGTTGTAGATGTAACAAAGATGGTTGGGGTATTTAGAAAAAAATAAAAAAATATGACAGAAGATCAGAAAATAGAATTTTTATCGGAAAAAATAAAGGAAATTGAAAAAATAACACAAGAAATTGGAGCCGTTTTCCCGGAAAAATCGTTTAAATTAGACGGAATTTTGATTGGAAATATTGTCGAGGTTATGGTTTCTCATGCATACGGAATTCGATTGTATAAACAATCAAAAAAGACACACGATGGCGAAGTGGTGTCTGATGGAAGAAAAGTTCAAATTAAAGGAACACAGAAAGTAGATTCTATAGTTATTAGAGAAAAGCCAGATTACCTAATTGTGGAATATTTAGATAAAAAGCGTGGTTGTATTTGTGAGATATATAATGGACCGGGAAATTATGTGTGGGAGTATGCATCATATGTTCCAAGCATGAATTTTTATACTCTTAGAGTGAGTAAACTCTTGGAGATAGATAAAACAGTACCTGCTAATGAAAAGATAGAAGTTGTTGTTCCTATTGAAAAATTCTGTAAAGGCGAAATAGAATTTCAAGGTATTCAGAAAGAAGAAACGTCTTTTAAAAAGCAATTGAACAAAAAAGGCAAAACTTTAATTACTGGATATGTGAACAGAAATAACCAAGAAAATTTAGGCTGTTTAAATAAGCCTGGGAATCATAATAATCAAGTGTTATATGCTATGCGTTGTAACAATTGTGGATTTGAGTATGAGGCGAATGGGTGTGATGTTGCAATAAGAAAATGTCCAAGGTGCAGTAAATAAAGATTAATGATGGAAAAATTTATATGAGAAAATTAGAAGAAAAGTTTCGTGAAAATACAACATTAAAATACTACAATGAAAATGCTACAAGTTTTTCTGCTACTACACGAATTGTAGATTTTTCCACAACGCAGGATAAGTTCCTTGCATTGTTACAGCCAAATGCATATATTTTAGATTTTGGTTGTGGATCTGGTCGTGATACAAAGTATTTTATGGAACATGGATATAGAGTGGAAGCAACGGATGGTTCAGAAGAGTTGTGCAAACTAGCAAGCACATATACTGGAGTTTCGGTTAAATATATGCTATTTCAGGAGTTGGACGAGCAGAAAAAATATGATGGCATTTGGGCATGTTCCTCTATTTTGCATTTGTCAAAGGATGAACTTAAAAATGTTATGCAGCGAATGTTGTGTGCATTGAAGGATGATGGAGTGATTTATACATCGTTTAAATATGGAACATTTGAGGGCGAACGAAATGGAAGATATTTTACTGACTTTACAGAAAAAACATTTGATGGGTTTTTAAGCGGTATAAGACATGTAAAGATAGAAGAACAATGGCTGACAGGAGATGTGAGACCAGGCCGTGAGTCGGAACAATGGCTGAATCTTATACTAAGGAAAGTGTGACGAATGGACAAAGTATTAAAGCTGGAAAACGGACAATATGATCTGATAGAAACAGTCTCATATCCCAATGGTGGTGCAAGCTATTTTTATGTAAGAGATCAGCAGGCTATTATTATTGATGATGGGATATGTAATTACAAAAAGGATGAGAAACCTTTTTCCTATTCTTTAATTACGGACAAGCAAAATACATATATGAATAAATATGCAAAAGTATATCGCTTTCTAAAAGAAGATATGGGAATAATCAATGAAGTGATTACATTGTCATGCAAAAAGGAAGAAATACCAATAAAGTATGTGGCAAATCGTGAAGATCATGCAGATGCCTCTCCATTGGAAATCGACTTTGAAAATAATTTTGCAAGTGTATATGGACGTAATAGCTTGAAATATTTACAGAAAGAATATGGTATTTTGGATGAACAGGGGAATAATTATTTCCTGGATTATTTGTTAAGAACAAAGCATGGGGATTATGCAGTTGAAGAAAATGGGGTAACTTATCATCATCCGCAGCAGATCGGTTTGGAACGTTATCGCAGACAGCTGCAAAAACAAAATACATGTACGGAATGGGAAATTAAGTTATATCGTTTTTCTTCAGAAGATTGTAGATTTGAAAATCGAATTGAGGATGACATAAAAACTTTTTTCGGTGAAAATACCGATGAGTTTGAAGAAAATGGACTCCTTGCCGATCGTCCGGTAAAGTTATATGAGCATCAGGAAAATACGCTTGAGGAAATACAAAAACAGCGTGCTGCGGGAACAAATACATTTCTTGTGGTATTTCCAACGGCAAGTGGAAAATCCAGGATTGTGGAAGAAGATTTGCGTATTTTTCCCAGAAAGAATACACAATTTCATGCGCTTATTATGGCTCCTAATACAAACATTATTGCTGATTGGAGGCAGCGAGTGAAGAAATCGCTTCCAGATCTGCAGGAGCAAATTGAAATTTGTTCATTTGCTTATATGATGCGGAACTATCAGAAATATGCGCAGGAAAAATATAATTATATTGTAGTAGATGAAGCTCATCACGCAGTTTCCCCAGTTTTAAAACGTGTTATTCAGTATTTTACGCCTGATTTTTTGATTGGTCTTACAGCAACCGATCAACGACCAGACAAAAAGAAGTTGGAGACAATATTTGGTAATTATAAGACAGGCTTATCTCTGGTTGATGCGATGAAAAAGAAAATTGTTGCAGAGGCAAATGTGTGTCGTATTGAAACCAATCTGGATTTGAGTCATATTCGATTCAATGGCAAAGATTATATTAATGCTGATTTGGAAAAGAGTATTCGTGTAAAGTCCAGAAATGAATTGATTGCAGATGTGTTATACAACTATTTTTCGGAAGGAAAAGCTGGGCAGTTGCAGGGAGTCGTGTTTTGTGTAAATACAAATCATGCACAGGAGATGGAGCGTATTTTAAATGCGAAAGGTCTTTCGGCAAAGGCATATACCAGAAAAACAAAAAATCCGGATGAAGTTATGCAGCAGTTTCGAGAGAAAAAAATACGTTTTTTGTGTGCTTGTGAAATGATTTCGGAGGGATGGGATTATCCGGAACTTGGAATTCTGGTAATGGCGCGTCCAACACTTTCCAAGGTTCTTTATATGCAGCAGATTGGCAGAGGACTTCGACGAACAAATACAAAAACAAATGTGTTTGTTATTGATGTAGTAGATGAGTATGGTGCCATGGCAAAACCGTGTTCCATGCATTCAATTTTTTCTAATCCATTTTACACTGCATTTGGAAGTATTTTAAAAAGAGATTATTCCGTGGGAGATATGATAGAAGTAGATGGTCTGCATGAAACAGTAGAACGTATTGTGCAGGTGGACATTGAAACTTTCGAAGAAAAATATGGTGATTACTTAAATCAGGAACAGCTGGCGAGAGAATTTTATTTAAGTACGGGAACTATTACCAGCTGGGTTACCAAAGGCAAAATTTCTCCGGATCAAATGATTGCTTTTGGAAGTAGAAAAATTTATCTTTTTGCACCAGAACATGTGAAGCAGATTCGTGAGGAAAATAATATTCCAGAACATACAGAGGAAACGATCAAAACGGACTTCTTTGATTTTCTGGAAGAACGTGATTACAGTCTTTCTTACAAGATGCCGTTTCTTCTTTCATTCCTAAAAAATATGAATGAAATTGGAGATGCAAAAATTGATAATGTGCTCACCGATTATATTGCTTTTTACCAAGACAGGATTGATAAGGGACTTCCGGTAGATCGGTCAAGTTGTCCATATAATGCAGAACGATTGAAAGATCGGAAATATATTAAAAGCAATATGCTGACAAATCCTTTTGAAAAATTTGAGCGTAAACGGTTTCTGTATTATTCAAAGGATTTGAATGTGATTTCTATGAATCATGCGCTTTTTATTAAAATGAGTAAGCAAGATTTTGAAAAAGTGAAGGTGCAGATGGAAGAGGATTTGGAACAGTATTATTCGAAAATAAAAATCTTATAGTTAATTGAAAAAGTAGAATGAAAACTTTTAAATTAAAATGGTGTGGTGTAGAGTAATAAAAAAAGGCCATAGGCCTTAATTTAATCTGCACCATGCAGAGTCAAAAGACGATGCCGGATAACCTTATTTGCACTCGCTTTGCTAATTCACCTTTATTATAGCATGTAAATTTATATAGTCAACAATAAAATAATAAAAATTAGGGAGGAGATTTTATGGCAGCATTCAAGTATTATTTGGGACTCGATATGGGAACTAATTCTGTAGGCTGGGCGGTTACTGATCCAAACTACAATTTGTTTAAGGCAAAAGGAAAAGACTTATGGGGAATACGTGAATTTAATGAGGCATCTACTGCTGTGGAAAGACGTACGCATAGAATAAGCAGAAGGAGAAGACAAAGAGAGCAGGTTAGGATTGGTTTATTAAAGGATTATTTTCATGATGCTATAGGTGAAGTTGATCCTGATTTTTTTCAAAGACTGGCAAACAGTAAATATCACTTGGAGGATAAAGATACAGAGGTAAGATATAAAAATAATGTTTTTAATGATGATGATTACACAGATAAGGATTATTTTGACCAATATCCAACAATATATCATTTACGAAAAGAATTAATAGAGAGTACCGATAAGCATGACGTAAGGCTTGTGTTCTTGGCATTGCTTAATATGTTTAAACATCGTGGACACTTTTTGAATTCAGGATTAGGTGAAAATAGCGGAGAAAATAATATAAACAATGCTTATTTAGAATTAACAAATTTACTTTCTGAATTCACACAATATAATTTGAGTGAGACAATCGATGGTAAAAAAATAGAAGATCTTCTGTCGCGCAGAGATATGAGTAGAACCAGAAAAGCAGAAGGACTTGCAGAGATACTTGGCGTGGATTATAAAAATAAGCCATATAAAGAGTTGATAAGAGGTTTGTGTGGCTTAAAATTTAATGCATGTGCAATTTTCCCGGAGATACAGAGTGACGAAGTGCCAAAAGTAGATATCTGCTTGTCAGAAGCATCTTTTGATGAAAAATCAGATGAAATAGTCATGGCCATGAAGGACATATATGATATGGGTTCATTGGCTGGTATTATGAAAGGTCATAATTATCTGTCACAGGCAAGAGTTGCGTCATACGAAAAACATAAAGAAGATTTAAAACTTCTAAAAAATGTAATCAGAAAATATTGCAGCAAAGAAGATTACGATAATTTCTTTAATAGTGAGGCAGATGGCTCATATGCATCATATGTAGGTTCCTATAATTCAAAAACAAAGCAAAGAAGAGTAGGCAATAAAAGATCATCCGAAGAATTATATAAAGCAATCAAAAAACTTTTAAAGAATGTACCTGCGGAAGATGCAGATGTACAGCGCATATTGATGTCAATAGAAAACGAGACATTTTTGCCTAAACAGTTAACTGCATCTAATGGTGTTATACCGAATCAAGTTCATGTAAAAGAAATGAAAAAAATACTTTCAAATGCGGAAAGGTATCTTCCGTTTTTAAGAGAAAAAGATGAAACAGGTTTATCGGTATCTGAAAAAATAATGAAACTGTTTAGTTTTCAAATACCATATTATGTTGGACCAACGACGGAAAAAAGCAATAAAGATGGAGGAAATGGCTGGGTAGTAAGAAAGGAAGAAGGACAGGTTTTACCATGGAATATTGATGAAAAAATAGATATGAAAGCGACATCAGAGGCATTTATATCACGCATGGTACGACGTTGTACATATATTAGCGGTGAACCGGTATTGCCAAAATCATCACTTGAATATCAAAGTTTTTGTGTTCTCAATGAAATTAATAATATTAAGATTGACGGAGAGAAAATTTCTGTTGAATTAAAACAGGATATATATAAAGAGGTATTTCAAAAAGGAAAGAGAGTAACGAAAAAGCAGTTATGTAAATATTTGCATACAAGAGGAATTATTGAAGCAGAAGAACAGGTTACAGGAATAGATGTTACTATAAACAATGCATTAACGACATATGGTAAATTCAAGGCGATATTGGGGGATGATATCTCTAAAGATAGTGTTCAGAAAATGATAGAGGATATTGTATTCTGGTGCACAGTTTATGGGGATTCCAAAAAATTTTTAAAGGATAGAATAGAAGAAAAGTATGGCGAGAAGCTTACAAAAGAGCAGATTAAGAGAATAGTAGGTTTTAAGTTCAAAGATTGGGGCAATTTATCAAAAAATTTCTTAGAGCTTAGTGGAGCGGATGTTTCAACAGGGGAGTCTGTAAGTATCATCAGAGCGTTATGGAACGATAATCTTAATTTGATGGAACTTATAAACAGTAGATTATATAATTACAAAGAACGTTTGGCTGAGTATCAAAATACGATGATGAAAACATTATCAGATATAGAGGCAGAAGATCTGGATGAATATTATTTTTCTGCTCCGGTAAAGCGGATGATATGGCAGACAATCCTTATTATTAAGGAGCTGGTAAAAGTTTTGGGATGTGAACCGGATCGTATATTTGTTGAAATGACACGAAGACCGGATGAACGCAAAATGCGTACTGAGAGCAGACGTAAAAAATTCGAAGAACTATACAAGAAAGTAAAAGATGAAGATGTTGATTGGATGAAAGTAATTGCGCATGCAGATGAAACAGGAAGCATTAGAAGCAAGAAAATGTACCTTTATCTTACACAAAAAGGCAGATGCATGTACACAGGAAAGCATATAGAATTAAGTGATCTTTTCAATAATAACCTATATGATATAGATCATGTATATCCAAGACATTTTGTTAAGGATGATAATATTGACAATAATCTGGTTTTGGTATGTAAAGAAAAGAATGCACATAAGAGCGATATTTATCCATTAGAGGATGAAATTCTTGCGTCACAGAAAAATATGTGGTCAGAGCTTAGAAGGTCAGGATTTATTACAGAAGAAAAGTATAATCGCCTTATAGGAAGAAATTCGTTCACTGATGAGCAAAAAGCTGGATTTATTGCAAGACAGCTTGTTGAAACAAGTCAGGGAACAAAAGGAGTTGCAAATATACTACAGCAGCTTTTACCAGAAAGTAAGATAGTCTATGCAAAAGCGTCAAATGTGTCCGAGTTTAGAAATACGAGAGACATTCCTAAGAGCCGTCTGATTAATGAATTTCATCATGCACATGATGCTTACCTTAATATCGTGGTAGGAAATGTGTATTATGTAAAATTCACACAGAATCCTCTTAACTTTATAAAAAATGATTATGACCGTGATAAAACCAAAAATAATTACAATTTATCAAAAATGTTTGACAGGGATGTTGAACGTAATGGTGAAGTTGCATGGATCGCACAGAAAAAGGACGGTGAGGCAGGAACAATAGCTACAGTAAAGAAAGTGTTGGGAAGAAACACTCCGTTGATGACACGATATAGTTTTGAAGGAAAGGGAGGTTTGACAAACGAAACACTTTATAGTGCTAAGAAAGCTAAAGAAGAAGGATACATACCTTTTAAATCATCAGATGAAAAAATGAAGGATGTTACAAAATATGGAGGATTTACGAGTGTAACAGGAGCATATTTCTTCTTGGTAGAACACACGGAAAAGAAAAAACGAAGCCGGATGATTGAGTCAGTACCATTATATCTGGCTCAAAAAATAGAACAGAATCCACATGAGCTGGAAAAATATTGTGAACAGGTATTAGGCCTTATTGATTTTGATATAAGAGTCAGGAAAATAAAAATAGGATCGTTAGTAAAACGGAATGGTTATTTCTTCTATATTACTGGAAAAAACGGTAAACAATTAATAGTAAGAAATGCAGTAAATATGTACTTGAAAAGGGAGTGGGTAAAATATATATCTAAATTGGAAAAAGCGGTAGACAAAAATATTGTAGAAGAGGTAATTGCAAAGGACAAAAATGAATTACTTTATTCTGAACTGATAAATAAATTTAAGACTGGTATTTTTGCAAATAGACCAAATCCAGTTGGTGATAAGTTGGATAAGGCTAAAGAAAAATTCCTAAGTTTAGATATAGAACAGCAATGTACAGTACTATGTCAAATCTTACAGTTATCTTCCATTTTGGGAAGTGCAAGTGATATGACATTATTAGGGGAATCAGCACATTGTGGGAAAATGCAGATTAGCAAAAAAATCGGAGATGAAGATATATATCTTATCAATCAGTCTGTAACAGGATTGTATGAAAAGAAAATTAATCTCCGAATAGTATGAGTTGGCGGACAGTTGTCATCTCAAATAGCGCAAAACTGGATTATCAAATGGGGTATTTGATAGTGAGAAATCAGGATGTTGTAAAAATTCATATTAGTGAAATTTCAATATTGATGATTGAAACAACATCCGTTTCTCTTACGGCAGCATTACTATGTGAGTTGACAAAAAAGAAAATAAAAGTAATATTCTGCGATGAAAAAAGAAATCCGTCATCAGAACTTGTTCCGTATTATGGAAGCCATGACACAAGTATGAAAGTACGAAAACAGATTGCGTGGTCAGAAGATATAAAGACATCTGTATGGACTGAAATTGTTACCGAAAAAATTCGGAAGCAGGCGGAAAATCTTGAGAGATGGGATAAGCCGGAAGCTCAGATGCTTTATGAATATATTACACAAATTGAATTTGGAGATGCAACTAACAGGGAGGGGCATGCAGCCAAAGTTTATTTTAATGCATTATTTGGTCTGGATTTTACAAGATCAGCCGAAAACAGTATAAATGCAGCATTAAATTATGGATATAGTCTGTTACTTTCTACTTGTGCAAGAGAAACTGCTCTTAATGGATATATTACGCAAATTGGTTTGTTTCATGATAATATTTTTAATCAGTTCAATCTTGCATCTGATTTGATGGAGCCATTCCGGCCTATTGTAGATAATCTGATAAAAAATATGATGCCAGAAAAGTTTGAGCATGATGAAAAAATAGAAATATTAAGGTTGCTGCAAAAAGAAGTGATTATAGCAGGGAGAAAGGAGTGCGTGAACAATGCAATGAAAATATATTGTCGGAGTATTTTTGATGCACTTAATGATGGCGATATTTCATTGATAAAGTTCTATAAGGATGAGTTATAGATATATGAGAATAATGGTGTTATTTGATCTTCCGGTGCTGACTGAAAGACAACGCAGAGATTATCGTGAGTTTAGAAAATACCTGATAAAATCAGGCTTTTTCATGTTACAGGAATCGGTATATTGTAAGTTAGTACAAAATTCAGGTGTTGCAGATGTTATTCAGGAAAGCATCAGAAAGAATAAACCGGCAGAGGGACTTGTACAGATTTTAAGGGTCACTGAAAAGCAATATTCAAAGATGGAATATGTTGTCGGTGAAAATAAATCTTGCGTATTGGATACCGATGAAAGGCTGGTGATATTATGAAACTGGTTAATACTTTGTATGATTTAGAGTTTGATTTAATAGAAAATCAAATACTCGTTTTATCAATAGAAAATCATCTAGTCTATTCCAACATATTAGAGACATTATGGAAACAGTATAAGGGAGAAAATGGAGATTTCATTTTATCCGATGAAAGCAAGGAACTGAAGCTATCACAGAAAATGGAGTGTATTTATAATATCTTTAGCATTAATACTAATGATAGAAAAATCATAACAAAATTGTATCAGGAACTTACATTTCAAAATGATACGTTACTGCAAGAAGAGAGCGTCTTGTTTAAACAGGAACTGATATCATACTTTGATAAGGTTGTTTCTACTGTTCCATATAATTTAAAATATAATTTTGATACCGATTTATCTAGTTTAATGAAATCTATATCAGTAGAAATTGATGATGACTCGGACTCATTACTTGAAAAAATGATGCAATATATAAATCTCATGAATCAAATTTGCGGAGTTAATATATTTGTTATTCCAAATTTAAAAGCCTATTTTTCAACAGAGGAAATTATACAGCTTTATGAATTCACAATATACAATAAAATATATCTTATTGTTATAGAAGCAATACAGACACCGCATATTGAAGGGGAAAAATGCTGGATAATTGATGAGGATTTATGTATAATTGAATTATAAGAATTGGCACTATATTCGCAATATAGAATAAGCTCGGAGATGACCTCAAAGTGATTTGAGGTTTGAGAGCTTTGCTAATTCAGAAAGATACAAAACAGTAAAGGCGAAGATCTACGACGTAATGTTGTTTGAGAGCTTTGCTAATTCAGAAAGATACAAAACTACTCCAAGTGTGCCACTAGACGTTAAAGCGTTTGAGAGCTTTGCTAATTCAGAAAGATACAAAACTAATACTTCTTTAATCATGTTTGATCTGTGTTTGAGAGCTTTGCTAATTCAGAAAGATACAAAACCCGGCGGCCTTCTGACCGCAGGTATTGCTTGTTTGAGAGCTTTGCTAATTCAGAAAGATACAAAACGTTATGAACGATAGACTGACAGATACAGGTGTTTGAGAGCTTTGCTAATTCAGAAAGATACAAAACATGCCCGGAATGCGGGGCGTGGCAGCCATAGTTTGAGAGCTTTGCTAATTCAGAAAGATACAAAACTGTACATCTTGAACCAGCGGCAATTTTATAGTTTGAGAGCTTTGCTAATTCAGAAAGATACAAAACCAGACAATTATGAATGTAGCAATGAAACTTGTTTGAGAGCTTTGCTAATTCAGAAAGATACAAAACTCAGAAGAAGCGTCCGGCAAAATACTATAGTTTGAGAGCTTTGCTAATTCAGAAAGATACAAAACCCAAAAACTCATCAAAAGACAATTGAGTCTGTTTGAGAGCTTATCGGATACAAAGTGTCCGATAAGTGATCGGTAGTGACCATTTATCGGACACTTATTATCACAGACTGAATAAAAGTAATTTATGCAGACTATCTGCATAAATGGATTAGAACCATTCCGGAAGGCATTGCTTTGAGAATTATTTATAGGTTATACTGAAAATAAAAATTACATTATTAGATAAATATCAGGAGGCTTACATCATGGAACGAGTAGTGAAATTTTTAAAAGAAGCAGAAACATATTATTTAGCAACCGTAGAAGGCGACCAGCCAAGAGTCAGACCTTTTGGTACAGCACACATTTTTGAAGGAAAACTTTATATTCAGACAGGTAAGGTGAAAGAGGTATCAAAACAGATTCATGCAAATCCAAAGGTAGAAATCTGTGCATTTAAAAATGGAGAGTGGCTTCGTGTAGCAGGAGAACTTGCGGAAGATGACAGAAGAGAAGCCAGACAGTCGATGCTTGATGCTTACCCATCATTACAGAAGATGTATTCAGCAGACGATGGAAACACAGAGGTATTTTATTTTAAAAATGCTACAGCAACATTTTCATCATTTACGCATGATCCGGAAGTAGTGAAGTTCTGATGACAAAGGACGAGTGGTACAGGCAGTTGTTCGAGAGACTGGACAATTCCAAATTTCGAAGCAGCTTTCATTTGAAGCAGAAAGACATAGATTACATAAACCAAAAGGGACTTGATACGATCAGACAACATGCAAAGGACTTTATTGCAAAGAGAGAAGCTCCTGCATTTATAGCAAATGATGGCAAACAGACTCCTATGAGGGGCCATCCGGTATTTATTGCACAACATGCAACTGCAACATGCTGCAGAGAGTGTATCCGGAAGTGGCACAAAATGCAGCCGGGCAGGGAACTGAGTCAGGTGCAGCAGGATTATCTTGTAGATATAATTATGACATGGATTCAAAAAGAACTGGAAAGGCAGAAAAAGAAATTATGAAAATGCAGATATTTGTAGATGCAGATGCGTGTCCTGTAGTAGGCATTGTAGAAGAAATAGCAGAGAAATATAGTATTCCAGCCACATTGCTGTGTGATACGAATCACGTATTATATTCAGACTATAGCGAAGTGATCGTAGTTGGTGCAGGAGCAGATGCTGTAGATTACAAGCTGATTAGCATTTGTCATAAAGGGGATGTCATAGTATCTCAGGATTATGGTGTAGCTGCTATGGCACTTGGAAAAGAAGCGTATGCCATTCACCAATCCGGTAAGTGGTACACAAATGAAAATATTGACCAGATGCTTATGGAGCGGCATCTTAACAAGAAGGCAAGACGCAGCTCGCATAAGAATCATATGAAGGGACCAAGAAAGCGTACAGAGGAAGATGATGTACGCTTTGCGCAGTCTTTTGAAAAACTCATACGTATGGCAAAATCAAAAGAAGGTGTTCAGAGTGGGACTATTTAAGAAAAAGACAGTTATAAAGACTTATGATAAAGAAAATAAGAAGCCGGTAATTAAGGCAAGCATCTGTAACGGTGAGCAGGTTGCCGGTTTTAAGGACATTCATACAGGTAAGATCGAAGAGGTTATGCTGATTAAAAGTCAGGCGGATCTTGATGAATTCAAGAAAATGTATGGAATAGATGGTGAGATAGAAAAGGAGTATTGATGTGAGCATATTAGGAAACATACTTTGGTTTATTTGTGGTGGGTTGTTAAGTGGTCTGTCATGGATTGTGGCAGGATGCCTGTGGTGCATTTCTATCATAGGAATTCCAATAGGCTTGCAGTGTTTTAAGTTTGCAGGATTGGCTTTTTTCCCATTTGGGAAAGAAGTGGTATATGGCGGAGGCACGATCAGTTTCCTTGCAAATATCATATGGTTGATTGTATCAGGAATTCCTATGGCGGTTGGAAATGCAGTGGTAGGTCTGATATGCTGTATAACCATCATCGGAATCCCTTTTGGAAAGCAGTTTTTCAAAATTGCAAAATTATCCCTGATGCCATTTGGCGCAGAGGTAATCTGACCTGCAGGAGAGCATTTTTTGTAAGTTTAAAAGAATAGGCAGGAAAGATGTGTGACATAACAAGGTTACAGATGGATGAGAAAGGAAAACACGATGAACATATATGATGAATTGGAAAATTTAAAAGTCAGGGCTCGCTCCAATCCGGAACTTGCGCAGGAGTTGTTAGCCACGCGGGAAATGAAAAATCCGGTTTCCGCATTCTGTCGTATTGCACGGGAGCATGGATGCACCTTTTCCGCTATGGATCTGGTCTCTGCCGGTGAGGATTCTTACGCAGCAATGCGTCGCTCCACGAATGGAGGCGGCGAGAATTCGCCGCTGTTGCAGGGAGAGGATGATCTGTACGAGATGTTTTTAATTGAATTGACGTAAAAGATTACTGCAGAATGGAGAAGACATGAAACCCAGAACACAAAAATCAATGGAATTATATAACACCCTCCTGAACCGTGGCTTTCCACAGGAGTTTTGTGAGCAGATTTCACTGAATCTGAACACAGACTGGACGGCACAGAGGATGCTTGGCTATTTGTCACATTACAGGAAACTTCCGATGGCGGAAATCGTGGACGAGATGCTGGCAATTCTAAGTGACCGGAACCGGATTATGCAGAAGCATGAATGGGAGAATACAAATGCGAAATGGAATGAATTTTTAAACCAGGGATTTCGAAAAGAGGATTGAAAAATAATATGAAAGAGGTTTTTAATGAGTTATTGGAAAAAATTTAAAAAGAAGTATATGGGGGATCGTGCATTTTACCGCCATTATTTATTGCTGGCAGTGCCAATGATCCTGCAGAATGCCATCACGAATCTGGTCAGCTTTTTGGATAACATTATGGTGGGGCAGCTGGGAACGGAACAGATGTCCGGTGTTGCAATCGTAAACCAGCTGATTTTTGTGTACAATCTGGCAATTTTTGGAGCAGTGTCGGCGGCAAGTATTTTTGGTGCGCAGTATTTTGGCAATGGGGATCACAGGGGACATATGCATTCGTTTCGTTTTAAGCTTTATGCAACGTTACTTGTGTCAGGACTTACCATGTTGCTGCTGCTTACGAAGGGATCGGATCTGATTTCCCTGTATCTGACGGATACTGCGGGAAATGGAGCAACCGATGTGGCACTTCAATATGGAAAGCAGTATCTGGTGATTATGCTGGTGGGACTGGTTCCGTTTGCAGTGAACCAGGCATATGCCACCAATATAAAAGAAACGGGACAGACGCTTGTTCCGATGCTGGCAAGTTTTGTGGCGGTGGGAACCAATGCAGTGCTGGATTATCTGTTGATTTTTGGTGTGGGACCGTTTCCGGAACTTGGGGTGACAGGGGCGGCACTTGCCACTGTGATTGCCCGGTATGTGGAAGCGGTTATTGTTGTCCTCTGGGCACATAGAAACCGGGAGAAGAACCGGTATCTGGAAGGGGCTTATCGCGGATTTGGAATTCCGGTGAGCGAACTGAAAACGATACTGATCAAAGGGCTTCCCCTGATGTTCAATGAGGTTTTATGGGCGGCGGGCATGACCACCGTGACCCAGTGCTATTCTGTGCGCGGACTTGATGTGGTGGCAGGGCTGAATATTGCCACGACGATTACCAATTTGTTTAACATTGTCTATATACAGTTGGGGGCATGTATCAGTATTGTTGTGGGACAGTATTTGGGAGCCGGAGAACTGGAAAAGGCAAAAGACGCAGACAACAAGATGATTGTTTTCAGTGTCTTCTGCTGTGTGATTATGGCAGCAATCATGTTTCTCGTGGGGGGATTTTTCCCTGATATTTACAATACGACAGCGGAAATTAAGGATCTGGCTACAAAGTTTATCGCCGTTTCTGCGCTGATCATGCCGTTTTGTTCGTTTAGTCATGCGTCTTATTTTACGCTTCGTTCCGGTGGGAAAACGATGGTTACGTTTTTATTTGATTCGGTGTTTACCTGGGTGGTTGTTGTGCCGGTTGCATTTTTGCTGGCACACGGTACGGGACTTGGAATTGTAAGTGTTTATTTTCTGGTACAGGCCACGGAACTGATCAAGGTCGTGATCGGATACTGCATGGTACGAAGCAACGTCTGGGTGGTAAAAATGGTATAGGTGATCAGGAACTCATGCTACGGCATTATTTATAAACAATTGTTAAATATTTGAAAAATATTTGGAAAATGGACAACTTTTGTGAAAGAATCGGTTATAATAATTTTATCTGAAAATTTAACGAAAAATACATAGGAAGCGGATGGAATTATTATCATGGAACAGGAAAACAGAGTCAGAATGGAACGAATTGCAGCAGATCCACAGTCCGGGTTGTCTGCAGAGCAGGTAAAAAGAAGGTTTGCACAGGGAGAAAACAACTATAAAGTAGAGTCTTCCACGTTGTCGGTTCCGGAAATTGTGCGTTCAAATGTCTGCACATATTTTAATCTTGTATTTGCTGTGATTGCGGTTTTGCTTGCTATTGTGGGTGCATGGTCGGATATGCTGTTTCTTCCGATTATTGTGGCAAATACCTGTATTGGTATTATCCAGGAGGTACACTCCAAAAAGGTGCTGGATAAATTATCCATTCTGAATGCACCGCATGCAGTTGTAATCCGTGACGGAAAGCGGCAGGAGATTCCGGCAGATCAGCTGGTGCTGGATGATATTGTGGAATTTTCGGCGGGAAGCCAGATTCCGGCGGATGCGAAAGTGTTATCCGGAGAACTGCAGGTGAACGAATCCCTGATCACCGGAGAGTCGGATGAAATTGAAAAACGGGAGGGGGATTCCCTGCTTTCCGGAAGTTTTGTGGTATCCGGAAAGGCATGTGCACGTCTTGAGAAGGTCGGAAAAGATTCTTATATTTCAAAGCTGACCCTGCAGGCAACGAAAAGCAAAAAGGGAGAGCAGTCAGAAATGATCCGCTCCCTGAATTATCTGATCATGGTGATGGGAATTATTATCATCCCGATCGGGATTGCCCTGTTCGTGCAGTCGTTTATTTACAATGAGGGAACGTTTCATGACAGTATCACCGGTATGGTGGCGGCTATCATCGGAATGATTCCGGAGGGGCTGTATCTGCTGACAAGTGTGGCACTTGCGGTCAGTTCCGTGCGGCTGGCACAGAAGAAGGTATTGATCCACGATATGAAATGTATTGAGACGCTGGCGAGAGTCAATGTTCTTTGTGTGGATAAAACAGGCACGATCACCGAGCCGGGGATGCATGTCTATGATTTTTCTGTTCTGGATGGGGCAGATCAGCTGGAAATTTCCCAGCTGCTGGCAGATTTTGTGGCAGCGCAGGAAAAAGACAATGCGACGATGGAAGCACTCAAAGCGCATTTCTCAAACGGAAGTGGTATGCGGGCAAGGGAAGTGTATTCGTTTTCTTCGGAAACGAAGTATTCCGGAGCCGTGATGAACGATGGAAAATCTTATGTGATCGGAGCACCGGAATTTGTTCTGCGGGGGCAGTTTGCCCAGTATCAGGAACAGATTGCCACCTACAGCAGCAAAGGCTACCGCGTGCTTGTATTTGCGCAATATGAAGGGACGCTTGACCGGAAACCGCTGACAGAGCCGGTACTTCCGCTTTGTTTTGTGATGCTTGCCAATCCGATCCGCAAAGGGGCAAAGGAAACCTTTACTTATTTTGCGGAAAATGATGTTGATATCAAGGTGATTTCCGGTGACAATCCGCTGACGGTTTCTGTCATTGCGGCAGAGGCGGGGATTGTGGGTGCGGAGCGTTTTGTCGATGCATCGACTCTGAAAGAAAAAGAAGATTATTATCGCGCGGTGGAAGAATATACGGTATTCGGCCGTGTGACCCCGAGCCAGAAGCGGATGCTGGTACAGGCACTGAAAGAACATAAAAAAACGGTTGCCATGACCGGAGATGGTGTAAATGATGTGCTGGCACTTAAAGATGCAGACTGCAGCGTGGCGATGGCCTCCGGCAGCGAAGCCGCTTCTAATGTGGCACAGCTGGTACTTTTAGATTCCGATTTTTCCAGAATGCCATCGGTGGTCGCAGAGGGACGCCGTGTGGTAAACAACATTGAGCGGACCGCCGCATTGTATATTGTAAAAAATATTTTCTCCATGCTGCTTGCCATTTTCTCCGTGATTCTGATGCTGGATTATCCACTGGAACCATCACAGGTATCGCTGATCAGTATGTTTACGATTGGTATTCCGTCGTTTGTTCTGGCACTGGAGCCGAATAAGGATCTGATCCGCGGACATTTCCTGACCAACGTACTCGTGCGGGCACTTCCGGCAGGACTGACGGATTTTATCGTAGTAAGTGGTCTGGTGATTTTCTGCCGGGAATTTCAGGTAGATCTGGATTGTCTGTCTACATCATGTACCATTCTGGTTGCAATCGTTGGTTTTATGATTCTGCACCGCATTGCAAGACCGATGAATACCGGACATATTGTAATGCTGGTCGGCGTGATTGCAGGATGGATTCTTTGCATGCTGTTTGGCAGAAGTTTTTTCGGAATTACGGAAATTTCCAAACAGTGTGAAATGCTGATGGTAATTTTTGCAATTATTACGGAACCGGTTCTTCGGTATCTGAGCCTGATTGTTGAGTGGATTTCTGCGAGATGCCGCATGATCCATGCCCGTTTTTCGAGGGCGTAAAAGTGGGGCTGGTTCTTGCATGCATATAAGGAATCGTATATAATAAAAGACATACTAGTAGAAAAGCAGGTGTGGATGTGCAGAAGAGAATCAGGCAGATAGCCGCAGGAAAATTCGAATCGGATCAGCCTTCACTTTCTATTTCGGACGAGGAACTGTTTCTTACGGTTACAGAAGGACAGGAATATACCGGGGAATTTGAAATTACCAGTGAAAACCATATTCCGGTGAGGGGCATTGTCTACTCCACCCACCCAAGGATGGAGTGCCTGACGCCCCAGTTTGAAGGCGAAAATATACGGATTCGGTATCAGTTTCATAGTAAGGGTCTCGTTGAGGGGCAGGAGGAAAAGGGTGCGTTTGTGATTCTTTGCAATCAGAGTGTACACAGCCTTTCTTTTTGTGTATCCATATCCCGTTTATATGCGCAGACTGCCACAGGTGCGATTCGCAGTCTTTCGGATTTTACGGCACTTGCAAAGGAAAACTGGCAGGAAGCATATCAGCTCTTTTATCACAAGAGTTTTCCCAATATTCTAAAAGCAAAAGAGACAAAAGAAAAGATGTACTATCAGGGGATTCTTGCGGCAAAACCATCGTCGCAGAATCTGGAAGAATTTTTGGTGGCAGCCGGCAGAAAAGAACAGATCCATTTTACAATTTCTGAGACAGACTGCCGGTTTGATGCGCTTACCGAAAGCCAGCAGCAGAAGATCGAAATCAAAAAGAGCGAATGGGGATATTTGGAACTTGCCATCACCTCCGATGCCGCGTTTGTACAGCCGGCACAGACGCAGATTACTTCGGAGGATTTTCTGGGGAGTACGTTTGTCCTGAAATACATCGTGGACTATGACCGGATGCATGCCGGAAACAATTATGCCAAAATTACTTTTTCCTCGGTATATGAGACAAAGGTTCTGGAGATTTATGCGCACAAAGGGGAAAAACAAAAGTCCAAAGAACAAAAAGAACATGCCAAAATCAGGGAATGTCAGTCCGGGCTGGTAGAACTGTATGAGGCATTCCGCCTGAAAAAAATTGTGACAGGTGTGTGGGCAAATGAGTCGGTAGAACGTTTAAACCAGCTGCATGCCATGCTTCCGGATCAGGTGATGTATCCGCTGATGAAAGCACAGGCACTGGTGATCAATCACCAGAAACAGGAAGCGGAGTGGATTCTTGAGGAATTTAAACGGGAATGGCCCGATCACCATACACCGGAGTGGGGGTATTATCTTTATATTATGACACTTCTGGAACGGGAACCGGCATATGTGGACCGCATGACGCATGAGATTGAAATGATTTTTCATGAAAATCCGGATTCTGCTTTGTTATTCTGGATTCTTTCGTTTCTGGAAGAGGAATATTACAACAACAGTGCGCACAAACTGCGTGCAATTGCGCACTGGGTGATGAGTGGCTGTGTTTCCCCGTACCTGTATCTGGAGGCATACGATCTGATCAGCCATGACCCGTATCTGCTCACAAAACTGGGAAGATTTGAAGTGCGGATTCTGCGCTGGGCAATCCGTCATCAGGTTTTGACGAAGGAACTGGCAGCACAGATTTTTGAAGTGGTGGAAATGAATCAGGGATTTCATCCGGTTCATTTTGAACTGATGCAGGCAGCTTACGGGACAGAGGAAAAACCGGAATATGTGGGACAGATCTGCAGTTACCTGATAAGAACCCAGCAGTTTGATACAAAATTTCACCACTGGTATGAAAAGGGAATCGGGCTTGAACTTCGGATTACCGGATTATACGAGGCTTATCTGATGTCACTGGATGAACGGGAGATTGCATCGGTTCCAAAAATTATCCGGATGTACTTTCAGTATGACAGTAATCTTCCCTATCGGAAGATGGCGATTCTTTACAACAATATCATTGCGTCAAAGGAAAGCGAACCGGAAATTTATGAACAGTATCGCCGGGTGATGAGCCGTTTTGCCATGGAACAGATCGAGCAGGAACATGTGGACGATAATCTGGCGGTGGTTTATGAGGACATGCTCGAACTGGGGCTGGTGAATGAAGAACTTGCAAAATGTCTTTCCAATATTCTGTTTGCGCATAAGCTGGTAATTATGCAGCCGCATATGGTCCGCGCGATTGTATACCAGAAGCAGATGAAAGATCCGCAGATCGTTCCGATTGTAAACGGATGTGCCTACGTGTCCCTTTTCTGCAGGGAATATGCCATTTTGTTTGAAGATGGGAAAGGCCAAAGATATATCCACAGTGTCCCGTACCGGCTGGATCCCCTGATGGATGCCGGATCGTATCTGGAGAAATGTACGGCACTGGCACCGGAGGAACTTCCGTATATTGTTTCCCATTTTGGGGAAAAGCCGGATCATCATATGTTTGATGTCAAAGAGGAAAAATTTTTCCGGAGAGTGCTGTTTGCACAGGAGCTGGATACGGAATACCAGTCGTATTTTTCCAGGGAGATTGTGCGTTATTATCAGAAAAAAGAGCAAAAACCCCTGGTGGAACAATATCTGGAACAGGCAGATTATGAGCAGATGCCGCAGGCGGTGCGTCAGTATATGATGGAATCCCTTGCGGACTGGCGGATGTATGACCGGTTGTATGAACAGATGCAGGAATATGGGCTGGATCAGGTTGGATCATCGGCAAAGGTTGCAGTTGCCACCTATCTGCTGGATGCGATGGAAGAGAGGGAGCTGGACGAGGAACTGCTGCTTTTGTGTACAAGTGCGTTTTTAAACAAAAAATACAATGACAGGATTCTGCAGTATCTGAGTGATTTTTATTCCGGACCGGTTGAGACCATGCTTCGTTTATGGAGAGCAGCGCAGGATTTTGAACTTCGGACAAGAGATCTGGAAGAACGGATTCTTGAGCAGATGCTGTATACGGATATGGATCTTATGCAGGCACTGGAGGTATTTGCGCATTATTATGAAAGCGGTGGGCAGGAACTGATTGTTCTTGCGGTCATTACGGTATTTGCGCAGAACTATTTTGTAAAAGAAGCCGCGCTGCCAAAACAAATCCTTGCCATAATACGGAGACGGTATCCGAGCGGAAAGAAACTAAATGATGCCTGTAAACTTGCCCTGCTCAAATCGTTTTCTGGGATGTCCTCTCTGCAGGAGGCACAGTATGAAGCCGCAGATGTGCTGCTGGCAGAGTTCACTGGAAGAAATATGAATTTTTCATTTTATAAAAGACTGGACCGGCGGCTGGTACAGAAATATCATCTGTATGACAAAATTTATGTGGAACACCGGACAAACCCAAAGAAACATGTCGTGCTGCACTACAGCCGGGATGAGGACGGGGAGCAGTTTCACGAAGTGGATATGCCGAATGTCTATGCTGGTATTTTTGTGGAAACATTTGTGGTATTTTTCGGGGAGGAGATCCAGTATTACATCACCGAAGAATATAAAAATAAGGTCGTCTCGACGGAAAGTAATCGTCTGACCTGTAACGATATCTATGCACAGAAAGATGAAAGCAGGTACAATCTGATCAACCAGATGCTGATTTCAGAGACTTTATCCGATGAAGTTTCCATGTTTCAGATGATGAAACAGTACGCAGGATATGATGAGGTGACGAAAAAAGTATTTAAGCTTTTGTAAGCAGGATGGGAGAAGAGATGGAAGCCAATACCTGTTATCTTGGCATCGAACTGAACGACTCGTATGCCATGGTAAGTTATATGCAACCGAATATGGAAGAACCGGAGACGGTCAGCACGATTGCCGGCAGTGAAAATTACCGGATTCCCACGCTGCTTGCCCGACGCAAAAATGTCGGCATGTGGTATTATGGGGAAGATGCCGGAAGGATGGCAAAAACCAGTGAGGTGATTTGTGTGGATTCCCTTCTTCGCCGTGCCGCTGCATCGGAAGTGATTACCATTGCAAAAGAAAGTTATGATGCAGTAGATCTGCTGGCACTGTTTATTAAAAAAGTGATTGAACTGCCACAGAAACTGGGAAATACTTCGCATGTGACCGGAATTGTCCTGACGGTGGATCACCTGACGAAAGAGTTGATCGGCATTTTCCGGCATGTGGCAGAACTTTTAGGATTGTCGCAGGAAACATTTGCGGTGATCGATGACAAAGAGAGTTTCTATGCGTTTGCCATGAACCAGGAGAAATCTTTGTGGATGCACGATGTGTTTTTGTTTTCTTGCGGGAAGAATGCCGTCAGTTCCTATGACCTTTTGAGGGATATGCATACGAAGCCGCAGATGATCACAATTCACGCAACCGGGGCACAGGAACTGGGAGAGGAGAAAGATGAGGCGTTTGCAAGGCTTCTGACTAACTGTTTTGCAAACCGTTCGGTATCTTCGGTTTATCTGGTCGGGGACGGGTTTGACGGAGAATGGATGAAACAGTCACTGGCAGTTCTCTGCCGGGGACGGCGCGCGTTTTTGGGACAGAATCTTTTTTCCAAAGGGGCATGCTATATGGCTCGCATCCGTGAAATGGGAGAAAACTGGCCATTCATTTACATGGGCGAAAACGAGATGAAATTTAATCTGAGTTTAAGTGTCGTGGAAAAAGAAAAAAAGAAGGTTTTAAATCTTGTCAGTGCCGGGAAAAACTGGTTTGAGATAAAAAATACATGTGAGGTGATCCTAAGCGGCACGCCGCAGGTGGAATTTTTAAAGCAGCTTCCAAGCAGCAGTACTCCCCAGATACAGACGGTGGAACTTGAGGATCTTCCGGTTCGTCCGGACCGCACGACAAGACTCCGGATTACGGCCAGTCCGGTGGCAAATGATAAGATTGAAGTGGAAATCCGGGATCTGGGATTTGGTGAATTTTTCCCGGCTACCGGCCGGGCATGGAAAAGTATCATAATGATGGGATAAACGTATGGGTGAATTATTACTTTGTCATGAAACAATTGCGGCTCTGCCCTATTATATAGAGGAAACCGGGATAAACATATATTCCATGGAAGAACTCAGCTATTATATTTCCGGAAATGTGTATCTTTTAGATCATTCCTTCATGTGCGAGAGTTTATGTACATGGGTGGAAAAACAGATGCATCGTGTCGAACTCGCACAAAAACTCAGGGAGAATATCCGCACGGAAGGGAAATTGTCCGATTTTGTTTTTGCCATATTGCAGGATACGGCATACTGTACCATGAAAGAAATGCAGGAGATCGTTTTTGCGGTCCGGCAAATGGAACAGAAGTCGGATTTTGAATGTGACAAGATCCGGGCAGACCAGCTGATGGAGAAGGAAAAATATCTGGCAGCTATTTACCGGTATAAACATCTGTTAGACGAAGCAGATACGAAGGAAACCGGTGAGGTTCTGCGGGGAAATATCTGGCATAACCTCGGAACGGCGTATGCACGTCTCTTTTTGTTTGAAGAGGCGGGGCGCTGCTTTGAGAAGGCATATGCATTGAATAAACAAAAGGAATCTCTCCGGGAGTGCCTGATGTGCTGCCGCTGCCGGCATGATGAGGAAGCGTTTGCGGAAATTGCAAAAAGATATCAGGTGGAGGAGAGAAAGCAGCAGGAAATCAGAAATGAAATTTCCATCGCATGTAAGAGCGAAAAACTCGAACAGTTTGAATCCCATCTGGAAGAATTAGCGCAGCGGACCGGGGGTGCCCAAAAGGGGAAGGCAAGGAAAGAAGCAATGGATGTGATTGTTCAGTGGAAGAAAGATTATCGAAGGAGCTGCAAGGTATAACATATGATTTTTTCAAATTTATTTCATAGAAAAAAGAATAAAGAAAGTGAGACAGGAAGTTTCTCACAATATGATCAGAGCGAGTATGCAAAGCTTGAGACAAAGAACATTGTAAAAGAACTGAATCTGTCGGACGCGGCGCAGGCAAAGAAATATGTAGTGGATTTGTGCAAGCAGATGATTCAGGCGTCTAAGGATATTGAAGATAGCAAATCGGAATATCAGCTGGTGACAAATTATCTGACGGATATTCAGATTCTCGAAGACCTGACGGACGCAGAGCGTAAACCGATTCTTGAGTGCGCCACACAGGTCGCAAAGCTGGAAAAGCAAAGAACCGATTTCCTGAAAACCAAACGCCGGCTGACAGATACGCAGTTTGCGCAGATGCAGGAGGAAGAAGAGAATCTTCCGGGAGTGATCCGCCGGCTGAAAGCCAATGAGGCAGATCTGGATGCCATCAAGAGAAATATGGCATATCTGGAAGGAAAAAAACTGGAATGGTCCATGCAGCGGTCAGATTCCGCAAAGGTACAGAAAGTAACTCGTACCGCAGCATGCTATCTGTTAGCTGTATTTATTACGTTGTTTGCTTTTGTGGGAATACTTTCCTGGTATCTGAACAGGGATCTGCAGCTAGTTTTCACCATTATGGGATTTGCAGCTGTGGGAGCGGGCGCGTTTATTTTGATCCGTTATCAGGATTCCACAAGAGAGATCCGTCAGGCGGATGTCAACCGCAATCAGGCGATTACTTTGGAGAACCGGGTAAAGATCCGCTATGTCAATACGAAAAACGCGGTGGATTTCATCTGTGAAAAATATCATGTCCGCAATGCGAAAGAACTGGAATTTTTATATGGACAGTATCAGGAGGAAGCGCGGGAAAAGGAAACATTCCGTAAAACCAGTGATGATCTGGATTATTATACGCAAAATCTTCTGCAGTATCTGACACGGCTGCGGATGTATGATACCCGTGTATGGCTGACACATGCAAATGCGTTGGTCGACAGCCGGGAGATGGTAGAGCTGAAGCATGAACTGCTGACAAGGCGGCAGAAACTGCGGGCACGTATGGAGTACAGTGTGGGAAGTATCCATGAGATGAAGGGTGAGGCTCTCAAAAATATGAGCAAGCTCGGAAACAATGCTTATCAGTTGGAGCAGATCATCCGCAAGATTGAGGCGATGAATCCGGTATTTAAGTAAAAATAATAATGATTTATTGCGTTTTCTTTTGAGATAGCCGCCCAGTGTGAAAGGGGCGGCTATCTCCTGTCTTATCGTGTAGTGTTTTGCATACAGTCAAAATTGGGATTGAAAGCATAGTAGTTTTTGCTGTCCAGTTCTTCCTGCAGCAGACGAAGAGCCTCGCCAAAACGCTGAAAATGCACAATTTCACGCTCGCGCAAAAAGCGGATCGGATCAGCAACTTCCTGATCTTTTGCCAGACGCAGTATATTGTCATACGTTTTTCTTGCTTTTTGTTCTGCTGCCATATCTTCCACCAGATCAGCAATGGCATCACCACTTGACTGAAATTCGGTGGCGGAAAATGGAACTCCACCCGCAGCCTGTGGCCAGACACCTGCGGTGTGATCAATATAATATGGTGCAAATCCGGAAGCTTCCAGTTCTTTGGCGGAAAGTCCGCGCGTCAGCTGGCGGACAATCGCACCAATCATTTCGAGGTGAGCAAGTTCCTCGGTTCCGATGTCAGTAAGTACACCGGCAATCCGCGGATTTGCAAAAGAAAACCGCTGGGCCAGATAACGCATGGAAGCTCCCATTTCGCCATCGGGACCACCGTATTGTAATACCCTATAATGCCTTGAAACCCGCTAAATTACAAGCTTTAGGAACATATCGAGACTTGTGTTTCCGCGGTCAAACACGATGTGGTCAACGACATTCCGCATCATGTTTCCTTTCTGGACGTAATCTGCGGAATCATCCTGTAAGACTGTAAGCAGAGCAGAAATGTTCTGCTTCATTTTTTTGTCCATTTCTTCTTTAGACATGTCGGTGTTTGAAATCGTCAGCAGTTTGATATTTTTTTCAATGGCTACACGTTCTTTTAAGAGCGCGGCTTTGTTTGCTTTGTATTCCTCTAATGAGTCAATCTCATTCAAATAGGCGGCTTTGATCCGCTTTTCTTTATTTTCCACTTTTTGTAACTGCTTTTCAAGATCCGCGAGTTTGGAGTCTGCATCAGCGGAGGCAGAGGAGATTACTGTATAAACGATTGCAGGAGAGTGCAGGATGCTTTCCAGATATTCAATCACCATTTTTTCAATGGGGCGGATGCCTATGTAGTGCGATTCGTTGCAAAATCCCTTTGTGTATTTCCAGCATTGGAAACCTCTGCTGTTTTTTGTACCGGAATATGCAAGTGTGCCACCACAAGACGAACAGATCAGGAGTCCACTTAGCCAGTGTTTGGCTGCAGATACATCTCTGGATTTGGTCTTTCGCATATTCATGGCAAGGTGTTTTTTGATTTCTTCCAGTGTGGCTTTATCCCACAAAGGTTCCCAGTTGCCTTTGGTGTATATAACTTCATCTGCCGGTTTTAGTTGTCGCCCCCGATCCGTATAGTTCCACCTGGAGATACCGGCATAAAACGGATTTTCTAGTACATAGCGCACGCCGCGGGCATCCCAGAGGTTTCCATGTTTCGTGCGATAGCCCTGTTCGTTGAGTTTTCGTGCAATCTGCAGCAGGGAAGAACCGGAGAGCAGTAGATCTTTCATCATGATCGGGATCTGTACGGTTTTCGGATCTTTTTCCGGAGGTTTTTTATTGCCCGGGGACTGGTAGCCGATCGGGGCATCCCCTTGATAATGTCCACGCAGCGCATTTTGTGTCATGCCGCGCATCACTTCCCCGGAGAGGCGGATGGAGTAGTATTCGTCCATCCACTCGATGATCCGCTCGATCAGGGAGCCAAACGGTCCGTCGATAAGTGGCTCGGACACGCTCACCACATCGACGTTGTTCTTTTTCAGGAGTGATTTGTACACAATGGATTCCTCCTGATTCCGGGCAAAACGGGAGAATTTCCACACGATGATCGTATCGATCGGGTGCTCTTTGGACTTCGCCAGCGCAATCATCTGTTGAAATGCAGGACGTTTGTTTGCTTTCCGGCCGGAGATCCCGTTATCCTGAAAAATATATTCCATGGGGATATCGGTGTGGTTGGTTTTCGCATAATCCATCAGCAGACGAAGCTGCGCATCCGGGGAAAGTTCTTCCTGCTTGTCGGTGGATACACGGATGTAGATCGCGCCGGTTTTGCGTTCAGAAACCTTTTCTTTCATAGCATATGCACCTCTTTCTCTATATTGTATTGGTTTTTGGGTACAAAAATAACAGCCTGCGTCAAACGGGTGTTCCGCTTGCGAAGCTGCTCCGAGAATGATACAATATGCTTGTCTAGGGCTTTCGTATCATTCGGGAGCTTGCCGCCTTGCTTTGGTAGAGCAGGGCGGTTTTAAATTGACAAAAATGTATGTATGACATATAATACACTTAACAGGAAAGCCGATAGATAGGTGTCAGCTATCTACTCCGGCGAAAAATCAATGGAAAATAACCGTCAACTTTTCTCAGGAGCTGGACGGTTATTTTTTATGTCTGAAATTACAAACTAGTGTAACAATAGCACATATCATTATCACAAATGTGAATAGATCAGAATATGTAACCATCGGCATCATCCCCCTTCACAGGCTCGGAGTAGATGCAACCGTTCCTCGGCTTCCCGGGTAAGTGTATTATATTGTCAAGGTGCTTGTATTGTTTTTTCATCAATTGCGCATGCAATATTTAATATATCTTATCCAATCTGGAATATGATCAATACATTCGTTTAGGGAAGTATTGTTTAATTCTTTAATGGTAGATAGTCCCTTTAGGTATTGCATATATAGAGAAGGCTCAGTATTTCGTGTTTGAATTTCATACTCAGCATGTGAGTCCACAAATTCATTTGCATCCTCTAAGGAATCGAAAACTTTTGTGGCACGTTTATTTCCTGGTTTTATTATCGCATATTTGGTAGGCGATTTATAAAGATTTATTTTTCCAACATAACATATCCCTGAATAGTCAACATTGAACCCTCCACTGGATAATCTGGTTAATTTGACACAAGAAGGGGATAAATTTGCAGAAATAAGTTGTTCAGAAAATTGCTGAAAAAACTGTGTTTCAATATCGTTTAATATATTATAATTATTTTGTGGAGGCACTGTGCTAGACACAATTTTCATGTTAAAGGAATTTTCTGCATTGTTAGCCTTGTTTTTGGGTGAAATATTACAGCTTGAATGTTGATTTCTTAAGCTGTTATTGTTTCTTAAAAATTTATTTAAAAATGTTTGAAATGGATTCAAAATAACCTCCGTGCAATTTGATTATAGGTGTAGTAAAGTTGAGGAAACTTTGATTAATTAAAAGGAAGTTCCTCATCAATTTCAGGGAAAGGAGGTTCTTCTGGATCAGGGATATTCATAAATCCATCGGAAATGAAAGAGGGTTCTTTATAATCCCATGCCTTTAATAAGCGGGAATTGTAAAAAGAACTCTGGCAGCCGCATTGAGGACAATATCTTGCATTGGATGGTAGCGGAGATGTATTTGAACATTCGTCATTTATACATCTGTTTACCAAGTTATTTCCGCATATTTGGCAGAAATCCCCTTCAATATTTGTTATTTCATTGTGACAAGTAGGACATTCTTTTAATTTCCCGTTTTCGTAAGTATCTAATAAAGGATATTTCATCTGATCTCCATCTCCCCATTCTAAAGTTTTTTTGTTGCCACATATAGGACAATAATTTCCATAGCGCTGGATTATTCCGGCATCACATTTTTTACATTTTCGTTTATAGATAAAATCATAATATAAATGAAAAATATGATTATCATACTCGTCCTGAGCATTAACATGAGATTTCCATTCAACAAATTCATAATAACGACGTTTGGCTGCTGGTTCAGAAATTTTACACATAACTTTAATATAATTTGCATTTCTAATTTGAAATCCAAGTAGGGCAGCATGTGGAACTAAAATAAGCGAAGCAAAGTAATCAGCCTCTTCTTCAAGCTTATCATATTCACTGCAAGATAATTCATTTCGAAATATTCTCGTTTTCTCATGAGTAATGTGATGATCAAGCATTATGTGGCCAAGTTCATGAGCGATATTCCAACGATAGCGATTTGAGGTTGTAATATTTCTGTCTATGTCGTTGTAATATATTATGAAAAAATTGGCTTTTGCATAATAATCGGTACAAGCATCTTTAGTTCCAGTAAAGTTTATCATACGTTCATAAGATAAATTATTATTTCTCATATGCTTACTATATGAAACTAAGCGAATATTTGTAAAGCTTCGAACTATTGCTTTTATTTTTACTGGAATAAAATAATAACCATAATGAGCAAGTGTTTTATACACAGCTTCTTTTATTTCTTTTCGCCGTTCTAAAGAGATATCAGTCTGGGTCATCTGAACCATCATCCTCAAAATATTCTGAAAAAGAACGCTCCAGCATATCCATCATAAATTTTTTATCTGCTTCTGGCATTTTTTGTCGAGCACGTTCAATACGTCTAATGTCTGGATCTGGTGAAAGCGAGGTAGTCTCTTGATCATTAGCATTATCATTCATTAAATCAGAACGCTTACAATGGAATATTTCACACATGGCATCAACTTTATCCATTCTTGGAGTTTTTATTCCATTACACCAATTATAAACAGAGGTTGTTCCGACCCCTAAGCGTTTAGATAATTCAAGCTGTGTAATTTCATACTTATTTAAATAATATCTAAGACGTTCTGAAAAGATGGCGTTAAATTCTCTCTCGGACATATTAGATTCCTCCAGTTCTTCTATTTGTCTTGATTATACACTGAAAGTGATAATAAAACAAGAATAAAAGTGAAAAAATATCACTTTTAGTATTGACACACACTTAAAGTGATGTTAACATATAATTGTTCCAAGAGAATGGGGAAAAGAAAGGAGATGACAAAGGTTGGAAACATTTCAGATTAGTCTTGCAGCCGCTAGAGTAAATGCTGGACTGACGCAAGAGGCTGTCGCAAAGAAAATGAAAATATCAAAAAATACATTGGTCAATTGGGAAAAAGGGAAAATTACACCATCTTTTGCGAGCTTGCAGGCACTATCACATATATATAAAATACCTACAGATAATATTTTTTTGCCCACAAAATTCACTTAAAGTGAAATGAAGGAAGGATAATATGAACAAATCAAAATTTATGACACAGCAGGAAAGAGAAGCGTATTGCATCGGATATGAACGTGGAAAACAGGAAGGTCTTAAGAAAGCATCACTGCTCATTCAGTTGGTGACATCAGATAGTAAAGATTTTAAGGAGAGTATTCTTCAGAACAGCAAAGAAGCTATTGAACTGAGAAAGATTTTTACAGAGAAAGGCGAGTAAAATGAACGATTTAATTAATATCAACATGGACACACAGACAGTGTCAGCAAGAGAGTTATATCAAAAATTGAATATTGGAACAAGATTTAATGATTGGTTCCCACGTATGACAGAATATGGATTTGTCGAGGGAACAGACTTTTACTCAAAAACGAGTAAAACTGTAAATGGTGGCAGACCATCCACAGATTACGAAATCTCTGTAGACATGGCAAAACAGATTTGCATGATTCAGAGAACACCAGAGGGTAAGGAAGTGCGTCAGTATCTTATCGACTTGGAAAAAGCGTGGAATACACCGGAGCAGGTATTTGCCAGAGCATTAAAGATGGCAGACCAGACAATCAGTAGCTTAAAAGATAGATGCAAATTTCTCGGTGGACAGGTTGTGGAACAGCAGAAGGTTATTGAACAGTTAGAGCCTAAAGCATCATATTACGATCTGATTCTCCAGTGTAAAGACCTTATTGCGACAACTGTTATTGCTAAAGATTATGGCATGTCAGCAAAGAAGTTTAATTCTATGCTTCATGATATGGGAATTCAATATAAACAGGGAGATATATGGGTACTGTATTCCAAATATCAGGGACAGGGATATTTGAAAGCAAAAACGCACAACTATGCAGATGGAAATGGAGTGCAACATTCGAAAGAACATGCATATTGGACGCAGAAGGGAAGGCTGTTCCTTTATGATCTTCTTAAGCAAGAAGGTATTTTACCACTGATAGAGAGGGAATATGTGGCTTGATTTTTAATAACGGAAAGGAGATGAGAGAATGTGGATTTCAAGAAAAAGATGGAAGGTGCTTGAAAAAAGAATTGCTGACCTTGAAAAGCAAGTTCAAAGCCAGCAGAAAAAAGTAGATGCCATTTGTGATTTCCGGCTAGAAAGACAAAAATTGCTTTCTAAAGCTGGTCCGAAGCATCATTGGGATTAGCAAAACCTATTCTTCTTGCGGGTTTAGTTTTATCTTCACGTTCAACAGATGTGAGTAAGAAATTGAGTTGGCTGTATCACAAATGGAAGATTCAGAAAATTAAGAACCGCGTACAGGCACAGTTAATAACCTATTAACAGGAGGTGGGCTTATGGCAAGATATCCAAAGAAAGCTACATACAGAACCTTTGTGATCGATTCTAAAACCGGTGAATGGAAACAAATTGATCCCAAGGATATACCTCAGAACAAAATTGATGAGTTGTGTGACAAGTTTGCGCTTGGCGCAGGTTATAAGCGCGTAGAGTAGCCACTGCGGTGGCTGTGCGGACAAGCTATAAAGGAGAAAACATGAAACAAAGAGCTTTTGAAATAGGAGTCGCAATTATGATGTTTGGTGCAACTGCGGATGGACTCGGAAGGAGTTGGTTGGATAATTGCCGCAGGAATGGTAATTGCTGGTGCGGTGATCACACATGTGGCATACACACTCGAGAGAGTGGAAAGAGAGCGGAAGGAAACCGAGCGTCGCATACAGCAGCTACGGAAAGCCAGTTGAAAGGAGAAAAATGCACATCAGTGGAATAAAGCGTATGTATCCGCAATATCCGAATAAAGCTTCGAATCTCACGTACCCGCGAAAGGAAAAGAAAAATGATGGGGATTTCAAGGAAGTGTTGGATGTGGAAATAAAAAAGATGGAATCAGCCGACCAAAGCAATGATTCCACCAATTGGGGTTTTGTTTCTCTATATTTAGGAAAAACAAAAGAAAAAGTAAGTATTAAAAATAATACTGTATTTTTATTTTACAAGAAATAGATTGGATGTGCAAGTAAAATTATGTATTTTCGAATTTGTGAGCACTGTGGTGCGTATCTGGATCCCGGGGAAACATGCGATTGTGCTGAACGGGCTAGAAAGAAAAATAGCAATTACATGACGCTTTTTGAAAGTGGTCATGATGGGCAGATGAAAATGAAAGTAGAGGAAAACAATGAGAATTACAAGTATTAAGATCAGGAATCTTTTCGGAATCAGGGAATATGAACAGGATGGAAGTTCCGTGGAACTGTCCGGGACAAATGGTATTGGCAAAACATCCGTGATTGATGCCATCCGGTACGCACTGACAAATAAATCTGACAGGGATTATATTGTCCGGAAGGGGGAGACAGAGGGAGAGATCCTTATTGAGACAGACACAGGACTCCGTATTAACCGGAAATCCAGAACCAATCAGGCGGATTATAAAAGCGTGAAGCAGAACGGGGCAGAAATCGGAAGCCCGGAAGCGTTTCTTCGTGACATTTTTACGCCGCTGCAGCTTAACCCGATTGAATTCATGGAAATGGATAAGAAGAAACAGAATGCCACAATTCTGGACATGATCGAATATGACTGGGATATCAATAAGATCAAGGAATGGCTCGGGGAGATCCCAGGCTGGGTATCGTATGACCAGAACATTTTACAGATTCTTGATGACATCCAGAGCGAAAAGGGTGAGTATTTCATGCACCGGCAGGATATTAACCGTGATATCCGCAATAAGAAAGCATTTATTGAAGAGATTGCAGAGGGAATTCCGGCAGGATATGACGTTGAGAAGTGGAAAGCTGCCTCCACATCGGATATTTACCATGAGATTGAACAGATCCGGAGTGATAACCGGATGATCGAAAAGGCGCAGATGCTGAAAGATGCAAGAGACAGCAAGATCCGATCGTTTGAAGCGGATAAGGAAATCGCAAAATCTGCACTGGATACGGAATTTTCCAACCGTTCCCATCAGATCGAGCAGGATATTTTGAAACTGGACAATCAGATTAAGGCTTTGCAGACAGAGCAGGAAGGTCTTGCAGCAAAGAAGCAGGACAAGCTGGCACTGATTGAACAGAAATATAAGACGGATGTTACAAAATATGATGCGGAAGTAGCAGAGTATGCTCCATACATCGGCAGGGAAAAGAAAGATGTGTCCGGTCTTGTAAAGGATGCAGAGTACATGGAAAAGATGAAAGGACACATCAATGAGTATGAGCGCATGATTGATTTGCAGAAAGAGGTAGAAGATCTTTCTGCGGAATCTTCGGATCTTACGAACAAAATCGAAAAGGCGCGGACTCTTCCGGGAGAAATTTTACAGAACTGCAGTATTCCAATCGAGGGACTTACGGTTGAGAATGGTATTCCGCTGATCAACGGACTTCCGGTATCCAATCTTTCCGAGGGTGAAAAGCTGGATCTGTGCATTGATGTATCAATCCAGAAGCCGAACGGGTTACAGATTATTCTGATTGATGGTGCAGAGAAACTTTCCACTGGTTTGAGGGAAAAGCTGTACGCAAAATGTAAAGAAAAGGGATTGCAGTTTATCGCAACCAGAACCACGGATGATACTGCAATGACCGTTGTTGAGTTATAGGGGGCAGGACATGGACAATACAGAAATTATGACGGTTGAGCACAATCAGCTTTCAACAAATGTTTTTTCTGATCCAGAATCATTTCAGAAAATTTTTAATATTGGGAAAATGTTTGCATCATCTTCTCTTGTACCACAGGCATATCAGGGAAAACCGATGGATTGCACAATCGCATGTGATATGGCAAACAGAATGAATGTTTCCCCGATGTTTGTGATGCAGAATTTGTATGTTGTAAAAGGGAAACCTTCATGGAGTGGACAGGCGTGTATGTCAATGATCAAAGCATCTCCATTATTTAAAAGTGTAAAGCCAGTCTATACAGGAGAACGAAATACAGACAGCTGGGGATGCTATATCAGTGCTATTCGGAAAGAGGATGGTGAAGAAATTCATGGAGCAGAAGTAACTATTAAAATGGCAAAGGAAGAGAAATGGTATTCAAAGAAAGATAAGTATGGAAATGAAACATCAAAATGGCCAACAATGCCAGAACTTATGCTTGCCTATCGTGCTGCTGCATTTTTTGCAAAAGTATATATTCCAAATTCCTTAATGGGGTGTGCAGTTGAGGGCGAAGCGGAGGATATCTCCCCGGTACCAGTACAGGCACCACCAGATCCGTTTGCCGGATCAAAAGAAGCACAGATTGAAAGAGAAGTATCGGAGGTATTTGACAATGTTATTAACGAGTGAAAATTATTACAGCCAGGAAGCAAACAGAGAGTATTTGTCGGTCAGCCAGTATAAAGATTTCATGGGTACATACGGAAAAACAGGATGCGAGGAATACGCCCTTGCAAAACTGGATGGTACATGGGTAGAGAATATGGAAGATTCGGATGCATTGATGGTTGGATCTTATGTGGATGCACATTTTGAGGGCACACTTGATCTGTTCAAGGCACAGCATTCATGCATGTTCAAAAAGGATGGAAGCCTTATGGCAAAGTACATCAAGGCAAATGAGATGATCAACCGTTGTGAGCGCGATCCATTGTTTATGCAGTACATGAGCGGAGAAAAGCAGGTCATTATGACCGCGGATATGTTTGGGGCGAAATGGAAAATCAAGATTGACAGCTACCATCCGGGGAAATGCATCGTGGATCTGAAAACCTGTCAGAGCATTACAAAGGAATTCTATCATCCAGATACCGGCCATCTCAATTTTCTTGCAGAATGGGGATATTACATTCAGGGCGCGGTGTACCAGAAGGTGGTGGAGATCAATACCGGAAAGAAACTGCCATTTTTTATTGCGGCCGTGTCAAAAGAAAAAGTACCGGATATACAGCTGATCGCAGTGGAGCAGAGTCTGCTGGATGAAGCGATCACAGAAGTGGAGCGGAATGTGCCAGGTATTGTGGCTCTGAAAAACGGAGAAGTTGATCCAATTCGGTGTGAGCACTGTGATTACTGTAAACATACGAAAATTCTTAAAGCCCCTATCTGGTCCAGTGAACTGATCGGGGAGGTTTAAATGAAAGATTCCATTGTTATAGATATGAGATATGCCGGATATGACATGATTGACGGGACACCAAATGTACATCGGCATCATATTTTCGAAGGAACGGCAAACCGGCGGCTGTCGGATGAAGATGGCCTGTGGGTGCCGTTATCCTATGAGCACCATGAGGGAAACATGAGTGTGCACCGTAATAAGGAGATGAGCGTGTTAATGCACATAATCGGGCAGCTTGCATGGGAAAAGCATTATATCGCTGGAAATGCGGATGTAAACGAAGCGGATGCAAAGGAAGCCTTCCGGAAGAGATATGGAAAAAGCTATTTGTAATCATACCGGCTCTTCGGAGCCGGGGAAAGGATATGCCAGTGAATATTGAACAGAAAACATTGACCTCTGTTGAGGTTGCAGAGATGGTGGGAAAACCACATAACGATTTAATGAAAGATATCAGAAGATACACATCCCAGTTTAACGAGGGGAATATTTCCCACGTTGAATTTTTTACAGAGAATACTTATCTGGATAAAAAAGGGCAGGAAAGACCGTGTTATCTGGTCACAAAGAAAGGCTGCGAATTTATCGCCCACAAGCTGACCGGAGTAAAGGGTACAGAGTTTACAGCAAAGTACATCAATCGTTTTCATGAACTTGAGGAACATGTGCAGAAACCACGCACGGCTCTGGAACAGATCGCATTGCTCGCACAGGGAGCCTTGGAACTGGAAGAAAAAGTTGATTCTGTGGAGCATGAGGTTTACTCAATCAAGAATGACATGCCGTTGTTTGGCGCGGAATCGGATGAACTGTCAGCACACGTAAAGCGTAAAGGTGTGGAAATGCTTGGTGGCAAGAAATCAGAAGCCTATAAGGATAACAAAGTACGTCAGACTGTATACCGTGATATTTACAGCCAGTTGAAACGTGAATTCGGTATTTATGATGAAGATGGAAAGACGAAGAGCTATAAAGCATTGAAGCGTAAGGATCTGGCAGATGCGCATGAATTTATTGACTGCTACACTTTACCGGCATATCTGCAGGATGTGATCACAGGCTGTAATGCACAGATCAGAATGGATGGTGATCCGTGTGGAGTATAGTTTTACAATCCCCGGGCGGCTGGATGGTCTGAATGATTACACTGCGGCCAACCGGACAAACCCGCATAAGGGTGGGAAAGCAAAGAGGGACAATGAGCTCCTTGTGATCGGCTGCATACGGCATCAGCTGCGTGGGATACATATCACAGATCCGGTTTTGATCTATTATCATTTTTACGAAAAAGATATGCGGCGTGACGGGGACAATATTGTATCCTGCGGGGCAAAATTTATTCAGGACAGCTTAACCAAGACACAGGTGCTGCAGGAAGATAACCGTAAATGCATTCCTAATTTTTACCATGATGTGTCGGTAGACAGGGAGAACCCGAGAATTGAAGTTACGATAACGGAGCTGACAAAAGAACAATCAAAGATGCCACTTGTTGACCTGCTTAAAGATCTGGAAGTGGGGTGATGACTTGGCAGAAAAGAACAGCTTCGTCATGTACACAGAGTATTTAAAGCATATCCAGAAGATGGACATGGAGCAGCGGGGGAAGCTGTTCACTGCCATCCTCTGTTATGCGGCAGGGGAAGAGATACCGGAACTGGATGCGGCGGCAGATATGGCATTCAGTTTTATTCAGGACAGGATGGACCGCGATAATGCGGCATACATGCAGAAATGTGAGAAGCGCAGGGAAGCCGGTAAGCTTGGCGGCAGACCGAAAGCAAATGCTTCTGGTGAAAACCAAACAAAAGCAAAAAAAGCAAATGGTTTTTCTGAAAAGCTAAATAACCCTGATACTGATAATGAACCTGATAGTGATAATGATACTGATAAAAAAATAAATACTTTGGCGGATGCCAAAGCAATGTTTGAACGTCTGTGGAAACTGTATCCGAACAAAAAAGGCAAAGGACAGGTATCGGATACCCAAAAGAAGCGGCTACTCGCAATCGGGGAAGATAGGCTTGTTAAAGCGATTGATCGCTACAGTCTGGAATTGCAGAAGGACGCCGACTGGAGGAAAGCACAGTACGGGAGCACATTTTTTAACAGTGGCTATGTGGATTATCTGGATGAAAACTATGTACCGGGGAAGGAACAGAAGCCTGCGGGTGCAAAAAATCAATTCAATGATTTCGATCAGCGTGAATGTGATTATGCGGATTTGGAAAGAACATTGCTCAATACACCAGTCCGGTAGGTTGAAACACCAGCGAAAGCAAAAGAAACCATTGCAAGTGCGGAATTATAGTTATCACAAAAGCCATGTTCTTAACTTGCCGACACCGGGGCGGTAATCGCCCCATTACCAAAAGGGGTGAGAGAAATACATAAAAGCAATAAGGACAAACGTCTGGAGCGTGAAAATATAAAGCTGATCGGGCAGATCCAAGGATACGAAGATTCCAAGCCGGAACATCGGGACCCGAAAGCATACAAGAAATTTAAGGCAGAGCCTACTTACTACGGCAGTGGCAGGATTTGCAGCTATGGTGACAAGACGAAAGTCTGTGATCCGAGTTGCAGATTTTGGAACACCTGTGTAAAAGGGAGGAATAGGCATGGAAGGAAATGTAGTAAATAATCTTTGCTTATTGCCAGCAACGGATTTGAATTTTACATCAGAACTTAATCGGGCAACGGCATATCAGATTAAGCAGGCAATCGAGACAATGAAACAAAACGGTGGGAAAAATAAAGGCAGGATTAAAGCCTGTGAAAGAGAGCTGGAAAACAGAAGACTTACGAAAAAAGATAAGCATGGAAAGTATGTCTCTAAGGAGCATTTAAGCATTCTTTGTAATACATTTTCATCGGAACATAGGCTTAAAGCCATTCTGAACAAGCTTGGGGAATACGAAGATGCTGAACGGCAGGGGTTGCTTCTGCGGTTGCCGTGTGGAATTGGATCAGATGTATATATAATTCCTAGCAAAATCAATTGTGAATTAAATATTTTAAGTCTGCACCCGGAGAACAACAAAGTTTATCATCAGAAAGTAGCCTTGATTACTTTTACAGAAAAAGGATGGTACATGGAGTGTGATAAGGATCGAGAATATGCAACAGACCGAATCCTGTCAGAAAAAATGTACAAGGAAACCTGGTTTTTATCACAAGAGGAAGCCGAAGCCAAGCTGAAAGAAATGGAGAAAAAGGATGGACGTGATGAAGAATGAGTAAGTCCATCATGTATAACGAAAAGAAAGGCACTATCACAAGAAGCACCGGATAGTGCCTTAAAGTTAAAACTTGTGTCTGTGTTTTATAGTGGCGCTAAGTATACCAAGTACCAAAAGAAAGAGTAAAAAAGGATTTTTAACAATACACTTCATAACAATGTAAAATCCTTCAAAAATACCAGAAAACATTGAGAAGAATAAGGGCACTTGATTTAAAAATTCAGATATCATATTTTCACCTCCAATCTTTTTTAGGATAACATGGATGGTGTACGAAAAATAGGACAGAAAGGAGTGAGAGGTTTGCTGGCCAGCGTTAAAGAGCTCTTTACTCCAAAAACAAATGGAATCAGTACAAGATAGGATGAAGCGGCTGGGAGCTTATGAGAAGATTGCTTCATTCATGCAAAAAGAAAAGCAGGATTACAGTTTTAAAAGAAAATACGCACAGATCAGAGCGGAAGAGTTCAGATCAGAATGTGATCGTAGAGAATTGAACTGCCATGTATCAGTTGGAGGTTTGGACAGCATCATATTGTATATGTTCCTTCATGAAGTGTGTCATATCGATGTACCAGGTGTATCAGCATCTACACTCGAGGATGCAAGCATTCAAAGAGTACATAAGGCAATAGGAATTATAAATGTGCCACCGCTCATGCGGGATGATGGTACACGATGGACAAAGCCAAAGGTTATACAGGAGTTTGGCTTTCCGGTCATATCCAAGGAGATTGCAGGAAAAATCGAGTTGCTGCAGAATCCAACCGAGAAGAATAAGACAGTCAGACACGCGATTATAACGGGAGAGACCGGGGAATATGGTGGATGGCAGAAGAATTCGAAGATGCAGCTTAATCAGCGGTGGTTAAAGCTGTTCGGTGGATATGAAAACGAAACCGAAGGATGCGACTTCGGGAAACCGGATTTCTCGGTATCAGCGAAATGCTGTTATTACCTCAAAGAAAAGAACTGCGACGATTGGGGCAAGGAACATAACAGTGTGCCATATTTGGGACTGATGGCATCCGAGGGTGGCAGACGTGCCAAGAGCCTACGGATGAATGGTTGCAACTACTTCGGGGCATCCACGATCAGATCAGCACCATTTGCAATATTCCACCGGCAGGACATTCTTACACTTGCCTTGGAGATGGATGATCTCTGGAAGAACGGATTAAAAGAGAAGTATCGTGCTGCTGGAATCAAGGATGGGATAATAACAGAAGATTTTCAGATGCCGGAATCTTTGATACCGGAGATTTACGGTACGATTGAGAAAAAGCCAGATGGTACATTGTATACAACAAAAGCGCAGCGTACCGGATGCAGTATGTGCGGTTTCGGAATCCACATGGAGAAACGACCGCATCGGTTTGATCTGTTGTATGAGAGTAACCCGAAAGAGTGGGATTATCTGATGTTCCACATGTGTAAGGACAAGGACGGGAATGATTATGGATGGGCGAAAGTGCTGGACTATATCGGTGTCGGATGGGATCCGACAACCATCGGTGGTAATTGCAAGGGACAGATGAGCCTAGAAGATTTTATGTAAAGGAAGGAGATTACAAATATGGAAACAGGTGCAAGACCAAGAGGAACTGATGGCGCAAGAGTTATTCAGGTGATTGAGACAAAATCACTTAGGGGAAGTGGATTAAACGAGAAGGATAAGTGCAGAGAGGTAAAACAATATTGGAGTTTTGAAGGAGTGCTATTGGCTGAGAATGATCCGTGCACAAAAGAAACAGAGTAGTTTCCTACTCCGTTTTCTTACGTGCTGATTGTTTGGTTTCATCAATGCCTATTATATCAGCATAGAGAAGCTCTTGTTCATGACGGCTGATATACCATTGTTCAAGAAGATGCTCTATAAGTTGGATAAGCTTTTGCGCCTCATCTGGATCTATATCAACAATTAAGTTAATATCCTTTTCCATGTGGGCACCGATATTACCAATGCGACGAACACCGTCAATTACACGCCATTGTATGGCTGGTATTTTATCTTCAAGTTCTCCAATAGCTTTTGAAAGATTGGTTTCTTTTATACCCCAAAAGTCACGAATCATTCCTTGGAGACAACGTCGCGACAATGTCGCAGATGCCTTTGGACTTAAATTGACGATGGCACATGCCTCTTCATAATCTTGACGAATTGCTTCTGGTATGTAATCTGGAAATTGTTTTGCCAGTGATTGGGGCTTAAGAATAGTGTTGATATCTTTAACGGATGGTCCCACTCCTTTCGCAAAAACAGTATATCGATTGCAATTAGGACATTTATAAAAACTAAGTTCTATGTTTGAATAAGTGTTTTCCGCCCCACCGGGTGAATACTCATATCCGTCCGAGGACTCGAAACTTACATTTCGTTTACATAATGTATCATCAGAGATTGCCATAGAAGATGAGCAAAACGGACATTGAAAGCTAGACATAATTACCTCCTATAAATTAAAGCTTGCTATTATTATACAACAGTAAAAATAAATCTACAACTATAGAAAGGAGCCGAACCTCCGGCCGGGGTAACGATATATCGGGTTCCTTTTGGAAAATGACATATAAAGAATTTTTAGAAACAAAGATTGAACTTGCAACAGAAAGCGGATTTGTTGTGGATCCGAAAAAAGTCAACAAGGTATTGAAACCGCACCAGAGGGATGCTGTGGTGTGGGCACTGAAAGGCGGCAGACGTGCACTGTTTGAAAGTTTCGGACTTGGAAAGACCGTGCAGGAGATTGAGTTTTGCCACTTAGCATCAGAACATAGCGGTGGTCGTGCGTTGATCGTATTGCCGCTTGGAGTAAAGCAGGAGTTCACGCATGATGCGGTGGAAGTGCTTGGATATGAAAAGCCGGAATATTGTCGGACAATGGAAGAAGTGGAGCAGAGCACAAGCCAGATCGTATTGACAAATTATGAGCGTGTCCGGGATGGAGATATCCGACCAGACTACTTCACAGCGACATCCTTGGATGAAGCCAGTGTTTTAAGGAGTTTCGGAAGCAAGACTTATCAGACATTCTTGGATAAATTCAAGAACGTTCCGTATAAGCTGGTAGCCACGGCTACACCATCACCAAACAAATACAAAGAGCTGATCCATTATGCCGGATACTTGGAAGTGATGGATACCGGGCAGGCATTGACGCGGTTCTTCCAGAGAGACAGCACAAAAGCAAACAATCTGACCTTATATCCAAACATGGAAGATGAGTTTTGGATGTGGGTAAGCAGCTGGGCACTTTTTATCACGAAGCCTTCAGATCTCAATCCGGTATATTCCGATGAGGGATATGATCTGCCGCCGCTTGAAGTAAGATGGCATGAATTGCCGGTGCATTATGGCGATACTGCAGATCGTGACGGCCAGATGCAATTATTTCAGGAAGCGGCAGAAGGATTGAAAGAAGCTGCAGCAGTGAAGCGAGAAAGTATTGATCGCCGTGTGGAGGAAATGAAGCGGATTGTGGAAGAATCGCCGGATGATCATTTCTTGTTGTGGCACGATCTGGAGAATGAACGGCATGCGATCAAGAAAGCGCTGCCGGAAGTGGTGGATATCTACGGATCGATGGATTATGACCTGCGCGAGCAGAGGGTAATTGATTTTTCGAATGGACGGACAAAGTTGTTTGCTACGAAGAAATCATTGTCCGGATCCGGATGTAATTTTCAGAGATATTGTCACCGGGAGATATTCCTTGGAATTGATTATGAGTTCAACGATTTTATTCAGGCGGTACACCGGTGTTATCGATTTTTACAGAAAGAACCGGTTGTGATCGACATTATCTACATGGAGAACGAGAGACAGATCAAGGAAGCGTTGCTTGAAAAATGGAAGAATCACAATCACATGGTTGCAAAGATGATCGAGATTGTAAAGAAGTATGGTCTTAACTCGGAAAATAAGACACAGCGGTTAGAAAGGAAGATGGGCGTGGAAGGTAGCAGAGAAGAGAGAACAGTGAGAGGGAACCATTATGAAGCGGTATATGGGGATTGTGTAGAGGAAACCCGGGCAATGGAAACAAACAGCATCGATCTGATACATACCTCGATTCCATTCGGTAACCATTACGAATACAGCGCAAATTATAACGATTTCGGGCATAACCAGAACACGGACCGGTTTTTTGAACAGATGGATTTTCTCACACCGGAACTGCTCCGAGTCCTGAAGCCGGGGCGTGTGGCTGCAATCCATGTTAAGGATCGCGTACTGTTCGGAAATGCGACAGGAACCGGAATGCCGACCATTGAACCATTTCACGCGCAATGCATCAGCCATTATATGAAGCATGGTTTCCAGTATTTTGGCATGATTACGGTCGTGACCGATGTGGTCCGTGAGAATAACCAGACATACCGCCTTGGATGGACGGAGCAGTGCAAGGACGGTTCAAAGATGGGTGTAGGATGCCCAGAATATATTCTGCTTTTCCGTAAATTGCCAACCGACAGATCTACGGCATACGCAGATGTTCCGGTCAAGAAATCCAAAGAGGATTACACCCGAGCACAGTGGCAGATTGATGCACATGGTTATTGGAGATCGTCAGGAGACCGACTGATCAGCAAGGAAGAACTCAAAGATTTTCCGGTTGATAGTCTACAGAAAGTCTATAGAGATTATAGCCGTGGCACAGTTTATGATTATGCTGAGCATGTGAAACTTGCCGAAGATTTAGATGAAAATGGAAAATTACCAGCTACATTCATGGTGGTTGCCCCTGGGTCATGGAATCAGTTGGAAGTGTGGGATGATATCAACCGGATGCGTACCCTTAACACCACGCAGAGCCGCAGACGCGCTCAGATGCACGTATGCCCGTTACAGTTGGATATCGTGGAGAGAATCATCAACAGATATAGCAATGAGGGTGATACGGTCTATGATCCGTTTGGTGGTCTTATGACAGTTCCAATGACAGCGGTTAAGATGCACCGGAATGGTAAAGGATGCGAGCTGAATCCGGATTACTTCCGGGATGGTGTCGGCTATTTGCAGGCAGCGGAGAATGAAGTGGACGAGCCGACATTGTTTGATTTTATGCCGGAGGTGATGCCATGATTAACGGAGAACTGATCGTTGACAATTTCGCCGGAGGTGGCGGTGCATCCACCGGGATAGAACTGGCTACCGGCTACAGTGTGGATATAGCCATCAACCATGATCCGGAAGCTATTAAGATGCACAAGGCGAACCATCCGAATACAAAGCACTACTGTGAAAACGTGTGGGCGGTTGATCCGGTCAAAGCATGCAACGGGCATCCTGTCGGGCTTGCCTGGTTCTCGCCCGACTGCAAACATTTCAGTAAGGCGAAAGGCGGAAAGCCAAAGGATAAAAACATTCGTGGTCTTGCTTGGGTTGCCTTACGTTGGGCGGGGCTTGTGAAACCGAGAGTGATCATGTTGGAAAACGTAGAAGAGTTTAAAACATGGGGACCATTAAACAGACGGCATCATCCTATTAAGCATAAACAAGGGAAGACATTTGAGCGGTTTGTGCAGCAACTTCGGGAGCTTGGCTATGAAGTAGAGTTCCGTGAACTGATTGCTGCCGATTATGGTGCGCCGACCATGCGTAAACGATTTTTTATGGTCGCCCGGTGTGACGGCAAGCCGATTGTATGGCCAGAGCCAACACACGCCCCTGCGGATAGCGAAGCGGTAAAAGCCGGACTGTTAAAACCATACGTAGGAGCATACACACAGATTGATTTCAGCCGGCCATGTCCGAGCATTTTTGACACATCCGAGGAAATCAAAGAAAAGTACGGCATCCGGGCGGTTCGTCCGCTGGCAAAGAAAACAATGGATCGGATTGCAAGGGGATTAAAAAAGTTCGTCCTTGATAATCCAGAACCATTTATTATCCAGTGCAACCACGGCGGCGAACGCAGACCGAACGACATCCGAGAGCCGATGCCTACAATCACCGGAAAGCATGGTTACGGGATTGTGGAACCATACATGGTACAGATCGGGCCGACCGGGTTCACAAAGGATCGGAGTAAGGATGTAAGGGAGCCCCTTACAACGATTGTGAGCAAGAATGAACATTGCCTTATCAGCCCAACTCTGATTCAATATCATTCCGAGACGGCGCAGGGAGAAGTCAGAGGACAGACAATTAAAGATCCGATTATGACCGTGGATGGTTCGAACCGGTACGGATTGGTTACATCGTTTTTAAGTAAATTTTATAAGAGCGGCACCGGGCAGGATATGAGAGAACCATTACATACCATTACTACATCACCGGGGCATTTCGGGGAAGTCAGAGCGTTTTTGATTAAATACTATGGAGATGCCACAGGACAGGATATAGAGCAGCCACTTGATACGGTTACGACCAAAGACAGATTCGGACTTGTGACAATCGAGGGTGCGGATTACCAGATCGTAGATATCGGGCTGAGAATGTTAGAACCGAAAGAGTTGTACGGATGCCAGGGATTTCCGAATGATTACATAATCGACCATGATTATACAGGGAAAAAGTATCCGAGAAGCGAACAGGTGCGCAGATGTGGCAATGCGGTATGTCCACCAATCCCCGCCGCGCTTGTGAAAGCAAACTTGCCAGAATTGTGTGTAGCAAAGCGCACAGGAAACATGAGGATTGCGCAGGAACAGACCGGACAGCTCCGGTTTGCGTAAACCTTAAATTTTGTGGAGGTGATGCCATGATCCAGACAGCAGAAGATAAAGTGAAAGAGTACTGCCAGTGCATTTGCAGAGAAATAGAACAATGGAAAAATATCAATCAGAACGGGTGTAATGATCCGTTCTGGCCGGATGGCTGCAACATGAATCTGACGCGGAATCATATCCTATATTATCAGAGAAAAATCGCAGAAATCTGTATAGAAAAGCATCTGCCATATCCGGAAGAATATTATTTTTCAGTACCTCCAGAGGTTGACAACTTCTATATGGCGAATCTGAAACAGAGAGATCGTGTTAAGTGGATATTTTACGGTGGGTATGTACCGGTAAGAAAGAAATATTACTACGATGAACAGCAGATATGTTTATTTTAAACAGACCGGACAGCTCCGGTTTGCGTAATTATTCCTTTTCACATACCGCATTTCTGGCAGCAATATTTGCCAGCATGTCACTCAGTACCACCAGATCAGCGGCGAGGATGGCAACCTCATCATCTGATAGGCAGTTGGCAAGCTGACAGGCGAGTGTTGAAAGGAAATAAAGGTTTGAACAGTTTTGCATGGGATCACCGGAGAGGTTTTATATATTTTATGTGTCTGCGGTGAAACTGTGCGAAAAATCTTTGAATTTTAGAATTAGATAACAAAACCAAGCGATCATATAGCACCTCCTACTATTATGTAGTGTATGCGGATCAAGTAACATTTATTTGTTTAGAATATGGTTTGGCAGAACAGACAATATATTTGTCGAAAAATGTGAACATTGACAATTGAATATAGCTGGTATGGATGCTATACTATGCATGAAAATGGGGGAGCGATATGGGAAAAGATAAGGAAAAGAAAGTAATATTTTCAGAAGAAATAGATAGTAGCATAGATGGCTTTGCATTAGGCATAACGTTTGTATTAGTGGCATTTTTCGAAGTCTATTTTAAGATATTTGGAAATAGAATGGTAGAGATTGTATTAGCAATTGGACTGTTACTTTTCGGAATTTTTGGAACATTAATAGAAATTGGGAAGATTAGTACAGATAATATCAAAGGCGGTGATGACCTAGTTACGGGACTGTTTTTTGCGGCTCCTTCGGTTTTTATAATCTTCAAGTTCAACAAGGTGATTTTAAATATTATTATGTTTATCGTACTTGCGTTTGGAATTTTTGGAGCAATGAAGGGAGTAATTGAGATCTTATATTCTTTAAAAATCAAAAGAAGAAAGACCGAAAATAAAAAAGTTGAGGTAATGCAGATTGTAGTGGCAGCTACTGAAGTGGTAGCGTTGGCTGTTGCGATAATTCAATTAGTCAATGAAGTTTCTGCATAAAGTTAATAAATAAAATAGTAGTATAAACCAAGTGCCAACCGGAGTACTTGGTTTTTTGTTGCTACAATGAAAGGGGGAATGTCTTGTGAACGAAGAGGAAGTATTCGAAATATGTAACCAGGTAGACAGCTTCATTGCTGCAGAATTGACAGAATCCATCGTAAAGGGAACCTCGTATGACATGCTGGAAGCGCACCACGGCATTCTCCCGATCAGTAGAACACATTTTTATCGAAAAAAGAAAATTGCAAAAGAAATGGTAGAACGTAAGGGAAGAATACTGGAAGAAGAACAAGACGGACAAATGAGGATGGTGTGGTAGGAAAGCCTTTGAATACTTTTAATTTATGTGTTATCATTATAAAAAAAGGGGGAAAAACCATGCGGTGGATTATAATAAGTTGTTTTGTTATTATATTGATAATTTTGTGTATAATTAAATTTTTTCTCTATTTTTATAAAAGGCGAAATATAGGAAAGGATTTTTTTAAAGAAAGCGAAAAACCTTTTGGTAAAAAGGCGCCTGAAATGTATTATGACAAGCAAATGATGTTTAGAAAATGTTATGGCTTTTTTATAGGTGTCCATTATTTGCTGGTAGTTATGTCGATTTCATTGACAACTATAACTATATATATGGTTATGGATACGAAGCTGGAATTAATATCTAGGATGGTGGTGAGTGTACTAGCTGCAGTGTCTACTAATTTACAAATAGTTTTGAGGTTTGATAAAGTGGCTGAAGGATATATTTGTGCAATGAGAATTTTGGAACAGGCAATTTTGGAATATGAGGAACAGGAGCCAGCGGAACTAGATATTTTGTTGCAGGCAAATCAAAGATCAGAAGAAATTATACATAATATGTTTCAATAGATAGTATAAAGAAAAATTGGTACAAATCTGCTAAATCCTCTTGTTAAAATTACTATAGAGTAGTAATTGAACAGGGAGGGAGAAGAGTGGATAAAGATAACGAACTGAAAAAGGAGTATCTGCGATCCTATACACCGGCAGTCAGTGCTGCACGACGTTTAGAGGAAGAAATTGAGCAGTTAAGAGAGGATAAGATGGCACCGGCACTTGTCATGGATGATATGCCACACGCCCATGATCAGAAAGATCTTTCTGACTACGCTGCAAAGTTGGACGAGCTGGAGAGGAAACTTATTAAAGCACGGTATGAGCGCATAGATCTATATGCAGATATATTCGCAGATATTGAGCGTTTAGAGGATGAGACAGAAAAGGCAGTATTGACATACAGATACCTTCGGAGACAAAGTTGGGAAGAAATCTGTGTAAAGCTTGGATATCAGTGGGCGCAGGTTCACCGAATTCATGCCAGGGCATTGAAACATTTCAATCCGACAGGTGGATATTATGAACTTCTGGTGAAGAAAATGAAAGATGATACACAATGATACACTTGTATGTGATATGATTGTAGCGTGAAAAGCGTAAGAGGAAGGAATTCCCCTTGCGCTTTTCTTTTTCCCATAACGGAGCGTCACAATGACGCTCCGACTTCTCCCTATTGTGAGGTAGACGTATGAGCAGAGAAGGATACAGTGATAATACGGAAGAGAAAGCCGTGGCGAATGTTATGCGCGAATATCGCAAGAAGAAACAGGCAGGTGATAGTGTTGGCAAGAAGCCCGAACGAAAAGGCAGAGAAAGCCCATAAGCTGTATGAGGGCGGGATGAAGCTGGTTGAGATTGCAAGTCAACTAGATGTTCCTGCAGGAACGGTTCGAAGATGGAAAAGTACATACCATTGGGATGGTGAGCATCAAAGCGAGCGTTCGGAAAACAAAAGCGAACGTTCGGAAAACAAAAAGAGTGTTAGAAAAAAGGCTGTGGCTGATGAAGTTAAGCAGGTAATGCAGAACACTGACTTGACCGATAAGCAACAGCTTTTTTGCATATATTACATCCGGTGTTTTAACGCAACCAAAGCATATCAGAAAGCCTATGGAGTAGATTATGCGACTGCGGCATCTATCGGCTACCGCATGTTGAAAAATGATGGAGTAAAAGAAGAAATCAACAGATTGAAGCAGAACCGGCTAAACAGAGAATTCCTAAGTGAGCCTGATATCTTCCAAAAGTACATGGATATTGCATTTGCCGACATAACCGATTTTGTAGAATTTGGAAGTGGGACGTTTACAGATCCAGAGACAGACGAAGAAGTTCCATACAGTTATGTGAACCTAAAGGACAGCAAAAACGTAGATGGAACATTGATTTCGGAAGTTTCCAAAGGGAAAGACGGCCCCAAGATTAAACTTGCCGACCGGATGAAAGCCTTGCAGTGGTTGACAGACCACATGGATCTTGCCACCGAGAAGCAGAGAGCCGAAATTGCACTGTTGAAAGCCAAAGTCCAAACTGATGATGGAGAGGAAACCGTAGATGATGGATTTCTCGATGCACTGAATGGATCTGCAGCAGAGGACTGGGGCAATGAAGAAAATTAAGAGGATTTTCAAATTCCAACCGTTTTCACAAAAACAGCGCATGGTGCTGAATTGGTGGTGTAAGGATTCACCAGTAAAAGACAGCGACGGCATTATTGCTGACGGAGCAATCCGATCCGGTAAAACGGTGAGCATGTCACTTTCGTTTATTATGTGGGCGATGAGCTCATTTAATGGCGAGAATTTTGCCATGTGTGGAAAAACAATCGGTTCTTTTCGAAGAAATGTATTGTCTGGATTAAAGATGATGCTCCATAGCCGCGGTTATACCGTTGTAGATCATCGGGCTGATAATTTGGTTATGATCACAAAAGGAGATGTGACCAACTATTTCTATATATTTGGCGGCAAAGACGAACGATCACAGGATCTCATTCAGGGTATTACCTTGGCTGGGGTCTTTTTTGATGAAGTTGCGTTGATGCCGGAAAGCTTTGTGAACCAGGCAACCGGACGATGTTCTGTTGATGGTTCTAAGTACTGGTTCAACTGCAATCCGGATGGACCATATCACTGGTTTAAGACAGAATGGATTGATAAGAGAGAAGAAAAGCATCTGTTGTATCTGCATTTCACGATGGATGATAACTTGAGTCTGTCGGAGAAAATCAAGGCGCGATACCGCAGCATGTACACAGGCGTGTTCTACCGCCGGTACATCCTTGGGCTATGGGCGATGGCAGAGGGCATTATTTACGATATGTTCGACACTGCCAAGCATGTGATTTCCAGTCTGGCTGATCTGACCAATACAAATTATTATGTGTCCTGTGACTATGGTACACAGAATGCAACAGTATTCTTGTTGTGGTGCAAAGAACGTTCCGGGCGGTGGGTATGCTGCCGCGAGTATTATTATTCCGGCCGTGATGAAGAAAAACAGAAAACAGATACCGAGTATGCGGATGACCTGGAGAGGTGGCTCGATGGAATAAAGCCAGTCAAAATTGTAATTGATCCATCTGCAGCATCGTTCATAGCAGAATTGAAAAAACGAGGTTATGCAATCAAGAAAGCAAAAAATGACGTACTGGACGGTATCCGATTTGTGGCATCCCTGCTGAATCAGGGGAAAATCGCAATCAGTGACCAATGCCCGAACACAATTAAAGAATTTGGATCGTACATATGGGATCAGAAAGCATCTGAGCGTGGAGAGGATAAACCGGTGAAGCAGCACGATCATGCAATGGATGCACTGCGGTACTTCTGCTATACAATTATTCGCAAGCCGGGAAGCATCGGTATTTTGAAGTGAGGTAACAATGGATATTGATACAATGAAACAACTGATAAAAAAATATGAGCCAGGTCATGCGGCATTTGTGACACGTGCAGATATAGCAGAACGTTATTACCGCAATGAGACGGACATACTGTTTCGTGATAAGCAGAAAAATGAGAAAAAAGAGGAACCCGACAATCCGCTGCGCAACGCAGACAACCGGATTCCCCGGAACTTTCATGGTCTGATCGTGAACCAGAAAGCGTCCTATGCGTTTACCGCACCGCCGTTGTTCGATGTAGGCAGTACGGCGAGCAATAAGCGTATCACGGAAACCTTGGGTGATGAGTATGCAAAGAACTGCATGAAATTGTGTGTGAATGCTGCCAATACTTCCATCGGCTGGGTGCATTACTGGCAGGGCGATAATGGTTTTGAATGGGCAGTTGTTCCGTCTGAGCAGATCATCCCAGTGTTTGACCGTAGCCTTAAACGCAGGCTGATCGGAGCCATGCGAGTATATCCGGACATCGACGATGCAACTGGGGATAATTATACGGTATATGAATACTGGACAGATACAGAGTGTCAGGCATTCCGGCGAAGAGCAGGCGAGACACTTAATCTGCTGACATACTATGAAATGTTTGTTGATCCAGCCACCAGTGATATGGTTGCCGATTACCGGCATGATTTCGGAGAAGTACCGTTCATCCCGTTTTACAACAACAATATCCATACAGATGATTTGCGCAACATTAAGCCGCTGATAGACGTATATGACAAGGTTTACAGCGGCTTTATCAATGATCTGGATGATATACAGGAGCTGATCTTTGTACTGTCTGGATATGGCGGTGAAGATCTGAATGGATTCCTATCTGATTTAAAAAAGTACAAGACCATTAAGGTAGATGGGGATGAGGGCGGTGCGGTGTCTACGCTGAACATTGAGATTCCGATTGAAGCAAGAAACAGTGTGCTGGAAGCCACAAGAAAGGCAATTTTCGAACAGGGACAGGGATTTGATCCGCAGCCAGAGAACTTCGGCAATCAGTCGGGTGAGGCGTTGAAGTTCATGTACTCACTTCTTGAAATGAAAGTAGGATTGATGGAGACAGAGTTCCGGCTTGGGTTTTCGCGGTTGGTGCGAGCAATCTGCAAAGTGCTTGGCATTCAGTGTGGTACGATTATCCAGACATGGACCCGTACCTGTATCAAGAATGATACGGAGCAGGCGCAGATCTGCAAGGATTCCGTAGGAATTGTAAGTAAAAAGACGATTCTGAAAAATCATCCGCTTGTGGAAGATGCAGATGAAGAATTGAAGCAGATCGAAAAAGAAGAAAAAGAAGTGCAGGAAAAAGCTGATCTGTATTCGGGAGCATTTACGAATCAGAATAAAACAGATAACAATCAGGACAACAACGATGGCGATACGGGGCAGGATGAATGAAAAACGGTGCATATTGGAAAAAACGCTTCAAGCAGATAGAGGAATCCCAGCATCAGCAAGGGCTGCAGTGCTATGCAGATATCGAAAAGCAATATCTTGTAGCACAGCGGCAGATGAAAGCGAAAATCAATGCCTGGTATCAGCGTTTTGCAAATAATAACGCGATTTCTCTTGTGGAAGCACGCCGGTTATTAAATTCCAGTGAATTGGATGAACTGAAATGGGATGTCGAGCAGTACATACGGTACGGAAAAGAAAATGCTATCAATGGTCAGTGGATGAAGGAATTGGAAAATGCTTCCGCAAAAGTACACATCAATCGGCTGGAGGCATTGAAGCTTCAAATGCAGCAGTCATTGGAAGTGATGTTCGGTAATCAGCTTGATAGTGTTGATTCTACAATCCGTGATGTTTATCAATCTGGGTTTCTCCATACTGCCTATGAAATTCAGAAGGGGATTGGAACAGGATGGAGTTTTGCATCTCCGAATGACCGGTTGATTGATACAGTGGTCCATAAGCCTTGGGCGGCAGACGGGCAAACGTTTTCAGACCGGATCTGGACGAACAAACAGAAGCTAGTCAATGAATTGAACGCCACCATGGTACAGAATATCATCACCGGGGCTGATCCGCAGAAGACGATTGATGCACTGGCACGGAAGATGAATGTATCAAAACAGAACGCGGGCCGCTTGGTTATGACAGAACAGGCGGCTTTTTCCAATGCAGCGCAAAAGGATTGTTTTGCAGAACTTGGGGTGGAACAGTTTGAAATATTGGAAACATTAGATAGTTTTACATGCAGCCTTTGTGGTTCTATGGACGGGCAGCATTTCCCTATGAGTCAGTATGAAATTGGTGTGACAGCTCCGCCGTTCCATCCGAACTGCCGTGGGTGTACCTGCCCATACTTCGAAGATGATTTTGGAGTGCCGGGAGAACGTGCAGCGCGTGGTGAAGATGGAAAAACATATTATGTACCGGGCAATATGACATATGAAGAGTGGAAATCCTCTTTTGCAGATGGTAACAATGCAGCGAAAGACCGGTTGGGGATTATCACAAACAATAATAAAAGCAACCCGAACTATTATGATTTCAAGGGTAAAAATGTGGATACGGTCGAGTCGGAAATCTGCAAGTTCGACCATGAGGTTGGAGTTATATTTGACAATGGGAAAGCGGTAAATTGCCAGTTGGGAAATGAGGATACTATAGAATTTACGAAGTATCAGCTTAAAATGATGAAAGGAAAAGATGTTACTCATAATCATCCATTGAGTACGCCGCCGTCCCCAGAAGATCTGTATCTGCTGGTAAATTATAAAGTCAAAAGTTTCAGAACCTGTGGGGAAAACGGTACATATGTGTTAGAATATAATGAACAGGTAGAAAAACTTCCAGATTTCAAGACATTTAGTGATACATATGACGAAATTATATATGAATTACAAGATAAATATTATGATGAAGTGAAACATGGAATGAAAAAAGAGGATGCGATCATATTACTTGGAGAGGCTGCTTGGGAAAGATTGTATGAACTATATAATGTCAAACCTAGATTTGAAAGGCGGTAATTGTCATGAGCAAATATAAACCATATGAAATAGATAGATATAAGCTGAATCTGTTTTGCGTATGTTTGAACTGCAGTAAATACAGAGGCTCAAGAAACGATTTTTCAAAATATTGTGATGCTTATCCCAAAAATCTTCCATCTGAAATTTGGAATGGAAAAAATGTAAAATGTCCGCATTTTGAAGAAAAGCAGGGGTGATAGTATGGTGAAACTTATAAAAACATTAGATGTTCAAAACGCATCATTGAATGTGATCACAGCTGGCAGACGATTTCCGCTTGCACAATTTGCTGGGAAAATAGAGATCACAGAGCACCAGAGTATGACACCTGTCCTTGGGAGAAGATACAAAGGTGAAAAGAAAATCTATGCATCCTTTATTTTATGCCAGAATATTGAGTATCAGTCAGATGATACATTTAATACCGGAAAAGTATATGAAGCAGTCGGAGATGTGCAGGGAGAGAAGTCTTGTGAAAGATTGATCTTCTCAGGACTTCGCTTTGAAGATATGGATCCGTTGGAAGGAACAGTAACACTTGAAGTGACTGATTTGGAACTGATCCGGAAAATGATAGAAATGTAAAATTGAAAGTTACCACCAGTCAGAAATGATATGGTGGTATTTTCATACCCAAAATCAATAATAACAGGGCAACCGGAAATCTATGAACCGAACAGCGCAGAGGTGACGCTAAGTAAGTTTCTCCGGCAGTCCTGTTTTTATATTGTCCGAAAGCCTTATGACGTTTAAACTGCGGCAATTTGCCCTTATGCATGGCATCAAAACTGCATACTGCTGTGGAGACACCACGCTTAAAAACGGTGCAGGAAAGGAAACTATGGAATTTTTAAAAGACATTTTAGGCGAGGATCTCTATAAGCAGGTGTCTGATACCGTCAATGCCTATAACGGAAAGCCGGAGAATAAGGAGAAGCAGGTGAAAATCGCAGACCTTGGATCTGGTCAGTATGTTGACAAAGGTAAGTATGATACCGCCGTGGCAGAAAAAGAGAATCTTGCCGGTCAGATTAAAACGCTTAATACCACAATCGGGGATCTGAAAAAGAACAATGCAGACAATGAGACATTACAGAACACCATTGCGGATCTGCAGACGAAGTTAAAAGATCAGCAGACAGCCAATGACCGGATCTCAAAGACCTATGCGCTGAAAGATTCCCTCACAAAGCAGGGCGTACTTGATCCGGATTATCTGATCTACAAAGCTGGTGGACTTGACAAGTTCACATTTGACAAAGAGGGTAAGCCGGTCGGCGTAGAGGAAGAAGTAAAGCCGTACAAAGAAGATAAGACAATGGCACATCTGTTCAAACAGGAACAGCCGAAGCCACCGTATCATCCACAGGGTGGCTTCGGCGGCGCAGGAACTGCGAACCCATTTGCAAAAGAGACGTTCAATCTGACCAAACAGGGTGAACTTTTAAAATCCAATCCGGAGCAGGCAAAGGCACTGGCCGCAGCCGCCGGAGTAACATTATAACAGTATGAAAGGAAGATGATTTATGGCAATTACAAAAATTGCAGACGTGATCGTACCGGAGCTTTTTAACCGGTATGTAATCAACAGAACAATGGAGCTGTCCGCGTTTTTCCAGTCGGGGATCGTGGTAAACAGCCCGGAATTTGATACGCTTGCATCCGAAGCGGCAAGAACACACAACATGCCGTTTTTTGAGGATTTACAGGGAGAATCCGAAGCAATCCTTGAAGACGTAAAAATGACACCGAAGAAAATTGGCTCCAACAAGGATGTATCTACAACCATCCTCCGTCAGAATATGTGGGGAGCAAGTAATCTTTCTGCAGCGCTGGCAGGAGCAGATCCGATGAAAGCGATCGGTGATCTGGTAGCTGGTTACTGGGCGAGAGATACGCAGAAAGAGTTGATCGCGATCCTGTCCGGTGTGTTTGGAACCACTACCGCAGGAGATAGTGGAACACCGGCGGCAGAGACCAGAATGGCGGATCATATCCTTGATCTGACTATTGGAAAGACGGATGCCGCAAAGCAGATCAGTGCATCTGCATTTATCGATGCGTGCCAGCTTCTTGGTGATGCACAGGCGCAGTTATCCGGCGTAGCAATGCACTCTGCGACCAAGTCTTATCTGAAAAAACTGAACCTGATTGAGACCGAGCGTGATTCTACAGATGTTGAGTTTGACACCTACCAGGGCAGACGTGTGACCGTGGATGATGGTTGCCCGGTGGATGCTAAAAATGGTGTGTATACCACATATCTGTTTGGAAATGGAGCAATCGCATATGGAAATGGTTCTCCGGTCGGTCATGTAGCAACAGAGGTTGATCGTGACAAACAGACCGGTGGTGGTATTGATTATCTGATTAACCGTAGGGCGTTTATCCTGCATCCGAGAGGAATCGCATACACCGGAGCAAAGCGTGAACATGTGGAGACACCAACAAGAGCAGAGCTTGCAATGGCAGAGAACTGGAATCCGGTATATGAGCCGAAGCAGCTTAGAATCGTGGCTATCAAACACAAGATCGGGTAAGCCTATGGATCTGGCAAAGTTAAAGGCACTCCTTGGAATTGAGGATGATTCCAAGGATGTGATTCTTGAATTTGTCATTGCGGACGTAGAGGAGACCATAAAGAACTATTGTCATGTGGAGGAAATGCCGAAAGGACTGGTGAACACCGGATACCGCATGGCGATGGATCTGTACCGGAATGAGAATATTGGAAGCGAGACGGCAGCAGTTGGAGCGGTTTCTTCCATTTCTGAGGGAGATACCTCTACATCTTTCCAGCAGTATGTAGATGCTAATTTCAAAGACACAGTGCTGAAAAATTATAAGTCCTCACTAAACAGATACAGGAAGGTGGCGTGGAAATGATCGTGGATGCAATCAAGCAGGCACAGGCACTTGCAAGGAAAGTCCAGGAAGCCACATATGATGGCAGATGTACGGTTATGGAGCATCAGAAATTGAAAGATCCAAAAACCAGAATTACAACAGAAAAAGATGTGGTGGTATTGGAAGATGAACCATGCCGCTTATCATATTCCAGTGTCAGTGCAGTGGATCAGACGGAATCAGCAGCAAAGACGGCACAGGTCACAAAGCTGTTTTTATCTCCGGACGTGCAGATCAAGCCGGGAGCAAAGATTACAGTAACACAGGCTGGTGTGACACAAAACTATAAATGCGGCAGTGTGGCAGCAGTATATTCGACGCATCAGGAGATTGTGTTGCAATTATCAGAGAGGTATGCATGATGGGAATGGGAAGCGTGGATATGCGGGAGTTGGTAAAGCTACAGGAGAATCTTAAAAAACTGGAGGATGAAGCAAAACGGCAGCAGTTTTGTGAAGCAAGTGCGAAGAAACTTGCTGCCAGATTACTTACATATGTTATTAAACGTACTCCAGTTGGAAATTATTCTTATGAGGTCACTGCAACAGCAAAGCGTGACGGTAAAAAGCATAAAAAAGGTGAGCAGTATACTAAAAGGATAAATCCATCGGGAAGAAAAGGCGGTGTTTTACGTCGTGGGTGGATTTCAAAAACACCAGAAGAGGCTGCGAAAGGCGGAAGAGTTTCTATGGATGAAATACTTGCATATATAAATGGAGTACAGGTGAAAAAGTCTGGAAAGCAATACATAATTGAAATTAAGAATCCGATAGAATATGCAAGTTATGTTGAATACGGACATGTACAAACTCCAGGAAGATATGTTCCTGCCTTGGGAAAACGATTAAAGAAAGCATGGGTTCCGGGAAAACTTATGATGACAAAATCGGAAAATGATGTAAAGAGAATTGCTCCAAAACAGTTAGAAGCAGAATTTTATGAATTTTTGAAAGGGGCATTCAATGATTAACAACGTGATAGCCGGGATAGCAATTGCCCTGAACCAAGAGTTTGGGGATGATTATGAAATTTATACAGAGGAAATAAAGCAGGACTTGAAAGAGCCTTGCTTTTTTATTACCCTCTTAAATCCATCCAAGACAGATTTCCCATCCAAACGGTATTTGATGGACAATCCATTTTGTATACAGTATTTCCCGGAATCGGAGGACAATCCGAATAGTGAATGCCGTGATGTAGCTGATCGTATGTTATGGGCGTTGGAGAATATTACGCCTTTGGATGCAGATAGACCGGTACGAGGGACGGATATGCATCATGAGATTACAGACGGAGTGCTGAATTTCTTTGTAAATTACAATTATTTCGTTCGCAAGGTAGAGACTCCGGCTCCTCTTATGGAAACTATGACAACAATATTACATTTGAAAGGATAGGTGCGATATGGGTGAAACAAATACAGAAGTAAAACCACAGGTATTTGCGGATGTATTTACAAAGCAGCAGCTGGCAGAATCCAAACGCTATAAGAAAAAGCGGGATCTGTTGGAGGCGTTGTTGGAAAACGGAAAGACATATAAGATCGCGCAGGTGGATAAGATCATCGGCGATTATCTGAAGAAAGAGGTGAGATAAATGTCATTTGGCGGAGGAACATGGGTAACCCAGAATAAAGTAATCCCGGGTGCGTATATCAATGTCGTAAGCGCAGGGATTGCATCCGCGGCACTGTCGGGCCGTGGTATTGCAACAATGCCGCTGAAACTTGACTGGGGACCAGAAGATAAAATTTTTAAAGTTACCACAGGGGATATGCAGAAGTATTCGAAAAAGATCTTCGGATATGGATATACCGATGAAAAAATGAAAGGTCTACGGGATCTGTTTGCCGGGGGCACCTTGGTACTGTATGCATACCGGTTAAATGGCGGCGGGGTAAAAGCATCCAATGACTATGCTACAGCAAAGTACACTGGTATCCGTGGGAATGATATCAAGATCTCCATTGCAAAGGACATAGATGATCCGGATTCATGGAATGTAACCACATATCTTGATACATCCCGTATTGAGGTGCAGAATGTCAAGAAAACGGCTGATCTGAAAGACAATGATTATGTTTCTTTTAAAACAGAATCCATGGAACTTGCAGCAGTTGCATCCGCGGCACTGACCGGTGGAACTAATGGTACGGTCGATGGTGATGCGCATGCGAAGTATCAGGCAAAGACAGAAGCATATGGATTCAATACCATGGGCGTTGTGGTTACTGATGAGGTAACCAAGAAGCTGTATGTGGCATATGTAAAGCGTATGCGTGATGAAGTTGGTAAGAAGTTTCAGCTTGTGCTTTACAAGTCGGATGCTGACTATATGGGAGTTATTTCCACACCGAATAAAACGACGGACGAGGGCTGGCCGGAAGCATCCGCTGTATATTGGCTTACCGGGGTGGAATGCTCCACTGCGGTGAATAAGTCCTGCGAGGGCAGAGTGTACGATGGTGAATTTTCCATTGAGCCAATTGACAATGATCTGGAAGATTATATCAAAAAGGGACAGCTTGTGTTTGATAGAAATGATGATGAAATTGAGATTCTAAGTGATATCAATACACACATAACTATCACGGAAGATTGCAACGAATTTTTTTGCGACAATCAGACAATCAGGGTTGTAGACCAGCTTGCAAATGATGATGCACTGCTCTTTAAGACACGGTTCCGTGGGAAGTTCCCAAATGATGATCCAGGGCGGAACAGCTTGAAAAGTGGGCTGTGCGAGATCCGTGAAAAATTACAGAATTTACGTGCAATTGAAAATTTCAAGCGTGATTTTGTATCTGTGATGCGGGGCGAAACAAAGAAATCTGTAGTTGTCGAGAATGCTGTTGAGGTGGTAAACACCATGAGTATTATGTACATGACTACAGTGGTGAAATAGGAGGAGGTGAGGTAAATGTCTAATGTAATGTTGGCAAAGGATTCCATTTCTGCAGCTCTTGCCCAGTGTTATGTCACGATTGGAGAGCGGAGATATAACCTTATGACAGCGATTAAGATGGAAGCGAAATTCAAAAAAAATAAGGCGAAAATTCCTTCGCTTGGAAAAACCGGTAAAGGAAATAAATCCGTATCGTGGGAAGGAACTGGTTCTTGCACGATGCATTACAATACCAGTATTTTTCGCGAAATGATGCTTAATTTCAAAGATACCGGAGATGATGTGTATTTTGAAATGGAGATTACAAATGATGATCCATCGAGTGATGCAGGATCGCAGACCATTACCCTGTTGCAGTGTAATATTGATGGAGGCGTTCTTGCAAAGTTTGATGCTTCGTCAGATTCTTATTTGGATGAAGATGTTGATTTCACATTTGATGATTTCGATATGCCAAAGAAATTTGAGGAACTTATTGGATTAGCAGCGTAATATATTCCCCTTGTGCATTGCATGAGGGGATTTTTATATGGAAAGAAAAGGAGATAACATATGTCAAATTTAAGTAGATTTTTAGCAAAAAACAAAATCAAGAGAGAGAATGGGAAGTATGCACCATCGAAAGCTTTTGTGGACGAAAATGGCAATCCTTTGGAGTTTGAGTTTCGTCCGATTACATCAAAGCGAAATGAAACAATGCGTGAGGGCCATACAAAAGATGTTCCGGTAGTTGGAAAGCCGAATATGTTCCGCCCCAAATTGGATACAACGGCATATATCAATGATCTGATCGCAGAGAGCATTGTTGAACCGGATCTTTACAATAAGGAACTACAGGATTCTTATGGAGTGAAGACACCGGGAGAACTTCTGTATGCCATGATCGACAACCCGGGAGAATATCAGGACCTTTCTGCATGGGTTCAGAAGTTCCAGGGATTTGATACTTTAGAGGATAAGACAGAGCAGGCAAAAAACTAATTGAGGAAGGGGATGCGGAGGCAAACTATGCATATTATGCATTGCACAAGCTCCACATTCTTCCTTCCCAGTGGGTCGCCTTAGAAGAGGAAGAAAAGGCTTTTATTATTGCCTGTATAGATATAAGGGTTGAATCGGAAAAGAAAGAGGCAAAGAGAATAGCCAAGGAAGCAGAAGGGCGGTGATGATATGGCTACAATTACAACAGGAATACAGCTGGCGGACAACTTTAGCGCCCCTCTTATGCATATTGTAAGTGCTGTAAATATGACCATATCTGCTATGAATGATATGAATCAGTCCATGAATGCTGGGGTTAATACAGCATCATTATCCGCTGCCCGGAATGAAATTGCACAGGCAACTGTAGTGGCAGAAGAATTCAATCAAACAATGCAACAGGCGAGTAGTCCGATCAATGATAATATTCGAAGACAGGAACAATTTAATCAGTCATTGCAAAACGGTGCAAGTGAATCATCGAATTTAGTTTCGGCAATTAAACGAATGGTAGGGGCGTACCTGAGCATTCAGACGGCTGGAAAAATTTTGGAGATGTCGGATGAGATCACACAGACTACATCCAGATTAAATATGATGAATGACGGATTGCAGAGTACGGCCGATTTGTACAACATGGTTTATGTGGCTGCAAACGATGCCAGAGGATCATTAGGAGATATGACGAGTGTGGTTGCCCGATTTGGTAACAATGCGAAAGATGCATTTAGTTCCAGTGCAGAAGTTGTCCAGTTCGCAAATTTAGTCCAAAAGCAGATGACAATTGCGGGAGCGTCTACGCAGGAAGCAGCAAATGCAGAATTGCAGTTATCACAGGCGTTAGGATCTGGTGTGCTGCGTGGAGATGAGTTGAACAGTATTTTTGAACAGGCACCGAATCTGATTCAGAATATTGCAGATTATCTTGATGTCCCGATAGGTAAGATTCGAAGTATGGCACAAGATGGGGAACTGTCGGCAGATGTTGTGAAACAAGCAGTATTTGCGGCAACAGATGAGATAAATGCTAATTTTGAATCTATGCCTATGACATGGGGGCAAATGTGGACGGTATTTCAAAATAATGCCACTATGGCATTTCAGCCGGTTCTACAGAGACTCAATGATCTTGCAAATACAGATGGCTTTCAAACGTTTGCAACGAATGCAATAAATGATCTTGCAGTGGTAGCCGGTGTGGTTCTTGATATATTTGAAGGAATTGGATCAGTAGGAAGCTTCGTGGCGGATAATTGGAGCATTATAAGTCCTGTGATTTATGGTGTGGTTGCAGCATTGGCTGTATATGCCACTTATGTAGGGATTACAAATGCAATAGATCTGGTTTCAAAGGGTATTAAAATTGCATCATGTCTCGCGTCATATGCACATGCTGCTGCTACTGGAACTGAAGCAAGTGCAACAGCGATAGCAACAGCTGAACAGTATGCATTTAACACTGCATTACTTGCATGTCCTATTACATGGATTGTTGTAGCAATAATTGCTATAATTGCATCTATTTATTTGATAGTAGCAGCCATTAACAAATTGGAAGGAACATCTATTTCAGCTACGGGCGTAATCTTTGGTGCATTTACAACAGTTGGTGCAGTAATTGGTAATGTTTTTGTTACCTTGATCAATTTTGTTATTGATATTTTTGTAACTCTTTGGAATTTCATTGCGAATTTTGCAAATTTTTTTGCAAATGTGTTTAATGATCCTGTGGGTTCGATTGCTCGTTTGTTTTTCGGATTGGTTGATACTATTCTTAGTCTATTACAAACAGTTGCATCAGCCATTGACACGATATTTGGTTCAAAGTTGGCTGATTCGGTATCTGGATGGAGAGATTCACTCGGAGGATGGGTAGATAATGAGTTCGGAAAAGGCACCGAGGTAATGGAAAAAGTAGATGCTTCTGCATATCATGTGGATCGGTTTAAGTATAGTTCGGCATATAATGCAGGTTATGACTTTGGAAAAGGAATTGATGCTAAAGTTTCTTCGCTTAGCGCATCGAAGATTTTCGGGAACAAAGGCATGCCGAATTCTGCCAGTTATTCAAATGCACTTGCGCCAAACAATGCAGCAGCAACGGCGGCAACAGCGGCAAATACGGCAGACACTGCCAAGAATACAGCCAAAACGGCCAATACACTATCTGCATCCAGTGAAGATCTGAAGTATTTGAGAGATATCGCGGATCGTGAGTACGTGAATAAATTTACAACAGCACAGATCAAGGTTGAGATGATTAACCACAACAACGTAAACAATGATATGGATTTAGATGGAATGGCAGAGCATTTGCGTAGCAAAATTGAGGAAGAAATGAATGCAGCAGCGGAAGGAGAACACTAAAGATGTATGAATTATATATTGATGGGGTTCTTTTTCCGGTGACCCCAGGATCTCTTAACATCAAGACCAATAACAAAAATAAGACCATAACTCTCATAAATGAGGGAGAGGTTAACTACATTAAGTCTCCGGGATTGTCTGATATTACAATCCCGGAGCTTTTATTGCCAATCCATAAATATCCTTTTTCACAAGAAAAAGCAAAAGTGGGGGCTGCATATTATCTTTCCAAATTAGAAAAATGGAAAAATCAGAAGAAACCAGTTGTATTTAAACTCCTACGCTATGAAGTTTCTCAAAAACATCTCATTGAAGATATTACAACAGACGTGACCATCGAAGATTATGAAATCATGGAAGATGTAGATAAATACGGATCAGATGTGTGCGTAAAGCTTAACATGAAGCAGTATCGTCATTGGGGAGCAAAGAAACTTGTACTTAAAAGCAAAAAGACAAAATCCGGAAAAAAGAAAACGGTTGCTACGGTTAAAAAACAACGGAAGAAAACGAAAGCTATAGCTAAAAGTTACAAGATAAAATCTGGTGATACGCTTATGAAAATTGCAAAGAAACAGATGAACAATGCATCTGCATGGAAGAAACTCTATCAGTTAAACCAGAAAACGATTGAAAATGCAGCTCGTAAGCATGGACGAAAATCATCATCGAATGGTCATTATTTGTATGCTGGAACGGTATTGAAACTTCCGGGAGGTGGTAGCTGATGAAAGATATTGTTGATGTAGCGATTGGAGAGATCGGATACCGGGAGCAGGGAAACAACAGAACAAAATACGGAGAATATACAGGAGCGAATGGTGCTGCATGGTGCCATTCGTTTGTTTCCTGGTGTGCACACGAGGCTGGAGTATCGACTTCGGTTGTTCCGAAAACAGCATCTACAACCTATGGGATGCAGTGGTTTAAAAAGCGTTGGCAGTTCAAATATAAAGGCAAATATACCCCGAAGAGATGTGACATTGTTTATTTTAAAACGGGCCGAAGCCATGTAGGCATTGTTGAGAGCGTCAGCGGTGGACAGTTACATACTATTGAAGGAAATACATCTGATAAGGTAGCACGGCGATCATATTCTCTGAATAATGCCACAATTACAGGCTATGGTACGCCAAAATATACAAGCACCCAAAATGGTTCATCTGGTAGTGGAAAAAAGGATTCGAAAAAGGAACTGCAATATTTGCAGAAAATATTATCGCGTCATGAGGCAAAAGCGGAAACCATAAAAGCCGATGAAGCAGAAACGGGAAAAATACCGGCTGGCAATGTAATGATTACTGTAAATAATGGAAAAAAGAAATTTACAGTACCGGCGGAAGAGGGAGCAAAGGTTGTATGGGAAAGAGACAGCACACCTGGCAAATTTACTTTCACAGCAAAAGTTGAAAAAGGATTTTCCATAGGAATGGGAAATGAAGTTCTTGTTACTGTGGACAGCAAGAAGTTTTTCTATGGTTTTGTATTTACAAAAGAAGGTAAGAAAGATGGGATGGAATCGTATACCGTATATGATCAGCTTAGGTATCTGAAAAACAAAGACACACTTATCTATAGTAAAAAAACAGCAGATGAAGTAATTCGGATTATTGCAAAGCGCTTCCTGTTAAAATGCGGCACACTGGCAAAGACAGGATGGCGCAGATCAGCGGTTGAGGACAATATGGCATTGTTCGATATGATTCAAAACGCGTTGGATGATACTTTAATGGTAAAAGGAAAGACGTATGTTTTTTATGATAATGTTGGAAAATTGTGCTTGACTGATGTGGCAAAGATGAAGGTAAATACCTGTCTGGTAGATGCGGAAACAGGAGAAGATTATTCCTACAAAACAACGATTGATACAGATGTGTATAACCAGATCAAGCTGATTTATAAGAAAAAGAAATCCAGTAAGAAGAAAAAAGGAAGTACAAAGACATCAACAAGTCAAAATACTGGAACCAGTTATGGAATTTATCTGGTACGTGACAATAAGAAAATCGCAAAATGGGGAACGTTGCAGTTTACGGATGAGATCAATAGTCCGGATATTGGGAAGCTGAAAGCACAGGCTTTATTGAAATTGTATAGTCATGAGAAGCGGACACTTACAATATCTGGTGTGATTGGAAATAGTGAAGTGCGTGGAGGATCGCTTGTGCCGGTCATGCTTGATTTGGAAGATATGAAAATTGCGAATTATATGCTGGTAGAGAAAGTGACACACACATTTAAAAATTGTGAATATACGATGGACCTGGTAGTGTCTGGAGGTGATTTTAGTGAGTAGCGGAAATCTGGTGCAGTTAATCAAGAAGATTGCAATGGATGCGGTACGGGCTGCAAAGATGTGTGATTATGTGACCGGTGTGGTTACCAGCGAAGATCCTCTGAAAGTGAAAATTACAAACTCTTTTGAAATTGGGGAAGAATTTTTAATGGTGCCACAAAGTATGACGGATCATGAGGTTGAAGTAACAATCAAAAAAGAGTATGGATGGAAAACGAAGAACCGATCGGGCGGAACTGGTGATGACATTGTGTTGGAAAATGTAAAGATTATGATTCACAATGCCTTAAAAGCCGGAGATGAAGTGTTGATGATGCGCAAAAGCGGTGGTCAGGAGTTTGTGGTAATAGACAAGGTGGTGAAGGAATGATTCCGACAAATTATGATGATGACGATGAAGAGGATGATATGACCGGCTTTGAAGTGGAAAATGATCCGTCTCTTACATATGCAATGCAGATAGGAACCATTGAGAACGATTCAAGCATTTTTCTTGGCAAAGCAGACGGAGAAGAGGCAAACCGGCAGGCAATATTGAAAATCTTGAACACAGAGCGATATAAAAATGTAATTTATTCATGGGATTATGGAGTGGAGTTTCAGGACTTGAGGGGAAAGCCTCTATCTTATGTTATGTCAGAAGTGCCAAATCGGATTACGGATGCAATTACTGCAGATGATCGTTTTGAATCTTGTGAAGATTTTGAGATGGAACCGGTGGGAAAGAAAGCTCTGCACGTTACGTTCTCTGTAATTACGGCAGAAGGTGATAAAGTAAGTGGATTGGAAACGGAGGTGGAATATTAGTGTTTGAAAACAAAGACTTCGACTCTATCATGGAAGAAATGCTTGCATCCGTAAGCGATAAGCTGGACAAGCGCGAGGGATCGATAATTTATGATGCAATAGCACCGATTGCCATGGAATTGGCGCAGACGTATATCGATATGGATATGATTGTGAATGAGGTATATGCAGATACAGCATCCTATTATTATTTGATCAAGCGTGCAGCTGAAAACGGAGTATATCCCAAAGAAGAGACCAATGCGGTATGCAAGATGGTTGTTAGTCCGTCCAATACAGCCATAGCGATCGGGGACCGGTTTAACCTTGGTGATCTGAACTATGAGGTAACATCTGTAATGGATGCAGCAACCGGAGAGTATCAGGTAACATGTGAGACTGCCGGTAATGTTGGAAATCAGCAGTTGGGATCATTGCTTACGATTGAAACAAAGAATGATCTGAATGATATGGAATCAGCGGAACTTACAGAGGTTTTGATCCCCGGCGAGGATGAGGAAGATGTGGAAGATTTCCGTGAACGTTATTACGAGGGATTTTCCAATACAAGCTTCTGCGGCAATAATCCGGATTATAAGGAGCGTGTATCGGCCATTGATGGAGTTGGTGCATGCAAAGTTATCCGGATGTGGGAAAAAGGATATGATCCAGTAAAGTTTATTCCTGTTGCTGCAGTTACGGAGTGGATTGGAAAGCAGTCTGTGGAAACCGTTGGGGCCGAAGTATATGCATGGCTGAAAGCGGTACATGATGCGGCAAAGGATAAATTACTGACAGTGGGTGGTACTGTTCGGGTGTATATCATATCCTCAGAGTTTAAAGCTCCATCTGCTACATTAGTACAGAAAGTGCAGAATGATGTTGACCCGGATGATAAGACCGGGGAGGGATATGGGCTGGCACCTATCGGACATGTGGTAAAGATTATGGCAGTGAAAGAAATTCCTGTTGCTGTGACAGTTACTGCGGTATATAAGAACGGATATTCATTTGAATCCTTGAAATCCGATATGCAGTCGACAATAGATGGGTATTTTACAGAACTTTCTGCTGATTGGAGTAATGAAGATAACCTGGTGGTGCGTAAGAGCCAGATTGAATCCCGGTTGCTTCTGATTGATGGGATATTGGATATTACAGATGTGAAACTGAATGGTGCATCTGAAAATGTAACATTGGATGAAGATGCAATTCCGGTAAGAGGTGATGTAAGTGGCTAAAAAAATGATTGATTATCTGCCGCCGTTTATGCAACAGTTTGAAGAAATGAAGCAATTGATGCAGAGCGAGGATAAGCAGGTGGCGGCTCTTAACATGGATACTACTAAAATATTACGAAATGCATTCATAGAGACTTCAGATGCAGAAGGTATCGAGCGGTTCGAAAGAATCTTACATATCATTCCAGGTGCTGGTGAAAATTTAGAACTCCGTCGGTCGCGTGTGTCAATGCGGTGGAATGAACGGATACCGTATACGCATCCGACACTTGTAAAATGTTTAAATGCCAGCCTAGGAGAAAACAATTATGATCTGTATTCAGATGAGGAGCATTATTACATACTCGTGCATCTGAAATTGAATGTAGCGGATCGTGTCGGAGTTGTTGAAGAACTGATCCGGCGTATGTCACCAGAGGATATATGCTACAAAGTTCTTCTTATTTATAATACGCATGCAGTTTTACACAAATTTACGCATGCACAGTTACATAACTATACACACAGACAGCTGAGAGAGGAGGTTCTGCCATGACAAAGACAAAGTATTATGATCTGCAGATGGATGATCCGCAGGATGATTATGATGTGGAAGTCGTGAATGCCAATCTGAAAAAGATTGATGAGCAGATGAAAACAAGAGAAAATGCAACGGATGCATTACAGGAGCCGGAGTTTACAGTGGCAGAAAAAAGAGAAAACATTGCATCCAAGGAAAAAATGCCGAAGATCTTGGGGAAGATTGCTAAATTCTTTACGGATTTAAAGACGGTCGCATTTTCCGGAAAATATAGTGATCTGGATGGCAAGCCAGCAATAGTGAACAATAACACTGCAACAGAAGCCGGAAGTGCCCTCGATGCACGACAGGCAAATCCGACCATCGAGGGAACCATGGCAAATCAGATATCGCAATTAAACAGTGATTTGAGTGCTAATCCAATTTCCAAGTATTTTAATGTTTCGTTTAATGTCGAAAATGATAGCATTAAAAATAGAATTTTTTCGTTACAAGATTCTGGATTCAAGTGCGGTGTATTTTGTTCAAACAATTCATGCAAAGATAATCCACGAACTATATCTTGGTATAATATATTTTGGTTCGGAATGTCCTCGGAAGTTGTAATAATAGCAGGAACTACATGGGAACAATTTTTATATTATGGAACATGTAACATTGCAGAAGGATTTCGTGATAAAGATATAATCTGGAAAAAACTATCAACAAATTAAATATCATGCAAAATAAAATTGCCCTCCCAAACAGTAACATAAGCTATAAAGTTTCGTGGACTTATCAAGAAACCTGATGCAAAATTTGCCTTACTTGGCGTACCGTTCCAAGCAAATATAGTTAAAACGTAATCGCCAACATTCTGTAATTCTGTGTTTTTACTAATGGTGTTCCAATAATCTGTTGCAATTTCTCCGATATTATAAATTCCAACCCCTCCGGATATATCTGTATCGGATGTCCAAAACCTAATATATTTTCGGGGAATAAAATTTGTGACGTCATTTAAGTCAGACAAATCACTGTTTAATATAAAACCATGAAAAGAAAGGACTAAAATTATGAAATTAAAAACGTTAAAAGGCATGTATGATATTGTAAATGCCAATCACAAAGAAGGAAATCTACATATTATAATCGATGATGAAACCTGTGAGAATTTACAGACGATCTTTTCGGATAAAGAAAGTCTTGCCCGGTTAGAAATTTATACGGACGAGGATGTACTTACATCTGTGATCCCGGGTTATGTTGTTTTGGAGAAAATTGAATTACAGGGGGATACAAAAACGGTAATCCTCGGAAAAGAAGCTGATTATACGGAAAAGCGTATTACGGAAGTATCTGTGAGACTGGCAGAGAATGCGGCAAAAACAGAAGCAAACACAGATAGCATCGAAAAGCAGAGAGCAGATCTTGACTATATGGCAATGCAGATGGAGGTAAGTTTAGATGAGTAAGAATTATAACAAGGTAAAAGAATATTACGATCGCGGATATTGGAGCAAAGCGCGTGTACAAAATGCAGTTGGAAAGTGGATCACGGAAGAGGAGTACAAAGAAATTACCGGTGAGAAATATGCCCCAAAATAATTGCTTTGTCCTATAATGGAAAGAAAACCATATAGGATAGGAGATTGCAATGGAAGAAAAGTTTCGTACAGAATTGCTGGCAATACTGGATAAGAAGATGGATAAAGAGCAGATCAATGAAGTGGATATCGCATTGACTGCTCTTTTTTGTAAATATGAAGTAGTGGAGCAGTGTACGGATTTAGTGCCGGTTAATGAGCAGGGAAACGAGAAGATCCTCAAAACTTATATAGCATCTATGCGCTTGGAAGGGCACTCTGATCGTACACTGGAACAATACAGGGATGCGGTTGTGAAACTTCTCGAAGATATTCCAAAAGATTTTGCGGAAATCCGAACAAATGACATTCGTTTTCATCTTGCTAAGTATCAGAGTACGCACAAAGTGAGCTCCGTAACGGTAGATAATAAGCGGCGATTTCTGTCTACGTTTTTTGCATGGTTGACAGCAGAAGAGATTATTTCTAAGAATCCAATGTTGCGAATCAAGCGCATCAAACAGAAAAAAGTAGATAAGAAGCCATTTTCTGCTGCGGAAATGGAGAAAATCAGGGACTGCCTGAAGACTTCGAGAGAAAAGGCACTGGTGGAGTTTATGCTTTCCACAGGTTGTCGTGTTTCAGAAGTGGCTCATTTACGCATGGAAAATATAGATTTCCGAACAGGAGAGTGCACAGTACTGGGAAAGGGGAATAAAGAACGTACCGTATATATAAGTGATAATGCAATGTATTATTTACAACGCTATTTGGCAGAACGAAGTTGGAATGCATCTTCCCCGTTATTTTTAAATAAAAGAGGGACAGGGATGTCAAAGTGTAGCATCGAGCATTTGGTTCGCCAGATTGGAAGAAGAGCTGGTGTAGAAAAGGTACATCCGCACCGTTTTCGCCGGACAATGGCAACAAATGCAGCAAAAAGGGGACTTCCAATACAATATATACAGGCAATTTTAGGACATAGCAAAATAGACACCACGATGATCTACTGCAGTGTAAGCAAAGAATCGGTAAAGGAGGCGTATTTTAAAGTGGCATAAAAATCAAACAGTGATTTGAAAAGAACCCCCAAAATCCAGCAAACGGAAAATGATGTTATTGAATTTGCAAACGGATATATTCGTATTGGCTGGGAGTACGGTATTAATACAGTTATTACATATAATGGTCATATTATGGAATTCAATAATGGGGAGCTATTGATGGATAAATCGCTTTTTTAAATTTTGCTTTTAATCAGTTAATATTTTACTCCACTTAAATTCAGAATCGTTTTCGACCTGCCCAATATAACAACCGATACCCCAATTTCTTATCGGAATAGCCAATGCAAATCCTCGCCACATTGACATCTTCACCGATAAAATGACAGCCCCAAAACCATTGTTATAATCGTCATTGTTGCAACCAAAAATTTCTTTATTGACGGTATTGTTTCCGTCACTTGCAAAAACAAAAAATATCGCATTTTGATTCATGAAGAATTCAGAAAATGTAGTGGTACTAGAACCGTCTATATGATCTTTTTGAAGCAAATCACTGTTTAAAGAAAAGTTACAATTATAGTTTGTTTGGACTGGAAAATTGGTACAAACACAGCCCGAATCGACAGTATACTTATAACATAAAGATAAAAGGGGAAAGTTTATGTTTAAATTTTTGTCCGATAATTGGCAGTTATTAACTGCCCTTATAGGTGCAGTGGCATTTCTGTATCGACAGGTAATAGCCACAAGAAAAGGGGTGCGTGCGTTACTTCGTGCCGACCTCATACGCCTGTACAATAAATACCATGATGATCTCGGATATTGCCCGGTATATGTTAAGCAATCCTTAGAGGATGAGTACCAGCAGTATCACGCACTTCATGGGAACGGAGTAGGAACACAACTGTATAACGCATTGATGGCTTTACCAACAGAGCCACAGGAAGGAGAATAACATGTTAAAGAATTGTGTATTAAAACCAAGCGTAAGCACAGAAAAATGGATGAAAGCCGCCGGAATTCGTGCCGTTAAGACTATGGCACAGACTGCCGTTGCAGTGATTGGTACTGCCGCTGTGGTATCGTCTGTGGATTGGAAGCTGGTCGTATCATCTGCAATTGTATCAGGCGTGGTATCATTGCTCACCAGCGTAGCAGGAATCCCGGAAGTGAAGGAGGAGTAATTACATATGAAAATCAATGTACATGCCGGACATAACCCGGATGGAAAGATCGCCTGCGGTGCTGTTGGACTCATCAGGGAGTCCACAGAGGCACGCAAGGTCAAGAAAGAAGTGATCCGACTCCTTAGAAAGAAAGGACACAAGGTGTATGATTGCACCTGCACCAATGGGACAAGCCAGACGGATGTCCTGAAGCGGATCGTAACAAAGTGCAACAAGCACAAGGTGGATCTGGATATTTCGATTCATTTTAATTGTGGAGTCGGGGATAAGAAAGGCAATGGTAAGACGACCGGAACGGAAGTGTATGTGTACAGTGAGAAAAGCGCAGCGAAGCCAGCAGCAGAACGTGTTGTTGAAGAGATTGCGGCTCTTGGCTTTAAAAATCGCGGTGTAAAGATCCGGACCGACCTGTATGTGCTGCGCAGAACTAATTCTCCAGCTATGTTGGTAGAATGTTGCTTTGTCGATGACAAGGACGATGTTAAGCTGTATGATGCTAAAAAGATGGCAGCAGCTATTGTTGACGGAATTTTTGTAAACTTACAAAAGAAATAATAGATTATAGGGTATTGTAATACAGACCACCGTACTGACTTATAATAAAAGATGCCATCTTAGCATTTGGTGTTGAAATGGAAATCGGATATTGCAATCTTTTTTCATAATTCCACATAGCTTATTTCACTCCTTCCCATGGCATTGGACCGTCATTCCAGTCCCAGTCCTCCAGCGGCTGGCTGCCAAATGCGGACAACGGCTCGAAACGTTCCTCGTATGTCTTTTTAGCTGAATTGTATAATTCGTTGCACTGATTGTAATAAGAGAGTGCCTGTGCGTCATCCGGATGGGTGTCCAGATAAAGAAGCATATCATAGGCACAAAAGCCCAGTGCCATAACCCAGCGGTACAATTCCGACCGGTTCATTGGCTGAGAAGATGGTCTTGTCATCGCCGCCGCCCTCCCTGCATCGTATTCATATTGCATTTTCCGGTAAATGGTTTATCCAGTTCCGGAAAAATTGTGCCTGCGGCAAGCCCGCGCATAGGATCGTAGGTTTTGCCGAATGTCTGCCAGGGAACGTAGCACATGCCAGGTACCTGATGGCTGCCATTGTCTGTTTCCGGCATCGTATTAATAGTTGCATTCATGGATTTCTTTTTCCTTTCTGATCAGCATATACTGTATGATATGTTTCGTTTGCGTTATGTGTGTATTTGTTATATAATAAAACACATGACAGAATAAGGAGAGAAACGCAATGAGTAAAGTAAGAACAAGATTTGCACCAAGTCCGACAGGAAGAATGCATGTGGGAAATCTTCGTACGGCATTGTATGCATACCTCGTAGCAAAGCATGAGGGCGGAGATTTCATCTTAAGAATAGAAGATACCGATCAGGAGCGTTATGTGGAAGGCGCTGTAGATATTATTTACCGCACCCTGCAGAAAACAGGCCTGATCCATGACGAGGGACCGGACAAGGATGGCGGCTGTGGACCATATGTACAGAGTGAGCGCCAGGCACAGGGCATTTATTTAAAATATGCCAAAGAGCTGATCGATAAAGGCGAGGCCTATTATTGTTTCTGTGACAAGGAACGCTTAGAGGGACTCAAAAAAGTAGTTGCAGGAAAAGAAATTCATGTATATGACAAGCACTGTCTGCATCTTTCCAAGGAAGAAGTAGAAGAAAAACTTGCCGCAGGCGTACCGTATGTCATCCGCCAGAATAACCCGACGGAGGGAACGACAACGTTCGAGGATGAGATTTACGGGGATATTACCGTTGACAATGCGGAGCTGGACGATATGATTCTGATCAAGTCCGATGGATATCCGACTTACAATTTTGCAAATGTGGTAGACGATCATCTGATGGGAATTACCCATGTTGTCCGTGGAAACGAGTATCTTTCCTCTTCCCCGAAGTACAATCGTCTGTATGAGGCATTTGGCTGGGAAGTACCAGTATATATCCATTGTCCGCTGATTACGGATGAAAATCATCAGAAGCTGTCAAAACGATGCGGACATTCGTCGTTTGAAGATCTGGTAGAGCAGGGATTTCTGACAGAGGCGATCGTGAACTTTGTTGCATTGCTTGGATGGAGCCCGGCAGATAACCAGGAGATCATGACACTCGAAGAACTGGTAGAAAAGTTTGATTACCATCATATGAATAAATCACCGGCAGTCTTTGACTATACCAAGTTAAAATGGATGAACGGGGAATACATCAAAAAAATGGACTTTGACAAGTTCTACGAGATGGCACTTCCGTATATCAAAGAAGTGATCACCAAAGATTATGATCTGAAGAAGATTGCACATATGGTACAGACCCGTATCGAGATCTTCCCGGATATCAGGGATCACATTGATTTCTTTGAGGAACTTCCGGAATATGATGTGGCAATGTACACGCACAAGAAAATGAAGACAAATGCACAGACTTCTCTTGAAGTGTTGCAGGAGATCCTTCCAGTCTTAGAGGCTCAGGAAGATTACAGCAACGATGCATTGTATCAGACACTTCTTAAATATGTAGAGCAGAAAGGCTGCAAGAACGGATATGTTATGTGGCCGATCCGTACGGCAGTATCCGGCAAGCAGATGACACCGGGCGGTGCCACCGAGCTTATGGAGGTTCTTGGAAAAGAAGAGTCTCTTGCCCGTATCCGTAAAGGAATCGAGCTCCTTTCTCAGGCACAGTAGAACATTCTCACGGGAGAACGAATGAACTATAATAAATCCCAGCAGCAGGCCATCCGCCATAAGGATGGCCCGATGCTTGTTCTGGCAGGTCCCGGTTCCGGGAAAACTGCGGTAATTACCCAAAGAACGAAACAGTTAATTGAATATGAGAACATAGATCCGTCCAATATTCTTGTGATTACATTTACGCGAGCGGCGGCACAGGAGATGAAGCAGCGTTTTCTTGCAGCGACAGGAGAAGAGAGAACGAAAGTGACCTTCGGTACGTTCCACGCCATATTTTTCATGGTGCTGAAGCTGGCGTATCATTTTGATTCCGGAAATATTATATCGGAGGAGCAGCGATATCAGTTTATGCGGGAGATTCTGTCTTATCATCATCTGGAATACCGGGATGAAGGGGAATTTATCGGGGATGTTTTAACGGAGATCAGCCGTGTGAAAAATGAGCAGATTCCGCTGGAACATTTTTATTCTTCCAGCTGTGGGGAGGAGATTTTCCGGAAGATTTACCGGGAATATGATGAGCGGCTCAAAAGAAACCGCCTGATAGATTTTGATGATATGCTGACATACACATATGACCTGTTTTCCCAGCGGAAGGATATTCTTTCGGCATGGCAGAAAAAGTACCGTTATATTCTGATCGACGAATTTCAGGATATCAATCTGATCCAGTGGAAGATCATGTGTATGCTTGCCGCACCGGAAAATAATCTCTTTGTAGTGGGAGATGATGACCAGTCCATCTATCGGTTCCGCGGTTCGAAGCCGGAAATTATGCTGGGATTTCAAAAGATATACCCGCAGGCAAAGATTGTGAATCTTGAAGTAAATTACCGGTGTGAGCCGCCGATTGTGGAGGCAGCTATGCGCCTGATCGCACACAATGAAGAACGTTTTCCAAAAAAGATCCGTGCCGGAAAAGCCGGGAAACAGAAGGTGCGTTTTCAGTACTTTGAGGACTGCTATAAAGAGAATGCATTTTTGGCAGAAGATATCCGGCAGACTGTGCAAAATGGGGTTCCGCTTTCGGAAATCGCAGTACTGTTTCGGACAAACATGCAGCCGCGTGCCCTGATGGAATATATGGTTTCTGCCAATCTGGCATTTCAGACGAAAGACCGGATTCCGGATATCTATGAGCACTGGATTGCCCGTGATTTTTTCACTTATATCCGCATCGCACAGGGAAGTGACAGCAGGGCCGATTTCCTTTCTATTATGAACCGGCCGAAGCGGTATATCGGCAGGGACAGCCTGCCCGATGAAACGGTATGTTTTGATGAGTGGATGAAATTATACGAGGAGCAGCCGTGGATCGCGGAGCGGATCGAAAAGCTGTGGTATGATCTGAAACATTTGTCCCGTCTGAGCCCTTATGCGGCAATCAACTATATCCGGCGGGGAATCGGGTACGATGATTATCTGGCAGAGTATGCCGAATACCGGAATGCGAATAAAGAAGATTTTTATGAAGTGGCAGATGAAATCCTTGCGAGTGCCAAAGGGTACCGTACATTTGAGGAATGGTTTGCACATATAGAAGAATACCGGCAGGAGTTAAAGAGACTGGCGCAGGAAAAGCGCAGGAATCAGAATGCTGTAACATTTGCAACACTGCACAGCGCCAAGGGGCTGGAATTTACAAAAGTGTATCTGATTGACGTCAACGAGGGCGTAATGCCTTATAAGAAAGCAGTATTAAAGCAGGATGTCGAGGAAGAACGGCGTTTGTTTTATGTGGGAATGACCAGAGCAAAGGAATCCCTGACCATCTGTTCGGTAAAAAAAATGCGTGGCAAAGAGGTGGAACTGTCGCGTTTTATCAAAGAAGCCGGTAAAGAGCCGTAAAAAACCTGCATCGGGTATTCGATGCAGGTTTTTATAAAAGTTATTCCTCGTCTCCGAGTGCGTTGAAGTAGTCATCATCGAGCATTTCATCGAAGCGGTCAGCAGCGGCTTCGTACTCGTCGTCATCCGTGATGCTGTCGATCTGTGGAATGCCATCCTCATCCTCCGCATAGCGGTAGAGATAAACGGTGCCTTCATCCGGATCGGAGCCGTCCGGATTGAGTGGCATCAGTGCGATGTAGTCCTGTTTGTTTACCTCAAAAATAGTGAGAATTTTACATTCTACTTCGCCTTCATCCAAATCAAGTGTTACACGAATATCTTCAATCTCATCCGGGGTAACGGGTGTTGCTTTTTCTTTATCTTCCATAAGATACCTCTTTTCTTAATCGTTTTTGTGTCTTTTATCATTATAAGCGAGGAGTAAGGAGCTTGTCAATTCGAAAAAGTGATATACAAAGTTTTTTAAAAAGGGTATAATGAAAAACATGAAAATACGAGATACGAAAAAACGAACAGAGAATAAAAGGATCAGAGAAGGAGATTACGCAAAACCGGGAGTGACGATTCAGGGAGAATGGACCACTTTTACGTTTGATGCGGAAAAAGAGGACAGCTGTTTTGTGGTACTTAAGGATATGCAGACCGAAAAAGAAGAAAAGATAGCTGTTCCGGCAGAATACTGCATGGGATCGGTGCGCTCTGTCGCAGTGGCAGATCTGCATCTCGAACATCTGATTTACGATTTTGAGATCAATGGAAAAAAGGTAATGGACCCGTGCGCACACGCCATCATGGGGCGGCAGGTCTGGAATGACAGTTCACGCAGCCGGCAGCAGTATGAGGTGCATGGGGCATTTGATGTGCAGGAGTTTGACTGGGGGGAGGATGTATGTCCGGAAATACCGAGAGAACAGATGATTATGTACAAGCTGCATGTGCGTGGTTTTACGATGGATTCCGGTACCAGAAGTGTTCCGGGGACATTTCGTGCGCTTATGAACCGGATTCCCTATCTGAAGAAACTCGGTGTGACAACGATCGAACTTATGCCGGTATATGAGTTTGAGGAAATTGAACTGCCGAAGCAGCAGAAACTTCCGGAATATATCCGTTGGAAAGAAAAACAGACGGATCAGATCCGCCCGGCAGAAAAAATAAAAAAGGTTCCGCGCAAAGTGAATTACTGGGGATATGAACCCGGCAATTATTTTGCGGTGAAGGCATCGTATGCTGCCGATCCGCTGCATGCTTCCCGGGAATTCAGGATGCTGATCCGCCGTCTGCACGAAAACGGCATGGAATGTGTGATGGAGATGTATTTTCCGGAGAAAGTGAATCATAATCTGATTATAGAAGCGCTTCGTTACTGGGTGCGGGAATACCATGTGGACGGAATCCATCTGCTTGGAGAACATCTGCCCATTACAGCGATCGTGCAGGATGGAATGCTCAGCCGCACCAAGATCTTTTATGTGGATTTTGAGGAAAAAGCATGTGCGGCAAGCCGGAAGTATCCGAATCTGTATATTTACAAAGAGGAGTATCAGTATCCGGTACGGCAGATCTTAAATCATATCAATGGAAATATGCGTGATTTTGCCGATCAGCAGAGAAAACAGGGGGCTTTTTTAGGCTATATCAATTATATAGCAAGCAACAACGGGTTTACGCTTGCAGATCTGTTTATGTACAACGATAAACACAATGAGGAAAATGGAGAGCAGAATCTCGATGGGAGTTCCTGGAATTTCAGCAATAATTACGGCGTGGAGGGACCGACCAGAAAGCGTTATATCAATGCGCTGCGGAAATTAAACTGGAGAAATGCGGTTCTTATGCTTATGCTGGCGCAGGGGGTTCCCCTGTTGTGGAGCGGTGATGAGATGGGAAATTCCCAGAACGGAAATAATAATGCATACTGTCAGGATAATCCCACCGGCTGGGTGAACTGGAAGAATGAGAAGTCCCATCGCAGACAGATCGAATTTCTGCAGCAGGTAATTGCGTTTCGAAAAGAACATACCGTGCTTTCAAATCCGATGCCATTCCAGTTTTCGGATTATAAATCGCTGGGGTATCCGGATCTTTCCTATCACGGGACAAGTGCGTGGATGTTAGAACCGACACCGGATCATCTATGCCTGGGAATGCTTTATTGTGGGGCTTATGCCCAAAACGAAAAAGAGCCGGATGTCTATGTCGCCTATAATTTTCTTGCCGCGGCAACGGAACTGGCTTTGCCTAAACCGCGAAAAGGGAAAGAATGGGTTGTCTGTATTGACAGCGGAGAAGAGGATGCTGCGTTTTTGGACGCACCAAAGCCCGTAAGCGGAGGAAAAATCATTCTCCGGCCACAGACCATCTGTGTGCTGGAGAGCAGGGAGATGAAAAAACATGGGTAATGCATGGAAACATTTTTGCACAATTACACATCACAAAAATCTGGTGCTTGTCGGTTGCTTTAAGATCGGACTATACAGGCAGGGGTTGCTGCATGATCTTTCAAAATATTCTCCGACGGAATTTCTGGTCGGTTGCAAATATTATCAGGGAACCATGAGTCCGAACAATGCAGAGCGGAAGGAAAAGGGGTATTCCCTGGCGTGGCTGCATCACAAAGGACGCAATAAACACCATCTCGAGTACTGGATTGATTATGATATTTCAAAAGAACTGGGGAAAGAACATTCGGGGATGGCAGGAATGAAAATGCCGGTGTGCTACGTGGCGGAAATGTTTGTTGACAGGATCAGTGCATCCAAAAACTACCAGAAAGACAAATACACGGATCGGAGTGCACTCGATTACTATATGCACGGCAGATCGCATTATCTGATCCATCCGGATACCGAGGCACTGATCCACTATCTTTTACTGATGCTGGCAGTGCGGGGGGAGAAGGAAACATTTGCATTTGTAAAGAATGAGGTACTGAAAGGAAACGTTCCTTATGAGAGGGAAAGCCTGATCCGGCGCATACTGGAACTGGCACCGGAAGAAAAAATATAAAAGGGAAAAGCACAGAATGCCTTCTGCTGACATAGAATATTAGAAAGCTGTTGGAAAAGGTGCTGTGTGAAAACATTTTTGGTTCCCCTGACACCGGAAGAGGAAACAGACTGTCTGTGCAGATTAAAAAATGGCGAGCAAGGGGCAAAGGAAGAACTGGTGTTGCACAACATGCGCCTGGTAGCCCATGTCGCAAAAAAATATGTCAGTTCGGAAGAAGAACAGGAGGATCTGATTTCCATCGGTACGATCGGACTGATGAAAGCAGTAGACAGTTTCCGGCCGGAATACGGAAATAAATTTGCAACGTATGCCATCCGGTGTGTGGACAATGAATTGCTGATGCATCTGCGATCAAAGAAAAAACAGCGCAAAGAAGTTTCTATGTTTGAACCGATTGGTACAGACAAAGAAGGAAACCAGATTCAGCTTGTCGATGTGCTGGAGTTTCATGATAAAAATGTAGCAGATGAAGTGACAAAAAGGGAGCAGATGAAAAAAATCTGTACCTTTATGAATGATGTGTTAAGCGAGAGAGAAGCATTTATCATTCGGCGAAGATATGGAATCGGAGGAAATCAGGAACTGACCCAGAGAGAAATCGCGCGGGCACTTGGAATTTCCCGTTCCTATGTTTCCAGGATTGAAAAGAGAGCACTGGAAAAACTTAAAAAAGTGATAAGCGAATAAAGTCGTTGCAAAAAGATGCATTTTATGATAAGGTAAATGCATCTTTTTTCATGCATGTGTCTGTGCAAAATTCCCATTTGTTGGAATGAGGTGAATATGTATAGCCAAATCAGGACATCCATGCTGGATGGAATCTGCACAATGCCGGTACAGGTAGAGGTGGATATCAGCATGGGAATGCCGGTGTTTGATATGGTAGGATATCTTTCTCCGGAGGTGCGGGAGGCGAAGGAACGAGTGCGTACGGCGCTTCACAATTGCGGAATTCTTCTGCCTGCAAAGCGGATTACCGTAAATCTTTCCCCGGCAAATATAAGGAAAACCGGAACCGGATTTGACCTGCCGATTGCGGTTGCACTGCTGGTTGCCATGGGGCTGGTAAAACCGGAGAAGTGCGTGGACACGATTTTTTCCGGGGAGTTGAATTTAAGTGGACAGTTACTGCCGGTCCGGGGAGTTCTGCCGATGGTTTCGGATGGAGTAAAGGAAGGGATTCATAAATTTGTTGTTCCGGCGGATAATCTTATGGAAAGCCGTCTGGTGCAGGGGGCGGATGTCTGCGGATTTCCTGCATTGGAATCGGTGATCGGCTATCTGCAGGATGGCGGTTATAAAGAGCCGGCATATGCAGGCCGGCGGCAGAACAGATCCCATGGGGTGCCGGATTTTTCCGAAGTAAACGGGCAGCAGTTTTTGAAACGGGCAGCGGAAATCGCAGCGTCCGGAATGCACAATATGCTTATGGTCGGGCCGCCGGGAGCCGGAAAAACCATGATCTCCGAGCGGATGGCTACAATCCTGCCGCCACTTACAAAAAAAGAGCAGCTGGAGGTTTCAAAAATATACAGTGTCTGCGGTCTGCTGGCAGACTCCCGGACACTGTTGCAGGAACGGCCGTTTCGCAGTCCGCATCATACGGTCAGCATGGCAGGGCTTGCCGGCGGTGGACGAAGTATCCGGCCGGGAGAGATTTCACTGGCACATCATGGCGTACTTTTTCTGGATGAACTCCCGGAATTTTCCAAATCAACGTTAGAAGTGCTGCGTCAGCCGTTGGAGGAACATCAGATTCATTTGACGCGCGCGGTCGGCAGTGTGACCTATCCATCGGATTTTTTACTTCTGGCATCTATGAATCCATGCAATTGCGGATATTATCCGGACCGGAATCGGTGCAGATGCACACAGGCATCCCTGCAGCGGTATTTTGACCGGATTTCCCAGCCGCTGATTGACCGCATGGATCTTTGTGTGGAAGCGCCGATGGTTACTTATGAAGAACTGACGGGAAACGGCAATAATGAGAGTTCAAAGACCATCCGGGACCGGGTGTGTGAGTGTCAGGAACGCCAGATTTTCCGGTTCAAAGATGAAATCTTTTCCCATAACAGTGGAATTCCGGCCGCAAAATTAAACCAGTTCTGCCGGCTGGGAGAAAAGGAGCAGCGGTATATGGAAAAAATGTTTCATAAACTGTCACTTACTGCGCGCACCTATCATAAAATCCTCCGGGTGGCACGAACAATTGCCGATACACAAAAGGCGGAAAACATCCGTGTCTGTGATCTGACAGAAGCTGTGTGTTACCGGAGTATCGGGGATAAATTCTGGGGAGGTATGGAAGAATGAGCATGTATGCGTACTGGCTTGCAAATATCGGACTGACCGTACATAAACTGACGGGGCTTATGACAGAAGGGATCGGTGCGGAAGAACTGTATGCCTTGCAGGAGTCCCAAATGAAAAAAATCCGGGTTCTGGATGAAAAGGATGTGGAAAAAATCACACAATCCAGACGGCACTGGGATGTACAGGAGCACTGGGGAAAACTGCAGGGGGAAGGAATCGGTTTTGTCTGCGTGGAAGAAGCACGGTACCCGCAAAAGCTCCGCCGGATTTCTGCAACACCTTATGCACTGTATTATATTGGCAGGCTGCCGGATGAAACGCGAAAGAGTGTGGCAATTGTCGGGGCGCGGACAAGAAGTGCCTATGGAAGCCAGATTACGGGGAAACTGGCGAGGGTACTTGCGCAGAACCGGATGGATATCATCAGCGGCATGGCGATGGGGATTGATGCTGATGCGCATAGCGGAGCACTGGAAGAAAACGGGGATACCTATGCGGTACTGGGCTGTGGCGTGGATGTGTGTTATCCGAAAAGAAACCGGTATTTATATGAAAAAATGCAGGATCGGGGAGGTATTTTGTCGGAATATCCGCCGGGCACACCGCCGCTGCCGGGATATTTTCCGCAAAGAAACCGTATCATAGCCGGACTTGCGGATTACGTGATTGTGATGGAGGCAAGAAAAAAGAGCGGATCGCTGATTACTGCGGACTATGCCATGGAACAGGGAAAGGAAGTGTATGCCCTTCCCGGGAGAGTTACGGATGCCCTGAGCGAAGGAACCAACCATCTGATCCAGCAGGGCGCCGGCATTTTTGTAAGTGTGGAAGATTTCCTGCAGGAACTGCAATTACAGCCCCAAAATATAACGACACAAATAGACTTTAGAAAAAATCTTCTTGAAAAAGACGAATCGTTGGTGTATGCTTTATTAGATTTTTATCCGGTGGGTCTTGGAACCCTGATCGAAAAAAGTCCCTATGGTCTGGTAGAAATTCTGCCGGTTTTAGAGAGGCTGGAACAGAAAGGGTTCATTCAGGAGACCATTCCGAATTATTATATAAAAACAATTTAGATGATATAAGGAGCACCAAATGGCAAAGTATCTGGTAATCGTGGAGTCACCGGCAAAGGTGAAGACGATTAAAAAATTTCTGGGAAAAAATTATGAGGTCATGGCAAGTAACGGGCATGTGAGAGATCTTCCGAAGAGTCAGCTCGGATTTTCTCCGGAAAATGATTTTGAACCGAAATATATTACGATTCGTGGAAAGGGAGAGATTCTTGCAAAGCTGAGAAAAGAAGTAAAGAAAGCGGATAAAATTTATCTCGCAACTGACCCGGACCGTGAAGGAGAGGCAATTTCCTGGCATTTAACCAAGGCGTTGAAACTGGACGACAAAGATGTCAGCAGAATCAGTTTTAACGAAATTACAAAAACAGCGGTAAAAGCATCCTTAAAGACACCGCGTGAGATTGATATGGATCTGGTTGATGCACAGCAGGCGAGACGTATGCTGGACCGTATGGTTGGTTACCGGATCAGCCCGTTGTTATGGGCAAAAGTAAAAAGAGGGCTGAGTGCCGGTCGTGTACAATCCGTTGCTTTACGGATTGTGTGTGACCGTGAGGAAGAAATTGATGCATTTATTCCGGAGGAGTACTGGTCTTTAGAGGCAAGCCTCCTGCCGGAAGGTGAGAAAAAACCGATTACAGCAAAGCTGCTGGACAAAGGCGGCGAAAAGTTTGAGATTTCTTCCGAGGAACAGATGAATCAGGTGCTTGCGGAATTAAAAGGCAAAGAATTTAAAGTCTGCGATATGAAAAAGGGAGAGCGCACAAAAAAAGCGCCGCTTCCGTTTACAACCAGTACTTTGCAGCAGGAAGCTTCCAAAGCGCTGAATTTCCCGATCTCGAAGACGATGCGGATTGCACAGCAGCTGTATGAAGGTGTGGATATCAAAGGACAGGGAACGGTCGGTATCATCACCTATCTGCGTACGGATTCCGTTCGTATTTCGGAAGAGGCGGATGAAGCAGCGCGTGCCTTTATTTCCGAAAGCTACGGAGAGGAATATCTGTCTGACGGAGAAGGAAGCAAGAAGAGCAATGCAAAGATTCAGGATGCGCACGAAGCGATCCGTCCGACCGATATTAACCGTATTCCGTCCGAGATTAAAGAGTCGTTAAGCCGGGATCAGTTCCGTTTATACCAGCTGATCTGGAAACGCTTTGCCGCAAGCCGTATGGCAAACGCAAAGTATGAGACAACAACCGTTAACATTGCAGCGGGAGATTATACATTCCGCGTTTCTACTTCCAAAGTAGCTTTTGACGGATTTATGCTGGCCTATACGGAAGCAGATGATGAAAAGCAGGAAAAACAGGTACTTTTAAAATCAATTGATAAAGATACAAAATTAAAACTTGAAGAATTCGATCCGAAGCAGCATTTTACACAGCCACCGGCACATTATACGGAAGCTTCGCTGGTAAAAACACTCGAAGAACTCGGAATCGGACGCCCAAGCACCTATTCCCCGACCATCACAACGATCATTGCCAGACGTTATATCACAAAGGAAAATAAGAACCTTTATGTGACGGAGATCGGTTCGGTTGTCAATTCCATTATGAAGGAGTCTTTCCCGACCATTGTAGATGAACATTTTACCGCAAATATGGAATCTCTTTTAGACAGTGTTGCGGAAGGACATTTAAACTGGAAAACGGTTGTTGCGAATTTTTATCCGGATCTGGAAGAGGCTGTGGAGGCCGCGGAAAAAGATCTCGAAAAGATTACCATTGAAGATGAAGTGACGGATGAAATCTGTGAAGTGTGTGGCCGCAATATGGTAATCAAGTATGGACCGCATGGAAAGTTTCTGGCATGTCCGGGATTCCCGGAGTGCCGGAATACCAAGCCATATTATGAAAAGATTGGTGTCGCATGTCCGAAATGCGGAAAAGACGTGGTCATCAAAATGACACGTAAGGGCAGAAGATACTATGGATGCATTGATTATCCGGAATGTGATTTCATGAGCTGGGGGCGTCCGGTGGAAAAGAAATGTCCGCGCTGTGGAGGCTATATGGTAGAAAAAGGAAACAAGCTTGCATGTGCGGATGAACATTGCGGTTACACGGAAGCAAAAGAAAAAGAAACAGAATAGTCGTAAATTTTTCGAAAAATATTGAATTGTCTGATAAATAGTGCTACACTCATGGTATCTGTGATAAAGACAGGAGGAAAAACATGAGTGTTCAACTTCTAGACAAGACAAGAAAAATAAATAAACTGCTTCATAACAATAATTCGTCCAAGGTGGTATTTAACGATATCTGTGAAGTCCTGACGGGAATTCTTGATTCCAACATCCTTGTAATAAGCAAGAAGGGAAAGGTTTTAGGTTCCAGTGTATGCAAAGGGGTTGAGGAACTGCAGGAACTGATCGTGGATGAAGTCGGCGGATATATTGATGCAGAACTCAATGAGCGTCTTCTGGGAATCCTTTCCACAAAAGAGAACGTAAATCTGGAAACGCTCGGATTCGGAGATGAATCCAAAAAGTACCGGGCCATCATTACCCCGATTGATATTGCCGGGGAGCGGCTGGGAACCTTATTTGAATACCGGTGCGAAACGGAATATGACATTGATGACATTATTCTGACAGAGTACGGAACAACGGTGGTAGGGCTGGAAATGATGCGTTCTGTAAACGAAGAGAGCGCAGAGGAAGCAAGAAAGATTGCAATCGTAAAATCTGCAATCAGCACACTTTCTTTCTCGGAACTTGAGGCAATCACCCACATCTTTGATGAACTGGATGGCAATGAGGGAATTCTTGTTGCAAGCAGAATTGCGGATCGCGTGGGAATTACCCGTTCCGTGATTGTCAATGCACTTCGTAAGTTTGAGAGTGCGGGCGTGATCGAATCGCGTTCTTCCGGCATGAAAGGAACTTACATAAAGGTTGTCAATGACGTGGTTTTCGATGAACTTGCAGAACTGAAAAGAAAAAATGCAAAATAAAGGATGGAACCGAGCGGACAGCAAAAGGACTTGTATGTAAATATAAGTCCTTTTTTGTCATTTTATGTAAAAAACTACTTGTATTTTGCTTGATTTATACTATAATTAGTATGATACGATAATAGGGAATACTAGATAAGGAGGCACAAAATTGCTGAGTACAGATGCTTTCAATTATGTGAATGTTCTGGATAAAGCTGCCGATGCGAGCTGGAGCAGGGAGAACATTCTGACTAACAATATTGCAAATGTAAACACTCCGGGATATAAGAGAAAAGACTTAAATTTTGAAAATACATTAAAAACAGAACTGGGCCGCTGCAAGCATGAGTCCCTGGATTCGAAAATGAAAGACGTGGATCTTTCCAGACTGAATCCATCGGTTTATGTGGACAGTTCCAATTACTCCTATCGGCTGGATGGAAGTAATGTAGATATTGATACAGAAGAAGTGGAGCTGGCATCCGAACAGATCCGCTATCAGGGAATCACAGCCGGAATTAACGGACAGTTTGACCGTATGCGTTCCGTGATTAAGTAAGGGGGAAAGATAAATGGCTTTATTTCAGGCGTTTAATATCAGCGCGTCAGGCATGACCGCAGAACGGTTTCGTACCGATATCATTGCGGAGAACATTGCAAATGTAAATACAACATCAACAGAGAGCGGCGGTCCGTACCGACGCAAAATTGTAAATTTTGCAGAACGGAAAGTTACCCCGTTTTCCCAATATTACGCAACTGCATCGCAGAATCCGGCAATCGGAAACGGTGTAAAAGTAACTTCCGTAAAGGAAGATACGGAAACAGATTTCGTGAAAGAATATGATCCTTCCAATCCGGATGCGGATGCGGACGGATATGTATCCTATCCAAATGTAAACACGGTCACGGAAATGACCAATCTGATCGATTCTACCCGTGCATATGAGGCAAATGCGACTGCATTTGATGCCACAAAGAGTATGGCAACCACGGGACTTTCCATAGGAAAACAATAATAAAAAGTAAGTTATACGAGAGAGGACAAAAGCATGGATATCACACAATTGTCTGGAGTTTCTTCTGACTATCTGAATACATTCGCAAAAAAAGAGGCACTTGTTCCGGGAGACGATGACAGTTTCAGCGCGGTGCTTTCAACAGCGATGAAATCAGTAGATGAAACCAATGACCTGCAAAATACCGCGGAGTCGGAAGAAGTACGGTTCGCACTTGGGGAAGCCGAAAATCCACATGATCTGCTGATTGCAGAGACGAAAGCAAATGTAGCACTGCAGTATACCGTTGCAGTGCGGGATAAACTGATTGACGGATACAAAGAGATTATGCAGATGTCAATCTAGTAAGTGAGGAACGAAAACATGCCAGAACAGTTACAGAAAATCCTTGACCGTGTGGTTGAGTGGTGGAAAAAATTTTCCAATAAACAAAGAATGCTGCTGATCAGCCTTACCGCAGTGGTGATCCTTGCGCTGGTGATACTGGGAGTTGTTGTATCAAGACCGAGTTATACAACACTGATTGACTGCCAGAACGCAAAAGAAGCCAGTCAGGTAAAAGATCTGTTAGACGGCGAAGGTGATATTGATTATAAGGTAACGGATACCACACATTTTGAAGTAAACAAAAAAGATGAGAACAAGGCAAACTGGCTTTTGGGATCCAATAATATTGATACAACGGGATTTGACCTGTCAGATCCGAACATCAAGGATTATATCGACGGAAGTTTTTCTACCACGGAGGCAGATAAACAGAAACTTGCCAAAAGCTATATGGAAGATAAACTGGAGAATGTGCTTGCTGCGAATGACCTGATTGATTCCGCAAAAGTTACACTGGATATTCCGGATGATGACGGTACACTGATCTCACGGATGCAGGAAAGTTCTGCCAGCGTTTCGCTTGCCCTGAATGGTTCTATGGATTCGGATCAGGCGTATTCGGTGGCGCGCCTTGTGGCAACCGCCCTTGGAAATGATTCGACAGACAAGATTACCATTCTGGATCAGAAGACATCCAAAATCTTGTTTTCGGGAGCAGACCAGGATGATGATGCCACGGTTGTTTCCGACAGTCTGGACATCAAAGACCGCATTAAGAATTCCGTGGTCAATGGTATCAAGGATGTAATGGTCAAGTCCGGTATGTATTCGGACGTGCAGGTTGCGCCGAACCTTGATATTGATATGTCCAAGGTGGAAAAGGCGGTTCACAATTATTCACACAATGATGGACAGGATCAGGGAGAACTGACAGAAAGCTCTGAGTATAATTCAGAGGCAAAAGGTGGACAGGCTGCAACTCCGGGAACGGATTCCAATGATGATACGCCAACCTATGTGACACCGGATGGCGAGATTACAGAATCTTCCGTGTCGGATGTGGATAAAAAATATTCGCCGAATGAGGAAATTATAAAAACTATTTCAAACGGTGGAGCGATCAACTATGATAACAGTTCCATTGCCGTGACTGCCACACGCTGGGTTGTTTATGATGAGGACGAATTGAAAGATTCCGGGCAGCTGAAAGGGACAACGTTTGAAAAGTTTAAGAGCGCACACAGTGATCCGGTACAGGTGGATGCAACGCAGGATGAAATTGACCTTATCGCAAAAGCTACCGGAATTCAGTCTAGTGCAATTAAACTGGTCTGTTATGAAAGACCGCAGTTTGTGGAATCCCAGAAGAAGGGATTCGGACTCACCGACATTTTACAGATTCTGCTTGCGGTGCTGATTTTTGCGTTGCTGGGGCATGTTGTATTCCGCAGTACCAGAAAACAGAAAGTGGAAGAGCCGGAGCCGGAACTGTCTGTCGATGCCCTGCTGGCGGCTACTTCAGATAACGACGATGAAAATCTGGAAGATATCGGGTATTCGGAAAAATCAGAAACCCGGAAACTTATTGAAAAATTTGTGGATGAAAATCCGGATGCGGCAGCACTTCTGCTTCGCAACTGGTTAAATGATGATTGGGAGTAATTTATGAACAACGAATCATATACTGGAGTACAGAAAGCAGCGATTCTTTTGATTACGCTGGGACCGGAAAAGGCGGCAACCATTTTCAAACATTTAAAGGAAGATGAGATTGAAGAATTAACGCTGGAAATAGCGAATACAAGAAGCGTATCGCCACAGACCAAGGAGGAAGTGCTGGAAGAGTTTTATCAGGTATGCCTCGCACAGCAGTATATTGCGGAAGGCGGTATCGGATACGCAAAAGAACTTCTGGAAAAAGCACTCGGAAACGACAAGGCACAGGGAGTTATTGCAAAACTTACAGCATCTCTTCAGGTTCGTCCGTTCGAATTTATCCGAAAGACAGATCCGGCACAGCTGCTGAACTTTATACAGGATGAACATCCGCAGACGATTGCGATGATCCTTTCGTATCTGGCTCCGGCACAGGCGTCCCAGGTACTGGGAGCTCTGCCACCGGAAAAACAGGCTGATGTTGCAAAACGTATTGCAACTATGGATCGTACTTCTCCGGATGTGATCAAGGAGGTAGAACGCGTACTGGAGCGGAAACTTGCATCTCTTGTAAATCAGGATTACACCATCGTCGGTGGTATTGATGCAATTGTTGGCATTTTGAACAGTGTCGACCGTGGAACAGAGAAACATATTATGGAATCCCTGGAAATCGAAGAGCCGGAACTTGCAGACGAGATCCGCAAAAAGATGTTCGTGTTCGAGGATATTCTTCTGCTCGACGACCGTGCAATTCAGCGTGTGTTGCGTGATGTGGAAAATGCAGATCTGGAGCTTGCGCTTAAGAATACAACGGAAGAAGTACAGAATGTGATCTACAAGAACCTGTCAAAACGTCTGGCGGCAATGATCAAGGAGGATATGGACTTTATGGGTCCTGTTCGTATGAAGGATGTTGAGGAGGCACAGCAGAAGATTGTTGCTGTGATCCGTAAGCTCGAAGATGCCGGAGAGATTGTAATTTCACGTGGCGGAGGTGACGATATCGTTGTCTAATTTACTGAAACAATGTTATGTCGTCAGTTCGGGAACTGGTACAAGAATTATCAATTCCAATGACGGGGTACGCCAGAAATTAAAAGAACTGCAACAGGAACAGGCTCCGGAACAGGTAGATGTATCAGCAGAGGACGGACAGGAGAATGCACCGGCTGGTTTCTCACAGGGGATTCAGGCAAAAACCGTGCAGATTGATGTGGAAGCCCTGCGCAGGGAAGTACTTGAAAAGGCAGCTGTGGAGGCAGATGAGATTACTTCCACGGCAAAAGAAGATGCAGAACGTATCCGTGGGGAAGCGGAAGAAAAAGCCCGTACCCTGTATGAAGAACAAAAGAAACTCGGATACGAAGAGGGTGCCAGATGCCGGGAAGAAGAATTAAACAGGGAACATGAGAAGGCGATGGAGTCTCTTCATGCACAGAAAAAACAACTGGAAGAACAGTATCATGAAAAAATGTCGGTGATGGAAAAAGACATTGTGGACGCTGTGATTCAGGTATTTGATAAAGTGTTTAAGATTCAGTTTGAAGAGAAACGTGAACTTTTACTTCAGCTGGTAAATGGAGCATTACTTGACATTGACCCGGGAGATAAAATACGGATTCACACGAACCGGAGCGATGAGGAAATCCTCAAAGAACATCTTGCACAGATGCAGGATATTGTAGGAAAAGATGTTGCCATTGAATTTGTAAAGGATAATAAATTATCGGATGGACAGTGCAAAATAGAAACACCGTATGGCGTGGTTGACTGTGGGGTAGACACACAGTTGTCTGCACTGCTGAAGGATATACGTTCACTGGTATAAACGGGAGACGAATTTGGTTAAAGAAGCGGAAAAGTATTTACAGCTGATGGACCGCCAGTATTATAAGAGTTATGGAAAAGTAGTCAAGGTAGTAGGTCTTACCATTGAATCTGTCGGACCAAAGGCACGTATGGGAGATTTGTGTAAAATTTACCCGAACGAGATGGAAGAGGAATATGTTATCGCGGAAGTGGTCGGTTTTCAGGATTCCAGACTGATCCTGATGCCGGTTGACAGCGTGGAAGGGGTTGGAACCGGATGCATTGTGGAAAATACCGGACATCCCCTGTCAGTTCTGGTTGGAGAAGAACTGCTTGGGCATACGCTGGATGGAATCGGACGCATGACGGATGGAACGGAAGAAATTCACGGTTCGTATTATCCGTTGGAAAATACGCCGCCGGATCCGATGGATCGCCGGATTATCAGCGAGGTACTGCCGCTTGGCGTAAAAGCGGTGGACGGACTGATTACGGTTGGAAAAGGACAGCGTATCGGTGTGTTTGCCGGTTCCGGTGTCGGGAAAAGTACCCTGCTTGGCATGTTTGCAAGAAATACGAAGGCAGACATCAATGTAATCGCACTGATCGGTGAGCGCGGCAGAGAGGTTCGGGAATTTATTGAACGTGACCTTGGTCCGGAGGGAATGGCACGGTCTGTTGTCGTGGTCGCAACGTCAGATAAACCGGCACTGATCCGTAATAAGTGTGCAAAGACTGCAACGGCTGTGGCGGAATATTTCCGTGATCAGGGAAAAGATGTACTGCTTATGATGGATTCCATGACACGATTTTCCCAGGCACAAAGAGAAATCGGACTTGCATCCGGGGAACCACCGGTTACCAGAGGGTATCCGCCGAGTGTGTACGCACAGATGCCAAAACTTCTGGAACGTGCCGGTACAAATGAAAAAGGATCGATCACCGGACTATATACGGTTCTGGTAGATGGAGATGATTTTAATGAGCCAATCACGGATACGGCGCGGGGCATTCTGGATGGCCATATTGTTCTCGACCGTAAGCTGGGACATAAAAATCATTATCCGGCAATTGATATTTTACAGAGTATTTCCCGTGTTATGAATTCCATCGTAACAAAGGAACATAAGGCACTTGCCGGAAAATTAAAACAGGTGCTTGCCACATACAGTGAAGCAGAGGATCTGATTAATATCGGAGCCTACAAAAACGGATCGAATCCGGATATTGATTATGCAATCCGAAAGAATAAAGAAGTAAATGAATTTCTGTGTCAGGATACGGAAGAAAAGTTTGCTTTTGATGAAGAAGTGGAACTCTTAAAAAAGGTGTTTGACGACTGATCAATGGACAGAGGTTTTAAATGGCAAAATTTGTTTATCGTATGCAGAACATACTGAACATTAAACAGAAACTGGAGACACAGGCGAAAATGACATACAGCCTGGCAAACCAGAAATATCTGGAGCAGCAGAAGATTCTGCAGGAATATATGGTGCGCAGAGTCGGATATGAGCAGCACTGGAAGAAGCTGATGCAGGGAAATTTAAATCTGCAGGAAGTCGAACATGCGCGGGCAGATGTAAATGCCATGAAAACGATTGTCAGACGACAGATGGTAGAAGTCCACAAGGCGGAAAAAGAACTGGAAGATGCCAGAAACCGCTTAAAAACCGTGATGCAGGAACGAAAGGTTCAGGAAAAATTGAGGGAAAAGGCATTTGAAGAATTTAAGCAGGAACTTGCAGAAGCAGAAACGAAAGAAATCGATGAACTTGTAAGTTATACCTATAACAAGGGTGAACAGGGAGAATGATATGGCAGACGAAAGAAACCTTGTCGACGAGGAAGACGCGGTAAAGGAAAACAGCACAAAAAATCGAAGAGAAAAGAAAAAACGGGAAAAGAAAGAAAAAAAAGAAAAAAAGAATGCCAAAGGAAACGCACCGGAACCGGGAGAAGATGAGGATGAAAAGGGAGGCGGCAGGCTGATTCTTGTCCTGACAACCATTTTAATCATTGCGATATGGATGGGAATTATAGGAATTCTGATTAAAACCGATGTCGGAGGATTTGGATCAACGGTGTTATATCCGCTTTTGAAAGATGTCCCTTATGTTAATAAAATCCTCCCACAGCCGGAAGAAACGGTGGAGCAGACCGAGGGCACAGAGCATCAGTATGGGTCTTTAAGCGAGGCCATCAGCCAGATTAAAGAACTGGAAAAAGAACTCGATGAAGCCAGCAGTACAAATAAAAATGACAAAAAAAAGATCAAGGATCTGAAGGCACAGATCAAGGATCTTTCAAAATACAAAGAGGATGAGGCTGCCTTTGAAAAGGAGAAGGAAAAATACTACGAGGAGGTTGTTTTTTCCGATCAGGCACCCGATATACAGCAGTATAAGACATATTATGAGAGCATTGATCCAGAAAATGCCGAAGTCTTATACAAACAAGTGGTTGAACAGATTACCTACGATAGTCAGGTTGAAGATTACGCAAAGACATATTCCAACATGAAGCCTCAGGAGGCGGCCAGCATCTTTGATACGATGACGGACAATCTGGGGCTTGTGGCTGACATTCTCATGAATATGGGAACACAGCAGAGGGCGGATATTCTTGGCAAGATGGATGCAACGACTGCGGCGAAGCTGACAGAGATCATGGAACCTACCAAGAAAAAGTAGGAAATCTGTAAATGACAGAAAGGAGGAACGTGTTTGACAAGTGCAAATGTATTTAATTTGAATTCTGTAAAGCAGGGTCAGGTATTAAATGCAAATGCTGCAAAAGGCAGATCAAAAGCTGAAAATCCGGATGCGGCAGGCGTGTTTGCTTCACTGATGGGCAGTAACTACTCTACAAATTTTAATATGCCGTCCGTGGATACAAAAATAAACAACAATGTATTACAGCAGACAAATGCGGCAGATAATTACGACCGGTATCAGTATCAGGATAATACCATCCGTCAGGCAGCCGGAGATGTTGTCACAGACGTGATTAACAATTCGACAGATACTTTGGATCAGTTCCAGAGTGATGTTGTCAGGACGGTGGCCGAACAATTGGGTGTTTCGGAAGATTCTGTAAAAGATATGATGGAGTCGCTGGGACTTACAGCTTTTGATCTCCTGAATCCGGAAAATCTTGCACAGCTTGCAATGCAGCTGACAGGAGAGACTTCTCCGATGGATTTACTGATGAATGACCAGTTTCAGGGGCTGATGCAGCAGATTGACCAGCTGGGAGGACAGCTTGCAAATGAGCTGGAACTTCAGCCGGCACAGATGGAGGAACTGATTGCGCAGATGGATATTCTGCAGACACCGGAAACTCTGACCGATGAAGAAATGCAGATATTGAACGATGCGGCAGGACAGCAGACAACAGCAGATACTGTTTCGACAGATATTATGCCGGAGCTTGCGCAGACCGATGAGGTACAGCCGATGGATAAACAGGCGGATGTATTTCAGGAAGAACCAAAATCGGATGAAGTACGCACACAGCAGCCACAGGCACAGGATACAAAGCAGACGACAGAACAGCAGACGGATACCGGAGATGCGGATGCAGATGCGCAGACCGGAGATCAGATGAAATCGGCACAGCCGGAAAAAATGACGGCAGACCGAAGCAGTTCCGATGTGGCAAAGACACAGACGGTCGTGCAGATGCAGGATACCGCCGGGGTACCGACAGCGGATACCGTGGCAGATATAACGCCGGAGACATCTTATGTTTCCATTGATACAATGGATTTACTTGAACAGGTGGCAGAACAGATCCGCGTGAATGTTTCGGAGGGAACTTCATCGATGGAGATGCAGCTGAATCCGGAAAATCTCGGAAAAGTGTATGTAAATATTTCTTCCAAGGAAGGCGTTATTCATGCACAGCTGGCAGCTTCTAATGAAGCAGTCCGTGCAGCCCTTGAAACGCAGGTGGCAGATCTGCGGCAGAATTTAAATCAGGCAGGTGTCAAAGTTGACGCCGTAGAAGTAACCGTTGCTTCTCATGAATTCGAAAAGAATCTGGAACAGAACCAGGAGAGTGAAAAGCAGCAGGGAGAAAGACAGCAGGAGCAGTCCGGAGGCAGAAGAAGAAACTTAAATCTGTCCTCACTGGATGGATTGTCAGGACTGATGACAGAAGAAGAAACTCTTGCAGCACAAATGATGCGGGAGAATGGAAATTCCATGGATGTAACCGCATAGAAAGGAGAAAAAATGGCAGATACGACAACTTCCGCACTGAATTGGGCAACTGTGGAAAACGGAAAAGTAAAAACGACAACATCGAAAAAAAGCGATGAGTCCAACAACGGAACCATGGGATATGATCAGTTCCTTACATTACTTTGTGCGGAAATGCAGTACCAGGACCCACTCGAACCTACCAGCAATACCGAATATGTGGCACAGCTTGCAACGTTCTCACAGTTAGAGGCAATGCTTGGCATGCAGGATACACAGAAAAATGAGATGGCAAACAATCTGGTTGGAAAGTATGTAATCTTAAAAGTTTCGGACGAAACAACCGGAAAAACTTCTTATGTGGACGGTAAAGTAGATTACGTCATGTATCAGGAAGATGGATCACAGATGCTCAGTGTCAACAATAAGCTGTATTCCATCGATACGCTTGATACGGTGGCCGACAGTGATTACTATGAAGCGATTGGTTATGCCAAGACCATTTCAAACATGCTGGCACAGCTTCCGGATATTGAAAATATTACGACCAAGTATTCCGGTGCGATAGAACAGATCCGTAAGGTATACGATGGCATGACGGATTATCAGAAGAGCTTTGTAAGTGAGTCTGATCTTGCAAAACTGAAGAAGTATGAGCAGAAGATCAAAGATCTGGGGGGAGATACCTCAGACGATACAAAGACGGATGATACCAAAACAGATACAGATACGAAAACCGATGATACCAAGACCGATACGGATACCAAGACCGATGACACAAAAACGGATGACTCGAAGACAGAGAATGGTTCCGGTCAGAAGAGTGACGAGACAACAGGTGCATAGGAAAGGGGAGAAAAGAGATGAACCCGATCAGCAAACAGTTTTCGTCGATCGAACAGATAACCGGTCAGTATTTAAAACAGAAAAACGTAACCAGTCCGTCAAAGACGTCGGATGTTTCATTCGAAGATGTCTTACGGCAACAGCAACAGTTAAAGTTTTCAAAGCATGCCTCGCAGCGGTTAGAAAGCAGAAATATCAGCTTATCCGAGGAACAGAATGCCAGACTTGAAGACGGAGTGGAACAGGCATATGCCAAGGGAATTAAGGATTCTCTGGTTTTGGTGGATTCACTTGCTTTTATTGTGAATGTGCCCAGTAAAACCGTTGTTACCGCAATGGATCAGACGGAAACACAATCAAATATTTTTACAAATATAGATGGCGCAGTTATTATGTAACCGGACCTTATGGAAGTTACAGGAATCCCGACTGACAGAAGGATTTCAAAACCATATTGCCATCTAAGGAGGTCAATGTACTATGATGAGATCATTATTCTCTGCTGTGTCAGGTCTTAAGACACACCAGACGAGAATGGATGTAATTGGTAACAATATTGCCAATGTAAATACCGAAGCGTTCAAAGCTTCCAGCGTAAGATTCAGTGAACTGATGTACCAGACAATGTCCACCGCATCCGGTGGGGATGCGTCAACCGGTACGGGTGGTGTCAATGCTAAGCAGGTTGGTCTTGGTGTAAGCACGGCATCTACCATGATCAATATTACCGGGGCAGGTTCTTCCGAGACAACCGGATACCCGTTTGATTTAAAACTCAGCGACAGCCAGACCACAAACTTCTTTATTGTCAGCGATGGAACAAATACCATGTTTACCCGTGCAGGTTCGTTCTATGTAGATGGAAACGGCTATCTGTGTATGAGTTCTACCGGATATACGGTACAGGGATGGCAGGTAGACAAAACGACAGGTGAGATCCACAAAGATACGGTTTCTCCCCTGCAGGTGATGTCACCGTCCAACACGACATCCGCTCCGGAGGCAACGACAGAGGCTTATGTGCATGGAATTCTGGATAAGGAAGATACCGATGTCACCGGAAAAGACGGCTATGTTATGACTCTTGGATTTTATGATGATCTGGGATATTCTTATACAGCAAAGTTTGCGGTATCGACACCGAAGACAACTCAGGGATTAGGCACTGGAAATAATTATTTTATCAGTTTAACGGATATTATTGATTCGAAGGGAAATTCTATTGTCACAAAAGACGAAAATGGAAATGCAATAAAAGACGAAGCTGGTAAGCGTAAGATGCTTGATTCGATCTGGGGAGATGACGGGAAACAGGATGATACGAATGGACCGAAGGGCTATTATATGAAATATGATTCCAATAAGGGTACATTTGTAAGTATTGGCGATGGTTCGAATACAACAGCTGGTACGAAGGCTGTAACGGCGAAATCCTTAAAACTTTCTGCCCTGGGAACACAGTATACAACAAATAATGCAGACGGAACGACACAAAAATCCAATTTTAAGGACATCAATGTAGATTTTTCCACTTCCACCAATGTAGGCCATGGCGGAAAGTCAACACTGAAAGTAGAAAAAGGAACTTCTGTTGGAAAAGAAACCGGTAAGAAGAATGGTGCAATGATCGGACTTGCTGTAGACCAGAGCGGTAAGATTTATGCAAGCTATGACAATGGTAACACCGAACTTCTCGGACAGATCGCAGTGGCACAGTTTGCCAATGCTTCCGGTCTTGAAAAAATTGGTGATAACTGCTATCAGACAACCTTAAACTCCGGCGAGTTTGACGGTGTGGGTGTAGCTGTGGATGCGGATGGAAGCAAGATCAATTCCGGACAGCTGGAAATGTCAAACGTTGACCTTTCCGGACAGTTTACCGATATGATCATTACGCAGCGTGGATTTCAGGCAAATTCGCGTGTTATCACAGTTTCCGACACATTACTGGAAGAATTAATCAACTTAAAGAGATAGTTTGAAAAAATAGTTGGGAAATGGTTTTTTGACTGTTTCCCAACATTTTTTTGTGATTTTATACCCTTTTTAACAAAAAGGAAGTAGACAAGAGAGAGAAAGTTTAGTAAAATCATATAAAAGGGTATTTTGATGGATTTTGTCGGAAGATCCATCGGAATTCCTAATTTTAGAAAATGGAAGGTGTAGTTCATGGATATAGCATCACTGCTTTCAATTATCGGCGGAATTGCCATGGTTATCTTTGGCGTCCTCAGTAGTAACAGTTTTGACATCACTGCGATGCAGATGTACATTGATCCAGCGTCGATTGTTATCACGTTTGGCGGATCAATCTGTAGTACGATTGGGTGTTTCAAGCTTGCAGATGGAATCAACGGATTCAAGTCAATTTCACTCCCGTTCAAGGATAAAACATATGATCCGTCACAGACCATCCGGACAATTATTGACATGTCAAATGTCGGAAGAAAAGAAGGTTTGCTTGCACTTGAAGAAGCTGCAAACGGAATTGAAGACGAATTCCTGAAAAAAGGAATCATGCTTGTAGTAGATGGCACCGATCCGGAGCTGGTTCGTGGGATTCTGGAAACGGATATGGTGTGTCTGGAAACCCGTCACAAGGATGTGATTAAGTTTTGGGAAAAATGGGGCGAGATGGGTCCTGCCTGGGGTATGATTGGTACCCTGCTCGGACTGATCGCCATGTTAAATAAACTTTCCGATCCGTCTGCGATCGGACCACAGATGTCTGTAGCACTGGTTACGACACTGTACGGTTCCCTGATTGCAAACTGGTTATGTGCCCCGATTGCCGGAAAACTTTCCGTAAACAATGATATGGAAGTGGTAAACCGTCAGATCACCATTGAAGGTTTGCTGTCCATTCAGGCAGGAGAAAATCCACGCGTTATTGAGGAAAAATTAAAGTCATTCCTTTCACCGTCTGTAAGAGAGGGTGTTCTTGAAAACGGCGGAGGAGGTGAAGAGTAGTGGCAAAAAAGAAACAGGAAGATCCGCCAAAAGGAGCGCCGGCATGGATGAATACTTTCTCGGATCTGATGAATCTTTTGCTCTGCTTCTTCGTACTTTTGTTTTCCATGTCGACAGTAGATACTGACAAGTTAGAGGCGGTTGTTGCATCACTGCAGAACGCCATCAGCATTCTTCCGACCGGAGGCACAAGCATTGGAGAGGGAGAGATGATTTCTGCCGGTGTCCGCCAGCTGGAATTTCTGGATTCTTACTACAATGAGATGGCAAATTCCAAAGCAGAGAATACCGATGAGCAGACAGATGGCAAACTGTCTGCACAGGAACAGTACGAGCAGCAGCAACTTGCGGAATCTGAAAAGATGGCAGATGAAATCCAACAGGAACTTGATAATTCACAGCTGTCCGGAAAGGTGGATGTGGATTTCAATGCAGAGTATGTAAAACTGAATCTGAATGGTTCCATTTTGTTTGCATCCGGTAAGGCTGATCTCGTTAAACAGGCAGTCCCGATTGTAAACAAGCTTGGAAAGATTCTTGAAAAATATAACAAGAATGTGATAGAGATAGAAGGACATACCGATAATGTTCCGATCCGCTATTCTGCAAAATATGAAAATAACGAGGTTCTTTCGGTGTACCGTGCACTTGCTGTCACGGATCAGCTCAGAAAAAATAAAAACTTAAATCCCAAGTACATTAAGTTTGCGGGAAGAGGAGATTACATACCGGTTGCTGACAACAGTACCGCAGAGGGACGTGCGCAGAACCGGCGCGTAGAAATAAAAATTTATAACTCATTCAATTCAAATGTGAAAGAAAATAACTAAGAGGAGTAAGCAATGAAGAAGAATTTAATTTCAGTCGTAATTCTGGCACTTGTGTTTGCAAATTTTGTTTTGACAGCACTTTTGATGTTTTCGGTATTACCGGAGACAAAAAAAGCAAATACGCTGATCGAAAAAGTGTGTTCCGCAATTGATCTGGATTTAAACAGTGGTGCGGCTACCGGAACCAGCAATATTTCCATTGATGATCAGGAAATTTATAAAGTCAGCGAAGGGGAAGACCTGACAACAAACCTTGCAGAAGGAAAAGACGGAAAGACTCATTATGCAGTACTGAATGTATCACTTGTTCTGAACAAGAAGAGCGACAATTACAAGAAATACACACAGGATTTCCTGACAAATCAGGATGATACAATCAAAAATGATATTATCAAAGTGGTAAGTGGATATACATTTGAGCAGTTTAACCAGAATTCAGATGCAATTAAGGACACGATCCTTGAAGATATGCAGAATTTATTCGGCAAAGATTATGTGATCGGAGTAAACTTCTCCAAACTGACAGCACAATAGGATTTTTACAGGTGGTGAAAGACTGATGGGTGACGTATTATCCCAAAATGAGATAGACAACTTGCTGGCGGCACTTAGTACCGGTGAGCTGGATGTGGATGAAATAAAAGACAATAATGAAAAAAAGGTAAAAGAGTACGATTTTGCCCGTCCTTCCAAATTTTCCAAGGAACATCTGCGTACCATGGAAATGATATTTGAACATTATGGCAGACTTTTATCTACGAACCTGCCCGTATATTTACGGAAAAATGTTCAGGTAGAGGTGGTGAATTCAGAAGCGGTTACGTATTCTGAATTTTCCAATGCACTGTCAAATCCGGTTCTTTTGGGAATTGTGAATTTTGCACCCCTCAAGGGAAATATTATTTTGGAAATGGCATCGAATCTGGGGTATGCGATTGTTGACCGTATGCTCGGTGGCAGAGGAGATCCTATGGACAAAGTCCGTGAGTTCTCGGAAATCGAACTTTTGATTATCGAACGGATTATGATTGTGTGCGTCAACCTTTTGCGGGAACCATGGGAAAACGTGGCGGATATTCATCCCCGGTTAGAGAGAATTGAAACCAATTCCCAGTATGCACAGATTATTTCTCCGAGTGAAATGATTGCGATTGTGACAATTAACCTTAAGATCGGGGAAGTGGAAGGCCTGATGAATGTCTGCCTTCCGTATCTGACCCTTGAGGATGTCATTGATAAGCTGAATACGAAGTACTGGTATTCAAATCTGCAGAATCAGGACAATACCGATTACACGGAATCCATTGAGACCCTGATTCGGCGCGCACAGATACCGGTCAAAGCTGTTCTTGGAAACAGTATGATATCGGTAAATGATTTTGCCATGCTGCAGCCGGGAGATATTATCCGGCTGGATCGCAAGGTGGAGGATGAATTGGATATTTATGTTGGAAATATTCGGAAATTTACTGCACTTCCCGGATCATCGGGGGATAAATATGCAGTCAGGGTCACTTCGGTGATCAGAGAGGAGCAATAAACTATGGATGGAGTATTATCGCAGGAAGAAATTAACGCACTGCTGAATGAACCTGGAGCAGAAGCGAGTGATTCTGCGGAAAATGAACTGTCTGATGCACAAAAAGACGCGATCGGAGAGATTGCCAATATAAGTATGGGAACTGCGGCGACAACGTTGTTTTCGCTCGTTAATCATAAGGTGGAAATTTCAACTCCAGTTGTTTCTTACGGCACATGGGATGATATTGTACAGGAATACGAAAAACCTTGCGTGTTTATCCGCATTGCATATACCGTAGGACTGGATGGAAGTAATATTCTTGTCCTGAGGGAACATGATGTAAAAGTCATCACGGATCTGATGATGGGAGGAGATGGAACCAATACAGATGGCGAACTTGGCGAATTGCATTTGTCCGCAATCAGTGAAGCCATGAACCAGATGATGGGTTCTGCGGCAACTTCCCTTTCTTCCATGTTAAACCGCAAGATTGATATCAGCCCGCCAAATGCAACGGTGATTAATCTGCAGGAAGACATCGATGAAGCGGAGATTGATTCCTTCCTTACCGGAAAGTTTGTTAAGATCTCTTTCCATATGGAAATCGGGGATCTGGTTGACAGTACAATTATGCAGCTGTATCCGATTTCATTTGCAAAGGATATGTGTGATGGAGTGGCAAAAACGATGGAAATGGACAGTCAGAGTGTGACGGCCGATTCCTCAGCAGCAAATTCCGGCAATCCGGCAGGGGCACAGCCAGCAGCTGCATCTGCCGCAGCACAGCAGTCACAGCAGATGGCTTCACAGAATACAGCACAAATGGGGCAGCCGATGGGGCAGCCGATGGGACAGACGATGATGGGAAATACTATGATGAATCAGAACATGGGACAGCCGGTTAATGTTCAGCCGGCACAATTTAGCGCATTTGCGGGTGGAAACCTTGGAAATTACCAGCCGGAAAATATTGATCTGATTATGGATGTTCCGCTTCAGGTGACAGTTGAGCTTGGAAGGACAACAAAATCCATTTCAGATATTCTGGATCTGGGACCGGGAAAAATTATTGAGTTGAATAAACTGGCAGGCGAGCCGATTGATGTGCTTGTCAATGGAAAATATGTCGCAAAGGGCGAAGTTGTCGTCATTGAAGAAAGTTTCGGTGTTCGAATCACGGAAATTGTCAATGCTTCAAGAACAGGCGGAAAGTAGAAACAGACATGACAAATGTGTTACTGACAGGTTCTCTGGAAAGCTTTATACAACTTTTGGGTGCACTGTTTATTTTTGCTGTTGTTCTGGCTGCTACATATCTTACCACCAGATGGATGGGAGGTATGCAGCGTGGACGCCAGAATAATAAGAATCTGCATGTGATAGAGACAATCAGTGTCGGCAATAACAAGATGATCAGTATTGTGGAAGTCGGCAGTGTCTATCTGGTTGTTTCTGTTGGAAAAGAGGAAGTACATCTTCTGGCACAGCTTACGAGGGATCAATTAAAAGATTTCTCTTTTGAGCTGGAACAGAGTGGGAAAAAGCAGGATTCTTTTGCGGAAATTCTCAACCAGTTAAAAGACAAGTTACCAAAGAAGCAAGGATAAAGATGAGCAAAGGGAAAAAGATATACTGCATTGCAAGTTTTGCGTTTGCGTGTGCGGTTTTAATACTTACAATTACATTATGCATGATGCATCCGGGACGTGTCTATGCAAGTTCCATGGACCCGGACAGTATTACAAAGATTACACAGAAAGATACACAGGGAGCAGATCATAATACAGACAATGCCAATGGATTGTCAATTACATATAACAATGATTCCGGATCGGTTTCCACACCGATCAAGATGCTTCTGGTGTTGACAATTCTATCACTTGCACCATCGATTCTGATTATGATGACTTCGTTTACACGAATTATCATTGTACTTCATTTCCTTAGGACTGCGATCGGAACGCAGACGACACCACCCAATCAGGTTTTGATCGGTCTGGCATTGTTTCTGACATTTTTTATCATGTGGCCAACGTTCCAGCAGATCAACAAAGAGGCAATTCAGCCACTCGATAAGGGAGAAATCACACAGTCGGAATTTTTTGAAAAAGCAGAAGGGCCGATTCGTGAATTTATGATCAAAGATGCAAAGATCCAGATAAGGGATGTGAATCTTTTTGCGGAGATTTCCGGAGAAACGTATAAAGATACAAAGGAATTGTCGGATGTTCCGTTTACCACATTGGTTCCGGCATTCATTCTGAGCGAGCTTCGGAAAGCATTCATTATGGGATTTTTGATTTATATTCCGTTTATTGTAATTGATATGGTGGTGTCATCCGTACTGATGTCCATGGGTATGATGATGCTTCCTCCGACAACCATTTCGTTGCCGTTTAAGATTTTGTTGTTTGTTCTGGCGGATGGATGGGATCTTGTCATAAAATCCCTCGTCCAGACATTTTATTAGGAGGATACCGTATGATTTCACAGGGTGCAGTTCTTGATATTGCAAGAGATGCAATTTATACCATTCTGATCACGTCGGCACCGCTGCTTCTGGTTTCTCTGGTGGTTGGTCTGATTATCAGTATTTTTCAGACGGTTACATCCATTCAGGAGCAGACACTTACGTTTGTTCCAAAGATTATTGCGGTATTTGCTGCAATGATCCTTTGCGGCTCTTGGATGTTAAATAACATGACCGAACTGGTGGAGCGTCTGTGGTCGAATTTCAGTACCTATCTGAGTATGTGATTTGATAAAAAGATATGGTTAATTATGTATTTACACTTGAAAATTTTGAATATTTTCTGCTGATTCTGGTAAGAGTTACCTGTTTTGTGTATGTGGCCCCGTTATTGGGGCAGCAGGGAATTCCCAATCAGATTAAAATCGGATTTTCATTTTTTGTCTCATTGCTTTTATACAATGTAGTAGATCGGCCGGAGCTGACATACGCAAGTGTTGTCGGGTATGCGGTAGTTGTGATCAAAGAGGGAATTACGGGACTGCTGATTGGGTATGCGGCAAGCATCTGTAATTCCATTGTTTTGTTTGCAGGAAATATTATAGATATGGATATTGGTCTGTCCATGTCTACCGAATTTAATCAGGACATGGGAACAGAAACCACACTGACAGGAAATCTGTATTATTATCTGGTTCTGCTTCTTTTGATTACATCTGATTTTTATACCTATCTGGTACGTGCGGTTACGGATTCTTTTTCCGTAATTCCGATTGCCCACCAGAAATTTGCATGGGATCATCTGTTATCTGCAATCACACGCTATATGGGAGATTCATTCATCATAGGGTTTCGGATTTTTCTTCCGTTTTTTGCCTGTATTATGGTTTTGAACTGTGTACTTGGAATTATGGCACGTGTGGCACCGCAGATGAATATGTTTTCGATCGGTATGCAGCTGAAGATTCTGGTTGGATTTGTTGTTTTGTATCTGATCGTGTTCCTGTTGCCGAATGTGGCAAATTATATTTTTGATGAAATAAAGACGATGGTGAAGCTTGTTGCAGAAGGTTTGTATTGACGAAAAAAATCAGAATCGAATATTGCATTATAATCTGCAATGGTTTGCAAAAGACGGCGAAGGCGGCGAGAAGACAGAACCTGCAACCGCCAAGAAATTAAAAGATGCCAGAGATGAAGGTAAGGTTGCAAAAAGCCGCGAACTGAATTCGGCATTTGATCTGATAGTTTTGTTTCTCTGCCTGAAAATTTTTGTTTCCTTTGTGGGAGGAAAATTCATAGATATTTTTTCTTACATCTATGAAAATATGCCGGATTTTGTTAAAATAAATGAGGGCGGATTGTCCGTGCAGGCGGCAGCAGGCCTGATTGCCTCCGTTACTTTAAAAAGCCTGATCATTATGCTTCCGTTTATGGCGTTTGGGTTTGTTGTTACGCTTCTGGTCAGCATTGTGCAGGTAGGATGGAAAGTTTCCACAAAACCCATGAAACCGGAACTTTCCAAGCTGAATCCATTGAACGGATTCAAACGTATCTTTTCGAAAGATTCGCTCTTTGAACTGGTGAAATCCATTTTAAAGATTGTGATCATCATATATATCGCGTATACTTCCATAAAAGATAATGCAAATGATCTGTTTGCGTTGTATGATCTGGGACTGAATCAGGCGGTTGCGCTTGTGGGGACTCTGATTATCAATACGGGAATAAAAATCAGTATTGTTTATCTTGTGATTGGTCTGGCTGACTTTATCTATCAGAAACATAAGTTTAATGAAGATATGAAGATGACCAAGCAGGAAGTAAAAGATGAATACAAAAATACGGAAGGCGATCCGCAGATCAAAGGACGGCAGCGCCGTAAAATGCAGGAGGTATCCCAGAAGCGAATGATGCAGGATGTTCCCAAGGCGGATGTAGTCATCACGAACCCGACGCATTTTGCCGTAGCATTGAAATATGAGGCGGAAGTCAGTTCTGCCCCGGTTGTCCTTGCAAAAGGAGAAGATTACCTTGCGCAAAAGATTAAGGAAGTGGCGAGGGAGAATAAAATTGAAATTGTTGAAAATAAGCCTCTGGCACGTATGCTCTATCACAATGTTGATGTGGGAGCAGAAATTCCGCCGGAGCTTTACCAGGCTGTGGCAGAAGTTCTTGCTGCCGTATACAAGGCCAAAAATATACAGTAGTGCAGTTATACAACAAACAGGTGCGAAAGGAGGTTGTGCAGGATGCTGAAGAAAGCGGATATTGGTGTAGGTTTATATCTTTTGGCGGCAGTAGTTTTCTTCATTGTTCCGATTCCATCCGTATTGCTGGATGTGATGCTTGCATTTAACATTTCCATCGCCTTAATTATTGTATTTAATGTATTGTTTGTTCGGGAAGTACTGGATATGTCTTTCTTCCCGACATTACTTTTGTTTACGACTATTTTTCGAATTTCTCTGAACGTATCTTCCACCCGTCTGATTCTTCTGACGGGAGATCCTGGTAACGTTGTTAAGACATTCGGTTCGTTCGTCGGCGGAGGAAATATGGTGGTCGGTTCCATTGTATTTATTGTCCTCGTATTGATTCAGTTTATTGTTATCAATAAAGGTTCGGAACGTGTATCCGAAGTAACCGCCAGATTTACACTCGATGCCATGCCTGGTAAACAGATGGCGATTGATGCGGACTTAAATACCGGTGCGATCACCGATGCGGAGGCAAAGGAACGACGGGAAAAGATTCAGAGAGAATCTAGTTTCTTCGGCGCGATGGATGGTGCCACAAAGTATGTAAAGGGAGATGCTACGGCAGGTCTGATCATCACCTTTATTAACCTGATCGGCGGAACCATTATGGGAGTTATGAATCAGGGACTTGGATTTGCAGATGCCATTCAGCAGTATGGTCTGCTGACCATCGGTGATGGTCTGGTGTCCCAGATTCCGTCTCTTCTGATTTCTCTTGCAACCGGTATACTTGTTACCAAGGGATCAAACGAGGCAGACTTTTCCGGAATTCTGGTTAAGCAGCTTTTTGGAATTCCGAGGGTACTTTATATTGTAGGTTCCGTGCTGGTTTTCCTCGGAATTTTTACTCCGTTAAATCCGGTTTTATTTATTGCACTTGGTCTGGTGTTTATCATCGCCGGCAAAAATATCAGCAAGAATATCGGCGAAGAAAATATTGAGGAAGAAGTACAGCAGGCGGAGACGGAGGCGGAAGAGATCCGGAAACCGGAGAATGTGGTTTCCCTGCTTCAGGTCGATCCGATCGAACTCGAATTCGGATATGGTATTATTCCGCTGGCAGATGTAAACCAGGGTGGAGATCTTCTGGATCGTGTGGTAATGATCCGGCGGCAGATTGCACTTGAACTTGGTACGGTTGTTCCGATTATCCGCCTGAGGGATAATATCCAGTTAAATCCGAATCAGTACATTATCAAGATCAAAGGCGTGCAGGTAACGGAAGGAGAAATTCTTTTTGATCATTACATGGCGATGAATCCGGGGTATGTGGAGGAAGAAATTACAGGTATTCCTACATTTGAACCGTCTTTCCATCTTCCGGCCATCTGGATTACGGAAGCGCAGAGAGAACGTGCAGAGAGTCTTGGATACACCGTAGTTGATGCACCGTCTATCATTGCGACGCATTTGACAGAAGTAATCCGAAGCCACATCGCAGAGCTTCTGACCAGACAGGATGTACAGAACCTGGTCAACAACTTAAAAGAATCCAATCCGGTTCTTGTGGACGAACTCACGCCGAAACTTCTTGGCCTTGGAGAGATTCAGAAAGTACTGCAGAATCTTTTGCGGGAAGGCATTTCGATCAGGGATCTTTTGTCTATTTTCGAATCGCTGGCAGATCATGCACAGACATCCAGAGATACGGATGTGCTGACGGAATATGTAAGGCAGAGTCTGAAGCGTGCAATTTCGAGCAAATATTTCCCGTCGAACGAAACGACCAGTGTCATTACGCTCGATCCGAAAGTGGAACAGGAGATCATGTCTTCGGTCAAGCAGACAGAGCAGGGTGCATATCTGACGATGGACCCGGAGAAAACAAAAGCAATTATGGATTCCGTGCGGACAGAAACCGAGAAACTCGAAAGCCTCGGAAAGAATCCGATCATTATTACATCGCCAATTGTGCGTATGTATTTTAAAAAACTCACAGAAGATTATTTCAAAGATCTGATTGTTGTCTCTTACAATGAAGTAGAATCTGATGTGGAGCTGCAATCGGTAGGGATGGTGACAGCATAAATGACAATTAATAAATTTCAGGGAAAAACACAGGAAGAAGCCATTGCAAAGGCAAAAGAAGAATTTGGAGAACGCGCGGTCATTATGAACATCCGTGAGGTAAAACCGAAGGGGCTGTTTCGTGCGTTTAAGAATTCAACATTTGAAGTGACTGCGGCAATGGAGGAAAAAGAACATTTTTCCAATGCCATGCAGGCAGCACAGATGACACAGAGTATGGCAAAAGAAGGAAAACTGCACGACATGATCAATCTTGCGGCGGATGAACCGATTACCATTCCGAAACTGCAGGAACAGGAAGGTAACGCACAAGCGACCAGACAGGAGCCAGCACGTATGCCACAATCACAGAATCTGGTACAGGAAAATGAAGAGAAAAAATTAGAAGAAAGACTTGAGGTTTTATCTGACCGTCTGGAAAAATCTCTTGGCGGGAAAAATCCGAAGGAGCCGGAGACACCAAAGGGTCCGTCTTCGGAAGAACTCAATTTTGTCCGGATTCTCTACAGCACGCTGTTGAAAAACGAGGTGAGTGAACAGTATGTCAATCAGATCCTTGGCGAAATTGAAAAATTTATCCGCCCGGGACACAGTGTGGATACGATTCTTTCAAATGTTTACCAGAAACTGATTTTGCGTTTCGGTCAGCCGAAATCACTGGATTTAAGCGGAGCAAAACCGCATGTTGTATTTTTTATCGGGCCTACCGGCGTCGGAAAAACAACAACAATCGCCAAAATTGCTTCCAAATATAAAGTGGATTATGAAAAAAAAGTAGCGTTTATTACTGCAGATACCTATCGGATTGCAGCAACAGAACAGCTTCAGGTGTATGCAAATATTCTTGACGCACCTATGTCTATCGTGTATTCTAAAGAGGAACTGAATGAAGCAATTGAAAAATATGCGGAATACGATCTTGTTTTTGTTGATACTGCTGGATTTTCCTATAAAAATGAGGAACAGAAAGAAGATATCAGAAACCTGATTCAGGGAGTTGACCCTGAATATACAAGTGAAGTATATTTGGTTCTCAGCGCTACAACGAAATACAGAGATTTGCTTGATATTGTAGATACCTATCGCACAATATCAGAGTTTAAACTGATTTTTACAAAACTGGATGAGACATCAACGTATGGAAATTTGCTCAATATTAAGCTGTATTCAGATGCGGAACTGTCTTATACGACAAATGGACAGAATGTACCAGATGATATTGAATTATTTGATACACAAAAGATCGTGAAACAATTATTAGGGGGCAATTCGTGATGGATCAGGCAGAACAATTGCGAAATGTAATAAAACTGCACAATCAGAATAATCAGAATAATGCACGCGTAGTGACAATTACCAGCGGAAAAGGCGGAGTCGGAAAGTCGAATCTTGCGGTAAATCTTGCTGTATGTCTCAGAAAAGCAGGCAAGCGGGTAATTATTTTTGATGCTGATTTTGGTCTTGCAAACGTTGAGGTAATGTTTGGCGCAATTCCACAGTACAATTTGTCTGATTTTATATACCGTGGAAAGTCAATTCGTGAAATTATTACACCGGGACCGATGGATATCGGCTTTATATCCGGCGGGTCCGGGATTATAGGATTGAACAATCTTACAAGAGAACAGATTTTATATATTGTAAATTCGATTGACACATTGAATGAACTGGCAGATTTTATCCTGATTGATACGGGGGCAGGAATCTCGGATCAGGTTCTGGAATTTGTTATGGCAAGTCCTGAGGTATTACTGGTATCCACACCGGAACCAAGTTCCCTGACGGATGCGTATTCGCTTTTAAAAGCATTGTACCATAACCCGAATTTTGTGGAGGAAGAGACAACCATCCACATAGTAACCAACCGGGTAAATTCCCGGGACGAGGGACAGGCAATTTATGAGAAAGTGAATTCCGTAGTGTCTAAGTTTTTACATGGAAGTCTGAATTATCTGGGGATGATTCCACAGGATGCTGCTTTGGAACGGGCAGTAAGACAGCAAAAGACAGTTACCATGAGTGACCCGAATGCAAAATCTGCCAGGGCGATTTCAGAACTTGCAGATCATCTGTTAAACGGCACCCAGCAGAAGGCACCGATACGGTGGGGAATAGCACAGATGTTTTCCAGTTTTTTATCAAACCGAAAATAGGGAGATGAATAATTATGAAACTTTCAGATGTGATTACTCCGGGAGACAAAATTGATATTAAAATGCTGCATGAAGCGAACCAGGAAGATAATGGAGGAGAGATCGCGAAAATCTATCAAAGTGCGGTCAGCGACATTTTTTCGGACCAGGAATTGGAAATTTCTATGCCGACAAGTGGTGGAAGAATGGTGTTATTTCAACTGGAGAGGGAGTGCAGCATTGTTTTTTATACAAAAGGCGGTATGTATAACTGCACAGCAGTTGTGAAGAAACGTTATCGCAAAGAAAATCTGTATCTGCTCAGAATTGTGATTACTTCCGGATTACAGAAATTTCAGCGCCGGGAATTTTTCCGGATTCCTTATACGACACCGTTAAAATATTACGAAATATCGGAACAGACGGCACAGATGCAGACAACGGAAGAATTGTTTGCGGAAATTCAAAAGCCGGAATATATTGATCAGGTACGTGAGGGAACGATTCAGAATATCAGTGGCGGTGGAATCCGCTTTGTCTCCGGACAATGGATAAAACAGAACCAAAATATTCTTCTGGTGATCAGACTGACAAATGAATATTCGGATGAAACTTTTTATCTTCCGGGACAGGTGATTGCAACAGAAAAACATCCAGCGATAGAGGAAATGTACATTCACCGGGTAAAATTTCTGTTCCGGGATCTCCGGGACCGGGAAAAAATTGTACGCTTCGTTTTTGAGGAAGAGAGAAGAATTCGCAGGAAAGAAGTTGGGTGACTCATATGAAAAAAAACATTTTAGTAGTTGATGATTCTGCACTCATGAGAAGGGTCATGTGTGATATAATCAATTCAGACAGTAAATTTCAAGCAACAGACTATTGCAGAGATGGTCTTGAGGCATATGAAAAACTGAAGCATACCAGTTATGATGGTGTGGTTCTGGATGTGAATATGCCACGCATGGATGGACTGCAGTTACTCGAAAAGTTACAAAAAGAAGGCATACGTGCAAATGTGGTTATGGTAAGTACACTTACCGACAGCAGGGAAGCAGATGTTACCATTTTAGCCATGGAGCGCGGAGCAATTGATTTTGTGGCGAAACCGACAAACATCATAGAGGCAAAAGGAGAGGCATTCAAAAGACAGCTTCTTGGCATATTGAATGCTGTTCTTGCAACACAAAAAACAGCAGGAGGTATCCGTGTGGCAGCAAAACCGGCAGCAAAGGCACCGATGATGCGGAAAGCGACAGGCGGAAAGAACAAACTGGTTGCACTGGCTTGTTCCACAGGCGGACCGAAAGCGTTACAGAGTGTGATTCCGTTTCTTCCGAAAGAACTGGATGCCCCGGTTGTACTTGTACAGCATATGCCGCCGGGATTTACCAAATCCATGGCTGACAGACTTGATGATCTGAGCAAAATCAGGGTGAAGGAAGCAGAGCATGGAGAGCGGCTGCAAAAGGGATGTGTTTATATTGCTCCGGGCGGAAAACATTTGAAAGTTGCAAAAACCGCAGACGGAAACAACAGCATTGTACTCGATGATGCAACACCGGCAATCGGAGGACTGAAGCCGTGTGCAAATCTTATGTATGATTCACTGACAGCAAGTAGCTATGATGAAATCGTATGTGTTGTCCTGACAGGAATGGGAGCGGATGGAACCAACGGAATTCTTTCGCTGGGAAGATCAAAACCGATTCGCGTAATTGCACAAAACGAAGAAACCTGTGTGGTATACGGAATGCCGAAGGCAATCTATGAAGCAGGTGTGGTAGATGAAGTTGTACCACTGGATGAAGTTGCACAGACAATCACAAAAAACGTGGGGGTAAAATAACATGGATGTAAGCCAATACCTTGAAATCTTTATCGATGAAAGTGCAGAACATTTACAGACGTTAAGTGACTGCATCATGGAACTGGAAAAAGAACCGGATAACAAGGACGTTATCAATGAAATCTTCCGTGCAGCCCATTCTTTAAAAGGAATGGCCGGTACAATGGGATTTAAGAGAATGCAGCACCTGACACATGATATGGAAAATGTGTTCCAGGAAGTCCGCAGCGAGAAAATCCAGGTAGACAGTCAGATGATTGATCTGCTGTTCAAGTGTCTGGATGCAATTGACGGATATCTTGAAAATATTAAGGCAACCTCTGATGAAGGTGAGGAAGACAATGAAGTCATTATCAAGGAACTGAACAATTTCCTCGCAAAAGCAAACGGAGAGGCTGCTGCCGCAGAGGCAGCACCTGCAGAAAAAGAAAAAGAAGCAGCGGCGCCGACAGACAATGGAGACCACAAACTGTATCTTCAGATTGATCTGACGGATCAGGAGCGGGATGCCGTTATGACTGCAAAAGACAGCGGAATGCATATTTACGGCATGACGGTTATGATCCAGAAAGAGTGCCTTTTAAAAGCGGCCAGAGCATTTTTGGTATTCCGCGAAGTGGAGGCTTTTGGAGAGATTCTTGTATATCGTCCGAGCTCTCAGGATATTGAAGATGAAAAGTTTGAACAGGAATTCAGTTTTTATGTCGCATCACCGGAAAGCTTTGACAAGATCCAGAACGCTGCAAAGAATGTTTCCGAGATTGAAGATGCCGTTGGAGAAGAACTGACTGATTTTTCACCACGCGTAACAGAAACTGAGACGGAAGAAAAGAAAGAAGAAAAACCGGCAGAGACAAAATCGGAAGTACAGGCTGAACCAAAGAAAGCGCCGGAAAAGAAAAAGGCTCCGGCAAAGAAAAACGGTGTAGGAAAACCGGCGACAAGCCGTACGGTCCGTGTGGATATTGAAAAGCTGGATGCTCTTATGAACCAGGTATCCGAGCTTATCATTGCAAAGAACAGTCTGGTATCCATCAGCTCAACGGAAGAGGGAGGCTTTACCAATCAGGGATTCCATGAACAGATTGAATATCTGGAGCGAATCACCACAAGCCTTCATGAATCTGTTATGAAAGTCCGGATGGTGCCAATTGAGAGCGTTGTAAATAAATTCCCACGTATGATTCGTGATCTGTCCCGTACATTGAATAAGAAGATGGAACTGGTTATGACCGGTGAAGATACCGAGCTGGATCGTACCGTAGTGGATCAGATCGGTGATCCGTTACAGCATTTGCTTCGTAATTCTGCGGATCATGGTCTGGAAGACACCGAGCTTCGTATCCAGAGAGGAAAGCCGGAAGTCGGAAATATTTTCCTGAATGCATATCAGGAAGGAAATAACGTTATTATCCAGGTGGGTGATGACGGTAACGGAATTGATACCGAAGCGGTAAAAGCAAAGGCAATCGAGCGAAATATTATTACACCGGAACAGGCCGAAGTCATGACACAGAAAGAGATCATAAATCTTTTGTTTATGCCAAGTTTTTCCATGGCAAAGAAGATTACGGATATTTCCGGAAGAGGCGTTGGCCTTGATGTTGTAAAATCTAACATTGAGCAGCTTGGCGGTGATGTGGAAGTTAAGACAAAACTTGGGGAAGGAACAACATTTACCGTTCGTCTTCCTCTGACACTTGCCATTATTCAGGCATTGATGGTTGAAGTCCGCGATGAAAAATATGCCATTGCCCTTGGGTCCATTGCAAATATTGAGAGTGTACCGGTCAGCAGCATCAAGTATGTGGAAGCAAAAGAGGTTATTCATCTGCGTGGAAGCGTTATTCCGCTTGTTCGTCTGGACAAACTTCTGGATATTGAACCAAGAGAAGAAGAACCGGAAAGCCTTACCGTTGTTATTGTAAAGAAAGGCGACAGTCAGGTAGGACTTGTTGTTGACGATCTGATGGGACAGCAGGAGATCGTTATTAAGTCTTTAGGCAAGTATATCAATGGAAATAAGCTGATCAGCGGTGCAACAATCCTCGGTGATGGTGAAGTTGCGTTGATTCTGGATGCAAACACACTGATGTAATGGGGGTGAATGACGATGGCTATTGCAAACAATCAGATTGAAACAAATGAGAATAAAAATAAAGAAAAAGAAGTAAAGCAGTATATCGTAGTTCAGATCGGTTCTGAAAAGTACGGAATTGATATCAGCTATGTCGATAATATTGTGCGTATGCAGAAAATTACCCGTGTGCCAAAGGCACAGGAGTATTTCAAGGGAATCATCAATCTTCGAGGCGAAATTGTGCCGGTTATGAGTATCCGTCTGAAAATGGGACTTGAGGATGATACCTTTACTTCGGCATCCCGGATCATTATTTTAAAGATCGAAGATAAAGGGTCTTTAGGTGTGATTGTAGATGAGGTTTGTGAGGTTGTAAATCTTTCTGAGGATCAGATCGAAAATAACAATATCAATTCAAATCATGTAAAAGATACTTTTATCAATGGTATTGGAACAAGCGGAGATCAGCTGATTTCCCTGTTTGAAATCAATGCGATTGTAGACGAAAAAGATAACACATAAGACAACTGAGTATAGTGAGGCTATGCCTCACTATACATGGTTATTGGAGGAAAAAGATGAACGATTTTACATTGGATAATGTAAATGAAATGTATATTGACGTACTGCGCGAAATTGGAAATATCGGAGCGGGAAATGCAACAACTTCTCTGGCAAGCATGATCAATGAACAGATTGATATGAATGTTCCGAAAGTAGAATTGATGGAAGCTTCTAAGCTGAGTTCCGCAATTTGTCCGGAAGACGAGATTATTGTCGGAATTTTTCTGGAAGTAACACATGATATTACAGGAAGCATGATGTTTTTAATGCGCATGGATTCCGCCCATTATCTTGTGAACAAACTGATGGGAAGAGACCCGGAAAACGATGCACCTTTTGATGAGATGGATTTATCTGCCATGAAGGAAATCGGAAATATTATTACGGCTTCGTATCTGTCTGCACTTTCAAGTATGACAAATCTTACGATTTTACCATCCGTTCCATATATTGCGGTGGATATGGCGGGAGCGATTCTTAGTGTTCCGGCAATTCAGTTTGGACAGTACGGAAATAATGCGCTGCTGATTGAAACAGAATTTGGCGATGAACGTATGATTAATGGATATTTTATCCTGATGCCTGAGGAAGAGTCCTATGCAAAGATTTTATCCTCTCTTGGAATTCAGCTATAGAGGAGATCGTAGAATATGGGAGAAGTGATCAAGGTTGGAATGGCAGACCTGAAAACCGCAAAAGCTCCGAATACACTCACGACACTGGGGTTGGGCTCTTGTATCGGATTAACACTTTATGATCCGGTGACGAAAATCGGTGGATTGGTACATTATATGCTGCCAGACAGCACAAAATTAAAAAATAATACCAATATTGCAAAATTCGGGGATACCGGAATCCGTGAACTTTTAAGACAGGTTCTGGCTTTGGGAGCAAATCAGAGAAGACTTGTGGCAAAGATCGCGGGGGGCGCATGCATGTTTGAAATGAGCGGACTTTCGTCTGTGGGAAATGTAGGCGCACGCAATGCGGAAGAAGCAAAAATTATTTTGAAAGAATTAAGGATCCCGCTGATCGCGGAGGATACCGGTTTAAATTACGGACGTACGGTAGAACTGGATTGTGAGACCGGAGATTTCAGAATTAAATCGGTGGGAAAAGAAATTAAAGTAATATAGAGGGGCAGAAGATGAAAACCAATGGTGTACCGGCTATTATTATGTTGGCGGCAGGGTTTATTGACTGTGTGATTGCAATTCTTACGCACATGTCACTTTGGAATTTTACAAGACAGCTGTTACTGGTACTTGTCCTGTTTTATGTGATCGGTTGTGTGGTAAAAATGATCATTGACCGAAACTTCAAGGATATGGAAGATGACCAGAACGGGGAAGAAACGGAAGAGTCTAAAGAGGAGCAGGAAGCGGAAAGCTCTGAGGAACAGGAAAATACTGAACAGGCCAAAGATGCACAGGAGCAGTCGCAGGAGCAGCCGGAGGTTCAGGAGGAACAACAAACAAAGTAATTAACCGGGGCGGAATGATGTAGATGAAAACTGCGGATAAAGAAAAACTCTGGGATGCGTATCGTCAGAAGAAAACGCAGGAGACCAGAGAACAGCTGATAATTGAATATGCGCAGCTTGTAAAACTCGTAGCGGGAAGACTCAGCATGTATCTTGGACACAATGTGGAATATGATGATTTGGTCAGTTATGGGATTTTCGGACTGATTGACGCAATTGATAAATTTGATCTGGAAAAAAATGTAAAATTTGAAACATATGCGAGTTTGCGGATTCGTGGTGCTATTTTAGACCAGATTCGTAAAATGGACTGGATTCCAAGAAGCGTAAGACAGCGACAGCGCAAAATTGATGAAGCGATGAAACAGATCGAGATGAGGACCGGTAAAACAGCTTCGGATGAAGAACTTGCAAAGCAGCTGGGGCTGACGGATGAGGAACTGTGCAGCTGGCAGACACAGCTTAAGGTGACCAATGTTGTATCTTTGAATGAATTTGAAGAAAACGGTCCGGAGCCAATGATTGATTCGGCGCATCCGGTCCGGTTTTCACAGCCGGAAGAAGTGGTGGAGGAAGCAGAATTAAAAGAAAAACTGGCGGAATCCCTGGAACTTCTGACGGAGAAAGAGCGGCGCGTTATTGAACTTTATTATTATGAAGATATGACCCTAAAAGAAATCAGTAAAATATTGGAAGTGTCAGAATCACGTATTTCCCAGTTACATACCAAAGCATTAAACAAGATGCGTAAAAAAATGGGTGTTTATATGAATATTCTGACGGAGTAGGAGCGGATCTATGGCAATTGCACCAATCAATTATGCTACGATACAGCGTACCGCAGACATCGAGACATTTAAAAACCAGCAGGATACAAAACCGATGGTGGATCAGCAGAATATTCAGGTGCAGGTGGATCACAGGGAGGATGTTCTGCATCATCAGGTCATCCATCCGGAAGAAAATGAGCAGCTGGATAATCACACAGATGCCAGGGAAGAAGGAAAAAACAAATATAAAAAACAGGGATCTGTGAGAAAAAAAACAAACAAAGAAACGAAGCGGACGGGTGGCAATCCGGTTGGCGGCAGTTTTGATATGAAAATCTGAGGGAAAATATATGACGGGTGTGGAAATTACACTGATTCTGGTTGGAATCATTTTTGTTCTCGTAAGCTTTTTTGTTCAGGAAAAACTTACCCCGAAAGATGTACAGGAGATAACCAGATTAAGTGAGAAGGAATTAAAGATTATTGTCGAGCGGGAACTGAAAAATGCAAATGACAAGGTAGAAGATGCAATCGATGCAGTGGTAGAACAGTCCCAGGAGAATGCCAAGCGTCTGATGGAAAAAGAAACGAATGAGAAAATTATGGCAATCAACGAATATTCCAATACGGTGATTGAATCAATGAATAAAACGCATAATGAAATTCTCTTTTTATATAATATGCTCAATGACAAGCATACGGAACTGACCGGGCTTGCATCGCAGCTACAACAGTTTTCGGAGCAGGTAAAACATACACAGGATGAAATGATGACACATCTGACGGAAACGGTAAAAGAGCCTGAACCGGCAAGAACGGAAGTGTCAGAGCCTGTGGAGGAACAGCCGCAGCAGATTTCACCAAAAGCATCTGTGGCAGAGGAAACCGATAACGGAAGCTTCAACGATCAGGTACTTGCACTTCATCAAAACGGAGTGTCTGATGTGGAAATTGCCCGTAAGCTGGGACGGGGGCTTGGAGAAGTGAAGCTGGTGATCGGATTATACAAAGGGGAAGATGTCAGTGAGATTTAAATATTATTTACGTGGCTGCGGACTTGGAATTCTGGTTGCCTCGCTGGTATTTATTGTATCGTTACATGCACACGGCGGAGCAATGTCGGATGAAAAAGCTATGCAGAGAGCTTCGGAACTTGGAATGATCATGCCGGATGACACACAGACGCAGGAAGCAGAAACGCAGACAACAGAACTTCCGGTAAAGGAAACGAATCTTCCGGATACACAAAGAACGACACAGGCAGTGACACAGAAGGTTCCGCAGAACGATACACAAAAACAGACGGAGCGTGATACTTCTTCGGAACAGAATGACACATCAAAAGAGTCGGAGAAAAAGGCGGAAGAAAAGAAAAAAACACAGGACTCTCAAAAGAAAGAAGAAGAGAAGAAAAAAGCGCAGGAGACCGAGAAGGAAGAAACAAAAAAGGAAAAAGTCTCCATTACAATAAAAGGCGGAGAAGTGTGCAGGGAGATTGCACAGGATCTGCAGGAGAAAGGACTTGTCAAGGATGCGGAAGATTTCCGCAAATATATGCAGGATCACAATTATGCAAGATATATCCGTGTGGGGACATTTACGCTGGAAAAGGGAATGAACTATAGCGAGATTGCGAAAGTACTGACAAAAAAATAGTATAATAAAGCTTGCATGAAAGCCTTTGGTATGATATAATGCCAAAGGCTTTAAATTTTATTAAACACATGTATGGAAGCTGCCGGTGCCGGATCTACGCTTTTCCGGTGGCAGACTAATAGGAAGTACATGGAAGAAATCAACCAAACGGAGGTAATTAAAATGAGCGTAATTTCTATGAAACAGTTACTTGAGGCAGGTGTTCATTTCGGACATCAGACAAGAAGATGGA
>ERZ836760.36-NODE-36-length-197839-cov-31.518738_pt1 | contig 197839 bp, 199 predicted proteins | sample MGYA00519941_ERZ836760 | MGnify/ENA primary metagenome ERZ836760 (study PRJEB31850, sample SAMEA3708807) | human gut metagenome | biome: human gut; feature: human-associated habitat; material: faeces | place: China | collected 2014 ... | reverse complement strand
CCGTAATGTTTGGCAACGATCCCGATGGAGTACAGCGTCATGATTGCCTCCGCTGTCTTTGAACGAGCTCGCCTCTTCTTTTTCCAAGTTTAACGTTGCCATGGAACCCGTTATGGGAGATTTGGTAGATTTTTTGTCAACTAGTAAAACCCTGCCCCCGGAGCAATCCGGGGGTAAAATTTTTTGTCCTCAGATGCACGCAGGCCCCGGAAGCCGAAGCGCCCGAGGCCTTTTACTTACGCGCCTAGCAGAGTAAGAACAGGATCAAGAAAATCAGGATTTTCAAGACCCGCCTTGCTATACTAGCGGAAGAAGGTTTGTGTTCCATTTATCAATCTTCCTTTAAGCGGCTCGGTGCTACCAACACCTGAGCCGTTTTGCTACGGTTTTGTCCCGACGACTGGATGGCTACCGCAGCAAAACCACCCAATGCATGCCGAGTAATGGAACGAACCTCGGACAGACAATTTTCGAAATTCTACACAGTCCCCTAACCTTCCGACATACTATCGAGTCGCTTGGCAATGTCCTCCGACTTCGGACGATAGTAGCGCTGCAGCATTTTCAAATTTTTGTGCCCTGTTTGCCGAGCAAGGGACAGAAGGTCAAGACGCGGAACGCCCGTCTTCGGATCCGGACTCGCAGCCCACGTCGCAAAAGTCGCGCGACTGTCGTGGAAATTGAGTCCTTCTCGGATGACTCGACCGGCGGAATCGAGCTCCGGACCAAGCCCGCCAAAAACCTTAGCCCGCGGTTTAAGGAGTCCAAAATCCTTTCGGGCGGCGCTGTTTGGCTTAATTACGAGGTCGTACCGGCGAAGTGAGGTAATACCGCAAGAATTCGGTTGGTTTTGTTCTCTCAAACGGACGCTTTGCCGTGTAGGGCGAGGCGTCCGTGTACAATCGAAGAATCATTGACAAGACGAAGAGCCTGACGACTCCAGGGTGTCTTTGTCTGCACACTTGGGAGAATAGACCAATGAAGAAGTTTTTCACGAGCGTTGCCGTTTGCGCGGCGGCTGCCATTGCATTGACCGGTTGCGGTGACGATAAGGCGAAGGAACCCGCAAAGACGGCTTCGGCTGACACGACGATTACCGTGGGTGCTACCCCGGTTCCCCATGCCGACATTCTCAACTTCATCGCGCCCGAGATGAAAAAACAGGGCGTGACGCTCAAGGTGTTGGAATTCTCCGACTACGTCAAGCCCAATATGGCTCTGGCTGACAAGGAAATTGACGCAAACTTCTTCCAGCATAAGCCCTATCTGGACAGCTTTGCCAAAGAACGCGGCCTGAAGCTTTCTTCGCTCGTTGCCGTACACATCGAGCCGATGGGCGTGTACTCCAAGAAGTTTAAGGACGTCAAGAGTGTTCCCGATGGCGCCAAAATCGCCATTCCGAACGACCCGACCAACGGCGGCCGAGCGTTGCGTGTTCTGGCTGACGCCGGCATCTTTGGTCTGAAGGACGGCGTGGGTGTTAATGGTACTCCCGCTGACATTGTCAACAATGCCAAGAACGTGAAGATTCTTGAAATGGAAGCCGCCGTGTTGCCGCGCACGCTCGATGACGTTGATTACGCTGTCATCAATTCCAACTTTGCTCTGAGCGTGGGGCTCAATCCCACCAAGGATTCGCTTTTTACTGAAGCCAAGGATTCGCCGTACGCCAACATTGTTGCGGTTCGCGCCGATGACAACCGCGAAGTTTTGCAGAAGCTGAAGTCCGCAATTACGTCTCCTGCCGTTCGCGACTTCATTCTTGAGAAGTACAAGGGCTCTGTGGTGCCGGCTTTCTAACAGGTTAAATACAGATCTTTAAAAAATTGAGAGGGAATTCTCTGAATTCCTTATCTCATAGGGCAAAAAGCGAACCTCCCGTTTCCGAATCTCCTTCAGGTGATCGAGAAAAGGGGAGGTTTTTTATGCTGTTTTGGGATGGATAACAGTTTGTAAGTGAACTGTAATTAAGTTCTAGTCAACGCCTGTCACAACAGCAGGAGTCACTGGATTCGACTTTTTCTTTTCCGTCGAGCGGTTGCATAGAGCAGTCTGGGGAGATGCCGCGCGACTGAAGGTAACTGATACCCCATTCATAGATGCAACTCAGGATCGGCCGAAGACTTCTGCCGAGATCCGTGAGCGAATATTCCACCTTGGGCGGCACCACCGCGTATGCCTTGCGGGAAATCAGACCATCGTGCTCAAGTTCCTTAAGTTGTTGCGAGAGCATCTTGGCATTGGCTTGCGGCACGGCTTTCTGCAACTGAGAGAAACGTTTCGTGCCGTCAAAGAGATTCCAAAGAATGAAGGCCTTGTGCTTGCCGCCGATGAGCGCGAGCGTGGTGCGCACAGGGCAGTGCGCGGGTTCGGAAACGGGGTTGTCTTTGAAGGAGGGCATACGTAATTTCTATCATAGTTACTTTTTAGAAAGTATATACCTTAAAGGTACCTTCTTCCCAAAAGAAAGTATTCGATTAGAATCATTCTCACCATGGGAAGGCGAGGCCTTCTTCGCCTAACAGAATTCAATTGCCCACAAGATGCAGAAACTTCACTTTGATGTCACGGGAATGAGCTGCGCGGCTTGCTCGGCGCGCGTGGAAAAAGCCGTCAAGGCGCTCGACGGCTGCTGCAACGTCACGGTCAACCTTCTCAAAAACGACATGACGCTGGAACTCGATGACGCCAAACTCTCGCAGGATGACGTAGTCAAGGCAGTGACGGCGGCCGGTTACGGCGCCAGCCTTCGGGATAACGACTCGAACCCCTCGGGCAAGGCCAAGACTCAAAAGAAAAACAGCCAAGCAGCGGTCCTGCAGCAGGAATTGACGGCCACGCGCAAGCGCCTCTATTGGAGCCTCTTTTTCTGCGCGCTTCTGATGGTGATCACGATGCTGCCGATGGCTGGCATCACGTTCTCCTTTTTTGAGGGAGCACAAAAAGCGCCGGCCTTTGCCTTCACACAGCTCTTGCTGACGTTGCCGGTGCTGGTGCTCAACAAAAACTTTTTCACGCGTGGCTTCAAGGCGCTTGCGGGGCTCGCGCCCAACATGGATTCATTGGTCGCGCTGGGGGCGACGGCCTCAATGTTCTCGGGCATCGTGTCGCTTTACGTGATGTTATATGCGGCGGGCACCGGTGATTGGAGCACTGTGAGCCACCACGCTCACAATCTCTACTTCGATTCTGCCGCGATGATTCTGACGCTTATCGGTTTGGGCAAGTATTTTGAAGCCCGAGCCAAAGCGAGAACCACGGACGCCGTCTCGCAGCTCGTGAGCCTTGTTCCTGATACCGCGCGTGTGATTCGCAACGGCGAAGAAACGGAGATTGCGGCTGATGACGTTGTTGTAGGCGATGTGCTTGTGATCAAAACCGGTGAGCGCATCGCAGTTGACGCAGTGGTCGTCGATGGCCACGCACAGGTCGACGAATCGGCACTTACAGGCGAAAGTCTGCCGGTGGAAAAAGAAATCGGCAGCAAGATCTCCGCAGCAACGTTGATGCATTCCGGTCATATCCGAGCCAAAGCAACTCGCGTGGGGTCAGATACGACGCTTGCGCAAGTGATTGCTTTAGTCGACGAAGCCACATCGTCCAAAGCGCCGGTGGCCCGTTTGGCCGACAAAATCAGCGGTATCTTTGTCCCTGTCGTGCTTGCGATCGCTTTGGTGACGGCCTTCGTGTGGATTGCACTCGGGGCAAGCGTTGAGTTTGCACTGACACTTGCTGTGAGCGTTCTGGTGATTTCCTGCCCGTGTGCGTTGGGTCTTGCGACGCCCACTGCTGTGATGGTGGGAACAGGCCGTGCGGCTCGTCTTGGTATTCTTTTTAAGTCGGCCGAAGCGCTTGAAAAGTGCAGCGGCATCAATGCCGTGATTCTGGATAAGACCGGAACCGTCACCGAAGGTAAGCCTGTTGTCACCGACATTCGTGTCTTTGCCTCTCATCTGCGCGAGCGGGATCTTTTGAAACTGGCTGCTTCCGTTGAAGTCAAAAGCGAGCATCCCCTGGCTCAGGCGATCGTCCGATGCGCACGTGAAAACGAAACGGGCCTTTTTGAAGCCAAGGACTTCAGTCAGCAGCCGGGAAGCGTTTTCGCAATGATCAACGGCAAGACTTATGCCATTGGTAACCGTACTCTGGTTAAAGACGATGCCTCGATTCTCTCGGAGCTCGAAACTTTGTCCGAAGCGGGCAAGACGGCTCTCGTCGTCTGCGAAGATAACGTGCCGGTAGGGATCGTAGTCTGCGCCGATACGATCAAAAGCGACAGCGCTGAGGCTATCCGCGCCTTTAAGGCGGCGGGGCTCCGTGTGATGATGCTTACGGGAGATAACGAACGTACGGCCAAAGCCATTGCACGAGCCGTCGGAATCGATGAGGTGGTGAGCGAAGTGCTCCCCGCCGACAAGGCCGCTGTTGTCAAACAAACGCAGCAGCAAGGAGTCCGCGTGCTGATGATCGGTGACGGCATCAACGATGCGCCCGCGCTTGCGACGGCTGACGTGGGCATGGCAATCGGTGCGGGGACTGATGTGGCGATCGAATGTGCCGACGTGGTGCTCGTCAACAGCAAACTGACCGACGCGGTGTCGGCTTATGAACTGTCGTGCGCGGTGCTTCGCAATATCAAGCAGAACCTTTTCTGGGCGTTCTTCTACAACGCTATTGGCATTCCCGTGGCTGCCGGCGTCTTCTTTACGACGCTCGGTTGGTCGCTCAACCCTATGATCGGTGCCGCGGCCATGAGCATGAGCTCCGTGTGTGTGGTGACCAACGCGCTGCGTCTGAGACGCTTTAAGCCGACGAGCAGGAATTCCTTATCATCTTTCTCAACCGTTGCTGCGGCCTACGCAGCCTACCAATTGCCTTTGGAGCAAAGGAGTAAAACCATGCAAAAAGTGATCTTGATCGAAGGCATGCACTGCCCGCACTGTTCAGGCGCTGTAACCAAGGCGCTCACAAAGCTTGCCGGCGTGACGAGTGTCGACGTGAGTCTTGAAAAGAAGTGCGCCGTGATCGAATGCGAAGAAACCGTTACCGACGACGTACTCAAGGCCACGATCACGGATCTCGACTTTGAAGTGAAAGACATCGAAACGAAATAACGGCGTTTTGATTTCCGTAGAAGTGACCCGAACGGACGACAGTTCCTCCAATGGCTGCCGTCCGTTTTTGCAACCAATTTACCTGAGACGGACGAAAGAAAACGCCCCAAATCGCATTGCAATCTGAGGCGTTCAACACACAGAAAGGCTCAAACAAATTAGCTGGCCCAGGTGAGGTAGCTGTAGATCGAGAAGACGCCCAGAAGAGCGGCTTCGGCCACGATCACCGGAATGAGGGTCTTGAAGAAGTCCGCTTTGAAGTAGTCAAGCGACACAATGAGACACACGTGCGTGGGCGTGATCATCTGTCCGCCGACGCCGAAAACGAGAGCGACGCCAACGAGATCCAGAGAACCCGCAGGAGCCAGAAGTGCCACGATCGGCATGACGATGGCAACGTGTCCCTGAGACATACCCGTTAAGACACCGATCAAGAAGCTCAGGCCTGCGATGATGACGGGAGTGGGCAGCGGAGCGGCCTTAAAGCTCTCGACAACTTGCCCAAGAACGCCCGTAACGTCCAGAAGTTGGATGAAAAAGAGGATGCAGGTGACGTCGCGCAGAAGTTTCCATTCAATGGCGCCGATGAAGATGTCTTTGATCGGGACGGCGCGGTTGGTGCCCATCAGAACAAAGACCATGGCCGCCGCCACAACGCCCATGGAAACGGCTGCACCGACGCCGCCGAAGACCATCAAAAGGAAAACGGCGGCCACAGGCAGAATCGAGAGCCAAAAGTCCAAGCGATTGCGTTGTAGGTCAAAGTCCGGGTCTTCTCCCATGTTCTGAGCGCGTAAGTCTTCGAACTTCATCGGACGCACGAACATCAGCCAGCCGATGGCAAACATCAGAGCCGTCACCCAAACAAGGTGAATAATCACGTCGCCCACGCCAACGCCCACAATCGAGCAGGCGAGAATCATTCCCGGAATGATGGGGCTGGAGAATTCAAAGATGTGACGGAACCAGAAGTTAATCGTTGCTTTCTGTTCTGCCGTGATCGTCATACCCTTGGAAGCGTTGTCGACAATCGGGGCTGAGAAGCGAGCGCCGCCCACGGAGGGCAATAATCCTAAGAAGGCCGGCATCACCGCCATCGTCACCTTGGTGGAGTGAATCAGGTGGTTGAGGTACTGCACCATGCCCTTGAGGCAGCCGCTCTTGCGAAGTTCGATTTCAAGGCACACCACGAAATAGAGAGCAAAGAGCAGGTCGTATGTGCGCTGCATGGTGAACATTTGCTTGGCGGCTTCACCGAGCAGAGGGATTTCCGGCTTGACGGCGACCCAGATGAGCAGGCCGCCCGCCAGAATGGCCGGACCGATGGGAACTTTCTTGCGAAGCGCCACGATGATAAGGAGCATCGCAAGGGCAAGAACGACAAAGATATTCATGTTCAAAAAAGCCCCGAAGGGCACCAAAAAGCAACAGTAAGGTCGATTGTACGCCTCGCCGGCAGGTTTCCGTACTGAGAGGCATTTCTATAGTGCGGCGCTTTAGTCGCTTATTGTGGGACTGTTAGCTGTATATGGACACAAAAAAGCCCGAGAAGGTTTCAGCTCTCGGGCGTTTGGCTGGACGACTGAATCTTAGAAGCGTGCGCGCTTGGTTGGCACCCCCGTTGCCAGACGCGTGGCGTCAAAGAAATCCTGTGAAAAAACGGGGGCGGCCTTGATGTTCATGGGATCATGAGGCAAACGCTCAGCCGGCTCGAACATGCCGTCAATGTTGACAGGTTCCGTGTCTGTCATCAGACCTTCGGGAACGTGCTTTACCTGTGTGCGGGCAAACGTTTCGACGAAGGAGCCGCGTTTGGCAACGTTCGAAAAAAGTGCCGCCGGCACTTCGCCCAACGCGCTTTCAGCAAAAGTTCGGTCAAAGATGCGAGCATGCGTGTTGGTGCTGAATAATCCCGCCGGAATCGAATGAAGCGACTTACAACCCATGAAGGCTTCGGAGAAATCCTCGGCCTGAAGGTTGGCTGTAAAAAGCTGGCGGCTAACATGCGTTAATCCACTCAGGGCAAAAACGCCGGTGAAGGTTCTTGCGTAAATAAGCGGGAAAAAAAGTGATTCCGGGACTTCCGTTAAGGCGGTTAGTCCCGCGAAAGTACCCGATAGCGCAACAAGATGTGTATTGTGGGCAAAAAGCGACGACACAAGTTGCGTGAGCTGCCGAGGAGGCTTTGCGGGGTTCCAGATGTGACCTGCCGTGCTTAGCATGCCGGTGGCGTCATCATGCAAAGCAGGGATCGGGGAAATTATGGCCGTTGTCTGTTCGGGCAAAATGATTGTTGCAGCAGGCATCGGGCCGCCGAAGTCAATCTCCAGGCGATGCGTGCCCGGCATCGGGTGATACTCTAGGACAGTGCTCGAGATAGGCTCACGATGGTGTTGCGAGGTTTGCCCGTCAAAAGATACCGTTACTTGATTGAGTGACGGGGCAATGGTGTTGCCGGCGGGAATGCGCAGCGTGACAAGACGGTCGCGTTTGCCGACGGTTACTTCTGCGACAAACTTGGTCATGCGAGAGTCTCCTTGCCGCGAGGGGTGTTTTCGGTTATTGGCTGAGCTGCAAAGCAGTCGTAGCGGGGCGAATGAGGCGAAGCCACGTAGCTGGCGGGGAGCGCTTTGAGGCTCTTGCAGAAGGCGAACATGCCGTCGGTACTCTTCAAATCGGGAAGCATTGAAACAATGCCGTCGGCAACATCCGTAAGTCGCACGCATCCGGCAAAAGCTTGTTCCAGATTGACGATGGAGGGATTGTTCGCGAAAAGATCTTCCGGAATGCTGCGCAGCTCCCGGCGATCTGCCGCCCAGCCGCAGAAATCGCCCAGCGTTTCGACGGTGCGGGGGTGAAAAGCCGGCAACGCATTATGTACGGCGGTGACGCTTCTGCCTAAACGGAAAGGTCGAACTTCTTCTCCGGCAGTGTGGTGAAGTTTCACGCGATAGATGCCGGGCTGAGGGTAGTTGTGCGACAAGGCGTCGGTGCTATTCCAGTCGATGAGTTCGGCGGAACCGTCGCCCCACTCAACGAATAAGTCTCCTTCGAGTTCAAGGTCGATGGGGTAAAACAACACGATCGGTTCGGATGACAGTGGTGAGGCGTGCCAGTCGAAATCGAAACTCGGATCGGCAAGATTGGCGTGAGGGCGAATCCAGCCGGCTTCCTGACGACGACCTTTGTCACACCACGCAAAAAGACGGGGGGCGGCACCAAGCATGAAGCCTTCCAGACATACCGGGAGGTTTTTCTTATCTCCGAAGGGATTGTCGACGTCTCGTAAGAACGGACAATGTGCAAAAGTCTCTTCGCACAGTGAAAGCGTCAGCGCGTGGCGCAGCAGGCCGTAGGGAATGCTTGTGAGCTTGCTTCGGGCAAAAGTGCGCGCGAGACTCTTAATCGATTTGCAGGGCGAGAAAAGCGACACTGGAACGGTCTTAAGCGACACGCCCATGAAGGCTTCGTCGAAAAATGCCAGATTTGGGTTGTTTGTCAGAAAATCTGAACAAAGGAAATTGAGCGGCGCCGAACCGGTTTCCGGATCAGGCGCAAAAAGCGGTGGCAGCGTGTCGGAAGGTTCGGGGCGTCCTTCGGGGTCGGTTTCCCCCATCGTGAGGGTGGGCAGCGCAGTTGAGACGCTCACCGTCTGGTAAGGCAATCTTTTGAGCGGCATAAAACCCGAGGGAGTCGTCACCGTCACGGTCCGCTTGCCGTCTTCAGCGTATCGGTGCGTGCAGGAACTCGTGGCGAGAAAATCTTCGCCGGATACCATGCCCGCGACCGAATCCGACGACATGGTCACATCGGCGACCGAGATGTCGCCGTCGCCCCAGTCGATACGAATGTCTCCGATATGCTCTGCAGCAAATTGCGGCACGGCGAAGAATTCGATTGTGATCACCTCATCTTTGGGACAAATGACGGTGAAGACAAAGGGTTGAGGCGAAGGGATGCGGGAAGCGGACATCGTTTTGTTCTATGGAATAACGCGCTGAATTGTACCGCAGCGGCTGTTCGGACAATGACAAACGCTGCGGCGGAGGTGATTACGGGCGTTTTTCGGGTGGGAGACTTTCCAAAAGTGCGTTGACGATTGTGCGGACGTTCTGAAGACGCGTAACTGCGTTTTCGCTGTTGACCGTCATCTTGAGCCGCGTCAAACTGCCGGGCAGTACTCGGAGATCGCGGCGTTTTTGCAGTAGTGCAAACATCACGGCCGGGTCAAACATCGTTTTTTGAGCAAACGTAAAGACAATAGCTTGTTCGGCTGCGTCAATCTTGCGAATGCCGATGGCCGCGCATTCGATACGCAGACGATGCACGGCCAGAAGCGTCTTGGCTGCGGGAACAGGACTGCCGAAACGGTCGGTGAGGTCATCGGTGCATTCACCGAGTTCTTCGAGCGTTTGAGCTGCAGCGAGCCGTTTATAAAGAGACAGGCGTGTACCGACATCCGGTACATAATCGTCGGGCAGAAGTGCGGGCAGATGCAGGTTAATTTCCGTGAGAGTCTCAAAAGGCGAGTCAAAGGCCGGCTCTTCACCACGGCGAAGCGAATCCACTGCGCGCTTTAACATCTGCGTGTAGAGTTCAAAGCCCACCTGGGCCATTTCTCCCGATTGTTCGTCGCCGAGAACTTCGCCCGCACCGCGAATTTCGAGGTCGTGCATGGAAAGATAAAAACCGCTGCCGAGTTCCTCAAGGTTCTGAATGGCCTCCAGGCGACGTTCCGCATTCTTGGTGATGGCGCCTTCGTCGGGGATGAGCAGATACGCATAGGCCTGATGGTGGCTGCGTCCTACTCGGCCCCGAAGCTGATGCAACTGCGCCAAGCCGAACTTATCGGCACGGTGCATGATGATGGTATTGGCAATCGGAATGTCAATGCCTGTTTCGATGATGGTTGTGCAGACAAGGACATTGAATTCACGCCGGTAGAACTCGCGCATGACGCGTTCAAGCTCTCGCTCGCTCATCTGGCCGTGGGCAATACCGATGCGTGCTTCCGGTATCAGCTCGGCGAGCATCTCGGCGCGGGCCTGAATGGTATCCACGTCGTTGTGAAGGAAATAGACCTGACCGCCGCGCTTGAGCTCGCGGATGACGGCCTCCCGAATCAAAGCTTTGGATTCGCGGCGCACGAAGGTCTTGATTGCCAGACGTTTTTGCGGTGCCGTGGCGATGACGGAAAAGTCACGTATACCCTCCAAACTCATTGCGAGCGTTCTCGGAATCGGTGTGGCGGTGAGCGTGAGTACGTCAACTTCGGCGCGCAGACTCTTTAGGCGTTCCTTTTGTCGAACGCCGAAACGATGTTCTTCGTCAATCACGACGAGCCCGAGACGCTTGAATCTGACAGATTCGCTCAAAAGCTTGTGCGTGCCGATGACGATGTCGACCGTACCGCTTTCGAGCCCCTCGATTGTTTGAGCGGTCTGTTTGCTGGTGCGAAAGCGCGATAGTTCGGCGACTTTCACGGGCCACGCGGCAAAGCGGTCCTTAAACGTTTGGGCGTGTTGCTCTGCCAACAGGGTTGTGGGGCACAGGACGGCGACCTGCTTGCCGTTCATGACGGCAATGAAAGCCGCACGCAACGCCACCTCGGTTTTGCCGAAACCCACGTCGCCGCAAACAAGGCGATCCATGGGACGGCCCGAGTGCATATCGGAAATGACAGCCGCAATGGCCGCGGCCTGATCGGGCGTTTCTTCAAAAGCAAAGCCTTCGCAGAATGCCTGATAATCCGACGATTCTGTTTCAAATGCAAAGCCCTGCTTGGCTTCGCGCATGGCGTAGAGGTGTAGGAGTTCGGCTGCGGTGTCTCGCACTTTTTGCGCGGCTTTTTTGCGTGCCTTTTCCCAGTCGCCGCGTCCGAGATTGTTGAGTGGCGCGTGCTCGCTGTCGGCTCCCGTGTAGCGACTGATGAGGTTGAGCTGTGAGACCGGTACGAAAAGTTTGGCGTCGTTTGCATAATCGATGCGAACGAATTCGGCGGGACCTTCTTCGGTGGAAATGGTTTCCAGACCGTGATAACGGCCTACGCCGTGGGCGGCGTGCACGACAGGGTCTCCTTCCCGCAGTTCGCTTACGTCGCGGATGATGGCTTCGACGTTGGTTGTGCGATTGTGGCCGCGGCGACGGATAATCGCTTTGGTGTTGTAGAGTTCGGACTCGGTGATGATGACCAAGCCGGGTTCTTCAAGCACGAAGCCGCCCGAAAGGGGCCCTACGGCAATGGCAAGCGGCTCTGAGCCATTGACAAACGCGGCAAACGATTCGACGAGCTCGGGTTCGCGCACGCCGTCGCGCAGAAGTTCCTGCAAGCGCGCAGCACGGCCCGAACCGGTTGCTACGATCAAAATGCGCTTTTTTTCAATGCGGCATTTTGCGACGAAGTCCTTGAGTTTGGCAGCAGGGTCTTTGGCTGAGCGCTCAATCGTGAGTGACGTGTCAATTCCCGTTTCGGGGGCCTTCAGAGAAATGCGACCGAAGGGGGCGATAGCGTCGAAAAAGCTGTCGGCTTTGTCAAAGAGTTTTTCAGGGGGTAAAGCAGGTCGCTGTGCGTCGTGCGAGAGAAACTTGTAACGCTCCTGCGTCTGACGCATGAAGGAGTCGATAGCGTCTCGTGTCTCACCTAACGTGATGAAAAGCGCATTGTCCGGAAGATAATCGGCAAGCGTTCCGGTTGACTCAAAAAAGAGGGGTAGATAGTACTCTATGCCAGGGGAACAAATTCCCGAACCCACGTCCACGTAGACCGGGCATTTGTTCGGGTCGCCAGGGAAAGCGGCGCGCCAGGCGGCACGGAACCGATTGCGGGATTCTTCGTCAAAGGCAAATTCGTGACCGGGCAAAATACGCACGCGATCAACGCTGCCGGTGCTTCGTTGCGATTCGGGATCGAAACGGCGGATTGCGTCGATTTCATCGTCAAAAAGGTCGAGCCGCAGCGGAGTGGCGGCCCCCATCGGAAAGATGTCCACGATGCCGCCTCGAACCGCAAATTCGCCGGGTGCCATTGTTTGCTCGACGCGTCCGTAGCCTGCGGCAACGAGGGAGGTCTCCAACTTACCGATGCTTATGGTTTGACCTTTGCGAAAGAAAAACGTATTGCCGGCAACATAAGACTTTGGCGCAAAGCGTTGCGCGGCGGTGCTAGCTGCCGCAATCAACACATCGGGCCGGGCCTGCAGATCGTCGCTCGTAAGGTTATAAAGGGTTTCCAGGCGTTCGCTTACCAGGTCTGCGTGCGGACTCATGGTATCGTAGGGAAGAGTTTCCCAGTCGGGAAGGCTCGAAACTTTGAGAGAGGGATCGAGCCAGGCGATTTCCTGATTGAGCCGCGCGACGTCAAACGCGTTGGCGCAGATCAAAACCGCCATGCGCTTTTGGCTGCGGGCCAGTTCAATGAGCGCCGTGAGAGCCGCCGAGCGATTACCGCCGTTTACCGTTGAGTTTTTTAGGCGCCGAGCGGCTGCGGCCAACTGCGTATCGTTAAGAGAAGAGGCGAGAACGGACAAGACGTCAGACATCGGATAAGCAAAAGAAAGGTACCGTCAATGTGCGCAATTGTACGGTAGACCGCAGTTGTCACCGAAGTGGGCCGTTGGCCTTAGAGTGTCTTTTGTCCGACGAGCTTTTGCAAGTGAGGCGGTAACTTTCCGGTGTTTTCAATGATGTCGGCAAAGGCGGCGTCGGCGCTCTCGGCTTCATCCGTGCGCATTGCTTCTTCCACGCAGCACAAAGCCGACTCGATTTTCAGTGCTTCGTCCTGAGAGACGGTGCGCAGAATTGTGCCGCGGAAAACCAAAACCAGATCGCCGACCTCGGGCATTTCATCGGCAAAGGAAGCATTGGCGATCTCCGTGCGTCCGGGCCGCGTCACGACCACGTCGCAGTCGTTGCGAACTTCCAGAACGCGCATGGGAACGGCGATGCACATCTTGTGGTCTCCTTATTGGAATTTGGGAAAGAAGCGAACGTCGCCTTCGCGTGGCGCTTCTTCTTCGGAAGGGCGCTGTGTTTCGTAGTCGCGTTTGTTGAGCGAAGCGTCACCCAGAGGCGCCACTGTTTCGCCCTCGGATCGACGAACAACCTCGTAGCCCCAACCGGTCAGCACATCTTTGGCTATCTCGACAGCCCGCACAAGCGCCGATTCGCAGGCGGGTGTCAATGATCCACCGTAGTCCTGCAGAATTTCCGGCTGAATGGCGACCACGGCGATGCGTTCCGGTGCGTGGCCCTGCAGTTCGGCAAGTGCCAGCACTTCGTTCATGCCTGTTTGATGCGGTGAAATTTTGGTGGCCGACCAGAACTTAACCTTGTCGTTTGTAAGGAGCTTGAGTGTGCCCGGTTTTTCCTGTAGGTCAGCACAGTCAAAAAGAAGCAGGTCTTTGGTGGAGCCGATCAGTTCCAGGAGGTACATGCCGAGCGTGCCGCCGTCGGCGACCTTTGTCTTTTCAGGGAGTTTGTAGCGGGCGTTGAACGCTTCGACGGCGCGAACGCCGAAGCCTTCATCGGCCCAAAGAATGTTTCCGACACCTAAAACGAGCACGTCGATCGGTTCAAAAAGATCAAATCCGGGAACAGTTTGCATGAGAAGAACCTGACAAATTAGGATGAAATCGTCTGTTGCACGGGACTTAACAATTTTGCGCGAAAGCAGCGTCTTATTCTTCAGTCGTTCGTCGAAAACAGAGTACTTCAGCCGACCTACACCGCGCATAAAAAAACACGGACCGCAGTCGCCTGCAGTCCGTCGGATGCGGCAGCCCCGTAGGGCTGCACGGGTTGAGTTGCGGTCAGTGTTCTTCGCCGCCGTGCTTGAACATTCTCAAGCCGCTCGTCATTGAGCTGATGGTGGTGGCACCGCCCATGACGTCTTCGCGGAAGCTCATGTAGATGTGAGCAATCGAGAAGAGGATGAAGATGTACATGAACGCGTGGTGCGTGGTGCGAACGGCCTGGCTGTCGCCAAAGAGCACGAACACCCATTCGAACCAGGCGTACCAGCCGGCGTCGGCACCCCAGGCCTGAGCGTAGAGCGCGAGCCCCGTGATGATGATCACGATGCTGCCCAGAGTGAACATGAAGAACATAGCGCACTGAGCAAGCGGGTTGTGGCCGGCGTACTCCGGAGACGTCTTTCTGAGAAACAGGTAGTACTTGACCTGTTCAAAGAGCATCTTCCACCACTTCAGACTCCAGAGCGGCGGCACGAGGATCATGCGCGAGTATTTGTTACCGACGATGCCCCAGTACAGTCGCCAGATAAAGATGACCGTAAAGATCATGCCGGCAGCAAAGTGCGCAAGCCGAATGTATGCGAAGTCATACGTCGCCCAGGTGTCGCCGAGGTTTGCCACCAGAGGAGCTCCGATGAGAAAACCCGTGACGATCATCACCGCCATGCACACGGCCATCGCCCAGTGCCAGATTCGCACGGGCGCTTCCCACACGTACAGCGGGTGCGTTCCTGCCGAAACGTCAACTTCATAGGTGACGGGATCGATTTTCATAAACGTACCTTCCATCTGTTGGTCCGGGCGGGCGGCAAACAGCGTCTGCCGCTCGTTCGGACTTGGCACGACAACGTTCGCGTTAACGAACCTTGACGCTTACGAGCTCTTCGCCCTTGTTGTCCAACACATGCGTGGCGCACGCGAGGCACGGGTCAAACGAGTGGATCGTGCGGATGATTTCAAGCGGCTCTTCGGGCTTGGCAAGTTTGGTGCCGATAAGCGAAGCTTCAAAGGCGCCGTGGTTGCCTTCCGTATCGCGTGGGCTGGCGTTCCACGTCGTCGGAACGACAGCTTGCCAGTTGGCGATCTTGCCGTTGTCGATGACGCAGTAGTGTGCCAGTGCGCCGCGGGGTGCTTCGCACGCACCCACGCCCTTGCACTGTTTGGGCCAAGTCTTGGGTTCCCAGAACTCCATGTTGGCGGCAGCTTCGTCGCCGGCGCGGATGTTGGCGATCAGATCGTCAACGTACTTCACCATCATGTCGGCCATGAAGCTCGCTTCAAGGGCACGGGCGGCGTGGCGGCCGAGCGTCGAGAACATGGCTTCGAGCGGAAGGTTGAGTTCTTTCAGGGTGGCCAGAGCCGGATCCTTGTACTGCGGCATGTTCTTGACAACGCCCATGACGACGCGGGCAAGCGGGCCGACTTCCATCATGTGTCCTTTCCAGCGCGGGCTCTTTACCCACGTGTACTTGCCGTTTTGCGAAATCCAGTTGTATTTCTGGGGCGTGCCGTCGGAGTCCGGTGCAAAGCCGAAAGCATGGTCGGTGACGCCGTCCCACGGATGCAGGCCCTTCTTGTCGCCCGGGTACTTGTACCACGAGTGATCGACAAATTCCTGAATTTCGTCCGGGTTGCGCAGGTCAACCGGATGCACTTCGTTTAACTTGCCGTCAATGATGGCGCCCATGGGCATCATCAGGCTCTTTTCGCTCCATTCATTCGGAATTTCAGGGAAGTCGCCGTAGCAGAGCAGGTTCTTGGAGCTGATGCCGCCGCCGATCTTGAACCATTCCGGATACATGCTCGCAATCGCCTTGACGTCGGGAATGTAGACGTTGTTGACGATGTCAACGCAGGCCTTGGCGATGTCGCGCATGTAATTCATGCTCACTTCGTTGACCATGACACCTGCGGCACCCGTGTCGTGCATGTTGATCGGGCAGGCTACGCCGCCGACGAGATAGTTCGGATGCGGGTTCTTGCCGCCGAGGATGGTGTGGATCTTGATGATTTCCTTGTGGAAGTCGAGCACTTCAAGGTAGTGCGCAACGGCAAGGAGGTTGACGGCCGGCGGCAGTTTCATGGCCGGGTGGCCCCAGTAGCCATTCTTGAAAATGGAGAGCTGACCGCTTTCGACGAATTTCTTAAGACGCGCCTGCACGTCACGGAAGTAGCCGGCGGTCGCCAGATGGTGATGCGGGCTGATCTTCTGTTGAATTTCGCTCGTTTCTCGCGGATCGGCCGACAGCGCGCTGACGACGTCAACCCAGTCCAGGGCCGAGAGCTGATAGAAGTGCACCAGATGGTCCTGTACGTACAGGGTGGCGTTCATCAGGTTGCGGATGATGTTGGCGTTCTTCGGGATCTTGATGCCGATGGCGTCTTCGACGGCGCGCACGGCTGCAAGCGCGTGAATGCCGGTGCAGACGCCGCAGATGCGTTCGACGAACGCCCAGGCGTCGCGAGGATCGCGCCCCTTGAGAATCACTTCGAGACCGCGCCACATCGTGCCGGTGCTCATTGCGTCGGTGATGACGCCGTTGGCGTCGATTTCTGCCTGCACGCGCAGATGACCTTCGATGCGGGTGACGGGGTCAACGACAACGCGGCGGGTGTTCTGGCTGTTGCTCATTCTTTACCTCCGATGTCCTTGTTGGTCTTGGCGCGGGCTTGGGCAACCGCGCTCATGGCTGCGTGTGCTGCGGCAGCAACGCCGACGACGGCAACGGTGGCGATGCCGACCTTGTCGACCGTGGCTTCGACGCCACCCCAGCCCGGAGGCAGGATGTCGGGTTCGTGGTTGTAGAAACTGCCCTTGTCAAAGAAGTTGTTTTCCGAGCAGCCGATGCAGCCGTGGCCGGACTTGACGGGCCAGGACAGACCTTCATTCCATTCGACTGTCGAGCAAGCGTTGTACGTGGTCGGGCCCTTGCAGCCGACTTTGTACAGGCAATAGCCAAGCTTGGCGCCTTCATCGTCGAATTTTTCAACGAACTGACCAGCGTCGAAGTGAGCACGGCGATAGCACTTGTCGTGAATGCGCTGACCGTAGAACATCTTCGGTCGTCCGAGGCGATCCAGAGGCGGCAGACGGTCGTAGGTGAGGATGTAGGTGATGACGGCGGTCATCACTTCGGGAATCGGCGGGCAACCCGGCACGAGGACGACGGGCTTGTCGGTGATCACCTCGGTGATCGGTACCGACTTGGTGGGATTGGGCTTGGCAGCCTGCACGCAGCCCCAGGCGGCGCAGGAACCCCAGCCGATGACGGCTTTGGCGTTGTGGCAGACGTGCTTGATCTTGTTCAAGAACGTCTCGCCGCCCGGAATGCAGAACACGCCGTTCTCGCCAAGCGGGATGTTGCCTTCCACGGCAACGATGTAGTTGCCCTTGTACTTTTCGATGGTGTCGGCCAGGGCGCTTTCTGCCTGGTGGCCGGCGGCGGCCATGATCGTGTCGTCGTAGTCGAGACTGATCAGATCCATCACCATGTTGGCGGCGATGGGGTTATAGCTGCGGATGAACGATTCCGTGCAGCAGGTGCATTCAAGACCGTGCAGCCAAACGACCGGCGTGCGGGGTTTGGTTTTCATGGCCTGAGCGATTTCCTGTGCGCCGGCGCTTCCGAGCCCGAGGCTTGCGGCCGTGAGCGAGCAGAATTGCAAGAAGCTTCTGCGGCTGATGCCTTGGCGTCGCAACGCTTCATATTGCGTTTCAAACATAGGCTTTCTCCTTTCGGTGAAGGGGCGATTCAATTTTTATTCGAATCTGTACCGAGAGTCGCAAATGGTTTATGTGAACAAAAAAACTCCCTTGCGGCTTTGAAAAGATGCTATCGAGGCACTTTGAGAAAACCTATACGCCGAAAGTACTTTTTATTATCCCGCAGGCTTACTTACCCTCCAAGGACTTGGTTTGGTAACAGGTCGAACGCTGGCGGTCTAGCCCGAAAGGCGGATAGAGAAATACAAGATTTGAAGCAAACGACTACGTCTAAAGACGTAGAAAGGCCGGTGTTCAAGCAATTTGTAGAATGTAAAAAAGGCGCCCGCATCCGAAGAAGACAGGCGCCTGAGGAAAGATTCCTTAAGAAGAAATTATTTTCCTTTTGCTTTCGTGTCCGAAAGATCGCTGATCTTGGCGTTTTTGATCAGATCATCGATATAAGTCTGCACGCGCTGCTGATTGAGAAGTTGACGAAGCGCGTGGCTTTCGGCTTGATAGTTGACGAAGCGCTGGGCAGGACGAACGCCTTCGAGCTTGACAATATGCCAGCCCAGTTGCGTCTTGATGGGCTTCTTGGCGATTTGGCCGGGCTTGAGATTTTTGAAGCTTTCGGCAAATACTTTGTCAAACATGTTGGGCGAAGTCCAGTCAATCAGGCCGCCCATGGCGCGGTTCTGAGCCGTGTCCTTGGAGTTTTCTCGGGCGATGCGGTCAAAATCGCCGCCCTTCTTGACGCGTGCCAACAGATCCTTGGCGGTCGTTTCGTCTTCAACGAGGATGTGGCGCACCGATACTTCGGTCTTGCCCCAGCGCTTCTGTTCCTTTTCAAAGAGAGCTTTGACTTCTTCTTCCTTGACGGGATTCTTGGCGAGCCAGTCGTTTATGACCGTGCTCATCAGAATGTTTTTGGTGGCATTGTCAATCATGCGGCGAACGTCATCACGCTCGGAAAGCTTGGCCTTACGGGCTTCCTGCAAAAGCAGCATATCGCGGGTGAGCAGATGACGCACTTGCGTCTCGAGCTGAGGCGTGCGTTCCTGGCCGCGAGAGGTATAGACACGGATGAGTTCTTCCTGCTGAGCCTTGGTGATTGTTTGGCCGTTGACAGTGAAGCTGGATGTGGCGGCCATGGCACCGGCGGCGGCCATGACGGCGGCGCATCCGAAGGCAATGTGTTTGAGAGCCATAAAAGAATTTTCCTTCACGGAGTTAGATTCGAAGAACAAAAAAAGTTTCGGTCATTCTGGCATCGAGGGAACATGCTTTGCGATCCAGAAACCCATGCCAATTGTAAAAATCAGTGTCAAGCCCATCAGCCCGAAAAGCTTGAAGTTGACCCATGTGTCCGTCGAACAGGTGTAGGCCACGACGAGGTTGATGACGCCGACGGTCGCGAAAAAGGCAATCCAAGCCTTTTGAAGTGTGTTCCAGGCCGTATCCGGCATTTTGATTTCGGCGTTGGAGAGTAGCTTTCGGATGTAGTTGCGCCCGGTGCACTGGGCAAAAAGAAGAATGCCGCCGAAGATCCAATAAAGAATGCTCGGCTTCCACTTGATGAACATTTCGTTTTGCAGCCAGATGGTGAGCGAACCGAAGACAACGATCACGGCAAGTGAGATCCACAGCATCGGTTCCGGCTTTTTGCCGCGGGCAAAAACGATGGCGATTTGCACGAAGGTCGATACGATGGCCACCAGTGTGGCGAGCATCACTGGAGCGTGTTCCGGACCAGTGCCTCCGGTGATCAGGGTGAGAATATCGGCGGCAGTCTGCGGGTCGGATTCTCCGAATTTGAACGCACCGAAAAAGAGAATGATGGGAAATAGGTCGAAAAATAATTTCACGGCGATGTTTTTCTTGAGTCGTAGAAGAAGCGACAGGGCTTGAGCTTGCCGCGTTTTGATACGGCGGCCATTATAAAGTCGATAGAAGGCGGCTTCGTACCGTGGACATCTCGGGAGGGATTGCGTTACATTTCCGAACTCTTGCGGCACTCTGACAGGCTTCCATGTGGTGCGGGGCGTTATAGATTTACGGCTATTGTGCAGGATTCGGTGTGCCATATGGCCCGAATCTGCGGACTACCGCACGCTTGTTTGAGTGCTCAGATGGGATTTCCTGTATATGAATCAAGGACTTAAATACGTACTTATGACTTCAGCAGCAGTCACCGCCATGTCGGCTTCTGCCGCGGCATTAAAGCCCGTGCACACGGTCGAAGGCATCAAAAGCTATGAACTCGACAATGGTTTGCAAATTGTTCTTTTTGCAGACCAAAGCAAACCCACGGCTACGGTCAACACGACTTATCTCGTGGGCAGCCGTATGGAAAACTACGGCGAAACAGGTATGGCGCATTTGCTTGAACATCTGATGTTCAAGGGCAGCAAGAACTACCCTGATCCCACCAAGGAGTTCACACGCCGCGGCTTTCGCATGAACGGCACAACGTGGCTTGATCGCACGAATTACTTCGTGAGCTTTACCGCAAGCGACGACAATATGAAGTGGGCGCTGGGCTGGAGTGCCGACGCGATGACCAATTCCTTCATTGCCAAGAAGGATCTTGATACCGAAATGACCGTTGTGCGTAACGAGTATGAAATGGGGGAAAACAAGCCTATTTCCGTGATGCTCAAACGCATGCAGTCGGTGCTCTATGATTGGCACGCATACGGGCGCAGCACAATCGGTGCACGTAGCGACATTGAAAACGTGCCCATCGAAAATCTGCAGGCCTTTTACCGCAAGTGGTATCAGCCCGACAATGCCGTGCTGACCGTCTCGGGCAAGTTCGACGAAGCTAAGGTGCTTGAATGGATTCAGGAAACGTTCGGCAAGATCAAGCGTCCGGAGCGCGTATTGCCTAAGGCTTGGACGATTGAGCCCGTCGCCGACGGTCCGCGTACCTTCGAAATCCGCCGACCCGGCGAAACGCAGCTTGTCGCAGTGGGATACCGCGTGCCCTCGGCTTTGGCCGAAGACACCAATGCGGTGGAAACTGCCACCGACATTCTGGCCGACTCTCCGCGCGGACGTCTTTATAAGGCGCTTGTGGAAACCGGTATGGCCACGCAAGTTTTCGGCTGGCCCATGTCCACGCGTGATCCGGGCTTCGTGATGTTTGGCGCGATGGTTAAGAAGGGTGACGACATTGAGTCCGTAAAGAACAAGCTCATCGAAACCATCGAGCTTTCTTTTGCCAAGAAGCCTGCTACCGACGAAGAAGTCGGCACGAGTCTTGCGGAAGCTGCTGTGGATTACGATCGTGCGCTTTCTGATCCTGAAGGCTTTGCCGTGGATCTCTCGGACTATATCGCTTTGGGTGACTGGCGTTTGTTTTTTGCCGATCGCGACGCGACTGCCAAGGTGACGCCTGATGCCGTCAACACGGCTGCGGCTACCTATTTTGTTCGAGACAACCGCGTGGTCGGTCTCTTTATTCCGGATGATCATCCCAAGCGTGCGCCTTATATGACCACGCCCGACGTCAAAGACGTAATCGCCAAGGCAACTTTCAAGGAAGAGGGAGATCAGGCCGAAGCCTTTGACGCGAGTCAAGACAACATTGACGCTCGTACAGAACGTTTGCGCATCGGCGGCGTTGAAGTGGCGCTGCTGCCCAAGAAAACGCGCGGCCGCACCGTGACCGTTCTCTCGAATTTCCAATGGGGTAATCTTGAAAGCAATCGCGGTAAGGCGGCACTTAATTCGATGGTTCTGCCGATGCTCTCGCGCGGTGCCGAAGGGATGGATCGTAAGGCCATTGCCGACGCCTGTACCGAACTCAAGGTTCAGGGCGACGTAATGGGATACACCACGACGGCCGACAACCTTGTGGCGACCATTGAACTCTTCGGTAAGCTTTTTGAAAAGAGCACGTTCCCGACCAAGGAAGTCAATCAGCTCGTCAAGCAAATGACAACCATGATGGAAGCCAAGAGTGATGATCCGGTCTATATGGCTCGTGAAGCGTTGAAGAAACACTTCCAGACTTACCCGGCGGGTGATCCGCGTAACACTGTGCTCAATGAAGACCTGATTAAGGGACTCAAGTCGCTTACCCGTGAAGAACTCTACGACTGGTACAAGACGGCTGTGAGTGCAGAACACGGTGCAATTGCCATCGTCGGTGAATTCGATCCGGCCGCCGTCAAGGCCGCTCTTGAAAAGCTCTACGGCAACGCTAAGAAGGTTGACGCGAAGTATGCCTATGAGCGTTACTTCGGTGAATACAAGCCTGTGGCTGCCGAACGCATCGTGATCGACGCTCCGAGCAAGGAAAACGCAGTGATTGTGGCACGCGTTGATTTTGCAGCAAGTGTCAACGATGAGGATGCAGCTGCGCTTGTCGTGGCTGACTGGATTCTGGGCGGCGGTACGGGGCTTTCCAATCGCCTCGTTGATCGTCTGCGCCAGAAAGAAGGTTTGTCATACGGCGTCGGCTCGCACGTGAAGCTGCCGCAGTTCGGAAATCGCTCGAGCTGGATGATGTCCGCAATCATCGCGCCGCAGAATTTGCCCAAGGCAGAAGCCTGCGCTAAGGAAGAAATCGAGCGTGCGGTCAAGGAAGGCTTCACTGACCAGGAAGTGAAGGAAGCCATAAAGGGCATTTTGGATTCTCGTGCCGTCAACCGTGCACAGGACGACTACCTTGCTCAGAGCTGGCTACAGTTTATGGAAGCGGGCAAGACGTTTGCTTTCAGCAAGCAGTTTGAAGAACGAATCGCCGCCGTGACGGTCGACTCCGTCAATGCCGCTTTGCGCCGCATGGTGGTGCCGGAAAATGTGACCTGGATTCTTTCGGGTGATCTGGCAAAGGCCGGAATCAAGAAGTAATCCGCTCTAAAATCTGGCTCAACCTGAAGGCAGCGTCAACTCATCGGTAGTAGGCGCTGCTTTTTTCTATCGCTGTTCGCGTAGAAAACCTTCGCCTTCAGGCGTGAGCTCAATGCCAGCGGCCTTGATGCTCGCAGCGATCTCTCGCGTACATTCGAAAACAGCAGGATCGATTCGTCCGGCAGCCTTGGGCCAGAAGACATAGAAGGGAATGGTCAGCGGCTCTTTGAGATCGATCAGTTTGCAGTCGTTGGAAACGCTTTTTGCTGCCAGTCGGTCAGTGAAATGCACTCCGACGTTGCGCTTGACGAAACGAAGGGCCACCTGCGTGGACGATACTTCGGCAGCAATGCGAGCTTGAGTTGGCATGAGACGTCTGGCGTGTTCCTGTTCGAGTGTGTCTTTGGAAAGAATCACGAATTCGGCATCTCGGCAATCTTCCTGACCGACGGCGTCGAGCTGCGCGATCGGGTGTTGACGGCTTGCCACCAGACAAAAAGGCAGGTGAGCAAGCGCCGTTTTTTCCAGATCGTCGTGACTGCTCAGAAGCGTGCCGAAACCGACGTCAAACGGGTGAGAGTATTTGGAGTAGTGGATGTCGCGGCTGGCATGTACGTCCATTGTCACTCGCAAGGTTTCCTCATGGCGCTTCATGATGGTGACCACGGCCGGAATGATCACGTCGGAGCAGTGGCGAGCGAGTACCGCAATGCGAAGTATCTTTTTTCGATCACGCTGTCTGGAATACTCTTCCAATCTTTGCCAAGCTCGCATCGACTCCATGGCAACCCTGTAAAAGTCGGCACCTTCTTCGGTAAGGGTCAATGCCTTGCCTGATCGATCAAAAAGCGTAAACCCGAGCCGTTCTTCAAGTTGAGAAATAACGCGGCTTGCGGCTGAGGCCGACAGTGCGATTTTGTCGGCGGCAGCAAGCAGACTTCCTGATTCGACGACGGCACAGAAAAGGCGAACGGATTTTGATTTCAGTTCCATGGTAAGGACAAAAATTAGTTATCAATCAGAGGTTTAAGTGATAACGATGCAAAAAACGCAATAAAATCTGCAATATTTGCACTTTACGAAATATAGCAAATCGTTCACAATGCGCATCAACACAGACACGACGCCGGTCTTTCACTCAAGCAAGAGACGGCTTGCGAAAGACTCGGACGGCGGATCTCCTGTATAGAGAAGGTAGGGCCGGTCGGGCAACTGATCGGCCCTGATTTTTGCGGAAGACCGTAAGTCTGTTGTCGACGATAAGAAGAAACTGCACACGCTTTTCAGGAGTCACAGCCGTGAGCATCCCTTACGATCCGCGTTCGACGCGCGCAGAAGAGTTCATCAACGACGAGGAAGTTCTTGCTTCTCTGGCCTACGGTGAAGAAAACAAGAATAACGCAGCCTTGATCGATCAGCTGCTCGACAAAGTGATGACCTTTAAGGGGCTGACGCACCGCGAAGCAGCGGTGTTGCTCGCCAACGACGATCCGGAAGTCACCAAGCGCATTTTCGATGCTGCCATCAAGGTGAAGGAACATATCTACGGCAAGCGAATCGTTCTCTTTGCGCCGCTCTATCTTTCCAATTACTGCATCAATGGCTGCACTTACTGCCCGTATCACGCAAAGAACAAGCACATTGTTCGCAAGAAGCTCACGATGGAGGAAATTGAGCGTGAAGTGATTGCGCTGCAGGACCTCGGCCACAAGCGCTTGCTTCTTGAGGCGGGCGAACACCCGAAGTACAACCCGATCGAATACATCCTTGACGCCATCAAGACGATTTATTCGATCAAGCACAAGAACGGCGCCATTCGTCGCGTCAACGTTAACATCGCGGCAACGACTGTTGAAAACTACAAGAAGTTGCACGACGCTCAGATCGGTACCTATCAGCTCTTCCAGGAAACGTATCACAAGCCGACTTACGAAGAGTTGCATCCGAAGGGACCGAAGTCGGACTACTGCTACCACACGGAAGCGCATGACCGTGCCATGCAGGCCGGCATTGACGACGTGGGTCTCGGCGTTCTCTTCGGACTTAATTTGTATCGCTACGATCTCATCGCGCTCCTGATGCACGCTGAACATTTGGAAGCCACATACGGCTGCGGTCCGCACACGATTTCCGTGCCTCGCATCTGCCCGGCCGACGACATCGATCCGTCGACATTCTCCAACGCCGTTCCCGACGACGTGTTCCTCAAGGTTGTGGCCCTGATCCGTTTGTCTGTTCCTTACACCGGCATGATCATGTCGACGCGTGAAAGCGCACGCATTCGTACCGAAGCGCTCAAGCTCGGCGTCTCTCAGATTTCGGGGGGCTCCCGCACGTCCGTGGGCGGCTACACGATCAAGGACATCACCAAGATCGAAAACACGGCTCAGTTCGATACGAGTGACCGCCGCAGCCTTGACGAAGTGGTGCATTGGCTTCTCGACAATCACTACCTGCCGAGCTTCTGCACGGCGTGCTATCGTGCCGGCCGCACGGGCGACCGCTTCATGGAATTTGCCAAGGACGGCTCCATTGCACGCTATTGCCAGGCCAACGCCGTGATGACGATGAAGGAATATCTGTGTGATTACGCAAGCCCCGCTACGAAGGAAGCGGGCGAACGCGTGATTGCCAACGAAATTCCGAAGATCTGTCACGAGAAGATGCGCATTGCCTGCGAAAAACGCATCATCCGCATCGAAGAAGGCGAACGCGATTTCCGCTTCTAAACTGTCGCCTTCCAAGCAAGAACGCCGCCCGAGGAAAAGTTCTTCAGGCGGCGTTTGCGCGTTAAGGGGGCTAACCGGCTTAGATCAGGATGCCGAGTTCTTTTTTGAAGCGAGCCACAATGGGGGCCATTTTTTCGGGTTCGGCCATCAAAAGCGGATCAACGAGAACGTTGGCTTGTTCTGGCGTCATCAGTTTCAGTTCGATCACGGCTTGTTTGACATCGCATCCCTTTTCTGCACGATAGTGCGCGACGCGCACGTCTTCCGGATAACCGAAGGTAGCGGCAACCACGGTACTCAGAGCAATTGATTCCTGAGCTTCGGTCTTGCAGCGGGCGACATTGGCCGTGATGCCCTCAACGCAGTGTTCACGCAAAATCGGAATTTCGGCTCCAAGGATCTGCATGTTTTCAAACAGGCACTTGTAGAAAGTTGCATCCCAGACATTGAGGTCAAGCTCGCCCTCGTCAACGGCCATGGTGATGGCAACGTCGTTTCCGCAGATCTGATGGGCGATCTGAATGACCATTTCAGGTACTGTCGGATTGATTTTGCCCGGCATGATGGGGCTTCCCGGAGAAAGTGCGGGAAGATTGATTTCCATCCAGCCCGCGCGCGGACCAGAACTCATCAGGCGCAAATCTTTGCTGATTTTGGACAGTGTTACGGCACAGGACTTGACTGCGCCTGACACGGCGAGGAAGAAGTCCGGATTTTTGGAAGCCGTCGAAGAGTATTCGACTGGCAAAGATGCCGGAAACGGCAGAGTCCTGAACTATATTTCAGCCGACGGAAAGAAATTCGGCGTCGACGGCTTGGTGGGGCGAGTGGAGTTTTATGTCTCGCATCAGAAGGACGGAGATGGTTTGGTCAACAGAACTTATAAGTTAAAGATCGACGATTCCTTGTTTCAGGCACACATGGCAAGTTTGAAAAAAACAGTGCGGGTATCCGAACGAAATCATCAAGGCTAAATCGTGGCAACCATTCGGGTGGCATTGGTCCAAGGATGCACTGCAGATCAAGATGTATCGCTATGGATCGGCTACAGTTGAGTAAACCTATAAACACTGATAGTGCGTGATTGCCTACGGTTCCAACATAACCTTTCAACGTCTGATTGAAATCTGCTTTCATGCGGTTGAGCAGCGCTTGTTGCTTGCTCCCAAGCTTCATCTGAGTGAAAGAATCTTGCCGCCGGCAAGCTCTGGTAATTCTTGAAGACATTCGAGCCGATTTTGTTCCCGACTCTTGACAAAACGTCCGAAAAGTCATTGATGAAGTTACCTTAACCGCATTAAGCTTAACGATATTAAGTTTTGTGAAACAAGTTGGTACAAACAAAAAAATGCCCGCAGCTTTCACCGCAGGCAGTTTGACAATCGGTTCGGATTACCGAATTACTTCTTCTCGACCTTGGTCTCGCGCATCTGCATGAGCGTAGCGTACGCGGGCTGCAGATCGGCTTTCACTAGCTTAGTCTTCAGATCAAAGAGCTTGCGGTAGAGCGTCGAATTATCGGCGTTGGGCGTGTACTCGGCGTCCTTGATGATCGTTTTTTCCAGAAGCGGACGAACATCATCAATGTGACCTGCAGCTTTGGCGGCAAAGACGCAGTTCGTGACGACGGCACCGCCTGCATTGCGGTAGCGCACGACCGTGGCGTTGAGCATATCTGCCTTGATCTGATTCCAGAGCGAATCGCGACTGCCGCCTTCGGTAACGGTGATGCGGTTAAGGTCAACGCCAGCGGCACGGTACGTGTCCGTGATTTCCATGTAGTCGTACCCAATAGCTTCAAGTACGGCTCGCCATTGCACAAACTGATCGTCATCGAGCGTCATATTGAGGAACATGCCGCTTGCGCCCTTGAATTCACCGGTACCGCCGGTGAGATAGGGGAGAAACACGACGCCGTTGCTGCCCGCGGGCACTTCTTCGGCTTTCTCCGACAGGATGCGGTAGTAGCTTGAATCGTCAGCTTTCTGGCAGATGTTGTCTTTGAACCAGCGAAGTGACAAGCCGCCTGTACGGATGAATCCCCAATAGAAATAAGTGTTTTCAAGCGTACCGCTGTTAAAGATCAGACCAGAGCCCTTCTTGGAGAGTTCTGGAACAATGCCTTTGGTGGATACGCAGAACATGGCGCAGGTGCCTGCCACGTCAACGCCCTGGCCGGCTTCGAATACGCCCGATCCCAACATCGACTGCATGGTGTCGCCGGCGCCTCCGCAGACAGGGGTACCTGCAACAAGACCGGTGCGGGCGGCCATTTCTTCACTTACGCCGCCCACGATGTCCCAGGGCTTGAGAATGCGGGGCATATACTTTTTGTCGATGCCCAGGATGTCGAGCTGCTCGTCGGACCATTCCTTTTTCTCGACCTTGTAGCCCAAGCCCCAGCCGGACATGGCACCCCAGTCGATGAAGGCGTCTTTGCCTTTGAGTCCGGCGAGGTTCATGAGGATATAGGGAGCGTTGTGCACGAACTTCACGCCCTTTTGGCGGAAGTCTTCGCTGTTGGCGAGGAACCAACGGGCAAACATTGCCGGGAACATGCAATTGGCTTCCGGATTGCCCGTTTCGCGTCCCCAGATGTCAAGGTTTTTAGCGTTGATCGCGTCGACATCGGCTTGCGTGCGGCTGTCAAGGTAGTTGATGTAGGGCGTCACGGCTTTGCCGTTTTCGTCCACGCCGCAGATGCCGCATATGATGCCGTCGCCCATGACGGCGGCGATGTCAGACGGACTGTAGCCCTTGCCCTTGATGGCGTCGACGGTCTTTCTCATGCACTCGACGGTGATGTTGAGAAACTCGTCGATGTTCATCTGCACCCAGCCCGGCTGCGGGTAGTGCAGAGTGGTGGGAAGCGAATGGGAGGCGACCGGGTTGAAGTTTTCGTCGTAGACGGCAACCTTAACCGACTGCGTGCCGGCATCAAATCCCATGTAAAGCTTTGCCATATTCAATCATCCTGTGAATCGTTAGCCGGAAATTTTTCGAGGATGCATTTTACGCAGGTTTGCTAGGTGTTTTTTCTTAGATGATCGGCTCAAAAATGTTTCTGAACGTACGACGTCAGGAACACTTCAACTGCTGTCATATTTAGTAGGCGTTGCAGGCTGCAAAAAAGTCGTGTTTTTTCAGGTCTCTCTTTGGTATAATCCGGCGCTTACGGGCATTTTTGGGCCCTTTTGTACAGAATTTTTAACCGACTAGCTGCGCTTTGTGCCCGGTGATTTGCCGCGGTTTCGGGCGCTTTGAGAAAGAAAAAACAATGACCGAAAATCAAGAAGCTGTGAAGGCTGAAGAAACCGTTCAGGAAGAAAAGGCTGTTGCTGCTACCCAGGAAGCTGCCGCCGAACAGAAGGAAGAAGCCGTCAACCCGAATCTGCGCACTCTCGAAGTAACGATCGACGGCAAAGAATTCCAGGACGGCGTGACCAAGGAACTGCGTCGCCTTTCCAAGAAGGCCAAGATGCCGGGCTTCCGTCCGGGCCATGTGCCGTTTGCCATGGTTGAAGACATGTACGGTCAGCAGGCTTCTGCCGAAGTCATCAACAAGCTGCTCGAACGCGAAGCTAACAAGGCAATGCGCGAAGGCCAATATCGTGTGGTTGGTCAGTTCGACGCCAAGCCGCTCGCCCCGGCCGAAGGCAGCTCCGATCTGCGCTTTGAAGTGAGCTTCGAGGTTTATCCCGATATCGTTCTGCCGGACTTCTCTTCCGTTGAACTCAAGCGCTACCTCTGCACGGTTGACGACGAAGCCGTCAACAAGACTATCGATACGATTGTCAAGCAGCGCGTCACCTTCACGAAGGAAGAGGGCCGCCAGGCCGCCGCTGAAGACCGTCTGACGGTCAACTTCACCGGCACGATCAACGGCGAAGAATTCCAGGGCGGCAAGGCCGAAGGTTTCAGCTTCGTGCTGGGCCAGGGCCGTATGCTTCCCGAGTTTGAAGACGCCGCTACCGGAATGGCTGCCGGCGAAAAGAAGACCTTTAAGCTCACCTTCCCGGAAAACTACGGCAACAAGGAACTTGCCGGCAAGGAAGCTCAGTTTGACCTCGAATGCGTGAGCGTTGAAGCTCCGCACTATCCCGAAGTCAATGATGATTTCGCTAAGACCCTGGCAGTCGAATCGGTTGAAGTTCTCAAGACCGAAATCCGCAGCAACATCGAACGCGAAGTGCAGGAACGTCTCTATGACCGCAATCGCACCGAAGCTTTCAATGCTGCCGTTGAAGTTTTCGACTATCAGGCTCCCACCGCCATCGTTCACTCCGAACAGGAACGTTTGCGCGACAACTTCCAGCAGATGCTCTACGGCATGACCGGTCAGAAGAACAAGGAAGGCGCTCCGCTGGATCTCTTCCTTGAACCCGCCAAGAAGCAGGCTCGCATCGGCATGATGGTCACCGCGATCATCGATCAGAACAAGCTTGAAGCGACGGACGACGACATCAAGGCCCGTGCTTCTTTGCTTGCCGCCGCTTACGAACAGCCTGAAGAAGTGGTCGAAGACCTCGTCAAGACGCAGCGCAACAACCTTGCCAGCCGCGTTCTTGAAGAAAAGGCCCTCGAATTCCTCTTCAGCAAGGCCAAGACCACCGAAGAAACGCTCACCTTCGAGCAGCTCTCCGGCATGGGTCGCGAATAATTCGGTTCTTAGCGAACTGATCTGCGCCGACTGGCTCGGACAAGTGTGGCGAAAAAGCCGCGCTTCGGGTCTGTCAGGCGAACGAAAGCGGGAAAAAGCAACGGGAGGCGCAAGCTTCCATGGGCTTTTTTCCGTTTTTGTTTCTATGTGCGCACTTCTTTCGGTGCGCAGAAAGCGAAACGATTTTTGTGTACGGCTCTGTCCTCAGGCAGAACCCCAATGAGCGAAATTTCTAACATCATGCATGACATTCATAACGCATTGATTCCGATGGTGATTGAACAGAGCGGCCGCGGCGAGCGCAGCTTCGATATTTATTCGCGTCTGTTGCGCGACCGCATCGTGTTCCTGTCGGGCGAAGTCAACGACGAATCGGCCAATCTCGTGATTGCCCAGCTGTTGTTCCTTGAAAGTGAAAATCCCGACAAGGATATTTCGCTCTACATTAATAGCCCGGGTGGATCCGTCTATGCCGGCTTGGGGATCTACGACACGATGCAGTTCATCAAGCCCGATGTGCAGACCATCTGTGTGGGCATGGCCGCTTCCATGGGAGCGTTTCTGTTGGCTGCCGGTGCCAAGGGGAAGCGTTATTCGCTTCCCAATTCCCGCATTATGATTCATCAGCCTTCGGGCGGTAGCCGCGGCATGGCCAGCGACATCCAGATTCAGGCTCGCGAGATTCAGGACTTGAAGGGACTTTTGAACGGCATTCTTTCCGAACGCACCGGTAAGTCTCTCGATATCGTTACGCGCGACACCGACCGCGACTACTACATGAGTCCGACCGAAGCCCTCGAATACGGCATCATTGATCGCATTTATACCCGCCGCGGCGAGTAACCCCGACATATAAAACTTTTTTCAAAGCGAAAGGCTTACGATTTTCATGGAAAAAAACGATCTGCGTTGCTCCATCTGCGGGCGCCATAAAAACGACGTCGAAACGCTGATTGATACTCATCGCGGCTTTCTCATCTGCGACCGTTGCATTCGAGGCATGATGTCGGCTATTGGAGGTGGTGCTTCAACTTCCTCCTCTCACGACACAGCAGCGGCCGATTCGAGTGCTGATGCGTCAGTTGCCGATATTTTGTCGGCTCCGATCCCGACGCCGCAAAAGCTTTATGAGCATCTCGACAACTACGTGATCGGGCAGCAGCGAGCAAAGCGTGTGTTGTCTGTTGCGGTCTACAACCACTACAAACGTTTGAAGCATAAGGCCACAGCCGAAGGCGTCGAACTGCAAAAGTCCAATATTTTGCTTGTCGGTCCCACCGGTTCCGGTAAGACGCTTCTAGCTCAGACGTTGGCGCGTACGCTCAATGTGCCGTTTGCAATTGCCGATGCGACGACTTTGACGGAAGCAGGCTACGTCGGCGAAGACGTAGAAAACATCATCCACAAGCTTTTGCTGTCGGCCGACGGTGATGTTGAACGCGCTCAGTGCGGCATCGTGTACCTAGATGAAATTGACAAGATTGCCCGCAAGAGCGAAAACCCGTCAATCACACGCGACGTTTCAGGTGAAGGCGTTCAGCAGGCCCTTCTGAAGCTCATCGAAGGTACGGTCTGCAATGTTCCAGCTGAAGGCGGTCGCAAAAACCCGCGCGGCAAGATGGTGGCGGTTGACACGAGCAACATTTTGTTCATCTGCGGTGGTGCGTTTGACGGTCTTGAAAAGATCGTTCGCCGCCGTTCCGTGAGAAGCGGCATCGGTTTCGGTGCCCAGGTACACAGCGAATCCCAAGAATCGCTCACCGAGCTTTTTGCTCAGGCCGAACCTTCTGACCTCGTGAAGTACGGCCTGATTCCCGAACTTGTGGGCCGTCTGCCGGTGGTCGCAACACTCGAAGAACTCGATGAAAAGGCTTTTATTTCGATTCTGACCGAGCCCAAGAATGCCTTGATCAAACAGTTTGCCGAACTCTTTGCGATGGAAGGCGTGAAGTTCGAAGCCACACCCGAAGCGCTGGCAGCCATTGCTCACAAGGCAATGGAACGCAAGACCGGTGCACGCGGTTTGCGCAGCATTGTTGAAGCGGCTTTGCTTGACGCTATGTTCGAAGTGCCAGCCAAGCCCGAAGTCGGTACTGTGAAGCTCGAGTCTGAAGGTGACGTCAAGGATGGTAAGGTGAGAGCCGATCTCATTGACGGCCCACGTACGGTTGCGCAGACCGATGCGGATAACAAAAACACTTAAATGTAAAGCTTTTTTTCGCTGACTTTTACTTGGAAAGCGCGACGGAGCTTTGAAACTCCGTCACGCTTTCAACGCAGCGACTGCATGAGGTCGCGTAAGCGTCTTTTTTGCCTGATCTTTCGTTCTTTTTGCCAACCTTATGCAAAGAGTTGCTTTGCTGCGGTTGAGCAGCCGCTTTTGTTCGTACAATGGATTCGACACAAGGCGAATGCCTGCCGGATCGACTTTCCCCTCGACATCAACCGTCTTGAAAAAGACCGAGGTTGTCTCCATATAAGCAATCCGGAAAACTTTTTTCGATTACGAGAAACTCTTTTATGACTGAAAACGTTAACGTCACGCAAGCCGCGCCGATGCAGGCTCCATTGCTTCCCATCCGCGACCTGGTGGTGTTTCCTCACACTGTTCTTCCGCTTTTCATCGGCCGACCGCTCACGATTCGTTCTGTGCGCACCGCTATGAACGGGGATCGTACGATTGCGTTGGTGACCCAGAAGGAAAGCGGTAGGGATGATCCCAAACTTGAGGATTTGTACAAGACAGGTACCCTGGCGCGCGTGCTGCAGATGCTTAAGCTCCCCGACGGCACCCTTAAGGTGCTCGTTGAGGCTGACGAGCGCATTGACATTCAGAGCATTTCTTCCAATCCGAAGGACGGTTACAGCGCAACCTTCACGCCTCACCCGTGTGTGGTGCAGGGTACGACCAACGAAGAAGCTTCGCGTCGCGCCGTTTTGCAACGCTTTATTGAGTACGCGCAGGAAAGCAAAAAACTGCCCGAAGAGGTGTTGCAACCGATTCGTGAAAGCGCAACTGCTATGCAGCTGGCTGATGCGGTGGCAAGTCAGTTGCCGGTTGACAACGCTCGCAAGCAGAAGATCCTGGATCAAACGACGCTTCAGGGGTGTCTGAACGAAATCATCGATATTCTTGACAACGAGATGGACATTCTTGCGGTGGAGCGTCGCATCCACGGTCGCGTCAAGAAGCAGATGGAAAAAAACCAGCGAAACTACTATCTCAACGAGCAGATGAAGGCGATTCGCAAGGAACTCGGAGCCGATGACGAAGGTGTCGACGGCAATGACGAAATTGCGATTCTGCGCGACAAGATCAAGGCATGCGGCATGCCTGCCAAGACCGAAGAAAAGGCTTTGGATGAGCTCAACAAGCTCAAGCAGATGTCGCCTTCGAACGCTGAAGCTACGGTGGTGCGCGGTTACATCGAAACGCTGATTTCCCTGCCATGGAAGGAAAAGACCGAAGTCAACAAGGATCTTAAAAAAGCAGAGGAGATTCTCAACTCAGATCACTGGGGGCTGGAAAAGGTCAAGGAACGCATCCTTGAATATCTGGCAGTGCAGCGCCGCGTGGATAAGATCAAGTCGCCGATTTTGTGTCTTGTCGGTGCGCCCGGCGTCGGCAAGACCAGTCTGGGTGAGTCGATTGCACGCGCTACCGGCCGCAAGTATGTGCGCGTTGCCTTGGGCGGTGTTCAGGATTCAAGCGACATCCGCGGTCATCGCCGTACCTATATCGGTTCGATGCCCGGCAAGATCATCCAGGCCATGGCTAAGGTGGGAGTGAAAAATCCGCTGTTTCTTTTGGACGAAATCGACAAACTGGGTTCCGGAGTGAGGGGAGATCCTTCCGCGGCGCTTCTCGAAGTGCTCGATCCGGAACAGAATCGCGAGTTCGAGGATCACTACGTTGATGTCGGCTTTGATTTGTCCGACGTGATGTTTGTGGCCACAAGCAACAGCTATGCCATTGATCCGCCGTTGCTTGATCGTATGGAAACCATCGATCTGGCCGGCTACACCGAGGACGAAAAAGTTCACATTGCGATGGAGCACCTGTTGCCCAAGCAGATGCGTTTGAACGGACTCAAGAAGACTGAAGCCGAAGTCACGCAAGAAGCGGTCCTAGACATCATTCGCTTCTACACGCGTGAAGCCGGCGTTCGCGGGTTGGAGCGCGCCATCAGCAAGATCCTCCGCAAGATCGTTCGTCAGCAGTGCGAGCGGGAAGACGAGCTTGTCGCCAAGGCTGCAAAAGAAGCCTCCGACGAAAGCAAGGAAGGAGCCAAGACCGCAAAGCCTCGTGTGCGTAAGGTGCGTGTGACGCCCAAGAACTTGCACGACTATCTGGGCGTTCGCAAGTTCAGTTATGGTGTGGCGCCCACCGAAGCTCGTGTGGGGCAGGTCAACGGACTTGCGTGGACGAGTGTGGGCGGAGATACGCTGGCGGTGGAAGCCGTCTGCTTCCCGGGCCGCGGCAATGTGGTTCGCACGGGGTCTCTCGGCGACGTTATGAAGGAAAGCGTGCAGGCTGCCTTGAGTGTGGTTCGTGCGCGTGCCGTGAAGCTTGGCATCGATCCGGAAGTCTTTGCCAAGACCGATTGGCACATTCATTTCCCGGAAGGGGCTGTTCCCAAGGACGGTCCGAGTGCCGGTGCAGCCATTACGACGGCTTTGGCTTCTGCAATGACGGGGATTGCCGTTCGTAGCGACATCGCTATGACCGGCGAAATCACGTTGCGCGGTGAAGTACTCGAAATCGGTGGCCTGAAGGAAAAGCTTCTTGCGGCGGTTCGAGCCGGCATCAAGAAGGTATTGATTCCGGAAGAAAACGTCAAGGATCTCGAGGAAGTGCCCGACAATGTCAAACAGGCCGTCGAGATCGTTCCGGTACGTTGGATTGACAAGGTACTTGAAGAAGCTTTGGTGAGCAAACCCACACCTCTGGAACCCAAGAAGGAAAAAGAGGTAGCGGCCGACGTTGTCGCACAGTCTCAGGAAGTTGATTCCGGTGAGGCGACGACGGCCGGAGGTCACTGCAACTGCTAAGTCGGTGAAGCGCTGACATTGCAACAGCGCCCGTTTGAGAGGATCTTGAGCGGGCGTTTTTCTTGCCTGTTGGCAAAAACGACACAAAATGTCAACATTGCCTTAGTTTTCTAGGCTTTTCGGGCAATTTCGCTTGGTGCTGAGCCTTTTTTAGGCTATAGTGCTCAAGATTTTTCTTTGACTGCCCAAAGGGCGTAACAACACTAAGGGGATACCCATGAATAAGAACGAACTGATCGAACAGATCGCCGTGTCTGCCGACATCACCAAGGCCAAGGCCGGCCTCGCTCTCGAAGCTTTCATCGAAGCCGTGACGACCTCCCTGCAGAAGGGTGAAGACGTGTCGTTGGTTGGCTTCGGCACCTTCACGGTTTCCGAACGCTCTGAACGCACGGGTCGTAACCCGCAGACTGGCGAAACCATCAAGATCGCCGCTTGCAAGCAGCCGAAGTTCCGTGCTGGCAAAAAACTCAAGGATGCTGTACAATAATCAACTCGTTTGACGATGAGTTGAAGGATGGATGCTTAGCTCAGTTGGTAGAGCGGCGCCCTTACAAGGCGTAGGTCGGGAGTTCGAGACTCTCAGCATCCACCACAGTAACTCCGCATAACCCCGTAAAGCCTTGTTTTACGGGGTTTTTTGTTACCCAAACTCCGCATAATCACGCATAATTTTGCCGAAAGGGTGACGAAAGGGTGACGTAAATAGGTGACGTGACCCTCCCGAAACTGGAGAAGTTTTATGTGGATTACGAAGACTCACGACGGCTATTACTGCGTCCGTTGGTACGTGGATGGCAAGCGAAAGCAGAAAAATTTCAAGACAAAGACCGAAGCAAAAAAATTTGGGGCTGCTTTGGAGCTCACCCCCGAAGAAAAGTCCAGCACCATAACGGTCGAGTCCCTAATGCGCTACTACCAGACCAATGTCACTCCAACAAAGAAAGGTGAGCGAGAGGAGTACCATCGCATCAATCGCCTGATGCGGTACTCATTTGTCAAAAAGACACTCTCGCAGATCACCTCGAAGGACATTGAGCGATATATGGAGCAACGTCTCCAGGAGCGGACGGCACGGACAGGCGGCGGACTAGTATCGTCATCGACGGTGTACAAGGAACGCACCACGCTGAGCGCGATTTTTACTTACGCAGTTAAGCAGGGGTTGATGACGACAAATCCCGTCAAGGGCACGACGGTGCCTGACAAGGGAGAAGCACGAGAGCGCGTGGCAAGCGAAGAGGAAATCAAACTGATAAACGCGGCCGCGAACTGGGACGGAGAGTCCATGCCGGTGACGAAAACACAACTTGTGGCGGCTGCTTTCTCACTGGCGTGTCGAACCGGAATGCGATCCGGTGAGATGTTGAGTATTGAAAAGGTTTGGATTGATGGGCAGGTGATCCATTTGCCCAAAGAAGCGACCAAAACGGAATCGCGTAGGGATGTGGCGTTAAGTAAGGATGCGCGACGCATTCTTGACTTAATCCTGGAGAGAGGGGATGAGCCGAAGATTTTCGGCGATATGACCTCTGTCAGAAAAGAGGCGCTTTGGAGAAAGATTCGTAATCGGGCGGGGCTCGGAGCAGTTTACGACTCACAAGGCAGACTTGTGCGGGAAGGACTGAACTTTCATGATGCTCGCGCAACGTTCTGCACTTGGGCTGCAAGCCCGGACCCGAAAACAGGGGCTCCCCGACTGGATGTTTTGAGTCTTGCAAAACAGACGGGGCACAAGAATCTGGCCATGCTGCAACGCTACTATCGCGCCACAGCACAGCAAATTGCCCAACGGTTGGGCTAACGCATTCCCGAGGCCGCCAGAAGTGCGAGCTCGGACGCATTGTGCGCGCGGCTTTCAAGCCATGCTTCAACGTCGCGCGTTCGCCACTTCTTTCGACCGCCTTCGGAAATTTCGATGGGGCGGGGAAAGGTCGGATCGGCAATGATCTTCTCAATGGCCGAGCTGTTTTTCTGGTAACCAAGAGCCTCGGCCACTTCAGGCTTGGACATAACGAGCTTGGTTTTCTGAAGCCGGCGGGCAATCTCAACGGCCATTTCGTGCGCCAATTCACGCGCAATCATTTTGATTTCGTTTTCGCTCATTTTTTTTCTCTCGTTTTCGGTCGTTTGATCAATTTTTTCCTTGTTCCTCGGCACCTTCTGCGATAACGGCATACAGATTGAGGATTCGAGCGACTTCGCGGGCTATGTCGGGGGTCAGGGTCATACCCCTAGAAGGAACGTCATCGACTCGAATCCGAATCTCGGAACCGTCAACCGAAATTTTTAGTTCTTCCATTGGATCGTAATTTTTGAAAAAGACTGCTTGTTGGCTCATTTTCCGATTCAAGAGTGAAAAGCCCCGGGATGACCGGGGCTGTTGACTGTTAAGCTGTTTTTTCGAAGAGGTCTTGCTGACGTTCGATAAGGCCGTCATTGACTAACTTTTCGTAGAGCCACTTGAGGCCTTTACTGGTTATGTGTGTGTACGGCTTCTCGACAGGATTGCCTTCTGAAGATGTGTAGTGGGCGTAGCGCAAAACGGCTCTGCCCGTCTTGATTTGTTCCTGCATTGGTGTGTCGGCGTTGGTGTAAATGAAGCCGATCTGTCGCAGGTAGTCCTTGAACTTGCGCGGCGGGTAACCGAGCGTCTTGGCGGCCTGGGTGATTGTCATGTGCTCATTGGCGGCAATCACGCGATCGCACCATTTGACTTTTGGAGCATCTATTTTGGATTGCTCAATAAGCGCTTGGTTCTTCTCATACTGCTCTGCCCACGCTCTGGCGGCAATTGCGGGGTTGGTGAAGTCCGGCAGGGCAGGGGTCTGTTGGAGTCGTGCGATTTCTTCGCGTGCTTCTCTAAAGGCTTTAACCAAACGAATTTTTAGCTTGCGGGCGATCTCTGTGTTCTTCAAGAACGTAAACAGCAAGGTTGTCTGATCTTCGGTGAGCCATGCAATCTCTCTTTTCTGCGTGCCACCGGCGGTTTCAAAGGGTTGCGTTTCAAACGCGACCCTTCCGAAAGCTTCGAAATCAGGGAGATATTTGCGGATCAGTTCAAGAATGTTCTTGTGCTGAACATGCACGCCTTCGGCGATGGTGATGGTGTCAACGACGGCAACCCCGTCTTTGTTGAGAGTGATGATTTCATGCATAACAAAAAGCCGCCCTTTTGAGGCGGCTGTGTTGGGTTAAGAAATGGTTACTGAGCGACTATCGCATTAGGTCTCGGCGTTCGCTTGAAATTGAGGATGTCATCCACAGGAAAGCCGACCTTTGCAAGCTGCCGCTCGAGGTTGATAAGGTTTATAGAGGTGCGTATCTCGTGAAAGCGACCGGCTAGTGGCGAGTCAACCAGTTGCAGGAAGCGATAGAACCTTTCGTAATACTCGCCAAAGACATAGCGTTCATAGTAAACGCGCAGTCGCAAAGCTTCGCAGAATTCAGTCGGAACAAGGACTCCGTGGTTTGTTTCAGGTTCCTGTTTAGGCTCGGGTTCAGGTACTTCCGGCGTTCTGAGATCAACCGTGCAAATGAACTCAATGGCGTCATCGAACTTGTCACGCGGAATGTTTGTGTATTTCGTGACTTGATAGCGGGCCTTGAGTGCGCGGTAGATCGTCTGATACTTGGCACCGTCTCGCTTGGCTCTCATGGCGACCTTGCTCATGATTGCGTAAGCCTGCTGCTCTGTGAGAGTCGGTGTCGGTAGCTGCGCCTGCGCGGGGCATTGCCTCAACGCAGCCTCCATCTTGTTAAAGGCGTCGATGTACGCCCACTTGAACTCTTGTGCGCGAGCGCCCGTGAAACCCATTGCGAGGAAGGTGAAACCGTCGCGGGTGAGGCGGTAGGCTTTGGACTTGCGAGTGGCACCACCTCCGATTTTTACGTCTACGAGCATGGGCGCAAAATTGCGCTTATGCTCTTCGTCCACCGTTTCAAGGATATTTTCAATGGCGCGTAGGACATCCTTGTGCTGTTTCTCAAAGAATGTTGCAACGTCAGTGGAAAGCGTGGTGACATCGCCGTCAACGACCGTGACGACAGGGGTGTTTTGGACTGCATTCATGGCAGGCTCCTTTGGACAGTAGATAGAAGCCTTGCGCCATTTTCTCAGGATGGTGAGCAAGGCACGGCGGGTTGAGAAAACCGCGTCCAAAGGTAAACGGTCCACCCTTTCGGGTAACCGCCGGCCTCACTCGTAAAGTGATGCCGCACACAAAACAAAACCGCCAAAGCGATATAAGGCGGTGTGTACGCCTTTGGACTTTGTTCGGGTTTCTCAGGCCCGGTCTGCTTTTTACTCGCAGACGTAGTCATTGTGCGGCAAGGAAAAAGAAAAGTCAAAAAGGTTGACGACTCTCTACACTTCAATAATCTTCAGGAAAGATCAACGGGAAGAGAAAGATCAATGCAAGAAGAAGCCAGAAAGGAAATGACATCGGGCGACTCCGAAGAAAGGTTTGATACCTACAACGAGTACTACAAACTGGTTGATGTGGTTCAGAAAGCGGCTCTTGACGAACTCAAGGTTCGCTCGATTGATCGCCGCAACATGCAGGATGCAAAGATCCGACAGCTCATCTACCTCTGCATAACTCTGTGTGCGGCTATTTGCACGGTCATCACATTGACGCCATTTTGGTCGGGGAAGAGCGCAATTCTGAGCGCCGCTCAACCGTGGCACCTGTTTATGCTGTGTGTTGCATTTATCTTGAGCGCCGGTGGCTTTATCTACGGCGTCTGGGCTCTGATTGGTGAAAACGGCGGGGTGGTCCCCATTGAAAGGGAATACGCACAGATTCTGAGAGATGGATACGGTCCAGACAACAGCGGAAAAGCCTACGAAGCCACTATAGCTTGGCTGACACGAATAGATGATTCGTTGGGCATCTACGCGGATTTGATAGGTTCTAAAGCGAAAAAAATTCGCACCTTGAACAAGATTGTTCTCGGTGCGGCGGGGTGCGCAGCAGTAGCAGCCGTTGCGCTTTTTTCAACCACTCTTTTGGAGAACTATGTCAAGCAGCAAGCAGAAGCCTTATGTGCCGAAGCCGCCGCCCTCGAAAGTTCAGACAAGCCAGTCAAAAAATCCAGCACCAAACTCCCTGAATAGATCCGCAAAATCCGTCAGAGGGGGAATGGCATTTGATTCTGTGACTGGGATGTCTGGCTCAGATTTGCTCAGGGCATACCTGATGGAAGAATGCCGGAAATCAGGCAAATGATACGCGGTAGAACCTCGCCCTTTGGCGGGGTTTTTCCTTTCTGAGAAACAGCTACTCCGGATCAAAAACCCCGAGCCTTCTTAGGGTCTCGGGGTCCCTCTGCATGTACTTACGGGCTGTGATTTCGTCCGGATGGTTGTAGAACGCATCTTGCGCATCAATGTGTTTTGCGGGAAGCAAAAGTTGATCTCGTCGAATCTTTGAAATATGTCTATCAATTGCTTTGTAAAAACGAATAGCTCGTAGCCGACTTGGTACCGCTTCTATCCAGTCAGGGTTGTTGTGGATGTCAAATGCCTCTTTGCAAGAGGTGGAGCACTTTCCTACCGTTAGGTAAGAGTAGAACTTGTTTGCAACCCAGAAGCAGTAAAAGTTCCCTTCAAACTCTACAAGCAATCTGCACCCGCTTTTTGATTTATAGATCCGCAAACGATCTCGGTTTTCAACGAGTGCATCAATCAAATTGTCAATTTTTCGAGAATCGGTTTTGTTCTTCAAATAGTTGCGGATCAGCATCGACGGATGAGCAACGCAGAACGATGCGACTTCCCAAAACTCTCTGAGCGTCATCAGAAGTCTCCCGGAGCAACCTGGCAGCACTGAATGCCATTGCGACGCCACATGTCGACAACACGCTCACGATCTTCAAAAGCCAAAATGGGCTCATAGCCATCAGCTTTAACTTGCGCAAGAAGCTCTTCTTTCACTTTGGCATCCGGCCTGTAATCGCCTGCTTTTCTCATATAAAGCTTGAGAATGTCCGGTTTGATGATGGTCCCGGATAAAAGATGTTTATCCAGCCAGGAAAGTGTTTCTTTGCGATAAGTTTCTGGGCGACCAGTACAAAAGACGACGTGGCACTTAGCTTCATAGCCGAAGCTGTCGGCTAGATATTGCAAAGCCAACAAACTGCCACAGACAATGCGAATTGGTTCAATTGGCCTGTCTTTTGTCATATCGCTGTAGAAAGCGTCCCAGTCCTTCGGCTCTTTCAGTATGTGGCGCAGACGCTGGTCAAGGTTGGCCAGCGTGCCGTCAATGTCGAAAATGATTGCGTTTCTTTTGTCCATTTCAAAATCCTGTTTTTAAAACTTGTGCGCACAAATACCATCTTTAGGCGCATGAACTGAATGCTTGCACTCCAGTGGCAGTGGAAGCATGGGCGGTGGCGTGAGCCGTGCCCAAAATTGGATGTACTTATCTCGGATTGCCATGAACTTCTGTCCGTCCCAATAGCCGATTTCGTATGTCGGATGCATATATCGCGGGCGGCGCACCCAAAGCAGGTAGTGCTTTCTTTGTAGCGGTTTACGTTGCGGATAAGGCAACCAGTCGGCTTGTTTCAACCTTCGTAATCCTCCGGCATGAAAGCCCATGCAATGACGCGGGCTGCTGAAACGAATGAGTAGTGTTCAAAACCGTTCCCATCACCTTTTGCGGTTGTTTTGAAACGACGGGATTCGAGAAACTTAGTTTTCGGCATCTCTTTGGTTACCAGGTAGGTGACCTTGTAATCGGTGTGCGGCGGCATTTCCGCCGGGTAGGGGTGCCACTTGACGTAGTTCTTTTCACGCATTTGATTTGCTCTCCATAAAGGCCCAGGCGGTCACCTTGAAGGCTCCCTCAAAAGACCTGTTGACGAAAGTTCCCTTTTTTGCGTCGTAAAAGGCGACGCTGAGGACTTTCGGATGGCCTAGTGGAAACGCCTTCCAGATCACAAAAAATTGCCCGCTGTGAGGCGGGCGCGTTTCGGGAAACGGCTGATATTTGATTTCTGACATTACGTAAAGAGGTTTGCAGTTAAAAATCCGCGAGTCGGTTTCTTTTGAAAGCGTTCTGGGTGAATGCGTGAGAGGGTACGACGGACCTTTTCAGAGATGGTTTTGCTCACGCGACGATGATCGGCATCTGATAGATAGAGCTTGAATTGCTCAATCATGATCAGCACGTCTGCAAATTCCTCCAGACTGTTGTCGGACAAAGGGGTAATGCAGTTGTGGCCGATTGGAGAAATGGTTTCGTCCGACCACTTTTTCTCGTGAATTAGGGCCACGGTAAATTCGGCCATTTCCTCAATGAGCTTCTGCGTCTGATGTTCTTTGCCGTAATGAACGGCAATTTGAACAATGCCCGGCTTGTTTGCATCAAGCGCTTCCTGAATGGTTCTTACGCGTTCGCGTTCGCGTTCTGCGTCTGGCATTCCTGCGATTCCTCCGTGATTGGGTGAGGCAAATCCTCGGTTAGGTACATCAATGTGGGTCTGTCGATTCGGATGATTGTGTCTCGATCGGCAAGGTGCCAAAAGCTTGTGTCATCGCTGCGTGTCAGGTAGCCGGGCTCGCATCGGCCATGCACGAAAGCCACGCCTTGGTAACCGCAGACCGATTCGTCTTCGGTTGTTTTGTTTGGGGCGATGATGGCAACGTTTCCGAACGACAGTCGCTGTAAAAGTTCGGTAATGCTGAACTTCTTGGCTTCTCTTCTGGCGGCTTCTTGTTCGCTTCGCGGCAAGGCTCTCATCATCGTGAAATAGGTTTCGACAGCCAGCTCCAGAGGCTCAAGCAAAGCTTTCACGTAATCCGGTCGGCGCGGGCGGCCGTCTCTTTCCTCGTCGGCCAAACCTTTCAGACCGTGAAGGGCCGCGGTGCCCATGGCTGCCAACTGTTCGTAATCTTTTTCGCCTTCAAAACGCTTGGCAAAGGCGTAAAACTGGCGCATGGCGTAGAGCAAATTGCCGTAGCAGGCGGCATCCCATGATCCGATTCGAATCAGGTTCAGGTTTGTATGCACAGCCTCTTCGAGCTTTTCGAAATCCTGTTCTTCGAGTTGACCAAAGAGGATGTCATAAAGATACGTTGGCCAGATTTCACGTTGACCTGCAACGTACTTTTTTCCCTCACGAGCCTTCTTTTTGGCGTTTTTCTTCTGCGCTTTTCGAGCTTGCTGTTGTTGCTTCTGCTTCTTTTTTTTGCTCATAGATATAAAAAAAGCCGCACAGGGCGGCTCATTGGTAGACAATCCAAAAGTGGCGTGTTACTATGCTTAGTGCCTCGCTGTGGAGGTGTTTCTGCACTTAAGCAGCGAAATGGAACCGATGAGTTCCTCTTCTCCACGAAAGGCGAGGTTTTTGCAAAGAGGCCGCAGGGATTGTTCTCCGCGGCCTTTTTGTAATCACGTTAGCAGTTGCGCTCCGCAATGATCATATCTGCCGTTGCAGCAGCAGCTTCTCTCAGCTTTTTGGAGGCTGAAAGTATTCCGCTGGAGGGATACGTAATGCTGGCAGAAAGTGGCAATAGCGCAATAAAGGCTGCCAGAACAGCATCAAGCCACTGGTTTTCATAGGCTCGAATTGAAAGAACATCTGCCGTGTACTTGACAGGCTCATCGCTTGTCGAGTCAAGCGGAACGGCATCCATAATCTCACGGGGTTTACAGGCAGAGTATTTAAACGTTCTGACGCGACCGTCTAGAACGAGAACAATGCCTTTGTCACTCTCCCATCCGTCAACGAGCGCATTGAAAAGCGTATCCGCACCTTCCGTGGTGATCGATGCTGGGTCCACAGGCATAATCAGCCGGTTGTCTAGGATGACAAGCGGCGGTCTGGACACGAAATTGTGTTCAAGAGCTGCTTGACACAAGCTCGAAACCGTGAGAACCCAATGCTCTTCGGTCGAGTTGCGATTGTCTGTGTCCATAGAGCTTAGATCACGGGAAGTGATAGTGAAGTATTCAGTCATGTCGTTTGGTTCCCTTGGCTGATTCGAGTTCTTTCTGGATTCTATGCCCGATCCAGCGTACCACAGGGACGGCCCATGAGTTCCCGATCGCTCGGTAACGCGGCGCATCCGGGCATTGTTCTGCCGGTTTGCCGCGGTAGGGGATTTGGGTCCATCCAGCCGGGAAACCCTGAAGTCTTTCGCATTCGACTGGCATCAGCTTGCGCACGGCGGCCCCAGTGGCAATTCCGTGAACTCCTGTTGCGTTGAGTGTGAATGATGTGTCTTGGCTAATTCCGGAGCCTTCCGGTCCGCTCTCAGGACTGCGACCGATAGAGTTTTCTGCCAGGCAGTAGATCGGAGTGGTTGTTTTCAGCGGCGGGCTTTTGTCGACTTCGATGGCTCGATTTGTACCGTTTTCGCTAAGGACCAGTGGCACTTGATTTCCGCCGGTTCCCATGCGGGCTTGCAGAGTCGGAGACTTGTCGCTTTCGCGAATCACATCGTTTGCGTGGGTCATGTCGTAAACCTTCACTTCTGACATACGATCAACATTCCTGAATCAACGGCTTGATTGTTTGCGAACTGTTTCTCTGCGTCTCGCGCCGTCAATGTGCCGATGATCAGAGACTCACTGCCCCCCCCCATGTCTCCGCCTGATGCTGTCAGAGTGCCTGCGGCTCGGCTTGCATCGCGGTACGCTCCAAAGCTGCTTTGAGCAAAGGCGGTAGCTGTTTCCCGCGGCTCATCGCTCTGCGAAGAATGCCCAAGCAAGCCTTGGCGCTCAAAAAGTACCTTTGCGGGATCGACTGCCCCCCCCCCTTCAACAGGACTTGCGACAACGAAGACGCGACGGCGTCGTTGGGGCACTCCGAAATGTTCAGCGGAGAGTACGCGCCACGCGACTTTTCTTTTGGGTCCGGCAACCAAACCTGCACACGGCCATCGGACTGAGCCGGACGAAAGGGGAGAGTCTGCTCCAACAAGCTCCGCCAAGAAACACCCGAAGGCGTTGTCTTTTGTGTTGAGCACTCCTGGGACGTTTTCCCAGAAGACGATTGGGGAGTGTTTTCCAAGTTGAGTTCGAGCTGAATGAATGGCATCGGCAATTTGACAAAAGACAAGGGAGAGGTTGCCTCTGGCATCGTCCAGAGAGCGGCGTTTCCCCGCGACTGAAAAGGCTTGGCATGGTGTTCCGCCACAGAGGAGGTCGGGAGCTTCGATCTCTCCGCTCAGAATGCGTTGCGGGAGCGTGGTCATATCGCCGTAATTGGGTACATTTGGGAAGCGATGCGCTAAGACGGCGCACGGGAAAGGCTCGATTTCCGAGAACCAGGCGGCTTCCCATCCAAGCGGGTTCCAGGCGACACTGGCTGCCTCGATGCCCGAGCACACAGAGCCGAATCGGATTTTCATAGGACAATAAAAAAGCCGCTCGGGGCGGCTAGTGGCATTTCAATTGATGGCTACAAATTCATCAGTGAAAATCTTCTTACCTGTAAAAAGGTCGATTCCAAGTTTGGTTTCTATTCCGAGGCCATTAACGTCGTCATATGAATCCATTTCATCGTTGTACGCGCGAACCTCTAAATCACCATGTTCTTTTTGCAGCTCTTCGAGTTCTGCAATTAGTTCAGAAATTTTCATACAGGGTTCTCATTGATTTTTGGTTTTGAAGAAGACCATCCAGAAGGTTTCACCCTTTTTGCCTCCAGGCTTGCGGTTACCAAAGAGTGGACGCTGTCCGAAGACTGCTAAGACGGTATGAAGCGGCACCTGATTGTCATTCCACTTGAAGATCAGCGTGCCTTCAGATCTCAGAACGCGCCAACACTCGCGGAACCCTCGTTGCAGGAAGGCGAGCGGGTCGCCTTCTGGAAGAACCCCGTAGGATTGGCGCATATAGGAGCGCTCTCCCGCGTACTTGAGATGAGGCGGGTCGAAGACGACTAGCGCGAAGCTTTCGTCTCCAAAAGGAAGGTCGGTCACATCCATCTGCATGTCAGGATGCACTTCTAGGATGCGCCCGTCGCACTGGACGTAACTTTCATCCCGCACATCTCCGTAGAGCACATAGGGTGCAGACTTGTCGAAGTAGAACTTTCGGCTGCCGCAGCAAGGGTCGAGAACGGGGGGGGGTGAATCTAAGCTCATTCGTCATCCTCTTCGTCATCAGCCTCAAGGTCAACGCCTTCTTCCTTGAATGCGTCAACGATTCTGTTGGTTAGTGTGTTGGCCGTTAATCCATCCCAATAGCTGAAAGCCCAGTTTTCTCTGAAGCAATCAAGCGCATCTAGGAGCTTCTTGGCTTCGTATTTGTTGAGTGAAATTTGTACTTCCATTTTTCTCTTATTTATCTAGCAGTGGGGATATCGTAAGTTTCTGAGTCTGGTCGTACTTGTCAGAAACGAGTGTCTTGTCGACCTTGCGAATTCCTTTGTAGAAGCCTTTTAGGAACAAACAGTTTGATTTCACAAGGCGAAGCAGGAATTTAGGATCGGCAAAAACGCCGAAGGTGTGCTTCTCAGCGGGCTTGAGTTCGACTACGTGGTAAGGCGAGATGTCGTTCCATGATCTGAGTGTCAAAAATCCCATTTCGGGGAGATCATAAGAGCCATTTATGTAGGCAATGGTTTCTTCGTCCGCAGCAAAGAAGAACTTTGAGCAGTAGGGCAAATATGCTTGCCACTTGCTGTCATACACAAAATCATCAATTGAAGATTTCACCTCAACAATGATCGATTCGAACTTGTTGTTTATCGCGTAGATGTCAGCCCGCAGGTGCCGATTTGTATCTAGCTGGACCTCAAAAAACGGGAAATAACCTTTTTCCGAGAGGTACATAGCAACCCCGAGTTTCAATGCGTTAACTCGATCGCATTTCGACTCAGGGGGTTCTGTCATTTGATGTTCTACGTAAGCCATAAAAAAAGCCTCCAATTGTTGGAGGCTCTCGATTGTTATTTGATTGGCAGGAACGGTGTCGGTGCTCCGCCGGCTGAGTACACGGGAAGCTTGCCGTCCCACTTTTCAATGGCGTTGAGCTTGAGTACGTCCGGGTTGTCTCGTAGTGCCTTAGCCTTGATTGCGATGGCTTCGGCTTCTGCGCGGGCTCGTGTCAGGCGCGCGTCTGCTTCGCCTTGAGCGGCTACGCGAAGCTTCTCGGCTTCTGCCTTGGACTGAGCTACCTCGTTTTCACGGAGCAGTGCGCGCTGGGTGGCTTCGATCTTTGCATTGATGCTGTCTTTGACTTGCTGCGGATAGTTCAAGTCACCGGTCCAGGAAAGCTTGATGATGCGAATGCCAACAGGATCTAGCTTGGATCGCAGTTCTTTCGTGACGCTTTCCAAAAGTGTGGTTTTGCCGCCCTGCGTGAGAGCGTTGATGTCCATGGTGGAAGCGTGCTTGATCAGCGCATCAGAGATGTACTGTCGAAGATTGATGTTGGTGATCTCTTCAATGCCCTTGCGGTAAGTTTCAAAGATCAGAGCGGCCTTTGCAGGATCAATGTTGTACTCGACGCCCACATTGGCAAACACATCCATGGCGTCTGATGTCTGAAAGCTGAATTGTTCGTCGTAAGAGCGGAGCTGATTGAAGGTTGGGAAGGCGTAGAGCTTCTCATTAATGCCGACGAAGTATCGACCGGTGCCTACCACCTCATTATTGACACCTTTGTCGGCGTAGAGATTGACGCGAACGCCGACATACCCGGCTTGAATGGTTTCGATGGACATAGCCAGGAAGCCCGCGGCCACGATTGCGGCAGCACCGACGCCGTAGGCAATCAGGGCTCCCTTGCCTGTGAATTTGTCTGAAAACGAAGAGTGATATCGGAACATTGTGTTAGTCCTTAAACGATTCGAGGAAGTAGCAGGCCACAGCAACGACAGGCGTCAAGCAAAGCACCAGAGCTACGATGATGGCGGCAATGCTGTCTTTGGACAGCAGCCAAGGAACAATCCAGGTGTAGATGCCGAAGATCATCACGATTGCAACGGCAATGACGATGTAAATGAGGTTTTGTTTCATGGTTTGGGGCATAAAAAAGCCGCCCGGAGGCGGCTCATTGTTGCTGTTCATATTCGTCAAGTAATGCGTCGGGGTCTAGTTCGAACTCGCCGCAACCTATAAATTTGCTATCTACTTCAACACCATCGAGATGTGGAGATGTTCCGTAGATATTGGTCGGCATGCTCGGATCGCGAACAGGTGCGTGACGAAGACATTCCCATCGATATGTAGCCGGACTTTTACCTGCCTTCACGACTTGTTGAACTGTCTGACCTAATGACCTGCAATAAGTACATTCGTGGCAAAAACCAAAAGGCATTTTTCCCTCCTGCAAAGGCCAAAGATTTGCATCTTGCCGCGCCGCTGGCGCAACACGACAAAACGCCGTCCCCGAAGTCAGGGTGCGGCACGGCAAGTTGAAAAGCTTCGGTGGCCGCGCACCGGCTGGAAAAGCCTGCGGGAGGAACCGGCGGGCGGCCGAAGAGGTTAGTCGGGTATGTACGGCTCTGGGAGTTTTGCCCAAGCCGTGATGTTTTTTCGCTCTTTCAAGCCGTAATACCAGCTGTGGAGAAAATACTCATAGCGAAGCATTTCGATCTTGTGTATCCCATAAGGATCGACGCTTGTGATGAGGAAAAAACCACCATGCGGGGGTTGTTTTTCAGGCCAGGCATTCCATTGAACCTTTACGGTCTTTTTAAAGCTTCGGCGCTTCATGTATTTTCCTTGTACGGCTCAGGCAGATCCGCAAACGCAACAGTGGTTTCGAGTGGTGCGCATGGTGCCACCATGAATGCCTTTTTTTGAACATCGAAAGGAAGAACCGCGTATTTGCCGTCAATGTCATAAACGAGAAAATCTCGATTCTCCGTAGGGCAGCACTCTTCGCAGAGGTGCCAGAAAGGATTGCTTCTGTCTTCTGGCGAAAACAGAGGAAATCGCATCCAAGCTTTTACACAGCCGCTGTCGTAATAAAACCAGTCATTGCCGCCATCTGTGTCAAACTCATCAACATCTACCTCGCCATTGGTTAAGGTCACAAGGTAGGCCATGTCAGGTTCGGGCCATTTGCCGACTCGCACCACACCAGGTTCAGGTAGGTTTTGTGCGACTTGTTCACGAAACTCTTCTTTAGAGGCCTCGCGAATGCTGACAGGATGCCAAATTAAACTTTCACGCATGTTGCTATTCCCACGGAAGCTTGATGTTTATTGGTCTCCAGAGGTGAACGCAGTTGTTGTACAACTTGACGCACTTGGACTGGGGCATGAAGAACTGAATAACTTCGTCTTCAGGGTCCCAGAAGAGCATCTTCACGAACTGCAACTCGGCACATGTAGGCAAACGATTTTTGAGACCAACGCTTACATGTTCCCACTTGATTCCCTTGTCATCGGTATCTACTGAAGCGCAGACAGATAGAGTTTTTCCGTTGAACGGGACAAAAAAAGAGTTCAGACCATATACGGACTGAACTCTGTATTGTTCGGGGTATCGCAGCATGGCTTAATCCTTTGACTCATTCTTGTCGGCCGCACCAATCCCTTTGGCGATTTCCTTCATGGATGCGTCGAACTCTTCTTTTGTCATAAGTCCGGCGTCGATCGCCTTATCTACTGTCGTGAGCACGCGATCAATAGCCTTCAAATGCTGTTGGTTTGGAATAACAATGCCGATGTAGAACATGCCGAGAATCAGGACCACAATCCAACCGAAACTCATGGCTTACTCCCACGGACGGAAACGCTTGACGGATTTCGAAGTTGCTTCAGGGCAAACCGTTCCGTCTTGGTAGCACCAGCATCCACCTTCTGCGAATGTATGGTAGTACCCACAGAACTTGCTGCCAGTTGTCGTCTCAACGCGCATCAGCACGCCTTCCGGTGGCGTCACGTCTGGATATGAATTCCAATCGTTTGGGTTGTACTCTTTGAGTTCTTCATATTCGTGCAGGTAGAAATCAATCTTTAGGCGAGGGTGACCATTGCAACCAAAGCGTCCGCACGTCACCCCGATGGAACCTACTCTACAAAATTGGTCCACGGCTCCTTTTTCGAGACATTCCGAGAAATCGCCGTCGGTGATCTCGTCGAGCTTCTTCTGAAGATCTTGGTCTTTGAGTCTGTACTTAGTCATTGCTTACTCCCACGATGTGAATTGCACATCATCTTTGTCACCGATGTTGTACAAGCGTCCTTCTTCGTTGCACCAATAACCACCTGAGTAGTAGGCGCACCTGCGAAGCACTACCTCGTGGTAGTTGCTTGACTTTCTGATTTCGAGTCGCAACGGCACATTGTTGGGAGGTATCACCTTCGGATACGAATTCCACTGATTGGCGTTGTACTCTTCATGGATGAGAATCTCTTCTAGTTGGAATGCGATCTCAAAGCGCTTGAGATTGCTACCAACAAGCTTTCCGAAGCGAACGGTAAACGGATCGTTCGTTGCTCCTTCAAGCATCTTCGCATTGAGTTGCTTGCTGAAATCACCTTCCGAAAGACTGTCGAGTTGCATGTGAAAAGTGCGGTCTTTTAGTTCGTATTTCATTGCGTCCTCACTTCACTTTTTTATGCAAAAAGATCAATCCAGAACTTGAAGCTGGCTCCGACAACGCCGATCATCACGATCATCAGAAAAGCGACGAATCCGAGCGCTCCGATCAAGTAGAGAAGGTCTTTCACGGTTGCACCTCATAAAAGTCAGCATTCATTGCCAACGCCTCACGGAACTGACACAGCTGTTCCGGGCTTAGCGAAACGTATTCAATGCAACTGGTGTCATCGGCTTTTGTTACGCAGGCTCCGATTCCGCGTTCTTTCTGTTCAAAAACTTTTGCAGGATGTTGGAATATCCAGCAAAAAAGCAGTTCGTCCGAAGCAAAGCTTTCACCGAGGTATGTCGCACCGCTGTTTATGATCACGCGATGCAGGTTCTTAGCGGCCTTGACCTTTTCCAAAAGTTCTTCGAATGTCATAAGAAAAAAGGCCGCGCTAGGCGGCCATGAGATCAGTGTTGATTGGCGTTCTGGGCGTTGACGTAGGCGTCACGCCATTCGTCCAGCTCGGGCGGGATGTCCTTGGGAGTTGCCGGAGTCGGTTCAGGTGCGGCAGTTGTAGATGCCGGAGCTGTCGAGGTCTGAGTTGGCCGTTCTTCAACTGGAGAAACAACGGGCTGAATCTCTACGCCTTTATCTGTGAAAGCTGCATCAATGAAGTCGTTTTCTGTGAGGGCTTCACCTCTGTCAGACCGTTCGTCAATTTCCACAGCGCGCACGGCCTCGATGCTCACAGGAAGATACTTGAAGAGCTTACGCACAACCGTCTTGCGAGCCATTTCTGACCAATGCGTGACCCATGGGCCATTCTTGCTGGCCTTTGACTCTTTGCGAACTGCTTCGATTTCTGCACGACTCATGACTTCGAACTGCACGCCACCGCCCATCAACACCGCCACAGCGTAGACGTAGGTAATGGCACCTCTGTCGGCCATAGGCGAAGGTTTGTGCTTAATGTCGGGGTGCAGACCAAGTTCGTAATTGAACTCATCTGCCTCATGAACGCAGTACGCGTTGATGGACGCGATTTGACCGGAGCGGCGAGCGAGATCAATCATGCCGCGATATCCAATGATCAACTGGCAAGTTTTGCCATACGGCAACAGGTAGCAGTGTCCCAAGGCGCTGCCAGGTTCAAGACCGAGCTGAGCACACTGAAGAACCGATCCCAGGAAGCTCTCTTGGGAACAGTTCAGCAATGCCGGCGTCTTTCGACACTCTGTGATGATGATTCGAGTCAAACGGTCAGCCGTCAAGCTCTTAGGCAGAGCCATAGCCATCTGAGCCTGAACTTTAGGAGAGCGAAGAAGAGAAACCAGAGTGTTCGGTTTGGTTGTTTCAGCAACCGCGGACGCGCGCGCTTTTGCGGGTGCGACCTTCTTCAGAAGTTCGGTAGTGGTACTCATTTCTGTGCCTTTTCGTGTTTGGGTTAATAGGCGAGTCGGAAGGTTCGGCTTTCGCTTGTTTTGCAGAATTGCAGGTAGGTTTCGGGCGATTCTTTCTTGAGCCGAGTCGAGTCAATTCGGGTGGTGGATTGCGCTTTGTAGGAGAGGGCCTTCTTGCCGTTAATCAAGAACCCCTGAGCGTCCTTCAGGCTGATGATCAGCTTGGTTTTAAGCTCTTCTTTTTGCTCGGTCAGTTCTTTGATTTGAGCATCGAGGTTCAGTATTTCGCCGATGTTCACGGCATCGTCAGGGGAGGCCTCAACCATGCCGTCTGTGTCGCGCGGCCAGAGCTTGTAGGCATCTGCAATCGTGACCGGGTCGGGCGTCACGCGAGGGACGACGTAGGTTGTCCAGAACTCGCGGCACTTGTCTTGCAGAACCGAGATCAGCTCATCATTTCGAGGCACAGCGTAGATGCGGAAATCTTGTCCGCCGAGAAGCGCGGCCACGTAGCAAATCTTTGCTCCCGTGATGCCCATGTACCACTGCACCTGCGTCTCGTAGTATTCGGGAATGACGTGCTCTGTGACGATTTCGCCGCGGATGATTTCGTATTCCTGCGTGTCGCCCCACGCGCCCGCAATGAAGGCCGAAGCCGTCTTACATTCGAGGATGGCGTCGGTTGTGAGCATCCGGCCTGTTTCGGCTTGTTTGGCTTCGTCGAGCACGCGCACATTGCCGGAAATTTCAGGATTGACTACGGCGCGGTCGATGTTTGCCATCATCCACGGTTCTTTGGGGTTGCAGAGCTGTTTGTTGACTCGCTGCACCTTCATGCCGGTGCGCTTCTGGAATTCCTTTGCAACCAGGTCTTCGAGTTGTGACCCCCAGTAGGCGGCTTGCGATTGCGAGTCATCGACATCTTCGTCTGTTTTTGAGAAGTAAACGTCAAGCGGGGTGCGGTAGCGGGAAAGACCGAAAATAGCGGCAACGTCGCTACCGCCAATGCCTTGCTGTCGGCCCTTGAGCCATTCGATTCTGTCTTGTGTCATTTTGTTTGGGTTAATAAAAAAGCCGCCCTTTCGAGGCGGCTGTGTTGGTTAAGAAATGGTTATTGAGCGACTATCGCGTTAGGTCTCGGCGTTCGCTTGAAATTGAGGATGTCATCCACAGGAAAGCCGACCTTTGCAAGCTGCCGCTCGAGGTTGATAAGGTTTATAGAGGTGCGTATCTCGTGAAAGCGACCGGCTAGTGGCGAGTCAACCAGTTGCAGGAAGCGATAGAACCTTTCGTAATACTCGCCAAAGACATAGCGTTCATAGTAAACGCGCAGTCGCAAAGCTTCGCAGAATTCAGTCGGAACAAGGACTCCGTGGTTTGTTTCAGGTTCCTGTTTAGGCTCGGGTTCAGGTACTTCCGGCGTTCTGAGATCAACCGTGCAAATGAACTCAATGGCGTCATCGAACTTGTCACGCGGAATGTTTGTGTATTTCGTGACTTGATAGCGGGCCTTGAGTGCGCGGTAGATCGTCTGATACTTGGCACCGTCTCGCTTGGCTCTCATGGCGACCTTGCTCATGATTGCGTAAGCCTGCTGCTCGGTGAGCGTCGGTGCCGGTAGCTGCGCTTGCGCGGGGCATTCGTAGCGACCCTGCTTGCGTATGGCGGGCAGAACCTCGTTTGTGACCCAGCGTTTGAAGCGTTTGGCGCTTTCGAGCTTTGAGCCGAAGATCAGGGCGTAGAGGCCTGACTCGTTGACGCAATTGACCGTCTGCTTGCCGCCGTTGGTTTCGATTTCTTGTTTGCAAATATCTTCGTGATCGACATGGCGTGATAGAGCATCCTTGGCATTTTGATAGCCAAGTGCTACGGCAATATCGATAGCAACAAAGAGAGGTGTTTCGGCGGTCCCTAATGTGCGGACTTGAGAATTCTCGAACGAGAAAATAGCGAGTGCTGTCATTGCTGACTCCTTATCAAGGTTGTTAACCCTGCGACCATCCGCCAAGATGGTGGGCAGGCGTTGCAGGTTGGCGGACCGTGATAAGGAACGGCGCATCTTTCGATGCCCTGCAAGCCTTCCCGTAAGGAGTCTTGCAAAGGGGGTCGTGAAACGCTACCCCCTTTAAAGGGGTATCTAAAACGGTAACCCCCTGCGCATAGCCAATAAAAAAGCCGCATCAAAGTCCGGCGGCTGTGCGCCTTATCATCGGGCCGCCAAGCCCGCGCTTCGATTTAGAAGCAGGGAAAGTATACCCGATTCTCAGGCGCTTGAATCCTCCGTGGATGGGTTAGAGAATTTAACTGTCCTTTTTAAAAACACTAACCACCCACGGAGGAAAATGCGATGTCCGCCACCGCTTTTGCTGCTCTGTTTTCAAATCTTTCGGAGGCTCTATCGTCCCGTCGTCCGTTATACCTGTGTACAGGTGATACACCGGAGCAAGAGAGTCTTTTTCTTGTAATCGAGTTTCGGCTAAGCTCGGCAGGAGTTCTAAGCTGTGTTTGCCAGCCAGTAGACAATGAAGGAAGAGCCAAAAATGAGCCACTACGTCACGCTTTGTTAGTGAGTAGTGAGCAAATACGCGCAGGCGAAGTTCCTCTCTTAGAGCGCGCAACCGTTGAACGACGGTCAGGGACGGATGGGTCAAAATGGTGCCGATTGGTACTTTCGGACTTGGGTACACATTAGACCAAAACCCGTTCTGTGCCACTTTCACCAACTGAGAAAGTCTCAGGTCGTATGCGTCCTGAATTTTGTCTGTTTTGAAAAGCATGGCTGTAATGTGCGGGAAGTAGACGATTGGGTGGCTTGAAATCAAACCACCCCAACCGACTAGTTGTTACTTGGCTTCATCAGCCTTGGGTTCTTCGGCTTTTGCGGCCTTTTTCTTGGCGGCCGCTTTGGTTGCCTTTTCAGCTTCAGCCTTAGCTTTGTCGGCAGCCTGCTTCAGAACGGCCTTGACGTAGGCGGAGCAACGGTCTGCCAGGTCCTTGAACTCGATGGCGGCTTCTTCGATGCGAATGCCGTCATGGGGAGCGGCCAAGCCGTTTGCGGCCTCCAGCGAGAGTTCGATGATCTCTTTCGAAAGGCGGCTCATATCGCGTGCTGCGCGACCAACCGACTCCGGATTGATAACTGCGTAAGTCATGGGATTCTCCAAAAAAGAAAGCCACCCTTGAAAGAGTGGCCGGATTGATGTTGATGTGGTTAACCGAGGTCAACCGTAAGAATTCGGTACACGGCCCATGTTATGAGAGCGAATCCGCTACCTATGCCGATTGAACACAAGGCGTAAAACTTGACCTTTTTGATGATTGCGTCGGTTTTTTTCATGGAATCTCTCAGCTGTCGGCCTCGATTCCACTTCTCCATTGCGATGTCCATTTCGAGAGCCTTATAAGAAAAAAGCCCTGTCAAGGAAAACTGCGCGTCTGATAGCTTGGGGATCAGTACGTGCAGAAGGGGGAGTTTGCAGAAGTAGGAACCTTGACAGGGCGGAAAGGGGAAGCCCCCACCTCCGAAAGGAGGCAGGGGCCACAGCAAAACAAGCGCTAGAAGCGCTGTGACAAGCCCAACCTTTCCTTGCGCTCTTCATTAGGGAGCGGTCGTACTGGGATAGGGCGCATAAGAAGACCCCGCCGGTTGCGCATCACTTTGGTCAACGAGTCTGCGTTGGCTTGCGCACTGCCGCGGCTAACTCTGCAAAGGCTAAGCGTGCGGGGTCGATGGAAAGAATTATGTTCGAGTGTCTGGATGACTTTTGGCTGTTTTTTCCGAGTTTGATCTCTCCCGCCCGCTCGCACCCAAACATCTAACAGCCAAAAAAACGAGCGGACGGGAGAGAAAAAGGGTGAGGCCGCAAGAACTAACGCACGTGGGGAACTTTGGCGAGCGACCGGATGCGCTGGCAAGGATAACGGCCTCGTTAAAGGGGTAGCTTATTGGTCAAGTTGTGGAGCTTGACCAGCTCGGCTTCTGTGAGATGACCTTTTTCCAACGCGGAAGCAATTGCCTTTGAAGTCTCTTCCGTAGGTAGGTTCTCTAGGAGAGCGTTCAGAAATTTGTAGGTCAGAATAATGTGTTCTTTGGCTTCGTCAACAAGGTCATTTTCATTCGTCGCTTTCGCTTTCATCCTCCTCCTCCGGTTCTTCCTCATCAAGCTCTTCGAGCCGACTGTCAAGCTCGAAAAGTCGATCAGAGGCTTCCTTTAGATCGGTAGCGGCTCCGTAGATCGTGGTGTTGTTTCGATTCAGACCGCGAAGCCCCCAGAAGATGTTGTCAACTTCTTCGAGAGCCTCTTCTTTGGCCTTTTCAATTTCGTCACGAGTCATTGGGTGTCCTTTTCTGTGAAGTTGTGGCAATCAGGTATGGCCGCTCAGTGCTCGATGTGTTGTGGATTCCGGAGGTAAGCACCAAACGGCCATGCCTGATGGTCAGGGAAGCCTGAAAAGCCGTGAAAATTTGTCACGGGTTCAGGCTTCAGTCAGTCAGCGCAGCACCGCAGTCAAATGGACTCTGTTTCACGGGCTTATGGCTCTCAGGGCCTCTGCGCGTACGTCCGGGGGTTACCCGTCCGCTCTGGCCGCCGTTATGCCCCACGGCGGCAAACAGGGAAGAACTAGAGGGGCTGTCAAACCCTTTTTTCTGCTACCGTCGCGAGGGTGTGTGCATACGATTTCATTGCTGGAAAGAAGAACGTCGGTAGCAGAAAGAAGGATTCGCAAGCCCTTTTGACTGACGTCGCCTGTTGCCTAAGGCGGCACATCGCACGTGTTCGAAAATGAAGGAAAGTGGCGGCGTCAGTCAGAAGGACTCTCAAAGCCTTTTGTCTACTGCCCGGGCGGAGACCCCTAACGATTCAGAGGCGTAGGCGGAAGATTCCGGGCAGTAGGCAGAAGGCATTGCCTTCTTTTGATGTCAGGGCAGTGGCGGTAGCTCCGTCAGAAAGGCCAGAAAGAGGCCGCATCCGATGATCGTTAACGACGCCACAAAGAGACCCAGGCGGGAGTCGCCTTCGACGTCTTGCATGAGCCAGTCTTTGAATCTGTTCAGCATTTCTTGGACTCCTGCGGTTGGACGTTTTCGATCTCTTTGTTGAGGAGGCTCACCAAAGCAGCGGAAAACTGCTGCACGTCTTCGATGAGTCGCTGGCACTTCTGCGGGCCGAGAGCCTTTGCTTCGACCACTGCCATGCAGCGCTTGGCCAGAAGAGCGGCCACGTCGCGGGTGGTTAGATTGAGTTCTGTGTTCGTCATGTCTTGTGCCTTTTTGCGAGGCTCCGTGGGATGATTAGAGGTGTCGGAAGAGGTAAGGAAACCGACTTTCCCTAACCATCCCTTGGAGATTTCTTGTGGGTTCAACTAGTCAGTTCTTTGTCTAGCAGCCCCAATCGGCTGAATAGGTTTCGTCATCCTCGTTGCCGATCGGCTCGCCATACACAACGTGCAGCTCTCGGCTCGCCTTACGAAGCAACTTGACTCTCTTTTCGATCGTGTCGAGTGTGTCCAAGAACTGAAGGTCTCCATCGGGAGTCGTCTTGCCTTCGATGATTTCGTCCGGAAGGCATCGGAGGCACAAGTTGATTTCGGTCTGAATGAGCGTTAACTGCTGCTCGAATACTTTCTTGGACACGATCAAGGCCAAACTCCCCGTAAAGGTGACCTTGCCTTTGCCTTCGACGAACATTTCGCGTGACATCTCGATCTCCTTACTCGTCGGCCTTTTCTTCAGCAATCAATGCTTCGATTTCCGCCTTGTTCTGACGCCACCAGTCGGCACCCCACTCTTCAGGCGTTTCGCCTTCGACTTCGATTTCGTCCGTCCAGTACCAGGGGCAGCACCAGGGGTTGGGCGTTTGGTCGCCCATGACGCCGCCGGCGTTTTCCCAGCCTTCGATGAAGGCTTTCTGCTGTTCTTCGGTGAGGGTCTTGGGGGTGAGGGTTTTGGCTGTCATTTGTGGGGTTCCTTTTTTTGTTAACTTAAGGAGTCAAAAGACATCACTTAGGTTTCGTGAGCCTCACTTTAACCTAGGTAAACATAAAAGTCAACACAGGTAACAGAAAAAGCCACTTGGGTAAATTTGCAGACGACAAAAAAAGCCGCTGGTTGGGCGGCTTTGTGTTAACGAAAATTAGTGTTGTAGGCGACTAGAGGTCTTGCAATTTCATGTTCTTAACAACACGGCCAAGAACCCTGATCTCGATCTGCCCGTCTGTACTGAGTTCGATGTCGCGGTACGCTTTATTGGTGCTAACAAGAGCAATTTTTCTGCCAACCATGCGTTGGATTCTTTTGATAAAAACCTCGCCATCAACAAGCAGCAGGTATATGCCGTCTCTAAAGTTGATATTGTCGGAGATGTCAACAAAGACCACATCACCATCCTCAATTTCTGGCGACATTGAATCTCCGTCGGCCATAACCATTTTGATTGTTTTTGAGTTGTAGAAGGCAAAGTTGCGGCGGAACCATTCTGATGTAACCAGAATTTTTTTTATGGCGGGATAGTCCTCAAAATTGAGATTTCCGGGCCCGCAAGAAGCTTTCATATCTAAGAGTTCAAGTTCGACACAGCTCGAGCTTGTAAGCTCCATTTCGCCCTGCCCCTGCATGAGCCACTCGGGACGAACCTGTAGGTAACCCGCAACACGAATCACATCATCGTATTTGGGTTGGAGTGTTACTCCATCTATCCATTTTTTGACGGCTGCTCCGCTTAATCCGACTTTTCTTGTGATGTCAGCTGCTATCAGCCCTCTCTTTTTCATTGCGATCTTTAAACGATCATTCCACGTAGTCATGGTGACTTCCTCGCTGTCAATTATTAACCGAGGTTAGCCCCGCGTGATTTTTGTTGGGTTGTCGTGTATATTAACCTACGTCAGTTTTTATGTGAAAATTATTTACCTAGGAGATTTTTCCAGTGAACGACTATCGCAAGAAAGCTTTTGTGGAGCTATCTCAAAGCTTCCCGTCGCTGGCTGCGATGGCGCGGCACTTCGGCGTCAGCGCTCCAGCAATGGCGAAATGGAAGAAGTTCGGCGTTCCTCTGGCACGCGTCCCTTACTTGATGTTGCGCTACCCGAAGCTGAAGGCATGGGAAGGCTTACCCAAACGGGTTTAGTAAGTGGTTGGCCAAACGGCACTAAAAACGGCATAGGATTTTTATGCGTGACTATGGAATTGTCAGTCCTCGCTTCTGGATAGGCGAGACAGGGCGTAAACTTAGAAAGCTGCCTGACGCGCAGCGCATCGCCATGTATCTTCTCACCGCTCCCATGGCGGACATGACGGGCGTTTTTTATTGCCCGGTGGCGACCATTCTCAACGATGTCGGAGCGCCTTGTGAGCCTCTGGAAGCCCCTCTGAAGGGTCTAGAAAGGGGCTATGAAGGGGCTCCGAAGGGGCTTATAAGGGCCTCCGAAGGCCCTTCCAAGGGGCTTCCAAGCCCCTCCGAAGGGGCTTATAAGGGCCTTCAAAGGGGCTTCGAAGGGGCTTCCGCCCCCCTTGCAAGGGGCTTCCAAGGGGCTTCGAAGGGGTACGAACCCCCTTTGGAGGGGCATCAAAGGGCCTTGGAAGGGGTAAAACGGGCACTTTTGGCCCTCCAAGCGCTCGGTTTTTGTTACTACGACTTTGAGAGCGAGTACGTCTTTGTAATAGAGATGGCTCGTTGGCAAATTGCGCCCAAATTGAAGGCGTCTGACAACCGCGCAAAGGGGCTTCGCAAGATCGTCGAAAACCTTCCAAACCCAATGCGGGCGCGGTTTATAGCGCGATACAACGAAGATTTTTCTCTCGGCTTCGACGAAAAAGAAGTCGAAAAAATGCTGTCTGAAAGCAAGCCCCTTGCAAGCCCCTTCGAAGGCCCTTGGGAGGCCCTCCGAAGCCAAGATCAAGAACAAGATCAAGAACAAGAACAAGATATATCTTCGAGAGTTTCTAACGAAACTCTCTCGTCCGCTAACGCGAACGCGAGCGAGTCGGCTGAAGAAAACCAGACGGACCTTTTTGACTCCATCGAAGAGCCGCGGCACAACTTGGCGGAACAAAGCGACGCACATCCCGCTGAAACCTCTGTCAGCGCAAGGGGTGAAGCCGCGGCAACGGTGGGCCGAACCCCTGCGCCCAAAAATGGTCAAACCGAGTCGAAACCATTGTCCGGCTTGGAAAACCACCCTGCGCCCAAGGTGGCCCCGAACCCTGCCGATGCGCACCCTGAAATCGCATCGGAAACCCCGCAAATTGGGGAAAGTGACCCTGCCGATGCGCCGGCCCTAAAGTCAGCCAAGCGCAACTCGCCCGTTCCGTACCAGAAGGTTGTGGACCTTTACAACGCCAAGTGCACGCCTGCTCTTGCCGCCGCCCGCTTGACCGACAAGCGCAAGGATGACATCCGCAAGCGTTGGCACGAAATGCAGGAATACACCGGAGCCAAGACCGAGGAAGAAACGCTTGAAGCTTTTGGAACCCTTTTTGACCGCGTTGCACACAGCGACTACCTCAAGGGACTCGTCAATGGTTTCAAAGCGGATTTTCCGTGGCTGATGCAACGTGAGAAGTTCGAGTATGTCCTCGGAGGCCGCTACGACAACCGACAACATGCCGCCATTGCACGAAACAGCGCAGGGGGTACGTCACCCTTACCCGCCCACCTTAACCCGTGTCAGCGCTTCAATGAGGCTTATTACGCCGACGCGAAGAAACCGGATGGAACTACCGATTGGGGAATCTGATGATGCAAACTGGATTTCAATCGCTCGCAGAGATTGTCGTGAGCGGATTGGCTTATCGCGACGAGGAACGGTGCTGCCTTCAGCATGGCCCCTATGTCGCACGAGTGGTTTTTGCTGCGGGCAAGAAGGTTTCGGACGGCATTTGCCCCGTCTGCCAGCGTCTCAAGGAAGAGGCTGAAGCCAAAGAGAAAGCGGCGGAAAAAGCCAGACTCGAGGCAGAAAAGGAACGCAAGCGTCTGGAGACTGCTCTCGGTCGAGCGTGCATCCCTGCGGATTTCAAGGATAAGTCCTTTGAGACCTTCATTGCCGACACGCCTGAGCTCAAGGATGCGCTTGCGCTCGCAAAGCGTTTCGTAAAGGGTTGGACAAAGGCTTGCGAAGGCGGCTACGGATTGCTTTTTTACGGCAACCCAGGTACCGGTAAATCGCACTTGGCGATTTCGATTCTCAAGGCTCTGCTGCCACAGGTGACCGGGCTCTACACCCGTGTGCCGGACATGATCGGGTACATCCGCGCTCAGTGGCGACCTGATGGCGAGACAAGCTCTTACGCCGCCATCCGCCGCTACGTTGATCTTGATTTGCTGGTACTCGACGAACTCGGGGTGCAGTCCGGCTCGATCAACGAACAAACGTTGCTCTTCGAGGTGATTGACGCCCGCTTGTCCGAAAACCGCCCGACGATCTTTCTTTCCAACCTCAAGCCCAAGAATCTGGCCCCGATCATCGGGGAGCGCCTTGTGGACCGGATTAAGGGTAAGTGCGTCCCGCAGCAGTTTTCCGGTGAGTCGCGCCGCAAGCCTCTGACCGCAGATGTTTTTGGAGAAGCGGCATGAAGATCGCCCGCAGAAAGTTCCCGTACCGGTCTGAAGAGTACGCGCCGTTTGAGTTCCGTTTTTCTCGGGTGCGAACCCGCACGTCCATCAGAAAAGCGCACAACGGACGAGTGATTTTTATCTGTTTCTATCGCCGTGGCGAAATGAGACAACGTAAGGGATACCTCGTCGTCAATCACAAAGGTGCGTTTCTGTGGGATGACTTTGGTGAATGGGGCGAAATGTGGATTCCTGCCAAAAGCGTGGCTGGCTGGGCATACGTGATCGATGATGGATATTCCAGACGGAAAGCGAAAAAGGAAAGCCAAGAGATTGCTGATTACTACCCAATTGATCGCCGACGCGAGCGCCGTCAAAGACGAAAGGAGGCGGCATGATCTACGACAACATTTCTTTGCAGCGCTACATCAACAAGGCACTGGTGGGCGATCTTCAGGCTGCTGTTTATGTGGCTCAGTTGTGCACCGGTTCGATGCAGAAAGCTGTCGATTTCATGAACGCTGACCGTTCGAAAATCGAGGATGCAAGGGATGTCAGACAGCTTGCCAATTATTTCTCGGTGGCCGCCAATCAGATTGCGGAAATGATCGAGGAGAAGTGCCGGGAGGCGAAATGACGTGGAAGGACCTCAACAAAAAGCGCCTGTTGATCTCTATTGCGATCGTAGTAGTGCTGATGCCGCTTGCGATTCGCGTAGCAATGCTTGTTCCGACGCCTTCTGAACTCCTTTCGGAGAGTGCCCGGCAAACCATTGCTGGCGTGTGCTTGCTTTTGATGTTGGTTCTGGTGTTTGGCTTCGTTGTCGCGCAGTGTTACTTGGCACTTGAGCACATCGAAACGACGTGGAAAGACAGAAAGAAGCTCTCTGTGCAAAACCGAGCAAGCAAATTTGAAGGGGGTACGTATGTACAAGGTGAAAAACAAGGTGGAAATTGACTTCTATGACGCGCAAATCCTCTGCGGCGCAGTCGCCGATTTGCTTTTCGTCAACGAGAAAAGCGGTCGCATCATCCGCAGAGACCATGAGCGAATTGAAGAGGTCCGAAAACGGCTTTGGGATGCAATCGAGAAGGTACGCGAAGAGTGGGTGAATGCACGTTATGAAGAAATTATGGAGAACCGTCGTGAGCGCGTTTAGCTGGGCTTGGTTCTGGTTCGGAGCATGGCTCGTCATGGCGGTGCTCTTCTGGTTGAAAAAGTAGGAAAAGACAATGCGGAAACTTGAAAAGATCGATTTCAGCGAAGCGCTTTCCATGCTTCGCCTTGACCCCATGCATAGAGCGATTCGTCGTGCCTGTTGGCCGACTCTGAATTTTGTTCTCGGTTTTGTGCCGGGGATTGGTGGCATGCCCGAAATGCCCGGCTTCGGACCGATGTTGGTCATTGTTGAAAAGATCGATGCTCCTCAAGACGGACACAAGTCGTTCTGGACTCCCAGTAACGATGATCTTTTTGCCTCCGACTGGGAGATGCATGAGATTGACGACTGAAACTGGACTGAAGCACATGAAAAAGTACCGAAGCCTTGCCGAAGTCATCGCCCAAAACTGGCGCTGGATTTGGAAAAACACGCGGATGCTCGTTCGTATCGAGGGGCATGATCTGATCGTGGAGCGAATGCTCACCACGTTTTTGGCCGAATCGCGCATTTCTACTTGGGTTTTCGACTCGAGCGAAGCCGACGGCAGCGGGGCCGACTCGGACTGCCTAAAGGTCTTGATGCACACGACTTCGCGCATCAGCGAAGGCTGGCAAAAAGAAGAAGAGTTCGTCGAAATGGCTCGACGAGCTTGGTTTGTCAGCCACATGGACCCGGATGCAAAGATCGAGACGGCCTCGATCAAAGAGCGCTTCATGGAGGATTGCCATGTCTGAATTTATGCCGGTTCTGTCGGACTTGATTTTGTCGTTTGCCGTCTGCCTTCAGATTTGGCGCATGAACGCGCTTCAAAAGTGCATCCAGGAATGGGACGACAAGATGAGACAGAAGAGTTGGGAAATCAATCTTTATCGACCGATTCTGAAGGTGCAAAAGTCTGAACAAAAGAAGGCTGATGAGCACGACATCCGTTTGGAGGGCAATGCATGAATCGCAATCGCCTTAGAACAGCCTGTATTGGTTCGGCAGCAATCCTGATCGGGATTAATAGCGGCGCATGGATCAGCGCGCTTGTTCCGGAAGAAGTTCGAATGCTCTGGGGAAAGGCACTGGCTACGGCATTTTTCTTTGTCTGTTCTGCTGTGTGCATTTACATCCTTCTGGAGTTGTGGGAGGTGTTCAAGGGGCTTAACCAAAAAAGTTCGGACGAGCAAAACAAAGGATAGCGAGACGATTCCCGCGGGCTAAGCCGATTTTTAGTGCTTTTTCCCGGCACCTCTCCGCCGCCCCGCGGGAACCTCTTTTAAAGGAATTCGACGATATGACTTACGACAGACTCGAAGAGATCAAAAGAAAGGGCTACCAAGCCGGTCTCAACGGTGAACGATGCAAGCAGTACACGGAAACTATGGGCAACCGCCAAGAGGTGACTGTTTTCACAGAGGGGTGGGTGTTTGGTAACCGAGAGCGCAATCATCGCATCGAAGAAGAGCGTCGCAGAAAGGAGGCTCAGAAGAAAAATGGGTAAGTCTCAGAGAACCAAGGGTGCTGAAGGAGAGCGAGAACTCTGCAAGGTTTTTGCCGAAACGCTCGGAGTTGATGCTCACCGCAACCTTTCCCAGACGCGAGACGGAGGAACCGACATCGCTTTCGGTCCCTTTCATGTCGAAGTCAAACGCCGCGCAACCATCGGCAACGTTTATGACTGGCTGGAGCAGTCCGAGGCGTCGTGTAATACGCCCGGGCAGATTCCCGTCGTGTGCGCCCGCGCCGACCGAAAAAAGTGGTTTGTCGTTTTGAACATTGAGGATTTCTGCCGGTTGGCCGGCAATGAACTGTAAGGAGTTCCCGGACATGAAGATGCGTAGCCGCCGATTCCACACGCGGGCAAAGTTGCTCCGTCAGATGCAAAAGTCTCAGCCGGTGGATGCCGAAGAAGAGGTTTCAGCCGGACGCCTTGATCCGAGTGCTTTGAACTTCCTGAAAATGCTTGGAAAGGGCGCGAAATTTGTGCCTGTGGGCTCTCAGATCGTGGGGCGCAAAGAGTTGCGTTTTGGTGCCGACAACCGCCGTTAAAAAGGATTACGCACCGTGAGCAAGTCTTCAATGCGTGTTCGTGGCAAGTCGGCCGCATCCATGTCTGTCCGTCAGGAACAAGCGCAGATCGTGAGAACGATCGGCGAAAGAATGCGGCAGGCTAGAGAGCTGTGCAACCTAAGCCAGGCTGAGGCCGCCAAGCGGCTTGGTTACGCTAATTCGTCCAAGCTTTCCAAGGTAGAGCGTGCGAACGATACGCACTCTTTGCCGATCTGGTTGCTGTTGCGTGCCTCCAAAGTCTACGAAGTGAGCATCGACTTTCTGTTTGGTCTGTCCGAGTCGTTTGATCGCAGTTCCCGGATGCGACAGGAACGCGCTGTCTCGTCTTGGCTTTTCGAAGAGTTTCAGAAGCGTCAGACGCAGGATATGTGCGTTCTGCGACAGCTTCATTACAGACTTGAAGGAATGGGGCGAGTGGCCGCAACCATTTTCGAGCAGGTGGATCGCACTTCAGAAGCTTTTGCGCTTTTCCGCAACCGCAACCCTGAATTTGACGAAATGCCCGTCGGAGCGAAATTGGTGAGCCGTATTGAGGCGCTCGAAGCGTCCGTTTCGCAGTTGCGCAACCAAATACGCCAGTTTGACTATGAGTGCAAACGTGCCGCCAATGCCGACAGCCTGCAACCTCAGCTGCCTTTCGAGGAGGGTGAGTGATGTCGGGCAAACTCCTTGAAGGTCAACTCAAGAAGGTTCGCAAGGCATGGGAAATTGACGATCGAAAAGGTTTCTCATGGCTATGCAAGGAAATGAATCTGCCGGTTTCTAGGCAGTATCTGGGAAGAATAGCTAGGGAGCAGGGGTGGAAAAAGGCTACTTTGGTTGCTCCTTTCTCAGGAAACCAGGTTTCAAATGAGGAAACTGTCAAAAAAGAAACCAAAAGCGCAACCAAAAGAGCAACTAAAAACACCGAAGATGCCGATTCTCAAGGCAAATTGACGGAGTTGCAGGCGCGCGAAGACCTTTTTGTTAAGGAATACACCGCAACCTTTAATGCGTCGAAAACTGCGTTAGCTATGGGGGTCACTGTCGGAACCGTCAGGAAAATGCTCAAGCGCGAGTCGGTGCAGGAAAAGATTGCCGAAAGAATGCGCCCGCGAGCCGCGAAACTGGGGGTCGATGCAGATTCGCTCATGGAGATGTGGGCCAAGATTCTCACGTTTGATACCAATGAGATCATGCAGCACAGAAGGCAGTGCTGCCGTTTTTGCTATTCGACCGACGGCAGCCCCATGCTTTCCATGGACGAGTACTACGAAGAAAAGAAAAAGTACGATCGGCGCAGACTCTACAAGCCTGACATGCCCGAGTACCCGCCCTATGAAGGCGAGTGGTGGGATAGGTCTTTGCCTCCGAAAGATGACTGCCCAAATTGCCACGGAGAAGGTGAGCCGTATGTCTGGATTGCAGACACGCGCTACTTGAGCCCCTTTGCCAAGTACATGTACAGCGGCATCAAGATGGTTAAGGGTGAAATCGAAGTCATCATGCTCAACAAAGAGAAGGCCGCCGAAAACCTTGCCAAAGCATTGGGATTGTTCCGCGAAAAGCCCGAAGAGGCGGCCGGCAATTCAGTAACGAACGAAGAGTTGCTGAAGATGTTCGAAGAGCGCATGAGGCAGTCAGCCGAGCGCAACCGCAAGATGTGCGAGGAGCGAGGTCTCGAAGTCGTGGACATCGAGGTGAACGATGGCGACTAAGGATATCTTTGCCGATCCTCGTTACCCAGACTTTGTTGAGAGATACCACGCCGACCCGCTGCGCTTTGCTGTCGAGGTGACGGGACTCATGCCGAGTTTTGACCAGACTCGCCTTCTTCGAGCAATCATGACGAAAAATGCAAAGGTGAGTGTGGTGTCCGGAACGGGCACCGGCAAAACTTTTGCATTTGCCCGCATCGCTCTGTGGCACTTGTTGTGCTTTCCGATGGCGTACTACGAAGGCAAATTTGAGATTGGTTCGAACACGTACATCGGTGCACCGATGATCCAGCAGGTGGGCGACGGTATTTGGAAGGAAATGAACGACACGCTCCTGCAAATCGCAAACGGGCCGCACGCATGGCTACTCGAATACTTCGAGATCAAAAAAACGCGTGTGGAAATGAAGGGATACAGTGATCAGTGGTTCATTACGCAAATTGCCATGAAGAAGGGCGAGTCGGTCGGCATTGCCGGTAAACACCGATACTGGCAGATGGTGATCGTTGACGAAGCGGCGGGCGTGCCCGATGAGCACTTCAAAGTGATCAACGGTACGCAGACGCAGCCGGGAAACCGCACGCTGCTGGCTTCGCAGGGCATCAAAAACACGGGCTTTTTCTACGACACTCACCATCGACTGTCCAAAGAGAAGGGTGGCCCTTGGGTGGCGCTGCGATTTAACTCAGAGTATTCGCCTTTCGTCACCACAGAATGGCTCAAGGAGCGCGAGATTGAAAGCGGCGGCCGCAACACGGTGGAATACAAAATCCGTGTGCTCGGGCTTTTTGCGCAGGATTCGAGCAATTACCTGCTTACCCGCGATGAGATCGAATCTGTGTTTGATCGCGGCAAGATCATCGAGGACGAAGAAGCCTACGGTTACTTTGTGCTCTCGGACGTGGCACTCGGCGAACTGCGAGACGAAAGTGTGGTGTGGGTCGCTCGCGTAGTGGGTTCTGGAGACTTTGGTGTGGATGCAATGCGCGTGGAATTCGTGGCATTGCCCATTTGCTCGAACGAAAAGAACGAATTGGACCTTACCGGCGATTTGATTGACATTACTAGAAAAAGATCAAACGCAACTCTTGCCGTCGACTATGGCGGTATCGGTGCGTCAGTCTGCAAGAGCATCGAGCGAAACGACAACTCTGTACCGCTGTTCAAGATCGTGTGGGGCAAGCCGTGCTTTAAAAACGAGTATCGGACTCGATACTACAACCAGCGAGCCTGCGCGATGGTGCGTTTCAGGGATGCCGTCCGACAGGGCCGCGTCTCAGTCACGGCCAATCTGGATATGCGCACGCGTGAAAAGATCATCGACCAAGGATCGCGCTTGCCTTACCACTTTTCCGAAACGGGCGGCCTCCGATACGCCATGGAAAAGAAAGAGGATATGCGCAAGCAGGGCATCAAGTCGCCTGACTTGATTGATGCCATGGCCTTTGCCTTCATGGAAGGATTGACGTATATGCCGGCAGACGAAGGGCCGGAGAAAAACGACAGCTCCAGCGCGCAGAAGGCGCTCCGATATGCCAGAAGCGCCTTCAAAGACGTGTGAGAGTTCGGAAAATGCGGCGGGGGCGCGGCAACGGCAACCGCTACCATGAATTGATCAGAGTCAATTTTCTGGATGGGTTGTTTTTGAAATGCAGACCTCCGTTATTAAGTACAACTTGCGCGAGCGCGGGCGCATCTTTCGCGGACAGCCGCGCAATTTCAATATTGCCGCCGTTGTAAACGCCATTAACTCGGACGAGTGCCAGGAAAAGGTGCGCAACCGAGATATGCTGGGCTTCTACGGCCATTGGCCGCGAATCAAGTTCGGCATGAATCCGCGAGAAGGTGGCCTTGAGAAGGGACGCCCGGCTTTTGTTGAGCCTGCAATTGTGACCACCATGCTCAAGGCGTACCCGGACGGGACTATCGAGCATCAGGAAGAGTTTCTGGACACTGACAGCGGCAAACTGGCCGCGAAGCTCTACAAAAGTCGCGTGGGCGGCTTCAGTTCCGTCATCGGCAATTCCAAGGTGGAATTCTTTGGCTTTGACTATGTGAACGAGCCGAACTACTCAACCAACCGCGGGTATGCGCTCGACAGCGTCGATATGACCGAAGACGAAATTGAGGCCGCAATCTACGGTGAGTCCATTCGCGGGATTATGACGTTGCTCGATAGTGCCGAAGATCAGATCAAGTTGTCTAACGAAACCATCGAAAGCCTCAAGCAGGAAAACGCCCAGTTGGTCGATATGCTCGCAGCCAAGGGACTTGATGCGGGGGCGATCTACAAAGACGGCATTCCGCCTTACCGCGCAAGCATGGATGCAGTAGAGCGGTTGCTTGATGACGTGCAGAGTTTCCATGCCATTGAAAAGCTCCCGATGGTGCAGGAACCGAAGGAGGTTGTGAACCTGGACCCGCTCGCGCAGCGGCTTTTGCGTCGTTACTAATTAAGGAACGTCCATGTTTGAGCCGGTCAAATTAGCGGTTAGCGGCTTTATGTACCGCTACTTTCAGTCGATTGCTCCGACCACGCCGCAGATGCGCCACTACTTGCAGAGGCCGTTTAAGTCGTCCGTTCTGTGGGCTCCCACGCGCATGATCGACAAAGTTGAAGAGCAGTTCGGCAAATATCTGCGCGTTGACAATGAAGAGCCGACTAGCCCGCACAAGCTCCCGGTCATCATTGTGGCTATGGCACGTGACTACTCTCCGACCGGGCGCGACTACGGGCGTCAGATTGCCGATGCCCGTTTTGTCATCATCAAGGGAGACCCGAAGGAACGAGCCTTCAAGCTTAAGACGATCTCCGGCGACATCCGCGTGCAGGTGGCCTTTTTTGCGCGCGAAGAGCCTACGTGCAAGTCTCTGGCCGCGCAGTTCTTGCTCTACCTCGACGAGACTCCGAACCGGCGATTCACTGCGTTTTATCCGTTTGCGGGACTCAACACAAAGTGGCCCGTGCAGATTGAAGCACCGGACTCGCCGGCCATGAACATCGACACCGGTGTGAAAGACCTCAACATTCTCACGGTTGACCTCAACCTCAAAGTGACCACGCCGCTTTTTATTGCACCTAAGGAAGGCGAAGAGAACGATGGCAAGGGCGTTGTTGGCACCGATGATCCGCCCGGTTTTCCGCTTGTCCAAAACGTGTCGATTGATGGCTACATCGACAGCACTCTCGTTTTTGAAAAGGACATCCCGTAATGGACGAAGCAGTTGCAAAGATTCAAGCGACGATTTCCGGTTACTCAGGCCGGCCGTGTTCTTTGCTTTCCATCTACGACAAAGAGCACAGAATCATTGTCATCTCAAAGATTGCCCCCTACCGAGACAAGCCAGTTGACGGAGCCTCCGTCATTACGAATGTCCCGAACATTCAGCGGGATGCTTTTTTTGCTGAATCCGACATGAAAGAGGCGATCCAGCACTTCAAAACTTTGCACGGCATGGTCTCGGAGGATGGAGAACCCGGACTCATCTTTGATGATGGGGTCGGACGCGCAGACCCGACCAGTTCGATTGAGTCCGACGGCATCGACACTTCAGGCGAAAAGTTTCGAATCGCCTCAAGCGTGAGCAATGAGCAGGTTGCTGTGCTGGCGACCTGCCTCTTCGTGAAGAAGATGGATCAGACGGACAACGACATTGCCCTGATCGAAGGCGTAAATGAAGCCTACGACAAGATCATCCGCGGCTGGATCGTAACCGTTTAACGGAGCACACCAATGGCTGGAACAGATCAGGATACCCGGGCGGCCGCCGCTTTTTGGCGAGAGATTCGGCGATTTGCAGACTCTGCACGCCCGTGGACGACAAACGCCGTTTACTACGAAATCAAGCCGGACGAAGCGCACGATCCTTCTTTGGTTTCGCGTCGCGTTTATGGTCGCCGTGACGAATTCATGGCGGTCATGGCTGCCGCAGGAATTGACAATGTGGACCAGGCTTTGCCGCAGAAGCGAATCGTGCTGCCCGACGAAGGCGCACTTTTGCGCATCAAGCGGCAGACGGGCTTTGAGTCGCGCTCCGACTACCGCGAAGATTTCGCACCGACATGGAGTACCGAGTAAGCCATGGCAACACCCGGAAGCGATTGGCTCGGCAAACTGCGAGGACACGTCAAAGAGGCCAAGGCGCGTTTTTCGCGTGACGCGCGCGAGCGAGAAGAAGCCGGCAGACAGCCGCAGGATCGAAACATCATTCTTACCGAACGCGAGGTAAGAGGGGAGTGGGATGCAAGCCGTGTCTTGATGACCACTCTAAACGGACAGGTTCGACCGATCACGGCTGATGATCTGGCCGCTTTTCGTCAGAACATGCGTGTGGCGCAAAGGCGTTTTGGCGGCAAGTCCGGTATTACGCCGCGACAGATCATCGACATGGCGTCATCCACGCCGCTTCGATATCTGGACCCGACTTCAAAGTTTGACAGCGACATCGATAAGGCGCGCAGAGAGATCACCTACGCGATGCCGGTGTCAGCAATCAACGGCGAAGTGCGCTTTATCACCAATGCCGGTCCAAACTCCAAGGTGAGCCGACACCATGTAACCGTCAAACTGTTGGAGTTCGACACCGCGGCGGCGAGATTGGCCGCTACAGCCACAAAGGACAAAAAGGCGGCCGAAAAGGTGGCCCGTTGGTTGCGAAAGCAAAAGGTGGCCTTTGATTGCGACTGTGAGCGCCACCGCTACTTTTTCCGCTACGTCGCAACGATCGGCGGATTCGCTGCGGGCCGTCAGGAAACGGGCTATCCGAAGATCAGAAACCCGAAATTACATGGCGTGGCCTGCAAGCACGTTTTGCGAACGATGACGGAGCTTGAGAGTTCCGGTCGAGTGCTTGGATTTCTGACGCGGTTGCTTGAGAACACCAGCGAATACAAATCTCGCCTGACGATCAAGCAAAAAGAGGCCGAGCAGGAACTCGAAAAGAAGCGCCGTCCGACCGCGATCAAAACGAGCGAACAGAGAAAGGCCGAGGCGCAAAAGCGGCGCGACGTAGCCGCCGCAAAGCGTGCGCTTCAGCAAAAGGACAAGGAAAAGAAGGTCAAAAAGGTCGAGCCGGGCGGCAGTGAAAAACGACTGAAGCAGAGCCGAAAAGAACTACAGGCGCTTATGAAGCGATTCAATCTAACCCCGGAACAAATCATCGAAATGTTGGGCAAACAGTAAGGAAAGCGGCGAAATGATCGAGAAGGTGGCAGAACAAATCAACGCGATGACCCGAAATGTGGTCATTCGCCATCCGAACACCATGAATTGTCTGGTCTATGGGCAAAAAATCTTGCGCAAAGAGGCCGAAGAGTACGCGGGCATCCCAACGATGGGCGGCATGGGTGTGATGGATGAGGATGATGAGGTCGATTACGAATACGTCTACAAAGGCGATGGCTACGCTTTGCCGGTCGATCAGTTCTCGCCTGCGCCCATGATGGACCGTAACGATGCGAACACAGGGCCGGAAGACGAATTCAGGTTTTTGATCATTCCACGCGCCAACAGCGGCGAAGAGGATTTCTTTGAGCTTTCGACGCACGATGTTGTCATGCTGCTCTTGGGGATGCCAGAGGATGTTGAAACCTGCCCGAAGCTTGCATTCGAAGTAGTCGGCCGCGAAACCACAACGAACGTCCCGCCGTTCAATATCCGCTATGTCTGCAACCGCCGCGACGACCTGCACATCAAGCAGGGCGGTGAGCTATTGCATCCATGAAGGAGCTTTTTTCTTTGACTGTTTGCGCTACAATGCTGTTAAACGAAAGTCTGAGGCAAATGAGGAGCTCCGAAGTTTCGTGGCAACACTAGAGCATACCGACTCGGACCGTAGGGCGCCATCCCAAAATTCAAGCCGCCACGCTTGGGTGATGTGAGGGGTGGCGTTTTTATTTGTGCACTAGACAACTATTTTGACCGAATCCCCGTCTGCCACAAATTTGCCTTTAAGTTGTTTCATTCTCCCCTTGAACGTACCGCTGCCTTTGACGTTCATCTGGTAAAGCTGATCTGAGGCTTTACCATTCCCTACTGCCTTCGGAAACATTAAAACAGCAACGGCAGGGAATCTGCTTCCATCCTCTGCATCAAGCACCTGAAGCGCATAAGCGAACTTAGCACCTGCATGAGCGTGACCATCCGAATCAACGTATCGTGTTACTTTCCCATGCGCAAGTATCGGGCCGGTTTGAGAAAGAGCAATCAAAATTTTGCGAGCCACAGCAACACGATCTTCTTGACTGGCTCCCTTCATTGCTCTGATTGTTTGAAACGGTTCCTGCGCAAGATTGTTGTATATCTTTACCTCTCTGGTCTCAGTTTCGCCGTTTTCAAGCGGGATGGTGACAGAAAATGCTTTTGATTTGAGGTTCAGGCGAACATAATCTCGCAAAACTTCAGCGATATTGTCTCCATTTTCTAGTCTCGAAAAATAAGGTTGCAGAAATTCATAAGCGACAGAGTCAAAGATCACCTCTTCGCTGTCAACGGCGTAGAGATGAGTTCTTAACGCACGTTCAAGTTCAATTCCCATGGCTGATCACATCCAAAAGTTGAAAAACAAGATGTGATTAGTTTCCATTACGCCCGTATTGCACCTTGCCTCTTTTTTCCGACTCAGAGGGGGTATCAAACTCGGAAAAATCAACGGAAAGGCACTTCGGACACCTTTGAAAATTGAAATGTCGGCTGACAAAGCCGTGATTTTCGTTAATTTTTCAAAGGAAGATATTTCCATGCCTATCCAACAGGATGTTTTCAAGCGTTCCACGGCTGAAGTAGGTGATTTCGTAAAGGGCCTGCGCGAAAATTCCAAGCGCGACGGTACTTTCGACTCCGCCGCCGCTCAGGACTACGTTTCGACCGCTCTCAATCAGAACACCGGCGTGAAGGTGCCTCAGGAGCTTCAGATTGTTCTTGACGAAGCCAAGGAAGACCTTCAGAAGAATCAAATCATTCGCGCTGTGCTCGATAGCTGTGACGGTTATCGAGAAGCCCACGGTGTGGATGCCCCGGCAGACATTGTTGAACAGGCTCTGCACAACGCTTACGCAACCACGAACTACGCCAAGAAGCAGTATTCGCTTGATAGCGCGGACAACCTGCACCATGATCAGTTGTCCTTACAGCCGAACCGCGCGGTTGTTTCCATCATCTCCACGATTGTGGAAGCCTGCCCGTTTGCTCACTATCTGCCGGCAGACATTGGTTCGAACGAAGCCCGCCTTGCGATTCTGTCTCACCAGGCCGGCGATAAGTTCGGTGGCTACAAAGCCAACGATCTGATTGATGGCATTAATTCCGGCGAGCCCTACATGCTCTCCAGCCGACTGCATACGGCAATGCCGAATGGCTCCGGTGTAGTCACCGGCAAGATCACTGCCGTGCAGACCGATGCCGATCATTGCGACCAGTCCGCCGGAGACCTCAAGCTTCTGCGCGGCCGCGCCGTTGTTTACATTGATGGTCGCATTGCTGCCGTCGAAACGCCCACGACGACCGGCTCCGGCAACTCGCCGATTTCCGGCACGATCACGATTGGCGACACGAGCTACAGCATCACCGGCAACATCAACACCGATACCGGTGCCTATACGCTGAACACGTCGCCTGCTTTGCCGCAGACCGTACCGGTCGCGGTTGAAGGCTTTATCGACTTCGAACGTGCCGGCGAACTCACGCCGACCATCATCACTCATGTGGACACGTTCGCGCTCTATGCGAAGTCCGCTCGCGCACGCACGCACCTGTCGATCGACTCCCGCACTCAGATGAGCAACGAACTCGGCCTTGACCCGCTGTCCGAGTCCGTCGTCGCAATCAACGCTCAGTACAACAACGAACGCTATTACGACGCTCTGCGAAAGGGTATGCGTCTGGCCAAGAACAACACCGAAACGTTCGATTTCAGCAAGGCCATCACGCACCAGGATACTTCTCGCCAGGCCGCTTGGTACGACATCGGCGTTCAGCTCAACATCATCAGCCAGCGCATGGCCGAAGAGACGATCAACCACGGTATTACCCACATCTACGTGGGCAAGCGCGTGGCCTCTCAGCTTGTCGGTATGCCGAACACGGTATTTACGCCGTCCGGTATCACCGCTCGCCCGAGTATCTATCGACTCGGCCGCCTCTTCAACATGGTCGATGTGTACTACACGCCGAAGGTAGTTCAGGAAACGGCTGACAGTGCTCAGATTCTCTGCGTGGGCCGCGCAACCGACGTTGCTCGCAACCCGATCGTCATGGGCGACGCTGTGCCGCCGACGATGGTCCCGCTGGCCGTCAATGCCGATCTGCGTCAGGGCGTGGGTTACTACTCGCGCAACTTCCTGAGCGTCAACCCGCACGACCCGTCCGCTCGCGGCTTCGGTCTGATCGAAGTCACGAACATGGGCTAATCACAAAAGGAGCGCTGATATGGCGAACGTCACGATCACACTCGGCGCTCCTTCCCTCGCCGGGAAGGATTGCGTCGAACTGGTTACGCACGCCTTCGAATCTTCAAGCTACCCGCTTTCCGCAACGGTCAAAAACCTCATGCCCAGCCCGAAACATTTCGTCCAGGGCAATGGGTTCTTTATCGGCCATGTTGCTGACTTGACCAATGCCGAAGCGACGGTGAGCTTTGAGAGCTTCGAAGAACTCAAGGCTTTTGCTTCGCAGGTTTGCCAGATTTCCGAACTCAACGGCTACGAAACGGCTTTGAGCATCACTGCCGACGGCACGGAAATTGAAGACGAAGAAACGTTGAACACGGTCGGTCTGGCCAAGGTTGGTCAGGCGGCTGTCGGTGCGAGCGCAAAGAGTTCTGCCAAGACGAGAACCAAGGCAGCCAAGAGTGTCAAGGAGGAATAACGATGGCAACTGATTTGTATGTGAAGAAGGATTGGCAGACGGGCGAGACGATCACAGAAGCCGCTCTCGACAATTTGGAGAAGGGTGTATCTGATGCCAACACTGCGATTCGCACGATGGAAGCAAACGCTTTCACGTCAATTCAGGTAACGACCCTGAACGCCGGTGAACAGGCAACCGCAACTGTTGAGGGCGGCGTTCTGAAGCTTGGCATCCCCAAGGGAGCTGACGGCGGCAAGGGAGACAAGGGTGATCCCGGTGACAAAGGCGATCCGGGGGAAGACGGCGAAGATGGCGCGGCCGGTGCTGACGGCGAAGACGGAGCTCCCGGAGCCGCAGGCAAGCAGGGTGCTTCGTACCGCATCTCGACCGAAACCTTCACCGCTTCCAAGGCTGACTGTCAGGCATCCGCTGTGACGCCCGCCGCCTCCGTTTTGCCCATCATCGTGGGCGACCTGATTGAAGACGCTACGCGAGCAGTTTGGCAGGTCGAGTCCGTAGCAGACGGCACGTTCACCGTCGGAGCCGCGGCTGTCCGAAACGCTCCCGCAGCCTAAAGGAGAATTTAGATGACAGTAGCTTTTGTCCGCCAACTCGGTGCAGAGCCGGGCGTACAGCTCAATCCTTTGCAGGACAGCTCGGAGATTCCTTCTTCGAGCAATGCCGACCAGATCTTCGGCATTGTCATGCGCGCCACGCGCGGCCGTATTGACAAACCCTTTGTGGTCGATTCGAGCAACGTCTACACCAAACTTGGCTACGGTGAGCCGATGCGCGTTAGCGCTCTCAACGAGGCTTGGGTGCATGTTGTCGAAGCCTTGTCCAACGGTGCTTATCAGGCTGTGGTTCAGCGTCTTAGCACGTCTGAATCCAAGATCAAGTGGGCTGTTGTAAAGAAGTCCGAAGCGGCTTTGCTCAGTGATGTTGGTTCTGCTGAGGTTGGCAAAGCTAAAGTGGGCGGCGCTTCCTCGCCGACTGTTTTGGCAGAATCGCCGACGTTCGAGTTTTCGACGACGACCGATGACACGGAGCCGGAAGAGTGCTTCATTGCCGTCAAGCATCTTGAATGCTTCAATGATGGCATCAAGATTCGTCTGCACGCAGATCAAAATCGTGTCTCAGGCTCTAATGCCGACACCAGCGAAGTGACGCTCCAGATCGTTGATCCTCACAATGATGAGGCTATCTACGAGTTCAAGGGGTCGCTTTTAGCGGATGCGCGCGACGACTACGGCAATTCCTACTATTTGCCTGACGTTGTGGCGTCTCAGACCGATGCAGTTGAGGTGCTTGTCGGCGTAACGGGCGCTCAGGCCGTCATCAAGCCGACCGAAGATGGCTACGGCTATGACGATAACGGCTCTGTGGCATGGGCGGAGTCTGACACTCTCGCCTGCTTTACCGAAGGCACCACGGAGTACGAAACTGAAGACTACGTGAGCGCTTGCGACAAGTTGCAGTACACGCAGTATGACTTTGCCTATCTGTCTTCGGGCGGCACACAGGCCAAGCCTCTGCTTCAGCAGCTTGCTTTGCTGGCATACGCCACGAATCGACAGCTTCGATTTGACGTGCCCGGCACGCTCTCGGTAGATGCCGCTATTGCATGGGTCGAAGATCTGAACTTCGGCGCAAGCAAGGGTGCGCACCTGCTGCACGCTTTCTGGTCGCCTCTCAAGAGTGACGATCCGACCGGTGTCAATCCGAAGTCTGTGATCGGCACGGCCACTCTCAACATCGCTTTTGCCTGCGGTCGTAACGCCGTCAAGAACGCCCAGGGCTTTGCTGCCAAGAACTACCCGATTGCGGGCCGTGAATGGCAGATCAACCGCACGGGCATTGTGCAGATTTGCACGCCTAAAAAGAGCGAACCTGACGCTCTGGCCAAGGCAAAGATCAACCCCGTGGTTTACGAAACCTACACGGGCGGCGGTCGCTATGTGTTCCTCGATTCGCTTACCTGCGCACCTGTTGAACAGAGCCAGCGCAAGCTCATCGCGGTGGCTGACATGTCTACCGACATTGATGACCAGGTGACCCGTTACGGCAAGGATTGTCTGCAACTGCCGATGGACATTGCCGTCAAGCGCATGAACGACAAACTCGAAAGCACATTCTCCGGGGCTCAGGCCAGCGGCTGGTTAGTTCCTTCCAATGACCCCGCCATGGGCGGCGCGGCATACCGCTACCAGGCGGCTCCGAATGCGCTCAGACCGTATGACACCATGGATGTTAGATACTGGCTGCGATACGACGGCACGAACCGCCAAATCTATGTCACTCAGACTCTGACTCGATAAAGGAAATCAAGATGACTCTTTTCAACAATTTGCTGCGTGACGCACTTCTTGCACGGCCCATTGCCGCAAAGAAGGAGGATGCCACGTTCGACTCCGCAACCAAGCAGCAGATGGATGGTTGCAGCAAAAAGAAGGGAACCACATTTGATGATGCCTCCGGCGATTACGCCGTGAAGAACATCAAGCTTCAGGCGGTTTCGAGCCTGATGCAGTGGGTCGAAACCGAACCTGACGATCTGGATGAAGGTGAAACGCTCGCTGACCGTTTGATCGCCATGATGGTGGGCATTGCCGATGCCAACAAGGACGGCGAGATCACCGAAGATGAACAGGGCGTGATTGACGTTGCCATGAACGCGGCTTGGAATTATCTGACTTCCAAGGGCGCTTCGGACGAAGATTGCGCAGCTCTCTTTAATGATGCCGACCCCGCTGCCGCCGAACGCATCCGCGACCTTCTGGCCGACTCCTTGCCCGAAGGCGAAGAAGCCGACGAAGAGATCGATGCCATCGTCTTTACGGATGCTGATCAGGAACCGCTGATGGACAGCGTGGCCGATGCCGTCTATATGGATGCCGTCTACAAAAAGACGTTTGCCATCCGCAACGGCAAAAAGGTGCGCATCAACAAGCGCGTTTCCGGCACGGTTCGACTGACTGCAAAGCAGAAGGTTGCCATCCGCAAGGCGCAGATGAAGTCTCATAGCGCCGCAGCTCAGATGCGCCGCATGAAGTCCATGCGCATTCGCCGCAAGTCCGGCCTGAAGTAAACCTTTCGATTCTCTCCTGAAAGTGGCGCTGAGAGGGTTTGGCAAAGACTCTTTCAGCGCCTTTTTTGCAAAGACTGACTATGAGCACGAGCACAGCAAACGCATCGGCAAACACCTACTCGGGGCTGTGGGATGGCCTCAATGAGCACTTGGTAGCCTCATTTTTTGAAGTAGAAAAGGTCGGAGATACGAATGAGTGGCAAAGAAAGTCCGACTCGATAACAGTCAAGGCTCCGCTGATTGATGCCAATCTTGAGGTGGATTTGCAGTGGCAGAGTCCGTTCGAACAAGCTGGCCCCGAAACAAAGGCTCCGGCTCTTTTCGCCATGCTCCAGTCCGGCACTTTGCAACCTGTCGTTGACGCGATTACAGGTGGCTCCGGCACGGTACAGCAGAAGTCGGCAGAGCTGATGCGTCAATTCGAAGGTCGAACCGGCATCACAAAGCTCAATTCGACGCAGGTTTTCAATGGAATGCCGCCGTTGAAGATCACGGCCACGGTCTTGTTGCGTGCCTGGCTGGATGCCGATACCGAAGTTGAGCAACCGTTTGATCAGCTCATGAAATGGGCCTTGCCGGAGGAAATATCCCAAGACGCAACCATTGTCGCGCGCGCAGCCGAAACCGTCCGCGGTTCCATGGAGTACGTCGATGCGCTGATGCCCTCGAAGTCTCCGGTCAAGGTTGGGCTGACATACAAAGGCCGCACGTTTTTGCCGCTGGTTTTCGAGTCCATCGGGATGCCGCTCAATTCTCCGATCAACGCGAGCGGGAAGTTCGTCTATCTGCAAGTCCCGGTCACGCTGTGTTCACTCACAGCAATTGATCGAAACGACTGGTTGAACACAACCCGCAGACCGCTTGAAGCAGCCGGTCTGGTTAGCGTTTGAGCGCTTTTCTTAGGAGCATTTTCATGATTCATTTTCCGATTCTTCGCACACGTCGGTTCACAGTACAGCTCAAAGAGCTGACTATCGGGCAGTCGATTGCTCTGGCAAAGATGCCGCCGCATTTGGAGCAATCTGAAACGACGGCATTTCTGAAATACGCGGTGGAAACCTGCGAAGGAGTTTCAGAAGATCCTTCTCTCTGGACCGTTCAGGAACGAACTCTTGCGCTGTGCCATTATCTGGCCGCGATAAGTGAGACGGGGCCGGACTTTGCCGTCGGTAAAAACGGCCACTACTCGGACTATTTCGATGGCTCGAAAGATGGAAGTGAGCCGAGACCTTTACCGGTGGGAAGCGTCGGGGGCGATACGTGGAAAATCTACGACCTTTTGGGGCGAGACGCCGAAATCATTGAAACCCTGCAAGGCGAACTGACGGATGACAAGGGGGAGCCGATTGAGGGCAGAGCCTACTGGCTTTTTGGAGCTATGGCGGCTCAACTTCGACTCGAAGGCGAAGACAAAAAACTTGACCTGACATCCGGTGAATATGAGACCTTTGTCCTCGATCGAATGAAGGTGTTCGCTTCTTTCCCTGAAGCAAATTTCACAGATCTTCTTTTGAGCTTTCTGGTGGCCCGCAAGAAGCTCGTTCACTTCTTTGACATCGACTTTTCAAGCAACGGCATTGTGTGTCGGCCTATGGAGGCGGCAGCAGAGAAAAACCTGCTGCCGGGACGATTTCCGGTTAGTGCCTGCCTCAATGCGAGAGCGCTCGAAGTACTCGGATGGATTGTTTGATCTGGCCAGCACGATGACGATTTACTCATCAACATCATTCAATGAGGCGCTTGAACTCCCCAGAAGCACGCTCGAAGGCTTTTTCGACGGGAAGCCTTTCGACAATTTGCTCAAGCACAAGGAGAACGAAGGCAAAAACGTTGCGGGCATTTGTGAGCGCCTAAACGAGGTAATTCGAGGCTGTAACGCCATTTGCAAAACGATTGCGCGAGCGCGGTGATTCGATTCGGAAAAAAGAGGGTAGGGCACTGTTTCGGTGCCAGCAAAATCTGCGTATAGCTTGGTTTCTCTTGGTTTTAAGGACCGAAAAATGACTGTTTCTAACGCTTCTTATCTGAAGACTTTCTACGACAAGACCGTTGCGCAGGGCGCGAAGGTCATTTCCAGCGACTTTACGCTTGAAATCGAAGGCTTCGAGCATGTTTACTTGATGTGCAAGCAGGCTCCTTGGCCCGAACTATCGTCTCAGGGCGAAATTGAAATTTCGACTCCTCTTGGCTCTTCTTATGCGCAGCCGCAGCAGATTCGAGTCTACGGACAAGGCCCGCTCACGCTGTATGAAAACGTGGCCGGCGATGCCGACAATCTGCTTCTGAGCCTGATTGCTCAGTCCGGTGCCTACCAGGGCAATCGCGGTACTTTCAACTGCAAGATTTATGAAGGTACACCTGACAAGTACCTGCGCTACAAGCGTCTGATTGATTGCTTTGCCGTGTTCGACACCATTGATCGCGACTGGGAAAACCGCACGCAGCCGCTGCTTCTGTCCGGCACGCTGCACTACCACTACTTCGGCGAAGTGGTCGAAGGCAACTCCACGGACTACTCCTAAAAGACCGGAGGCGTAAGCGATGCCGCGTAGCATCAGAGACCTTGCCTCAGACCTGTGCCAAACGGAGCGTCCGATCGGGGTCATTCTCTCGGACGCTTCGATCTGCGGGTTGCTCATTGCCGCCGTGCGCTTTTATGTTGGCTACACCAATCTGAGCGCGAGCGTCGATCATCGAACGACGCTTGAGGAAATCACAGAGGAAACGCCGCTCACAGCAAGCGAGTGGAGCATCATCCGACCGTTGTTCTTGCTCTATGTAGAGCGAGAAACTGCGCTCCAGCTGGAAGCGACCCGCGTGATGGGCGCTGATCCTTTTGGGCGTAGCTCAAGCGAAATTGCGGCAGAGATTCAGCAAGTCGAAGGCGAAATGGCAGACAAAGCTTACGTAGAGCCTTATCTGACGGTGTGACGCTGTGATTCTCTTTCTCTCAAACGGCCGACAAATCAGAGGTGATCTGATTGATCAGGCCGTTTTGCGTTCGGATTTATCACCGATTCCCGTCACGCTTGAGGCTGAAATTCGTGCTGGGGACGAGGATTTTGAGGCTCGTTTGCAGCAGGGGCAGATACTGAAAACCATCACCGGTGATGAGTTTTACATCATCAAGTCCGAGCGGACGGCCGCTCGCGTAGCACAAGGCGACAAAGAGCTTGCCGGCTACCGCGTTACAGCTCTCTTGAACTGCTGCCTGTCGGTGGCCTACGTGCGCAGTCGCGCCATCATCAAAGAGAACGCCACGCTGTCAGCCATCTACCGAGCGGCCGGTGCCAGCATCCCTTCGATTCAGTCGGATTTCCCGGTTCCTCGGTTCTACTGCCCGATCGGACAGACGCCGACTTTTCACATCGCGCGTGTGCTTCAGGAAGAGGGCGGCGTGGTGCGCTGGAAGAATTCACGCCTGCAATTCATTCGTCTGCAAAGCATTTTGGACGGCAAGGTTGTTCGAACCCTGCCTGAATCGGCGTGCTTGGATGTGGAAACGGGGTTTCTGGAGCGCCATGAAGTCCCGTGGTTCTTTTCACTTGATGCAGCCGGTGGCTTTATCTTCGGAAACCGTGACAAACCGCGCACAGTGCAGTTCTCGCCTTTCAAAAACGTGCAGAGGTTGCGCAACCTCACGCGCTGCCTCATTCACCGCAAGACCGCAAAGATCATCTACGACAGCAATATTTGCGCGGGTGACGTTATTGCGTTCTCGGGTGGCACAAAGTACGCCGTCATCACCGCGGCACACGTCTTTAAGTCCGGGACAACCGAGGGAGGCCAAACAGAGGCGTTTTCTCGGCTGTGGCTTGGGGAGGTAGAGCAATGACAGCTCAGTTTGGGCTTCTTCCCGGGCGCTACCCTGCCATCGTTCGATCTTACGACAAGGCCAAGCGCACCTGCCGCGTGGAAATTCCGGGGCTTACGGATGGAGCGGACGTAATGCCGGAGGCTGAAATCGAGTACGCCATCGGGGACAAGTCCGCACACGCATCTTATCCGACTGAGATTGAAATTTTGCCCGGCGATACCGTCTGGATTGCCTTTATCGGCGGCGATCCTCGCTATCCGATAGTAACCGGCTATCGCAATCCTCAATCCGGCAATACATCCGATTGGCGGCGCATTCACCATGCCAATGTCGAGCTTTTGGCCGATGGGACGATGCGCCTGAAGGTTGGCAGTTCGGAAATCGTTCTGACGCCGGACTCCATCAAGCTGACCGCAGGTCGCATTGATCTCAACTAAGGGGCGCGACATGGCAGTAGTCTGGACGCCCGATCCGGCAACAGTCCCGTGGTTTTCCATCTATGCGCATGAGACATGGACGCAGACCATTACGGCGACGGTCGCGCCGCCAGCCGGTGGCGAAGGAGGCGACAGCGGCGGCGGGGATGGAGGCACTACGACACCGCCAGCCACGATCACGGGGTTCGAAGCAAGTGTTTCACCGAACACGCTCACAAATCTCATTGTCCAGACAAGCGCATCGGGCGTAACCCTCTCGGCCCCCGAAGGCTTGTCCGAAGCCTTTCCGCTGGTCGATCTTGAGTACCAGATCAAGCGCGTCGAGTACCACGTCACGAAGTGGGAAGACCTGCCCGAAGAGGCGGACGAAATGATCAACTACCAGCCTGACCCGTCCAACCAGAAGGACTGGAGCGTGACTGTGACGGCGCTTTTGTCCGACGGCACTTCGGAGAGTGCGGTTTTTACGCTGCGGCTTTTGCAGAACTACGACCCCGGCAAGGTCGCTTTGAAGGAGGCTGTCGATGCCCGCCGTGTCTCGTAAGGGTGATCCATGCACCGGGCATGGGAACTACCCGCCCAGAGCCAATGATCAAGGCTCAGACAATGTTTTCGTCAATGGAATAGGAGCGCACCGCCAGGGCGACCATTGGCCTGCGCATTGCTCGGGAGATTCCTGCCATGAGTCCACGACTTCGGGAGGCTCTTCTTCGGTGTATGTCAACGGCAAGCCGCTCGCGCGCATTGGTGACGCGGTTGCGTGCGGGAGCGTGGTGGCCAAAGGATCTAAGAATGTTTTTGCCGGTGGATAAAGAAAATGCCGCTATGTCCAACCACTGCGAGTAATGGCGACCTTAGCGGCATCCTACTGGCTCTCTGTGGATTTGCCCTTGCATGGTGCCTCGCCCTAGGGGCACTCCACTTCAGAGTTTTCGTTTTCTGTGATCACAGTGGACCACAATCGACAAAAGAAAACGCCGCGCATCCAAAAGGTTACGAGTGACATGGATTCAGCGTGGCGTCCTACGGTCTGTTCAAGTACTCCAACCTCCTTCAGCTATCTCGCGCCTCGGGCAAATCGGAAAAAATCGACGTACTCAATCTTGCCGGCACCGCAAAATGTAAGAGATTTATCACATTAAGGACTGGCAATGAACAAGCTAGAAAAAGCAGGTCTGCTTAAGGAGCTGCTCGCGGCAAAGAATCAGATACAGAGCGCAACGGGTCTGGGAAAAGCAAAACTGGTTGCCGCGATTCTGGATTTGCGAAAGCGCTTGCAGATGCAAACGCCGGACAAGGCCAAGGAAACGCCTATCGAAGAGGTACTGAAGATGTCTTTTGTGCCTCTGGAGCTTAAAGATGTTTTGGAGTACCAAAATGCGAAGTACATTCAGGGGCAATCAAAAGTCAATTGGCGCGATATTAAAGATCTGGATGATGAGCTCAACTTTCCCTATTTGTCCGGCAACACGCGTCTCGATGTAGAAAAATACGCAAAGTACGTCCGCACAGCGAAGAAGATTTGCAAGGCTTACGGCATCACTATTCCGGCGGAAGAGAAGAAGGTGATGGACCGAATCCTGAAAGAAGATAGGGTCTATGCCAAGCTTCGCAAGCAGGAATCTGAGGAATCAGACGCCAAGTATCAGATTCAGTACCAGGGCGACATTGCCTGGAGAAACGAGCGCATTTACGATGATCTTGACCGTACCGGAGTGATTCTTGAGAGTCTGGGGCGAGGATATCAGCCGCAGGGAGAGATGCTGCCGAGTTCGGTAAACGGCGCAAAAAAGGGTAAGCCGATGGATCACGAAAGCGCAAATAAAAGGCGCGCGAATCCCTTCTACGACCCGCTATCGAAGGACGAAAGCTATTCCAGAAACTGCCAAACTTGCGTAGTGGCCTATGAAATGCGCAGGCGAGGTTACGATGTTATGGCAGGGCCAAAGATAGATCACCGATCAAACGCGAGCCGCACGGTGTCCTACCTGTTTACATTGCCTTGGATTGACCCGAAGACAGGCCAATATCCCATTGAGCAGGTCAATGTTAAAGTCAAGAATGTTAAGAGCGCCATCAAGTGGTTTGAAGAGACCGTAAAACCCGGCGAGCGATACATTCTCAAGGTTGTTTGGAAATCAAAGAAGTTCGGTCATGTCATGATTCTGAACCGTGACGATGAGGGAAAGCTGTTTATCTACGATCCACAGACTGGATGGAAGTACGAAAAGCCCGAAGAGATCCAATACGTGCTCAAGAAAATAAAGTTCTTCTATGAGCCGTTCAACTTTTCTCCGGCTTTGTTGAGGTGTGATAACTTGCAGTTCAATATGCCGGTTATCCGAAAGATCATAAGGAAGCGCGATGGTACAGAACCAAATTAAAGAGCTTTGCTTGCAGAGCGGTTACAACTCTTTCAACTACCTCGGGCCGTGGAAAGAGTACGACGTTTATGAGCCGGATATGGATACAGATCGAGAGGCCATTCCCAGCACCGGTATGCCGTTCTTTTTTCTGGTAAAAGGCGAAGAGGTTCGTAGAACGGTGCCTGACGAAGCGTTTGAAATAATCGACTTCTTCTATCCGGACGACGAAGAGGAAGAAGACGTAGACGAAGAAGTGGACAATTAACCAAAAGTCTTTTTCATGAATTTTGCCCTGCACTGTCGCAGGGCTTTTTTTATGCCTGTGGAATCGGAAAATCGGGCGAAGTGCGTTGGGTTGTGAGCTTCAAAATGTAATCACTATCAACACGCATAGTGAGCTCACAAAATGCAAAACCTTCTTTTCTCTTTTGAGGATTTATCCGACAAGGACAAGACCTTGCGGCAAATCCAGCGCACGTTCTCGCGCATGGGCGCGAATGTCGTCCAAACGGATATTCCGACCAGCACGAAACGACGTGCCGGCATTTCTTTCAAAGAGGTCACGTTGACCTTCGCCGACGGGCAAACAGTGACTTTCTGCGTCAAAAAAACAGGCGACATTTTCCAAGTCAAGCTCAACAACAAGGCTCTGCCGATTCGTAATCAGGACGATCAGAAAAAGGCGTTGCAGGAAATTGTTGACGCCATGGACAAGGGGCGCACAGCGTTTCAGAAGCGTCAGGCAATGATCAAGGTTCAGCCGCCCAAGACCATCCGCACGGCTGCACCAAAGATGCAGGAAGTGCTTGCAAACCGCAAAACCGAATTGCAGGCCGCCATTGAAGAGGCGAAGACTGAACTTGCCTCCATCCGACAGCAGATCGTCGATATAGACGCCGAAATTTCCAAGTACCAGACCGATACCGTGGTCTAAAGAGGGGCAATCACATGAAGCGAATTTATTGGGATAAGGAAGCCCAGCCGATTGACGTAAATCTCACTCATGCGCTGTATCAAATGCGTTGCGAAGACGGAGACAACCCGCTTTTGCTCGACGCAATTACGGTTGAAGACATCATCGAGGATGCCGACGAAACGGTGAGTCTGGATGCTTTAGTGACTCCTTTCTCGAAGCTTGAGCGGCGCATGACCGTAATGCAGAACGTTATGAACCGCACAGGGACTGACGTAAAGGTTTTGGCTATGCAGGTGACTCCGCCTTTCAAAAACCGCGGCGTGACCAATGTGGCAACGATTTTTGAGCTTTCCGACGGTCAGACGATTTCAGTGTTTTTCCACAATCCGGACACGACGCCAAACCGTCTGGCTCCTACAGACGAGATGATCTCTTGGAAATGGTTGCTTAACAAAAAGGACGTGACGATTGCAGTTGCGCCGGAGCAGGGCAAAGACCTCAACGTCCATGAAGTGGCACGCCGTTTGATGCGTCTTGCCGATCGAAACTCGGCCGCTTTTGCCCGCGCCAACAAGCGCCGCGCCGAACGCCTTCAGGCTATCCAGACCGCCAAAGACGAAGTGGCGCAACTCGAAGAAGAGCTTGCTCGAATCCAGAAAGACATTGAGGCCGCTCGAATCGATCTTGAGGACAAGCAAACAAAACGAGATGCGGAAAAGGCCGCCTATGAAGCTCGAAAGGCAGAAAAAGAACGAATTGAAGCCGAACGTAAGGCCAAGGAGGAAGCCGAACGACAAGCCGCTGAAGAACGTGCTCGCCAAGAGGAAGAACAACGCAAGGCAGCCGAAGAAGAAGCCAAACGATTGCAAGAAGAAGAGCTTGAGCGACAGCGCAACGCTCAACCGCAAACACCTCAAGACCAAACCGTACCCAACGACCTTGACGTTGCCACTGATATGAAGACGCTTCAGTCGATTATCGACAAAACTCATCCGAAGATCAGCTCCCCCGATCTTTTCTCCGAAATTGAGACTTTGTGGAATAGGTACGACGGCAAAAACGACCAGATGATGGACTTGCTTAACCGAGCCGTTGACGCCTGGAGCGAAGTTGCCAATGACCTCACCAAGAACGTTGCTTAAGAAGGATTGAACACGATATGACAGACGCTCTGAAGGGGATTGCCCGTGCTAGAACTCTTGCACAACTGTTGCAGGCGAAAGCGCAATCTCTCACGGCTAAAGGGATTGAGAAGGCCAAACTGGTGAAGGCCATTTTGGATTTGCGCAATTTGTTGGGTTTTGGCGTAGAAGAACCTGCAAAGCCAGTTGAGGAACTCGCTCGCGAGCCTTCTGAAGGCGACGCCCGAGTATCAACGTCGCAGTATTTCACTGTGCGCGAAAAAGGGTCGACAAGCCGCCAGAAGCTCAATGATGATGCCGTTGCCATTCTCAAGCGTATTGACGCAAATCCAGATGCGCCTATTAGCGAAGAAGACAAAATTGTTTTGGCTAAGTACACGGGCAACGGTGGCGGACTGATCGGTGCCGATGGTCTCAAGGGTAGCGCTTACGAGTATTACACGCCTAAGCCCATTGCTGAAGGTGTATGGGATGTTCTCATAGAGAACGGATTTGCAGGCGGCAAGGTGCTTGACCCGTCTGCCGGTACTGGCATCTTTGGCGCAACTGCTCCGCTTAACGCCGCGATTGATGCGGTGGAATTAAGCGAAGTGAGCGGGCGTATTAACGCGATTCTCAACGGAGGTCCCGGTTATACGACGACCGTAAGCCCGTTTGAGCGGGTGGCTGCCGCAACGCCTGATCGAACCTACGATGCAGTGGTTACCAATGTGCCTTTTGGCGAAAAGGCCGACCGTGGCACCAACTATTTGCTTGATGACAAATATCAGGACGAACCGCTTGAGAACTATTTCATTCTTCGTTCTCTCGAAAAACTCCGTCCTAACGGCATGGCCGCCTTTATCGTCCCAACGCGGTGTATTTCCGGCAAGGATGGCAAGCAGGTTAGCTTACGCGAGCGTGCGAGCCTGATGGCTGAATTCATGGGTGGCTACCGCTTGCCCACGGGAACATTCAGCAGCGCCGACACGGACACGGTTACCGACGTCATGTTCTTCCGCAAATTCAGCGACGAAGTGGCGGAAAAGATTGAAGAACTGCGCGCTCAGAAAGCGGATGTGCTCAACGAATCAAAGGTGCTGTGGGATGATTTTATCGAGGGCAACTACTTTAAGACTCCCGAAGGTCACCCCTATGTTTTGGGCGAGTTCGTAGCGCGCGACCCGGAGAAGTTCCGCGATGTGGACAAGGTTCTCAACAATGCGAGCATCAACGAACTCAAAGACATTCTTCGAGAAAAGAAACTTCCGCGTAGTCGCATCAATTGGGAACTTTTGAACGCCACCGAAACCGAACCGATTATCTACAACGATGGCGACCACATTACGCAGGCAGGCGTTACGCTTGAAATGCGCGATGGCGTCTGGGTTGCATTGCCGAAAAATGAAGCCGACATGGGCACCGCTCAGACGCTTGCAAACTGCGCAAATCCGTATAAAGCTTTCGAGTCTCACGTGTCTCTGGCTGAGGCCATGGGCATGATCGAAAAAATGCAGGCCACTTCGCAGTCTCTTGACATCCCCGTGTGGCTTGCAGGCGTGAAGCGCGGCATTGACGGTTTTGACGAAAACGCGCAAAAGAGAATGTGGAAGAAGGCTCTGGTTGCATTGTCTGTTGAGCAAGTGCTCGAAGAACGCAGTGACGAGAGCGATGTCAACTTCTCAGAAGAGTACAAGGCACTCACAGAGGCTTTGCGCACGGCCAACATTACGCAGGCCGATGTTGGCAAGGTCAAGGGAAATCTCTCCAACGCTTTCCGTTTGGCCCGAATCCATTACACGAAGAAGAACGGATACAGCGATCGCTGGATGGGCAAAATCAAAGAAACTGTATCTCAGTCTGACGAAATCGTTCAGGCCGCCGGGACTCCAGAGTCAATCTTTGCCAACAAGTGCTATATGAGCAAAACGCCGTGGCAGAGCGTTGAGACGGCAAAGGATATTTTCGGAGATTCGTTTGACCCACTTGCGGATGATGCTTGGTGTGTGTCGGCAGACGGCACAAATGTTTGCCGTGTGGATGACTACTATGTAGGCAATTACGGCGAGTTCTTGACCCGAATTGATGCTGAAATTGCGGCCGCTACCGACGAAAAGATCAAAGCCAAACTGCTTCGCCAGCGCATTCTGGCCGCTGATCGTGTTCAGAAGGTTGATACCTCGCGTCTGTCTTTCAATCTGCACTCTCCTTATGTGACGGCGCAGGAAAAAGTGCGATTCCTGAAGGCTTTTGTGACCGATGCGGCCGTAGAAACCACGGACGAAAACGGTCGAGCTATGGCAGACATTCAAATCTCGAATTCCAAGACGGACCGAGAGAAGTTGCTCAACCGCATGGGAGACTACCTCATGAAGGGCACAGTCACTCTCGGCGGTGCGAAGCTCGAAACTATGGATGCACGAGAAGGTCTGCTCGAATTGAGTGCCATGATCGCAAGCGCAAACGAACAGTTCAATTCGTGGGTTAAGAGCAACAAGGCCATTATGGAGCGTATGGAAAAGCGGGCGTCAGACCCCGCCAAACTACGCTTTGCGGCTGTGGAAGACGAATCCGACCTTTCGATTCCCGGCATGAAGCCGGAGATCAAATTGCATGGCTATCAATGCGCCTATGTCAGAAAGATGGGGCGAGAGTTTGGTGGCATTAATGGCTTTGGCGTGGGGCTCGGAAAGACGTTTACGGCTTTGGCTGCCGTGCAGCATGTGCAGGCCATCGGCGTCAAGAAAAAGACGCTGTTTGTGGTGCCTAACTCCGTTCTCTCAAATTGGAAGAAGGAAGCAGGACGCGCATATGCGACCTTGGACGATTGCCTTTTTGTAGGGCTACGCACCAATAAGGCCGGGAAAGCTGTGGTGAATTCGAGCGCCTATGACGAAGACCTTCATGAAATCGTCAACAATCGCCACTCCAAGATTTTTATGACGATGGAGGCGTTTGAGCGAATCAAACTGCGTGAAGAGACGATTGATGACTATATGGCGTACTTGCGCACTGTGGACAACAGCATTGCCTTGTCGGAGAGCAAAAAAGATGATGAGCGAAAGAAGGGTAAGGCTGCGGGATATGCAGAAATTCTGCGTAAGAAAACGGGCGCAGCTCCTTACCTCGAAGACCTCGGTATTGACAGCATCGTCATCGACGAGGCGCACATGTATAAAAACTCTGCGCAGACTTATGAGTTCAAGGGCGCACGCTATTTACCTGAAGCGACGGCCTCTCGGCGCGGTATTGATGCTCAGGCAAAGGCCTGGTATGTCCGCGGTGGCTCTTCTCTAGGCGATGGCGTTTTGATGCTAACGGCAACGCCGATCACCAATAGTCCGATTGAAATCTACTCGATGCTCTCGCTGGCTGTTGGTCAGGAACGCGTCAATGATGCGTGTCTGGGTATTCGTGGTGCCGATGACTTCATGAACACCATGTGTATGACCACTACTGAGGAAACGACACGTATTGATGGCTCGCCAGGCATGGGTTCGGTATTTACAGGACTCGACAATCTGGATGTTCTGCGCAAGTCACTCGGTGATGTGGCTACGATCAAATCTGCTGAAGACGTGGGCGCATCGGTGGTGATTCCTGACCGAGAGGAAAAGGCAACAGTGGTTGCAATGTCAGAGACCATGAATAATCAGATGGATCGACTTAAGGCAGCCTATCGTTACGCGTCGGATCTTATGAAAGAACGAAACCCTGAACCTGCTTATGCAGATGCTTATGCGTCGGTTCAGGCGGAGTACGGTGAACCAATGGAAATCATTGCGCACCCGTTCAATCTGATCAAAAAGATGACGGCTCTTATTGCTGATCCTGAGCTGGTGACCGGCGAAAGCTTCTATCAGATTCAGCCGGGAGAAGAAGAGTTGGCGAGCAAGGTAGTTGCTGAGTTCAATGCCAAGAAATTCAAGGAAGAGCGCAATTACATGGCTCCCGACAAACTGGCCAATAATCAAGAAAACATCAAGATCACAACGAAGAAAGATGGAGATGTTGAAGTCGAAACATATACGTTGACGATTACGGCCAAACTGCAAGAGGGGGCCGTGCCTCAGATTCGTATTGACTCAACGAACTTCAAAGTGCAGAGCGCTCTCGAAGAGATTGCCGCCAAGCATGGACTTGAGTTGGATGTGCATGATTCGCCGAAACTGTCAGCAATGCTTGAGAACTTCAAGAACGAAATGGCACATCCGCGCGGCATGATCGATGAGGAAACGAAGTCTCCGATCGTCAAACAGATCATTTTCTGCGACATGCTCGGCCTTCACAGCAAGATTCGTCGATTGCTTCAGAAGCGTTGCGGTATTTCCGCAGGCAAGATTGCCATTGTGACGGGACAGACTAACAACACGCCTGAAGAGATTCAGGGGGTGCAGGACGGGTTCAATGCTCAGGGCGAAGATAACCGCTATCAAGTCATCATTGCCAACGAAAAGGCAGAAGTGGGCATCAATCTGCAAAAGGGCACCCAGGCAATCCATCACCTGACGATCGGCTGGACGCCGGACAGTCTAGAACAACGCAACGGACGTGGCGCGAGACAAGGCAATAAGACGCAGACGGTTCGCATCTATTACTACGATGCGGACGGCAGTTTCGATGTGCTCAAGCGCAAGATGGTGAACTCTAAGAACGACTGGATCAGCAATGTCACCGATCTGAACGGAGGCAGCAAGGTGACAGTCACGGGCGGTCTTTCCAACGAGGATTACGATGCTCTGATTCGTTCTGCTGGTGACCCAGAGGCCATGAAGCGCTACGAAGAGCAGAAGCAGCAGCGCGAGGCTCTCGCTCGTGCACAGGGCAACCGCGAACGTCAGCGTGTGAACCTTGACACAATCGCAAAACAGACGCGATTCCTGAGAAAGTATGACGAGGTGAGCAAGCTCGCTGTAGAACGTGCTACGGCACTTTGGACATTGGATAACGCTTGCGCCAAGCTTCAAAAGAAGATTGATAAGCCGAATCCTCGTCCGTCCGATCTGAAGAAGTTTGCGGCAATGCAAGCTATGAGAGATGCCAAAGCAGAAGAGCTTGATGGAAGCGTTAAATTCTTCAAGAAAGAAGGGTATGCCGACGAAAACCTCAAGCCTATAGCCAATGCGATGGCCTTCGTAGATGAGGTAAACAGCGGTTGGAGAGTACCTAAGAACGCAGAGGACGCGGCCAAACACATTGCGTCTTGGATGTACGTTCTCCAAGTGGATAACACATCAGCTTTGTACGGAGAGTGGCAGGCTTCGGTAGACCAAGCTAAAGGTATGGTTGAACAGTCGATGGCTTCGTATGAAGAGCAGTCCAAGGAAGAAGGTGCGATGCCTTCGGGCATGGCTCAAGCCGTTCGTGACGGAAACGCTGAAGTTGTGAACGGTTTCGCCATTATGAAAGGCATGTTCTTCCGTAGTGACGATTGCCTAAGTTTGGTTTACGAAAAAACTAGGATGGGTGACTGGATAACCATTTCCCGAACTTTCGATGGTAGTCATACATATCGTGATATGAAGACCGATGGTTCGCAGAAATTTATTTATCCGGGTACACCTGAGTATGAAGACTGCCTGATAGAGGCGGCAAAGCTTGAGGATGATGCCACGGATAAAGGAGAAGTGTTCTCTGGCTTCAGCGACCGTTGCAAGGAAGTCTTGCAGTTCCGCAAGACAGAAAAAATTGTCGAATACTCGTGCTTTAATACGAGCCTGCCTTCGCCACATTTCCCCTTCGTGGTAACTGGTGAGGAGATGGAGAAATGTTCGGCGTGCGCCGCGATTGGCAGAAGTCAGATGGAGGTAGTGAAAGCTCGGACAGGCAGCTATTACACTGCTTCAGCAACTACCGATATCAATCCAAACGATAACTCTGGAAGCGGTTGGCGCGGCAGAAATAAGAGATTTGTTGCTGCACTTGTCGAATGGGCTAGAGCTCACTCCATCAAAGCTAAATACGATCAATTTGCAGAGGGGTGGAGGGACTTCATCGAAGAGCAACTTTCTGAAACGGATTTCAGTGGATTGCAGGAAGCGAAAACTGACGAGGAAATTGATCGTTACGTCAAAACATGCGTCACGGAGGCTCTGCCGGATGTTGAATTTGACTCAGTTGATCAGTTAATTCCTGATAGTGTCAAAGCAATGGTTCAGAGGCGTAAGGCAGAATTGCTCCCGGACGATAAGATCGTCGGACTTACAGGGGACACCTACCGCTACAAAGACGATATCAAGGCGTTGGCTTTGAGAGCTGGATCAATGGCTAAGTGGGATAGCGCGCGCAGGGCCTGGGTTGTTCAATATGTGGTTTACAAACAACTGATTGAACGTTACCCGAACGCCGCTAACAACATTGACATCGTGACGGTAGCTTAAACAGATTGAGGTAAAGACATGTACACGGAATTTATGTATGACTCTGAATTTGTCAAGGCTCAAAAGGCGCAGTTCCTTGCGAACCTTGAGGCAAATAAGGGGACGCGGGACATTGTGACCTTTGCCTCGCAGATGTTCTCTGAATGGCTTGAGACGAAGCCTCAGCGTTATCGCGATTTCGGACCATATTGGTGGGCGTTTAAGAAAATATTGATCGCTCGCGGTTTGGCCAAGGGTGATGTCGTTGACGAAGAGATCGCTGCTGTTTATCGCGGTGGCGATGACGAAGAAACGGTTGTTCTTTGCCAACTATTCATTGACGAATACCGGACGCGATATTTGATCGGTACGAATCGGTTCACATTGGACCCGGAAAGCATCGGGGACTACATCCTCTATGACCCGGATTATGAGGTGAAAGCATCGTAAGGTCGAGGGCCCTGCTTTTAGAAGGCGGGGCTTTTCTTTTGCGGAAAAAAAGGCGGAGGGCACACTTGACAAGCTTGCAAAATTGCTCTCATGACCGCCGCAAATCAATTTACAGCGCCGGGAAAGTCAAGCGGATTTTTTAGCCGATTTTCCCCACGCCGCTGGTTCAATGAGAACGTAGCGCCTGCGCAGCAGATTACGCAGGCTGACACAACCCTTTACGGAGCGGGTGTGACGACCGTTGCCTCTTTGCTGGGGCAGGGGAGACGCGCAGCCCGTTCGCGTCAACTCATCTACGAAAAGTGGATGAGGATGGAGGCTGACCCGATCATATCGAGCGCTATCAGCGTGCTCGTTACGGCGGCGTTAGGTGGGCATGAAACAACAGGCGACATCATTTTTATCGAGAAAAAGCCGATCGCAAGAGAAAACGCCGAACTCGAAAAGATGGTCGATGAGATCGCGGCTGATTTGGGGCCGATATTCAATCAAATTGCCTACACGATGGCCTTTACCGGGGCAATCTATGGTGATGCCTACGCTCGCATCTATCTCGATGAGCGCGGGGTAATTGACCTGCTGACTGACGAGATGGTGAGACCGCAGTTGGTGCAACCGTTTGAGCGAGGCGGAAAGACGATCGGCTTTGCGGTTTCGGTCGGTGATCGCAATTTCGAGCGTTTGGACATCACTCAGATGGCGCGCATGAAGATGCCTCGCACGCAATGGATTCCACAGTTCGGCGTGGTCGAAAAGTCTCTGCGCCTTGGCATCACTGAAGACGATCTTACGAAGGCCCCGATTTTGCCATCAATGGTGGGCGGTTCATTCCTGTATCGAGCAGAAGAGCCATACGACAACCTCTATTTTTCGCTTTTGGGGTTGGTCGGACAGCGTTGGATGGACTCGATTGATGAGCAAATGCTCATGGTTAATACGGCCAACATGACGCAGGATCAGCGCACCAAACTGCTCGGGAGCGTTATCCAAATGCTCACTCGCTCAAAAGAGCTCGCCGAGGATGCGGTTAAAAGTGGGCGGCCGGTTTTGAGTCGTATCCGTCATCTGATCCCAATCTTCAACGAAAAGCAGGCTCCGACTTTGACACCGGCAGGCGGCGGAGCAGGGCGCACGTCTCCGATTACGATTGACGACGTTATGCTTCATGCTCGATTGCTTGCCGGTTCGCTTGGCGTTGATCTATCAATGATCGGCTTCGCAGACCAGATGTCGGGCGGCTTGGGCGAAGGTGGCTTTTTCCGCGTGTCAGCGCAGGCTGCCGAGCGTGCGCGCGTAATACGAACGTCGCTGGAAGCGTTCTTTGACTCCGTCATCAACATTCACACGCTCAAACGCTACAAACGTGTTTTTTCGTATCAGGAAAAGCCGTGGGACGTTAATTTCTATTCGACGATTTCTGCGCTAGAGGCTGAAAAACAGCGCACGCGACTGGATGCTGTCAACAGCGGGTCGCTTTTGGCTCAGACCATCCAGCTTGTCAAAGACATGGGCGCGGATAAGGAGTTCATGGAAACGTTTTTGTGCAAGACCATGCAGCTCGATGAGGATCAGGCCAAGCTCTACGCCAAGATCGTGGACCAAAAGCCGCCGCAGGATGCTGGTGAAGACCCGATGGGAGGCATGTAAATGTCTCTCTACAACAACGTTGCCGCAAACTTGAAGAACCTTACCAAGAGCGGTTCTTCTAGCGTGCCCACAAGTATTGGCTCTGCCATCAGCAAGGGAATCGGAGGTGTGGCTGGCGCGACGACCGAAGCGCTCGGAGGTGGTTCTTTGGCAAAGCAGGTTGTACAGGGTGCTCAGGGTGTGGCTAACAACTACGCCTCCGGCCTTGTCAACAAGTACCTCCCGGCAAGTACGCAAAAAATCGTCAACGTCGGCATGACCGCAGGGGCGTCGCTTGCTAGCGGCGACCTGCAAGGTGCCGGAATGAAGGTGATTTCGTCCGGACTTCTCGGGCAGCTCTTCCCGGGGGCAAAGGGCGTGCTCACGCAGGCGGCCTACTGGGGCACGCCCACGCCTCTTTTCGGAGGCATCAGTCCAACGGATGCCAAACGAATCTATGACGAAATGCGAGGCGAGCAGTTGGCCAAGCGCAATCTGTGGTTGCTTGAGGTTTCCAGCAATCTGTCGGGCGGCGCATACAACATCCCGGCGCGCTTCAATATGTTTGCCACGGGCCTCGAGTATTCGCCATTTATGTGCGAAGGCGACTCGGTCAAGGTGGGCGGCTCCAATGTCGGGCTTGTCGAAGGCAGCGGTGCGGTGGAAATGCAGATCACCACCTATGACGACGCCAACGGCTCTTTGAAGCGTTGGTTTGCCCTGCATCATGCGGCCGCTACCGCGCGTGACGGAACTGTCGGCGAGCCGGGTAAGTACGCCATTCGAATCCGGGTGGTGCATTCCTTCATTGAGGAAACCAGCGGCGCTTACGAAGACATCGGCTTTTTCCGACCTGAAAACCTGTCTGTGTCGCTTTCACGCCGCGAAGATGACGTGTCCGAACTGCAAATGACCTTTGTGCAGTTGGACACTTTCATGAGGGCGTAACCGATGCCAAAGTCACTCAAAACTGACTCTCAGGGCTTTCTGGTCGGTGATCCTGTCAACCTGATTGACCTTGCCGAACAATGGAAACTCGTTAGCGCAGATACGCGAGCGATTCGCTCGATTGTGAGCCGCATTGCGTCGATTTTGTCGGCAAATACGGCAAACGACAGTCCGCCTCGCAAAGCAACTCACGCGGCCGAACCAAAGACGGCTGTGGCACGACCGCATCGAGGCGAAGCAAAAGAGCAAAAGGAGCGTAAGACGCCCCAAGCTGTCAAGCATATTGTTGAGGTTGTCCAGCCCAAAAGCAGGCAGGCTGAGGATGCGGATTCTCAGGTTAGAACGCTAGTCGATGCGAGACGCTCGAACGCAATCCAGACGCCGTCCGTGCTGCCTGTAACGGTTCCTCCGGCGGCAGTTGTGGAATTGCCGAAGGGATCAGGTGTACAGAACGGCGAGAAAGAAGAGATTGCCGTTCCGCAGCGGCGAGATCAGAAGGAAACAGACTCCAAAGAACCAGTTGCCGCATCGCCGCAGAATGTGGAGGCGGTTCGGGACGCGAAAGGGCGCTTTGTACGCAAAGGCGGCTCTGAAGATGATTCAACCGCAAATGGCCCGTCAAATGCCAGGTCTGAAGAAAGTCTCGCCGGCGAAGCGGCTGAAAAGATTGCGGAAGCCGTCAAAACCGCGGGCGAAGGGCTCGGCGAGAGCGATCCGGCAGTGCAGGCAATGCAGGAAATTGCACAGCCGATTTCAACGGCAATGGATTTTTTCGGGTTCGGAAAGAGCAAAGAAGAAGGTTGGCTGCGCAAGATTTTCCGCTCCCTCAAGGATTTTTACAAAGAAGAATCCGTTTTCAACAAAGCTCAGAACAAGGCGCTCAAAGAGCTTGTTGATAAGCCTGCCGGAGGCGGCATCCGAGAAGCGGGTGCGAATGTTCTCAACGGCGTCAAGCAGTTTGGCATGGGAGCTTTGTCTATCGGATCGTCTTTGGCAAAGCGCATCCCTCTGCTTGGAGCCTTGATTGCGGGCGGCTCTTCGCTTATAGACATCTTTAAGTCTGAAAACGACGACACGAAGACGCGAGCGGAGAAGGATCAGGCGACCGGAAAGGCCGCAGGCAAGGGGTTGGGTGCTGTCGGCGGCATGATCGGCGGCGCGAAGCTTGGTGCCGCCATCGGGACGGCCTTGGGACCGATAGGGACGGCTGTAGGCTCGATTGTGGGCGGCGCGGCCGGTATGTTCTTCGGCGGTAGCGCGGGCTCAATCATCGGTGAACAAGTTGGTTCTTTTGTGGGGTATCTGCGCGAAGCTGACATCCCGGGAAAGATCATGTCCGTTTGGACCGGATTCACCGACACGCTCAAAAGCGGGTGGGATAGTGCCCTCGAAACTCTCTCCGGTGTCTGGGATAAGACAAAGGAGACGGTGGGAGACGCCGTAGATTCGGCCAATGGCTGGGTCAAGGAAAAGACCGGCATTGACATCATCGGCAGCATCAAGGGTGCGTTCAGTAAAGACGGCGTTATCGGCAGCAAATTTGTCCGGCCAAAAGATGAGGACTACAAGCCGGCTCGCAAAAGCACAGACCCATGGCAGTTGGGAGCGACCAGCGAACTCTACGAATCAGGAAATCGCGGCGCAGGAACAATCTCCAGCGGCAAAGGAGATCATGGTGGCGCATCGTATGGCACCTATCAGCTCTCAAGTAAGCAGGGCATGGTCCAGAAGTTCATTTCCGACATGGGCTATGACCCGATTTTCGAGGGGATGGAGCCTGGCACCGAAGAGTTCAACAAAACGTGGCGCACGCTGGCTAAGTATCAGCCTGAGTTTGCTCAGGAACAGCACGATTTCGTCAAGAAAGAGTATTACGACAAGGCTCAGGCAAATCTCAAGGAAAAGGGGATTGATCTCTCCAATCGCGGACGCGCTGTCCAAGATGCCGTGTGGTCGACATCGGTTCAGTTTGGCGCAGGCGGCGCGAGCAACATGATGCAGAAAGCGCTCAAGGGCAAAGACATTGCCTCGATGAGCGACGCAGAGATTGTCACCGCGCTTCAGGATTACAAGATCGAGAACAACTCCAAGCTTTTTAAATCCTCAAGCTGGAACGTGCGCATGGGGACGCTTGTGCGCGCCCAGAAGGAAAAAGAAAAGCTTTTGATGTTGGCCAAGGAAGATGCGGCCGGGAATATCCCGAGCCGGATGCCGGTACAGGTGGCTGCCAATACTGCCTCAGATGTGGCCGCACCATCTTCGACGCCTGTGAATGTTTCGGTCAACAGCTACACCAAGTCGCAAGAGGTTTTGCAGCAAAGAACGCAAAGCCTTGCGGCATCCAAGAATCAGCCTGTGGCACGCGTTGAACAGCCCATTGGGTCGCTTGCTGACAAGAAGCCTCCGATTGTCAATATCCAGGGCGAAGTCGGTCAGGACGTAAAGGATCGAGCCATCGCTCACATCGTGACGGGCGGTATTGCAGTCTAAGGAAAATAGGAAAAAACGAGCGGGTTGCCTAACCCGCCTTTTGTACGCTTTCAAACATGGCTACAACAACGATTACAGGACAAGACATCCAGGCAATGGTTCGGCATTGGCTCAGTACGCCCGTCAACGGCTATCTGGGCTCGGACTATGGGCAGGATTTGAAAAGCCTTTTGCAGAGACCTATGAACGACGGCATGGGCGATGCGATTTTGCAGAAACTTCGGCAAGACGTTCCTGTGATCAGCATCGTGCCGTCGAGTTACGTCAATCTTTTGCAAAAGGACACGTACCCGGACAAGCGGACGTATTGCATCGAAGTGGCCGGCAATGTGATCAACATCGACGAATCGAACTTGGGTTGATAGAGGGAAGCTATGTACACAAAAGCCGATTTGATGAAGAAGGTCGAAGAGACGCTTCCCAAATACCCGCAAATCAATGTCCTTTATAAGGCAGGCGACCCTCGCATCCGACAGAATCTCGAGGCAATGGCGGCCATGCTTGCCATGCTCTCTGCGCAGGTCGAAACATCTCAGAACGAGGCTTTTCAGAAGTCGCGCGATTCGACTGTTTTGGCCGACGCATCCATGCGCGGAATCGTCCGCAAGGGCACGGCTGCGCGCGCTCGAATCAAATGCACGAACAACGGGACCACGCCTTTCACGGTGGACTCCGGGCGCAACCTGTTTGACTCTTCAGGCCGCGTGTGGCGAGTCGAAACGGCTGTGACGGTCAAGGCCGGAGAGTCGGGCACGTTCGAGGCCACGCAGCGCACGATTGAAACGCTGGTCCATACGGTGGAAAACACCGAACCTTTCTACGCCATTGAAATCCCATCGTCCGATGACGAGTCTTACCTTTGTGAGATTGCGGTGTCGGACTCTCAAGGCGATTTCGAGTACCGCGAAGGTTACGTCAACACGGAGGTCGACGAACGCGTCTACCACGTCGAGGCTGACGATCGGCAGCGTGTTTATGTGCGTTTAGGCTACGACAATGTCGTTGGATGGCAGCCAGAAGACGGTGACGAGATCAGACTTCGCATCTCTCGGACCAATGGGGACATCACGGTGGAGTATGGAACACCGTTCTCCTTTGAGTACCTGCTGACACCTACCGAAAGTCAGATTGACCTCACGATGGACGCCATGCTGGTGGCCGGAGCCAACCCTGTGCCTATGAGCGTTTTGCGCGATATGGCAAAGTACCCGTCGGTCTATCAGAGCAACTCGGTTTTCCTCGGCGAGTTCGGCTTTTTGGTCCGTAAAAACTTTCCGACACTGCAATTCTTGTCGGTTTGGAATGAGACTATTGAAGAGCAAACCCGCGGGTCGAATTTCAAGAACATCAACGCGCTGTTTGTGGCGTGTTTATCGGCGGTCGGAAACGAAAAAATCCTTGAGGCCGATGACGCGGATGATCCGGACGATCCGGAAGAAATCAAAGACGCCGATCTTACGGACACGCAAAAGGCGATCAAAGAGTGCATTCGCAGAGCCGACGACAGCTACCGCGTTCGTTTCTTCACGCCCGTGGCCGTGAAAATCCCGATGACGATCAAGGCTCGCGTTTCGACAAGCTACGTAGCTTACGAAATCAAGGCTCAGATCATCGAGGTTCTGGTCTCAAAGTACGGGAAAGAGGCGGCGGCCAGTCGGCGCGGCAATTTGAATCCTTTGAACCGAGAAATCATTGATGCGCTGACCGAGGCGATCCCGGCTCTGACGGATGGCAATGCAGATCTGAAGGTGACGGTCGACTCGGAACTCGTTCGCCCGGAGCTGTGGCGGTACGTGGATAAGGATTCGCTTGACGTGACGGTTGAGACGGCCAACATGACCCGCAACACTTGGGGCGGTTAGGAGTTGCTATGCCTGACGATACAGACATCGGTAGCAATGTAAGCTCCAATCACGAATACGACTTTGCAAACGCGCAACTGCCGTCGCTTGTGCCGTTGCGTGAGAGCTTTGCTGTCGACGAGGTTGAAAGACAGCTCAAAGAACTTTTTCTCGAAGTCTTTCAAGAAACCTTGTCCGCAAGCGTCTTTGATGAAAATGTTTTGGGCGCGGCGCACCTTGGCAGCTTTGATCTCGTTCGAAAGGTGATTACGAACGACGGTTTGGCCTTGCTTCAAGGTGACCGCGAAGAGCCTGCCGTCCGATACCTGTATCGCGCTTGGATTGCGCGCGACAACCAGGCGCGCGGCATGCACTTCTTGCGCGCCTACTTGCAAACGCTTTACCCGAACGTTTGTTCTGTCGAGCAGATGTGGCAGGACAAAGACGTAGAGTATCCGCTTGGATTGCACACAAGCCTCGATGACGAAGAGTTTGTGATTGATCCAGAAAACATGTACCTCACCAGCCGGGTGGAAATTGCCCTGGACCTTACCGTTGCCACACGCTCGATTACGACTTTGACGGACATTTTCAGAACGATTTTGCCCGCGCGTCTGGTGCCCCAGTTCCGCTTCTGGCTGATCTTCAATGTTCGCATCGACTACAAAGTCACCACGCAGCTCTTTATGGAAAAGCTGTCGGACGTGTGGATGCCGTGGCAAACCCTGCTAGTTACGGAGCGCCCGTCTGCGCTGTGGTATCTCGGCAGAGACGAAAACCCGGATGATGCCCCGAAACTTGTTGAAGGCCGCATTTCCGGTTCTGTGACCATCGAAAAAGTGCCCTGAGTCAAACTCGGAAAAATCAACGAAGTAGCACTTGCGACGAGCCTCACAATGGTTTTTGACTTTGAACCTTGTGAGGAGCGCAAAACATGGCTGCTGAGGCCGTACTTCTTAAATCTTTCCGAGAGCGCATAGCCGCTCACATGGCCGGCAATGGGACGCTCTATCCCATCAAGTACATCGCTTACGGCGATGGCGGCCACAACTCCAATCTACAGCCCATTTCGCCGAGCGAAGACGCCACAGCTCTTCAGCATGAAGTCTTGCGCAAGGAAGTTGCGGCTGTGCGCCAGGACGACTCTCTGTCCGTGACCGGTAAGGGAACGATCGAGAACAACGAATTGATCGGGACTCAGCTTTCCGAAGCCGCTCTTGTGGATTCGCAAGGCAACCTGATCGGCATCAAGACTTTTGCGCCGAAGGTCAAAGAAGCAGACGAACGCTATCAGATTGAAATCAAGGTGAGGTTCTGACAATGGCTATCACGCTACCTCATTCCGCCATCACCGAAATTCCCAACACCGAACCCGCGGCAACGCCTGCGCTTTGGAATACCCGCTACAACGAAATTGACGAAAATTTCGAGCGTTTGGCTACCTACACACCTGTAGGCACCAGCTCTACGGCGGCTGGCACCAAAGCGAAGGCTGTGACAATCAACGGGTTCTCACTGTCCACGAATGCCTTTGTCCTCGTGAAGTTTTCGAACGCGAACACGGCGTCCGCTCCTACGCTCAATGTGTCGAACACGGGGGCAAAGGCAATCTACTTCAACGGTGCCGCGGTGCCGACTGGCTACCTCGAGGCAAATAAGTTCTACCACTTCGTTTACGACGGATCTCATTGGGTTCTGACGGGCGATGTCGATGTGCGTCACCTATATCTACCGCTTGCCGGCGGCACGATTACGGGCAATTTGGCGGTCCAGGGAACGACTACCTTAACGGGACTGCTTACTGCCAACGGCGGTGTAACGACCAAAAAGCTCACTGCCACAGAACTTGATCTCAATGGCAATGCCGACATATCTGGCACGCTCAAGGTGACCGGAGCTTCAACGCTAACAGGTCTTTTGACAGCCAACGGTGGCGTGACTACGAAGGTTTTATCTGCGACTGACGTAACCGCTTCGGGCACGCTGAAAGTCACGGGAGCTACTACGCTTACGGGGGCTTTGGCAGCTAATGGCGGGACCACCACAACCACACTCAAAGCAACTGGGACAAGCACCCTAGCCGCTGTCAACGCAACTAACATTTCTGCGTCCGGAACCCTCAAGGTCACGGGTGCCACGACTCTTACAGGTGCTTTGGCGGCCAATGGTGGTCTGACGACGACAACCATCAAGGCTACTGGTACATCAACGCTTGCCGCAGTAAATGCTACGAATATTTCGGCTTCCGGCACATTGTCGGTGACAGGGACTAGCACGCTCACCGGCAAACTCACTGCCAATGGCGGCGTGACGACGAAGGCTTTGACCGCGACAAGCCTCGATCTGAACGGGAACGGCGATGTATCCGGTACATGGAAAGTCACTGGAGCCACGACTTTAACGGGACTATTGACTGCCAACGGAGGGGTAACAACCAAGAAAGTCACGGCCACCGAGCTTGACCTCAATGGCAACGGTGACGTGAGCGGCAATCTGAATGTCGGTGGGTCACTGCAAGTCACCGGCCATCTAACTGCCGACGGCAATCTGACAGCCCAGAACGTCGTATCTCGGACAGGATATTTCGGAGTCAACACAGGCACAAAATCGTACTACCCAATCGCAGTAGTCGATTACGATGAAAACGGCGGATTCTGCGGATACCGCGGATTCGGAGGAATGACGGCTATTGGGTCTGGCGAAAGCGTAGCGGCACTTCAAAACAGCGTTGAGACTGAGTTCGGAATGGGCCATGGCTCGGAGAATCTGTTTGTTTGCTCTGACCAAGGTATTTGGTTTCTGCCGGAGTGCAATTCTTGGTCCAACCATGGGACGTACCAGCTTCAAACAAACGGCTTGTGCCGTCGTCTAATGGATGTGGCTAAAGGCGATGCCATAGAAAACACCCGATTTCTGCAATTTTTTCTTTGCGACAAAAACGGTAACAGCGGTGCCAGTCGCTTTGCAGGATTTGAGGCAAATACGCGTAACGGAACGCAGGCTATGCTCATGGCCTACGATCCATCGGCATCATCTTCAACATACGCCTATCTGGGGCTAGCATATTCGTCCGATGGCGTTGTCACTACCCACGCTCCAACACCGCCCACGGGCGACAGATCGACTCAGATTGCGACTACTGCGAGTTTCGACAACGAAGGCTTTATCGGCTACAAAAAGTTGACAGCCATCCAGTCTGTGAAAGGTTCCTTCTGGTTTGACTCCGATAGTGGCATTGATCTTGACGACGCGCACTTATCAGACATCGTCTCGGGGGCAGACTGGTACGGTATTCAGTTCGGTATGACGAGGGGTGCCGACAAATCGCAATACCTGTTCAATTCGGCAGGGATTTGGCGTCGATATTCGGATGCCAATCTCGGATCTGAAACATGGGGCGACTGGACTCAGATCGTAAACACCAAAGGTCTCATCGCGGCCACGGCTCCAGAACCAGTTACGGAGAGTTTGAGTTGTTTAAAACACAAACGGGGACGCCCCTGAAAGAACGCCCCCTCGCTTTTACAGCTTCTTGCGGATAACAGCCAGCAGAACGAGTACAACCGCAAGGATCAATCCATCAAAATGGACGTCACCAGCGATTGACACTACAATGTCCTGTGGTATCATCTGACACGAAGCAAGGTCTGTGCTAGCCATAAACACTCCTTGCAAAAAAGACTTAGCCTCGGTTGCAGCCGGGGCTTTGTCGTTTCTGAATCCCTAAAAAGGGGCCTATCCGGGGCTTGCGCCCTGAATCCTGTTGCGCACCAGTTCAGCGATAGGCGAGATGTTGGCCAAGGTTAGAACCTTGCTCCGTGCTGCCGAGGATTATATCGGCATCCAGTCAATTCTTGTCTCAGCCCATTCAAACACTCCGTTAAAAGGCTTCAAGAGCGGGGGAGTTTTGCTAATTACTTTTGGCAAAAGCCCCGAAATCAAGCTGTTGTCATTAAAAATGCTTCATTACTCTCCGTAACTGGACTTTGGCTCACCCTGAAGGATGCTTTGCCTGTGTTGTCTTCGACGATTTGAAGAAAATTGATCCACCCTGAGTCGTCACGCCGCCTAGCAGTGACTTGAAATGTTCGACCGCCTTCGGTGGTAGCCGTACTTTCTAACCCCATAAACCGAAGTCCATCTTTGTCTATGACTTCGCAAATGGTCCGGTTGGCTGTTTGTTCACGAGAGGTGTCGGCAATGCTTACTGCTTCCCACGGAACGCTCTTTATAAATGTGCTGGATGCGGATAGCAAAGGTGAAGTGAAGGTCTTGGCACCGTTGATTTTTTCAGCGTTGACAGTGTGAACTAGCTGGGACTGCTCGGCATTCCAAATATAGGAACGAAGCCACCTTGTGGTGACAACTTCATAACCGTTCGATGTTTCTGCTGGGGCGTGATTGGCTCGAACATATCGAGTTCCATCTGCCTGATGACCTATCTCCAGGCTGCTCCAATCGCCACCTTCGTCATCAGCGTTGTAAAAATTGATATCGGACAGAACTACAGCGGTCTCACCTGATGCATATTGGTAGTGCTTAAGAAGCAATCCGCCTTTCCCGTTTTTGTCCTTATATCTGGCAAACCAAGTCTGCGTAGTGGTTTCGGGGACTATCGTGAAATCTTGGTCTGGGCGTACCACTTCCAACCCAGTTGACGCATAGACATTGATCGGGCAATAAAATTTTTTCCACCCATTTATTTCTTCGTCACCAGTTAGGTGGACAAAAGCATTGTTTGCCCACTTGGCCGTGATCAGCGTATGGTCATTCACTGAAGCCGATGGGCTATCGGCAGCAATGATCCGGACTTCCTCGTTCGCGTATTCCTTGATTGTTAAGAACAGACGCCATGAAGTATTTGCCCTATTTCGACCATTGAAACGCAGGTCTCGGCTGCCATCCTGGTTAAAGTAGGCTTCTTCAGAGATAAGTGCAGCGCCATCTTTATCCGCAATTCGGTAGACAATGATGTTTGTCGCAGAATCCCGCTCAGTATCAGCAACGCTTACATCAGACCTGTAGCCAAAAAGCCATTGGTTTGTGTTGAATGTGATTCGATTCCCGTGTGTGGCTTGGCCAGTGACTTGCAGTCCGCGTTCTGCAAGTCACGGGTTCTGCCCAGCTCAACGGGGGCGGAACCGTCAAGGCTCCGGGAGCAACCGTCAATGACTCGTCCATTGTCCCGGCCTCGTGGGTCTGGAGCGCTATGCTCCGCTATGGACTCGGGGGAGGTCTGGATACATCTCCAAGCGGCAGCACGAATGAGGTTTTTGGCTCTTCGGATTTGAACGATTGGGACAAGTCCGGCTTTTACTCTGTTTCGGTCACTGACGGTCTAAACACGCCCACAGGTCAGGCATCGTGGACTGGCGTACTACTTGCCTTGATGAGACGCTGGGAGACGGGGACAAGTGGCCTTCAGATTACTCCTAACGGCAGCGCTTTCTGGTACCGAACACGAAGCAACTCAGCATGGAATCCATGGCATGTCTTGGCAACCCAAGACTATGTCCAGACTCAAGTCAACAGCTTGACTACACTCACGGACGATGGCGTAAAGACCGTTACCAACGCTGACTACAATACTTTGACCGCCCCTGGGTTCTACCACTGCAATTCAACTGGCCAGCAAAATGGTCCGGGTGGCGCGAACAAGTTGCTAGTTCTGGCTACGGCCAATGATCCTCCGAAGCACATTACTCAAGTCACATTTCCGATCTACAACACAGGCAAATATTGCCCGGCAATCCGTTACATGGATGGCGAAGGAAATTGGAGTAGCTGGGAGAAGATCGCGTTAGTCGAAAGCAACAATGTGCTCAATGCCGCGGGTCTTTGGCTAACGGCTTCTGCAATGATCAAATATCCTGGAGCAAGTTCTGTATCAATCCCCAATTTTGGGTTTGAAGTCGAAGATTACGTAAAGGGAGATGATCTCTCGAAGGCGATCAACGCTCGCTACTTGGTCTATGGCAAAGATCAAAGCGGCGTAGCTTTGGGGGCGCTTGGCGGCATGATCGTTGGCGTCGAGCAGACAAAGAAAACGTGGGCACGACTGTACGCTTATAGAAACCAAAACGGCGTCGCTACGGCGGACTACATCGGCATTCTTGCGAACCCGGACGGGACCTACGAAACAAGGTCGCCACATCCAGTTACGGAGAGTAATGACAACTCCATCGCTACGACCGCGTGGGTGACTCAAAAAGTCAACAGCAACAAGCTCACGATCGGCAACCCTGTTTCTCAGGGCGCTTCGACATCAGGAAGTTGTACAAAAAACACGATCGTCTACATCAACAGTTCAGGATCGCTGTCCGACGTGAAGATCAATGGGACAACCGTTGCCACGACAAGCGGCTATCACGCAGAGCAAGCCCAGCAAGTCACGCTGTTTGTACCTGCTGGCGGGACGTGGTCTGTAGGTCACACCGGCAACGGCTCGGTTACTTCGGTTCTTTACCAAGAAATCAATTAGCGCAAGGGTTCTCAATATATGGAAAAAGTTCACGTCTACACCGATGGTGGAAAATCTGTAGCGGTAGCCGATAAAACGCTTTATTTCGACTTTGAGCTTCCGGAAGCCTATCCGGAAAACTTCTTCTATCTGATCTGGTGGCCTGAAGATGGATTCTGCGCATATTTCACGCAGGAAAACGGCTCACAACAGCGTTTTGATCTGGAGCCAACAGAAGAAAATTACGCCGTGTTCGTCAAGCCTTTTGTTGATCAATGGCAGGCTAAAAGCGCCGAAATGGAGGCCGAAAAAGCAGATCAAGCGGACGAGATAGCTGCCGCTGAAGTGCGAGAAAAACGCGACCAACTCATCGCAGAAACGGATTTTTATATGATGCCGGACTACCCGATCTCCGCCGAAAACCTCGAAGCTGTCAAAAGCTACAGACAGGCATTAAGAGACGTTCCACAGCAAGAGGGATTCCCGCTTAGTGTGACGTGGCCCGAAAAACCAACTATCGAGTAAAGCAAACCCGGTGACAGTTCACCGGGTTTAATTCAAAGGTTTTGAACGTCAGGTTTTTTCGGCCAAACAACATCGTTTGGAAATCCATCTTGCTGAGGCACATCTCTCAGAGCTTGTCGATAAGTCTTCACTGCGGCAAGTTCCTCTTCGCTGATGGGGTAGTCTGCCATGAGTAAATAATCCGTCTCGGAGATCAGCTCATCTCGCTGCGCCCGAACCTTCGCAGCCAACTCGGACTCTTCCTCCTCGGGTGTTGGCGCGGGGATAGCTTCGACGGACCACTCCCAGTTATCGCCATGCACGACCCTGTGGGTCTGGCTGTCCTCGGTCAGAGCCGTAAAAAGCTTTTTCATCGTCACGTCGTGAGGGGTGTGAGATTCGTGAGATACCACTATGCCCACACATTCCTCGGCCGTTGTGGGGATTTTCTCCGCAACCCACTTTTCTCCGTCGAATTTGTAGAAAAACTCATCATTGCACTCCGGCTTTATCAAAGTGCAATTTGGAGGCATAGCGATCACTTCGCGCGTGTCATCGTCGACTTGCGCGAAGGTTGTGCCAGAAAAATATCCCTGAGCATCGTATTCGTAAACGTCAATCAGGTTTTCCATTTTCGACTCCTTTCTTAGTCTTATTATCAATAACCGAACATCACGGGTCAATTCAATCCAGGCGGCTTAGGCATAGCGGGAAGTGGAGCTTTCAAAGTTGAATCCAGCAGTCAAAGATCGAACTCCGGTGAAAACTCAGATTCAAGAATGATTAGTTTTGATGCATCCCTCAGCAATCCGATTTACGGACGCTCTGCCGAAATCCAACCTCCTTCCGGAAAGGCACTTTGGATTATCAAGTTTTGATGATCCACAGGGCCTTCCCGGATGGCGGCTGGATAACATCCGCAGCTCCATAAATCGGGTTGCTTCTCGAAGCATCAAAGGAGATAGCTTGGCCGTCTCCATCGCTTCCACTTTTTGAGCGGCCTGTTCCAGTAGCCTGGAAAGCACCGGACACCGGGTTCCCTTGATAGTGCGCTACAAAGGAACCTGTGATGTTCGGAAATTACGTTTTAATAATCCACAACGCCTTGCCAGCAGGAGGTTGAATAATGTCCGATGCTCCGTAAATCGGCGAAGAGAGCGATGCATCAAAACCCATTTTCCAAACGTCACAGTTAGTGCTTGCACCTGCACCACCATGCTTTTCGTCCATGCCGTAAAAAGCACCGCCAGTTTCATTGTGGTCGTTTGACTTATACGCGTGCCCACCGTGCCAACCCGTGATGTTCGGTGCACCACTCTCAAGGTAGGTGCCAACTTCAGATGCGGTATTCGCGCCCATCACTGTGCGATTGCGCCAGTCGGGTAGCTTGAAGGTCGTGGAACCATCGCCGGCGCCCCAAGCCGTACCGATTGCCGCAAAAAGCTTGGCATACGTAGTGCGGCTGATCGTGCCGCCATTACAAGCCATGAAGCCCGATGGGACAGTCTTTCCGGCATACGGCAGGATCGTGCCAGTCGGTACCGCCGACAACAACAAATCGCGGACCCATTTGGTCGTAGCAATGCTGTTGTCATTACTCTCCGTAACTGGGTGAGGGACATCCGTATAGAACGTGCCATCAGCACGATGCCCCACCGAAAGGCCCGTCAACTCGTAGGTGTCATCTTCACGGACGTATCTGCTTAAGAGTTGAATGTTCTGACGCCCATCTGTGTATTTGTTGTACTTGATATAAGCAGCCGCAAGGCCGTTTTTGTCATAGACACCCAGAGGCCAGAGCTGGATGTCTGATGTTGGCGCAGTTTTAACATCCAGTGCACCAGCCGTGAGCTTGAAGGGTTGCGTGCCGCTTGATTCGACATTCCCCGTCAGTCTGATCCAACCTTTAACGCTTACGTCATTGTTGTTGACGTTCAGAGCACCATTAACATTTACGGTGGATGCTAGATTGACATTATCCGCGACGAGATTGATCCAGGATTCGTCGCCATAACCCAAACGAAGAGTTGTCGTCTTCGTAGAGCCTGCCACAGGTTCATAGCAGGAGAATGTGTAGGTTACGTTCCCTGAACTGCTGATGGCGATTTCGTTACCTGCAACACGGTTGCTAGTTTGATTAGTCACTCCCGATCCATACAGGAAGTGACCGATATACATCGAATTTGATGGTGCCTGACCTTTCGTGTAGTTCTTAACCTGTCGAACGATATGAGCTCCGCTACTTCCTTCTATTTGCAGCATTGAGCCCTTCAGAACAGTCGTTTCAACATTACCTTCAACTTTCCAGTTTCCGGAAACCTCGCCACTTCCAGAGACAGTGAAGAGACCACCGGAAACACCTAATCCGCCGCCAAATTCGGCGGGAACATCAGACCTTAAGTACGCTGTACCGTCTGCTTTATGGCCTATGGTCAGATGTGCCCAGTGTCCGTCTCCGTCAGAATAGTCAATGTCAGCTAAAACCCATTGCGATTCACCGCTACTCTTTTTGATGTATTTGAGCATAGCGATTGCATGAGCTTGAGCGTCGTAAACATTGACAGGCCATGCTTGAACTTCTGATGACGGAGGTTGTGTGATATCAGAAATTTGAGGGATTGTCACTGCAAAAGGTCTTGCATTTCGGACATGAATAGTTCCTGTTACAGAAACATTGCCAGTGACTTGCAGTCCGCGTTCTGCAAGTAACCGGAAAAGCCATAGTTGAGGACATCGCTATCCGCGGAAGCTCAACCGATTTCGCGGGGGATAGAGGGCAAATCGGCGATTGCCAAGACATCAATGACATTGACTTCAATGACTACACTCATTCTGGGGTTTGGAAGGTAGGAGGAACCTATCAAAATGCCGGAGCTTTTGGAAATGTCACTGGCTATTTGATTGTTTACGGAAATCGCGCACAAAACTACGCTCTGCAAATTTTTGCTCGCACGTTAAATTCTGATGCGTTTTGTATAAGAACGCTTCACGGTTCGTCTGGGTGGCAGCCTTGGCGCAAAGTTATATTGGAAACCGGCGGAGATTTGACGGGCGACCTCTCGACGACCGGCTCTTTCACGTCGTACAACATCCGCGGCTTTCGGCATCAGTACAGCGGCATTGACCGCGATGTAATTCCATCGTCGCAACAACAAATCTTTCCGTATGCCTTGCTCGATAAAAACGGCAAAACCGTTGCGATGTACAAGGTCATTCAAAACACCAGTGGAGGCATTGCCACTCAGATCGGCACGGTTCGGTCTGGTGATGACGGTGAGACTGAGTACGCACTGGTTGAGATTGGTTTCGATAGCGAGGGAGTCGCATACGCAAACGTCCCCAGCACGCCAAATGACGCTAACAACAATCGCGCTGCAACCTCAAAATTTGTCAACGATCGGATCAGCGCACACGATGCGACATTGGTTCACACAACGGGATCTGAAACCATCAGCGGGTCAAAAACGTTCGAGAGCCCAGTTGTGAGCAAAGCGGTTTCGCTGATCCAAAGCACGAATTGGAGCGGGATTCGACTGAATGATACGAGTCGAACTAGTGATTCGACCAAGATGCTTGCTCAAATCCTTGATGCTGATGGGAAGCGATGGATTGGGCTGGAAACCACGGCAAGCACTGATGGCAGTCGAACTGTGCAGTTAATTGGCCGCAATCGAGACGATACAGCCTGGCTCAATTTCATCAAATTTTGGGAAAGAGCTGATGGAACGTACAACGTTTATTTGGCTCGAAATCCGGTTACGGAGAGTCATTTTTTGTGGTTTAAAACCCATGGAAAGTAACCTTTTAGCGTGGCACGAAGCCCCTGCGCTTGGCACAAGGGCCACGGCTCTGCATTTGCTTGAGAAAGCCTATGTTCTATGGGAAATCAAGATTAAGACCGGCACAATCAGCACAACCCGAAAAAAAGTCGCTCCAAGCGGCCATGAGGTCACGTCGAACGTCCAAATAATCGCTTCGCTGATACGCGCGAGAGACACTAGTACCGACCGTATGGGACAGACACATTTCGGCGGCTTCAAAAGGAGCTTGTCGGTCCGCGAGGAAGCTGCGGGCCATTGAGCGTAAGCCGTGTGCGACAAGCTTGCCGGAAAGCTCGGTGGTGTGGAGGTATTTTGCGAGGCATTGCGAGCTGACGTGCGTGCCGGATGTGCGACCTGGGAAGATGTAATCGGATCGGGGATGGCGGGAGTGCCGTTTGGCGGCATCGAGTAGCTGAAGCATGAGCGGGGTAAGCGGTACACGGAAAGCCTTGCGCTTCTTCATCTCTTCGGCCGGAATCGTGAGGATGTCATCCTCTATCCACGACCACTTGAGCTTCGCGTTTTCAGAAGGCCGAAGCATTGAGCAGGCTGAGAAGCAAAATAGGATTTGCGTGCGAGTCGGAGCTTCTAAAAAACACCTGCACACGTCTGTCATCCGAGACCAATGGACCGACGGCATAGGCTCGACTTCCGGCGGTGCGAAGACCATCGAAACGCGTTCTAGAGGGTTGTGTTGGATGTAGCCGGCGCACACGGCCAAATTCATGATTTCGCGCATACGCATGAGGATGCGCTTCAGAGTGGCTTGGTTCCCGGCTCTTTCGATTGGCAGGACGTGACTGATGATGAGAGGGGCGGTGATCTCGTCGATCTGCTTGCGGCCGAGTGCCCGGATGACGTGATTCTCGAGGCGTCGTCGTTCTTCCTTATAAGAAACGATGCGACCTTTCTTTAGCCCGCACCACAAGCGAAAAGCGTCATTCAGGACATAGCCGTGGGGGGGGGTAAGCCCCGCTTCTTTGCGCCTTCTTCGGACCAGCATCCTAGCCTGCTTTAGGCTCATTTCAGGCCAATGCCCAATGGTCTCGTCAGAAATGCGTCCGGAGTGATGCGATCGGAAAACCCACGATTTCGAACCGGAAGGTTGGACGCGCAAAGTCAATCCATTGCCATCCGCAATGGAATACCTGCTTTCTCGCGGCTTCAGAGCTGCAATTTTCTTGGTTGTTAGGGACATGTTTGCCTCTGCATTTGGGTGAAAAGAACATTTTGCAGAGTCGGATTCGGAAAAAGGGCGGGGGATGGTGGAAAAGCCGCGGCGATACTGACTCCTTAGAACTTTTCTTTGGAGTCTTTTTCATGAGTGCAAATCTTTCAAATGTGTCTCACGCCGGTCTTGCTCTGGCCATGCAAGGCGTTGTGACGATTGCCACGTACTTAGTTGGATTTAGTCCCGTATTGGGGGCGGCTTTAGGCGGGGTGTTGGCGATTGGTTTCTATTGGGGAAGAGAGGTTGCCCAGGCAGAACGCAAGGCGGGAGGGAAGCCGTGGTGGATTGGCTTTGACATGACTCTCTGGAGCAACGATGCGATTCTGGATTTCGTGTTTCCGGTATTGGCGAGTTCTTTCTTTTTCGTCGTGACGTTTGCATTGACTCGATGACCGTGTTTCGAACTCGGAAAAATCGGCGGTTTTGCCTTGAAGCGCTCCCTTAATGTGTGAGAAGTGAAAACCAAACATGGTGAGCGCGACTCATGTTCGAAACGCTCTGGGCATTGATCAAGGCCGCATTTATTGATGCGGTGAAAGACAAGGTGACTGATATGACGAAAGAAGAAGCAAAGGCTTTTTTGGACAAGATCGGCGTCAAGGTTGACGAGATCACGGACGAAATTGCGGCAGAGGTGGACGAATGGAAATCTGGTCTTGATGCCGAGACGCGGCGCGCTGTGCGCCCTTACTGGATCACCATTGCCGTGATTACGTTCGTGCTCGGCTGTGGCGTTGGACACTACTTCTTCTGACGGCCAAAAATGCTCCAAAGACTGGCGGATTTGGCGGCTATTCTGCCTACGGGATTTGAGCGAGCCATGATGATTGTGGGCGGAAGCATGGGCGGGATATTCACGTTTCTGTACGGCGATGCCGGCCCGCTGCTGATCTGGCTGGTCGTCTTTGTCATCCTCGATTTTGTGACGGGGACTACGGCGTCGATCTTGAATGGGACATGGACGAGCAGGCGGAACTGGCTAGGCGTACTCAAAAAGATGCTGGCTTTTTGCATTGTCGCACTGGCTCACGGCCTGGACGTCGCTTTTCACGAGCTTCTGCCGTTTCAGATCATCGAGTCGATCACGATTTGCGCGTACATGGCTGGTGAGTTTGGCTCGATCATCGAGAACCTCGACAAGATGGGGTTGCGGGTCGTTCCGCCGGTCGTGAGGAAGCTGATCGATGCGCTCAATGCCAAGCTGGACAAAACGGTTGAAAAAGTAGCTGAAACGGAGGGAACCAATGCCGACACGGGGCCTACGAAACAATAATCCGGGGAATATCGACAAGGGTCTAGACGAATGGGAAGGTCAGGAACTTCCCGGTGACGATCCGCGTTTTTGTACTTTCACGAGCATGGCTTATGGATGCCGTGCTCTGATCCGGACATTGATGACCTATCACGCGAAGCACGGTCTTTCGACGGTGCGAGAAATCATCAATCGTTGGGCTCCCCCTGTGGAGAACAACACGGATGCTTATATCAAGCACGTGTGTGACCGACTTGGTGTTGCGCCGGATCATCCTCTGGCCTTTGACGGCAATCCGCAGGTCTATCTTCATCTGGCACGCGCGATTGCTTATCACGAGAACGGTTCGGCAGCAGACAACATCAGTCTCGAAACATGGAAGGAAGGCGCGGAACTTGCCGGACTCAAGGTTTCTGTTTAAAGGAGCAATAAATGATTAACCGAGATGAAGTGCTGGATCTTGTGGTTCACGTCGAGTATTGGCATCCGAAGGGAACTTGCACAACCGTGTGCTGTCTTATTTTCAGATCTGGTTTTACAGAACTCGGTTGGAGCCAGTGTGCTGATCCAGAAGATTTCGACGCTGAGAAAGGCAAAAAGTACGCCTTGGACGATGCGATCGACCGGTCTTTGAAATATATCGCCTGGGAAAAGGCTCATCAGCGGGGGAATTGACCATGGAACTCAAGGACACAATCGAGCTGATGCAGAGCGCCGACTGGAAAGAGCGCTTTAAAGCCGAATACCTCCAGTGCGTGATCCGCCTCAAGAAGCTGGTGGATTACATCCACGATCTTGAAGACAGCACTAAACCGATGAACTACGCGGGCGAGAAGTTGCTGCTTGGTGCGCAGTATGGCTACATGGTTTCGTATATCCATGTACTTGAAGAACAGTCTTATTGGCTGGGCATTGAACTGCCCAAGTACGAGAACGTTGAAATCCACGAGACAAAGCATGTGTGAAATCGACAACTTCTATAGCCGGGTCAATTCACTGCGCGATATCTATGGCCGCCTGATTAAACCTGAAGGCGTCACAGATGCCGACGAGCAAGCAGAGATCAACGAGCTTGAGCGTCTCCGCAAAGAGGTGGCGCGGAAACGTCGCCGCGAAGAGATCGAGGCGTTACGCCGAGAGTTGACGCGAGCGCCGTGTGCGGTGCGACTTTGACCATTTTCGTGACGCTACGAAATTGGTCTTGATACATACATGATGTTATGGGTATGCATCAATTTAGCATCATGAATGTATCAATTTAACATCATTGATTCTTATGAATGTATGGCTGAAGATAGGCGGCGCGCTGTTTGCGGCAGTCGCTCTTTTTGCCAGCGGCTACAAATACGCCGCCGCGCTCTATGAGGCTGACATTGCCGACATGCAGGCTAAGCACGCATTGGCCCTGAAGGACAAAACCGATGAGTACAGAGCAAAAGAACAGAGTCAAGCCAAGCAACTCGCGGACGCGTGGGATGCACTTGAGCGCGCTCGCGCTGAGTCTGTTGATCTTCGGGCTGATGTTGACCGGGTGCGCGACGAAGCCGACCGTTATCGCGCCGAGCTGTCCCGAGCCAACCCCGATTCCTGCACACCTTTCAGAAAGCGACTCGCCCGCTGTGCAGAGCTACTCTCAGAAGGTGCAGACTTATCTGTCGAAGGTGCAAGCCTTTCTCAACGAGTCAGCGGCAAGCTCGACGCCGTAGTCAAACTCCACAACGGAAGCTGAGAATTTCTCTATTATGTTTCTGACAGTTGATGCAGGGAGATAACATGCCAGAAACTAAAGTCGAGAAAGACGAATTAGGGATATGGGTTGCTGCACAGTTAGGGGTTAAACCTCTTGAAGATTGCCAATGTCCAAATTGCGGTAGCTTCAACACGAAGTTTTGGCGCGGTGTTCAATCCTTGGTAGATATCAAGTCAGAACTTATTTGCGGCGATTGTGGCAAGATCACCGTCACCAGGATCGATAAGCCTCAAGAGAAGAGAGAGCCGAGAATCCGGCATTGGAGTGAGCGGCTGCCCGGAGAAGAGGATGACAGAAGAATCTACTAAAGACATATGGAACTCGCCTGATCTGGAAGCTTTTCACGGATGCCAGTGTCCGCATTGCGGCAGTTCTAACCTCAAGAAATTCTTGAGTCTTGAAGAGCGAATGGAGCGGGCGGGGGATGTTGTTTGCAAGCCGCAAGGCGAGCATCCAGATGAGCCGAAAGGTATTCCGCTCGCGAAGGTTCTTTGCGGGGACTGCTGGATGGTTTCGCACATCGCTCAGAAAGCCTAAGACCATGCTTGAGACACGGTAAAAAAAAGCTCGGACTAAACCGAGCTTTTTTCCTGCTCACACACCTGTCGGCACTTGACAGCGGCAGGAGCCATCTTGCGCCCTGCTGAAGGTATATTCGGTACGTGGCCCGCCTCAGCCCGGGACCCCACGCTTTCTCACCGGAAACATGAGGATGGCGTACCTGTCTATCTCCGAGAGAATCTCTTTGAAACTTTCCGCCAATCTTAGCCGCTACGTTTCCCTTGCGGCCTCAATCTTTTTCAGATGATCAGATATTAATATACTTTTCAATCATCTGTGACAATCACAAACTTGTGACTGCTGACGGTGTATCCATCAGCTTTTTAATCGTGACTGCCTTGCACGAATATCGGAGGCAGCCATTTCAATACGAACTTTTGGTTGACTGACTGCGGACCTTTGCGCGGTCCTGTCCAGAAACCATGCCAGTGAGCCTTTCGGATGTGCGGGGTAACCGTTCGTCCGGTCGGCTCATGCTCGAAAGCTTCTCTGCGAGCTTTGCGAAGCATCGCACCGGTCCTCGCACCGATCATGTAGTGATGCGGCTTTTTGGCCGGCATCATGCGAAACTCACCGCGCACCTTTTTGGGCTGTGGATTGCGCGGAAGCCAGTCTGGGGTAGAGCGGTTCTCGATTTCTGGTTCTTCCGTGCATAGGTACAGCACGAGAGGCAGTAGATGCTTGGCCATACTGCGCATGTGGTCAAACTCAATCTTGGCTTCCAGCATGTCAATCGAAAGGCCTCGTCGAAGACGGTTTTCGATAGCCACTTCGACCATCTTCTCGATTGACTCGTCCAAAGTCCAGTCCCCGAGGTAAAGCACAATCGTCTCCAGCTTCTCAGATCCGACACGATCTAGGTACATACGAAGTTCTTTTTGTCCAGTGTTGACGTCGAATTCCAAAAGGACAAAAAAGCCCTCGATGTCACCACCTTCGTCCGACAAAAGCGGCGTTTTGATGTATACGCACCACTCTGGCAGACGCAAAAGTGATTCACATGGAAGTTTTCCAGTGAAATCGGAGGCCATGAGCTCTGTGTAGATGTCAGGATCAAATTCATAGAGGCCCTGGGTATAGCGCCAAGTGGATGGTGCCGCTATCGTATTCATACGAGAAGCTGTTTCGTGCGGATCTTCGCCTTCATGCCACCGCTCAGAAATAGCAAGCCAGGCGTTTAGCGGCAGAAAACACCATCGCGGCCACTCGTACTCTCCTTCGAGTCTCGCTTGGATAAAAATGTCTACAAGCTTTGGGATGTAAGGCCACTTTTTTGATACATTTTCAAGGCGAGCAAAAGCACTCATAGCTCTTCCATACAGCCAGTTCTGACAGGTGAGAATTTAGCATCTTCGTGCATGGCGCAAAGAATTTGCACTTTTGGAAAGGGTGACTTTTTGGGTGACTAATCACGCTAAAAGTCCCGTGCAACGGTAAAGGTATGGTGCTCTCAGCATCCACCAAACATCCGCTAGAACCTCGCAAGATATTGATTTTGCGAGGTTTTTTGTCGTCTGCATTCAACATTCGAGGTGTTTTTTTCCAAAAATGGTGACTTACGGGTGAGCACAACGAGTGATCAATGTCGAGGAATGCCTGTCATTGGATATCTGGCTTCAATATTGCACCGCGAATTCTTCAGTCGATTTTTGATTTCCTTGAAATTCCAAGTCTTCAAAGAAATGGCAATCTGCAGACTTTTCTAAGCACTTTCTGTTATTGACAGTATTCTGTTCCTGCGCTACCTTTCACAAAATAGTGCTTGTGATGGCACGAAATTAGGAATTGGACAACCAAATGACGCACATACGATCGACCTTCGTCACGAAGGGCCTTTTCACCAAGGCTCACGGTCGATTGCGCTTGCTATCTCTGGGTCTGCTGCTACTGGTAGACACCGGGAGGCCGTGCGCGTGTGCGTCGGCGCAGGAAGTGTAGGAAAGGGAGCCGAATACCCTAAGGTTCCAAAAGTCGGAACTTCCAACCGCCTCCTAAAAGCACAAAATTCAGGCTATAAGCAAGTTGAAAACAGACGCACACCCTTCGGGGATGTGCGTTTTTTATTAGGGAGAATTCAAAAATGGTCTTTACCCGCCGTCAGATCATCGTTTCAGCAGCTGCTGCCGTTGCCGTGTGTTCGTCGCCGACCGTCTTCGCGGCAAACAAATCCGTCAAAATTGCAGTCGGCGGCAAGGCACTTTACTACTATCTGCCCATTTCGATTGCCGAAAGTCTCGGCTACTTCAAAGACGAGGGGCTTGATGTCGAGATCATTGATTTCCAGGGTGGTTCCCGTTCACTTCAGGCCGTTGTTGGCGGGTCTGCGGATGTGGTTTCCGGTGCTTTCGAGCATACTCTGGCCATGCAGGCAAGAGGTCAGGCCATGCAGGCATTCGTGCTTCAGGGCCGAGCGCCGCAGTGCGTTTTTGCCGTAAGCAAGAAGACCATGCCCAATTTCAAATCAATGGCAGATCTTAAGGGCAAGAAAATCGGTGTGACGGCGCCCGGATCAAGTTCGCACGCCATTGCCATTTTTATCCTTCGCAATGCCGGCATTGAACCCAAGGATGTCTCCTTCATCGGTGTGGGTGCTTCGGCCGCGGCTGTTGCCGCTATGCGTGCCGGACAAATTGACGCGTTTGTCAATCTCGATCCGGTCATCGCAACGCTCGAAAAAGACAATGTGATTCAGATTGTCGCCGATACCCGTGTTGTGGAAGAAAGCGACAAAATCTTCGGAGGTCCAATGGTAGCGGGGTGCCTCTATGCTCCAACGCGCTACATTAAGGAAAATCCGGAAATCATTCAGGGACTGACGAATGCAGTGGTCCGCGCGGATCGCTGGCTTGCAAAGGCTACGGCCGAGGATATCGTCAAAGCTGTTCCCGAGTCGTACTTCCTGGGCAACAAGGAGATTTATGTGACAGGCTTTATGAAGAACCGTCCTGCGCTTTCCAAAGACGGTTTTATTCCGGAGGGCGCGCCTGCCATTTCGTTTAAATCACTCCAGATCGTTAACGACAAGCTGGACAACTTCAAACCGGATTACAAAGCGGTCTTTACGAATCAGTTCGTGGAAGCGGCGCACAAAAAGTACCCTAACTGAGCGTAATGCATATTTGGGCATAGGCAAGTTCATTTTTGAAAAACAACACTAAGAATCAAATGTCTCAAGCTGCAATAGAACTCAAAGGCATTGCCTGTACTTTTGTGAGTGATGATTCCGGGATGATGTCCACATATACGGCTGTCAAAAATGTGGATCTGACGGTGGCCGACGGTGAATTCGTGAGCGTCGTCGGTCCCACCGGTTGCGGTAAATCCACTTTGTTGAATATGAGTGCGGGCCTTTTGGAACCCAGCGCCGGGACTGTGAGTATCTTCGGAGAACCGCTTGTCGGCCTCAATCGCCGAGCCGGCTATATGTTTCAGGCTGACAGCCTGATGCCCTGGAAGAGTGCGCTGGACAATGTGGCGGCAGGACTTCTTTTCGAGGGGGTACCGGAGAAAGAAGCCGCTGAAAGAGCCCGCGAGTGGTTGGCCCGCGTCGGCTTGTCCGGGTTTGAAGATCGTTATCCGCATCATCTTTCGGGAGGCATGAGAAAGCGCGTGGCGATGGCTCAGACTCTGATTAAGGATCCCGACATCATTTTGATGGACGAATCCTTCTCGGCGTTGGACATTCAGACGCGGCAGCTGATGGAAAATGAGCTGCTCAATCTTTGGCAGGCAAAGCGCAAAGCCGTGCTTTTCATTACGCACGATCTGGATGAAGCCATTTCGATGAGCGATCGCGTCGTGGTGATGAGCGCGGGCCCCGAGAGTCATCCCATCGGCGAGTTCTCGATTGATCTGCCCAGACCCCGAGATGTCAGTGAGGTGCGCGTGACGCCCCGCTTTATCGAGCTGCACACGGCCATCTGGTCGGTGCTGCGAGAAGAAGTGCTCAAGGGCTATGCTCAGCAGCAGCGAAAAGTACAACGGTAAATGCGGAATTAGAAAAGAAAGACTCGGGAGACAAAAATGAACAGCAATCAAGTGGCAAAGTATCGCTTCAAACTTCGAGTTTGGCAATTCGGCCTTCTGGCTGCGATCTTTTTCGTTTGGTGGGCACTGACCAAACCCGGCCTCATACCAGCCTTTGTTTTTGATAACGATAACCAAGCGGCTTTTTTCTTCGGCGAACCGCTGGTGATTTTTTCGAGAATTTGGGATTGGTTTGTCGTCAACGCTGACATTTATGCGCACTTGTGGACGACACTTGTTGAAACGATTCTCGCGTTTGCCTTCGGTACGATAAGCGGAGGTTTGGTCGGTATGTGGCTTGCGCTCACGCCGTTTGCCGCGGCGGTGGCTGATCCCTTTATCAAGGGGCTCAACTCTATGCCTCGTGTGATTCTTGCTCCGATTTTTGCAGTTTGGTTCGGGTTGGGTATCGCCAGTAAGGTAGCGCTGGGCGTGACGCTGGTTTTCTTTATCGTGTTTTTCAATGTCTATCAGGGGGTCAGGGAAGTCAATCCGAACGTTTTGGCATCTGCTCGTATGCTTGGGGCCAATCGTCAGCAGTTGCTAAAAAACGTTTATCTGCCGTCGGCCATGAGCTGGGTATTTTCATCGCTTCATACATCAGTCGGCATGGCATTTGTCGGTGCGGTGGTCGGTGAATATCTGGGCTCGAGCCACGGTGTGGGTTACCTGATTCTTCAGGCCGAGGGTGTTTTTGACATTAATACCGTGATGGCTGGCATCCTGGTATTGACCGCGTTTGCTTTGGTGCTCGACTGGATCGTCGGCGTTGTGGAGCGCCGAGCTATGCGCTGGCAGCCTCGAGCAGGGACGTCTACAACGCTCAAAGGGGGCAGTCTCTAGTAGCGTTCTGCGAGCAAAACGAGTAAAGAGGCCGGTGTCCTGCTACAGGTGCCAGCCTCTTTTTTATCGGCTGTTGAGATCTCGTTCAAGGAAAAATTTGTGCATGTGACGCAGACGCATGGCCGAAGCCTTTTTCTCGTACTCCGCAAACAGCCTGCAGAAATTAAGAATTCTGCTGTCCGTCACACGTTTGTCACAAACGGTGATGGTCAAATCCCAGGGCGGCCTGTGCCAGCCGGCAAGTACCCGAACTAAACGCCCCTGTTCGATTTCGTGTCGACAAATGTGAAATGACGGGTCGACAGCAATTCCTTCCGCAGCTAACAGCACCTCTTTTCCCGACAGGACATCTCCGGCAAAGGCAATGCGCTTATACATCAGCGGCGTGCATGGAGCTGTTCGTCTGGGAAGCTGCGCTACGCTGGATTGCCTTGTCAACGGCCGCATCATCGGTAAGGAAATCGCCAAGGAAAAGCCTTGGTGCTAACGGAAAAGATGGTTGATTTGGGTTTCCCGAATCAACCATCACTGAAGTGGTATGGAATTTTTGGACTCCTAAGTGTCCAAAAAATCCGTACTGCTTCAAGGTGACCCAGTCAGTGACTTGTTCGAAGGAGCCGAAAAAACGATGTAATCGGCTGACCGTGTCGAAAAATTGCCGAATTTTGTGAGCAACCTATCCTTCGGGATGTGGCGCGCTTTGGATGGTGGAATAATCTCGCTCCCATACCGTTTCGCAAACAAAAGACCATGACCACCGTCTTTCACAAGTCACTTGCCAAGACCGACAACGATTTTCCGCGTCGCGGCGTCACATTTGTGGCCGCGACAGCCTGTCTTATCTGCACCTTTATTGCTGCGGCCATCGCCATTCCGATGATGGCCGAGTGGCGAAGCGGGCTGAGCTTGAGCGAATCCGAAATAGCCATGACGGTGGTGAGCTATTTCGCCGGTTGCGTGCTCACGCTGTTTTTCTTTGCGCGCCTTTCGAACTTCTTCGGCCGCAAGCCGGTGGTTCTCGCTGCACTTTTGCTCGGCATGGCGGCAAGCCTCATGTACGCCAATGCACTTGAGGCCTCTGAAATCTACATCGGTCGTTTTCTGCAGGGTTTTTCCTGCGGCTTTGCGTCCAGTGCCGCGATGTCCTGGGTGGTTGACTCGGCCCCGCTCAAGTATCCCTGGCTCGGCACGGCTCTGACGGCGGCAGGGCCCAATATCGGTTTGTCGTTCGGAACCTTGATCACAGGTTTGGTGCTTGAAAGCGGTGTTTTGACGCCTGCCGAACTTTTTGACTGCGCTGTTGTGCTTCTTGTTGTTTGTGCCGGATTGGCGTTTGCTTCCACCGAAACCATGCGCTTTGGAAGCGAATCTCTGGGCAGCGTCTTTGTACCCAAGATCGCCTTGCCCGTGCACCTGCGTCGTCGTTTTTTCGCAAGCGCCATTGCTTTTGTGGGAACCTGGGGTGTTGGCAGCTTTCTTCAAGGCTTTTCGGCGTATCTGTGTCAGGCTGTCTTCGGACACAGCAATGCACTCCTTGCCGGTGTCCTGTATCTCGTTTTGATCGTTCCCAATGCGACCATGGGTGTCTTTGCAGGGCGATTTGAGCCTCGTCCCACGCTCAAGCGCTCCATTTTGCTCTTTACAGCGGCAGCTCTGGTGGCTTTCGGAACGCTTATTCATCCGTCCGTGTGGGTATTGTTGATCAGCATTGCCTTGACAGGTGCCGGCAACGGTGCGGCCTGTTCAAGCGGTCTGCGTTTCCTCCTGGCGGGAACTTCGATTCAGGAACGTGCCGGCGTCATCTCGGCACTTTATTTGTCGGCTTACGTGGGCTCGGTGATTCCCAACCTCGTGATTGCTTCCATGCCGATGCCGGTGACGGAAACCATGATGGCCATTGGCTTTTCCGTTTGGGTGTTGCTGACGCTGATCGGTGTCTGGGGATGTCTGGCTCGAGTCCGCTAAACTGCGGCGGATAAAGGTATGAAAGAAGTTGAGCATATGAATATTGAGCTGAGATTAGAGACGCCGGCGGATTATGCGGAGACGGAAAAGGTTGTTCGCGAGGCGTTTTGGAACGTATACGCTCCGGGCTGCACGGAGCATTACCTGGTGCACGTCATGCGCAGCAGTGAAAACTTCGTGCGAGAGCTTGCCTTTGTGGCGGTTGCAGACAGCAAGATAGTCAGTTGCGTGATGTTCGTGAAGGGAACGATAGCGGGTGACGACGGTGTCGTGCGAGAGGTTCTCACGCTCGGGCCGATTGCCGTGCTTCCGGCATACCAAAAGAAGGGAGTGGGGCGCCGTTTGATTGACCACGCTCGCAAAGAAGCCATACGGCAGGGGTATGCAGCGATTGTCTTGTGCGGAGATCCTCTCTACTACTCGCGAGTGGGGTTTGAGCCTGCGGAAAATTTTGGGATTCGAACGGCTGACAACAAGTACTTTGTTGCTCTACAGATCTGTCCGCTGCAGGAAAAGAGACCGGAGTCCTTTGCCGGTCGCTACAGCGATGATGCCGTCTACAACATCAGCCAGGAGGCGGCATTTGAATTTGATCAGCAATTTCTGCCGAAAGATCGCCTCGAGAACACGCCGTCACAAAAACGATTGCTGGAAATTATTGAAATGCAGCGACCGTTTGACGGCGCAAAACGCTAGAGAGCCGGCTTAACTTGGTTTTTGTGCGCACTGCAAAAACTGAGGTGATTTCTACGTTTTTGGTCGAGAATTTTCAGAAAAACGTTACAAATGATCCCAATGAAAAGCTCTTTCTTGCTCGCAAAGCCTTACAGAAGCTGATTGCCTGGAAGGAAGCACCTCGACGCAGCGCTTTGTGCGTAGTTGGCGCCCGTCAGATCGGCAAAACAACGCTTATCCGTCATTTTGCGCGGCAATACTACGAACACTTTGTAGAAATAAATTTTGTGACAGAACCGAAGGCCAAGGCCGTGTTTGACGGTTCGCTCAATGCCAATGCCATTGTCGCCGCGCTCTCCGCATATCTACGTCGGCCGTTGGTTCCCGGGAAAACACTCATTTTTCTCGATGAGATTCAGGACTGCCCACAGGCGCGAGCCGCGATAAAGTTTCTGGTTGAGGACGGACGGTTTGACTACATCGAGTCAGGTTCTCTATTAGGTGTCAAGACAAATTCCGTCCCGTCTTTTCCCGTCGGTTTTGAAACGCCGTTGACGATGTATCCGTTGGATTTTTCGGAGTTTTGTATGGCCTGCGGCCTTCAGCCCGAGACTTTCGACTACCTCAAGACGTGTTTTGAGACATTGCAACCTGTAGCTGAAACCGTTCACAACAGCATGATGCAGCTCTTATACGCATACATGGTTGTCGGCGGGATGCCCCAGTGTGTCTGCACCTATATTGCCACGCACGACATCGGGCAGATCCTTGCCATCCAGAACGATATCCTTGCGCTTTACCGCCTCGACATTGCACGCTACGCTGACAGAGATAAAGAAAAGATTAGGGAAATTTTTGATGTAATTCCTTCCCAGTTGGAAGCCAAAAATCGTCGTTTCGTTCTTTCCGACATTGCGAAGTCAGCCCGGCTTCTGCGTTATGAGAATTCATTTGTTTGGCTTTCCGACGCAGGTGTGGCCTTGCCATGCTTCAACGTCACACAGCCAACATCGCCTCTGGGTTTAAGCGAAAAGCGAAATCTCTTTAAGCTTTTCTTGTGCGACACGGGTTTGCTTGCCGCAGCAAGCATGCAGAACATTCAGTTCGATATTCTGCAAGGCAACGTCGAAGTCAATCTTGGTAGCGTACTGGAGAATCTGTTTGCGCAACAACTGCATGCCAACGGCTTTGCACTGCGTTACTACAACTCCAAACGCCTGGGAGAAGTTGATTTCGTCATCCAAAACGGACGAGACATCACTCCGATAGAGATCAAATCCGGTAAAGACTACAAAAAGCATTCTGCGCTTTCAAAGGTGCTTGCGGTCGACAAATGGAATCTGAAGCGAGCCATAGTCTTTTGTCGTGGCAACATTGAAAGAGACAACGCCGTAACCTACCTGCCTTGGTATATGGTGCCGTTCGTTGTACCGGAGGAGGCTGCATCCGGAAAAATGCCTGTCATCGATTTGTCAGCGTTAAGCGATGCAATAAAAGCCTGAAACTTGAGTGAAAGTTTTCAGCGATTCTGAGAAAGCTGTTTCTGACGGCGTTCGTTGATATTTCAAGGGAAATTTTCCCGGCCTCAAAAAAATTTGTTTGAGCTCTTGGCAAATGCCTATTTTTCTGTAGAATGCGCAGTCGTTGTGCAGAACACAGCCAAGTTTTGAAAAGCAAAGAACTCATTGAGGACTTGCAATTTTCAAAAGAGTCTGTAAAATGCGCTTCTCTTCAGACGAAAGTTTGAAGAACAAATTGATCCGAACGGAGTGGTAGTTCAGTTGGTTAGAATACCGGCCTGTCACGTCGGGGGTCGCGGGTTCGAGTCCCGTCCACTCCGCCATAGCACCAAATGCCCTGTAGATTTGCATCTTCAGGGTTTTTTATTGTCTGCAAATTCTCGTTTCAAAACAAGCGAAACGGATGAGGATGTTTGGTATCCTGCCTGTTCGCCGAGACGGTCGAAATTGAACAACATTGCTTTTAAGGACTCTTTTTCTTCCCTGCACGGTTGATGTGTTAAGAAAAAAAAGAGGCGATAACAGCTTATTTGCAATATATTAGTTTCTGACCGCCACACAAGAGAATTAAAGGATGAGAAGTAGACAATGGAACCGATAGCCGAAAAAAACGCCTGCCTGGACTTTACCGTCAGATCGCTGGAACGCGTGCCGACTCGGGAGGAGTCTCTGAAACTGAGCGCGTATTCCACGCAGACGCTCGTGGCCGCCGCCAAAGAGGCGACGATCAAGTTCGCAGATCGGGTTTTTAACTTCTGCGGCATCATCAATGCCAAATCAGGCCGTTGTTCGGAAGACTGCGCTTGGTGCTCCCAGTCGCGGCGTTTTGTCACAGGCATTCCCATCTATCCGCTCATCAATGCCGACAAGGCGCTCGAAGCTGCAAAACAAGCACAGGCAAACGGTCTCACGCGGTTTTCGCTCGTGACGAGCGGCCGAAAGCTCTCTGCGCGTGAAGTGCGTGAAACAATTGAACTCGTGCGAGTTATTCGCAAGGAAACGAATCTTCAGATGTGCCTGAGCGCGGGTCTGTTGACTGAGAAGGAACTGCAAAGTCTCTTTGAAGCAGGCGTCGTGCGTTATCACTGCAATCTTGAGTCGAGTGAATCGTATTTCGGAAAACTCTGCTCGACACATACAACCGCTGACAAAGTCAAAACGCTCATAAACGCACGCGCGGTTGGCATGGACGTCTGCTCGGGCGGCATCATCGGGATGGGGGAGAGCGAAAGCGATCGCATCGATTTGGCACTTCAATTGCGTGCGCTCAACGTGCTTTCGATTCCCGTCAACATTCTCTCGCCCATTGCCGGCACGGCGCTCGAGCATCAGCCGCTCCTGTCCGACGAAGAGATTCTGAGGTCTGTCGCTCTGTTTCGACTGATCAATCCCAAGGCTCAGTTGCGCTTTGCGGGTGGAAGAGCCCGTTTGTCACGAGAAGTTCAGAAGGCGGCACTCGAGTGCGGGATCAACGCCGCCATTGCCGGAGACATGCTGACGACGAAGGGCAGTGCAATTGATGCCGACCGCGAGCTTGTTTCCGAGGTCGGATATCAGACGCAAGATATCAAAACCTTTGACGAAGCGCATTTGTGGCATCCGTATGCGTCGGCCACCTTACCGCCTCCCGTCAATGTCGCTGCGGGAGGTCATGGTGCGCGCATTGTTTTGGAAGACGGCAGAGAACTCATCGACGGTACTTCGAGTTGGTGGTGCGCGGCCTTCGGATACAACCGTCCTGAAATCGTCGAGGCGATTCAAAAACAGGCAAGCAAACTCACTCACGTCATGTTTGCAGGGTTTACACATCAACCTGCGGTGGAACTGGGCAAACGATTGACTCGTCTGCTGCCTGAGAAGCTCACGAAGATTTTCTATGCGGATTCCGGATCGGTTGCCGTTGAGGTGGCCATGAAGCTTGCCGTGCAGTATCAATTGGCCAAAGGCCGAAAGACGCGCACGAACTTCGCGACGATCCGCAAGGGTTATCACGGCGACACCTGGAACGCGATGGGGGTGTGCGATCCGGTTGCGGGAATGCACGGCTTTTTTTCAGGAGCGCTGCAGAAGCGCATCTTTATTGATGAACCGTCTTCCATTTTCGGAGGTCAATGGAACCCGGGGGACATTGAGGAACTTGAGCGCGTTTTCGAAGCGCTACAGGACGAAATATGCGCGCTGATTCTCGAACCGATCGTTCAGGGTGCAAGCGCTATGCGGTTCTACCACCCGCAGTTCCTGCGTGAAGCGCGCCGCTTGTGCGACAAGTACGACATTCTTTTAATCGTTGATGAAATTGCGACGGGGTTCGGTCGGACCGGCAAGCGATTTGCCTGCGATTGGGCCGAGATCGTACCAGACATCATGACGCTCGGTAAAGCTCTCACGGGAGGCGCGGTGACGTTAAGCGCCGTGTGCACCTCCAATGCGGTGGCTGATACGGTGAGTTGTCATGCGCCGAATGCATTGATGCACGGTCCCACTTTCATGGCCAATCCGATTGCTTGCGCGGCGGCTGTCGCGGCGATGGACGTATACATGTCCGAAGACTGGGAAGCCAAGGTTCGTCGTATTGAATCCGAACTGAAGAAAGGTTTGGAGCCTTTGCGCAAAGTCTCGGGTGTTAAGGACGTGCGCGTGCTCGGAGCCATCGGTGTAGTGGAAACCGAGCGTGCTGCCGACAACAGAATTCTGGCCGCACAGTTCGTCAAGGAAGGCATTTGGGTGCGCCCCTTCGGAAATATCTTCTACGTGATGCCGCCCTTTGTGATCGAACCCGATGAACTGCAGACATTGATTGTCGGTTTCGTCAAGGTGACGCGCAATTGGGTGGAAGAGAAGATTTAAAGATCGAATATAAGCTGTTAATCTCGGTCAATGCTCAAAGAAGGTCGTTGAGTTCGGGGTGTAACTGAAACCAGTCTGAGGCAGCCAAAAAAACACGAAATTTAAACATTTTGGTATTACAATCCCAAAAAAGTTAAACGATTTGGGATTACGATACCAAAATGCTCAATTTTCCGTACATATCCAGGCAGATGGAAAATGTGTTGTCACCGCCGAATTCGTCCGGGCGGGCTGAAATCATTCTGGGGCCGAGACAGGTCGGAAAAACGACACTTCTCAATAAGCTTGTCGAAGGCAAGCGGCATTTGATACTCACAGGCGAAGATGATGACGATCTGGCCTTGCTTGCGGATTCGAAGTCGTATCTTAAGCTTCTGGATCAGTTCCCGTACATTGTCATCGACGAGGCTCAGTTCGTTCCCGGAATCGGTCGCATCGTAAAGCGCATGGTGGATTCATCTCATGCTGATAACAGACTTTTTGTGACCGGTTCCAGCTCGCTTGAACTCGCCGGAGGCATGAAGGAATCGGCTGCCGGGCGCTTCAACACCTACAACCTCTGGCCGTTTTCTTTGGCTGAACTTGCCGAGCACACCTCCTGGATTGAAGTCAAGCGCAGTATTCACGATCGTATGATCTTCGGGTGCCTGCCGGCTGTTGTCAACGAGCCTCGTCGTGCTCAACAATATTTGCTCGACTTTGCCGACGCTGTTCTCTACAAGGACTTGTTCAAGCTTGCGGAAATGCGAAAACCGACCGAACTCGTGAAGCTGGTCAAATACTTGGCTTTCAACGTTGGTTCCGAAGTGAAGTACGGCACGGTGGCCAGCGAACTCGGCATTCAGAATAAAACCATTGAGCGTTACATTGACTTGCTCGAATCGTGCTTCATCGTCAAGGTTGTGCCATCGCTTTCACGTAACCCGCAATCGGAAATCAAGCTTGGCAAGAAGATCTACTTTTACGACAACGGTATTCGCAATGCAATCATCAGAGACTTTTCTCCACTGCCGGCGAGAACCGATGTCGGAGCGCTTTGGGAAAATTTGTTTTTCACGGAACGATTGAAACATCACGCTTTTCGTTGTGACGGCGCAGAGATCTTCTTCTGGAGAACGCGCCAACAGCATGAAGTTGATTTTCTGGAGGTCCATAACGGAAAAGTCAGAGCGTTCGAATGCAAGTCGAGCAACAAATCCAAGACGACGTCGATTCGAGCCTTCGAGCGCGCTTATCCTGATACGCCGGTGACCATCGTGACGCCGGAAAATATTGATGTCATTGAAGAAGAATCCTTGTCGTGACAACACCAATAACAGATTAAATGCAACCGTTTATGAGTGATCAACGATGGCACTGATGCAGGACAATGTAGTGAAGCTATCTTCAGGAATTCATTTCGTGAGCGGCATCGATACGGATGCGGGAAAGACCGTCTGCACGGGGTGGCTTGCTCGCGAACTTCTGCGCTGCGGACGTCGTGTGGCCACCATGAAATTGGTGCAGACCGGTTGCGGAGACTACAGTCCGGACATTCGCCTGCACCGGCGTCTGATGGGGGTGACGCTGCCCGAAGACGAGGAAGGGATCACCGCGCCCGAACTTTTCACCTACCCGGCGTCACCTCATCTGGCAGCCAAAATCGATGGCCGACCGATCGATCTCGCTCATTTGATTGACTGCGCGAACAAACTGGCCGAAAGCTACGATGTGGTGCTTGTCGAAGGCGCCGGAGGTTTGGCCGTGCCCCTGACGGAAAATTTACTGACGGTTGATTTTGTGTGCGCGCAGAACTGGCCTTTTGTTTTCGTGACTTCGGGAAGGTTAGGCTCCATCAATCACGCCGTGTTGTCTCTTGAGGCGCTGCAGCGACGCGGGGCCGAACTTTCGGCCGTGATCTTCAATCAATGCAACCCGATGCCCGACGCAACGATTGAAGAGGATACGCGCGAATATATGAAGCGGTATTGCTTCAGCCACTTCCCGGAAGCGCTTTGGTTGGAGTGCCCGGTCTTTGCAGTCGACGAGATCGGCTGATTTCAGAGTTACGAAAAAAACGTTTTGCAACGCGGCTGATGCGCGAAATTAAGCAAGCCGACAGCTTGCTTTTGTTAGAATGCACGGCTATTGAGTAGAAAAGTGCGCTCAGCGTTTGTCGTGGGCGCGCAGCGGCCCTGCGGCTTTATGCGGCAGTCCGCATTTTTGTTTAATCCAAAGGCTAATTTCATGCTTCTTGAGTTGTTCCGCAATCACAAGCGCTGGCTGATGTTCATTGCCATGGTGCTCGTGATTCCCAGCTTTGTGGTCACAGGTATCTATTCCTACAACCGAATGATCAGCGACGACGGCGCCATCGCCAAGGTTGACGACGTTTCGATCCTTCCGCAGCAGTTTGACGAAGCCAAGCGCCAACGTCTGGAAAACCTGCGCGTGCGTCTCGGTGAAGAATTCCGCTCCAATATGCTCGACAGCCAGGAGGCCAAGGTCGCGCTGCTCGAAGCGATCATGAACGAACGCAGTCTCATCGGTGAGACGTCTCTTGAAGACATTCATGTGAGCGAACAGGTCGCCATCGAAATGATCAAGACCTTCCCGCGCTTTCTCACCGACGGCAAATTCGACGCCGAGAAATACACCAACTATCTGGCCGCTTCCGGCATGAGTGATGAATATTTCGTGCACATGATCCGTGGTGAAATCAGCCGCAATCTTCTTACAGAAGGCATTACCCGCACGACGTTGGTGCCCGATACCGCCTCGCGTAACATCTTTAACCTTCTTACCGAAAAGCGTGAAGCTGCCGTGCACAATCTGAGCGTCGGTGAATACATGGTCAAGGTGAAGGTCTCCGACGAAGATGCCAAGAAGTATTGGACGGACAATCAGAAGCAGTTTGAGCGTCCCGATGCCGTCAATGTCGAATACGTTGTGTTCTCTCCGGATCTTTTTAAGAACGTTGAACCCAGCGAAGAAGACATCAAGACCTTCTACGAACAGAACAAGGGCCGCTTCCAGGCTCCGGAAGAACGCCGTGCCTCCCACATCCTGATTGACTTCGGTCAGGGCAAGGACAAGGCTAAGGCCAAGGCCGAAGAAATCTTCAAGCAGGTCAAGGCCGATCCCAAGGCATTTGCCGAAGTGGCCAAGAAGGAATCGGCTGATCCGGGCAGCGCCAAGGAGGGCGGCGATCTGGGCTGGTTCACGAAGGGCATGATGGTGCCGGCGTTTGAAGACGCGGTCTTTAACGCCAAGGAAGGCGACATTGTCGGTCCGGTGGAATCCGAATTCGGTTTCCACATCATTTCGGTCACCGGCGTCAAGGCGACGGCCGCCAAGCCCCTGGCCGACGTTCGAGCCGAAATCGTGAAGCTCTATCAGGATCAGGAAAGCCAGAAGCGCTTTGCCGAAGAAGCCGACAACTTCACCAACATGGTTTACGAACAAAGCGATTCGCTCAAGAGCGTGATCGAAAAGTACAACCTCAAGCCCATGACGCTCAACAATGTGACGGCTGAAGGCCCGAGCGATGCGGCTCAGAAGAAGTTCCTCAACCAGCACGTCATGGAAAGCCTCTTCGGTGAAGAATGTCTGGTTGAAAAGCGCAACACGCAGGCCATCGAAGTTGCTTCCAACACGCTCGTTGCCGCTCGCGTGACGGCTTATCAGCCGGCTCACATCGCCAAGTTTGAAGACGTTCGCGCCGATATTCTTTCGCTTCTGACAACCGAACGCGCTCTTGACGCCGCCGAAAAGGACGGTCAGGCTCTGCTTGCCAAGATCAAGTCCGGTGAAGCTAAGGACGTGAAGTTCGACAAAGCCGTGACCGTGTCCCGTTCTCAGCCTCTGGGTTGGGACTTCAACCTGATCAATTCGCTCATGCGAGTTCCCGCCAAGGAACTGCCCGCATATATCGGCGTGCGCACTCCCACGGGCTACACGCTGGTGCATATCACCAAGTCCGAGACGGTTGAGCCCGACGCCTCCGCTCTGGAAGGCACGCGCAACGAGCTGGCCGGCATGTTCGGTCAGGCCGAAGAAAACGCCTATCTCGACAGCCTGCGCGCCAAGCACAACGCTGTGGTCCTGAGCAAGGACTACCTGCCGGGGGCTGAGGAAAAGAAGGCCGAATAAGTTTTAGCTCTCAAGGTGCCGCTTTCACGGCGGCATCGAAACGAGGAACCGGAAGATCGATAGCTGACCTTCCGGTTTTTTGTGTCCGTAAGCCTGAGGAAAATTGTACGAGAGTCGGTTCCTAGCCACAGAAACGAATAAAGGCGAATGGCGACGAAACGTCGGTGGTTAGGGCCAAAGGCAACCCCAGGCTTGAGAAAATCAATCGTAGGATACGGTTTTCTGTCAGTGGCTCATGCGTCACGCAAACAGACGCTTGAGAAACGATCTCGGAAGCTGAGCCAGAATGACGGCGCTCAGCATCAGGGTGCAGCCTAGAAGTTCGCGGGAATTCATGGATTGCGACAGAATCAGCCAGCCGGCGATGACGCTCACAACGCTTTCAAGACTCAGGATCAGAGAAGCCACGGTCGGATTGACGCCGCGCTGGCCGATGATCTGAAGCGTGTAGGCGATGCCGTTGCTGCAGATGCCGGCGTAAAGGAAGGCGGGAGCAGCGGCTTTCATGGCGTCCAGCGAGGGCGGTTCGAAGGCCATCATCAAAATCAACCCCAGAAGACTGCCGACAAAAAACTGAATGCAACTCATGCGCACGCCGTCAACGTGATCCGTGTAGTGGTCAATGACGAGAATGTGTGCGGTGTAACTGAACGCGCAGGCAAGCACAAGTCCGTCGCCAAGGCTAAGCGAAAACTCTCCAGGCGGCATGCACAGGTAGTAGAGGCCCAGACAGGAAAGCACAACTGCAATCCAGACCAGAAAACCCGTTTTGCGTCCGATGAACATCCCCACGACGGGAACGATGACGATATACAAGCACGTCAGGAAACCCGCTTTTCCCACCGTTGTGTATAGAAGCCCAAACTGCTGCAGAGACTCGGAAATGAAAAGTACGAGGCCGCAGAGAATGCCGCCCGTCCAGAGTTTTGGGTTTCTCCAGGGGGAGATTTTGGGGGCGTTCTGCGTTTCATTCTTCTTGCGGGTCAGGCGATCGAGAATCGGTAGCACGGCAAGCAAAAATAAACCGCCGATGATGGAGCGGGCAAACGTGAAGGCAAACGGACCGATGTGATTCATGCCGAGGGCTTGCGCAACGAAAGCGGAACCCCAGATGACGGCGCACAAGAAAAGAATGAAACTGTTGCGTACTTGAAGCGGCATGACGGCGAAGTTGAAACAACGGACGAGAAACGATGGCATTCTAAACGAGCGAATCGTGTTTTCAGAACCGTCCGTAAAGGCGAAGTCCCCGCGGGCGAGGCGTACAATACAGGCATTGTTGAATTCCTATTGTCTGAAATATAAGCGATAATAAGGAGGCGAAGATGTCGATAGCAAAGACGCTATATGAGAAGATTGTGGAGAGCCACACGGTCAAGCGCATTGACAATGAAACGGTGCTCCTTTACGTGGATGCTCACTTTGCCAACGAATACACAAGTCCTCAGGCGTTTAGCGGTGTGCGTCAACGCGGTTGCGGTGTATTGGCGCCCGAGTCACATCTGTGCGTGGTTGACCACATCATTCCGTCTGCTGATCTCAATCCGCGCGTCATTCACGATGCGGCAAGCGCTCTGCAGGCCTCAAACTTGGCCAAGAATTGCCGTGACTTCGGCATTACGGCGTTCTACGGTCCCAATGATCCGGCGCAAGGCATTGAACACGTACTGATGGACGAACAGGGTCTGGTGCGTCCCGGTATGGTGGTGATTTGCGGCGACAGTCACACGACGACGCACGGCGCACTGGGCGCTCTTGCCTTTGGTATCGGTACGTCCGAAATTGAACACATTTTGGCGACGCAAACACTTGTCTATCGTCTTGCTAAGCCCATGTTGATCCGTATCAATGGTCAATTGAAACCGGGATCCACGGCGAAAGATTTGGCGCTTTTTGTCCTCAGAGCAATCACGGCCCGAGGCGCTTTGGGTTGTGTCGTTGAATACCAGGGCACGGGAGTAACGGCACTTACCGTTGAAGAGCGCATGACGCTTTGCAACCTCACAGTGGAAGCGGGAGCACGCGGTGCCATCATCGCACCGGACGAGAAGACGATTGAGTGGGTTCGCGCACATTGGCTTGATTTTTCTGAAGAGGAGTTCGAGGCTGCGTCACGCTATTGGGGAACGCTTTCGTCCGACGACGATGCAACCTATGCGAAAACCGTTGAAATCAACGCAAGCGAGGTCAAGCCCATGGTGACTTGGGGAACGAGCCCCGATCAGTGTGTGGCCTATGACGAACCTGTGCCTGCGGCTGCTTCGTTTGATGACCCCGTACAGAAAGCGGCGGCCGTTCGTGCGCTGAAATATCAGGGCATTGAAGCAGGACAGCGAATGACTGATCTCTCTGTGCAGCACGTCTTTATCGGTTCGTGCACCAATGCACGTATTTCGGATTTGAGAGCTGCCGCGACTGTTGTCAAGGGTAAAAAGGTGGCAACGGGCGTTCGTGCGCAGGTGGTGCCGGGCAGTATGCGCGTACGCAAGCAGGCAGAAGACGAAGGATTGGCCGACATCTTTAGGGAAGCTGGTTTTGAATGGCGAAAGAGCGGTTGCTCACTGTGTTTGGCCATGAACGACGACATTTTGCAGGCCGGCGTTCGTTGTGCCTCAACAACAAACCGCAATTTCGAAGGACGTCAGGGCAGAGGAGCCCGAACGCATCTGGTGAGTCCCGCCGCTGCAGCGGCTGCCGCTATTACGGGAAAACTCACTGATCCCGCTACGCTGTAACAGATAGGAGCTCAAAATGGACAAGTTTTCCACGTTGACAACCGGAGCCGTCGCTTTAGAAGCTGACAATATCGATACCGATCAGATCATGCCCAAACAATTTCTACGAGGCATCGACAAGGCGGGACTCGATAAGGGCCTTTTCTACAATCTCAAGCACAAGGCCGACGGATCGCTCAATCCTGATTGCGTTTTAAATTCTTCGGCAGCGGCAAAGGCCGCCGTTCTGGTTGCCGGTCCGAATTTCGGGTGTGGCTCCAGCCGCGAGCACGCTGTGTGGGGGCTGTTGCAAGGAGGCTTTCGTGTGGTGGTTGCGCCAAGCTTCGGCGAGATCTTCTACAGCAATTGCTTTAACAACGGACTGCTGGCTTGCAAAATTACAGCAGACGACTCAAAAAAGCTCTTTGCCGTCCTTCGCGCCGATCCAGAGGCAAGTTTTACGGTCAATCTTGCTGCACGAACGATCCGTACGGGTGATGCAGTCGTGAGTTTTGCGATAGCGCCGCGTCACAGCAGAATGCTGGAGCTGGGCCTTGACATGGTGGATGCGACGCTCTCTGAAATTGACGAGGTCAAGCGTTTCCGTGAAAGTCATGAACGGGACTTTCCCTGGATGAGTGGGCTTCCCGGTAAGGCCAAGCGAGTCCTGATTGCGAGAGGAGAGTCTTTGCCTTAGGCAAAAAGGTGTCCCGAAGACGAAAGAAAACCTCCGAACCGAAACCGATCCGGAGGTTTTTCTAACGAAGTAAATTTTGATCAGAGCGGATCGCCTGAACGCAACAGCAGTCGAGCGATTTCAGCGGCGTTGTGCAGATCCAGTTTGCGGTAGGCCGAGCCGCGGTGTACCTGTACCGTCTTTTCACTGATGCCGAGGTTTTCTGCGACTTGTTTGTTGCTCATGCCGTGGGCAACCATGCGGATCACTTCGCGTTCACGTTGTGTGAGCTGCATCAAGCGGCTACGGAAGGATGAGAGTTCCATCTCCGTACGACGGTGGTTGAGGTTATTCATCACGGCGCTGCCGATGGCAGTCAACAGACGCTGATCGTCGACGGGTTTTTGCAGGAAGTCAACGGCGCCGAGTTTGAGGGTGCGCACGGCCATGTCAATGTCACCGTGACCGGAAATGAAGATGATCGGAAGGTCAATACCCAATTCGCGCATCTTGTCCTGCAGTTCCAGACCACTCATGCGAGGCATACGCACATCGAGAACGAGGCAACCGGGGCGTTGGAAGTCGCCGGAACTAATGAAATCCAGGGCGTCGGAATAAACAGCCACATCCCAGCCTTCACCCTCGATCAAAAAGGCCCACGAGCGACGCATTGCGTCGTCGTCGTCAATCACGCGCACCAAAGGCTTCAGCGACTCCACTTTGATTTCTCCGGTTTGAAAGGTTTGCCACAAAGGCACAACCAACAAATTTTAATATTGTGTCGAGCTGTCGGCTCGTAGACACAAACCTCCATGCCGCGCATTTTAGCAACAGCCTGAAGCTTCGTAACACATAGGCGCCGCTTAGGCGCCTTGAGGAAAATCAGGAAACAAGCAATATGCCTGCGAGGACCCAGACAAAGAGAAAGATCGTGTCGAGTGTCATTAAAATGATCGGCGCCCAGCCGACAGCCTTGAGTTTGCCCAGACTTGTCTTGATACCGAGCGCACCCATTGCGACCAAAATCAGTAGCTGAGAGGCTTGCGCAAGGCTGTCGCTAACCGAGATCGGAATGATGCCGGCGACATTAAGGGTGGCGAGCACAACGAATCCGATCAAAAAGAGAGGAATTTGAGCAAACGGATTGACGGTCTTGGGACCGCTGGGTTCACCGTGTTCGCCTTTGGCCGCAAACAAAGCGGTAAACACAAACATCATCGGAATAAGCATCGCCACTCGCAGCATTTTGGTCATGGTGGCGGTCTGAAGTGCGTCGTTTCCAAGCATGGCGCCTGCGCCGACCACCTGAGCGACGTCATGGATGGTGCCGCCCAGAAGCAAACCGGCGCGAGACGATTCAAACCCGAGAAGTTCGCACAGAATCGGATAGAGAATCATGGAAATCGTCGACAAGGCCGTCACGGTCACGATGATGGCCAAAAGAGCCTGCTCTCTTAATGCCTTTTTGTCGATCACGAGCGCTAAGGCGGCTGCGGCACTGGCGCCGCAAATGGCAACCGAGGCGCCGGCCAGAGCACCTTCCGCACGCGGCCATCTGATCCAGCGGTTCAAAAGCATGGAAAAAGCCACGGTTGCAAAGACACCCGTGATGAGGACGGTGATGGAGCCCAGGGAGAGTTGCGCGAGTTCTTCGGCGGTGATGCGCGCGCCGAGAAGTCCCACGCCGATGCGCAGGAAATTCTTGGCGCACAGTTCAATGCCCGCCACTGCGCGATCGTCCTCGGAGATGAAATGAAACGCCATGCCGAGAAGCAGGGCGTAGAGAACGGTCGGGCCGCCGTACGTGTTGGAGACAAACAGTGCGGCGGCGCCGATCACGACGGAAGATAGTACGCCGCGCCAGCGGCACTCAATCCAAGATTTCATAGGAACCGGGATCCTTGTCGGACCGAAGGAGAGAGAAACAGAAAGACGTAGATGCGCCGGAAGAAAGAGTGCCGCCGACAGGAAGAATCTTACGGATTGAGAGGAGTGAAAAGTCAAAAAATCGTTAAAAATGAAGGGTTTATTGACGCGATCGAGATGAGGGGCGTCGGCAGTTCTTTTTTGATCTGGCTACGAATGCAAAGCGAAGAGAGTGAATTTGATTTAAATCAAATAATTGAGCTTCCATTTTTACAAAAAACGCCGCTATGCCCGAATTGAGCAAAGCGGCGTCGGATATCAGTTAACCGAAGTCGGGACTTTAAGCGTTCGCGATGCGTGACTTCACGATTGCGGCGGCCTCGCCCACCGGCAGCATTTCCTTCTTGTCGAGGCTGCGGCGGCAGACGTATTCGACTTCACCGGTCTTCAAGCCGCGGTCGCCGATCACGATGCGGTGCGGCACGCCGATGAGTTCCCAGTCGGCAAACATGGGGCCTGCGCGCATGTCGCGGTCGTCGAGTATGACGTCGGCGCCCAGGTCCTTCAATTCGGCGTAGAGCTTGTCGGCGGCTTCGCGCACGGCTTCGCTCTTGGCGTAGTTCATCGGGCAGATGACGACTTCAAACGGAGCGATCTGATCCGGCCAGATGATGCCCTTGTCGTCGTGGCACTGTTCGATGGCAGCGCCCGCAACACGGGACACGCCGATGCCGTAGCAGCCCATTTCGAGAACCTGAGGCTTGCCGTTTTCATCAAGATAGGTTGCCTTCATGGCTTCGGAGTACTTCGTGCCGAGATAGAACACGTGACCGACTTCGATGCCGCGCTGCAGTCGGATCTGCCCCTTGCCGTCCGGGCTCTTGTCGCCTTCGACGACGTTGCGCAGGTCGGCAACCTTGGGTTCGGGAAGGTCGCGCCCGAAGTTGGCGCCCGTGTAGTGAAAGCCCGTTTCGTTGGCGCCGCAGCAGAAGTCGCTCATGTTGGCGACGGTGCGATCGGCGTACACCACGACGTCTTCGGAAATGCCGATGGGGCCCAGAGAACCCGGATCGGCGCCGTTAAAGTGGGTGCGGATTTCTTCTTCGGTGGCAAAGCGCAGAGCGCCCTTCATTTCGGGCAGTTTGCCGGCCTTGACTTCGTTGAGCTCATGATCGGCTCGCAGCAGCACGAGCACAATCTTGGCGGGCAACGGATTGCCGTTTTCATCTTCTTCGTCGTGCGCAAGAACGATGCTCTTGACGCAGTCGGTGAGTGCAATGCCGAGGAAAGGCGCGACGTCTTCGCACTTTTCCTTGCCCGGGGTGGCGTGCTTGACGAGTTCCTGAGCGGGAGCCTTGCGTTCGTCAATGAGCGAGAAGGCTTCGGCCAGTTCAATGTTGGCCGCGTAGTCTGAATCGGGGCAGTAGGCGATCACGTCTTCGCCCACATCGGCGATCACCTGGAATTCCTGAGAACGCGAGCCGCCGATGGCGCCGCTGTCGGCACGAACGGCGCGGAACACGAGGCCCAGACGCGTGAAGATGCGCATATACGCATCGAACATGACTTCGTAGGACTTACCGGCTTCTTCGGCGTTGCGATCAAAGCTGTATGCGTCCTTCATCACGAATTCGCGGGCGCGCATGACGCCGAAACGAGGACGACGTTCGTCGCGGAACTTCGTGCGGATCTGGTAGAAGTTGACTGGGAGCTGACGCCAACTCGTGATTTCCTGACGCGCCAGATCGGTGATCACTTCTTCGCTTGTGGGCTGGATCACGAAGTCGCGCTGATGGCGGTCCTTGAATCGTAGGAGCTCAGGACCGTACTTGGCCCAACGGCCGGATTCCTGCCAGAGTTCGGCAGGTTGTACGATCGGCATGGATAGCTCGATAGCGCCCGCGCGATCCATTTCTTCTCGGATGATGGCTGAAATCTTGCGCATGACACGCATGCCCATCGGCATGAATGTGAACACACCTGCAGCAAGTTTTTTGATAAGCCCGGCACGGGCCGAATAAATCTGACTGGGAATTTCGGCGTCGGCCGGAGCTTCCTTGAGCGTCTTGATGAAAAATTGACTGGCGCGCATGAATGTCGAATTGCAAAAAGAGACGAAAAGGGTGTCTCATACCAAAAAGAGCGTGTTATTGTACTGCGGCCGCCTGTTGCTTGAAAAGACTTATCAATGACGGCTTTTCAAGAAACCCGCCGTAGCCGTTGGCAATACAAATCGCATCTGCTATGCGCCAAGCCTGCGATAATTACAAAACAGGCTGCAATTTTCATCTCCATGACATCATCGGCAAACACTCAGGAACGTTCTTCGTCTCCGAATAATCCCGGACGGCGCCTCGGCTTGCGTCATCGTCTGACACTGCGCGAAAAATTGCGCAAAAAAGGACTCATCTCTAGCTTTCGTACTCTGTTGCGATTTGCCGCCGATCGCGCGCGGGAAAACGACCTCACGGAAGTCACGTCCACGATGGCACTTGCGACATTGACGGCTATCGTGCCGGTGCTCGCTTTGTCGCTTGCGGCTTTTTCCGCTTTTCCGGGTTTTGCCGGCGCCAGACAGGCGCTAGAAGACTTGATTGTGATGAGCTTGCTGCCTGAGCAGTATAGCGAGCAGTTGCTGGGCTATATCAGTCAGTTCACGTCGCACGCCGCAGGTCTGACAACTTTCGGTTTGCTCGGTTTGGCTGTCACGGCGTTTCTTCTGATAGACAAGCTTTTCGTAACGCTAAATCGCATTTTTAAGGTGACGGCGCCGCGTCCTTGGTTTCAAAGAGTGTTGATTTACTGGGCCTTGATGACCGTGGGTCCTCTGGCAGTTGCTGTGAGTCTTACTATGACTGGCCACTACGCAGCTATGGCTTTGGAAGGAATTGATCCCGGTGTTTCCAAGACGCTTTACAACGTCGGTCAGGTGTTCCTGCAGGCTTTTGGTTTTGCCGTGATCTACAAGTTTGTGCCGGCTTGTCGCGTGCATTTCAGTCATGCGCTCGTGGGCGGCTCAGTCGTGAGCGTTTGCGGCTTGGTTGTCAAGCAACTTTTCGGCATGTGGGTGACGGCTGGAACGCTGACCAATATTTACGGCGCTTTTGTGGCGATTCCTGTCTTTGTTCTCTGGGTTTATGTGGCTTGGTATCTCTTTTTTGCCGGTGCTGCGATTGCCGCGACGATTCCTAAACTCACCGCGGGGCGCTTCCTGGATTATTACCGACCGGGTAACGAATTTTTGACCGCTTTGGCGATGTTGCGTGAGCTTGTGCATCTGCGTTTGCGTCAAAAGCGACCGATCTTGGATGTGGAAGAACTGTGTGATGCCGCGGATACTTATCCTGAAGCCGCAGAACGCATTCTTTCTCGATTGGCAGAAGCGGGCTATGTGGCACCAGTGACAACGGAGGCGGGAGGCCGCACGCAGGAATGGGTGCTTGTGGCTGACAGTCAGAAGACAACGCTTTTGCGTGCATTTGAATTTTTTGCGGTAAGCGGAGGCAATTCGCTTGTTTCGAGTAAGATGCAACGCTTGGCCGGAAAAGATGGCGCCGTCGGTATTTTGGCCGATTGGTGGAAACAATTTTCAACGAACGAGGCTTTGAATCGTCCGATGGCGCAGCTTTTTGCGTTGCCTGGTGATGAGGAAGAATTCGTTTCTGACGGAAGCCTCAGGAATAACTCAAGCAGAATTCAAAAATCGTGACTCGAATCCTAGCTGTTGAAACGAGCGGTGACTATGCCAGCGCTGCACTGTTGGCCGACGGCGAAGTCGTCTGTAGCATTTTTAAAGAGAAAAACCGTCATACCGAAAGCTTGATCTCGCTTGCCGATGAGGTGCTCAGTCGCAAGAACCTCAAGGTGGTCGATATGGATGCCGTTGCGTTCGGTGCGGGCCCCGGTGCCTTTACCGGTTTGCGAGTGGCCTGCGGGGTAGCGCAGGGGCTGTCTTGGGCGATCGGTAAGCCCACGGTCCAGGTGGGCAATCTCGCTGCCGCTGCGTACTCTGTTTTCCAATCGCATCCGGATATCAATCGTATTTGTGTGGTTAACGATGCGCGCATGCATGAGTGTTATACAGCCTCATACGAACGCGCTGCGCAGTGCGGTATGCCACTTGAGCTTCGTGCTCCCGAATTGGTCAAGCCCGGTGACGTCAAGGAATGTCTTCTCGCGGACGGTATCGAGGCTGTCATCGGTACGGCTTTTACGGCTTATGAAGAAGAAATCGAAGTTCCGGAACGTGTCACTGTAATAGAGACCGAGCAGGTCTCCGCCAAGGAGATCGTGGAACTTGCCGCCGTGATGTTTGCCGCCGGCATGACGACCGATCCGCATCTGGCCGCACCTTTGTATGTCCGCAATCGCGTGGCCCTTACGATTGAGCAACGGCGCGCAGGAGAAAGGCTTTGAGCGAACTTGTATTTCGTGCGCTGACACCGGCTGACCTTGAAGTCGTCGCGGATATCACGCATCGGGCTGATCCGTTCGGCTGGACGTTGAGAAACTTTTCGGACGCGCACGCTTCAGGAAACACGCTCACTGTTTTATCGGTTGACGGCAGGACGGCAGGCATTGCCGCTGTGATGCACGTCATTGACGAGTCGGAACTTCTGGAAATTGCCGTGGAACCCGCCATGCAGGGCAGGGGATACGGAAAAGCGCTCTTGAAAGAGGTAATGAGTCTTGCACGACGCAACGGCGCGGCCCGGATGTTTTTGGAAGTTCGGGAGAGCAACGCCCGTGCGCGTAAAATGTACACTTCGTTCGGATTTGAAGAAACCGGGCGTCGTAAGAATTACTACCCGACGGGAAATGGTCGGGAAGATGCGATTTTGATGACGGCACAGTTTTCCGAATCCGTGTCACACGACTAAGAAGACAAAGAAAGAAACCCATCGATGGCGCTTACGCGGGAACAAAGTCAAATTTGGCAGGCAATGAATGTCGGCGTGCAGTGGGTACTGCGCGACGGCGTTGATCCGCTTGCGCCTGAACCCAAGCCTGCGGTACTTGCCGTTCACGCATCGGCAGAGGCTGCGCCAGCGGCTGTTTCGCCGTCGGCAACAATTTCGGCCGGTTCCGCTTCTGCAGTTCCTGCTATGGTGCGCCGCGGCCCGATGGCGACGCGCTTGCGGCGCCAGCAGGCCGCCGTTGGCATTCAGACTGCGTCCCCTGCGGCAAGTACTTTTGCGAAATCTGCCCCCATCACTTCCGCACAACCTTCCGTATCGCTCAAACCTGCGGTAACACCGAAGGTCGTTGCGCGTCCTGCTCTGCGTCCCATCATGGCTGCTCAGCCGGTCTCGGTCCAAGTGCAAGCCGACGCACAGCTTGTTGCCGAACTTCGAACGGCGCGTTGGGAAGATATCAAGGCGATTGCCGATCGTTGCCGCGTCTGTCCTATGGCATCCGAACGCACCAACACGGTGGTGGCCGACGGAGCACCGGGCTGCCCTATTGTGATGGTGGGAGAGGCGCCTGGGCGAGAAGAAGATCTTTCGGGCATTCCTTTTGTCGGCAACAGCGGCAAGCTTTTGACCGAAATTCTCAAGGCTTGTTCTCTGGAACGAGGCAAGGACGTTGCCATTTGTAATGTTTTGAAGTGCCGTCCTCCCGGAAATCGTGACCCCAAACCCGATGAAGTAGCGGCGTGTTCCGCTTTTCTGGACCGTCAGCTCGAATTGTTGCAGCCCAAACTCTTGATTTTGATGGGCAAGCATGCTGTGTACAGACTGCTTGGCGAAACACGCCCTATCTCGCAGATGCGCGGACGTTTGTACGAAGTGGAGATTGCGGGCCGAAAGGTGCCCGCGGTGGTCACGTATCATCCGTCCTATCTGCTGCGCAATCCTGTGGCCAAGGAACTCGGTTGGCACGATATCCTGTTTGCCAAGAAAAACCTGCCTCAGGATTGAAGTGATTTTTATTGACTAGTGAAATAAATGGAATTCGAACTCTGGTATTTGATTGCGGTCCCGATTCTTTTTGCTGCCGGTTGGTGGTTGCGCGGGGTTGATTTCAAACAGCACAAAAAGGCGACGCAGGGCATTGATGAGCACTATGCCAAAGGGCTTTCTCTTCTGTTGAGCGACGACCCTGTCAAGGCAGACAAAGCCATCGACCTTTTTATCGAAGTCGTGCGATTGGACCCCGAAACGATCGAATTGCACCATGCGCTTGGCAATCTGTTCCGCCGCCGTGGTCAGTTTGACCGTGCTATTCGTCTGCACAGTTTCCTCGTTAATCGAGCCGAACTTCCCGAAAAAGAACGTGCATTGGCCATGGCCGAACTTGCTCTTGATTATCTTAAGTCCGGTATGTACGACCGTGCAGAATCGGCCTACGAGCAGCTTTCGACCTTCAAGGGACGCGAAGTTGAGGCTTTGGAAGCACTGATGCACATCTACTGCACCGAACACGAATGGAAGAAAGCTGTGGAAACGGCGGAGAGACTGCAAAAAAGCGGCAAAGATTTGCATGTTGAGATCAGTCACTATTATTGTGAGCTGGCTAATCTGGCTCGATGCACCAAGGATGCCGCACGCGCGTCCGAATTCGTGACGAGTGCGCTGCAGGCCAATCCGGAAAATCCGCGTGCCTTGTCATTGGCGGCAGATCTCGCGCTTGACGCCGGCAAAACTCAAGATGCGATTTCGGCTTGGAGTCAAATCGAAAATGCCAAGCCTGCTTACGCGCCGCTTATTGCCGCTAAAAAGGCTGACGTTCTGGCAGAAACAGATAAAGCTGCTGCTATGAAATATTTAAAGGAGACATTTGCGAAGTCGGGGTCTGTCGATGTTCTGACCGCAGCCGTTGCTCGCATGTCTGTTTGGGCCGATGCGCCTACAGCCGCTGCTTTTGCCGGCGAAGCGCTCAAGAGCCGTCCGTCGCTTTCAGCGTTCTCGGTTTTGTGCAATCTGCGATCCAAAGCCGATCCCGATGACGAACAGGCACGACTTCTGGCCGAGGTTACGACCAAGCAGAGCAAGCTTTTTGCTCGCTATCAGTGCAGTCACTGCGGCTTCCTGGCACACACATTTTCGTGGCAGTGCCCGGGCTGCGAACGCTGGGACAGCTTTCCGCCCATTCGTGTCGACGAAGCCAAAAAGGCTTCCTACCATTAAGGAACGAAATTCTTCTTTTTTTGAGAGCCATCTGCTTGTCGGAAGGCCCTTCGGACAGATTTGGAGAGACGAGACATGCAAATTGAAGTAGAAAAGAAACTCACTGAATTGCAGGCCGACACACTCGTGGTGGGTGTCTGGTGCGGTGGAGAAGAGGGTAAACCTGAACTCACAGCTTCGGCTCAGGCCGTTGATAATTTAGGTGGCCTCTTGAGCGCTCAGATCAAAGCAGGCGACTTCAAGGGTAAGCCTTCCGAAGTTGCTGTTTTCTACGCTGTTCCCGGTTTGGATTTCAAGCGCGTGATTGCTGTGGGTCTGGGCATGAAGGACGCTTTCAGCGAAAAGACCTTCATCAATGTGCACCGCAAAGTGGCACGGTTTGTCAAATGCGGCTCTGTTGCTTTGACTTCTGCAGAGTGGACGCTGCCCGAACGTGACGAAGCGTGGGCAGCGCGCAGTGCTGTGCGTGAGCTTCTTTTTGCTTCCCACAAGTCTCGCGGTCTCAAGACCAAAGGAAAGGGCCCGCAGGTCGTGGAAAAGATTCTTTGGGTGTCCGAAACGGACGTAGCATCCAGTCTCGAAGTGGGGTGCATTTCCGCAGGTGCCATGATATGGGCCAAGGAACTCCAGGATCTTCCCCCTAATATTTGTGACCCGCAGTTCCTTGCCGAAGCTGCCGAAAGCGTGGTGCGCGAATTTGATAAGTCAGCGGGCAAGACCACCAAAGGCAAGCTTACCGTCAGGGTGCTCGACAAAGACGCCATTGACGAAGCCGGCATGGGCGGCGTGATCGGCGTGAGCAAAGGAAGCCACACCGATCCCGTTTTCATTGAACTTGCCTGGCAGGGGGCGGCAACGACCAAAGCTCCGGTTGTTCTGGTGGGTAAGGGCGTAACCTTTGATGCGGGGGGCATCTCCCTCAAGCCGAGCCGCACGATGGATCAAATGAAATTCGATATGTCGGGGGCTGCCGTCGTGATGGCTGCTGTCAAGGCCGCCGCCGAAATGCAACTTAAGGAAAACGTGGTGGCGCTGGTGCCGGCCGTGGAAAACCTGCCTTCGGGTTCTGCATTGAAGCCTGCCGATGTCATCACTACGCTGAGTGGTTTGACCGTCGAAGTTCTCAACACCGATGCCGAAGGTCGTTTGATTCTGGCCGATGCTCTGGCGCGAGCTGCCGAATTTGCACCTGAAGTCTGCATTGACGTGGCTACGCTCACGGGTGCCTGCATTGTGGCACTCGGTAACGACGTCTCGGGGCTGTTTTGTGAAGATGAGCCGCTTACGGCAGCGCTTGCTTGCGCGGCTGACAGCGCACACGATCCCGTCTGGCCGATGCCGATGGGCGGCACCTACAAAAAGGCCCTTGAAAGCTCCGTGGCCGATCTTGCCAACATCAGCTGGACGGCAGGTGCCGGTGCCTGCACAGCTGCAACATTCCTAGCGGCGTTTGCCCCAAAGTGCCCCTGGGCGCATCTTGACGTGGCCGGTACTGCACAGGCTGCAGGAGGCAAGGGAGGCGGTACGGCGCGTCCGTTGCCGTTGCTCCTTGAGTGGTTGCTTTCCCGTGCTCCGGCCCCCAAAGTCTCAAAAGTGAAGACCGAGAAGGTTAAGGCAACGTCCAAGACGAAGACGACCGCAAAGTAAGGCTTTGCTGTAACAGAGGTTGAGAACCTGAACAAGACGCCGTATGCAGCAAATCGACTTTCACTTCAATGTTGCGCAACGCACGATCTATGCCTGCCGTCTGATCAAGAAGGTGCGCAAGATGGGACTTACCGTTGCCGTCTGGAGCAGCAACGAAGTGCTGTTGCGGCGCGCCTACGACGATCTTTGGCGCTTTGAGGATTTGACCTTCATCGCCCACGCTTGGGCAGGTTCTGCGTTTGAAGCTGATGCGCCTGTCGTTTTTGCCAGTGACATCACGCTGTTGAAGCCAGCCGACGTCATCATTTTGCTTGACGAAATGGTCCCGCCTGATTGGCAGCAGACGCTTGCGCTCTTTAATCGTGTCGTGGACATCGTCTCAACCAATCAGAAGGAACTTCTTAATTCCCGCGCCCGCTATCGGCTTTACAAGACCGCCGGTGTGACGCTTAACGCCTACGACCGTAGCGCAGGTTAAAAAATGACTTCTTACCATTCTCCGCTTTTGAAAGACCGTGTTCCGTACGATTGGGAGGAGCTCAAGCGCGCGGCGCAGGAGCTCAAGCACGGCTCAATTCCCGGGCTGTCCGAGGTAGAAGCGACTTCTCGGACAATTGCACCGCAGCCCGAAACAACACAGCATTCAGATGCAATTGAGAACCCTGAACCTCAGTCGAAGCCTGTTCAGGCTCGACCGGAGCATGAACAAGTGACGTCATTGGGGCTCTCCGAAGAAGAGCTCGTTGCAAGAATTGTTCCGAAGGTTGTGGAGCGGCTTAACTCTCAAATTGAGATTATCGTGGACGTTACTCTCAAGACGGCAGCAACTCGTATCCGTTCCGATCTTCAGAAGGCCGTGGAAAACACGGTTCGGCTGACGGTCAAGGAAGAACTCAAGAAGCTTTGAAATTCATCAGGCAAGGTAAAAAAGCCGCACCGTTGATTCGAGTGCGGCTTTTTCACCTGTGAGCAATACGTTTCTTAGCGAGCAGCAGCGACGGCGTTTTTCATTGCAGTGATCACTTCTTTGTAGCCTTCGGGACTTTTCATGCCGAACACGGCGGAACCTGCAACAAACGTATCGGCGCCGGCTTTAGCGACTTCGGCGATGTTGGTGGTTTTAATTCCGCCGTCAACTTCCAGACGGATACTGCGTCCCGAACGGGCTTCATAGGCATCCAGTTTGGCACGCATGGCACGGATTTTGTTGTAGACCGAGTCAATGAAGCTCTGACCGCCGAAACCCGGATTGACGCTCATCAGAAGAACCATGTCGACTTTGTCGATGACGTAGTCGAGATAGTCGAGCGGAGTGGCAGGATTGAAAACCAGACCTGCCTTGCAGCCTTCGTTGTGAATCAGCTGCAGTGTGCGATCAATGTGTCGACTTGCTTCACAGTGGAAGGTAATGATGTCGGCACCGGCTTTGGCAAAGGCTGGCACCAGGCTATCAACAGGCTCAATCATCAAATGAACGTCAATGACGGCTTGTGTGTGCGGACGAATCGCTTCGCACACGAGCGGACCGACGGTGAGATTCGGTACGTAATGGTTGTCCATCACGTCAAAGTGAATCCAATCGGCACCGGCTGAGACCACATCACGGACTTCTTCGGCAAGACGTCCGAAATCGGCCGAAAGGATGGATGGTGCAATGACGGTGTTTTGCATGGGCAAGCCTTTGAAATAATGAAGATGAAACAGTTGCGCGAATGATAGCGAAAAGTCCTGCCGACCGTGCCGACAGGACTTTGTTTTCAGCTCACAAGCAAAGATCTGGGTGTAATCAGAGCTTGGCAGGTTTTCCTTCAAGATTGAAAGCCTTATGCAGGGCACGCACGGCAAGCTCCATGTACTTGTCCTGAATTACCAGGCTCACCTTGATTTCGGAGGTACTGATCATTTCGATGTTGATGCCTTCAGCAGCCAACGACTCAAACATACGGCAGGCAACGCCTGCGTGAGTGCGCATACCGATGCCAACCACACTGACTTTAGCGATATCAACGTTGGTATGGATGCCCTCGGGATGGCAGACCGGGACGACTTCTTCGTTGAGCACCTTTAAGCACTTGTCTACGTCTCCGCGCGGAACGGTAAAGGAGAAGTCTGTTGTGCCGTCGAGACCGTCGTTCTGAACGATCATGTCAACGTCAATGTTGTGCTGGGCCACAGGGCCGAGAATCTTATAGGCAACGCCCGGAGTATCGGGAACGCGCGAGAGCGTGATTTTGGCTTCATCGCGGGTGCAGGCGATGCCGGAAACAAGGGCTTTCTCCATCTTCGGATCATCCTCAAAAGAAATCAGGGTACCGCTGGACGCTTCGACGTCAACGGGAATGTTGGGGTCGGTAAGGCTTGAGAGAACACGCACGGGTACGTGATATTTGCCGGCAAATTCCACGCTGCGGATCTGCAGCACTTTAGAGCCGAGACTGGCGAGCTCGAGCATTTCTTCAAAGCTGATGACGTCAAGCTTGCGAGCTTTGGGCTCAATGCGCGGATCGGTGGTATAGACGCCGTCAACGTCCGTGAAGATGAGGCATTCCTGGGCCTTAAGTGCCACGGCAAGTGCTACGCCCGAGGTGTCAGAGCCGCCGCGGCCGAGCGTGGTAACGTTGCCCGCGCTGTCCCGACCTTGGAAGCCGGCGACAATGACAACCTTGCCGGCGTTCAGTTCACGCATCACCGGTTCGCTGTCAATCGACTCAATGCGGGCTTTTGTGAAGGCGCTGTCCGTGTGTACGGCGACCTGAGAACCGTTGAAGCTCACGGCATCAACGCCGATGCTTTTGAGTGCCATTGCGAGCAGGCCGATGGAGACCTGTTCGCCGGTACTGGCGATGACGTCAAGCTCCCGAGGATCGGGATTGGGCATGATTTCCTTGGCAAGTGCGATGAGGCGGTTTGTTTCACCACTCATCGCTGAAACCACCACCACCATCTGATAGCCGGCGCGGTGCCACTTGACTACGCGTCTGGCGACATTCTTAATGCGCTCGACGCTTCCCATTGAAGTGCCGCCGTACTTGTGAACAATAATGGCCATAGGGCGAGTCTCTTTTTAGTTGAGTTAGGCGTGACGGCAAACGGTTTTGTCAAAATAAATTGCCGCGCACAAGACTTTCTGATTGTCGCAAACTTTGAGCACCTTTCGGGATTGTTGGCTCAGTTCCTGACAAGTTAGAACAGAAATCTTGATCTTTACCAAGTAATACAGGCAAAGACGCCTAGGAGGTATGTCTCAGTTTTCGGCGATTACACTTACTGTACGTGCCCGTAAAATCGGATAACTTTTCAGCAAACCCAGTTCGGAGATGAGACATGTCCATCAGTCTGAAGTTGAGCGAACTCGACACCCCGAGTCTATTGATCGACAAGACAAAGCTTTTTGAAAACATCGATTACTGCCAGAGACGAGCTCACGAACTTGGCGTCAACTGGCGCCCGCACGTGAAGACCCATAAGTGTGCTCCTATTGCCGCCATGCAGGTGCAGGGAATGTTCGGCGGCATTACGGTTTCGACAGTCAAGGAAGCCGAGTACATGTTCGATGAGGAAGGCATCACGGACATCATTTATGCCGTAGGCATCGCCCCGCAGAAGCTGACTCGTATTGCACTTCTCAATAGTCGCGGCGCGGATGTCAAAATCATTCTTGACAATCTAGCAAGTGCCATGGCCGTAAGTGAGTTTTGTCGCACACACAACACCAAGATCGGCGTGCTGCTCGAGATAGACTGCGACGGCCACCGTTCCGGTTTGAAACCCGACGATCCCGCTTTGGTGACGGTTGCCAAGGCGTTGACCGACGGTGCCATCTTCAAGGGGGTTCTGACGCATGCCGGCGACAGTTATCTTTCCCGTAGCCGCGAAGAACTCGAAGCCTACGCAGCCAACGAGGTTCGCCAGATCATGACAGCAGCCAATACGCTCAAGGCAGCAGGCTACACATGTGAAATCATTTCCGTTGGCTCAACCCCGACCTTTACGGCTGTCAAAGACACTGAAGGCGTTACGGAATACCGTAGCGGCGTGGGGGTTTTCCAAGATCTGGTGATGGCGGGCCTCAATGTTTGCAAAGTTGAAGATATTGCCATATCCGTTCTTGTGACAGTCATCGGTCATCAGCCGCAAAAGGGCTGGATTATCACTGACGGTGGCTGGATGGCAATGAGTCGAGATCGAGGCACAGCGGCTCAGGCGGTGGACTGGGGTTACGGCCTTGTTTGCGATGAAACAGGTAAGCCGATTGAAAACCTCTGGATGAAATCAGCTAACCAAGAGCACGGTATTGTCTGCAGCCGAGACGGCTCGCCGATCCGTCCTGAGGAATTTCCCATTGGTACGCGCTTGAGAATCCTGCCCAATCACGCCTGTCCGACGGCTGCCGCCTTCGACAAGTATTTCGTTGTTGACGAGAACAACAACGTTCAGACGATTTGGCCCAAGATCAACAACTGGTAATGAGCCTGTCTCTTTGCTCCGATAACTTCAATTGACCTCAGAAAACGGAAGCGGATAACCAATGCCGCTTCCGTTTTCTACATTCTTTTGCCTATTGCGAAGCCCTATCGCATTCGCTAAAACTAGGGGGCAACCAATACAGGTTCCTTCTTTTTGTCCCAGAATTTGTCCATCGGCAGTTCCGACACCATGATTTTGTCTGCAGCACAATTTGCACACATTCGCTCGGTGCGCCGCGTGCATAAGCCATCCGGCTGGTATGCACGGGGGGCTTGGTGCTGGCGTTCCTAACACTTTCCCTGATTTCGCAGATGCTCTCCGGCGAATGTCGGGTTCGTTTTCTGCGTAAGTCCTAACAGCTTTCCTGTGAGCTGTTGAGTTTCTTTCCCGATTTAAATTCATTGATTTCCGCGTGTTTTGCTGGCGACGCCTTTGTCGACAGATGCGCCGAATGACGCCCAAAGTGTGTTATTCAGGGTAAGGCGGAATCCGTTTTTGAGGAACTTTTCAATCATGATGACCGAAATCGAATTCGAAGCGACCGCCCGCGAAGGCTTCAACCGTATCGCGTTGGTAAGCGAATGCTTGTGTGATTTGGAAACACCCCTGTCGGTTTACCTGAAGCTCGCCGGACGCGACAACGACACCTTTCTGCTTGAGAGTGCGGAAGGCGGCAAAAGCTTTTCACGCTACAGTTTTGTGGGGTTAAAGGCTCACATAAAGATCGTCAGTCATCTGACAGATTCTGGTTTTTGCACTCAGGTTTTGACTGACGGAAAAGAGACCGAATGCGACACCGAAACAAATCCCCTTAACTTTGTGCAGAGATTTATCAAACGCTTTCGTGTTGCCTTGCCTAAGGGGTTGCCACGCTTGACGGGCGGATTGGTCGGGTACTTCGGCTATGACACGGTTCGAATGATCGAACGCAGCAAATTGGGGCGCAATAAGGCCGGAGGTATCGGGGTGCCGGATATCTGTTTGCTGTTGTGCGAAGAACTCGTTGTGATCGACAGTTTTAAAGGTCGTATGTACATCGTTATTAATGCTGATCCAAGTGTTCCAGGGGCATACTCGGCAGCCGTTCGTCGTATTCGAAGTCTCAAACAGGCATTGGCTCGACCGGTAGAAGCTCCGTATGCTGCCGGTGGCATCGTTCACGAATCCGAGCATCCGTTTGACAGAGAAAATTATTTGAAGGCTGTGCGGAAGGCCAAGGACTACATTTTGGCCGGCGACTGTATGCAGGTGCAAATTGGTCAACGCATTGAGCGCAGCTTTACCGAAAGTCCGATTTCCTTGTACCGGGCGCTGAGAAGTCTCAATCCTTCGCCGTATATGTACTACTACAACTTCGGAGACCATTTCGTTGTCGGCGCTTCGCCGGAAATCTTGGTGCGACAGGAATTGCGCGACGGCAAACGGATCGCGACGATCCGTCCTATTGCGGGAACTCGACCGAGAGGAGTTGATGTGCAAGACGATCGCCGGCTTGCCGAAGAACTTCTGCACGATCCCAAAGAACGAGCCGAACATCTAATGTTGATCGATTTGGCGCGCAATGACATCGGCCGCATTGCCAAACCGGGCACGGTGCGAGTTACCGACCAATATGCCATTGAGCGTTACTCACAAGTACAGCATTTGGTAAGCCACGTTGAAGGGGAGCTTCTTGACGGACTCGACAATATCGATGTTTTGAAAGCGACTTTTCCTGCTGGAACGCTAACCGGGGCGCCGAAAGTGCGGGCAATGGAAATCATTGACGAGCTGGAGCCTGTTTCGCGCGGTATCTATGGGGGAGCGGTAGGTTACATCTCGTTTGCGGGGGACATGGATCTCGCGATAGCAATAAGAACTGCCGTCATCAAAGACAAACGTTTGTATGCCCAAGCGGCTGCCGGCATTGTCGCCGACAGCATTCCGGAGATGGAATATGCGGAAACGGAGCATAAAGCGCGAGCTGTCTTGCGTGCGGCGGAACAGGCGGAAGCCGGTTTCGAAACTGGGTTATGAATGAGACGAGGAAAAAGCAAATGCTCCTGATGATCGACAACTATGACAGTTTTACCTACAACCTCGTGCAGTATTTTCAAGAACTCGGAGAAGAGGTGCAGGTTGTGAGAAACGACGAAGCGACCCTTGAAGAGCTTTTGAAACGCAAACCCGACCGAGTCTGCATCTCACCGGGACCATGTGCTCCGGCGCAGGCAGGCATTTCCAAGGACGCCATTGTGCGTTTTTCGCAGTATGTACCGGTGTTGGGAGTCTGTCTCGGGCATCAGGCTGTCGGAGAAGTCTTCGGCGGGCGTGTGGTTCGGGCGGGAAAGGTTATGCATGGCAAGACAGATCGCATCACGCATGACGGTAAAGGACTTTTCCGCGGTTTGCCTTCGCCGCTGACGGTCGCACGCTATCACTCGCTGGTGGTTGAGCGAGAGACGTTGCCGGATTGTCTGGAAGTGACGGCAGTGAGTTCGGACGGCGAGATTCAAGGGCTGAGACATAAAAGCTTGCTGATCGAAACCGTACAGTTTCATCCGGAGTCAATAGCAAGCGAATTCGGGCACGAACTGCTGAAAAATTTTTTACAGCTCTGACGAATCAAAGACAGCGGGCTTTTGACCGAAATGCAAAAGCCCGCTGAATTCGTAACCGACGAAACACCTTAGCTGCGGCGATCGCCGTACAGTTCATCAATTTCAGCGTGGAAACGTTCGCGGATCTTAGCTCGCTTGAGCTTAAGAGTCGGCGTAAGCAAACCGCCTTCAATGGTCCAAGGTTCGGCGAGCAGACGCACGTTGCGCGGAATACCGTAGTTCGGGAAGTCGCGCGTCAAGGCCTTGATGCGTCGCAGCGCGGCGTTGCGCACTTCTTTGTCCATGAAGATGCCTTCGCTCTTGGGATCCTTGCCGAGTTCCTTGACAAACTTGTCAAATTGCTCGGGATTAACGACCGCTAAACAAGCGATGTAGGGACGATCTTCGCCAACAGCCATCACCTGATCAAACAGATTGTCAGTTTCGATGGCTTGCTCCAAGTCTCCCGGCGGAATCTTTTCACCGGTGCTGGTGACAATGATTTCCTTGATGCGACCTTTGATACGGATGTGTCCGCTCTTGTAGATGTCGGCCTGATCGCCCGTCTTGAGCCAGCCGTCTTCTGTGAGAACGGCACGCGTGTCTTCAGGACGCATCCAATAGCCGACCATCACGTTGGGGCCGCGCACCATCAGTTCGTCGTTAGGGCCGAGCTTGGTTTCGAGGTTGTCAAGAGGTACGCCCACTGTTTGAGGATGATTGGAGCCAAGCTTATTGACGCAGACCACAGGGGAGGCCTCGGTCATGCCGTAGCCTTGAAGGATTTCCACTCCCAAGGCAAGAAAGACCTTTGCAACCTGCGGATTGAAGGCGGCGCCGCCGGAGATGTAGACATAAGGACGACCGCCGAAAATATTGCGAATCCCGGTGCCGACCTTCTTGTCGAGGAAACCGGCTACAAGCGGGTCAAAAATTGCCGAAAAGCCGGCCGGGCAGGGCAGACCGTTTTTGCGGCAAAAACGGCGCCAACCGACGTCAACCGCCCACCGGAAGATTTTTTGCACAAAGGGAGACTGAGCTGACAGTCGGTCTTGGATTTTGGCGTAAATTTTTTCGTAGACGCGCGGCACGCTCAGCATGATGGTAGGGCGTATGACGCGCATATCTTCCTGCAGCAAGCCGATGTTGCGGTTGAAGGCCACGAGATTGCCGACGCCGAGCGCAAGGTAGTACGAAGCGAGACGCTCAAGCGTGTGAGAAAGGGGAAGAAACGAGAGCCAGACCTCGTTGACGCGCGGACAGATGCTACTCAGAACGCCGTTGATGTTCGAGAGAATCGCACGGTGCGTGAGCATCACGCCCTTGGGCTTGCCCGTTGTGCCTGAGGTGTAGACGAGGGCGGCGAGATCTGTGGGTTCGGGACCGGGAGGCAATTCGGCATCCTGGCCCGTTGCAAGCCAATGATCAACACTCGTGACGGTGCGCCCGTCGGCAACGGTGGTTTCAATGCCTTCGTCGGTGATCACCACGGTCTGAAGGTCGGGCAAATCCATGGCTGCGCCGATGTCACGCCAGCGATTGAATTTTGTCGTAACAAGGAATCGTGCGCCTGAGTCGCGCAGGATGAAAGCCGAGGATCCGGCGGTATCGATGGCATGCAGAGGCACAGGCACAAGAGCGCACATGAGCGCAGCCATGTCAAAACAAATCGCGTCAATACCGTTGGGAAGGAGCATGGCTACGCGTTCGCCTCTTTTGAGACCGAGAGCGGCAAAGGCGTGCGCCCAGCGCATCACGCGCTCGTAGGTATCCTGTACGGTGAGTGTCTGCCACTGCTTGACGCGGTTATCGTACTGCATGTAAACCGGAATCTGCGGCCGATGCTCCAGGTGATGGGTGAGCAGTTCGGGAAGCGTGCGCAGAAGCTGAAGCTCGGCGCGGCGCATTTGCATGGAATCGGTTGGGTCGGTCACAGCGGTTTCCTTTCTGAGACGGCGATTTCGAAGCATTGAAATAAACAAAATCCTTGCCGTCGGGGTATTCATTTAAGCAATTCTCGAACTATACCGCGCGCCCGATTCAATACCGCCGAGCATCATCCGTTCGGATGATGTCGCTCGCACCTTTCACACAACCGTGAAATTCACTGTCCTATGAACTTCTACAATCTCAGGAAGACAAAATTGTCCGAGGTTCCAAACTTTTGCTTGTTATCAGAAGGATGTTTCGCAGCGATAAATACACGAGGCAAGTGCTTTTTGCCTGTCTTTTTGCGGCCTGCTTTTTCGTGGGGTATGCCTCGATTGCAACGCTGATGCGACTGTGGATCGTGCCGGCTGGATTTGTCGCGTGTGTTGTTTTCGCCATGGCACTGCTCGGCGTGTTTGGTAGCTTTGTTCGTTGTGGTACTCGGGCAATGAAAAAGCTCACGCCCAATGACGGCATCGTTATCTATCCGGATCTGCGGAGTTTTGCAGCGGCTTGTGCTGCCGTCTTGATTCTGGTCTTTGGCGGGACAGAACGGTTTGCATTGGCGTACTTTGCAAGCATTGCGGCTTGCGTTCTCTTTTGTTCGATTCAAGCATGTCGCTATAACAGGGAAGAAGAGGTGCTCTTGGCTGCGGTCGTCCAGTTTGCCTTTCCCGTGATAGCGCCGTTTTTGGCGGTGTTTGTTGTTTGCATGACGTTTGGTCGTAAAGCCGACTCTCGGATGGTGGTCTATTACAAAGAGCGAGACGACGAAGAAGGGCTTGCGCAATACATGGAGGAGGTTGACGCTCATCGCCGTCAGGCGCAGCAAAAGCGAAGCGCCGGACTGCACGCGGTGCTTGCTATGAGCGTGCTGTCCTATGCGATGCCCGATCCCGAAGAACGAGAAAAGCTTTTGGCCAAACGCGAGACTCGTTCGGACTTATGCATGACACTGGCGCTTTTGCCCGTCGCTTTTCTGATCGCCGTTCGTCTGGCCGCCGGAAATGACGGCGCATTGTTTCTCAAAAATGCATTTTCCAAGCGCGTATTCGTTCAGGAAGAGGCGTTGCAGCTAGAGAGGCGAATCGAAGACGTGCACCAAAAACGAGCATTTTTGAGCGGCGTGTAAGCCGCTGTGCGCGTAAACCCCTATGTAGTCTTTCTAATGGATAAAAACCGCTCTTTCGAGGAGTTTGCTGACGTGCTACTTTGACAATGATCGCAGACACACATATGCGTTGCTCCTCAACAGCTCCTCAGAATTTGAAGCTCGGTTTGGTCGCCGAAGACTTCAAGCAGGCGATCTGAAAAAGGTTGACGTCGGACATATTTGAGTAAACGATGTCAACCTTTTTGCTTAACTCAGTCTCCGGAAAAGTTTTCTCTTCCCACAAGCCTCTGTCGTTTTTTGCACGGTATTGTTTTTGCTTGGCTCAAAGTCATTTGTTGCCCGGTATCACCACCTTCACATCGAAGGAGCAGAGCAAAACCTGAAACCAAAATTTTGATGCAGATCAAATAATCAGCACTCTTAAGAAAAAGACTGGTAAAGAGCAAAATCAAAATATGCACTGACATGGTGCAAAACGTTGCCATTTTGCGAGCTTTGTCTGGATTTCCAAACTCTCGATCTGTAAACGATAGAATTAACGCCTCTTTTCACCGATTCGTTTCCTTTCCATGACGTTCATCAATTCCGCAGCCAACGACAACATCAAGCGGTGGAGAAAAATCTCCGAACATCCCAGAGGTGCCAAAAAAATCGGTACGACACTAGCCGAGGGTATTCATTTGGCGGAAGTGATCTGTCAAAAACGCCCGTTGACGCGTGCTGTCGTTGTTCGTGAAAACAACGTGCAGTCGGACGTTTTGGCCTTGGCAGAACGTGTGGCAGAGGCGACCGGTGCGAAGCTCCTCACAGTGACCGACAAACTCTACGACGCGGTTTGTCCTGTTGAGAACGGGACTGGCATCATGGTGGAGGTGGCAGCAACTTTTGCCGATCGACCCGTGCAGCCGATTGCCGAAGATGCGCTTTATCTGGACGGTGTTCAGGACGCGGGCAATATGGGTACGCTCATTCGGACTGCCTTGGCTGCAGGTGTTCGTCACATAGCGGCGAGTTCCGGGTCAGCCGGTTTCTGGGCTCCAAAGGTCTTGCGTGCCGGCATGGGCGCTCACTTCAGTGCCAAACTCTACGACAATGTTTCGGCCGAAGAGATACATACGCTTTTTGCCGGACGCGTGCTTGCAGCCGATGCACGCGGCGGCATGGACTTGTTCCGTACGCCGGGATGGGAAAAGGGGCCTGTTGTCTGGATGATGGGAGCCGAAGGTCCTGGACTTTCGCTCAAAGCGTTGGCTGTTGCCGACGAACGCTATCTGATTCCGATCGAAGAAACCTGCGAATCGCTCAATGTGGGGGCCGCTGCCGCTGTTTGTCTTTTCGAGCAGCGACGTCGACGACTATTGGCCGGCGCTTAACGCTACAAGCTTGAATCCGCACGCTTTTACTGTCAAACACGCCTCTGTATAATCCAATCTTTGCTTTTCGTAACGGTTGAGTATGACTCAGCCACAGGACACATGGTTTTAAAAAAAATGATCATGAGCGTCTGCGCGGTTGCGGCGCTCTCGGTTGCTTCTGCCGACGATGCCTCGGCTCGCGACACGCTTCGTGTCGGCACGGAGCCCACTTTTGCTCCGTTTGAATTTATGGATACCCAGACCCGCGAATTTGTGGGTTACGACATTGACTTGATTCGCGCTATTGCCGACAAAGCAGGATACGACATCAAGGTTGTCAACATGGGATTTGACGCACTGATTCCCGCTCTGGGAATGGGTGTGGTTGACGTAGTGGCTGCTGGCGTTACCATCACGGAAGAACGCGCAAAGCGCGTGGACTTTACGAAACCCTACTACACGGCCGGTCTCTCCATGCTCGTTCGAAAGGAAGACGCCGCCAAGTACCCTGACTTCAAGGCTTTGCAAAATCAGGCGATCGCCGTGCAGATTGGTACAACTGGTGCCGATAAGGCTAAGGACATTCCCGGTGCCAAGGTGACCAATTACAACGCCACGAGCGAGGCTTTCATGGCGCTCACGAGCGGTAACGCCTCCGCTGTGGTGCATGATCGTCCCGTGCTTGCGTATTTCATGAAGACTCAGCCCCGTATGTCGCAGTCACTGCAGCTGCAGCCTGCCATTGAAGACGCCCAGCAGTACGGCTTTGCCGTGAAAAAGGGCAACAAAGAACTTCTTGATAAGCTCAACAAGGGGCTTGAAGCCGTTCGTCAGGCCGGCGAAGACAAGAAAATTTACTCCAAATGGTTTGCTCAGTAGGCTGAAACCATAAAAAACAGGCTTAACGCAAACCGGATTGCTCTTATGTGAGTGGTCCGGTTTTTTTGTTGGCGCGGCTTGAGGTTCTGTCCGGACATGAGAAAAGCGGCGCGCCACCGAAATAAAGTTGGTCGCGCCGCTTTCGACTTCAGAAAAAGTCGGAAACTTAACTAGGCATCAGACCGGAAATCAGCACCACGATAATCAGAAGCGGGCAACCGACGGTAAGAATTCCGCGGAAGACAGACATCATCGACTCGGAGACACCCGAACCCATGCGAATTTCATCCTTCATCATTGCCCATCGCTTGATGCCGACCAAGGCACAGATCACCAGACCGCCGATCGGCAAGGACAGATTGCTCGTGAAGTAATCGAACAGATCGAAGAAGTTTCGACCGAAGAGCGGCTTGATGTCGGCAAGGGGGCCGAAGGAGAGCGTGCACAGAGAGCCTACTGCGAGCATCGCGATGCAGCTTACCAAAGAGGCCGTTACACGACGCATTTTGAGTTCGTCGACGAGAAATGCCACGACGAGTTCCAGAAGAGACACGGAACTTGTGATGGCTGCTACAGCCAGACACAGATAGAAGGCAAACGCAAAGAGCTGTCCGAAGGGAAGCTGCGCAAAGACCACCGGCATGGTCATGAAAGTGAGCCCGGGGCCCGCCGAAGGATCAAGGTTGAAGGCAAAAACCGCCGGCATGATCATCAAACCGCCGAGAATGGAGGCGGCGGTTGCAAGGAACGTGATCCAGGCACACCCGTTGATGAGGTTGGAATCCTGCGAGAGGTAGGAGCCGTACGTGAGCATGCATCCGCAACCGATACACAGCGAGAAGAAGGTAAAGCCCATCGCGGCCAGCAGACTCTTCCAGCTGAATGCTTCCGGATTCCAGCTAAAAAGATACGCAAGCCCCTCGGAGGCTCCGGGCAGCGTCACGCCGCGCACGATTACGACGATGACGAGAACGAGCAGAAGCGGCATCAGGACTTTGGAAATTTTTTCAATGCCTCGGCTGATTTCATAAGCAACCACCCAGCCGGTCAAGAACAGGAAAAGCGCCTGAAAGCCCATTGACTTGATAGGATCGGATACGAGGCCGCCGAAAATTGCACCGAGTTCTTCCTGATTGGAAACGAGCCCTTTGCCGACGGCGGAATCTATCAGATAGGAAAGCGTCCAACCGCCGATGGTGGAATAAAAGCACAGCACCATAAAGCCCGTGAGAACGCCAAGATAGCCCCAAATCGTCCAATTTTTGCCGGCGATAGCGCGATAGGCCGTCACAATACAGCCTTTGCCCGTACGCCCCAAACCGACTTCTGCAATGAGAAGCACGAGTCCGATCGTAAACGAGAGAATGATGTAGGGGAACATGAAGACGCTACCGCCGTTGGATCCTGCTAGATAGGGAAATTTCCAAATGGCGCCCAGGCCGATGGCGGCACCCGCACTGGCCAGAATAAAACCGATGCGGCTTGTCCAGGTTGATCTGTTGTCAGACATTGAAGTGTCCCTGAAATATTCTTATGCATTTGGCGGTCATTTTGAAGTCATGGTTTATGACAGACCGTCCCGAGCTTCTCTTTATAGCATTTTTGCGGTTGGCAAAACGGTCAAGCTCATGCAAACACGCGAGAGAGACAAAAAATTCAGCAAGAATAAAAGCAACGCCGCAGATCGCCTTATGAAAAGGCGCATGCTGCGGCGCTGTTTTATGTTCCGGGTACTTATCAGACGCCCGTGGCGATCACAACGAGTACCAACAGGGGAGCCAGAAAGCGCAGCGAGAACTTGATAAAGGAGTTGGCCGAAGCACTGTACTTTCTCACAAGATTGACCTGTACGTAGGTCGAATTCCAAGCTTTCCAGCCGGCAAGCAGTGCAATCGAGAGGCCGCCCAGAGGCATCATGATGTTCGAGCAGAACCAGTCGAGGAAGTCGAAGATGATGCGGTCGAAAATCTTGACCTCACTCCATACGCCGAAGGAAAGTGCGGAGACGCAGCCCAAAAGTGCCAAGCCTACGTAGCATAGAATCGAAGCGGAGATGCGCTTCATGTGCCATTCGTTTTGCAGATAAGCGATACAGACTTCCAGAAGCGAAACGGAACTCGTCAACGCGGCTACCAACAGGCACACGTTAAAGAGGATCATGAAGAACCAGCCGAAAGGAATCTGCGAGAAAATGAACGGGATAGTTACGAAGACGAGACCCGGGCCGGCGTTGGGATCTTGTCCCATGGCAAACACGGCCGGCATGATCATGAGACCGGCAAGCAGAGCCGTCTGAATGGCAAGGTAAGCAATCCACAGCGACGAATTGGGAATGTCGGTGGAGTCCTTCAGGTAGGCGCCATAGGTCACCATGATGCCGCAGCCCAACGAAAGGCTGAAGAATGTAAAGCCCATGGCATTCAAAACGCTCATCCAGGTGAGTTTGTCAAAGCTGAAGTCAAAGAGAAATTTCACGCCTTCCATGGCTCCGGGCAGCGAGAGCGAGCGGATCATGATGACGATCATCAGGATGAAGAGCGTGGGGAGGAGATACTTCGACAAACGTTCAATACCGTTAACGACGCCGAGCGCCACGACGCCGCAGGTTAGGGTCAGGAAAGAGAAGTGCCAAAGCGAGTTCGTTAGGCCGTCTCCGACAAGAGCGCCGAACGTGGCTTGCAACACCTTGGGGTCGTTTGTGACCAATTCGCCGCACAGACTGTCAAAAAGGTACTTTACGCACCAACCGCCGACAACGGAGTAGTAAGACAGGATCACGAAGGATGTGAGAACGGCGATGCCGCCCATAACCGAAAAGACTGGACCTCCCAGGTGCTTGAGAGCATGCAGTGCCGAACCGCGGCCGGCACGGCCCACGACGAGTTCAGCAATCAGCAGCGTGATGCCGATTGTGAACGTAAAAATAATGTACGGAATGATGAAGCCCGAGCCGCCGTTGATGCCGGCCCAGAACGGAAATTTCCAGATGGAGCCCAGGCCGATGGCCGAGCCTGCACCGGCCAAAATGAAGCCGATCCTGGACCCCCAGGTTGTTGCGGTGGTTGCCATATTGTTTGGTTTGTTTGTTGTGTTGATTGAGGGGGAAGTAGGTTGTCGATTGCTAGCCGACCGTGATCTGATGTCGATCGCGATGCGGGGCTTTCGATGCGAAATACAATTTCAACAGTCCAGCGCGGAACCGTTCTAATAAATTCTCCCTAAGATCGGCATCTTACCGCATTTGACAAAAGCTTAAAACTTGCCATGAAACGGTGCGCAGAAGTTCTTTTACCTTTGGTTTTTCAGAAGAAAAACGATAAATTAACCAATGCGTTGTGAATTTCTTTGCATACCACGGCACGCAACGCACCTTCGGACGTCTTCTGTTACCGCAGAGGCGGGCGGCGAACGGTGTCAAGCCGGTACTGGTGCTCGTTGACGGGCACGCCACCGCACAATCACGCCCTGATTGCCCTTCCTACGGCATAAAGCGCATCCGAAGGTACTCCATAACAAAGCCATGGATGCGAAACAACAGGGAACGATTTTCCTATGCAGACCACAGAAGAGAACGGCGCCGCCGCACCGGTGATGACCGGCGCGAGGATTCTCATCGAAGCTCTTCATGCCGAAGGAGTCGAATATGTTTTCGGCTATCCGGGAGGAGCGGTTCTTCCGATCTACGATGAGATCTACAAGCAGAAGTACTTCAAACATGTGCTTGTGCGTCACGAACAGGCTGCGGTTCACGCCGCCGATGCCTATTCGCGTTGCACGGACAAGATCGGCGTAGCTTTGGTAACGTCCGGCCCCGGTGCCACCAATGCCGTTACGGGCATTGCTACGGCTTATGCCGACAGCATTCCGATGGTCGTCTTCAGCGGCCAGGTGGGCACGAGCCTCATCGGTACGGACGCCTTCCAGGAGTGCGACACGGTGGGCATTACGCGGCCCTGTGTCAAGCACAACTACCTTGTCAAGGACGTACGCGATCTTGCCGCCACCATCAAGAAGGCTTTCTATATCGCAAGAACCGGCCGCCCCGGTCCCGTTCTGGTGGATCTGCCTAAGGACGTGCAGTGCGGCAGCTGTGCCTTCGAATATCCCAAGAGTTGCGACATCGTGAGCTACCGTCCCGTGACGCGCGGACACAGCGGCCAGATTAAGAAGGCCATGCAGGTTCTGCTTTCGGCTAAGCGCCCGCTTCTGTACGTGGGTGGCGGCGCGACATCGACGGCCGCAAGCGAGCTGGTCAACCGTTTTGCGCAGCTCACCGGCTACCCCGTGGTTTCGACACTGATGGGCCTGGGCGCCTTCAACGGTTGCGACGAAAAGCATCTGGGCATGGTAGGCATGCACGGTACCTACGAAGCCAATATGGCCATGCAGCACTGCGACGTTCTTTTTGCCGTCGGTGCTCGATTCGACGACCGAGTGATTGGCTGCCCCTCGGATTTTGAAGCCAATCCCCACACGATCGTTCAGATCGATATCGACCCGAGCTCGATTTCCAAGAACGTGACGACGGACATCCCCATCGTGGGCGATGTCTACGAAGTGCTCAAGGAAATGGTCGGCATTCTGGAAACAACGACCGAGCGACTGGACGAAAACGAACTGGCAGCATGGAATAAGCGCATCGACGGATGGCGCGCGATGCAGTGCCTCAAGTACACCGTCAACCCTGAGGGAGCGATCCGTCCGCAGGCCGTGATCGAACGCGTCTGGCAAAAGACCAAGGGAGAGGCCATTTATGCCACCGACGTGGGAGAGCATCAGATGTGGTGCGCTCAGTACCTCAAGCTCCGCAAGCCGCGCAGGTGGCTTACGAGCGGCGGCTTGGGTACGATGGGCTACGGATTCCCGGCAGCGATCGGTGCGTGCTTTGCACATCCCGACGAGGATGTCGTTTGCTTTACCGGTGACGGTTCCATTCAGATGAACATTCAGGAACTGGGCACCGCCAAGCAATATGGCGTCAAGCCCAAGATCTTCCTGCTCAACAACGCATACCTCGGTATGGTCGCCGTCTGGCAGCGCGCCTATTACAACGGTCACATGAGTGAGTCGGTGATGGAGGTTCAACCCGACTTCGTCAAGCTTGTTGAAAGCTACGGTCACGTTGGCCTGCGTGCCACCACCTACGAAGAGCTCGACCGCTGCATTGAGGAGGCCTTCGGCAAGTACAAGGACGACCTTGTTTTCATTGACGTGCACATCGAGCGTGAAGAGCCGGTGCGACCGATGGTGGGTCCTGGTCAGGGGCTCACCGAGATGGTTCTTTCGGAGGAGAAGTAAGAATGCAGACGCGTCATATTCTTTCGGTTCTTCTCAAGAACACTTCGGGTGCGCTCTCGCGCGTTGTCGGTCTTTTCTCTGCCCGCGGATACAACATCGAATCCCTGACGGTCGCTCCGACGGAAAGCGACAGCATTTCGCGTATGACCATCGTGTCGTACGCCGATGAAAAGAAGATGGAGCAGATCACCAAGCACCTGAACCGCATCATCGAAGTGATCAAGGTCTACGATCTGATGGAAAGCGACTACGTTGAGCGTGAACTGATGCTCATCAAGGTGCGTGCCATCGGTCGCGACCGAGACGAGATGCTGCGCATCACGGAAATTTTCCGTGCGCGCGTTATCGACGTCACCGATAAAACCTACACGATCGAAGTCACGGGCGACAGCCGCAAGCTTGACGCCTTCATGAAGTCGATTGACGAAAAACTGATTCTGGAAACAGTGCGCACCGGCGCAAGCGGCATAGCTCGCGGCGAGCGCATCCTCAAAATCTGATTTACATACCTGTTTGCTTAAAAGGGAGACAAAACATGAAAGTCTTTTACGACAAGGACGCCGATCTTTCGCTTATCAAGGGTAAAAAGGTCGCCATCATTGGTTACGGCAGCCAGGGTCACGCACACGCCCTGAACCTGCACGACTCCGGCTGCGATGTCGTTGTCGGTCTTCGTAAGGGCGGTTCGTCCTGGGCCAAGGCTGAGAACGCCGGTCTTACGGTCAAAACCATCGAAGAGGCGACCCAAGGCGCCGATGTCGTGATGATTCTGTTGCCCGACGAATTCATTGCCGACGTATACCACAAGCAAATCGAACCGAACATCAAAGAGGGTGCGGCCCTGGCGTTTGCTCACGGCTTTAACATCCACTACGCGCAGATCGTTCCGCGCAAGGACCTGGATGTCATCATGATCGCCCCGAAGGCTCCCGGTCACACGGTGCGTTCCACCTACGTCGCCGGTGCCGGCACGCCGATGCTTATTGCCGTCTATCAGGACAATTCCGGCAAAGCTCATGACTTGGCTCTGTCCTACGCCTGCGCTGCGGGCGGCGGCCGTGCCGGTGTGCTCGAAACGACGTTCCGCGCCGAAACAGAAACCGACCTCTTCGGTGAACAGGCCGTGCTTTGCGGTGGTCTCGTCGAACTGATCAAGTCGGGTTTTGAGACGCTTGTCGAAGCCGGTTACGAGCCTGAAATGGCCTACTTCGAGTGCTGCCATGAAATGAAGCTCATTGTTGATCTGATTTACGAAGGCGGAATTGCAACGATGGACTACTCCATCTCCAATAATGCCGAATACGGCCAGTATTACACCGGTCCGAAGATCATCAACGACGAAAGCCGCAAGGCCATGAAGGAATGCCTGCGTCAGATTCAAAACGGTGAATACGCCAAGAGCTTCCTTCTGGAATGCGGCTTGAAGTATCCGACGCTTTCGGCCAACCGTCGTCTGACGAGTGAACACGGCATCGAAGTGACGGGTGCCAAGTTGCGCGCAATGATGCCCTGGATCACCGCGCACAAGCTCGTGGATAAGTCCAAGAACTAAAAAATGCGTCGCAAGCAGGTTCTTCTGAACCTGTCAACTCCCCGCATGCGGTCTGCTCCGAATGCGGGAGTTCAATTGCCTCGGAAGGTTGTCGAGCTTTCCGAGGTTTCTTTTTGGCCGATCAACGTTACGTTCGGAGAACGGATCGTCCGCAAAGCAAAAAGTCCGCCGAAGCGGACTTTTTACAGATCGGATGGTACGAAACCGACTAGTCGGCGTCGTACAAGCGCCACTGACCTTTGGACATCTTCAGATAGTCCTTACCCTTGTATTCAAGCACCATGGCCTGAGCATTTTCGCTCACCATGTGTGTCGTGGGAAGATCGTTGACGAGATCGGCGATCGGAACGGCGCCTTCAGGTTTGCTGAAATAATTCGTTTCGATGACACGGCCGATCAGAGTCGACAAAGCCAGATAGCTTGTATCGGAAGTCACGTGCACAGGCGTCTTCGGCAGTTTGTTCAGTCCAAAGAATTTCACCATGACCGGCACCTGTGTGATGCGACGACTCGGGATGTCGCGCAGACGAGGAGTCTGAATGCGGTCGCCGCGGACGGCGGCACCGTGTTCCGGAACGATGATCAGCATCACTTTGCGCTTGCTCTTTTGCAGGTCTGCAATAAAGACGTCAAGCGCATCAATGAAGGCGCGGGCACGAGGCTCAAACTCTTCCCAACGGGACTTGCCCGGCTGGCGGTTGCCGTCGTGTAGAGCAATGAAATTAAAGAGCGAAACGCTGCGCGGATCCTTGGCCTTGTTGACGACGCTGCGCCAGTGACGGAACACGGAAAGCGTATCGGCAATTTCTTCGTTGTTGAAGCTCACGTACTTGACCGGATAACGGCGGCGCTCGAAAGGTGCGGTTAAACCTGCCTGCGTGCGCATGGCATTGAGGTAGTTGTCGTATACACCGCTGTGGTCCAGGAACAGATGTTGCTTAAAACCGAGCGAATCGAGACGATTCATAATTTCGCATTCCGGACGACGCGTGTCATAGAGCGCATCATGTGAAGGCTGACCACAGGCGCCGTTTAACAGGCGCAAAGCAGCCGGTCCCGAATACGACGTGGCCGAATTGAAGTGATCAAAACGGATGTTGAACTGACTGAACGTTCTGTTGTTGATCAAGTTGGCCGCAATCAAGTCGTCCGTCGAAAGCGAACAGATATTGAGGATTACGATGTCAAACGGCGTGTCTTTAGGTTTGATGGAGTCCGGGAACTTTGCCACGCGATCCTTTTCGTAGGCGATGAACGTCTGGTACCACTTGTCGATTTCTTCGGAAGATGCTTCGCCCTGAGAGGTACCTTTGGCAGCAGCAAGTGCCGCGGCCGTATCGGTCGGGTTGCCTACAGCTGTCTTGCCTGTGGCTGTTTGCGGCACGAGGTTGCTTTGCTGCGAAGGCGCCGAACCGAAGAAAGGCGAGACGACGAGGAACAACAGCCAACAGCCGGTGACGGCCGTTACTCGGATGAAGTCGCGCGCAGCGTAGTAAATCAACAGAATCGCACAGCCTGCAAAGACCATACGCCAGTTGATGAAGTCCCAAATGAGCTGCAGGACGTAGTTAACGGAAAAGCCCGTGATGCCGGTCGCATTAGCCATAATGCTCTGCGGGCCGGGAAGCCAGCTTTCCGACCAAAGCAGTGCAATGCCGCAACCCAACGCGATCAGCTGCTTTACGACGCGCATGCCTTTGGAGTTGGCAGGCAACAACAGGAAGCAGAAAAGCGCGATGTTGGCAAAAAGTTCGAGTCGCAGGTAGCCGAGCTGGGTCAGGAAAAACTTGCAGATGAAGTAGACGTTCCATAACCCGAGGCCGCCGACCATGCGTCCGGTAAAGTTTCCGACGGATTTCACTTGTTGGTTCCCTCAGTCGTTGCTGCAGCACCACCTGCGGGTGCCGCCGGAGCGGCAGGAGTTGATACAGCAGGGGCGGCTGGTGCTTGAGTTGATGTCGGTACGCTGTTATCGGCTGAAGCCTTGGGCTGCTGAGCTTGTTCGACAGCCTTCGGAGCGGCGGTAGCCGGGGCCGTAGGCTGAGTTGCCTTGGAAGCCGAAACCGCCGGAGCCGGCGTTACATTGTTTGTGGCGGGGGTTGCCGCATCGGTCTTGACCTGCTCAGGCGCTTCTTCAGCCTCTTCCTGTTGATCTTCTTTGTCGGCAGACTTATCGACAGGCACCATTGCCTTGGGCGGTACCTGTGTGAGCTGTGCCTTAGGTGAGAGCTGTAGGTAGCCGTTTCGATCGAATCGGTACAGACCACGGTCAAAGCCGATGGCATAAAGCATCAGCGTATTGCGGTAGTAGTTTTCGCCGATGATCGGATCGTTTTCGATCACGGTGCGTAGGTAATCCTGCGTGGGGCCCTTGCCAAGCAGTTCAAGCACGCAGGCGGCAAAGCCAGGAGAGCCGTAACCGTGACGTTCACCAGTGATGATGTTGATCTTTTCGGGCGGCATGTTGGTGTCGCGTGTGAGCTTGGCAAACGGCTCGAAGTGCTCAACCAGAATGTCGTGCACCGGGTCGGCCGGGGACATCATGGCTGCCCACATATAGGTGCGAATGGCGTTGTAGGAGCCGAGAGTGTAGTCCGCTCCCTTTTCGGGAATGACCTTACCCTGACGGTCAAAGCGCACCCAGTCGGGCGCGTAGCCGCGAGGGGCGGAGCGCACAAGCGAGCGTACCGTACCTTCGATAACCGGATTCCAGGACTGATCTTCCACTGCAAAGCGGCGCATGATGAAGACCGGGTAGTAAGACGGATTGAGCGTTACGAAATTTTCCTGCTCAAAGCCCTTGTAGCCCGGCAGAAGAACCTTGCCGAGTCCCTTGACGTCGCGCACATCCTTCATGAGCAAATCCATCATGGCTTTGCCCTTGGCCGTATAGTCCGGACGATCCCACAGGCGGCCTGCTTCGAGCAGACAGTAGGCAATCCACATGTCGCTGTCGGCGGCGTTGTTGCTGTCGATGATGCCCCAGCTGTTGCCGTGCTTACCCCAAAGCCAAGACGGCTTGTACTTGGTGATGTCGCCAGAAGCGAGATTGTTTTCCGTCCACTTCAGGAGTTTTTCGAACGAGTCCTTATCACCGGCAACCAAGGCAAAAAACATGGCGTAGGACTGGCCTTCGCTTGTCGTGATGCGGCGGTTGTCGCTGTAATCCACAACGCGGAAAGAGTCGTTGACATTTGCGGCCTTGAAAGCATCCCACTTGTCCCAAGCTTGAGCCGAGGTGCAAAGACCGGCCAGCACGGCACAGACAGAAGCGGCGCAAATCGAACGGGAAATGAATTTCATGTTTTGTTCTCCGATCGGATTAGAGCGACGAACGGCCGCGCAGCCAACGGCGCATGCCGGCAAAGATGCCCCAGCCGGCCACAACTGCGGCAATCAGAGCGCAGAGCACCAACAGGAACGGACGATTGGCAAAGGAAACCCAGACGCGTTGGTACCAGGGGAGATCTCCAACCCACCATGTCTGCGAGGGCTTGAAGGAGGTGAGTCCCTGCGAGGACACGAAAACCGTGCCGCCGCTGGCATCCTGAAGCTGAGCGCGGTTGGCAAGCGAATCGTTGAGAAGCTTTGCGCCGCGCGAGCCGTCGGATAGAAGTGCCACCACAGCGCGTCCGCTGTCAGCCGGCGACTTCACGGAAAGCAAAGCCGCCAGGGGGGCATTTTCCGGATCTTCAACACCGGTTTGAGCAGATTTGCCGCCAAGAAAATCGACAACAGCCTTTTCAAGATTCTTGGCTGTATCGTCGTTCAGGCTTGTGATGTTGGCAGGCAGCCCGCCCACGTAAAGCACGTCCTTACCTTTGAGCACATCGTTGCCAAGCTTGGAAGTGACGGTTACCTGCAACGGCACAGAGCCTGTGGCAGAAGAAATGCGGCCGATGGCGTTTAAAAGCGTGGTCACGTACTGAGTGTTGGAGGCGTCCGACAAAACGGCAACTGTCTGCGACAAGTCGGCGTATTTGGAGAAGGGGAAACCGCCTTTGGTATAGAGCGCAATTTCCGGCAGCTGTGCATAGTGATAAAAGCCGCTGAAGGCGATGCTCGAAGACGGATCGATCTGGAAGTTGTGGCTCGGAAGTGCCACGGTGCGACAATTTTCGGGCGTACCTTCCAGGGCTTGCGTGCCGTAGAAGGCCTCTATCGAGAGGTCATTGGTGAGTGACATGCCGTCGCGCGGACCTACGGCCGAGAAAAGCGGGCCGGGAGCCGCCTGCACGAACACTTCGGAGCGGGCGCGATCCGTACCGCTGTCCATGTTGTCGCTGCCGGCAAGTGCCGTGTTCATGAGGACACGCATCTGCGCAACCTGACCTTCGGCGGGCTTGCTGTAGCGGTAAAAGAGGTTGAGGTCGGCCTTGGCTCCGTCAATGGCGTAGATGTCGGGAGCCATATTCAGATTAAGGTGAATGGCAGGCAACACGGCGCCGCGCGAGGTGAGCTGCGTCGGGTAACGCATGAGAGAACTCAGCGTGATGGCCTGCTGCGGGTCAATCCAGTTCGGAGCCTGATAGGCGCCCTGCACGGGTTCGTCTTTGAAGTCGCGAACGCGGTGGTTGTCACCGATCATTTGCGTACCGGAAGTGAGCACCTTGGCGGCTACGACAAGATCCTCATCGTTACGGCCGCTGATGAGGAGCATCTTTTCGTGCTGTCCGCCCGGAACGTCGCGAAGCTCAATGCGGGGACCTTCAAAAGCGGGCAGTTCCGAGAGAAATGCCGGCTTGCGGTCGTTGGTGGCAAAGACGACGAAATGGCCTTTGGCAGGAACTTCACCGAAGTAGACGGGGAATTCTGCTTTACCCCATTGAGATAGGCTGCCTGTGTAACCGGCGACAATCGCTGCTGCGGTGGCTTCCTTGTCGGTGGGCTGTTGCGCAAAGACGATCGGAAGAGTCGTGTTTTGACCGGAGTCGCCTGCTGCAATAAAGGGGGCAGGGAACTGCGACAAATCGTTGGGCAGTCTCACAAAAGCTTTGTTGAGAGCGAGTTCGCTTTCGGGGGCGATGTCCATCCAAAGCGAGGGATTGGAGGCGTTTTCGCACACCGTCTGATAGTGGCCGACAAATTCCACGCGAACCTGGTTTTGTCCGGTACGGAAAGACTTCGAGCCGAGATTGAAGACAAGAGACTGAGGTTTGCCGATTTGTTTGGCAGACAAGGCCGCTGTTTCCTGCAGTTCACCGTTCAGAAAGATGTTGAGCTGCGTGACGTTGGCAAGCATCGAGGGCGAGACGGTGAAGTTTAGCGTCAGTTCGCCGCCCATGACCACTTCATCGGGTTTGACTGTGAAATCAAAGTATCCGGAATTGTTCGATCCTGTGAGCTTGATGGGTTTGCCCGCCATGCCGGGAGCCAGGTCGGACAGTGCGTACGTTGTCGTTTCGCCGCCCGTCAGGTCCGTACGCCACACAGGTGCGTCACCGGTTTGAGCCAGTGCGTGGGTTGCGGAAAATGCCAAAAGGGAGCAGACCGACAACGTGGTGAGGGAATGCTTGAAAGAGAAGTCTCTTTTGTTCATTTGGGTGAAACTCAAAAATATTAGAGGCCGACGGACGTTTTGGGCATGCGCGGCAAGAAGCTCACGACATAGCGAACAATGCGTCCTGCCGTCCCCGGCAGAAATTCAATAAGTGACTTGAAGCCGTATGCGGCAAAGCCGACTAGACGCAGGAAACCGGCAACAAAACGATCGTCGACATGATGGTCAAATTTGTCGCCCCAATGTCCTTCCCGCGCAAACGTTTGGCGGTTGAAGCGAATTTCATCTTCAACCGATTCGAACATAAGATCAAATTCCGTAAAGCCTTTAGCTTCTCGAGCAACAGCTGCCTTGAATGTGTCCGTGTGACCGTTGCCCGTCATTTCGATGGCAACCGATTCGCCCACGGCGAGGCCCTTGAGATCAAGAACAAGTTCGGTTTGACTGAATTCGACGACCGGCACGGCATGTCTGCTGCCGTCGTCGGTAATCACGACGGCGCCTGCCTTCAGCGGCACGCGAGGCAGCGGATGCTCCATGATTTCTTCCACAGCCACAGCGAAAGCGGCACCCAGTACCAACAGGTTGTAGGCTATCCAAGCAATGTTGATGATGAGGGTGGAAACCTGCGGGTCGGCAGCCGTTACGGTCTTATAGATGCCGATTGCAAGGCCGAGTAGGTTCAATACCATCAAAACGAGCACCGGTGTTGCAATGCGCCAGTCGACATACTTCTTGTCGATAGTCATGCCCTTGGCCGTCACGTTGAACTTGCCCTTGTGCGGGAAGATCAGAGCGACGGTCGTCGGCAGCAGAATGTACCAGGACAGCACCGTTTCATAGACGCCGCCCAGGAACGGATATCGATAGCCGCGTTGCAGCTGCTGGTTGGTGATGGCTGCGTGAACCATGTGCGGAATCACGTAGGCGAAAATAGCCGCTGCCGTGGCGTAGATGACATAGATGTCAAAGAACATGTAGGGCAGGGGAGCCAGCAGGAAGATGATGCGCGGCAACCCGTGCAGGAAGTGAATCATCGCGTTCATGAAACACAGGCGCTGCGGCAGCGTGAGGCCTTTTTTCAGCAAGGGATTGTCAAGACGGAAGATCTGGATCATGCCGCGTGCCCAACGGATGCGCTGACCGATATGAGCCGAAAGCGATTCGGTTGAGAGGCCTGAAGCCAGAGGCTTGGAAATGCAGGCTGACTTCCAGCCGCGGCGGTTTAGTTTCAAAGACGTATGTGCGTCTTCGGTCACCGTTTCCACGGCAATGCCGCCGATTTCTTCCAAAGCGCTGCGGCGCATCACAGCGTTGGAGCCGCAGAACATGACCGCGTTCCAAGTATCGTTGCCTTTCTGAATGTAGTCGTGAAAGAGCGAGTTCTCGAACGGCATGGCGCGGTCGAGATGCAGGTTCTTTTCAAACGGATCGGGCGAGTAAAAGTGATGCGGCGTTTGCACCAAGGCAATCTTCTTGTCATGCACGAGCCAGCCGACCGTGCTTGTTAAAAAGTCTGAAGAAGGAACGTGGTCGCAGTCGTAGATCGTAATGAATTCACCGGAGGTGCGCTTCATCGCGTTATTGATGTTGCCTGCCTTGGCGTGGTTGTGTTCGTCACGCTTGATGTAGTGAACGCCGGCAGCTTTTGCAAAAGCTTCAACCCAGTCGCGACTGCCGTCGTCGAGAATATAGACGTTGATTTTGTCTTCGGGCCAGTCAAGGTTCTTGGCGGCAAAAACCGTGGGCTTAATGACTTCAAGAGATTCGTTGTAAGTCGGAATGAAGATGTCGACCGTGGGCCAAGTTGTGCGATCGGCAGGCAGGCGCTTCGGGCGACGGTCAAGCGGCCAACAAACCTGGAAATAGCCCAGAACCATCACGATGAAGGCGTAGGTTTCGGCTGCCAGAAGCAGACACGACAAAAAGAGACTGACGGCGCCGTCAGCATGAATGGTCGAGGTATAGCGCCACCAGAGGTAGCGGCCCGAAACGGTCACCGAAAGCACAAAAAGGAGCATCAGGGAGATGCGGGCCTTGATGTGTGTGAGCGACCAAGCCGATAAAAGCACAATCGAAAGGAACACCACCTGGCCTTGCACATTAAAAGGCTGGGTGATGCAGAGGACGGCAAGAAGACCGGCTACGATGCCGGCGGCCCAAAAAATCGAGTTTTGGAATTTCGAGACATGCTCTCGACCGACGCGGCGACGGCTTTTGACAATATTGGCACCGATGTTGAAGATAATCCGTCCGCCCAGACGCCCTATAGCCTCGCCGATGCGGCCGACCGCACGAATGACGGCTCGAACGAAACGCGCGAGCGGATTGAATTGCCAGAAGTCGCGTACCGGCAGCGTCGTAAAGAGGGCAAGAAAAATCGTCTGAATACAGATGCGCAGAACATCAGCAAAACACAGATGATCAAAATTGACGTGCGGATAGAGCTCGCGACGACGAGCGATTATGCCCTGCCAGAAAGCACGTTCAAACGGAATAAAGATTGAAATCAGGAAAAGAGCAAAAGAGGCCGGCAAGGTGTGCTTGGCGGCGTGGTGTTCTTTCGATCTCGTGGGACTAGGCTTCAGAAAGCGGTCTTTAAAGTCCGACAGAGTTTTACTGGGCATGGGCGGCTTGTAATTCTTTTAACCAAACTGGCTCGAGAGTTGCTTCGCAGAGGCGCCGGTGCGCGTACATCTGTGAATGCCGACAAAACAAAAAAACAGGGGAGGCCGGAGCCAGAGACCTGTTTGGGAAGCTGTCGCTTGTCGGGGGCAGAGTTGATTCGAGCCTTAGGGATTCATTTTAATGGTTATTACTACGACTGCCTCAAAGATTACGCAACGAGCCCGTAAAAAACGAGGCTTCAGTTGTAAAAATCTTCAAAAGTGTAATGCTGTTGAGGAAGTGGATACGAAAAACCGAACCAATGTTGTTTTCTTCCTGAAGAAAAAAACGCCAGACCACGAGAGCTTGCGTTTCGGTGTGTAGGTAGTCTCAAATGCTAGGGAGAATGCCTTAATTTTGGTGTTTTTGAACACGAAATCTCAAAAATAATCGCATTTTTAGCTCTTTTTCTTAGCGAGAGCGTCATCTTATTCGTAGAATCAGATTTCGGAAACCAATGCCGCCGTCAAGTTTGTGATCCAAGCTCGGACGGATAGGAATTCGTTTGTATGTATGAAACGTATTCCCGCTCGCGCATCCACGAAGCCTACCCTCAGCTTCGCGCGCACGCCTTTAAGCATTGGGACCGCATATTCGACAGTAGGTCACACAGTACAGACAGGCGACCCCTGGTGCTGTATGTCTCTGTCGATCTATTTTTCCGAACTCAAGACTCGGAGACGCGGATTTGCGTTGGCGTACCGCGGCGGTTCCCGACACTCTTTCATAACAAAAAGCTGATAAATATAAGGTGTATTCATGCAATCGGATTCCCGAACGCGATTTATTCCTATTGGTCTGATGCTCTTTGCGCTGTTTTTCGGCGCTGGTAACCTGATTTTCCCGGCCTCCATGGGGCAAGCTTCCGGTACGGATGTCTGGTGGGCTCTTCTTGGTTTTTGCATTACCGGTGTCGGTCTGCCGTTGCTGACGGTTATGGCCGTTGGCTATTCCGGCCTGCCCGGCGTGCGTGAGATCGGCAATCGTGTCCATCCTTGGTTTGGGGTTTTTTACTCGACCGTATGCATTCTTGCTATCGGTCCTTGCTTTGCTGTTCCTCGTACCGGCACGGTCTCTTGGGAAATCGCCATTGTTCCTTTCCTTGATCCTTCTCAGTTAGAAATCGGCATGCCGATCTTTCTGGCTGTCTTTTTAGGCGTAGCCGGTTGGCTTGCTGCGTCTCCGTCCAAGCTTGTGGATCGTGTCGGCAAGATTCTTACGCCGCTGCTGGTTCTGACGTTGGTGGTCTTTATTATTAAGAGCTTCATCACTCCGATGGGCGAACCGCAGACTCCCGCCGCTCCCTATGCGACTCCTGTGATGGCAGTTGTCCAGGGGATCCTTGATGGCTACAACACGCTTGACGCGATCGCCGCGTTGATTTTCGCGTCTCTTACGATCGGGGTTGTCCGTGATGCCGGCTTTACAAAGCAGTCCGATATTGCACGTGAAGTGTTCAAGGCTGCGTTGATTGCCGCTCCGATGCTCGGCGTTATTTACATTTTCATTGCGAAGATCGGCGCGGAAAGCGTGAGCGCAATCGGCATTCAGGAAACCGGTGCTCCAATCCTTGCTTTGAGCGCCAAGCTTCTTTTCGGCAATGGCGGTGCGATGCTTTTGGCGGCCATGGTGATTTTGGCTTGCTTGACGACTGCGATCGGTTTGATCAGCTGTACTGCCGCTCACTTCATGAATTTGTCCGGCGGCCGCATCAAGTACGGTGTTTGGGTTGTCATCTTTACGGTGATTTCTTATCTCATCGGCTTGTTCGGTTTGAAGACCATCATTGTTTCGACCATTCCGGTTCTGATGTTCTTGTATCCGCTCTGCGTGGCGCTTGTGATTCTTTCGTTCTTGCACACCATGATCGGCGGGCGTCGTTGCGTATGGGCCTGGACGATTGGTTTTACGTTCGTCATGGCGCTTTACAACGGACTGCAGACAGCCAAGATTGCCATGGGCGGGCTTGAAGCTATTCTTGCTCAGTGGGTGCCGTTGCACACCTATGGCCTCGGTTGGATTCCTTTTGCCGTCGTCGGCTTTGTAATCGGTATGATTCACAAGTCGCTTACGAAGGGACCGGCCCAGCCGTAACTTGCTACGTTTCGTGATGTCTACACAGGCTGCCTTCAAAAGAGGCGGCCTGTTTTGATTTAGCTGGTATCCGAGGTCGTCAGTGATTTAGTCAACAGGTGCTTGAATATGGAGGTAAAAGGTGAAAAAGTTGACTTATGTTCTGTTTGCTCTTTTAGCAGTTCCGTTGGTTGCCCAGGCAGCAACAACCGATGCTGAGGAACTTGGCCGTTGCATCTACAACAATACGAGTTCGGTTGATAAAGATACGCTTGTGCAATTTATGTACGTATCGCTAAGCTCGACGAATGCTGCACGGAAGATACAGACAATTCCTCAAGCGAAGATCAACCAAGTCAATGCTAAAACGAAGAACTTGGCTACCAAATTGGTTCTCGGGCCGTGTCGTAAGCAGGCGCTGAGAGTGTTGTTGTCTGAGCCGAAAAATGGCATGCAGCAGGCGCTTTCGTACACGGTGGATCGATTGGTTGCCGACAAAATCGCAAAGAGTACGTCGGGATGGCTTTCAGGCTTGAGCGCAGACTCCGACACTGCTAACAAGGTGAGGAATGCGATTGAGTTTGGCGGTCTGCTACGTGACGCTTTCAAAAATTAGCTTCCCAGTTTTGTTGTCCAGCCATTGATACAGTTTCAACTGCTAATGACGCTCTGGAGTTTTGTTTTTGAGTGTCTACCTCAAAAGTTACGAATACGCACTCGTGTGTCAGAGTAGCTGCTTTCACTGCTAAATGCGACTTTGGCTATTAGGGTTACGCCGCAGTTGAGTCTGTCACATATACAACCGCATAGAAGACCGTCTGCTCGTCAGTCATGCGTCAACGGCACTGCTCTCACAAAGGAAGGACAAGATTTGCGCATATGACCATTCCTCTTCAAGGCGAAGTGAAGTTCGCTTGACAGCTGCCTTTAACGATTCGTTTGGTTGTTAAGTCACCATTTTGATTTTGCATCTCAAAAAAGTACGACATGAGTCATTAAACAATGAATGATTTTCATTATTAGATGGCTGAATATAAAAGAAAAACCGAACGATTACGAATCGTTCGGTTCTATCTGCTGGCGGAAGGAGAGGGATTCGAACCCTCGATGCCCTAAACGGACATGCCGCCTTTCCAGGGCGGTACAATCAACCACTCTGCCATCCTTCCGCGGTCTCTGTTTTACAGATCAAATTTTGTGTTCTCCTGAATCGGAGAATGCGCATTATGCACATTCTTTTGCGATTGTGCAAGAGACTGACCTCTAATTCTGGGCAGAAAATTTGTTTTGTGTGTCTACGGCTCTGAATCCAAAAGAAAACGCGTTGCCTCTTACAGGCGCTTCGAGATGACGTTGACCAAAAATTGCGCCATTGTGACGTGCCAGAACATTCCGGCAACGGTCGGACAGTAGGTGTCATGGCTCTTTTCAAGCAGTCCAGCACCAATCCACTGATTGAGCAGGGAGGCGGCGGCACCGTCCACGTCTTTACCAAACGCGCCACCGATTTCCTTGAGGTTGAACGGGCCGTTTTCCACTGCACAGGCGACAGTGCGCAACAAGTGCCAATTCGCCGTGGGCTTCATCAAAGCAAAGACTGGCTTCTCACCTCGCATCACCTGTTTTTCCCAAGCCGCGAGATTGCGCTCCTGCATGAATGCGTGTCCGAAAAGTTTGCCGCCCGCTCCGCAACCGAATGCCAGACAATCACAGGCGCCTTTACCCAGTGAGTTGTAGATGTTGCGCTCCTTGGGCGTGCGTCGCCAGTGGGTGTTGGAGATACGTTCCCAATTCGGATCGGCGCTCAGAATGGCGTCCGAAGCGGCAAATCGATCGGCAGCCTGCGCAAGCGTAGCGACCGGCGGCATCTTTCCTGCTTCGATGCGTTTAGCAAGCGGCGACTTCTGAAAAAGATTCAGTTGGTAGCAGTCAACGCCGTCCAGAGGCAGAGCAGCGGCCGTGCGAACATCGTTTTCCCATACCGATTCGGATTGCATCGGAAAACCGTAGATCAGGTCGATTACCGTCGCAATCTGAGGATACTGTGAGAGAAGATCCAGGCGCTTAAACATTTCTTCTTTGTTGTCCAAGCGCTGCATGGCCAGACGAATCTCATCGTTGAAAGTTTGTACGCCCAGAGAGACGCGGTTGACGCCGCCTTTTACAGCAGCATCGAGTCGCTCGGTTGTCATGTCGTGCATACGACCTTCGAGCGTGATTTCGCAATCGGCAGCCAGAGGCAGATAGTTGTGCGCAGCCTTCAAAATGCGGCTAAGGTTGGCCGAGGATAGTGCGCTCGGTGTACCGCCGCCGAGATAAAGCGCACAGACATCGCCCTCCTGCTGAACCGGGCGGCTTGCCCAGAGCTGTATTTCCTTGATCAGAAGATCCGTATAGCGATCGGCCAGTTCGTCGGTATAGGCGTTCTGATAGAACATGCAGTAGAGGCAGCGTGTCTGGCAAAACGGCACATGAATGTATGCGAGCGCCTTGCCTTCGCGCTTGCGGTTGGATAGAGAATCGAGTTTGCCGCGTGCCAGAGCCCAGATCATCGGCATACCCATTGGTCCGGCGTGGACAGCTGCTTTAGCACGAAAGGCAGCGTGCAAAGGATCGGCGGCATTGGCATGGTAGGCCTCTTCGCCTTTGAGGCCCACGAAATGCATCAGACTGTCAAGACCGGATTCAAAAGTCAATGCCATAGACTCGCCTTCAATCGAGAATCATTCTCGTATTATGGCATCGACACGTGCGATCTCACTAGGTATCGATCTCAGGCATGCCAATTGGAGAACATTTGCCAAAGGAAGGCAATGCCGAGCAGCCAATAGGCGACGCCGGCCACACGATTGATCCAGACGGCGGCGCTGGGCTTCAGTAATGTGCCCGCAGCCCACGAACCCAACCATCCGTACATGGAATGAATAATCCAGACCAGAACGGCGTAGTTCAGGGTGAGAATGGTCACTTGCGGCCAATAAGTCAGTGTTTTGTCGATGCACTGCGGAAAAAGGGACAGATAAAAAATGATCAGCGCAGGGTTGCTGATTTGCAGCAGAACACCTTCGATAAAAAGGTTCTTTTTGTTGACGTTCTCAACCGGAGTGTCGGCATACTCTTCGTTTTCAATGTGTGCGAGTCGAATGGCGAAGGGTTTAGCGCGAAACTTCTTGTATCCGAGGTACAACAGAAAAAGGATGCCTAACACGCGAATGGCGCCGTATAGCGTTTCGGACGTCGCGATGACGACGCCTAAACCGGTGACGGAGACGAACCCCACAACAAGCGTGCCGGAAGCGACACCTGCGATGCCCGGTTGAGCCGATTTAAGGCCGTAGCGCATGGAATTGGTAAGCGACATGAGCACCCCTGGGCCAGGGGAGAGGATTGTGGGAATGGCAACGAGAAGAAAGACCCAATACAAATGCGTGTTGATCATACGAGGCCGCGACGGAAAAACGAGTGTTGCAAAGTGACCGCAGGAGGCGAAGTTTAAAAAGTGGAATTAGGTGGCAGCGTGTTAAAGAGATTAGACTCAAACGTCGCCCTGACTAAAGGTAATTGACTTACAACTTTTCGGTTTTGCTGCACCTATGAACCTCAAACCGCTTTTCATCACCGGTCTGTCTTGCGTTGCCGCTTTGGCGGCAAATTCCGCTGTCGCTTCGCCCTTTGTGAGCTCCGGTCTTGCGATTTCTGCTTTCGAAACCGCTCGTACGGTTCGTGAAAGCGCTGATGAACGCATGACGAGGGCTGTCACCGATACCTCTCGCGCCGCCGGCGGTTCAATCTGGCTTGATCTCAAAGCCGCAAGTGACGAGGCGGATACCATGGTCAACAATGCTGGTTTTGAAAACGATCTTGCAGTCGTCAATCTCGGTGCCGATATACGTCTGGGTGAAGCTTTCTTCGGGGTAGTGTACACCTATGCAAGAGCCGATACCGAAAGCCGCGGACTATCGACGGGCAAGGCTGACGGCGAAGCCGACATTTTTGGCATCACCGCTTTCGGTCAGCGCAATTTTGGAGGTTTGAACCTGGCGCTTTCGGCCGGGTGGATCTACATGTCGGGCGACTCCGACATGGCCGACATGACCTACGATACCAACGCCAATCTCTGGACGTTTGACGCCGCCGCCCGCTACGGCATTGAAATCGGAAACCTTGATCTGGTGCCTTATGCCAAGCTCGAATATACGATGTTCCGTCCCCGTCATCACGGGGATTGGAGTTTGGACAATGCCAACATCTGGCAGTTCCCGATCGGTCTCAATGCTGCCTATACTTTTGAGTTTGAAAATGGCATGACGTTGCGTCCTGAAATTGACTTTGCCGTGGTTCGTACAGCCGGCGACACGGAAATCGAGGCTTCCTACAACGGTCAGGTTTATGACGAAACGCTCACAGGTAGCCACACGCTCTACCGTGGCATGGTCGGTCTTGTCTGGACGACTGGTAAAGGAATTCTGCATGCCGGTTACCGCTATCTTGGCAGTGAACAGGGTCGCGAATCGCACGCCTTCCAGCTTCAGGCCGATTACGTTTTCTGATATTGACTTCAGGGCAACGCCATGACGACGGTCTTGCATCCATGTTTGGACGAAAACGGCAAGCCTGTCGTGGTAGAGCATCCTACGCCGCCGACAAGCCGGGATACGTGGCTTGATTCGCGTTGTAGCGCAACGCTTTCCCGAACGGCTGAGCCTGATTTACCCGATTCGGTCAACGGTCTCGCATTCACTACCAATCTCGGCATTCCCGAAGAAGATCCCTGGTATTGGCGTGACGTCGTGCCCGATGCCGTTACGGGAGAACCAGATTTCGTGATGCCGCCGGGTTTTCGCGCCACTTCCGGATGCGTTGTTATTGAGCCCGACCGACGCATCTGGATCGTGCATCCCACCAACGAGTTCATGGGGACTAAAGCGACTTTTCCCAAAGGCCGACTTGAGCCGGTGCTTTCGCTTGCGCAAAACGCCGCCAAGGAAACATGGGAAGAGGCCGGGCTCTTGGTCGAGCCATTTGCGTTTCTTGTTGATGTGCCGCGCCGCATCGTCGTGACGCGCTATTACCTAGCGCGACGCAAGGCCGGCTCTCCTGCATTGGCCGGGTGGGAATCTCAGGCTGTGTCTCTGATGCCTTTTGAGGACGTAAAGATGTCCCTGAACCGCGAGGGCGACCGTGCAGTGCTGCCCGCGCTTGAAGCGTATCTCAAGACGCTAGTCTGAAGGAATATTTTTCCTAGAAAACAAATGCTTGCAAGGCCATGCACCATAATGGAATGGTAGCAAGGCTCACAAGCACTTCTACGCTCGTAAGATCGCTTACGACAGGGCCGTTGCCACCCATACGCGCTGCCATGATGTAGCAGGAGTTGGCTGTCGGCACCACGGCGTAACACATCAATGCGGCCGTCTGTGTGTTGGCAAGGCCCGCGGCTACGGCTACGGCAAGCGCTACAGCGGGTAGAACAATCAGGCGCTGAATGGTCGACAAGGCAATGAGCTTCTTGTATCGGGCAAAGTCTTCGACGGCCAAACCCGCGCCGATGGCAAGCAGTGCCGTTGCCATTGAAGCGGAACCCAGGGACGAAAAGATCTTTGTGAGGAAGTTAGGTACCTGGAATCCCGTCAAATGCGAAAGGATATTGGCAAAGAGTCCAGCCAGCGTCGAGACGATCAGCGGATTCGTGAAGATCGATTTGACGATGCTACCGATGCTTGTCTTGCCGCCCGTTTTGGCAGCATAAGAGAGATCGGCCACGGCAATGGCGTTTGAAATCGGAACCCAGATGCCGGTGAGAAGTGCCACCAGAGCGAGCGCTTCCTGGCCGTACATGTTTAGCGCCAGAGCAAAACAAATATACGAATTGAAGCGATAGCCCGTCTGGCGCACGGATGCGTCGGTCATAGGATCTGCCGGAGCCATTTTGCTCACGGCCTTGGCCATGAAGACGCCGGTGGCCATTGCAAGCGTTCCGAAAAGCAGAAATTCGGCGGTATCGAGCCCCGTGAGTTTGGCGTGCGCCACGCTATTGAAAAGCAGGGGCGGAAACAGCACCCAGAACACCAACTTTTCGACGCCGTCCCACAGTTCCTTGGCTCCGAACCGTTTGGTGCCTCGAAGGGCATAGCCCAGGGCAATCAGGAGAAAAGGTTCCAGAACGGCGGAAAGAACAGAGAACATGGTAGTCTCGAAAAGGACGGATCCGAAAAGCTAATCCTATGACGATATCAAAATTAACGTCGAGAGGCTTTCGCAGACTTTAAACGAGCTGTCAGCGTATCAAACTCGCGACGCAGTTCTTTGTCATAAAAAGCCTCAAGCTTAGGCGGCTCAAAAGAGAAGATGCTTTCAAGATCCTTTTCACCCGCTTTGATCACTTCAATGAGCTCTCCACCTACCTTGATGGTGCGAAAGGTATTGCGTGCCAGGGCAAAGTTGAGCCGCATTTCGCGCATGAGCGTATCGAGCGCCACCCAGCGGCTCTTGAGATGATCTTCGTAGAGTTGCGCCAGATTGATGGTGCGTGCGTTGATGTCAAGATTGTTCTGTGCGATTTCCACTGTCTTGGAGGATCGGCGGCTCAGTTCGTCTGCTTCGCGCATCATGGTGTCGGCTTCATCAATGATTTCGCCGAGCTCAAACAGATAGACTGATTCAATCTTTTTCATCGTGCGCTCAATCGCTTCGATGTAAACGCGGTAGCTCATCATCAAAAAGCCCGTATAGGCTTTGATTTGTTCGGGACCGGCGTCGGGGCCTTTGAGTGATTGCGCCAGATTCTTTTCAATGGCCTTGATGTTTTCAGCCACGGCCATGACTTGTGCGAGTTCCGTACCTTCTGCGGAATAGAGGATACCGTCGAGCTGGTCGGGCGTCATGCCGATGCCGTCTTGCTCCAGTCGAGCAAGCGTTTCGGTTTTGAGCGTTGTGATGCGTCTGTTGTCTGTCTCGATTGCCTGACGTTCGCGTTCGATGCGGCGAGCCAGAGCCGTGCGCGTCATTTTCAGCGGAGAGAGTGACGTTGATGGCGCGGCAATGCTTGCCAGCTTCCAGGCGTTGATCTGTTCTTGACGTGCGCGGATTCCGTCTTCGATTTTCTGAACGTTTGAAATCAGCATCAGCACGTCGGAGTGCAGGAATTCCTTCAGGCAGCCGTCAACGATGCGTGTGATTTCAGGATCGCGAAATGTGATGCGCTCAAGAAACGTTTTGTCTGCTTCCAGTCCGGCGCTGTCGTGTTTTTCGAAATAGCCGACGCCTTCGGCCAACTTGGGCGACACACGGCTCCAGAATGCCGCAAATGTCTTGGCGGCAAGCGTATGCGAGGTGAGCAGGATAGCCGCTTCAGCAAAGGCCTTGGCAAAAATCGATTTCATGGAACAGGACTAATGTAGGTAAGGAACTTCAAGCCGACAATGCTAACGCAAAAAAGTTAATTCAAAGTTGAGCTATGCAAATCGGCAAGGCTTTTGAGTTCTTCAGCCGACATGTTCTTGGGTATCAGCGACACCGTCATTTCACAGCTGCGGCAGTCAAAGCGCGCAAGAAGACGTGTGCCGCCTGAGGCGGTCAAAACCAGAGGCTGAGGCTTCATGCGTCCACCGTTCATGCGCTTGAATTTCTCCTTTTTGATCGGATCTTTGCCGTACTGCTTTGGGCACAGGCCAAGCGTGTGGCGCACGCAATGGCGGCATTGCATCAAGGCGACCGAAAGCAGATCGGGTGTGTTGCCAGTTTGAAGAAGTGTCTCAAACGCTTTGTTGATGTGTCTCGCACCGTGTTCCTTGTAAAACGTTATGGTTCGGCTGTTGGCTGCGTTGGCGCGGAAGTCTAGCAGTTTGCCCTCGAATGGCTCATTTGGAGAGGACGTTGCGGGAAGTCGACCGAAGCGCGGATGCGTTTCGCAAATGGCGCGCGCAAGCTTATCAAGACAGTCGCGGCGCAGACCATTCAATACGGAAACAGGGACGAAAGGAATGTCAGGGCCGCCCTCAGCCGTAACGGTGATGTCGGTTATTTGAAAAACGGTGCCGCCGGCTTTCGAAAGAGAAGCCTTGAGCTTGTCAAGCGCTTGAGGATTGCGGGCAGGCTGTACGGGACTGTCAAGACGAACCGTTGCGGAAAGTTCAAGCGTTTTGCCGGTCAGTTCCAACGCATTGTTGCGAACCACGAGTTCCAGAGTGGCCGGAATCGTACGCTCAGCACTTTCCTGCGCGAGAAGCTTTTCAAAGCGATGGTCTTTGTTGCGGTTGATGACCACGCCCGGCAAGAGTCCCGGATGGCGCTTGAGGGGTTCGTGCAGAGAAATGCGAACCAGACCGGGACGCAGTTGTTCGGCGCGATTGACGCGAAGGCCTTCGAGTTCTTCCTCGGGCGTCAGATACACCAGACCGTCGCCGTTGGAGATATCAGCCTTGGTGGCAATGTCAACGGTAGAACCGCCGACAGCAACCACTTTGCCCACGGTTTCTCCTGTGCTTTTTGGCGTGTCGAGAGCCGCGATCTGCGGACGCCGACCGTTAACAAAGTAGTCTGTGGCTCCTCGTCGGAAGGTTTTCTCCGGATCCGGTTCAAAGGTAAAGGACGAGACTCCGACGGAAGCTCGTTCCCAGCCTTCCGTCGCATGTTTTTCAAGAAGCGCGTCAATTTCGCGGCGGAAGTAGGCGGTGAGATTCTTGACGTATTCGGGGCCTTTGAGGCGGCCTTCAATCTTGAAGCTTGAAACGCCCGCTGCGACAAGCTTCTCAAGATTGGCCGATTGATCATTATCCTTGAGACTCAGGACATGTTTGGCGCGCGCGATTGCTCGGCCCGAGAGGTCGGTGACATCGTAGGGCAGGCGACAAGGCTGAGAGCATTGACCGCGATTGGCCGAACGTCCTGTGAGAGCTGCCGAAAGATAGCACTTGCCGGAGTAGCTCACGCATAGGGCGCCTGCGATGAAAAACTCGATGCGGGCGCGAGGCATTGCATCACGGATAGCGGCAATTTCTTCCAGTGTCAATTCGCGGGCGGGAACAACCTGCGCAAAGCCGAGACTGTCGAGAAAGGCCGCTTTTTCCGGTGTGCGGATGTCGCACTGAGTGGAAGCGTGAATTTCTATGTCGGGAAGATCCGCTTTGAGGAGTCCCAGATCTTGCACGATGAGCGCGTCGATGCCGGACTCCTTGGCTTTCCAGGCGGCTTCGACGGCTTGATCAAACTCGTTGTCGTAAATAAGCGTATTGAGCGTCATATAGACGCGGGCACGGTACTGATGCGCAAAATCGGCGACTCGGGCGAGATCCTCAAAGGAGCTGCCGGCGGCCTGGCGTGCGCCGAACGCTGGTCCTCCAATGTAGACGGCGTCGGCACCGTGCAAAACAGCCGCACGAGCCGTTTCAAGGTCTCGTGCGGGTGAAAGGAGTTCAAGCGGCGCAAAGGGACGCATGGATGCGGAGCATTCAAGCATTGATTACTGGGCGCTCTTCACGCGGACGCGCTGTTGGTTTTTGGACTTCGTGCTGCGGATCGGAGCGCGCATGAGTGGTTCGGGTTGCACGCACTTTTCGATTGCCAGGAACTTGGAGAGTTCTTCGTCACCCGCGTTGCTTGCCGCATCGGCCGGAGATTGTCCCTTATCATTGCAGAGGTCGCGATAGGAACCTGCGCGCAGCAGGGTCATTACGACTTCGCGCGAGGGCTTGCGGGCGGCCATGTAAAGCGGTGTGACCCCCGAGTAGGTCTGTACGTTGACTCGAGCACCCTTTTCAAGCAAAAGCTTGACGATATCGTTGTGCCCCTCGGCTGCAGCGTAGTGCAGAGGCGTCCAGCCGCCGATGCGGTTAACGGAGGCGCCCTCGGCAAGCAGACGTTGTACCAATTCCATATTGCCCTTGAAAGCGGCCAGCATCAGAGCCGTTTCGCCGTATTCGCTTGCTGTGTCGACTTCAATGCCCTTGGCCGACAACAGGGCGTCGACAACGGTGTAGGAGTCCATGCGGATGGCTCGTACGAGTGCAGGATCGCCGCCGTTGACGATTGTGTTGGGACTGATGCCCTGAGAGAGCATATAGAGCACGACATCGGCGCGGTCGCGGTCCACGGCGCCCGCAAAGTTAGCCCAGTTTTCTTCAGGACCGGCCATCTTGACGGGACCGGAAGCGGCCGTTGCCGCACGATCGCCGGTGGCAGTTTGGTTGGAGGCGCAGCCAGCGAGCAGGCCGAGCGAAATCAGACACGTGCAAATCAGGGAAGCAGTTTTCATCATCTCAATTTAATCCAAAAAAATTCTTGGCCGTGTCGGTTGTAACAGCGGCAGCGTAATCCGGTTCGACATTCTTAACGAAAGCAAGCGTCTTGGCCACTTCAGCGACATAGGCGGGTTCACAGCGTTTGCCGCGATAGGGGACCGGAGCCATGTAGGGACAGTCGGTCTCGATCATCAGACGATCAAGCGGCAGGGCAGAGGCGATTTCTCGTAGGGCTGCGGCATTTTTAAACGTGAGCACGCCCGTAAAAGAGACGAGTCCGCCGAGATCAATCGCACGTTTGGCATCCTCAAGGCTTCCTCCGAAGCAGTGCATCACAAAGCCCACGGAACCCGCGTCGTGAGAGGCCAAAATGTCGAGGGCATCGCTTTCGGCTTCGCGCGCATGTACTACCAGGGGCTTGTTGAGCATTCGCGCTGCTTCAATATGCCGCACGAAGCGCTCTTTCTGCCAGGTCAAGTCGCCCTTGCACCAGTGGTAGTCAAGCCCCGTTTCTCCGACGGCAAGAATGCGCGGATCGCGGCATATTGACACAATCTCTTCCGTACTGCATTCGCGTCGGTCTTCATATTCGGGATGAAGGGCCCAGGCGCCGTACAAAAAGTCCGGCGCCAAGTCCAAAACGGTGAAGAGGTCCTTTTCCTCACCGTAGTCGCAAGCAACGACGAGTGCGCCTTCCAGTCCCGCCTCGCGCATGCGGGCAATGACATCGTCGCGGTCGGCGTCGAATTCGCGGGCGTTAATGTGCGAGTGAGAATCAAACAAACGCATATCGAGTCATCACAAGCAGAATCAGGCGCCGTGGCCCTTGTAGAGTTCTTCGATTTCTGCGGCGTAACGCTCGGCGATCTGACGGCGGCGCAGCTTCATTGTGGTCGTGAGAAGCCCGTTTTCGGTCGTCCAGTTGTCAGGCAACACGGCTACGTTGCGAGGCTGTCCGTAACGCGGGAAGAACTTTGTTGCGCTGCGCACGCGCTTCAAAATGGTGTTACGTACTTCACGGCTGCCGCGGGTGGCCGGATCGTCGGGATTGACCTGCAGATCGGCGCACAGTGCTCTCCAGCGTTCATTGTTGAGAACGACCAATGCGGCCACATACGGACGGTTTTCGCCGACCACCATAACCTGGTCAAACAGGGGATCCTCAAGAATCGCGAATTCAAGGTCGACGGGGCTGACCTTTTCGCCCACGCTAGTGACGATGATTTCCTTGATGCGTCCTTTGATGCGGATGCGTCCGCCGTCGCTCAAATCAGCTTGATCGCCCGTTCGCAACCAGCCGTCCTCGGTAAAGGCGCGGCGGGTGTCCTCTTCGCGGTTCCAGTACCCCTTCATGACCTGGGGGCCACGCACCTGCAACTCGTCAAGTTCGCCCAGACGCGCTTCGATGCCGATTAGGGGTTTGCCGACCGTGGAAGGATGATTGCCTTTGACTTCGCACATGGAAATCACGGGGGCCGATTCGGTCAAGCCGTATGCCTGGCGGATCGGAGCACCCATACCGCAGAAGAATTTGGCGACATGAAGATTGAGCGCGGCGCCGCCCGCCATCAGCACGTTGATGCGGTTGCCGAAGACGCCCTTGACAGGGTCGGCAATCTTGCGCTTAAGGTACGGCCACATGATGAAGTCAAGACACTCACGGGCGGTATGTTCGACAGGGAGTCCATTTTCTTTGCAGAAACGGCGCCAACCGACTTCAGCAGCCCAGTCAAAGAAATAGCCCTTTTTCTTGGTCATCTTGCGGCGCACCATCAAAATTTGGTTGTGGATGCGCTCAAAGACGCGCGGCACCGAGCACATATTGGTCGGGTTGATCGCGTGTAAGTCATCGGTGATGTGGGCCACGCCGCGCGAGAAAGCCAGTTGTGCGCCGGTGGCAAGCGCATGATAGTAGGCCGCGCTGCGTTCAAAGGAGTGTGACAGCGGAAGGTACGACAAAAACACGTCGTTTTCGTCAAGCGGCATATAGCGCGAAATCTGCTGTACGTTGCTTACGACATTGCGATGCGTCAGCATGACACCCTTGGGACGACCCGTGGTGCCGGAGGTATAGACAAGTGCTGCCAGGTCATTGGTGTCGGGGCCGGCAGGAAGTTCTTCAATATCGTTTCCGGTGGCAAGCCAGTCCTCCACGCCGCAGTAGGGGATATGACCGAGGCTTACGCCTTCGTCGGTTTCACCGGTGAGCACAACCTGACGCAGGTTAGGCAGATCAACTCCGGCTGTGGCCAGCGAATTCCAACGCGCAAAGTTAACCGTAACGAGGAATTCGGCACCGCTGTCGTTGAGAATGTAGTTAGAGTTGCCGGCCGTGTCGGTGGCATGTAGCGGAACGGGAACCAAAGCGTTGCAAAGAGCAGCCATGTCGAACGTCAGCGCGTCGACGCTGTTTGGCAAAAGCATGGCTACGCGCGCGCCACGCTGCAGGCCCATCTTGGCAAAGGCCTTGCGCCAGCGCATCACGCGTTCGGAGAATTGGCGCCAAGTGATACCCACCCATTCATTGGTGCGGTGTTCAAACCACTTGTAGGCTTCACGGTCGGCATAAACGCGCGCCGTGCGCTCAAGCATTTCGGGAATCGTTTTGAATTGGTCGATAAATCGGGAGGACAAAATCGCGGCTCCGGCTTTATGGTGGTATTCGGATAACCCGCTAATTGTAAATTTTCTCGGCCTTCTTCGGTGAGCTCAAAAAGAGCCTAATTCGCCAAAAGCGCTTTAATTTGCAAGCGCACGTTACCAAGGTCGGGATTGACGATAATCGACAGACTCTCAAAGAGTGCGTCGCCTTCGAGTTCCCACCATTTCCATTGCAGCAGAAGCGAGATGAGTTCGTCGTCGAAACGCTTTTTGATGAAACGAGCCGGATTGCCGCCGACGACACTGTCGCCCTTGCGCGGTAACTCGCTTAAATGATCCGGAGTTACTTCGTGCCAGGCCTTGCCCATGACGTTGAACGGATAGGTCGACACGCTCGAGAGGCGATGATTGGCCGCACCCATGATAAAAGTTGTGCCGTGCGCGATTTGACAGAATTTGCCGATGACAAGCTTGTCGCCGAAGATCGGATAATTGAAAAGAACTTGCGTTTTTTCAAAGTTCTCCGGATGTTCCGGGCTGTCGTAGTAGGTATAGTCGCCTACAAAAATATTGGGTGCCGATACGATATTTTTCAGAAAAACGGATGTTTTGTACTCGTTTGGAAAAATAACGTTCGGATCCGGATTTTTCGGTTGGGTCACGGCCTACTCCCGTTCAGGTCCAGCTTTCAATAAACCAGTCGCTGGCGACAGCGAAAGTGCCGACGTTAATCTTGTACGGAGCCACTTGAGCCACGATGGGTTTGGCGTGGTAGGCAAAACCAAAGCCTGCGGCACCGATCATTTCCAAATCGTTGGCGCCGTCGCCGCCAGCGATGCACTGGGAGAGTGAGGCACCGTTAACCTGCGCGATTACTTCCATGGTACGGCGTTTCCCTGCGCGGTCGAGTACCTTACCGCCGGCCGGGCCTGTGGTCTCTCCGGTGAGGTTGCCGTCCTTAATGACCAGACGATTGCAAACGAAACCGGACATGCCGTAGTCTCGCGCGACGATTTCGGCAAATTGCGTAAAGCCGCCTGAGGCGATGTACGTCTTGACACCAAACGAGTGGAAAAGGGCAAGCGTTTCTTTGGCTCCAGGAGTCGGACGGATGAGAGCGGCTGCTTTATCGATGATTGACGAAGGTGCTCCGGCCAGAAGCTTGACGCGTTCGCGCAGGCTGTGTTTGAAGTCAAGTTCGCCGCGCATTGATCGTTCCGTGATTTCCGCAACCTGATCTTTGACGTCGTAGAGCGCCGCCAATTCGTCAATGCATTCGTTTCCGATCAGGGTGCTGTCCATGTCAAAAAAGGCGCATCGGAAGTTGCGAAGAGACAGTCCGGCCGGCACAAAAGCGGTGTCGCACGTAGCTATGCCGCCTAAAACATCTCGACGGATCATTTCACACACATGTTTTTCGAGGCCGCACAGTCGTAAACGGTTTTCTTCGCAAAGCATTTTGGCTGCGGGAGCAAAAGTGGAAAGCGAATTGGCAAGGGAGGCCGAGATCGGGCCGGATATCACCAGATCGAAAAGGCTGGAAGCTGTATTCATGTCTAAAAGGAACTGAAGGAAAGGGGACGGCAAAGGTTGCGCCCAGGTCATTTGATGCTGGCATCATGCCGCAAATATATTTGTTTTGCACGCTCTTCAGCTCTTTTTTGCCTTTGTCATCGCTTTGTTATCAGGCTGTCAAGGAACTGTCTTAAAAGTGCCATCAAGCTGTCAGATTGGACCCCGACAATGTGCGCCATCACAACGGGAGTTATTGCGGCACGGTGAACAAATACTGCCGCTCACTCGGTTGTGAAATCACGCGGCGCCTGATTTGTGGAATTGAAGCGGCGCCGGCCATTGACTGACATATTGATTGAAGAGATGAACCCTAAGAATTTCGCCAAAGCCGGCCTCGTCGCCGCCCTTGTCGTTGCTGCCAACGCATCCGTAGCCGGTCCGGACAATATGGTTGTTGCTGTGCAGCAGTTGCCTGTGATCGTTGAGCCTCAAGGCATCAACAACAACGCACTCGATCGCGTGGCTTACTCCATTTACGAAACTCTGATTCGCGCCGACCTGAAGACCGGCGAACTTTTTCCGGGTCTGGCAGAGAGCTGGAAGCGCGTTTCGCCCGAGAGCGTTGAATTTAAGCTGCGCAAGGGAGTCAAGTTTCACGACGGCACCGACTTTACGGCTGACGACGTTGTCTTTACCTTCGGCCAAGAGCGTTTTATGGCAAAGGACGCTCCGGGGCGTGCCGCAGCTGTCGAATTCCTGGGTGGTCTCAAAAGCGTTGAAAAAATCGACGACTACACTGTTCGCGTCACGATGCAGCAGGCTGATCCTCTGATCGAGCGCCGTTTTGCAGCACGTATGTCGGAAATCATCAGCAAAGACGGCTGGATGAAAGCCGGCGGCTGGGACAACTGGATTAAGAATCCGATCGGCACCGGTCCGTACCGTATCACCAGCTTTAAGGTTGGCAACCGTCTGGCCCTTGAACGATTCGACGGCTACTGGGGCGATAAGGCTCCCGCTGCCAAGCTCACGTTCGTCGAAGTGCCGGAATTGTCTTCTCGTGTTGCCGGTCTTCGCTCGGGTGAATTCGATCTCATTACCGAAGTGCCTCCCGATCAGATCAAGCCTCTGAGCAAGGATGGCAAGATTGACGTTGTGGGCGGTGCAATTGACAACATCTATGCGCTCGTGTTTGACGCTAAGTCCAATCCGGTGATGGCCAATCCGAAATTGCGTCAGGGCATCATGCACGCTATTGATCGTGACCTTCTCGTGCAGGCTCTTTTTGCGGGCAAGACGACGCCCGCAAACAGTTTCCAATCGAAGACCTTTGGCGAGATGTATTTGCCGGAATTTGAAACCAAGAAGTTCGATCTTCAGAAGGCTCGCGAACTCATCAAGGCTTCCGGTTACAAGGGCGAGCAGATTGTCTGGCGCATCCAGCCTGCTTACTACACACTTGAAATGACTGTGAGCCAGGCTGTGGCGTCTATGCTCAAGCAGGCCGGGCTCAACATTCGCCTCGATGTCAAGGAAAACTGGACGCAGGTTGAAGCCGCCGGCAAGGATCGCATGATCAATAACGCGAGCTTTTCAGCTTACTTCCCGGATCCAGCCAGCCAGTTGTGGCGGCGCATGAAGCCGGGCAGCTTCTGGGAAGCCGAAGGATACTTCCCGGCTTCTGACGAATACAAGCGCATCTGCGAATTGGGCAAGGAACTTGATTCGAGTGTTGATCCGGTCCGTCGCAAGGCGGTTTGGGGCGAGATGCTCAAGCTCTTTGACGCCAATCCCTATGCTGTTCCGCTTTATTCCCTGCCGATGATCTACGCCAAGCAGAAAAACGTGGTCTGGGAACCTGGTACGCAAGGTTCGCTCGATCTGAGCGCCCGCGGTCTCAGCTTCAAGTAAATCGTCTGCAAGAGGCTGCGGGGGGTTGTCCCCCGTAGCCTTGCTTTATTTTCAAATCAACCGAAGACATCTATGACAGAACCTCACAGGAATCCGGAACAAACATTGCTTTCGATTCGCGGCCTTCGTACCTCCTTCGGCAACACCGAAGTGCTCCACGGCGTTGATCTTGAAATCCGAGGCGGCGAAGTGCTCACCCTTATCGGCGAATCGGGTTCCGGCAAATCGGTGCTTGCCCGATCCATTCTGGGCTTGGCCGGAAAAAATGCCCGCACGACGGGCGTAATCGAATTCAACGGCACGAACCTTCTGGATCTGACCGACGCAGAGATGCATAAAATGCGCGGTGCCGACATCGGTATCATCGTGCAGGACGCGATGGCTGCCTTAAATCCGATGCGTACCATCGGTTATCAGCTCTGCGAAACAATCGTCTATCGTCATCCGGACTATCGAGACAATCCTCACAACAAAACGACGCTGATGGCAAGCGAAGAAGTTAAAAAGCTTGCCGTTGATTATCTCAAGCGCGTCGGAATTACGGCTCCTTCCGAGCGGATGCGCAGTTATGCGCATCAGCTTTCCGGCGGTATGCGCCAGCGCGTGATGATCGCCTTGGCTTTGATCGGTGCACCGAAACTGTTGATCGCCGACGAACCCACCACAGCTCTTGACGTGGTGGTGCAGCGTGAAATCCTCAAGGAACTGCGAGAGATCGTCAAAAGCGAATCAATGAGCATGTTACTTGTGACGCACGATCTGCATCTGGCTCGCGACGTTGCCGATCGTGTGAGCGTCATGTATGCGGGCTATATCCTCGAAACCGGTCCCGTTCCCCGTGTGCTACCCAATCCTGCGCACCCATACACAGAGGGTCTGCTCGACGCCATGCCGGACATGGAAAGCGAAAAGGGGACACTGCAGCCGATCAAGGGGGAAATTCCGCCGCCCGACAAGCTCGGTCACGGTTGTCCATTTGCCGGTCGATGCCCATTGACGCGTGTGCAATGTCGCATGACACTTCCCGCGATGCAGCCCGTTGAAGAGGGCTGGCAGTCGCGCTGCATGGAAGCACAATGCCACGCTGCCCAACTTGACGAAGCTTTCAAGGCACAGGAACAAAAACGCGATCAGGCCGTGGTGAAGAATCTCGACAAAGTGCAGAAAATTGTTCAGGTTGTCGAAGAAAGTCAAGAGGCTCAAGGTGAGCTTCCGGTGAAGAAAACTACCGACGAAGTCGATCACGAGGACGATTCGCCTCTTGTTGAGGCCTCGATCGCCAAGCACTGCTATTACACTCGAAAAGGCTTTTTCGGTCGCAAGACGCCGTGGAACGTGCTCGAGGATATTGAACTCACGATCAAGCGCGGCGAAGTGCTCGGTCTCGTGGGCGAGTCGGGCTGTGGCAAGTCCTCGCTGGCGCGCCTTCTTCTGGGACTGATGCGTCCGACTTCGGGACGTGTAACTTTTGATGGTGAACTCTACCCAGAACCGAGAACGCGTCAGTGGCGTGCTCAGCGTCCGTTGGCACAGATGATCTATCAGGATCCGTTTTCCTGTTTTGACGAACGACTGAGCATTGTCGAGCAAGTTGCCGAGCCCCTGATGATTCACAAAGGCATGACTCAGGCCGAAGCCCAAACAGTGGCTCTGCGTTTTCTCAAGGCTTCGGGGCTGCCCGAACACCATGCCGTCAAGCGTCCCGGTGTCATGTCGGGTGGACAGCTACAGCGAGCAGCCATTGCGCGAGCCATTGCCCTTGAACCCAAGCTTTTGGTCTGCGACGAACCGGTCGCCTCGCTTGACGTTTCAATTCAAGCACAGGTGCTCGAGCTTCTCAACAATCTCCGACGAGCCACCGATATGTCGATGCTCTTTGTCTCGCACAACTTAAACGTCGTGCGTTACATCTGCGATCGTGTGATGGTGATGTATCTCGGCCGCATTGTAGAAACGGGCAGTGTTGAAGAAGTTTTCCGCCGTCCGGTGCATCCGTATACAAGATTGCTGACAGCCTGCACGCCGGGTGCCAACGGTCAGGTTGTTAACTTCTATCCGAAGGGCGCCATGCCAAGTCCCATGAATCGCCCGAAAGGCTGCGTGTTTGCCAATCGTTGCCCATTGGCCGGTGCGCGCTGTCAGTCTGAAGTTCCGCCGCTGCAAGAAGTGCTTCCGGGACGTTGTGCGGCGTGCTTTGAAGCCGAAAAGGCCATGCACATTGATGATCTGTATCTTTCTTCCATAGCTCGGGATGCCGACAAAGCACAGTGTCCCGGCGAGAGCATAGAGGAGGCCGCATAAATGGCTGCACTCGTTTTTCGAATCTTGGGACGTGCCGTTCTGACGTTGCTTTTGCTGACTGCTTGCGTGTTTTTCGTCCTGCATCTGACGGGTGATCCCGCTCGTCTGATGCTCGGCAGCGATGCTTCGGCGGAAGCCATTGCGGCCTTTCGTCATCAATGGGGTTTGGATAAGCCTCTGTGGGAACAGTTCGGAATCTATCTTCTAAACGCCCTAAGTCTAGACATGGGCAAGAGCTACGCTACCGGCCTTCCGGTGAAGGATGTCTTTTTGCAGGCGCTGGGGCCCACGCTGGACCTGATGATTCCGACGGCCATTGTCACGCTTCTGATCGGCATTCCGGCCGGAGTCTTTGCCGCCCTGCGTCGCAATACGACGGCAGATCGAGCCATGATGGTGGCTTCTGTCATGGGCTACGCCGTTCCGAACTTCTTCATGGGCATTTTGCTTCTGCTTGTTTTTTCGATCTGGCTCGGTTGGCTACCCTCATACGGCAACGCAACTGCAGCTCACTACATCATGCCGATCATCACGATGGCAACTACCGAAGCGGCGATTTTCTCGCGTTACGCCCGTAGCGCAATGATTGAATCGATGCGTCTGCCGAGTGTGAAAGCCGCCATGATGCGCGGTCTGCCCCGCACCCGCATCATTTGGCTGCATGCGCTGCCCAACGCCATGCTCTCGATTCTGACCATTTTGGGTTTTTTCCTGGGTACGCTCGTGGCGGGCGCCGTGATCACCGAAACGGTGTTCTCGTGGCCGGGCGTGGGCAAGCTTTTGGTGCAGTCCGTCGCCAACCGTGACATTCCGGTTGTGCAGATGATTGTTCTTGCTACCGGGGCTTCGCTCATTGCTGCCAATCTTCTGATGGATCTTCTCGCGCTCGTTTTCAATCCGCGACTGAGAAAAGGCAACTAAACAACACGTACGAATGCTATGACTACCGCAACAGCTACAACAACGATATCGGCGTGGGCGGCCAACCGTCCGTCCCCGTTGGCGGCAACCGCAGCGCTCATTTTGGCGATTCTCTTTACCGGCGGACTGCTTGCTCCATGGATTGCGCCCTACGGTCTCGAGGACATGGATTTGATGGCGCGTCTGGTGGCACCCTTTACGTCTTCTGCTCACATTTTGGGTACAGACGAACTCGGACGCGACATTCTGACGCGTCTTCTCTACTCCTTACGTCTGTCTTTCGTGCTTGCCGTCTGCGGCACGCTGATCGGAGCGATTCTTGGCACGGCTCTGGGCTTTCTGGCCGCCCGTTTTGGAGGTGTAGTCGACGATCTTGTCAATGTCGGCGTTGATTTTACGGCTTCGCTTCCGTTCATTATCTTGGCTCTGACAATCCTTGCCTTCCTGGGTACAGACGTCAAAGTGATCATTGTGATCATGGCTTTTTACGGCTGGGATCGTTATGCAAAGCTTTCACGCAACCTGGCTCGTTCGGCCTATACGGAAGGCTACGCCGGAGCCTTGGAAGGTTTGGGACTGCCCACGCGCCGTATTCTCTTGAAGCACATTTTGCCGAATATCGCCAGTGCCCTTGTTGTGAACATGACGCTTAACTTCCCCGGCATGATTCTGCTCGAAACGAGTCTGTCCTTTCTGGGTGTAGGCGTTCAGCCTCCTATGAGTTCCCTGGGTACCATGCTCGGATTCGGTCGAGACTATCTCACCACCGCTTGGTGGATTGCCGTGGTGCCCGGCGTGGCGATTGTGATTTCGACGCTTTCCATGTCCGTGTTGGGTGACTGGGTACAGCAAAAGCTTGAACCGCAGTCCCGTTGATGATCAATGTGATATCGATTGATGCAAATGACAGATAAAAATATCTCTCCCTGCAAGTTTCTTTTGGTGGGGTTTGACGGCCTTCGTCCGAGCGACATTACGCCCGATGTGATGCCCAACTTGGCCCGCTTTCGAGACGAAAACCATACTTGGGAGAATTATCTCGCAAGCTTTCCTACCGAGACTTACGTCAATCATCCGGTGATTTTTTCAGGATTTCGCCCTAACGCTCATGGACTGATTGCCAACAGTTTCTTCTGCCCTGATCTTAAGGGCAAAGCGCAGCTTTTCTGTGGCTGGGATACTGACAGTGTGACGGCGCAGGACAAAGCGCGTCCCGAGGGTCTCTACGCTGTGCCTGATATGGCTGAACTGCTCGCTCAAAAGGGTAAGACCATGCGAGTGCTGTGCGCTAATTCAGCCGGCAGCACCCGTCTCCAGAATATGCACGCCGATCGTTATCCGGGGCACTTGAACGCTTGCATTCATGCTCTGGAACAGGCCATTCCTGTTGAGGAACGCAACCGATTGCTTGTGTCCAGTCCGGCCAAGATGCCGCTAACTTTTCCGGACTTTGCCGCACAGTCGGAAATGCTCGAGATTCTTTTCCGAGACGAACTGAACAAAGGCGCGCAGTCGCTTGCCGACATGACGGTGTTTTGGATCGGAGAGCCTGACCATTCAAGTCACGAGATCGGTCTGAAAAGCGAACTCACGGAGCGTGCGCGCACGCATGCCGACAAGCTGTTCGGCCGCATTTACGACTGGTGGATCAAAGAAGGGCGCAATCAAAATGTGCAACTTGTGACGATGTCGGATCACGGTCACGGTGAAATTGCAGGGCACGTCGACTTTGCGTCAATTCTTCGGAAAGCCGGCCGAACGGTCGTCACCGACCAAGAAATTCTGGAAGGGGCCGATGCGAACCAAGCTGAAATGGTTTTGGTAGGGGACTACACTGCAGGCCTCTGGGTTAAGGACGCAAATGTGGAAAATCTCACGCAGATCGCTCAGATTCTCACGTCTGATCCCGGTGTTGGGTTGGTGTTCTCACAACCCAACGAACAGTACCGAGACGCTGTTGCCGGACGCGTGCCGGGCACCCTTTCCGAAGCGCTTGTTTTCAGTGAAAACGAGCGAGGCCCCGATCTGCGCATCGTGGGACGCGGTGACAACAGCACGGGCCGCATATTAAGTGGAGGACACTATGACCTGGGATCGGGCAACCACGGTGGACTTACCCCGGCAGAACTGCATGCGCATCTGACATGCGCAGGTTTGGCTTTCACTCCGACTGCACGTCGCCACAAAGCACCCGCCGGTCACGATGATTTGGCCAAGACCATGCTGACACTGATGGGAGCGGAGGCCGACCATTCGCCTGCACGACTTCTTGACGAAGCACTCAAGGATGACGTCGACGAGTCCTACGGCGTCTTTACTCTGCGGCTGTCGCAAGGCGAGCTTAGTATGACGATTGAGCATGCGCACTATGCGGGTCGACGTTATGTGTTGAGCGGAGAGAGAGAAGACGGGTCGTTGCCGGCCTGCAACACAGCCGGTTAAGTGTCACTGAAAGTCAAGCGTCAAGATGCAGGTCGTCTTGACGCTTTCCAAGCGTGCGCCCAATAGTACACACGTGTATAAGTTGCTGTTTAGATCGCTTGCTCAAGGATATACGGCTGGTGCTGCGAGACGATTGGCAAAAACTCGACAATCGGGAGGCTCTCGGATTTTGCAAGTTGTCGAAAGCTCACCAATATTTTCCAGAGAGACGCTCGTTGCCACGTTAGACTTAAAGAAGGTCGGGACAAGCTCGCAAAACCACAGCGGACGTAATCATCTCAGACGCAAGCGTAAATTTTCACTTTGACGCAACGAGATCTTTCCACCTAAA